>ERZ773181.11-NODE-11-length-223401-cov-20.445618_pt1 | contig 223401 bp, 211 predicted proteins | sample MGYA00581001_ERZ773181 | MGnify/ENA primary metagenome ERZ773181 (study PRJEB29015, sample SAMEA2737780) | human gut metagenome | biome: human gut; feature: human-associated habitat; material: faeces | place: China | collected 2012 ...
ATGACTGTATGGCAACTTGTGGAACAATTAATCTGGATTATCGAAGTTTATATCACCATTTTGAAAACGGCTGTTTTATGGCAGATTGTCAGGCAGTTGTGGAAATAAAAAATGATCTGATAAGAACGATGGGAGAATGTCGTGATGTGACAGACCAATATCAAACCGGACGAAGTGCATATTTGCGACTGGGACAATTATTTATGAGATTATTTGCTGGATTGCTATAAGAATCTGATGTAACGATCTCTCAAAAAACAGTTAATTTAAAAGTCGACTGTTTTTGAGAGGTCGTTTTGTTATATCGAATGATTTGAAAAAACAATGGTGCCTGACACAATAAACAACATGCCAAAAACAATGAGGTCATAAAGGGACTTAATCCAAAGATATATAAGTCGAAGAATCAGTTCCTGATTGAAGCCTGTGAGTTTTATATTGACCACTATGGTCAATTCTATCACGAACCGAATGCTTCACTGGTCATATACACCGGAGCAGAAAGAGGAAGTGAAGAAAGCACTTGCGGCAGGTGTTCCGAAAGCAACAATTCTTACTTACTTCTATCCGGAGGTGCCGATGGAAAAAATGAGTTCATATCGAAAGAAGCAGCATTGGAACAATTGGTGCCTGACACAATAAACTTGCAATAGGCTGCTTTTTTCTGTTGAGCAAGAAGTATCTTTTAATTCATATTTAGGTGGTTTGTCAATAGCAATAATATTTAATGCATAATCTGATTTAAGAGTGAATTTCAAATTTTAGATTTTCAATAATCATGGGATAAAAATAACAGGGAGGATTATAGTTTTCGGAATAAAGCCGATATATAATATTAGAAACAATAAATAATAAAGAACGGATTCAGAGAAGGAGGACAAAGGATATGTCAATGAATGTGAATACAACGGGTACTGTTTATGGAAGTTATCAGAATACCTACAAGGCAGGTACAGTAGATAAGAAAAAAGAAACAGCGAAAACAACAGAAAATGATAAGGTCAAGAAAAATGTGACAGAAAGTATAGCCGAAAAAAATCTAAGTAAAGAGGCACAAAAAATGCTTAAAGATATGCGTGGCTCAAGAACAGATATGGACTTTATGGTTGCAGATTTTGAAAATGGTGATAATGCTAAAGATATTTTAGCACAAAGTGATAAAGAGTTTACGGTTATTTTCTCAAAGGAAGAAATGGAGAAGATGGCATCCGATCCCAAATATTATGCTGAAAAGATGCATAGTATTGAAGGTGCTTTGCGTATGTCGGATGAAATCAATGCTCAGTTTGGATTTGAAAGAGCATTTGGTAAGACAAACGGAATAGAAAACAGTGCAGATACTGATACAAAAATAACAAAGTTTGGTATTTCTTTTAATAGTGATGGAACTACAACATTCTTTGCTCAATTAGAAAAAACATCAGCTAGTCAGAAAGAATATCTTGAAAAAATTCAGGAAAAGAAAGCTGCGGAGAAGAAAGAGGCGAAGAAAAAGGAACAATTAAAGCAAATTGAAGTAAAAAAAGCTACTGTTCAAGCAAATTCAAAAGATGAACTTTTGGATAAAATTAAAAATATTGAATGGAATTCTATCAAACCAGAGGATAATAAAATCGGTGGAAGATTTGATTTTTCAATTTAGTATATTTAGATGGGGATGATTACATAAAGTATGGAGGTAGATTCATTATGAGAAAACGTTTTTTTCTATTATTGTATGTGTTGTCATGCTTTTTACAATGAATGTCACAGCTTTTGCGGCAGAAACTCAGGAAAATTATTCGGAGACGGAGAAAACAATGACATTTGAAATAACTCCGACAGCATTAACTTCTGGATCATCACGACATTCTGTTGGAATGTTAAATTCCTTTTTTGGAACAAATGATACAGTGGCAACTTCCGCTCTTGGTTCTTTTACAATCAGCAGCACATCTGTTCCGTCAGGCTCCACAATCAGTAAAATAGTGGTTACATCCACAAAAAGTAGTGGAAGTAGTGGAAACATCGAATTATTTGTTGCTAAAGATGAGGATAATGGAGATGGCACATTTGACAGATATACAGACAGCAAAAGTTGGAATAGTTCTCTTACTTTTGCAGATTTTGGCAATTATAATTTAAGCCCTGTTGGAAATTATTATGTTCAATTTGAATCTACAAGGTATTCAACGGGAACTGTTGCAGCAGCAACATTAAAAAATATTTATGTCACAGTATACTATCATTAAAATTTTATAATCCCCATTCTAAACAAGCAAAGATGTTGTTATTCAGTTAGCAGCATCTTTGCTTTTAATTGTATAATTGATATGACTATTGAGTTAGAATGACATTGATAGCGATAGAAAGCTATATATTACAGAAGCAGACTTTGATAAAAAAGCATTTGAGAGATTATATAAATTGAATATTATATAATCAGAGGTATATAGAACATGCACAGAGACACTATATTTCAATATGAAACAATGGTGCCTGACACAATAAAAACGCATAGCCAAACTTCGCTCGGTATAACTGCCTGATTGTGTCGAAATTCGTATTTTATCAATTATATCTGATAAAACTGGATTTGCGGTATTGAAAATCAGTTATAGCCGTGGTACCATATAGACAGTTTCAGAAGGGAGGCTGGTCTACATGATTAAACGAGAAATTTATATGAGCCGTATCCGTCCTTTTATCGGAAATGAGCTGATAAAGGTTCTGACAGGGATTCGCCGTAGTGGAAAATCTGTCATGCTGAGCCTGATCCAAGAGGAACTTGCCCAAAACGGGGTCCAACCAGAACAGTTTATTTCCCTGAATTTTGAGAACATGAGCAATGCACACCTTTGTACGGCTGTTGCATTGCATGATGAAATCCTTCGCAGAACAAAAGAAATCAGCGGCAAGGTTTATCTGTTCTTCGACGAAATCCAAGAGGTGGCTGATTGGGAAAAATGTATCAACTCTTTCCGGGTGGAGCTGGATTGTGATATATACATTACCGGTTCCAACGCCAAGCTGCTTTCCGGTGAGCTTGCCACTTATCTTGCCGGACGGTATGTGGAGTTCGTGATTTACCCGTTTTCATTCAGAGAGTTTATGGAGCTGTATCACACCGTTTACGAAGGTGCAGACGAAAGACAATGCTTTACAAAATATCTGACGCTGGGAGGAATGCCCTATTTGAGCAACCTTCGCTACGACGATGCCGCCAGTCGTCAGTATTTGCGGGACTTGTTCAACTCCGTAGAGCTGAAAGATATTATCAAGCGAAACAATATCCGTGATGTGGATATGCTGGAGAGGATTATTGCTTATATAACCTCCAACATCGGCACTACCTTTTCTTCCACAGCCATTTCCAAGTATCTGAAAAGTGAAGGGCGCTCCGTTTCACCAGAAACGGTACTGAACTACATCAAAGCCTGCACGGACGCATTCCTGTTTTATCAGGTGAAGCGCCAAGACCTCCAGGGAAAGAAAATCCTGACCGTCAACGAGAAATACTATGTTGCAGATCATGGTGTCCGGGAAGCCGTGTACGGTGGCAACATGAAGGACATTAACCTTGTCCTTGAAAATGTTGTCTACATGGAGCTGCTGCGCCGTGGTTATTCTGTGACTGTTGGGAAAGTCTCTGACAAGGAGATTGACTTCGTATGTGAAGATCATGGGAAAAAGCTGTATGTTCAGGTTTCCTATCTACTTGCCTCGGAGGAAACCATCCAGCGTGAGTTTGGGGCGTTTGCCGGTGTTCGTGACAATTTCCCGAAATACGTTGTAACGATGGACGAACTGGATATGAGCCGAGATGGAATCAAACACCGCAATATTCGTGACTTCCTGCTGGCAGAGGAATGGAACTGAAATGTTCTTCTTTCACCAGAAGATATGCAGAAGTTCTTCCAATGCCGAGAATGAAAAAACAATGGTGCCTGACACAATAAATATTATGATATGTCTGTATTTAACCGCTGTATAGAAACCGGGAATGTTCTCTTAATACTGGAATGTTGGCAGGATGTCCACCCGGCGCTTGTCAGTATCCCAGTGAAATGGGAATACAGCTCGCCGTATGGACTTTTGTATGCTCTGAATCCGCCGGATGATGTTATGCAGTTTGAAAACAATGGTGCCTGACACAATAAATATTCTTTCCGGAATTCTTGCAGAGATGGGAGACATTTCGAGATTTGATGATGTTAAGGAAATACAAAAATTAAGCGGATTAGGTCTTGTAGCATGTAGCTCAGGAAAGCATAAGGGAGAGACCAAAATCAGTCACAGAGGACGCAAACGACTCAGATACTGGTTATTCCAGGCGGCAAAGTCAGCAGTGGCTCATGCGGAGGAAGTTAAAGAACTCCATGTGTACTACACGACACGCCCTGACAATCCGCTGAAAAAGATGCAGTCACTGATTGTGATAGCCTGCAAGCTTTTGAGAATCGTTTATACGATTCTGAAGAAGGGAACGGTCTATGATCCGAAGAAGATGCTGATGGACATCAGGCGGCCGGAAAAGAAGGAAGCGATTGCAGCATAAGACAATCGACAGCATTATTTATTCCAGAGCCTTGCCGGGTTGCGGATGATTCCGAAATCGGGCAGGGTTCTGGAAAGAAACCCGATAACGATGGAGTGCAACAAGCACTGCATCAGCACAATGACCAGCAGGTAACGAAACAAGGGAAGCGTCCACGGAATATCCGTACCCTGCGGAAAGGGCAGGTCAGTAAAATCAAAATATAAACAAGAGCTGTAGCCTGCAGTAGTTCACTCCGTAGGGCAATGACCCTGTTAGAAAGCTTAGCGGGCACTCGGTGTATGAGCAGGTGGGACGAAGGAAGTTGGTACACGATACCATTAGACACGGAAGGTTCACCATCATAGTTAACAGAGGATTTATAGCCTTTATAAAGCAAAACAAAGGGACGCTTTATAAACTGCACCCTCTTCTAACTATTCAGTACAAGATACAATGACTGTCATACACTTGTGGCTCTGTTTTATGAGGTAAATATTTAAAGAAAAGCCTGAAAAATCAGTGATTTAGGGCTTGACATTATAGGAGACTTCCTGTATAATGAAAAGGGAACTTTGACATATCTTTTCGGTTTACGAAAAAGATCACAGTCGTCAAGTCCGAAAAAGATGCCTATAAGCATGTGCTTAAGGCGATGAAAAAGCGTGATTACAGCACTAGCTATTGTGCGGACGGAGCGGTGTATTACGAGACATTTGTACTCGCATTGCAGCATCATCCGGAGTACAATTATAGTCTGGTCATCTGGAAGAGTACCGATGGAACATTTGATTACCGGGCAGGTAATGACCTGAGTGCGGCGCAGATCACGGGTAAAATAAAACAGGCGAATGCAAAGGCGAACGCGATTATTCCCCGGATTATCAGGGACGGAATGACGCGCAAACAGAAGCTGCGTGCGATCCACAATTATCTCGTGAAAAACTGTGTCTACGATGAGAACGCGCGCAGATACGGATATGATGATGCCTATACCGCATATGGTTGTCTGATTGAGAAAAAGGCGGTATGTCAGGGCTATGCAGGTGTTTTTAACCTGCTTGCCGCAAAAGCCGGCATCTGTTCGATCGCCGTTCCGGGTGAAGCCGGTGGCGGATCACATGCGTGGAATTATGTGAAAGACGGAAGCAGCTACCGCTATATTGATGTGACCTGGGATGATCCGGTGCAGGATCAGGGTGCGAAGGCTGCCGTGAAATAGACTTATTTTTACTTGACACAGGCACAATTTGAACTGACCCACACATGGGATAAGGTAGAGAATGCTTTATAGAGTCGGCGGAAATTTATTTACGGGAATACATAACAGATGAAAGGGAGGATACTACTTATGAAAAAACAGCTTACAGCACTTGTTTTATGTATTTGTATGGTATTGTCGGTGCTGCCATTTTCAAGTACACAGGCAGCTGCAGAGGAGACGAGCAGTGTTGGCACAAGCAATATTAGCATCGGAGACTATATCAGGCTGGGAAACTATAACGGGCAGCCAATCTTATGGCGCTGCGTCGATGTTGATGAGATGGGACCGCTCATGCTCTCCGATCAGGTGCTGGCAACGATGGCTTATGATGCCAAAACAAGTGAAAACAGCGCTACGCGTTCGCACAGCCGTAACCTAAAGCGTGGGACATATGGCTCAAATCAATGGCGTGACAGCAATATGCGTTCCTGGCTGAATTCCAAGGCGGAAGCCGGGAAGGTAGAATGGCTTTGCGGAAACCCTCCAAAGAGTGGCTTTGTAGGAGAGAATCCATATGACCAGGCAGCAGGCTTTTTAAACGGCTTTAAGGAGGACGAGATCGCAGCGATTAAAACGGTAACCCAGCGTTCGATCGTATCCCATCCGGAATATAATGCGGGAATGATCGAAGGCCAGGGGGCAGATCTGCCTTATGACACAAATATAGAAGCAGCCGCTAACGGATTTGATCAGGCCTATTATGAGAACGTTACGGATAAAGTATTCTTAATGGATGTAAAGCAGATAAACAAAGTCTATCAAAATAACAGCCAGCTTGGAGACAGTTATCATATTGCTTATAAGGGTGGCGTGAGGTGGCCTTACTGGCTGCGGACTCCGGTGACGGATTGCAACCACGATATGCGCTATGTGGAGACGGATGGAAGAATAGACAGAAACGCTCCGTATTTAGGCTTTTATGGTGTCCGTCCGGCGTTTTATCTTGATACGCAATATTATCAGGTGACTGGTGGAGACGGTACAGCTGATTCCCCTTACCGCGGTGCAGCCGTAAATAAACCGGAGGAGAACTTTACAGTTTCCGGAGATGGACCAACACCGGGGCAGGAGTGGGATGTTTCGCTTGACAAGAGTATACAGTTATATCTTGGACCGAATTATTCCAAGAGCAAGAAATACGAATCTGCCACGATACCTATCCAGGTCATCCAGAAGACGCGCAGCGATAATGAGAATATGGTTGTCGTCATCTGCGGTGAAGGTTACACAAAAGGCGAGCAGCAAAAATTTGTTGCAGCTGCCAAACGGTTATGGGAAGGCGCGATGCAGTATGAGCCATATAAGACGTACAAGGATCGCTTCAATGTATATGCATTATGTACGGCATCGGATAAAACGTACAGTGCCATTGATGGATATGACAGTACATTTTTCGATGTATGGGGAAAGAATATATCCGTGAATGGAAGTCAGTGGAAGAACCATATTTTTGAACGGTGTATCGGACCGGCGTTTATCGAGAAAGTGCATGATGCCCATATTCCGCAGCAGGCAGATCCGAATGTAGATTGGGATTTTGAAAAGTATAAATATGTACATGACTACATCAGCCAGTTCGTACTTCTGGTCAATTCTGCAAATGATTTTGGCGGGGCATTCAACGATCTTGATTACGGATTCCATTATATTGTCAGCCCTGCATACAGCCAGCGTGCAGTCGAAACGCTTACGCATGAGCTTGGTCATGGTCTGTTATGGCTTGGAGACGAGTACAACAGCGGATCTTTTATGGGAGAAGCGTCTGAAAAAACTTCGCTAAACAGAACGGGGATCAGTGATCCTGAACAGGTAAAATGGAGACAGCTGCTTGGCTTCCGGAAGACATACAGTGTTCCTCATACAGATTATGATACGGATAAGATTTATAATTCCAGCCGTGAATGTATGATGCGCCAGACCTGGAATGGTTTCTGCGAGGTATGTAAGCTGCAGGGAAATAAGCGGATGCGCCAGCTGGTCACAGAGGGTCCGGATCTGTATGTGGCAGAACCGGAAGTGACAAAGCGCACAGATGCATATACGAAGCTTTCAGATTTTAGTGATGCAACCGGTTGGGGTTATACAAAATTTGACGCAGACAAAAAGACACGCCTTTTGACAGGGGCAGATAAAATTACTTTCCAACCGACAGAGATGAAGGGGCAGAAGATTGAGCTGCGTACAATCGTGCAGAACCTTTCCGATACAAAGCTCAGTCAGGTGACATTACAGGTATGGGTAAACCATGCTGACGGAACCATTGCTACTGCTGATGGTCAGCCTGTAGCAGCGTCAGAAACGTTCAAGATTCCGCTTTGGACGGAAAAGGGCAATTTCCGCCCGAAGGGAACGTTGGAATATCATGGAAGCGATTTTAATTCCGGTTTGAAAAATTGTTCCCTCTTATATACCATCCCGTCCAATGCAGATCTGCGAACCGGTGACACGGTCGGATATGCAGTGAGGGATGAGCAGGGAACTGTTCTTGCTTACGAAGGAACGCTTCCAAACAAAGGTCAGGATATCTTGCCGGCACCGGAGCCTGCAAAGAGTTATACAGTTACTTTTTGTTATAATGACGGAAGAGAAAATACAACAAAAACGACCGGAATCAATGGAAAACTCGGTGATCTTCCGGCACCGGCCCGTGAAGGATATGTGTTTGACGGATGGTATACGACAGGTGGTGAGAAAGTTGATTTGACAAGAGTATATAGCAGCAATACGGTGTTGTATGCAAGATGGAGTGAATATATCGCACCGTCACCGAATGTTAAGAAAGCTCCGGTCATTCTGCTGGCGACAAGCCCGGATACAGTGACCGAAGGAGAACAGGTCATGTTAAGTGTCAGCGAAACCTCAGGATTTGGTGTGGATTTAAGCGGAGTAACTTACACGGCAGATCCTTCGCTGCCGATATCCGGCACAGGGGAGGCTCAGACGATCCGGCTCGATCAAGCTGGTACTTATACATTTACTGCTCATTATTCCGGTGATAATGAGAAATATCTTGCGGCCGACAGTAATCGTGTTACCGTAACCGTAACGAAAAAAGCGGATGTCAGCGGAGGAACAACGTCAGGAGGTGGATCATCGTCAGGAGGCGGTTCCACGGCAGGAGGCGGATCTTCAGCAGGAGGCGGATCTTCAGCAGGGGGCGGATCCTCGTCAGGAGGCGGTGCAGCAGCAGGAGGTGCCACCGCGGGAGGCGGCGCAGCTAACGGAAATGCATCTGCAACAACTACGCCGGACATCAAGGATTCGGATGGAACGACTGTTGCCATAGTGAACGGTAAAAAAGGAATGATCACAGCAGAAGTGCAGCTTAGTGAAAAGGCGATCGCAAATGCTGAAAAATCAGGTGAAGCAGTTAAACTTCCGGTTGAAGTAAAGGCAGGTAAAAATATAAAAGCTGCATCCACTGTGACCATCAATCTACCGGAGGGTGCAGGGAAAACGAAAGTGAAGATTCCGGTAAAAAATATGACCGTAGGTACAGTCGCAGTGCTTGTCAATGCCGATGGCACTGAGAAAATTGTGAAGAAATCAGTGGCTGCAAAAGATGGAGTTCAGCTGATCGTGGACGAAGACACTACAGTGAAGCTCGTAGATAAGGCGAAAAACTTTAAGGATACAAAAAAACATTGGGCGAAGGATTCCATTGATTTTGTAAGTGCACGCGGGCTGATGAATGGAAAGAGCAGTACGGCTTTTGCACCGGAAGCAAAAATTACCCGGGCACGGCTATGGACGATTCTCGCACGATGGGAAGACGTAGATCTGACAGGTGGAAAGAAGTGGTACAGCAAAGCACGTGCATGGGCTAAAAACCAGGGAATTTCGGATGGCAGCAGACCAAATGCTGCGATAACGAGAGCCGAGGCGATCACAATGCTATGGCGTGCGCAAGGAAAACCGGCAGCAGAGCAAGAGACAGCTTTTAAAGATGTTTCTTCTGATGAATACTACGCACAGGCAGTGGCGTGGGCCAAAGAGAAGGGTATCGCACAAGCGAATAGCAAAGGACGATTCAATCCGGATGCTGCCTGTACAAGAGCGGAAATAGCCGCATTCCTGTATCGGATGTCGTTGAGTGAATAAACGGTTTACATGTACCATCTGGTATAAAGATAGCAGGAAGGAGATACCTGATTTGAAAAGAACTGCAAAAATCATTTTGACAGGAGTCTGCCTCGGCTTGATTTTACATTGATTTAATCAAAAAAGAAAAATGGACGATACAGAGAAATCTGTATCGTTTATTTTTCGTCTTTTTTAATTTATAGGAAAGTTCTAACTTTGGGATAGCTAGATATGAAAAGGGCCCGCAATTTAGCGGGCACGACAAGTAAACGATAGGTTTTAGAAGATATAGAAGCCTTCAGCTCCAGGAAAGTCTTCACCAAACTCATCGTCTTCATTTAAGAAGTAATCCATATCAAGCAAATCATCCTCACTCATGTGGCGGATGTCATCAGCAGTCATGCCTTCAGGTGGATTCTGTATGTACTTGTTTCTGATTTCATCTGAACGTTTTGACATAGTATTTTCCTCCGTTTTTTTACATTCTATCACAGAGGAAGGTGTGATGTATATATTTATGCTGATGAAGTATATGAGAGCCTGCCCATAGCGTTACTGTTCAGACCATTGTAAAAACTGACGAAATTTAAAAAAATATATTTGTGGATAAACTCAAGCAGGATGGAAAGTTTCGTTAACGACTTCCGAATCCTGCTTTTTCTTTTGAAATTATAAACAGTACCTGCATATTTTCCTGCTTTTACATGGCTGGAATACGGATTTCCAGTCCTGCTTCTTTCATTTTTCTTCCGGTTATCCACCGTCATTCTGCCAGTCCCGGAATTCGTCCGATTTCCCATTCGTCCCTGTTTTTGCTGTACTTATCCTATACTTAAGGAGGCACAAATGAACGCAGATGATAAAAGCAAACTCAAAGCATATGAAGAACTTATAGGCAGTCTTGAGCATACAAACGGACTGCAGCACAGGGTCATTGAAACCCAGTCCTCATTGATCAAATCCCTTGAGGAACATAATGCAGAATTAGAAAAAATCATTGATGATCTGACAAACATTTAAGGAAAGGACGCGGCATGGGGATGGGAAATTCTTTTGAAACCATTACAGTACTTCAATACAGGCTGAAAGAAGCACAGGAAGAACTTGCAGCCTTTCAATCGGGAGAAAAATATATCCGAATGGAAAAACAGCACCTTACACAGGTGCGTGCCCTGGAACGCAGAATTGCAAAACTGGAAGCAGCTGTAGCAAAAGAACACAGCCATGCCATTACGATTCGGAATCAATGGTTTGAGATTTTTGAACAGCTGCAAAAAGAATGCGACCGTATGGTCGCCGAAGCAGTAAAAAAGGCGGATATGATGGAAAAAAGGGCCATCCGTGCAGAAAGACAGCGCGACACTGCCCTTGAAAAAGTAACTTTCCAGAGACGGGAACTTTACAAAGTAAAGACAGAGCTTGATGATGAAAAACAAAAAGTACAGAAACTGACGGCACAGATTAACCGGAACTATGAAAACTCATCCATCCCGTCTTCAAAATCTATCGCCCGCAAAAAAATATCCAACAGCCGCGAAAAGACAGGAAGGAAACCCGGTGGACAGCCAGGACACAGGGGGCACTGCAGAAAGAAACTCACCCCGACAAGGGAAATCTATCTTCCTGCACCCGAAGAAGTACTCCATGACCCTGACTTTAAGAAAACATCGAAAACCATTACAAAGCAGAAAATCGACATCAGCGTAGAAGTGCATGTGACCGGGTATCATGCCGATGTGCACTATAATTCCAAAACAGGTGAACGGATCCATGCACCATTTCCACAGGGAGTCATTGATGACGTTAACTATGGAGGAAATTTACGTGCTTTCCTGTTTTTGCTGAATAATGGCTGCTGTACATCAATTGATAAAAGCCGCAGGTTTTTGTCTGATCTGACAGATGGAAAAATAAACATATCAAAAGGCATGATCAATAATCTCTGCCAGTCATTTGCAGAAAAAACAGAATCCCAGCGCAAAGAGCTTTTCCGTGACATGCTGCTTTCCCCTGTCATGCATACAGACTGTACCAATGCCCGTGTAAACGGGGAAAGTTCGTATGTATTTGTATGTGCGGTTCCGGATGGCGGTGTGCTCTATTTTGCCAGGGGCAAAAAGGGACACGATGGAATAAAGGGCACGGTCGTTGAAGACTATCAGGGGACACTGGTCCACGATCATGATGTAACCTTTTATAAGTATGGAACCGGCCACCAGGAATGCCTTGCACATGTACTGCGTTATCTGAAAGACAGCATGGACAACGAAAAAGACCGTTCCTGGAACAGGCAGATGCATTCCCTGATACAGGAAATGATCCATTACCGGAATGGTTTATCTGAATCAGAAGAGCCAGATCCGCAGACCGTTTCCGAATTTGAAGAACGTTATAAAACAATCCTGTCCATAGCCGGGGATGAATACGACTATGAGCCGCATGGGAAATACTACCGTGATGGATACAACCTGTACAAAAGGATGAAAAAGTATAAGAAAGATCATCTTCTTTTCCTCCATAATAAGAATGTACCTGCCACGAATAACGAAGCCGAACGGCTGCTGAGAAAATATAAAAGAAAACAGGCGCAGGCTGTGTCATTCCGGAGTCCGTCAAGCATCGACCATCTCTGTAAATGCATGAGCATGCTGGTTTTGATGCGCAGAAAAGAGCAGGCCAATCTGTTCCGCGAGATTGCAGAAATATTTGCATAAGAAAACCGATGGTTTTGACTACGATTAGTCTATACCATCGGTTCTTTTGTTACAAGTTTACCTCTGAACAGTAACGAAAATTCCGCAAAGGTCCGTGATGATGAGCAAAGTGGTGACAGCAACAGTATCATAAACCAGAAGAAAATGCTGGAGAAATATGCAACCGAACAGGGATTTACCAATCTGCTTCATTATTTTATATTCTGAAACGTTCGAAGCATGCGAAATATCTGTTCCACCGTATCGGTCATATTCTGTTTTGCATGATCGGTCTGCATGGCATCTTCAAGCGAAACAGCACCCCGCACAATCGGGAAAAAGGCATCAATTCCTGCTGCATGACAGGCTTTTGCATCTTCCGTCACGCAGCCGGAAAATGCAAGCACAGGTTTTTGAAATTCTTTGGCAATCTTTGCAACGCCGGCAGGTGCTTTCCCCATGACGGTCTGACCGTCCAGACAGCCTTCTCCGGTGATGACAATATCTGCATTTTTTATATAGTCGGAAAGATGGGTTTCTTCCAGAATGATGTTTACACCGGATTCCAGAGTGGCATGGAAAAAGGTGAGAAAAGCAAACCCAAGGCCACCGGCAGCCCCGGCTCCTGCATGTGCGGGATTTGTTTCCGGAAAGCTTTTTCTGGCGAGTGTGGCATAGGAGGAAAGCCACTGATCCATCTGCTGGATCATGGCAGAATCTGCGCCTTTTTGCGGGCCGAAAACGGCGCTGCATCCCTGCGGACCGCAGAGCGGATTTGTCACATCACAGGCAATCCGAAACGTACACTCTTTCAGTTCCGGCAGCACATGGGAGTCTGAAATCACAGCCAGATCCCTTAAGCCCAGAGCACCATGACGTACCGGAACCCCTTCCTGATCCAGCAGGTCAAATCCCAGTGCCTGCAGCATACCGATTCCTCCATCGTTTGTGGCACTTCCGCCGATTCCTATAATAAAATGTCTGCAGCCTCTGGCAATGGCGTCTCTGATGACTTCCCCAACCCCGTAGGTCGTTGTATACAAAGGATTCCGTTCGGTTTCGGAAAGAAGTGTAATTCCGGCAGCTCCGGACATTTCGATGACTGCAGTTTTGCCAGCATCCAGAATGCCGTAACTGCAAAGTACCGGTTTTTCAAGAGGCCCGGTTACGCATACCTGTGTGCGTGTGCCGCCACAGCCAAGCGTCAAAGCGTCCACCGTGCCTTCGCCACCGTCTGCAAGTGGGCGGATGGCGATATCTGCATCCGGATATATGCGCCGGATTCCGGCAGAGGCACTTTCCCCGGCCTCAAGGGAAGTCATGCTTCCTTTAAAAGAATCGATGGCAATAACAACGTTCATGTATACTCTCCTCCTGATATCTGATGGTTGTATTACAATGGTGTGCAGCACTGTCAAAGTTATTGCAATGTGTAAGTACGCGTATAATAAATTTTACAGCATTTTCTTACGACACCTGTCAGTATAACGACGCCAAGCATACCAAGAAAGGCTTCCAGGCTAAAATAGCAGACAATAAATCCGGCAGCGACAGCGAGTATAAGTGCAATCTGTACACTTTTCTGACTGGCGAGAGCCTCAATCTGCTGTGCGCGTTCATCATGGCGTTCGTTGTACAGACGTTTTAACAGTGCTTCATCTTTGAGCGCTTTGCTGTTTTTACAAAACTGCAGTATTACAAAAATTTCCACTACAATAACCAGACCAAGTACAAACCCATGCACAAATTCTGCAGAGTGCGGATTTGTGTAGGCAGAGGTCAGTACACCGGAGGTGTTGGTACACTGTGCAATTAGAAAAAGCGCTGCGATAATCAGATAGAAACGGTTCTGTGTTTTGATTTCCTTTTTCATTTTTTCCATTTTCTTTTCCATAGTAAATTACTCCTCATTCTCAATTTCACTGAAGTCAAAAACTTCTTCAATCGTTAAGTTAAAGTGATGTGCGATTTTATAGGCGAGTCCTAAAGAAGCGGTATATTTACCTACTTCAATAGAGGTGATTGTCTGGCGGGTAGTTCCCACGATATCTGCCAGTTCGCTTTGCGATAGTTTATTGGCTTTGCGCAATTCTTTGATACGGTTTTTCATTGGTGATCCCCTTTTGTTGAACATCAGCCCATGCAAAATTTGCTTTCAGCAAATGGGCTGACACTATCGTTTTGCATAGCTTGCTTTGCAAAAATAGAATAGTATACTTTGCATAAAATGTCAAGCAAACTTTGCAAAAAAAGTAAAAGGTTGACATATGTTTACCTAAGTGCTACGATGAGGTAAACAAAAGATTACCAAATGGGAAGATGAAAGGAAAAGAGAGACGGTATGGAAGAAAAAACAATGCTTTCGCAGGGAGAATGGAGAATTATGAATCTGCTCTGGAAGAAGAAAAACCGCACGATCATGGAGATGGTCGAGGATTTTGCAGGGGTGACGGACTGGGATAAACATACGCTTATTGTCATGTTAAAACGCATGGAGGCAAAAGGCGTGGTTGCCTACGAAACCGTCGGACGTGCAAAACATTACTATCCGGTCGGAAAACAGGCGGATTTTGTGCAGCAGGAAACAAAGAGTTTTTTGGACAGGGTATATCGGGGAAGTTTTGGAGAGATGCTTACGACAATGGTAAAACAGGAACAGCTCAGCGAGCAGGATCTAAAACAATTGCGGCAGCTTTTGGAAGAGACAGAAGAGAAAGGGTAAATATATGGGAAAGTATGTGTTAGCAGCGGTTCTGGTTTCTTCTTTGTTAACCTTGTTTCTTTTACCTGTAAGGAAAGGCCTGCGTAGATTTGTGGGAAGTATCGGAGTTTATGCACTGTGGCTGTTTGTGGCGATCAGCCTGCTTTTGCCATTTCCACAGATGGTTTATAAGGCGGTAGCAGGAAGAGAACTTTTTCAACAGCAAAGCAAATTCAGTGTAATGAATCTTGTGGATCTTGCGCAGAAAAATCAGAAAGCTGTGGATAACAAATCAGAAAATGAATATAACTCAGTAAAAAAGACATCTTTATCCACGGGGGAAACAGCGCAGAATAAACTTTCACAACAAGGGGATATAATTGATGAAAGCAGTCGAACAGATCCTGCACGATTAAAGGAGGAAGAAGTACAGACATGGAAGGATTATGTGAAAACATATGGGTTATATGAAATCTGGCTTTTAGGCTTTTTGCTTCTTGCGGTCAGACAGTTTGTGCAGGAAAGAAAATTCAGAAAATATCTGCTGGAGGAAAGAAGCTGTGTATCTGTACAAAGTACAATTGAAAAAGGCAGCAGACGGACATGTTATGGAATACCGTTGGAAGGAAGCCCGTTTTTGTTTCGTTCGCGTGGAATAAAGCTGGATATTTATCTTCCGGAGCAGATACTTCCAGAAGATGAAGTTGTTGACTATGCTGTTTTGCATGAATCGATGCATCAGAGACATGGGGATATCTGGTGGTCGTATTTGCGAAATTTTCTTGTTGCGCTTTATTGGTTTCATCCACTGGTCTGGCTGGCAGCAAGGTTGTCACGGGAAGATTGTGAACTCGCATGTGATGAGGCTGTGGCGGCACAATTATCGGAGAAGCAGAAAACTGCATATGGAAAAAGTCTGTTGTTTGTCGCGGCTTTGCAGCATAAAACGGGCTTTTTCTCAGTAGCAACAAATATGCAGGGGAGTAAATCACAATTGGAAAAACGAATCCGCTGTATATGCAGTAAACAAAGAAAGAGCAAATGTGTCACTGCACTGGTACTTATTCTTGCAATCGCACTTTGTGGATGCGGCATGACCACTTCGGTAAAAACCAGTCATGCGGACACAGAAACAGTAACACTAACAGAATCAGGCACAGAAATGGACACAGAAACAGTAACGCAGAGACAGACTGTGATGGATATCACGCTTGAGGTACCAAAAGGTCTGACATTAGAAAGTTATGATGCGGCGCTTGGCGATTATGGCGGATGCCTGTTGAAACCGGATGCGTATGTTGGAGGTTATGCGCCAGATGAATGGAAAGCCGCCGGATATGTCATGCGCTTTTCTACACAAAACAATGAGGGAAGTTTTGGTGTTTTGTGGCAGGGGGATCAGATTTCGGATGTTACCATCCAGTGGAACCACACAGAGATGAAAAGGCTGGGAAATCTGTCTGGATTAGCATCTTCGGCTTATCTGATACAGACGGAACATGATCTGTATACGGCGGCGGAATGGAGTGAATTGGAGAACACAGAAAATGCGGAACCGGTAAGCAACTATTGGTGTATTATGATGGCAAGGAAGGGCGATGCATATGGATATGCAATTGCATTAAATGCAAAAAATTATACGAAGCAGGATACAATTGCTTTTGCGAAAACTGTACAGTACGACAAATAAAATATAAAATGTGGTTGCAACAACATATTCTTTTCCTGTTTTTGTGTATATTGTAACGGAAGAATGAAAAAACTGTTTGTAAGAGAGTCTATATAAATGGGAAAGGATAAAATCATGGAACACAACAAGCGGGTAGAACAGATCAAAACATATCTGGAGCGGCTGAGCGCCGGGGAAGAATTGGAAAAAGTAAGGGCGGATTTCGCAAAAGAATTTAAAGCGGTTGATCCGGCAGAGATCATGCAGGCGGAGCAGGAACTTCTGCAGGGTGGAACACCGCTTGAGACCGTGCAGAAATTGTGTGATGTCCATGCGGCACTGTTCCGCGGCGCAACGAGTGAGGAGAAAGTTGCCAACGCGGAAAAAGCGGTTGCGGCATCGGTAAAAGAGAAAAAGCTGGCGGCTACCGCGGCTTTAACCGGAATCACCGGACATCCGCTGCAGACGTTTACCCACGAAAATGAAGTGTTGGAAAACGTCATCCGGAAATGCCGGAATGAAATAGAGGAAACCAATACCCTTTCACCGGAGCTGTTTGGAAAGCTGCGGGAAGTTGCGATCCATTATGCAAAGAAAGGGGATCTTCTGTATCCGCATCTGAAAGTAAAATACGGGATCAGCGGCCCGTCGGATGTGATGTGGACAACCGATGATGAGATCAGGGATGAACTGGCGGCACTGGCAAAGCAGCTGCCGGTTCAAAAGACGGAAGATCACTGGCTGGAACGTTTTCGCATTGTGTTGCAGCGCGTGGAGGATATGATCTACAAGGAAGCCAATATTTTCTTCCCGAACTGTGCCCTGAATTTCACGGAGGAAGAGTGGTTTGGAATTTACCGCGATTCGAAAGATTATCCGGTCTGCTTTGGTGTGGAAAATGCGACATGGGAGGCGGCAGAGAAGTATCTGCATACAGAAAATTGCAGTAAAGATGTAAGGAATGGAGAAATCATCATGCCGGGCGGGCACCTGACCGTTGCGCAGCTTACCGCAATGCTCAACACGATTCCGATGGAGATCACATTTGTCGATGAGGACAATATCAACCGCTTTTTCAATGAAGGACCAAAAGATTTCAAGCGTCCGGGCATGGCGATCGACCGCGAGGTATTTTCCTGCCATCCCCCGAAAGTGGAGCAGCAGGTGCGGCACATTATCGGGGAATTCCGGAAAGGAACGCTCGACAAAGTGCCGATCTGGATGGAGAAAAACGGAAAAACCATGCTGGTTACCTATATGGCGGTACGGGATGCCACAGGCACATATCTCGGGACCATGGAGCTGGTGCAGGATATGGGCTTTGCCAAAGAGCATTTCCTTTCCGACGTAAAAGCAAAAGAAGCAGCGCTGCGCGCAGGTATGGAAGATTAACTTATTTTTGTTTTTCCATATGATTTAATTCCGGAATCACGGTAGCAAGCATCGTGAGAAAGCACAGGCTTCCACCGATCACATTTGAGACCGGTTCCGCCATAAACACACCTCTTGTTCCCATGCCAAGCGCATATGGGAGCAGGTAGGTCAGCGGCACAACAATAAATACCTTACGAAGCAGGGAGAAAAAAATCGCCTGCTTCTTTTTATTTAATGATTTAAACGTGGTCTGTCCGATGTATTGCAGATCCATGAAAATAAATGCGGCAAAATAAAGTTTTAAGGCAGGAACCGCGTCTTTGATCAGCTCGCTGTCGGAACTGAAAATCCCGATCAGGAAATGCGGTGCAACGATAATGACCGACCACATGGCGGCGGTATACACAAAGATCATAACCGCCATTGTACCAATTGCCTGTTTTACACGTTTCGGGCGGCGGGCACCGTAATTGTAGCTTAAAATAGGAGAACTTCCCTCATTCATGGCATAAATCGGCGTCTCGACGAGCTGCCGGACGCTGGAGATGATTGTCATCACGGAGATATAGATATCGCCTCCGGTCACGGAGAGTACGTTGTTGCAGCAGATGCTGACTAAACTGTTGGTAAGCTGCATAATAAATCCTGCGGTTCCGAGGCTTACGATGTTTTTGGCAGTTTCCGTGCACTGGGAGAGTTCGCTTCTGGTCAGAAACCGTACGTTAAGCTCCGATCGTTTTTTCAGAAAATAGAGGACAAATGCAGCGGAGAGTGTCTGGGAAATCACGGTTGCAATTGCAGCACCCCGGATTCCAAGCGAAAAGACGAAGATGAAAACTGGATCGAGAATGCAGTTTGCCACCGCGCCGATGGCAACGGATGTCATGCCGGTCATGGCATATCCCTGCGCGTTGATAAACGAATTCATACCGGTGGAGATCATGGACGGAAGTGTGCCGACCAGATAGATCATCAGGTACGGGTATGCATAAACCAGAGCAGACTCGGAAGCGCCGAACAGACGCAGGATCGGGCGCGCAAACAAAAATCCAATGACCATTAAAACAATTGCGCCGCCGCAGACCATCGTATAGGAGGTATTCATAATTTCGGAAGCTTTCCGGGAATTATTTTCCCCCCGCCGGATGGAAAAAAGCGGAGCACCGCCGCTGCCGAACAGATTGCTGAAAGCCGTGATGATCACAATAATCGGAAAACATAAGCCAACCGCGCCGAGAGCGGTTGTGCCGATATGCGGGATTCTTGCTATATAAATGCGGTCTATGATGTTGTAAAGCAGGCTTAAAAGCTGCGCAACCAGCATGGGAATCGCTGCGTTTAAGATGTTGCCGGGGATGGAGCCATGTTCAAAATCAATTCGTTTCATTTTTTCCTTAAATCCTTTTCTTTCTGTTGACATTTAGTATACCATGAATTAAGATATATGAAAAATATTACTTTTATGTCTTAAACAAATAAAAATTATATAAGGAGAAGCTATGGATGTAAAACAACTGGAATACTTCCGGGCAATTGTGGATGCTGGTACGATCAGCGGTGCGGCGCGCGTTCTCCACATGACACAGCCGCCGCTGAGTTATCAGGTAAAGATGCTCGAAGAAGAACTTCAGGTGCAGCTTTTTTTGCGGGGCACCAAAAAGATTACATTAACGGAAGCAGGAAAAACACTGTATGACAGGGCGGGCAGTCTTCTTACCATGGCGGATATTACCAAGCGGGAAGTCATAAAGGCAAGCCAGGCGGCAACAATCCACATCGGATTTACGCCGTCCACGGTTTCTATGATGTCCGATTACCTGATCCGTTTTTCCACGTCGCATCCGGATATTCGCTTTGATATCCACGAGGGATCGACATTTACGCTGCGAGAGCAGTTGGAAAACGGCGTGGTCGATATCACGACACTCCGGACACCGATTGTGCTCAAAGGATGTGAGAGCAGGACTTTGATGCAGGAAAAGCTGCTTGCAATGGCGGCTGCAGGGAACCCAGTTTTAGAAAAAAACAAAGATGGGATCACGCTCGAGGAACTGTCAGAGCAGAAACTGATCCTGTCCCACCGCTACCGCAGTTACCTGTTGTCCGCGTTCGAAAAAAAGGGGCTTTTGTGTGACATTTACTGTGAGTGTGAAGACGCCAGAACGGCGATGACTTTGGCGGAAAAAGGGCTTGGAATCGCCATTCTTCCGGCTTCTATGCACAAGTTGTCGGATCAGATGAAGTCCTGTGATATTCTGGATGCGGATCTTACGACGGAACTTCTTCTCGCGTGGCGAAAGGGACGCATGCCGGAGGAAGTGAAAGCGTTTCTTGAAATGTGGAAGTAGATATTTAGCATATGGAGGTAGAATGATGACAAAGGAAGAAAAAATCAGACGTTTTGAAGAAATGAACAAGGAGGTTGTGCCGGGGCAGATTGTGTGCGCAGGATCTTCCCTCATGGAGATGTTTCCGGTGGAAGAACTGGTAAAAGAAAAGCAGATCGACATGATCATCTATAACCGTGGAATCGGTGGATTTATTACCGACGAACTGCTTGAAAATATCGACACCTGTATTCTGGATTTAAAACCATCGAAATTATTTATCAATATCGGAACAAATGATTTGAGCAATCCGGATATTACGATTGCGCAGATGGTTGATCACTACGATCAGATTCTGTGCCAGGTGAAAGCCGCCCTGCCGGATGTAAAGCTGTATCTCATGGCATATTATCCAGTCAATTACGATGCCGCAACCGAGGAGATGAAGCCCTGCCTTCTTGTGCGCACCAACCCAAAGATCGCTGAAGCAAACGCGGCTGTCAAAAAACTGGCCGAAAAATATCACGCAAAATACATGGATATCAATGACCCGCTGAAGGATGAAAACGGAAATCTTAAGGCTGAATATACGATTGAGGGCATGCATATAAAGGAAGAAGGGTATCGGGCGATTTTCCCGAAATTTATCCGGTATGCCATGGAATAATATAAAACTCCGGGCGCAAATGTATATGTGCCCGGAGTTTTTAAATTGTGAATTTAAATTTATCGCCGATACATAATTGCTTACATCTTTGAACAAGTGAGCAATCAGTATTATAGATTGTACTCTCGATTCGAAGAAGTGGATAACCTTTTGAAATCCCCAAAATTTTTGCTTCCTGTGCGGAGGCAAACACAATATCTAAAGTTTTGTCGGAATGATCAAAAATAATATTGTGGTTTTGCAGCACATCATAAAGGGAAGTGTCATTTAAATTTTCTCCAAATAAAAAAGAAAAGGATTCAGGAAACCGGTTGATTTCTAACAATACCGGTTTTTCATCGGCATAACGAATACGTTCCAATACGAGAATCTTTTTATCGGGTGTAATATGCATGAGTTCCATGTCTTTTTCGGTAGGATCTTCTATTGCAATTTTAATGGTTTTCGCACCTGGAACTGCTCCCATTGTACGGCACATTTCAGAAAATCCGGTAACACCTTTTGAGATATTTCGCTGGATTCTTTTTTCGGCAACAAAAGTTCCTTTTCCGGATTTGCGGTCCAGATATCCTAATTCTGATAAACCTGCAAGAGCTTTTCGGACAGTGACCCGGCTGACATTGTAGGTTGTACTTAACTCATTTTCTGTTGGAAGACGGCTGCCTGCTTTACGTTTTCCGGTGTCAATCTCTTCTTTTAACTGATCCTCAAGTTGTTTGTATAGTGGTTTGGCAATTGTATTGTTTAATTCCATGAAAAACCTCGTAATGTGTTTTGATTTGTATTATACAATATATTATAATACAAAGTTTCAGAATTGTATATATTTATTTTAAAAGCTGTTTTATATTGACAAATGTATTATATTGTATTATATTTTGAATAGAAACAAACGAGACAAATAAAAAAAGGAGAAATGAATATGAGTTATACAAGCAAAGACATTAAAAACATTGTAGCAGAGATTTTGGAGAACAAAAAAGACAAAGGAGGTGTTAAGAGCCTGTATTTTGTTGGTTGTGGAGGGTCTCTTGGAGCTTTGTATCCTGCAAAAACATTTATGGAGAAAGAGTGTTCAAATATTAAATCCGCGCTGATCAACAGCAACGAATTTGTTCACAGTACACCAAAAGATTTTGGAGAGAATTCGATCATCTGTCTGTCCTGCCATAAGGGAAATACACCGGAAACGATTGCAGCAGCAAAGCTTGGTAAGGAAAAAGGAGCAGCAGTAATTATTCTTACATGGCTGGAAGAATCTGAAATTGTGGAGTTTGGTGACTATATTATCCAGTATTCATTTGATGCAAGTCCGGATCATCTCAAAGGTGATATTGATTATGCTGGAGAAAAAACAATGTGTGCGCTGCTCGTAGCAGTGGAAACACTTCAACAGACCGCAGGATATGAAAATTATGATAAATTCTACGAAGGACTTGGTATGATTACCGGAATTATCCGGAATGCAAGAAAACATGTACAGGTAAGAGCTGAACAGTTTGCTGAAACATACAAGGACGATACCGTTATTTATACGATGGGAAGCGGAGCTGGCTATGGGGCTGCATATATGGAAAGTATTTGCATTTTCATGGAAATGCAGTGGCTTGATTCCAGCAGTATTCATACAGGAGAATATTTCCATGGACCGTTTGAAATCACAGATGCAAACCGTCCGTTTATGATTCAGATATCAGAAGGATCTACCCGTGAACTGGATGAAAGGGCTTTAAAATTCCTTCATACATATGCAAAGAGGATTGAAGTTCTGGACGCAAAAGAACTTGGATTATCTACAATTGATGCTTCTGTTGTGGATTACTTTAACCATTCACTGTTTAATAATGTATATCCTATTTATAACCATGAACTGGCTGAAAAGAAAGAACATCCGCTTTCAACACGTAGATATATGTGGAAAGTAGAGTATTAATTCAGAACATATTTAATTCGGGCAAAAGAATTTATAAGCAGACAAAGACATTGTATCCTATGTTTTTGTCTGCTTATTGTATTGTAGATACAAAATAATACATATACGATACTGAAATAGCCTGAGAACAAAAATATGCACAAAAATCGGAACTAAAATATAGGATAATTGACGAAAAACACACAAGTTCTTGACAAAGGTATGATACAAATATAATATTAAAGCAGATACAAAACAATACAAATAAGAGCGATGTACGAGAATTGTATTAAAGTTTGTATTGTACGGATATGCGCACATCCAAAATGTAACTGAAAAAGATATATATAAAAGAGAGGGAGGACATGAATATGTTCTGGGTAGAATTAATACTTGTACTTGCCATTATATTTTTGGGGGTACGTAAGGGTGGTACATTTTTAGCAATGGCTGGTGGTGTTGGAATGTTAATTATGACATTTTTCTTTCATGTTACACCGGCAGATCCGCCAGTTACCGTTATTTTAATTATGATTGCGGTAATTGTAGCAGCTGCAACAATGCAGGCATGTGGGGGATTGGATTTCCTGGTTCGCATAGCAGAAAAGATTCTTCGCAGGAATCCTAGGATGATTACGGTACTTGCACCGGTTGTAGCATATATTTTTACATTTATGTGTGGTACAGGTCACATTATTTACAGTTTGCTTCCGGTAATTAATGAAATTTCTATTGAGACAGGAGTTCGACCGGAACGCCCGATTTCAGCATCCATTATAGCTTCCCAGCAGGCAATCACGGCATGTCCGATTTCAGCAGCAACGGTAGGTATTCTGGCTTTTATGGCTGAAGCAACGAACTATAAAACGGTTAATATTTTTACACTGCTTGTAGTCTGTATCCCGGCAACACTGATTGGTACAGTCGCATGTGCTCTTGCTGTAATGAAGAAAGGAAAAGAACTGGCAGAGGATCCGGAATTTCAGGCTCGTGTAGCATCCGGACAGGTTCAGACTCTTGTGAAAAATGAGAATGCTGCAGAAGTTAAAACAACAAAAGAGGCAAAAATCTCTGTTGCAGTATTTTTGGTTGCCATGGTAGGTATTGTATTGCTTGGCGCAGTGAGTGCATTAGTTCCAACACTTTCAGATGGAAGCAAATTACCGCTTACCACAGTAATTGAGATTTTTATGCTGGTTGCAGCAGCCGTAACGGTATTAATTACAAAACTTGACAGCAATAAGGTACTGGATCAGCCAGTATTTAAAACAGGAATGTTTGCAGTTGTTCTGGCATTTGGTCTTTGCTGGCTGGTGAATACATTTATTGCAGATCAGTCATCGTTTATTACAGATAATATGTCAGTTCTCACGAATGAACATCCATGGATTTATATCATAGCAGTGTTTATTGTTGGGGCAATAACAACAAGTCAGTCATCCTCTACAATGATTATGGTTCCGATTGGTATTGCATTAGGGCTTCCGGCAAATATTATTGTTGCTGGCTGGATTGCATGTTCATCAAATTATTTTATTCCTGCTTCCGGTCAGTGCGTTGCAGCAATTGCGTTTGATACCGCGGGAACAACAAAAATTGGAAAATATGTGTTAAATCACAGCTATATGCTTCCTGGCCTTGTATGTACTGTAGTTTCAGTAGTGTCAGCAATTTTGATAGGAGCAGTAGTATTTTAAAACATAAGGAGAAAATCTATGAAAGAACCAAAAATTATAGCGATTGGAGATAATGTATGTGATAAATATTTATCTCGTGGGAAAATGTATCCGGGAGGACAATGTGTCAATACATGCGTATATGCAAAATGGAATGGTGTCAATTCGGCATATCTTGGAAAATACGGTAATGATGAAGTAGCTGAATGTGTGCAGGAGACATTAAAAAAATTAGAGATTGATGATACGCATTGCCGGCATTTTCAGGGAGAAAACGGTTTCGCTTTGGTAACACTGAAAGAAACAGACCGTGTTTTTCTTGGCTCAAATAAAGGTGGAATTGCAAAAGATCATGCATTTGATTTCAACGAAGAAGATATGGATTATATTCAGCAATATGATTTGATTTACACAAATCTTAACAGCTATATTGAACAGGATCTTTCAAAATTGTATCAGACAAAGGTTCCGATTGCCTATGATTTTTCAATGCGCTGGACAGATGAGTATTTGAGGGATGTATGTCCGTATGTAACTGTTGCAATTATGTCATGTGCACATTTGTCAGAAGATGAACGGGAGAGAGAAATGAAAAAGGCACAGAAATATGGTGTTTCTGTTGTTCTTGGAACTGTCGGAGAAGAAGGCTCTTATGTATTATATAAAGATAAATTTTTATATACAAAAGCAGTATTGGCAGAGGATGTTATAGATACTATGGGAGCGGGAGATTCTTATTTTGCGGCATTCCTAAGTGATATGTTAAAAAATTCCCCACAACATAAGATTTTAGATGGTTCAGATGAACAGATGTATGTAAAAATTCAAAATGCAATGAAAAAGGCATCGGAGTTTGCCGCAAAGATGTGCGCAAAAGAAGGTGCATTTGGATATGGAGTGCCAATTACAGGAAGAACAGAAATTTAGGGAGGTATAAGTATGAAACCAGATATGTATGAAAATAACGAAGAGGGAATTTTATGTGTCTATAAAAATCCAAAGTGGCTTGTATGTATTAAAAACTGGAAACCGGACAATGATATTAATGGGATTAAACACTTGGAGATCCATCATTCGACCGATGAGCAGTTTATTCTTGTACATGGTAAAGCGATTCTGATTACCGCAGAAAAAAAGGAAAATGGTTTTTCTATTGATCTGACATTGATGGAGCAGGGAAAAGTATATAATGTTCCGGCAGAATGCTGGTTTTATTCAATCACCCAGAAAGATACAAAAATAGTATATGTACAAGATTCCAATTGCTCTATGGAAAACAGTGATTTTTGTGATCTTTCGGAAGAAGAAATAGCATGGATTCAGGAAAAAGCATCACGGCTGCTGGCATAACTAAAGGATAGATTTATATGAAGAAACAATATATTCTTTTTGATTTTGATGGTGTTATTGTAAACACGGAACCTCAAAATGCACATTATCTGCAGGAAACTCTCAAATCGTTTGGTGTATATATGGATCACGAAGAGTTAAAAGGATTTATTGGAGTTAACAGCCGTGAAAAAATATTGCGTTATTTGAGCCGGTCGAAAGAAAATGTTTCATGGGAAATGTACCAGAAAAGAAGAAAAGAGATGGGAAATACCTATGAAAATGATGCCATCTGTCCCATGCCGGGATTACAGGAATTATTTCAATGGATGAAGGAACGGAATCTGAAAGCCGGATTGGTAACATCAACGAGCGCGAAATATATTATTACGGCTTTAAACCGGATCAAAATGACAGATTATTTTTCAGTTATTGTATGTGGGGATATGTGCGAAAAAAGAAAGCCCTATCCGGATGGGTACTTAAAGGCGATACAGTTATTGCAGGCTGAAAAAGATGAGGTTGTTGCAATTGAGGATTCCTCAACCGGTATTCATGCGGCAATACAGGCAGGAATTGATGTGATTGGTTATACTGGCTCAGGAATAAAACAGGATACTGGAGAGGCGACTGCTGTTTTTTCTTCATTTCAGGACATTCAGCATTTTTTGGAAACAGCAATTTTATAAGTGTAACAGCATACGTTATATAGCAGGCGGCAGATGATTTCTGCCGCCTGTTAAGTTTATCAATATTTGTAGTTATAGCTCCTCTATGCAAAAAGTCTGCCAGAAGAACAAAATAGGACATATAAAGAAAAAAGGGCAAATCCCTTTGTGTAAGACAAATGGGATATATGGATGAAAAGGCGCCTAAAATATCCTGCTGTGATATCTGTATGGGACATATAGACAAAAAGATAATAAAAAAGTCCTTCTGTAAAAGTCTAACGGGACATATGGACGAGAAGATGCTACAAATGTCCTGTTATGACATTTGTATGGGACATAATAAGAGCTTTTTTCGCATATGTCCCAGCTGACAAGAAAAGCAGGACATAATAAGAACTTTTTCCGCATATGTCCCAGCTGACAGGAAAAGTAGGACATAATATACAAATTTTTTCCATATGTCCCGGTTTTTCATAGAATCCATATTCATAAAATATGAAAAAGTATTATGGACAGAAAACATCAATGAACAGTAAGTATTTGTAAAATTATGAATAGAATATCAGAAGGAATATAAGTGCAAAGACAGAATGTTTGTGGTATGCTAGAGACAGGAATCTGGTCGTAACGGTTTGTTGGTAAAATGGTGGATGGTTACGAATGACATTACGGAGGTGTTAGGCATGGGAAGTTATCTGAATCCGGGCTGCAAAGGCTTTGAGGAGAGCTTAAATTCCGCAATTTATGTAGATAAAACTGGGTTAATCGAAAAAGTTAATGCGGTTGTTGACACACGGCAGAAATATATTTGTGTCAGCCGTCCGCGGCGATTTGGAAAATCTATGGCGACGGATATGCTGGCAGCATATTACGATCAGAGCGTCGATACGGCGCGGTTGTTTGATACTCTGCAGATTGCAAAGGCAGAGACTTATCAGAAATACCGGAATCAATATGATGTGCTGAAAGTGAATATGCAGGAATTTTTAAGCATGACGCACAGTATGGATGAAATGCTTGCGGTTTTTCAAAAACGCATGATTGCAGATCTGAAAAGAGGATATCCTGATTATGTCATGGATGGAGAAGACAGTCTGGTGTTTGCGATGAAAGACGTATATGCACATACGAAGTGCCCGTTTATCATACTGATCGACGAATGGGACTGTCTGTTCCGCGAGTACAAGCAGGATAAAGAGGCGCAAAAAAAATATCTGGATTTCCTGCGGGTATGGATGAAAGATCAGGAATATGTGGCACTTGCCTACATGACCGGAATTTTACCGATAAAAAAATACGGTTCGCATTCGGCACTCAACATGTTTACGGAATATTCCATGACCAATCCACGCGAGATGGCGGAGTTTTTCGGTTTTACCGAAGAGGAAGTGCACGCATTGTGCGCAACATACAAGCGCAATTTTGAAGAAGCGCAGGCGTGGTATGATGGCTATGAACTTGTCGCAATGGACGGAGAAAACCCCAAAATCTATTCCATGTACAGCCCGAAATCAGTGGTCGATGCAATGTTAAGCGGTCTGTATGATAATTACTGGAATCAGACCGAAACATATGAGGCATTAAAAATTTATATCCAGATGAATTTTGACGGGTTAAAAGATGCCATTGTGCGGATGCTTGCCGGGGATCGTGTGGAAATCAATACAGGGACATTTTCCAATGATATGACAACATTCCAGAACCGGGATGATGTTCTGACACTCCTGGTTCATCTGGGTTATCTGAGTTATCACTGGATGGACAAAACGGTGTCGATTCCAAACAAAGAAGTGTCACAGGAATATGTAAATGCAATCAGTACCATGGACTGGCATGAGGTGATTGATTCTGTCGAAGCGTCGAAAAATCTGCTGGAAGCGTTATGGATGCAGGACGAAGAGGCAGTGGCAGCAGGCATTGATAAAGCGCATCGTGAGATTTCCATTTTGCAGTACAACAATGAAAATTCGCTGGCATGTACGATCAATCTGGCGTTTTATTTTGCACGGGAATACTACACGATCATAAGGGAATTTCCGACCGGAAAAGGGTTCGCGGATCTGTGTTTTATTCCAAGAAAAATGCATGCAGACAAACCGGCGGTTGTGATTGAACTGAAATGGGAAAAATCCGCACAGGGAGCCATTGCGCAGATCAAAGACCGGCACTATACAGATGCCTTAAAGGAGTATCGGGGAAATCTGCTCCTTGCCGGAATCAACTACAACAGAGAGACAAAAACACATACGTGTGTGATTGAGCAATTAACAAAAGAAGACTGACAGGAGGAAACCAAAATGAGCAACGTATTAGAAGAAATGAAAACCAGAAGAAGCATCCGAAAATTCAAACCGGATGCCATCCCGCAGGAAATTTTAGACCAGATCATTGAAGCGGGAACCTATGCGGCAAACGGCAGAGGCGCACAGAATGTCATCATCATTCAAGTGACAAACAAAGAGAAGCGCGATGAAATCGCAAAGAAAAATGCAGAAATCATGGGAAGTGAGGGTGATCCGTTTTACGGCGCACCGGCAATGCTCATCGTTTTAGGAAAAAAAGACTGGCCGACACATGTCTATGACGGCAGTCTTGTGATGGGAAACCTCATGCTTGCAGCCCATGATCTGGGAATCGGCAGCTGCTGGATTCACCGCGCGAAAGAGGAATTTGAAAGCAGCTGGGGCAGGGAACTGCTTGCATCCCTTGGGATTGAGGATGAATATGAGGGAATCGGACACTGTGCGCTCGGCTATGTGGACGGGGATTATCCGGATGTTATTCCTAGAAAAGAAAACCGCGTCTTCTATTTGAAATAAAGATAAAAATTTGGGAAATAGGTGTTGTAACTGCACCTGTTTTCCAGCCACTTCCGAAAGTGGAAAATTTACAATTGTAAATATGAGTTGACGAGAACAGATAGATACGTTATTCTATATTTACAAAACTCACACCAATCAAATTCAGTCAAAAACAGGCTGGACAAATCGTTTAAAGCACAAGAAGTTCAGGTGCTTACAATACCACGAGTTTTAACAATTAAATATGGGATGGCATTTGGGAAAATGGCTTGTTTCTGCGGATGAATGATTGCTTAATTAATAGTGTATGTTATACTATAAAAAAGACTTTCATAACAATATCGATGCTCCCAGTGTCTTCTCTATTCACAAAAGGAAGAAGGAGAAGAATGATATGGCAAATGCAAAAAAGTATGATGACTTAACGTTTACAGATGATTTTATGTTCTGTAAAGTAATGACAACGAACCCGGAACTCTGTCACGAGTTGTTAGAACTTATTCTTGGAAAGAAAGTAGGTGCTTTCACCCGACTTGATCAACAGAAACCAATAGAAATGACGGCTGATGGAAAGGGCATACGATTTGATGTGTACAGCGAGGATGATTCCGGGATTGTGTATGATTGTGAAATGCAGACGAGCAAAAAAGATAATCTTCCGAAGCGTACGAGATATTATCAGGGAATGATAGATTTAAATTTACTTGAAAGGGGTGCGGATTATAAAGAACTGAAAAAGAGCTATGTGATCTTTATTTGTCCATTTGATCAATTTCAGGAGGGGTTACACAAGTACACATTTGAAAATCAATGTAAAGAGATACCAGAACTTGTATTGGGAGATGAGTCAACGAAAATATTCTTGTGTGCCGGTGGGCATGCAGATGATGTATCGGATGAAATGAAGGACTTTTTAAACTGGCTTACGACAGGACAGACAGGCAATAGCCAATTCGTGAATAAGCTTGAAAATGCTGTTCTGAAGGCAAAAAAACATGAGGAATGGAAGGTGGAATACATGACGTTACTTATGAGAGACAATGAAATGATGGAAAAGGGTCGTAATGATATGCTTTTTTCATTGGTGCAGGACGGAACACTGTCTCTTGAGATTGCAGCAACAAAGGCAGAGATGCCGGTGGAGAAGTTCGCAAAAGCCATGAAAGAAGCAGGATATTTTATAAGGGAGCTTTCATGAGAGAAGATTATCATATTTATTATGAAAATGAAGAAGAACTGTCCGTCTGGCAACCGGAAATAAAAATGTAATGGCAAATAGAAAGAAAAGGAGACAAAAAATATGCCTTGTACAACGATATTAGTAGGAAAAAATGCAACCTATGATGGTTCAACCATGATTGCAAGGAATGATGATGCGGGTGGAAATGATCACTTTACGCCAAAGAAAATGATCGTGGTGCAGCCCAAGGAGCAGCCACGTGTATACAAAGCGGTACTTTCTTCTGTAGAAATTCCGCTTCCAGAAAATCCACTTCGCTATACGGCTATGCCAAATGCAGTGGAAGGGAAAGGAATCTGGGGCGCGTGTGGAGTCAATGAGGCGCGGACCGGAATGACGGCAACCGAGACGATCACATCCAATCCACGTGTACTCGGTGCAGATCCACTGGTGGAAAACGGGATTGGAGAGGAAGATATTGTATCGTTAGTACTTCCTTATATCCACAATGCAAGAGAGGGTGTTCAGCGGCTGGGAGAACTTCTGGAAACCTATGGAACTTATGAAATGAATGGAATTGCCTTTTCCGATCAGAATGAAATCTGGTGGATGGAGACCATTGGCGGACATCACTGGATTGCACGCCGTGTGCCGGATGATGCGTATGTGGTTATGCCAAATCAGCTTGGAATTGATGCATTTGATCTGGATGATGCATTTACCATGCAGGAAAATCATATGTGTTCCGCAGATATGCGGGAGTTTATTTCGGATCATCACCTGAATCTTTCCATGGATGGCACTCTGAATCCGCGCGAAGCTTTTGGCAGCCATGACGATGCAGATCATGTGTACAATACACCGCGTGCGTGGTATATGCTGCGCTGCCTGAATCCACACACATACAACTGGGATGGACCGGATGCGGATTTTACACCGGAGTCCGATGATCTGCCATGGACACTGGTACCGGAGCGCAAGATTACGGTGGAAGATGTGAAATATGTGCTTTCTTCGCATTATCAGGGAACACCTTACGATCCATATGGAGCGTATGGAGATCCGGGGCAGCGCGGCATGTATCGTTCCATCGGTATCAACCGCAATGATTTTGTTGGTCTTGTGCATATCCGCCCGGAGCATGGAGAGGATGCCAATGTACTGGAGTGGGTTGCATATGGCTCCAATGCTTTTAATGCCATGGTGCCGTTTTATGCGCAGGTGGAGGAAACTCCGGAATATGTGGCAAATACGACAGCAGAAGTTTCTACGGATAATTTTTACTGGGTAAGCCGGATGATTGGTGCGATGGCAGATGCCTCTTATAAGAAATCGGTGTTCCATGTCGAGCGGTATCAGGAGAAAGTGCTGTCTAAAGGACATGAGCTTATCAATCATTATGATAAGCTGCTGGAAAAAGAAACCGACGCAGGAAAGCGCATGGCACTTAAGACAGAAGCAAACAATGCGGTGGCAGATATGGTAAAAAAAGAAGCTGCCGATACACTTGATAAAGTTCTGTTTGAACTGTGTGGACAGATGAAGAATGCATTTGCCCGTTCCGATGCTTAACGCATCAGTTTCCGCCGCAGAAGCAGATACGCCGTGATCATAACCGTACCGGTCAGTACCCAGGAGATCGGATAGATAATCATAACAACCCAGAATTCATGTACGGCACGGCAGACGGTGTTGATCCAGATAAGGCGCAGCACACAGGAGCCGACCACGGTGATCAGAGCCGGTGTCAGGGAATGGCCAAAGCCACGCATGGCACCGCCGCTGATCTCGTAAGTGGAGGTCAGAAGTTCCAGTGTGGTGACGATCAGAAGGCGCTGTACGGCAAAAGTCAGGACATTCGGATCGGTTGTGTACAGGCGAAGGAAAAAGTCCCGGCCGAGTACAAAAACACCGGATAACAGGCCGCAGAATATCACGGAAAAAATCATGCAGAGACGGTATACTTTTTTGCACCGCTGAAAATCCCCGGCACCGTAATTCTGGCTCGTAAAAGTAACGGTAGTCTGGGCAAATGCGTTTACCATAAAATACGCAAAAAATTCAAAGTTCAGTGCAGCTGCAGATCCTGCGATAGCGTTTGATCCAAAACTGTTAATCATGCTCTGGATGCAGACGTTGGCAAGGGAAAAGACCATGCCCTGCAGGCCGGCAGGAACACCAATGATCAGAATTTTTTTCAGTTCGCCCCAGTCAATGGACAAGCCACAGAGTCTGACACGGATTGGTTCCTGTTCATGCAGTAAAATATAAAACAGAATACCGGAACTTACAATATTAGAAACAACGGTGGCAATTGCGACACCGGATACTCCCAGATGAAATACAATGACAAGAATCAGGTTCAGTCCGGTATTAATGATTCCGGCGGCAATCAGGGCATACAGCGGGCGGCGGCTGTCACCGATGCTGCGCAGGATTGAGGAACTGAAATCATAAAGCATGATAAATGGCATGCCGAGAAAATAGATCCGCAGATATAAAACTGCCAGATCGAGAACATCTTTTGGCGTTCCCATCAGTGTCAGTACCGGTCTGGCAATGAACTGCCCCAGTACAAGCACGAAAATGCCACTGCATAAAGCGACAACGATGGCGGTGTGAATTGCCCCTTTTACATGTTCTTCGGCTTTCTGTCCGATGTAGCGGGAAATAATTACGTTGGAACCGAGCGAAATCCCGATGAACAGATTAATCATCAGTGCGATGAGCGAACTGTTGCTTCCCACGGCCGCCAATGCACGGCTGCTTGCAAAACGGCCGACCACTGCGGTATCCACAGAATTAAATAATTGCTGTAAGATGCTGCTGGCAGCCAGAGGCAGGGCAAAAAGCAGTAATTTATTCCATAGAGATCCATGTGTCATATCAATTGTATTTTTCTTTTGCATATTCATAGTGAAACAAATCCCTTCTTTAATAAGTACAGATGATTATAATCCCGGGAAATCAGAAAATCAATAGCTACAGAGTTTTGAGAATATTTGTAATAAACTAAAAAATGTGTTGACATTTTGCAAGAAGAGTGCTAGTTTTTTGTTAACAAAGAGAAATCAGGCAAATGCATAGAACAGAATACGATCACAATATACTTTTTTCCAGAGAGTTGTCGGGCGGTGCGAGACAACAGACAGATATGGTGACCATCCTCTGTGAGCTGTGGGCTGAATTCCGTCAGGACAGTAAGCTTCACCGGTATTCTACCGTTATCAGGAACCTTATTTCTGCAGAGGGGAGTCTGTTGAGATGAGAGTGAGTGGTCGTTTTATACGGCAAATAAAGTGGTAACGCGGAAGCATAAAATAAGCCTTCGTCTTTATATACTGATAAGAGGTATATAGGGACGGAGGTTTTTTATTGTATGTCTGAACTCTTTGTGAATCTTTAAGAAGGGAGTCGCCAAATGGCGAAAAAACAATGAATGGTTTAGTTATCGTATTAATTGCAATTGTAGTACTTGGTGCCGGCTATCTGTTATACGGACGCTGGCTTGCCAGCAAATGGGGGCTGGATCCGAAAGCAAAAACTCCGGCTTATACGCATGAAGATGGACAGGATTATGTTCCTTCCTCCAAACTGACAGTGTTTGCCCATCAGTTTTCTTCCATTGCAGGTGCGGGACCTGTCACCGGACCGATCCTGGCATCCGTATTCGGCTGGGTGCCGGTATTGTTATGGCTGCTGATCGGAGGTCTGTTTTTTGGAGCCGTGCAGGATTTTGGAGCACTGTATGCTTCCGTTAAAAATGAAGGAAAATCGATGGGAATGATCATCGAGAAATACATCGGAAGAACCGGCCGGAAATTATTTATGCTGTTCTGCTGGCTGTTTACACTTCTGGTTATGGCAGCTTTTACCGATATGGTTGCCGGAACGTTTGTCGGAAAAGGTGTGGAAGGGATGACAAAGGCAACAGGCTATGCGAATTCCGCAGCAGCATCCATTTCCATGTTGTTTATCGTTGTTGCCATCATCTTTGGCCTGATTCAGAAAAAGGTCGGGAAAATGAAAGAGTGGGTTCGCGCAGTGGTTGCCATTGCCCTGTTGGTTGTCATGTTTATCATTGGTATGAAACTTCCAATGTATGCGACAAAGAGTACCTGGATCTATATTGTTATGGCATATCTGTTCCTTGCCTCTGTCATGCCGATGTGGCTGCTCATGGAGCCGCGTGATTACATGACCACTTTCATGCTGCTGGGCATGATCATTGGTGCGGTTGTCGGTGTCATTGCAGAGCATCCGACTATGAAGCTGAATGCATTTAGCGGATTTAATGTAGATGGCAGTTATCTGTTCCCTACCTTATTTGTAACGATTGCCTGTGGTGCGGTATCCGGATTCCACAGTCTGGTTTCTTCCGGAACATCATCAAAGACCATCAGTAATGAGAAAGATATGCCGATGGTCGGTTATGGTGCCATGGTGGTAGAGTCACTGCTCGGAGTCATTGCACTGGTTGTTGTTGGTGCGGTTGCCGTAAACGGAACAAAGCCGGAGGGTACTCCGTTTTCTATTTTCTCTGCTGGTGTTGCAGGATTTTTCGAAAAATTCGGTATTCCGGTACAGGTTGCTACCGTATTTATGACGATGTGTGTATCTGCACTGGCACTGACCTCTCTCGATTCTGTTGCACGGATCGGACGTATGTCGTTTCAGGAGCTGTTTTACGGGGATACTACTGACACTTCCAAGATGCCGGGCTGGCAGAAAGTTCTGACTAATAAATATTTTGCAACAATTATTACCTTATTCTTTGGTTATTTACTGACTCTTGGCGGATACAATAATATCTGGCCACTGTTTGGTTCTGCGAACCAGCTGCTTGCAGCACTTGTACTGATTGCACTTGCGGTATTCTTAAAGACAACTGGAAGAACCGGCTGGACACTTTACATACCGATGTTTGTTATGCTGGCAGTTACGTTTACCGCACTGATCCAGAAGACCATTGCACTGGTTTCCAATATTGCCGGTGGTCAGGCAACTTTCCTGGTAGACGGTCTGCAGTTTATCGTGGCTATTCTTCTGATGGTTCTCGGTGTGCTGGTTGCATTCAGCTGTCTGAAGAAACTGTTTACTGCAAAGAAGCAGGAAGCATAAGCTATTTGTTCTGTTTTCTCCATTCCCGCGGAGAAACACCATAAATATTTTTAAATGCACGGGAAAAATGAAGCTGATTTTCGTATCCGACAGCAGAGCCGACATCTGCAATGGATAAGGAAGTCAGCTTTAATAATTCCGTAGCCTTTACCATGCGGTAGTTCATAAGAAATTCCTGTGGGGAGCGACCGGTCGAGTTGCGGAAGATTTTTCCGAAATAACTCCGGTTGATGCCACATACCGCAGCGATATCTTCAATCGAAATAGTATTCTGAAAATTCTGTTCCATATAATTGATCGCTTCTTTTATATAATAGTCACTCATGCGCCCACTGGAGATCAGCGTTGCTGATTTTGCCGACTGCAGCAGATAATCCAAAAACAGATACAGATGCCCGATCAGATGGAAGGAGGATTCCTGCGGATGATTGACGATATAAAGCATTTCATCGGCAAGTTTTTCCCGTAATTCTTTGGAATGGGAATGATAAACGGGCGCGTCTTTGCACAAATCTGTGACACTTAAAGCCTCTTTTACACGTAAGCCGTCAAATTCGATCCACATATATTCCCATGGAAGCTGTTCATCGGCAATGTAAGTATTGATCTGCCCCGGGAAAATCATAAATCCCTGTCCGCTTTTTACGGAATAGGTCTGTGTATCCCCTTTTGCATTGTCTGCCATAAGCGTTCCGGTTCCGGAAAGAACATAGTGAAACAGATAGTGGTTGCGTGTTGCAGGTCCGAAAGAATGACCGGGATCACACTGTTCGTATCCAAACTGATACATGCACAGATCAATAAAATTTTCATTTGGAAAAATATTAAAAAATGTATTACTCATAAAACACTCCGTATATACCAAAATGCGATATTAGTATCTATTATAGCACAAAATATTGCATTTAGGTATAAAATTAAAAAAATATGGGTATTTAAGGACGCATAAAGGTATGTTATAATCAGATTATCAAAAAGGCAAGCGGATATATTTAAGAAAAGGAGAGAGGAATATGGCAAAAAGGAATATTTTCCGTGGTCTTGCGGCTGTGCTTGCACTTGGTATGTGTATGACAGGACTTGCTGGATGCGGAAGCGAAAAAAGGGCGGATGGAAAAACGGAGATTGAAGTGGTTTCCTACAAACCAGAAGCAGTTAAGGCATTTGAAAAAATTGAAAAGCAGTTCAATGAAACACATGATGACATTCATTTGACGATTTCATCTCCAAATGAAGCAATGACCATTTTAAAGACACGTTTTATCCGGGAGGATTATCCGGATATCATCGCAATCGGAGGAGATATCAACTACTCCAATTTTTTAGATGCAGACCTGTTTGAAGATATTTCCGATCTGGATGAAGTCCAGACCGTAAAACAGGCATATCTGGATATGGATAAGGAACTGGAGTTTATTCCAAAGGATGGCACGTATGCACTTCCATATGTGGCAAACGCGGCAGGAATTTTATATAACAAAGATCTGTTTGAGGAAAATGGCTGGAAAGTTCCGACCACCTGGCAGGAATTTACCACACTGTGTGATGAAATAAAGCAAAGCGGAACACTTCCGCTGTATCTGGGCTTTAAAGATACCTGGACCTGTCTGGCTCCGTGGAATGCGCTGGCAGTCGGACTTACCGATTCGGATACCTGCAATCAGGTAAATATGGGAAATACCACATTTTCCGATACGTATGGACCGGTAGCAGAAAAGATGCGTGCGCTTTTGGATTACGCCGAAAAAAATCCGTATGCATACGGTTATAACGATGCATGTACAGCATTTGCCCGCGGGGAATCTGCCATGTATCCGATCGGAAGCTATGCGATCCCGCAGATCAAATCGGTCAACCCGGATATGAATATCGGCTCTTTTACATTTCCTGCAAATGATGAGGAATCAGACAATGTATTAAATTCAGGAATTGATTTACAGTTTTCTGTGATGAAAGCATGCAAAAACAAAGAAGCAGCATATGAAGTTTTAAAATATCTGTATGACGATGAAACCATTCAGATTTATCTGGATGATCAGGGCGGAATTGCCTGCAAGGATGGGGATTTTGCAATTCCGGAAACACTTAAGGATATGCGTCCTTACATTGAAAACAACCGCATGGCAGATTATCAGGATCACCATTATCCGAGTGAGATGAGTGTGGATGCCATGATCCAGACGTTCCTGCTGGATACAAGCGATAATGCACAGGAAAAGTTTTTGAAAAAATTTGATTCCGGCTGGAAGCGCTATAACCGGGATCTGATTCGGAAAGTACAGGATTATCAGAAAGAACAGGAGGATGCACAATGAAAAAGAAAATGTCAAACAGGGACAAAACATTCTGGGCGGTTGTTATACCGGTTGTGATCTTATTTTTTGCATTCAATACACTTCCAATGATCAAAGGTGTGATTTACAGCTTTACCAATTATAAAGGATACGGAACGTACGATTATGTCGGGTTCCGGAACTATGCAGATCTGTTTACGGATTCCCGCGTGGGAAAAAGCTATGTGTTTACGTTTAAATATGCACTGGCAGGAACGATACTGGTAAATGTGCTGAGTCTGATCATGGCAGTTGGATTAAACAGTAAGATCCGTTGCAAAAGTGCACTGCGCGGTATTTATTTTGTACCGAATATTTTAGGAGGACTTGTTATCGGTTATATTTTTAGTTTTATTTTTACTTACATTCTTCCAACTGTGGGAAATGTGTTCCATATTGGATTTTTACAGAACAGTATTCTTGCAAGTGAAAAATACGCGTGGATTGGTGTGCTGATTGTTGGTGTATGGCAGGCAGTTGCCATGAATACCATTATTTATATTTCCGGTCTGCAGACCGTCCCGGAGGAAGTTTACGAGGCGAGTATGCTTGATGGAGCAAGTAAATGGAAACAGTTCTGGAAAGTAACATTTCCACTGGTTATGCCGTTTGTAACAATCAATCTGGTATTGAGCACAAAGAATTTTCTCATGGTATTTGACCAGATCATGTCTTTGACCAAGGGAGGTCCGGCACAGAGCACCGAATCGATCTCTTACCTGATTTATAAAAATGGTATGGATGGCGGACAGTTTGGATTCCAGAGTGCAAATGCAGTTATTTTCTTTATTGTGATTGTGGCAATTTCACTTTTCCAGATGACAGTCATGAATAAGAAGGAGGAGCAGTTATGATGAAAGAAAAACAGAAAACAAACCGGGTACTTACGATTGTTCTGATTTTGGGGACGGTTACCGTATTTTTTCCACTGTATATGGCAGCGATCATTGCGTTTAAGAAACCAAGTGAGATGACAAACGATGTGGCGGGTGCACTTTCTTTCCCGAAACAATGGAGTTTTGAAAACTTCCGTCAGGCAATGGAAGTGACCGATTTCTGGCGTTCTCTTGGAAACAGTTTACTGATCACTCTGGTAACGATCGTACTGGCAATTCTGATCCACTCGATTGCAGGCTATGTGATCGGGCGGGGCATGGCAAGAAGAAAAAGTTTCCGTTTTATCTATCTGTATATTGTCAGTGGTATGTTTGTTCCATTTTCCATCTTAATGATGCCTCTGGTAAAACAGACGGCACACATGGGACTTGGAAACCGTGCCGGTGTCATCGTGTTGTATCTGGTATTTTACATGCCAATGAATGTCCTGCTTTATAGTGGATATTTAAAAAATATTCCGGAAGCACTCGAAGAAGCAGCAGATATTGATGGGGCAAGTACCTGGACGACTTACTGGAGAGTGGTATTCCCGATGATGAAACCGATGCATGCGACGGTTGCGATTCTGACAGCCCTTGGAACATGGAACGATGTTATGACACCGCTTGTGATCATGTCCGGAACTGGACAGAATACGCTGCCGCTTGCACAGCTTAACTTCCAGACACAGTTTGGAACCAATTACAATCTGGCGTTTGCCTCCTATATTCTGGCACTGATCCCGATCCTGATCTTTTATATGATCTGTCAGAAACAGATTTTGAATGGTGTGGCAAACGGCGCAGTCAAAGGATAAAAAATAAAACGAGGTGGCTTCTATGGCAATTATATACAATCCAAATAAAAAAATATTTACCCTGCATACGGCGCATACAACTTATCAGATGCAGGTTGATCCACTGGGATATCTGCTGCATCTGTACTACGGAGAAAAAACAAACAGTTCCATGGATTATGTCTTAACCTATGCAGACCGCGGATTTTCCGGAAATCCTTATGCAGCGGGCATGGACCGCACCTATTCGCTGGATGCGCTGCCACAGGAGTATCCGTCCCTTGGCACTGGAGATTACCGCAATATTGCGCTGAATATCAAAAATGAAAAAGGGGTGGAAAGTGCAGATCTGCTTTTTAAGAGCTATGAGATCCGAAGCGGCAAGTATCAGTTACAGGGACTTCCGGCTGTCTGGGCAGATGAAAACGAAGCACAGACACTGGAAATAGTCCTTGCAGATGAAAACGCACAGGTTGAAGTGCATCTGCTGTATGGCGTTTTAGAAGAAACCGATGTCATTACAAGGAGTGTACGGATTAAAAATACGGGAACCGGACAGATTACGATCGAAAAGGCAGCGGCAGCCTGTCTGGATTTTGTACAGGGAGAGTTTGATGTCCTGCGGTTTTATGGAAAGCATGCCATGGAGCGCAATCTGGAGCGCACCCCGCTGGGACATGGAACGATTGCGTTTGGCAGCCGCAGGGGAACATCCAGCCATCAGTATAATCCCGCAGTAATTCTGGCAGAAAAAGGGACAACAGAGACGGCAGGCAGCTGCTATGGCATGCTGTTTGTATACAGCGGCAATTTCTCATGTGAGGCGGAAAAAGACCAGTTCAACCAGACGCGCCTGCTTCTTGGATTAAATGAAGAACTGTTTTCCTACCCGCTCACGGCTGGAGAAACCTTTACGGTGCCGGAAGTCATTTTATCCTATTCGGCAGATGGATTGTCTGCTTTGTCGCAGCAGTATCATAACTGCATCCGCAACCATGTGTGCCGCAGCAAATATGTCCATATGCAGCGTCCGGTGCTGATCAACAGCTGGGAGGCAGCCTATTTTGATTTTACGGGAGATACGATTGTGGATCTGGCAAAAGAAGCCGCTTCCCTTGGAATTGATATGGTAGTAATGGATGACGGCTGGTTCGGGAAAAGAAACGATGACAATTCTTCCCTTGGGGACTGGTGGGTCAATGAAACGAAACTAGGTGGCAGTCTGGCAGATCTTATTACCCGTGTGCATGAGCAGGGCGTGAAATTTGGCATCTGGATTGAGCCGGAGATGGTCAATGAAGACAGTGATCTGTACCGGGCGCATCCGGATTGGGCAATCCGGATTCCCGGGAAAAAGCCGGTGCGCTCGAGAAACCAGCTACTGCTTGATTTTTCCAGAAAAGAAGTGCGCGACTGTGTATTTGACCAGATCTGTGCCGTGCTCGATCAGGGAAAAATTGATTATGTCAAGTGGGATATGAACCGCAGCATGGCAGATGTTTATGCCGGAAATCTTTCCTATGATTATGTGCTTGGTGTCTATGATTTCATGGAGCGTTTGTGCAGCCGCTATCCGGATCTTCTGCTGGAGGGATGCAGCGGTGGCGGCGGCAGGTTTGACGCAGGAATGCTTTATTATTCCCCACAGATCTGGTGCAGCGACAATACCGATGCGATCAACCGCACAAGAATCCAGTACGGAACTTCGTTTTTCTATCCGGTTTCCGCGATGGGGGCGCATGTTTCGGCGGTGCCAAATCACCAGACCGGACGGGTGACAAGTTTCCATACCCGTGGGGTGACGGCGATGGCGGGAACTTTCGGTTACGAATTAAACCCGGCGCTTTTATCGGATGAGGAAAAACAGCAGATCCGGGAGCAGATCAAAACGTACAAGAAGTATGAAACGCTCATTAACGAGGGAACGTACTGGCGGCTGTCGGATCCGTTTACGGATGAAATTGCGGCATGGATGTCCGTCTCAGAGCAACAGGATCATGCACTGGTAAGCGTAGTGCGTCTTATGGCAGAGGCAAATCAGGCGACCGTTTATGTCCGCCTGCGTGGATTAAAACCGGATGCCGTGTATCTGGAAGAACAGAGCGGCAGGCAGTATTCCGGTGCAGCACTGATGCATGCGGGAATTCCGCTTCCGCCGTTTACCGGAGAATATGAGGCATATCAGTTTTCTCTTACAGAGCTGAAAGAGGCTGGAACATTATATGAAAAAGTGCAGAAATGGTGTGACAGGAATGCCAAAAATCGAGTGGTCATCAGCCTTTACGGTGGTTCCGGTTCCGGAAAAACAACACTCGCAACGGCATTGCAGCAGTACTTTTTAAATGACGGAACTGGTTGTTATCTGCTCTCGGGCGATGATTATCCACACCGGATTCCAAAACGCAATGATGAAGAACGGATGCGTGTGTATAAAGAAACGGGGGAAGATGGACTGCGTGGATATCTCGGAACAAAGAAAGAGATTGACTTCGACCGGATCAATGAAGTGCTTGCGGCATTTCATGAGGGAAAAGATACGATCACATTGCGGCATATGGGACGGGAAGATGGCGAGATTTCATCGGAAGAAACCGATTTTTCCGGAATATCCGTATTACTTCTGGAGTGGACACACGGAGGCAGTGACGATTTACATGGTGTGGATCTGCCCGTCTTTCTGGAAAGTTCCCCAGAGGAGACCAGGGAGCGGCGTATCCGCAGAAACCGCGATGAGAATGCCGCAAGCCCGTTTATCTGCCGCGTGGTAGAACTGGAACAGGAAAAACTTGAAGTGCAGCGCAAAAATGCAGGATTAATCGTGGGAAAGGACGGAAGAGTTTATGAACCATAAACCGATGCTCAATGCATATCCCGACAGTCTTGGAGGAAATCTGGGAGATATTGTAACATTGCTAAAAACTGAGGCAATGCAGGATGTATTTTCTTCTTTTTACATTCTGCCGAGCCTGTATCATTCCGATCTCGACCGGGGATTTTCCGTGATCGACTATGACCTGAATGAGCAGCTTGCCAACCGGGAAGACCTTGACCAGTTAAAGAATATGGGGATTGACCTGAAACTGGATTTTATTTTAAACCATGCTTCCGCACAGTCCCCACAGTTTCAGGATCTTGTGGAAAAAGGGGAGGCTTCTGCGTACCGCGATTTTTTCATCGACTGGAACCGCTTCTGGGAAGGGCATGGAACCATGACGGAGGAAGGCTATATCCAGCCGGAGGAAAGCTGCCTGAAGCAGATGTTTTTCCGCAAACCCGGGCTGCCGATCCTGATGGTGGAATTTCCGGATGGAAAAAAGGTGCCGTACTGGAATACCTTTTATCAGGAAGTGCATGGCAGACACTATCTCGGACAGATGGATGTAAACATCCAGTCGCCAAAGGTGTGGGAGTTTTATCGTGAAACACTGGAGAAAATAGCTTCTTACGGAGCGGCGATCGTGCGGCTGGATGCCTTTGCCTATGCGCCGAAGACACCGGGAAAGAAAAACTTCCTCAATGATCCGGAGACATGGGAACTTTTACAGAAGATTCATGCGCTGGCAGAACCTTTGGGACTTACGCTTTTGCCGGAGATCCACGCAGCGTATGACGAAAAAATATACCAGACGCTTGCAGAAAAAGGCTATGCGACCTACGACTTTTTCCTGCCGGGACTGGTCATTGATGCGATTGAGAACAGGCGCGGAACATACCTTGCGGCATGGGCGAAGGAAATTGTGGAAAAGAAGATCTCCACGGTCAACATGCTCGGCTGTCACGACGGCATCCCGCTTCTGGATTTAAAGGGACTGCTTCCAAAAGAGGAGATCCAGTCGTTAATTGACCGGATTGTATCCCGTGGGGGCATGGTCAAAAATTTACATGGACAAAAGAATCTGTATTATCAGGTAAATGCCACATATTACAGTGCACTTGGGGAATCGGATCAGAAGATGCTTCTGGCGCGGGCAATTCAGATGTTTATGCCGGGCAAACCGCAGATCTGGTATCTGGATCTGTTTGCCGGAAAAAATGACCATGAAGCGGTGCAGCGTGCGGGGGAATCCGGACATAAGGAAATCAACCGGACAAATCTTTCCGTTGATCAGATCGCGGAAGGACTGAAAAAAGATGTGGTTCAAAAACAGCTTGCGCTAATCCGTATGAGGAATACCCATAAGGCATTTTCGGAAGGTGCAGAGGTGACAATCTCCGGAGAGGAGAGTTCTCTGGAAATCCGCTGGGAATATGACGGGGCATATGCCGAATTGCATGTAAATTTTGAAGAGGGGACTTATACAATAGAAAGTAATTGAGAACAGAACGATATTACATGTAAAAAATAACATGAAAGCAAGAAGGAGATGCAGGAATACCGGTATCTCCTTCTTATGGGTTTAAATCCATAAGCTCATTGCCATGTTCCCGTAACCATTTGCGGGAAATTTTATAGTCTGGAAGCACACGCTCCACCTGTGCCCAGAAGCGTGGTGAATGGTTCATCTCCAGCCGGTGGCACAGCTCATGGACAACCACGTAATCCAGCACTTCCGGCGGTGCTTTCATCAGCAGGCAGTTAAAGTTAAGATTGCCCTTTGCACTGCAGCTTCCCCAGCGTGTACGCTGGTTTCGTATGGTGATCCTGCCATAGGTCACGCCGACAACCGGGGCATAAAACTGTACCCGTTCCGGAATTACGCGCAGTGCTTCATCTGCAAGCACCTGCAATTCCCCGGGATTTAAAGGTGCGGCTTTCGGGCGTGCAGCTTCCAATTTTTGTTTTTGTTCCATTTCCCGGAGATGGGCATACAGCCAGTCTGATTTTTCATCGACAAATTTACGGATCTGCCAGTCTGCCATCCAGTAAGGTGCCCTTACCAGAACCGATAAATCCGGACGGATTTCCAGTGCAACGGTTTTTCTTTTGCTTCGGATTATTCGAATCTGTGCTTTTTCCATTTCATTTCCATTTCCAACAATATATGTAAAACAGATGTTTTGTGCTATGTCATCATTGTACCATCATTTTATTGGAATGCAAAGGGGACAAACCAGGGGGGGAGTTCTGAGTGTGGAAAAAGATAAAATTCGCATATTTTCGACAGAAACATTGCAGTGGGAGGAAAAAAGGCGTATGATAAAAATAGTGTTTTAAAGCGGAATAAAGAAAGGAACAGAGAAAATGGAAGGACGAAAAAAAATGGAAGAGTTTTACCGAAAACTGAAGGTAGGAATGAAGTTGAAGTATGCATTTACTACCGTCATTGTAACGTTTGCTGTTGCTATGGTTGTTTCGCTTGTTTCCATTGTAATGATGAATGTGGATACTTATAAGTTTTACAAGCAAGCATATGCTAACAGCACATTGCAGATGGAAATCCGTAAAGATATACAGCTTGTGGGAAAATATATTTTGTGGTCGATGACAACCGATGATACAGCTTCCACACAGAGTTATCTTAATTCGGCACAGCAGTATGCAGATCAGGTTGGAAAAAATGTTACCACACTGGAGAAGTCTTTTCATGATAAAAAGGAAGTTGCGGAATTAAAAGATGCGATAGAAGAACTGAAAAAACAGCGGGTAGCGCTCATGGAACTGGCGCAGCAGAATAAAAATGACGAAGCTCTGGCACTGTTTAATTCCGATTATAATGATGCAACAGAGAAACTTCAGGATATATTGGTTGATATCGGAAAAGTGGCATCCGCAGAGGCAAAGAGTCAGTATACATCTGCCAGGGTAACGGGAATTGTGAGCATTATTCTGATGATTCTCATAGGAACAGGAGCAGTGGCTTTCTCCACTGTCATCCGGACCACCATTACCGGAATTATGCTAAAGCCAATTCAGGAACTGGAAGGTGCAGCTGAGAAACTGAAAGCAGGACAGCTTGATGTGGAAATAAATTATGAATCTCCAGACGAACTCGGAAAACTTGCCGGTAATTTCCGGCAGGCATGCAAAACTCTGGAGGTGATTGTGCAGGATACCAGTTATCTTCTGGGAGAAATGGCAGAAGGAAATTTCAATGTATCCAGTAATAATGCACAGATTTATATTGGTAATTTCAGACAGCAGTATGAGTCCATAAGCAAATTAAAACATGAACTGAGTGATACCCTGACACAGATTAATGAAGCATCTGAGCAGGTGGCATCCGGTTCCGGGCAGCTGGCAGGCGGGGCACAGGCTTTGGCAGAAGGTGCCACCGATCAGGCAGGTGCAGTGGAAGAACTGACAGCAACGGTAGAGAGTGTCAGCGGAATTGCAGAATCCAGCGCAGAGAGCGCTTCCGGGGCTTACCAGATGGTACGCACTGCCGTAGAACAGGCAGATCAAAGCAGAGAAGAATTACAGGCATTGACCAATGCCATGGAGCGGATCAGCAGTACCTCACAGGAAATCCAAAACATCATCGGTTCCATCGAGGAGATTGCAAGTCAGACCAACCTGTTGTCCCTGAATGCTTCCATTGAGGCAGCACGTGCCGGGGAAGCCGGAAAAGGTTTTGCGGTTGTGGCAGATCAGATCGGAAAACTGGCGGGTGATAGTGCACAGGCGGCAGTCAATACTCGCGATCTGATTGAAAAATCTCTGCAGGAAATTGAAAACGGAAACCAGATTACAGAAAAGACGGTTGCTGCATTAAATAAGATTCTTGAATCCATGAATGATTTTGCGAATGCGGCAAAGGGCGCCAGCGAGAGTTCTACCGAGCAGGCAGATATGTTAAAGCAGATCGAGCAGGGAATCGAGCAGATTTCCAGTGTCGTACAGAGCAACTCCGCAGCTGCGGAAGAGACTTCTGCAACAAGCCAGGAGCTTTCCGCACAGTCGGAAGGACTGAAAAATCTGGTTGGCAGGTTTAAGCTGGCAGAGTAGGAGAACATAATAAAAAGGAATCCTGTCCGGAAAGATATCCGGACAGGGTTCCTTTTTTTGTAACCTTTCCGATTTTTCGTTTGTATTATTAGTGAAAGGCCTTTGAAAATGAAACATAAAGGAGCGGCTCATGAGACAATCAGTACAGGGTAAACGCATTTTTCCGGGTGGTCAGAATTCCTTCGTCCCGCATTTTGCCAAGCTCTTTGGAAAGCGCACTGCGGTCGACATTCAGATAGTCCGCCAGCCCCTGTCGGTCAAACGGAATCTTAAAATGATTGCTGCCGGCTTTTGCCGCCTGGTTTGACAGATAGACAAGCAGCCGCCCGCGGATCGTTTTCGGTGTCGTACAGAAAATCCGCTGGGAGAGCGCGAGATTTTTGCGCAGGGAGATCTGTAGCAGATTCCGGATAAATTTTGGCTGCCAGGTGCTTGCGGGATGCGGCGTGTGGACGAGAATATCCAGATTCCAGAATAGAATATCGGTCTGCTGGGCAGCAACCGCATCGACCATCAGTGTTTCGTGGGAAAATGCATAAGTTTCCCCGAAAACCTGTCCGGCACCGATGTTGCTCAAAATGCTTTTGCTGCCCCACAGGTCGAGATTTTCAATATTAACGCTTCCGGACAGCACCAGCCCGATCTCGTGCGTGGTGCATCCGGCAGACAAAATCACTTCATTTTTTTCAAAATGTTTCTGGCGCATACCGCCCAGAGCGAGCATTTCTTTATATTCTGATTCTTCCATGCCAAGGCACAGGGGATTTTTTAAATAGATCATGGGTTTCTCCTGATGTTATTTGATAAAATAAGTATATGCAAATTTGTGTCACAGGGCAAGAAAAAGTGAACCGCCCAATGGAGATTCTACTGTGAAAAATGAGGATGGAACGTATACATATACCGTGTATTGTCCTGTGAACATGAAATAAGAACAATAAATAATAATGAAAATTATAAAGAAAATAATACAATTTTTATATTGATTCTTGGCTTGTTCCTGCATATAATATAAGTGAAATTAAACAATGGAGGTGTCTGTTATGGCAATTGCATCTGATTTTTTACAGAGTCTTGTTCCAATTTCACAATTTAACAAAGGGCAGGCTGCAAAGATATTTGATAGACTTCGTTCCGAAAAAGAACTGATTGTTTTAAAAAATAACCAGCCTTCTGCAATTATTCTGTCACCCGAAGAGTATACAAGATTAACGGAGATTGAGGAAGATTATTTTCTTTTGTTGGAAGCAAATAAACGTTTGGATGATAACGGGAATAAAGAGACCGTTTCATATGATTCAGTGATGAAACATTTGGGCATCAGTGAAGCAGAACTTTTGGAAGCGGAGGATGCAGATATCGAATGATATGGAGTATTGAGTTTTTAGAGGAAGCGGAAAAGGATATGAAAAAACTTGACCATTCAGCTCAGATACAGGTGTTAAAAGGAATTAAAAAAGTCAGCCAGAATCCGTTGTCAGTGAGGGAAGGTGGATATGGGAAACCATTGGGTAATAAAAGTGGAACAAACCTTACCAATCTTATGAAGATAAAGTTCAGAGATTTGGGGATACGGGTTGTCTATAAGGTTGAGAGAGTGGGCAAAGTTATGAAAATTATTGTTGTTTCTGCCAGAACGGATGAACAGGTTTATAACGAGGCAGCAAAAAGAAGAGATAGGTATGATTTGTAATTAAACGGGATTTCCGGGCAGACATTTCATGTCCGGTGCAGAAAATACGGCAGTTCTCGCTTTATGTCGTGGTTTTTGCCGGAAAAAACAGGTATTGTAATCTGCGAAAGGAGGAGCAGATTTACATGGATGGAAAGCAAGAGGAGATTTCATTATGGATCAGAAAAAGACAGGTTATTTTTTAAAACAACTGCGCAATGAAAAGAAGCTGACGCAGGAGCAGCTTGCGGAAAAATTTCAGATCACAAGCCGCACGGTGTCACGCTGGGAGACGGGAAGCAATATGCCCGATATCAGCATGCTGTTGGAACTTGCAGATTTTTATGAAGTTGATATCCGGGAAATCATTGATGGAGAAAGGAAAAGCGAGCAGATGAATGAGGAATTAAAGGAAACCGTAATCAAAGTAACGGATTATACAGAGACAAACAACGCAAGGCTCTTAAAACGGGTACGGATCATAGGAATTACCGGTGTGATCACAATACTGATTGCAATGGTCATGGACGCAGGTGGACTGGCAGTGTCTCCGTTTTGGGAAAGTGTGAAGCGGGATCTGTATGCGTGGACGCTTGGCACGCTTATTGCAAACATACTGTATACAACGGGATGGCTCAAACGGATAAGCGAGAAAAAAGATGTCAGCAGAAAGATGCGGATAAGCGGTGTGGTATGTGCGGTCATTGTGATTATGTCACTGATTTTGCAGGCTGTTTTATAGAAAAACACATGACGGGAGGCAAAAGCCTCCCGTTTTTTATATCACACGCCCATTTTCTTCTGAAACAGGAAATGGTCGGACATCAGAAGATAATGAAGTGATTCTTTCATAAAAATAAAAAGTCTCCTTTGTTAGTATTCTAATTATTAGAAGCCTAATAAATAATATTACATAAAGTGAGAAATGTTAAATACAGGTTTTTCCACAAAAACAAATGCACAATATTGTTCAACATAACTAAAATTGTTTAAAGAAATCTAAAATAGTTGCATTTTATGTTCATCCTCTATATAATTTTAAATATAAATAAAATAATTTATAAAATTATAAAATATAGTGGAGAAAACATATGGATAAGAGACTGAAATTTAATGAACCCTGGATTCTGCAGAGAGCAGATCCGTATGTGTATGAAAAGGATGGCTGGTATTATTTTACGGCATCGGTTCCGGCATATGACAGCATTGTACTGCGCCGGGCAAAAAAACTGGCAGATCTTCCACAGGCAGAGGAAGTGGTCATTTGGAAAAAGCATGAGAGTGGTCCGATGAGCAAGCATATCTGGGCACCGGAACTGCACTATCTGGAAGGAAAATGGTACATCTATTTTGCCGGTGGTGAAGAAGAGGATATCTGGAAAATCCGTCCATATGTGCTGGAATGTCAGGGGCAGGACCCATTGGCAGATGCATGGGTGGAAAAAGGCAAAATGCAGCGTGCAGATGGGGATGAATTCTCGTTTGAAGCATTCTCCCTGGACGCAACCGTATTTGAGGATGCCGGAGATTATTACTACGTGTGGGCAGAAAAGGTTGGAGTAGGCAAGCAGATTTCCAATCTTTATATTGCAAAAATGGAGTCTCCGTGCAAGCTGGCAACGGTGCAGGTGCTTCTTACAACACCGGATTATGATTGGGAACGTGTGGGATTCTGGGTAAATGAGGGACCGGCAGTGATTCATCACGGGGATAAACTGTACCTGACATATTCGGCGAGTGACACAGGGGTTGCCTATTGTGTCGGTATGCTTACTGCAACCAGCGGAACGGATCTGCTGGATCCGTTAAATTGGAGAAAGGAGCGTCATCCGGTATTACAAAGCAGTTATGAAAAAGGAATTTACGGACCGGGACATAATTCTTTTACCAAAGATGAAGACGGAAATGATATCATGGTATACCATGCACGCACAGAAACAGAGATAGAGGGAAATCCTCTCTATAATCCAAACCGTCATGCACATCTGATGCAGGTTCAATGGGATGAAAACGGAAAGCCGGTGTTTGCGTATGATTAAGAAAAAAATGGTTCGTGTGTTGACCGTTGCAGGGCTTCTGGCATGCCTTGCATCCGGTTGTGCCTCCGGCGGTTCTTCCGTTGGGAAGGAGGCTGCGGCAGATGAGATAAAAAAAGGCGGATTTACGGTTGCAGCATCCTGTCACGATCCGCAGATCATCAGGGAAGGCGATACATATTATATGTTCGGCAGTCATATGGTAGGGGCAAAGTGTCAGGACCTGCGTAAATGGAATTATTTTGCAAATGGTGTTGATGCAGCAAATACACTGTTTGACAATTTGCTGACAGAGCCGTACGCTGCCTTTGATTTTGTCGGAAAGAACACAGATAATGGGTATTCTGTCTGGGCATCAAATGTAATTTACAATGAGACAATGAAGAAATATGTCATGTATTTCTGTACGACATCTTCTTATGTGAAATCGACTCTCTGTTTTGCAACTGCAGACAATATAGAGGGACCGTATACTTATGTGGATACGATTTTATATTCCGGATATGGAAAAAGCAATATCAGCGAAACGAATTTGTACGATGTACTCGGGAAAAATGCAGATATTTCCAGATATCTGGAATATGGTGGATACAACAATAAGGAGTGGCCAAACTGTATTGATCCGGCGATTTTTACCGATGCAGACGGGCGGATGTGGATGAATTACGGCTCATGGTCAGGTGGTATCTTTCTGCTGGAGATTGATCCCACCACTGGATACCCGATTTATCCGGTGGATGACAAGGATGCCGATCCGTATTATGGATATCGGCTGATTGGTGGTGGACATCACTCTGCTGAGGGTCCATATATCCAGTATGACGCAGAAAACGGCTATTATTATCTGTTTGTTTCTTATGGAGACCTGCAGAGCGATGGTGGGTATCAGATTCGGCAGTTTCGCAGTGAAAAGCCAACGGGACCATATGTGGATGTGGCAGGAAATACACTGGAAGATCAGGACGATCATTTCAATTATGGTTTAAAAATGATGGGGAATTATACATTCCCGAGTTTAAATTATACCTATATGGCACCGGGCGGTCAGTCCACATTTCAGGATGATGACGGGAAATATTACATTACATATCATCAGCGGTTTGACGATGGCACAGAGTATCATGAACCGCGTGTACATCAGATGTACACAAATGAGGATGGGTGGTTTGTTGCAGCACCATTTGCCACAATGGGAGAAACTCTCTCGGAAAAGGGGTACAAAAAATCGGATGTATCCGGTACATTTTATGTAGTAAACCATGGAACAGATATCAGCAGTAAGATTCGCGAAGCGGAGGCATATACGTTTGCGGATGGAAAAGTAACCGGTGGAGAAAAAAGCGGTACATATGAGGTAAAGGAAGGCACAGATTACATTACCATTACACTGGACGGTGTCGTTTATAAAGGGGTATTAATGGAAATGACCGATGAAGCGGAAAATCCGGTGTTTTGTTTTTCGGCTGCAGGAGACAACGAGGAAACTCTCTGGGGCGTACAATATATCCAAAAGGAGTAAAGAAATATGGCAAAGTTAATGATCAACAAAAATAAAAAAGAAGGTACCATTGCACCGGAGATCTACGGGCATTTCTCGGAGCATCTGGGCAGATGCATCTATGAAGGACTCTATGTGGGTGAGAACTCTGAAATTCCAAATGTCAATGGGATGCGTACAGATGTGGTGGAAGCACTTAAAGAGATTAAGATTCCGGTATTGCGCTGGCCGGGTGGATGTTTTGCGGATGAATATCACTGGAAAGACGGAATCGGACCGAAAGAGAACCGGAAGAAAATGGTTAATACCCATTGGGGTGGTGTGGTAGAAGACAACAGTTTCGGAACGCATGAGTTCTTTGAACTTTGCCGTCAGCTTGGATGTAAAACTTACATTAACGGAAATCTTGGAAGCGGAACCGTGCAGGAGATGTCGGAATGGGTTGAATACATGACATTTAACGGGGTGTCCCCGATGGCAGATCTGCGCAAAAAAAATGGACATGAGGAGCCGTGGACCATTGATTATTTTGGTGTTGGAAATGAAAACTGGGGATGTGGGGGAAATATGCGGCCGCAGTATTATGCAGATGAGTACCGCAGATATCAGACCTATGTGCGCAATTATGATCCGCAGAAACCGATCCAAAAGATCTGTGGCGGAGCAAATGTGGATGATTATGATTGGACAAGGAAGGTATTAGAGACAACCCATGATCACACCGTTCCTGAATTTCATGGATTTATGGATGGGCTTTCCCTGCATTATTATGTGCATCCGGAAGGCTGGGAAATCAAGGGAAGTGCAACGGATTTTGATGAAGAAGTGTGGTATAAGACATTAAAAAAAGCACTTTATATGGAAACTCTTGTGGAACGCCACGGAAAGATTATGGATCAGTACGATCCGGATAAAAAAATCGGAATGATCGTGGATGAGTGGGGCTGTTGGTTTACAGTTGAACCGGGAACCAATCCGGGCTTTTTATATCAGCAGAACACGGTAAGGGATGCGCTGGTTGCAGGGATCACCCTGAATATCTTTAATAAGCACTGCGATCGCGTGAAGATGGCAAATCTTGCACAGATGGTAAATGTATTGCAGTCTGTCATTCTCACAGAAGGACCAAAGATGATTAAGACGCCGACGTATCATGTATTCCATATGTACCGGCATCATCAGGGTGCAACGCTTTTGAACAGTACACTGACAGGAGTGGGCGAAACCGGTATAGGAGAATGGAAAGTTCCGGAGGTGACGGAATCTGTATCTGAGGATGCGGAGCATATCATTACGGTTACATTAAACAATCTTTCTGCGGATGAGGAAAAAGAAATAGAGATTGTGATCGCCGGAGATGAACACGTATATTCTGTGAAGGAAGCAAAGGTTGTTTCGGCAGAGATGCACGCACATAATACGTTTGATGCGCCGGAACTTGTAAAAGAAGAAGTGTTTACCGCATATAAAAAGTGTGCAGATGGGATAAAAATCATGCTTCCGCCATGCAGTGTGGTGGAACTGCGCCTGCAATAATGCAAAATGGACAGGATCATATGGAAGAATCAGAACGGTATTGCAGAAAATGCGAACTGGCAAAACAATACGGGGGCGGTCTGGAGGAATATCTTTTGCGGTACCTTGCACAGCTTACGCCGGAAGAACAGGCAGAAGATGTGACGTATGCAAGGCGTCTGGCATGTTGTGGGAAATGCACATGGTATGGGGAGCATATGTGCCGTGCCTGCGGATGCTATGTGCAGCTTCGTGCTGCGGTAAAAGGACAGAACTGTCCCTATGAAAAATGGGAACAAGAAGGAGAGACGCATGATACACGATCCGGCAATATTTTATGATGAGGTTAGTGGAAATTATTATACATACAGTACAGGTGCCATATGCCAGAAATCAAAAGATCTGGTGCACTGGCAGGAAATCGGAAAAGTTGTGGAACGTCCGCCGCAGGAGTCGGTGGAATGGACCGGCAGTGAAGATATCTGGGCACCGGATATCGTAAAGGTGGGAAAAGAATATCGTCTGTACTGCTCCAATTCCAGCTGGGGTGTGCGCCAGTCCTGTATCTTTCTGGCAGTGGCAGACTGCCCGGAAGGTCCGTTCGAACCCAAAGGGTGTGTGCTTAAAACAACAGAAAAATTTCCGCAGAGTGTTACCAATGCAATTGATGCAAATATTATCGAGGATGCAAAAACAGGGGAGCAGTATATGCTTTATGGCTCTTTCTGGGGTGGTTGCCATGTATTAAAACTGAACAAGACTACAGGTTTTGCCGAAGAAGAAGGAATCGGGGTATGCATTGCACGACGCCCGAAGTGGCAGAGCGGCAGTATGGAAGGCCCGTATATGGTATACAATGCGCAGAATAATTATTATTATCTGTTTGTTTCCTACGGATCTTTAAAATCCGATTACAATATCCGGGTGGGAAGAAGCCGGAGTATCTGCGGACCATTTATTGATTTCCACGGAAAGGATCTGATTGCGGATGAGGATGGGGATAACAGCACAGGATTACTCGCCATGTGTGGATATCAATGGAATGAAGGGCAGGCATATATGGGTCCCGGACATAATTCAGTGTTACATGATGTAAACGGACGGTGGTATCTTGTATGTCATATCCGCAGGAAAAACTTTACACAACAGGAAGAACCGTCTGAGATGCAGATACGTGAAATTTTCTGGAGTGAGGATGGGTGGCCGTTTGTGGCAGCACAGCCCCTTGCGAAGACAGATACAAGAGACGGGATAAAGCCGGTAACGAAAGAACAGATATGCGGTTTTTATGAGCGGATTACGCTTGCGCCGGCACTGCCACAGGGAATTACCTGTTCTGTGCCAATGAAACTTGCACCGGATGGATATTATGAGAACTGTTCTGTTCAGGGAAAATGGGAGTATACTGCAGATCACAGGGGCATGATTGCATATGGACCTTATACGGAGGAGATGCGGGTTTATTGTGGCTGGGATGCACAGCGGAAGTGTGAAACAATTCTGTTGTGTGGACTGCGCAGTGATGGTGTTGCGTTCTGGGCGAAAAGAATCGGAAATCTGGTATAATAGATGCCGGTTAAAAAGGCTTTTGCATGGAGAAATAACATGCAAAAGCCTTTTTTAATAAAATTATTCTTCAATTGGTGCGTAATTAATGCTGACTTTAATATCCTGTCCATAATTACCGAAAGATTTACCGAAAATCGTGAGTCCTCCAACGTGTTCTGCATTGTCATTGACTGCCATGCGCAGCTTCATGCTGCTGCGATAGTCCAGATTAAAGTCCCGGATGGTGACATCTGAAATCTGTAATCCGTCAATGAAAGTTCCCTTTTTATTGATCACAAGCATTTTTAACAATCCATACTGGTTCCAGTTCGGAAACCACCAGTCCGGAGTGAAAATACCGCGGACATCTCCGAAATCTCCCGGGGATGTCCAGGTGCCGATGCAGACATCATTTAAATAAAAACTGATATCGGATGGCCAGACGTTATTGATTCCCGGGGCTTCGGAACTGAGCTCGGCAGAGATTAAAATCTGCGTGATTTTCTGGGAACCTGGAATAAAGTTTGGAATTTCATATTCCACAAATCCTTTGGAAAACCAGAGAATATCTGCATTGTAGCGATCAGGATGTGCAAAGTAGCGCGTATCATCCACTTCACCGATCAGATGGGAAGCGGTAGCCAGCCCGCAGGTCGGATAGACTTCATAATTGCAGTAATGTCCGACCTGAAGTTCTGCATTGTAAACATTCTGCGCTTCTTCCGGTGCGTCCAGATCAATGAGAATTTTATCCAGATGCAGAGTACAGATTTTCTGGTTTCCGTGCCCGCTGGAATCATTGGAGGTATTGACAATTCCGCATGCCTCCAGTTTTTTTATATGTCCCGTCAGAGCACCGTTCGTAATGTTTAGTTTTGCTGCCAGTTCGTTCATGTTCATTTCTTTGTTTTCAATCAACAGTTTTATAATTTCAATCCGAACATCGGAGCCAAGTGCTTTAAAAATGTCCAGTCCATCATCCAGTGAAGTGATGTGAAGCATAAATTACCCCCTTTTGATTTGTTTCATTTCTGTTTTATAAATTATAGTATCATTTCCGGAATGCGTCAACGCATGAGTGAAAGAAAAGGAATAAAAACGAAAATAATTTAAAAAACGCTAAATAACAACAATTAAATAAAATATTTTAGAAAAATCTAAAAAACATGTTGACATACCTATTGGACAATTATATAATGTAACCAATAAGACCTGATAAATTTCAAAATATTAGTTAATCTGCCGAATGATTTTCAAAGGCGCGTCGGAATCAGATGGTCAGAATAATGAACAGGGGAGCTTATATTTTATTTCATTATGATCAAAGTGGTAAAAAGGAGAGGAAACTATGAAGAAAAAAATCATATCAACATTGCTTTGTACAGCAATGCTCGCAACGATGGTGGCAGGATGCGGAGTTGAAAAGAGCGATGGGGGATCAGACACAGAAAGCTCGGCAAGCTCCGTTGCAGAGATGAAAGGAACCGGTGATAATGAGATCAATATTCTTATTTATGCACAGGATCACGAAAAAGCTGTTTATCAGAAACTGATTGATAAATTTACAAAAGAGCATGCAGATGAGATTTCTACAGTAAACTTTGAAGTGACAACACAGGATGAATACGCAACAAAGATGACAGCTGCCATGACAGCGGGAGAACTTCCGGACATTTTCTATGTGGGACCGGAAGCAGTCAGAAGTTATGTAGATAACGGATATGTACAGCCGTTGGATGATCTCGTAGATGCTACTGCGGTTGACAATCTGTGGCCGGCGATCAAGAGCGCATATATGTATGATGGATCTAATATTGGTTCAGGATCGTTATACTGCCTGCCAAAAGATTTATCCTGCTTTGCATTTGCCTACAACAAAGATCTTTTTGATGAAGCAGGACTGGAGTATCCGGATCCGGAAAATCCATACACATGGGAAGAATTTGCAGATGTGTGCCAGAAACTGACAAAGGATAAAGACGGTGATGGCGAAATTGATCAGTGGGGTGTTGCAAATGCAAATGCATTTGGTTTTACTCCTTATGTATACGGCAATGGCGGTCAGTTCTTAAATGATGATCAGACAAAGGTAGTCATTGATGAAAATCAGAATTTTAAGGATGCTTTCCAGTATTATACGGATCTGACATTAAAGTATAAAGTAACGCCAACGGTAGAACAGGATACTGCGCTTGGCGGATACCAGAGATGGCTGGACGGACAGGTTGCTTTTTATGCATGTGGTACATGGGATGTCGCAGCATTTATGGATGATGCAACATTCCCATACAATTGGGATTTATGTGGATGGCCGGTAGGACCAAACGGAGACGGAAAGTCCACAGCATGGCTCGGAACCGTTGGTTTCGCAGTTTCTTCACAGGCAAAGAACCCGGATTTATGTGCAGAGTTAATACAGTCCTTATCAACAGATCTGGACGGACAGAAAGAACTTTGCGGCGAGACATCCGGTAAGTCTTTACAGATTCCAAACATTATGGATTATGCACAGACAACATTTAAAGACAAAGTAAATGATGGAACAATTCCATATGCAAGCAATGTAGATGTTATTTTCGGATATATTGAGGGAAGTGACAAATATAAAGGAATCTTTACGGAAACAACCTACACTTACAACAGTGAATGGTGGGATACTTTCCTGGAAGGAATGCCGAATGTTCTGACCGGAGAAGTTTCCGTAGATGATTATTGTAAACAGGTAGCGCCAAAGATGCAGGAAGCACTGGACAACGCGATCGAATTACAGAACGCAGCAACTAATAATTAAGATTAAAACGGATTGCCCCTGTCATGGGGCAGTCCGTAGGAAAAGAGTGGGCATATGAGCGGAAAAACAAAACAACCGAAACATAAGATGTCGGCAATGGCGAAGAAAGAAGAAAGAACTGCGTGGCTGTTCATCGCCCTGCCTTTCCTTGGATTTTTACTTTTTATGGCTTATCCGATCTGCTTTGCAGTGTTTGCAAGTATGAGCAAGTGGACGGGAATGAATTCTCTGGTGGATAATTTCTGTGGATTGCAGAATTACATCAATATTTTTCATGATGAAAAATTCTGGAAATCTCTGCTTACAACCATTATTTATTTGATCGGTATTCCAATCGGAATGATCCTTGGACTGCTTCTGGCAATGGGAATGAACCGTAAGATTCCGGGAATCCGGCTGCTTCGGACAATGTATTATGTACCAGTAGTATCTTCACTGGTTGCCGTGTCTATTTTGTGGGCATGGGTTTATAATTACGATTATGGATTATTTAATTCAATCATCAAACTTTTGACCGGACATCATGGTCCAAACTGGCTGGGAGATGAGTTCTGGGTAAAAGTAGCTTTAATCATCTTCATGGTATGGAAAGGATTGGGAACTTCTATTATTCTTTATCTTGCCGGATTGCAAAACATTCCGCGTAACTACTATGAAGCTGCTTCCATTGATGGAGCAAATGGATGGCAGAAATTTCGTCATATTACCGTTCCACTGGTCTCGCCGGTTACGTTCTATATTTTAATTACCAGCCTGATTGGCGGTTTCCAGGTGTTCGTGGAAGTACAGGTTATGACGAATAAAGGTGGAACAAACTATAGTGCAGCAACCGTTGTTTATTATTTGTATGATAAAGCATTTTCAAACGGACAGTTAGGCTACGGATGTGCACTGGCAGTTATTCTTGCAATCATCATCTTCATTATCACGGCTCTTAATTTCGCGGGTCAGGATAGATGGGTGAAGACCATGGACTAGGAGGGAGTCATATGAGTTCAAAAAAAGATTTGGCAAGCTCCCGGCTTGTATCAAAAAAAGAGAAAATTTTTAACTGGATTATCTTTGTATTACTTCTTCTTGGTGCAGTTGTAATGGTTTTCCCGTTAATTTACATGATTGCGACATCATTCATGACAAAAAATCAGATTTTGTCCGGTACATTAACAATTCTTCCGGATCCGATTCTGATAGGAAAATATTCTGAAGTATTAAAAAAGGGACAGTTCATAAACGGTATATTTAATTCTCTGAAGGTTGCAATTCCGGTATTGATTATTGGCGGATTTACCTCCTCCCTCGCCGCATTCGGATTTGCAAAAATGAGATTTCGTGGCAAAAATGCATTGTTTCTGGCATTGCTGGCAACCATTATGATTCCGTTTGCGGTTGTCATGATTCCACAGTATGTCATGTTTACCAAACTGGGCTGGACCAATACTCTGCTTCCACTTATTATTCCGGGATGCTTTGGAAATGTCAGTATTATCTTTTTCCTTCGACAGAACCTGATCGGAATTCCGGATGATCTGATGGAAGCAGCAAAATTGGATGGATGTGGATATTTCCGTACGTTTCTTCAGATTTTTATGCCATTGATGAAGGGGGCTCTGGCAACGCAGCTGATGTTGTGGTTTATGGGAATCTGGAATGATTATCTTGCACCTACTATTTTCTTGAGAAGCGAAAAGAACTGGACATTGCAGGTGGTTATCCGTTCCTTCAATTCCTATTATGCAATTCAGAGTGATTATGCTTTGATCATGGCAGCATCCGTAATTGCAATGATTCCGACAATGGCATTGTTCTTTATTTTCCAGAGAATGATCATTGAGTCCATTGCAATCAGCGGTATCAAATAAGTAACAAATTATAAAATTCATCTTTTTCAATCCTCAACAAAATATAAGAAAGCAGTTCGCATAAAAATCGCTTGCGCGATGCGGACTGCTTTTGTAGTATTATAACGAACAGACATTTATACATGGTAAAGGAGGCAGCGTATGCCAAAAGAAAATCCGGTGATTGCTTTTTTAAATAAGATGGCAGATTTGATTTTACTGAATCTGATTTTTCTGCTGTGCTGTATTCCGGTTGTGACGATCGGACCAGCAATTACAGCATTGTATGCAGTTTCATTGCGATCGGTACGCTATGGAGATGGGTATGTTATACAGACTTTTTTCCGATCGTTTAAGCAGAATTTTAAACAGTCTTTTGTGGCGGGAATGATAGGCTTACTTTTTGTGTGCCTGCTTTTTATTGATTTGTTTTTCTGGCGCAATGTGGGATCTGCTTTCATGTCCGTATTTATGACAGTGGTGAGTGTATGCGTAGGCTATTTGGTTTTTATTGTGTTCTTATGGCTGTTTCCGGTGATTGCAAAACTGGAAAATCCTTTGCGTGTGCAGATAAAAAATGCAGCCGCCATGGCGGTTGCCCATTTTTTCCCATATACGCTGTTTGTAAGTGTGATAGTACTGGCGGCAGGCTATATGGCATATACCAGTATCATTACGGATGTGCTGCTGCTTCTGATGGGATTTGCTTTACTTGCATATGTATGTTCATTCTTTTTTTATAAAGTGTTTGCAAAATATATAGACGAGGAACCGGTGGGAGAGGATGACCCATTATATGGAAGCAGAGAGTAAAAAATATGAATTGAAATTTCCTACCTTTAATGGTAGAATAAATGCATAGTTGCAGGCACACAACGGTCGATTTTTTGTGCAATATGTCTAGTGATAAAGGCAGAACAGTGGAAGACGGGCGTTGAAATTTTCATTGTGGAAAGCACCGGAAACAACCGTGAAAGCCGAAATGATTTACATAGTATATGGAGGTTTTTTATATGGCAAGATTTACATTACCGAGAGATTTATACCATGGAAAGGGAGCACTCGAAGCCCTGAAAACATTCAAGGGAAAGAAAGCGATCATCTGTGTGGGCGGCGGCTCCATGAAACGGTTTGGTTTCCTTCAGAAAGCAGAAGATTATTTAAAGGAAGCCGGTATGGAAGTAAAACTGTTTGAGGGCATTGAGCCAGACCCATCGGTGGAGACTGTTATGAAAGGTGCGGCAGTGATGCAGGAGTTTGAGCCGGACTGGATTGTAGCCATGGGTGGTGGTTCTCCGATTGATGCGGCAAAAGCAATGTGGATTAAGTATGAGTATCCGGATATTACTTTTGAGGATATGTGCAAGGTATTCGGCATCCCGGCACTGCGCAACAAAGCGCATTTCTGTGCGATTTCTTCAACTTCCGGAACTGCAACAGAAGTTACTGCGTTTTCCATCATTACAGATTATGAGAAGGGAATCAAGTATCCGATTGCAGATTTTGAGATTACACCGGATGTTGCGATTGTTGATCCGGATCTGGCAGAGACCATGCCACAGAAACTGGTAGCGCATACCGGAATGGATGCAATGACACATGCAATTGAGGCATATGTTTCTACCGCAAACTGCGATTTTACCGATCCGCTTGCGCTGCATGCGATTAAGATGATCCAGAGTGACCTGATCCCGTCTTACAACGGGGATATGGAAAAGAGAGATTCCATGCACAATGCACAGTGTCTGGCTGGTATGGCATTTTCCAATGCACTCCTTGGCATTGTACATTCCATGGCACATAAGACAGGTGCAGCGTTTGCGGATTATGGCGCACACATCATCCACGGCGCAGCCAATGCAATGTATCTGCCGAAGGTTATCGCATTTAATGCAAAGGATGAGACGGCAAAGAAACGTTACGGTGAGATTGCGGATTTCATGAAACTTGGCGGAAACACACTGGATGAAAAGGTGGAGCTTCTGATCGCACATCTGCGCAGGATGAACGATGATCTGAACATTCCGCACTGCATTAAAAACTATGGTGCAGACAGCTTCCCGACCGAGCAGGGATTTGTACCGGAGGAGGTATTCTTAGAGAGACTTCCGGAGATTGCGGCCAATGCAATTCTTGACGCATGCACGGGTTCCAATCCAAGACAGCCAAGTCAGGAGGAGATGGAGAAGCTCTTAAAATGCTGCTACTATGATACGGATGTCGATTTTTAAAAGAAACTAAGCAAGAAAAGTCCTGCGGTTTTTGTATACCGCAGGGCTTTTTTTGACAACAGGTGCTTCAATGAACAAATGCGAGTGCTGATCGTGCAAAAGCACATTGGGTATATCAAAAACAGAACAAATATGGTAGAATATACGATATGTAATCTGAAAACAGATAGGTAAGAAGATGACAAAAAGGGTCTGAAAATGAAAGAGAAGAATCCGGAGTTATATCGCCGGTAGGGAGGAAAATATTATCATGAGTGGATATCTGATCAAAGACACGACAAAGGAAGAAAGGATTGCACTGATTCGTTCCTGGCAGGAGCCGGATGACTGCGTGGGAGGAAGCGGTATGGATCTGTTTGATATGTATGATGCCTATATCCGTGGGGAGAAAGAGATTGCAGAGATCAATGGGGAATTTCAGGCATCCTATGTAAAAGACACCGAAGACTTAGAACAGCCGGAAGAAGCAAAATCCACTTCCGGAGAACTGACGCAGCTGACAAAGCTTCATGCGGAAGGTGCACTTACGGATGAAGAGTTTGCGGCCGCAAAGAAAAAAGTGCTTGGACTGTAGCACACAATAATTTTGTTATAAAAATGCAGGGCAGTATTTTTGTGCAATTCTTTTAGTGACATATGAAAAAACCTGTGTTACACTGACCGTACAAGTAAACATACATGGTACAACTTTAGTAGAGAAGCCCGGACAGGCTGTATCTGTTTTTTAAGAGGGGATATACATTATGGAGAGTATCACAGGAGGAAACACACCAAAATATCAGGAACTGACGGAACAGCTGCGTTTGCAGATCGTCTCCGGGGAGATTGCACCGGGGCAGAAACTGCCATCGGAAAATACGCTTTCCGCACAGTATCAGGTCAGCCGTCAGACGGTGCGCAAGGCATTGGCGATTTTACAGAATGAAGGATATATTTACGCAGAGCACGGGCGCGGTACATTCTGTTCGGAAATGATGCGGCATGCACACCCGTCCAAGAATATTGCTGTCGTAACAACCTATCTGTCAGACTATATTTTTCCCCGTGTGATACAGGGAATTGATGATGTGCTGACCGGTGCAGGATATAGCATTGTCTTAAAAAATACAAAAAATTCACGGACCCGGGAAGCGGAATGCCTGCAGGAAATTTTAAGCAAGGATATTGACGGGGTTATCATTGAACCGAGTAAAAGCCAGATTTTCTGCCGGCATATGAATTTGTACGAACAACTGGAAAAATCGCATATTCCATACGTGTTTATCCAGGGATGTTTCCCTCAGATGAAAGACAAGCCGCATGTGCTGCTGGATGATTTTCAGGGGGGATATATGATCACAAAGTATCTGACGGATCACGGGCACAAAAATATCGTGGGAGTATTTAAGGCGGATGACATGCAGGGACAGAACCGCCATAAAGGGTATGTCCGTGCACTGCAGGAGGCGGGAATTTTGTATGATCCGGATAAAGTGGTGTGGTTTCATACGGAGGACCGTAAAATCCATCCCTATGAAGCAATCCGTGAAATGGCAGGAAAAACGCTTCGTGGGCGGATGGATGCGGTTGTTTGTTATAACGATCAGACGGCACAGCTTGTTATCCGTGCACTGCAGGAGAAAGGGCTGCGTATTCCGGAAGATGTTTCGGTAACCGGTTATGATAATTCTTCGCTGGCGGACCAGCAGGGGCTTCGGCTGACAACCATTGACCATCCGCAGGAAAAGCTTGGAGCCATGGCAGCAGAACTGCTCCTTTCCATGATTCAGAACGGAGAAAAAGAGGAAGGGGAGAGTGTTCTCATCCAGCCAATGCTTATTGAGGGAAATTCCTGCATGGAATACCGGTGACGGCTTGTGCAATCTGACCAAAACAGTGCCGGATTAAAACGAAAAAAGACAACAATTTTGTTAATTTTTTGCATGAAAAACAACTTGTAAATACATGCATACAAGTTATAAACTTAGAGTATGAAAAATGAGCAATACGGAGAACAATTCTAAGGAGGAACGAGTATGCTGTTAAATAAGGATTACAAATTTTGGTTTTGCACAGGATCACAGGATCTGTATGGAGAGGAATGTCTGGCAAAGGTAGCCCAGCATTCCAAGCAGATCGTAGACGAGTTAAATAAGACAGGCGTTTTGCCATATGAGATTGTATGGAAGCCAACCCTGATCACGAACGAGCTGATCCGCAAGACATTTAACGAGGCAAACAATGATGAGACATGTGCTGGTGTGATCACCTGGATGCACACCTTCTCTCCGGCAAAGTCCTGGATTCTTGGACTGCAGGAGTACAGAAAACCTCTCATGCATTTACATACACAGTTCAATGAGGAACTTCCATATGACAGTATCGACATGGATTTCATGAATGAGAACCAGTCCGCACACGGTGACAGAGAGTATGGTCATATCGTAAGCCGTATGCGTATGGAGCGCAAGGTTGTTGTCGGACACTGGACGGACCCGGTTGTTGTTGATAAGATTGCAAGCTGGATGCGTACCGCAGTCGGTATCGTAGAGAGCAGCCATATCCGTGTGATGCGTGTCGCTGACAATATGAGAAATGTAGCCGTTACCGAGGGTGATAAGGTAGAGGCACAGATCAAGTTTGGCTGGGAAGTAGATGCTTATCCGGTAAATGAGATCGCAGAGTCTGTTGCAGCAGTATCCCAGTCCGATACAAACGCACTGGTAGATGAATATTATGACAAGTATGAGATTTTACTTGAGGGCAGAGATCCGGAAGAATTTAAGAAACATGTAGCAGTACAGGCACAGATCGAACTTGGATTTGAACGTTTCTTACAGGAGAAGAATTATCAGGCAATCGTTACCCACTTCGGAGATCTGGGCGCATTAAAGCAGCTTCCGGGACTTGCTATCCAAAGACTGATGGAAAAAGGATATGGATTTGGTGCAGAAGGTGACTGGAAAGTTGCAGCCATGGTACGTCTCATGAAAGTGATGACAGCCGGTATGAAGGATGCAAAGGGAACTTCCATGCTGGAAGATTACACCTACAATTTAGTAAAAGGCAAGGAAGGAATTCTTGAAGCACACATGCTTGAGATCTGCCCGTCCATCGCAGACGGTCCGATCAGCATCAAGTGCCAGCCACTTTCCATGGGTGACAGAGAAGATCCGGCAAGACTTGTATTTACATCGAAGGAAGGACACGGAATTGCAACTTCTCTGATTGATCTGGGCAACCGTTTCCGTCTCATCATCAACGATGTAGAGTGCAAGAAGACAGAAAAACCAATGCCGAAGCTTCCGACCGCAACGAACTTCTGGACTCCGGAACCGGATATTTATACAGGCGCAGAGGCATGGATTCTTGCTGGCGGCGCACACCACACCGCATTTACCTACGACCTGACTGCAGAGCAGATGGGTGACTGGGCAGCAGCCATGGGCATTGAGGCTGTATACATTGACAAAGATACCAAGATTCGTGATTTCAAGCGTGATCTGATGCTTGGAGAGGTATTCTACAGATAAAAGATAGGTAACACCTGCTTTTGTAAAATGCAAAGGCAGGTGTTTATGGCAGAAAGAGAGGTAGAAACAGTGGAAAGAAAAGACGAGATCGTGTCCGGGAAAACATTTCTCGGAATTGAATTTGGCTCCACACGTATCAAGGCGGTACTGACCGATGCGAACCATACACCAATCGCATCCGGCAGTCATGAATGGGAAAACCGCCTTGACCACGGAATCTGGACCTATACTATGGACGATATCTGGGGTGGTCTGCAGGACTGCTACCGGGATTTAAAAAAGGACGTAAAAGAGCAGTATGGCGTGACGCTGACAAAGATTAGTGCGATTGGATTTTCCGCCATGATGCACGGATATCTGGCATTTGATAAGGCTGGGGAGCTTCTCGTGCCGTTCCGTACATGGCGTAATACAATCACAGAGGAAGCAGCAGCCGCACTGACAAAGGAATTTTCCTATAACATTCCGCAGCGTTGGAGCATTGCCCATCTGTATCAGGCAATGTTAAACAAAGAGGAGCATGTGAAAGACATTGCATTTTTCACCACGCTTGCAGGATTTATCCACTGGAAACTGACTGGGGAAAAGGTGCTCGGCGTGGGGGATGCATCCGGAATGTTTCCAATCGACAGTAATACAAAAGATTATGATGCAGCAATGCTCGATAAGTTTGATGCGCTGGCAGAACCATACGGCTTTGGCTGGTCACTCCGTGACATTCTGCCAAAAGTTCTTGTTGCCGGAGAAAATGCCGGAACGCTGACCGCAGAGGGCGCAAGGCTTCTCGATACCGATGGCGAACTGGAAGCAGGAATTCCGGTATGTCCGCCGGAAGGTGATGCCGGAACCGGCATGGCAGCGACCAACAGTGTAGCTGTCCGCACTGGAAACGTATCCGCAGGTACTTCCGTATTTGCAATGATCGTACTGGAAAAGGCATTGAAGAATGTGCACACCGAGATCGATCTGGTGACCACGCCATCCGGAGAGGCGGTTGCCATGGCACACTGCAACAACTGCACATCCGATCTGAATGCATGGGTCAACCTGTTTGAAGAGTTTGCCAACAGTTTTGGCATGAAGATTGACAAGAATGAGCTGTTTTCCGTTTTATACAACAAAGCACTCGAAGGTGACGCAGATTGTGGCGGTCTTTTAGCATACAACTATTTTTCCGGAGAAGGAATTACCGCATTTGATGAAGGAAGACCTCTGTTTGCCCGCACACCGGATGCAAAATTCAATCTTGCAAATTTCATGCGCGTGCATTTGTTTACGGCACTGGGCGCATTAAAGGATGGTCTGGATATCCTGCTCAAAGAGGAAGGCGTACAGATCGACAAGATGTACGGCCACGGCGGTCTGTTTAAGACTCCGGTAGTCGGACAGCGCATCATGGCAGCAGCCATCGACACACCGGTTTCCGTTATGGAGACGGCAGGTGAGGGCGGCGCATGGGGTATTGCACTTCTGGCTGCCTATATGGCACAGAAAGAAGAAGGAGAGAGCCTTGCCGATTATCTGAATGAGCGTGTATTTGGCGGACAGGAGGGTGTAACTGAAAACCCGGTTCCGGCAGATGTGGAAGGATTTGATCAGTTCCTGAAACGCTACAACGAAGGGCTTGCAATTGAGCGTGCAGCAGTAGAACATTTATAAAATAATAGTTACAGATAAGAAACAGGCAGAATCCGTCGTTTACAGCGGCGGATTTTGTGGATATAGAAAGGACAGAAAGCATGTTAGAAGAATTAAAAAAACAGGTTTACGAGGCAAACATGGAATTGCCGCGCAGAGGCTTGATCACTTATACATGGGGCAATGTCAGCGGCATTGACCGCGAGAGTGGCTATTTTGTCATCAAGCCAAGCGGTGTGGATTACGATAAACTGACACCAGACGATATGGTGGTTATGGACTTGGAGGGAAATAAAATTGAGGGCGATTTGAAGCCATCATCCGACACACCAACCCATCTCGAACTGTACAAAAAGTATCCGGATATCGGAGGCGTGGTACATACCCATTCCCCGGAGGCTACTTCCTGGGCACAGGCAGGAAGGGATATTCCGCTTTACGGAACGACCCATGCGGATTATTTCTTTGGACCGATTCCATGTGCGCGTAGCCTCACACCGGAAGAGATTGACGAGGCATACGAGACCAACACCGGAAAAGTCATTATTGAAACCTTTGAGACAAGAGGCATCAACCCGGTTTACACACCTGGCGTGCTCTGCACGAACCATGGTCCGTTTACGTGGGGCAAGGATGCGGCAGAGGCAGTGCACAATGCCGTTGTCTTAGAGGAAGTTGCAAAGATGGCAACCCGTACCGAACTGATCAATCCGAAGGTGCAGCCGGCACCGGATTGTATCCGCGATAAGCATTTCTTCCGCAAGCACGGTGCGAATGCTTATTATGGACAGAATTAAACAATATTTTTATGGTAATATTCTCAAGAAAAGAGAGGGATACTTTTTTAGAAAAGCCCCTCTCTTTTTTCTGTGTAAAATAGACGATTGCGAAAATGTATAGAGAAAATATAATGACATGTGTTGATGAAAAACGAATCTTTCAGTATACTATATTTAATTGGATGTATTGGGTAAATAAAAGCAGGAGAGAAAGCGTATGCCTTTAGCAGAAAAATATTCACACACAACGGAAGAAATTTATGCATTGCCGGAAGGAAAACGTGCAGAACTGATCGATGGACAGATTTATGATATGGCACCACCGGGCAGAATTCATCAGGAACTGGTGCAGCAGTTGAACCGTACGATCGGAAATTATATTGCGGATCATAAAGGAACCTGTAAAGTATATCCGGCACCGTTTGCGGTGTTTTTAAATCAGGATGATAAAACATATGTGGAACCGGATATTTCTGTGATCTGTGATAACGGAAAGCTGGATGACAGGGGCTGTAATGGGGCACCGGACTGGGTGATTGAGATTGTATCACAAAGCAGTCAGAGGATGGATTATCTGACCAAATTGTTCAAATACCGTACTGCAGGGGTGAGGGAATATTGGATCGTAAATCCTATGAAACGTACGGTACTGGTATATTTGTTTGGAGAAAATGAGGACAGCGCGCAGTATTTATTTGAAGATGAAATTCCGGTGGGAATCTATCCGGATTTTACAATGAGAATTTCAGAATTTGTGTGAACAGTATCCGCAATAAGCATTTCTTCCGCAAGCACGGTGCGAATGCTTATTACGGACAGCAGTGAAAAATTTATGATGGGGAATGCCTGATCCCGGTAATTGTGGGATTGGAAGGCTCTTGAAGTATGAAATGTAAATCATGTAAAAACAGGGGAAAAAGAAATGCCTGTTTCTTTTTGGGGATTTTGTCGCTGATTACGGTAGTATTGTGTCTTTCGGCATCATGTAATGCCGATGGAAGGAAGGCACAAAAATACGAGTATGGAGTATTCTTAAATGCAGACCGTACAGCAGTTCCAAAATTAAAAAATTACGAAACTGTTGTGATTGATGCACAGTATTTTTCGAAGAAAGATATCAGAAAATTACATGCAGACGGTACAAAAGTTTACAGCTATCTTAATATTGGCTCTGTCGAAAATTTCCGGCCATATTATAAAACATACGAGCATCTGGCAATCGGGGATTATGAAAACTGGGAAGAGGAAAAATGGGTTAATGTTGCGGATAAAGACTGGCAGGAATTTATGGATACATTAGCCGGAAAATTAAAGAAAAAGGGAGTGGATGGCTTTTTTGTTGATAACTGTGATGTATATGATTATGCCCATAAAAAGGATATTTTTGATGGGCTGACGGTGATTTTAAAGAAAATCCGGGCAATGGGGAAGCCGGTAGTGGTCAATGGAGGAGATATCTATGTGACGGCATATCAGTCCCGTTATGGTTCTGCTGCGGATATTATGACGGGTGTAAACCAGGAGTCGGTGTGGAGCAGGATTGATTTTACAACCAAAACATTCCATACGCAGAAAAAAACGGAGCGGGAGTATTTCTGCCAGTATCTGCAGGCATGCAAAGCGGATGGAATGGATGTTTATCTGCTGGAATACACTACAGACCATAAACTGATCCGCAGGATTAAGAAGTATTGCAGGAGAAAGAAATATGATTACTATATTGCGGATTCGCTGGGGCTGGGTATTTAATACAATGTGTTTTTAAATTTGACTTTAAAAAGTAGATATAATACAATTACATTGTTGAAAAAATGCTGCTGGTACAGCTGGAAGAGCTTCATAAAGTTGTCACCGCTGTTCCAGTGAAATAACAGGAGGATTAGAACCATGGGAGTACATTCCATAGATGCAGAGGATGATCAGTTTGCGTATCGTTATGATACACAGTTACTGATCGACAGAAGAGACAGGGATCTTGACGAGGATGAGATCGCAGATTACATCACGGAAAATTTTGAGGGAAACAGTCTGATTGCGGCTGGAGATGAGGATCTGGTCAAGATTCATTTCCACACGAATGAGCCGTGGAAAATTCTGGAATACTGCAATACGGTTGGAGAAATTTATGACATCGTGGTCGAGGATATGATCCGGCAGGCAGCAGGGCAGCAGGGATAAAAGGCAGAGCGCCCGATACAGAATACTATAGTGTGACGCTGGAAATGAAAATAGGTGCTGTCGCATCAGTAAATGATTGATATTTACTGGGCGGCAACACCTTTTTTCTTTTGATACCATGAAGTATAGAAGGACTACCTTAAATGAACTTTAAAAGTTTTAGACTATTTAGAAAAACTTTATTTGTCCCTGTGATACAGCTGCGTTACAATAAATATATACAAAGGGCAGATGGAGGAAATGATATGGCAAATACAACCAAGCTTGCACTTGAAGCATCCTTAAAAGAACTCCTGCGGACAAAACCGATTGACAGGATCACGATCAATGATCTGACGGAACATTGTGGCATCAGCCGCATGACGTTTTATTATCACTTTAAGGATATTTATGATCTGGTGGAGTGGGCATGTGTGGAGGACGGAAAGCGTGCGTTGCAGGGCAAAAAGACATACGATACGTGGCTGGAGGGAATTGCGCAGATATTTGAGGCAGTATTGGAAAACAAGCCATTTATTATGAATGTATATCATGCGGTTGCCCACGAAAAAGTGGAGCAGTATCTGTATAAGCTGACGTATGAACTGATCGTAAATGTCGTGGAAGAAAAATGCAAAGGCATTGCGATTGCAGACGGGGATAAACGCTTTATTGCAGATTTTTATAAATATGGATTTGTGGGAATTATGCTTGACTGGATCGACAAGGGCATGCAGGAGGATTACCATAAGATCGTTATGATGATGGGAACGGCACTCGACGGAAATATTGCGCGTTCGATCGAGAATTTTAAACAGAAATAAAAATTAATCAAAATGCCTGAAATGATAAAAATTTTATCATTTCAGGCATTTTGTAAATGGTACCTTTTCACAGAGATGGTAAGATAACCATATCGTATTTGTTCCACAAATGATCTGTCGTGTTACAGGTTTTATGATTTTATGGGAATTGATTTTGAAATGAATCAGAAACCTGTAACGAAGAAACACTAAATGAGAAGTATCCCAGAAATCAGAAAGGAGTTTTTCTATGTCAAATAAAAATAAGAAATTAGGACTTGGAATCGCAGCAGTTGCAGCAGCCGGTGCAGGACTTGTATATGCAGCACAGAAAACCAGCCAGCAGAAAGCAAAGAAGATTGCAAAGGCCGCACCGCCAATCGATTATCGCAACACCGAGCGCGGAAAATATGAAAAAAACAGCAAAGGCATTTATTATACCAACGGAAACTATGAAGCATTTGCCCGCCCAAAGAAACCGGAAGGTGTCGATGACAAAAATGCATACATCGTCGGAAGCGGACTTGCTGCACTCGCAGCGGCTTGTTTCCTTGTCAGAGACGGCCAGATGCCGGGTTCCCATATTCATATTTTAGAGGCAATGGATGTGGCAGGCGGTGCCTGTGACGGAATTTTTGATCCGACACGCGGTTATGTCATGCGCGGCGGCCGTGAGATGGAAAATCATTTTGAATGTCTGTGGGATCTGTTCCGCAGCATCCCTTCGCTGGAAGTGGAGGGTGCATCCGTGCTGGATGAATATTACTGGCTGAACAAGGAAGATCCAAACTATTCGCTCTGTCGTGCAACCGAAAACCGCGGCGAGGACGCACATACCGATGGTAAATTTAACTTAAGCCAGAAAGGCTGCATGGAAATCATGAAACTGTTCATGACAAAGGACGAGGATCTCTATGACAAAACCATCGAGGATGTGTTTGATGAGGAAGTCTTTGACTCGACTTTCTGGCTGTACTGGCGCACCATGTTTGCATTTGAAAACTGGCACAGTGCACTGGAGATGAAACTGTATTTCCAGCGGTTTATCCACCATATTTCCGGTCTGCCGGATTTCTCTGCACTGAAATTTACACGCTACAATCAGTACGAATCCCTGATTCTTCCGATGAAGAAATATCTTGAGGATGCCGGTGTAGAGTTCCAGTTCAATACTGAAGTAACGAACGTAATTTTTGACATCAAAGATGGAAAGAAAGTGGCAAAAGCCATTGACTGCAAAGTAAAAGGTGTAGAGACCGGAATCGTCCTGACAGAAAACGATCTGGTATTTGTCACAAACGGAAGCTGTACCGAAGGTACGATTTACGGTGATCAGAACCATGCACCAAACGGTGATGCCGAAGTGCGGACCAGTGGCTGCTGGAGCCTGTGGAAGAACATTGCAAAACAGGATCCGGCGTTCGGACATCCGGAAAAATTCTGTTCCGATATTACAAAGACCAATTGGGAGTCAGCAACCGTTACCACATTGGATGACAAGATTCTTCCATATATTGAGAAGATCTGTCAGCGTGATCCGCGCAGCGGAAAGACGGTTACCGGAGGTATCGTAAGCTGCAAGGATTCCAGCTGGCTGTTAAGCTGGACGATCAACCGTCAGGGACAGTTTAAGGAGCAGGACAAAGACAAAGTCTGCGTATGGGTATATGGTCTGTTTACCGATGTGCCGGGTGATTTTATCAAGAAGCCGATGAAAGAGTGTACCGGTAAAGAGATTACAGAAGAGTGGCTGTACCATCTGGGTGTGCCGGAAGACCAGATTGAGGATCTGGCAGAGCACAGTGCTGTCTGCGTACCGACCATGATGCCGTATATCACAGCATTTTTCATGCCAAGAACCAAGGGAGACCGCCCGGATGTCATTCCGGATGGCTGTGTCAACTTTGCATTCCTCGGACAGTTTACCGAGACGCCGAGAGATACCGTATTTACAACCGAGTATTCCGTGCGTACCGCAATGGAAGCGGTCTACGGACTGCTCGGTGTGGACCGCGGCGTGCCGGAAGTATGGGGAAGCGTCTACGATGTGCGTGAACTGTTAGACAGCAGCGTGAAGCTGATGGATGGCAAGTCCCCGCTGCAGATGAACCTTGGACCGCTCAATGTGATCAAGAAACCGCTTCTTGGTAAGATCAAGGGAACCGTGATCGAGAAGCTGTTGCGGGATCATGATGTGCTGCGGGATGGCATGATTTAAAAAGATTTTATAAAGGGAAAAACGTCTGAGAATTTTGCATAAAACAAATCCTCAGACGTTTTTGATTACTGATGATTTTGTTTTTTCGCATAGGTATAACCTCCGTTTCAATCTGGAGATATTTTCGTATGAAGTTGTGTCTATTTGATGAAAATTGCGGGGAGGACACAAAAAGTTCACGAATCGACAGAAAATCAGATGTTACATGGAAGCCTGAAACCGGAATTCCCCATGATCTGCAAAGAATCCATAGACACCATGGTATTTTTCGACAACAGAGATCATGCTTTGTACGCCGATGCCGTGGTTGACGGAACGGGATATCGGAATATCATCTGCAAAAACGACAGGTTGTTCATAACTGTTTTTTATCTGGATACATAACTGTGTATTTTTCTCATATACCTTAAGTGAAATATAGCGTTGGGACTGCGGGTTCATCTGCTGGCAGGCATGAAGTGCGTTTTCAAGTGCATTGGCAAATAAACTGCACAGATCTGTAATCTGAAAGCGGGAAAATTCGGTCGCAGTAATGGAAATCTGCATTGGAATGTGGTTTACGGCAGCCTGATTGGCGTAGGAGGACACAATCAGATTGACCGATTCGTTGACACAGTAGCGAATGACAGAACTGTGTTCAAGATTGGTACAGATTTCGTGGATGTAGGAAGTCGCTTCTTTTGGGTTATTTTGATCCAGACAACTCTGGATGAAATTCATATGGTGTCGCAGGTCATGCCGGTAAATGGCTGCCTGCTGCTGGGAAGCGGAAAGCTGGGCAATTTCTTTCTGTGCCTGTGTGGCAGCCGTAGTAAGCAGAATATTTTCCCGTTCTGCTTTATTTTTTTCACTTGAAAATTTAAGCGAGAGAACAGACAGAATAAAAAAGGATACGACAAGAAAACTGTCCATAAAGTCAATAACGACTGCACCGCCCGTGTAGAGCAGATCCGTGTAGACAGTAAACGTGTATTCCAGGACATAGTATACCAGCGGAAGCAGGAAAAACAAAAGCAGTGTCGTGCGGCTTTCATATTTCAGCCGGATGATATACGGTGAGACAAACCGGATCACAAGAACAAGAAGCGGAATGGTAATAATGATGGAGGCAATGTTCGATACAACGGGATTTCTGTCAAAAAAGAAAGCAACAAAGGTGCCAAACCATTTGCGTGGCGTGCACAGCAGATATGCAGACAAAACGGAGATGACAGAGATTGACAGATTCCGGTGAAACCGCAGGAAAATTAAGGCAATCAAAGGGATATGGATCAGAAACGGATAGCATTTGTAAAGCACCGACTCCCCCATGATCAGATAAAAAAGAAGCTGGGCAATGCCAAAGAAAAAAAGCGTCAGGACATAGACACGCTTATGATCGCAAAAACCGATGTCGGCAAGATACAGTGCCGCCACGATGCCGAAAAATAATACAAAAGCATAATTAACTAAAGAAAAAACGGATGAAAGTTCGGGCATAATCATTCCTCCATCTGGAAAGCGAGATAATGTTTTTTGATATCGGCAACCCTGCGCTGTGCAAGCGGAATGTTTGTGCCGTTGTGAAGACACATATCCATTGTGCCGATCGAGCGGATATAGTTCATATTTACAAGGAACGAGCGGTGTACCTGAATAAATTCCCGGTGTTGCAGCAGGCTGTTGCATACGGACGAGAACAGTTCTGTGCAGACAATCTGTTCCCTTCCACTCGTATAGTAGATAACTTTGCGGTTCTGGGCTTCTACATAGGTCAGTTCGGACAGGGGAACTTTATGTACGCCAATCCGGCTTTTTAGTACAAGAAAATGCCCCTGTTCCTGTGTTTTTACCCGTAGGATGTCATCCATGGCAGCAAAGAAAGCGTTGGAGGATACCGGCTTCATCAGATAATTGGTGGCCTTTACCGTATAACTTTCCACCGCAAAATCCGATGAGGTTGTAAGAAAAATAATATCGGCAGCATGGTCGAAAGTACGGATTTCGCGTGCAAGCTGCATGCCGGTCATATGTGGCATGAGGATGTCTAGCAGATAAATGTCGAATCGTTCCTTTGATGCCCGCAGGGCAAGTTCACAGCTGCTGTGATATTCTTGATAGGTAAACGGAATATTGTGAGTTTTCTGATAACTGTCCAAAAGCGACCGTATGTTGGTCAATTCTCTTTCATCGTCATCACATAAGGCAATTTTCATAGAGAATCTCCTTCGTTTTCAATACATTTATTATACCGTAGCATAGGACAAATTACTATAGAAATCTGCTGTCATTTATGCACCGATAAAATCATCCGTCAGTTTTCCGTGTTTTTCATAGTTGGTGACCCGTGCAATGTGATTATCCGCATCGACAAAAACAACTTTCGGGTGATGTTCTTTTGCTTCTTCCGGTGTCATCTGTGCATAGCACATGAGAATGACATGATCGCCCACAGCGACCTGACGGGCAGCGGCACCGTTTAAACAGATCATGCCGGAACCGGCTTCCCCTGCGATAGTATAAGTTTCGAAGCGGTTGCCGTTTTCCACATCGACGATCTGTACCAGTTCATATTCTAAAATTCCGGCAGCTTCTAAGAGATCGGTATCGACCGTGATACTGCCGACATAGTTGAGATCCGCCTGTTTTACCACAGCCCGGTGAATTTTTCCTTTTAACATATTGTACTGCATGAGTAATCTCCTATTTTTCCACGATAAAGTTATCGATCAGTCTGGTTTTGCCAATGTATACGGCAATGGCTACAAGAATGGAACCTTCCAGTTTTTCGACCGGAGTAATGGTGTCAAAGTCAACGACATCCACGTAATCAATCTTGGCAAGCGGCTCTTTTTCAATCTCTGCTGTGATTGCAGACTTGATGACACAAGCGCGTGTTTCTCCGGCATCCACAAGGGCTTTTCCAGCTTTTAAACTGCGGTTTAACACAAGTGCCGCCTGACGTTCTTCGGCGTTTAAATAAGTGTTTCTGGAGCTCTTTGCCAGTCCGTCTGCTTCACGGATGATCGGGCAGCCGATGATCCGGGTATCCACATTTAAGTCTTTGACCATGCGACGGATGACGGCAAGCTGCTGGGCATCTTTCTGACCAAAGTATGCGCGGTCCGGAGTTACAATGTGGAAGAGTTTCAATACAACGGTCTGCACGCCGCGGAAGTGAATCGGACGGCTTTTTCCACAGAGTTCGGTGGTAAGACCATTCATATCCACATAGGAACAGAAGCCGTCGGCATACATTTCCTCCGGTTCCGGATGAAAGATGATATCTACACCTGCAGCTTCGCACAATGCAGCATCTTTTTTGAGGTCGCGCGGATAACTCTCCAGATCTTCGGTTGGTCCGAACTGCATCGGGTTTACAAAAATACTGACAACGACACGGTCATTTTCTTTTCTGGCTGCGTCAATCAGACTTTTGTGTCCTTCATGCAGATAGCCCATGGTCGGTACGAATCCGACGGTTAATCCATCTTTTTTCCATGCCTTTACGGCAGCTCTTACTTTACTGATTTCTCCATATATTTCCATTTTATAATCTCCTGATTTTCATTGTAATTTGGTTTTATTGTTATTTGACAAAACAATGCGAATGATTCCGTAGGAATGTCTTAATATAATTTATCCAGGACGGTTTCATCCATCTTGAAGGTATGTTCCGGGCCGGGGAACGTTCCGGCAGCAACTTCTTCTTTATAAGTGCGGAATGCCTCGCGCATCTGTTCACCGACCTGTGCAAACTGCTTGACAAATTTCGGTTTCATGTTGGAATACATGGCAAGCATATCCTGATAGACAAGTACCTGTCCGTCGCATCCGGCACCGGCACCGATTCCGATGGTCGGGATATGAATGCTCTCGGTAATCTTTGTGGCAAGAGCCTGCGGCACACATTCTAAGACAACGGCAAAAGCTCCGGCTTCCTCAACGGCACGCGCATCATCAAGCAGTTTCTGTGCGGCAGCTTCGCCTTTTCCCTGTACCTTAAATCCGCCAAAGGCATTGACAGACTGCGGGGTCAGACCGAGATGGGCACAAACAGGGATGGAAGCGTCTACGATGGCTTTGATCTGAGGGCAGACTTCTTTGCCGCCTTCCAGCTTGACTGCCTGTGCACGGCCTTCTTTCATCAGGCGTCCGGCATTGACAACCGCGTCATAGACGGAAGTCTGGTAAGACATAAAAGGCATGTCGGTGATGAGCAGTGTATCTTTGATGCCGCGGGCAACCGCTGCGCTGTGATGGATCATGTCCTCCATGGTGACGGAGAGCGTGTCTTCGTACCCTAACACGACCATTCCGAGGGAATCGCCGACGAGAATGGCATTGACGCCTGCCTCATCAATAAGTCTGGCAGTAGAATAATCGTAGGCGGTCAGCATGGAAAGCTTTTTGCCCTTGTCTTTTGCTTCCTGAAAAGTTACAACCGTATTTTTCATTTATGAGATCCTCCATTTTCTTTTTTCTGTTCATCAGCAAGTAAAACATGTCTCATGTTTTCATAATTCTGTGTTGGATTTTTTCCTTCTGCAATTGCCAGAAGCCGTGTGCCGAGCATGCGGTACAAAGCGGCATCTTCTGTGTTTAAACAGTGTAAGTGCTTTTCCACGGTTGAGACATCCCCGCGCTCGATCGGACCGGTCAGTGCATGGACACAGCCCTGCGAGAGCACATTTTCGATGTTCTGACGGACCAGTGCAGCAGTTGCCGCAACGGCTTTTTTGCGGGAAAATCCGCAGTCTTCGAGAAGCCGGTACCCAGTATCAAGTACCGCGATCACCTGATTGCTTAAGATGCTGGCAGCTGCATGATATTCTGGCTTGGCTGCGGCATCAATCCGGCAGACTTCATTTCCATAGGAAGTGAGTAAGTCGGTGATGACCTGTACGGCATGTGGGTGGCCTTCCACGGTAAAAAATGCATGTTCTAATTGCTGGTATGATGAAAATTTGTTACTGAACGGTAACATGGGATGAACCGAGCAGCAGGATACTCCTGCTTCTTTGGCTCCGGAAAATGAATCGGATGAAAGTGCGCCACTACAATGACATATAATCTGATTCCTGTGTGACATGCCTTTGATTTCTTCCCATACGGGTACAAGGAGCGAATCGGGTGTCGTGATGAAGAGGATGTCTGATTCACGCACCAGTTGCTGCACCTGATCGAAACCGGCAGTCTGTGTAAACGCGGCGGCTTCTTCTGCAGCCGCGGCATTGGTATCATAATATCCCACAAGGTCTGCGTTTTTACTCCGGAAATATTTTCCAAGGGAGCAGCCTACGCGCCCTGCGCCTATGATTCCTGTTTTCATGCTACCACCTTCCTTCTGGTAATTAAATGGATCGGATCCTGTGTAACAGGTGTCCGTCGAAATCCTGTGTAAAGGTGACTCACATATTCATTTGGGGCGATACATCATAAATATACCGCAGTCGATACAGTTTCTGTATGAATACCGTTCAGAACCCACTATAACATAATCTTGGGAAAAACTCAAATAAAGTTAAAGAAAAGGCTTGAAAATCCGCATAAAACATGGTATAGTATATCCTCGTGATAACTATTTTTTCCTTGTTCACAGGCATAATCCTGTGAGCCAGAGACCAAAAGGAGGTAACATTTCGCATGAACAAGTATGAATTAGCACTCGTTGTCAGTGCAAAGATCGAAGATGATGCGAGAACAGCAACCGTTGAGAAAGCAAAAGAGTATATCACTCGTGCAGGCGGTACTGTTACAGAAGTTGAAGAATGGGGTAAGAAGAAGTTAGCTTACGACGTTCAGAAGATGAGCGAAGCATTCTACTACTTCATCCAGTTCGACGCAGCATCGGATGCTCCGGCTAAGCTTGAGCAGGATGTCCGTATCATGGACAACGTTCTTCGTTTCTTATGCGTTAGAAAAGACGAGCAGTAGTATAAGAAAGTAGGAGATTGTATGAATAAAGTCATTCTTATGGGTAGATTAACCAGAGACGCAGAAGTTCGTTACTCTCAGGGGGAGAGTTCCAGTGCGATTGCAAGATTTACACTGGCAGTTGACCGTCGGTTCCGCCGGAACAATGAGGATCAGACAGCGGATTTCATTAGTTGTGTTGCATTTAGCAAGACAGCAGAGTTTTTGGAGAGATTTGGCCGCAAGGGAACCAAGTTCGTTCTCGAGGGTCATATCCAGACAGGCAGTTATACAAACAAGGATGGACAGCGCGTTTACACCACAGATGTTGTGGCAGAGAACGTAGAGTTTGCGGAGAGCAAAAATGCAGCCGGTGGAAATGCTGATTTCGGCGGTGCACCTTCTGCTCCATCACCAAGCGGAGCTGCCGGAGATGGCTTCATGAATATTCCGGATGGAATTGATGAAGAATTACCATTCAACTAAATGCTCCATAGAGCATAACATCATATAGGAGGTTAAAGAACATGGCTTTCAATAAAACAGCTGAAGGATCTTCCATGAAGAGAAGACCAATGCGTAGAAGAAAAAAAGTATGTGTATTCTGTGGCAAAGATAATGTCATCGATTATAAAGATATCAACAAGTTAAAGAGATACATCTCTGAGAGAGGAAAGATCCTTCCTCGTCGTATCACAGGAAACTGTGCAAAGCATCAGAGAGCTCTTACTGTTGCTATCAAGAGAGCACGTCATCTGGCTATGATGCCATACGTTTGCGAGTAGACCTAGTAATACCAAGGGTTTCAGCGTTTGGAGATGTAGCGTTGACACAAGTTTGACACAACATTTGACCAACGATTCAGAAGATGGATCGTTGGTCTTTTTTTATGTAATGACATAGTGACAATATCTAATAATGTTAAGTTGGTTTATTATGGGAAAGAATAAAATTATGGCATATTATACTTGATTAAGAACTATAGCAATGATACAATAATGCAAAATGTTGACATCAAATACATTTTTACTTTCCAAAATGTTGATAATACGCACTGGTAGAAAGAAATTTTGTTGATGGGGGTATTATGTTAAAAAGAAAAGCAATTGCTTCAATAAAAAACTGGGTTAACACAAAAAATAAAAAATGCCTTGTTGTACAGGGAGCCAGGCAAACAGGAAAAACATATATTATTGAACGGTTTGCAGAAGACAATTATGAGGAACTGCTTGAAATCAACTTTAAGCAGATGGTTTCTGCCGTTGACATTTTTTCCGGTGATCTTACAGTAGATAATATGGTTATGGCTATGCGTTTCCGCTTTCCTGAAAAGAAAATTCTGCCAGGGAAAACTTTGATTTTTCTCGATGAGATTCAGGAGTGTCAGGAAGCAATCACATCCCTTAAATTCTGGGCAATCGATAACAGATATGATGTTATTGTGTCGGGCTCGCTTCTTGGAATCGATTATAAACGTGCATCGTCTTATCCGGTCGGTTATGTTGATTATCTGAGAATGTATGGGATTGATTTTGAAGAGTTTCTCTGGGGAATGGGGATTTCTGAAGACATGATCGGAAACCTCTGCGGATATCTGGAATCAAAGACCGTGATACCTGAGGCGATTCATTCCCAAATGATGAATTATTACAGACAGTATATAGCAATAGGTGGTATGCCGGAAGCTGTACAGAAATATGTAGATACAAAGGATTTCAGAGAGGTTGATAAGATACAGAGGAGCCTCTTATTGGGATATCAGTATGATATAGCACATTATGCAACTGCGGAAGAAAAGGTAAAAGCAGAGAAATGTTATCTTTCACTTGCAAAGCAGCTGCTTGATAAAGAAAACCACAAATTTCAATATAAAGAAGTTGAGCATGGAGGCAGAGCACAAAAGTATTTTTCAAGTATTGAGTGGTTGCTTCGTGCAGATATGGTACATTTAAGTAAACTTGTGACGGATGTCAGATTTGATCTGGATGATTATGCAAGAGATGATTTTTTCCGGGCCTATACAACTGATTTATCATTGTTGATGGCGATGAAGGACTTTTCATTAAAACAGCATATTGTAGAAAACACTTTAGAGGGAAATTCCAAAGGCGGTATCTATGAATATGCAATAACAGATGCTCTGTATAAAAAGGGATATCAGTTATATTTTTATAAAAATGAGACAACGAAAAGAGAAATAGATGTAGTGATCCAAAAAGATGGAATGGTAGTTCCGATTGAAGTAAAAGGCGGAAATACGAGGGCAAATTCCTTAAAGTCACTTATGAAGAATCATAAAGATATTTCTTATGGGTATAAATTTGCAGATGGAAATATCGGTGTGGGCGAAGATGGTATCATTACATTGCCGCTGTATATGATTGCATTTATTTAATTCATCCATCTTCCACGTTTGGCCCCGCCTCAGATATGGGAAAGAGTTCTGTCAGCTTTAAGACCGGCTGCCTTTTGGGCTAGCCGGTCCTTTTGTATGTTTCTAAGATAAATTAATCAAAGATGATCAGAGCCATAAATACAACCGGTTCATTGCCAATCGGTTTTAAAGCGTGTCCGCATCCGTCTGGTGTATAGGTTACATCTCCGGCTTTTACAGTGCGTGTGGTTCCGTTATCGTTATATTCTGCGGTACCGGAAAGAATGTAATACGTCTCGCTTTCATTTTTATGTTCGTGATAACCAAGAGAAGATCCCGGCTGAATGGTTACCTGTGCATACAGACCGCATTTTCCGTTTAATTCTTTTTCTCCGAGAATACGTTTGATGGTTACTTCGCCATCTCCGCCAGCCATGTTTTTAACTACTTCTGTTACTGTTTCCATTATGAGTACCTCCTTGTGTAGTGGTTTACGCCATTACTATAGCATAGTTTGCACAAAAGATAAATCTTATTATACGGCTTTTGCCTGTGTCTGTCTGGTTCTGGCTTCGGTCATTGCATAAGGATCGAGAATAGAATCCAGTTCGTTTTCTTTTAACAGACCGTATTTCAATACAAGAGTTTTAACTGGAATATCTGTTTTTAAGGATTCTTTTGCCAGACTTGCAGCTTTTTTGTAGCCAATGTACGGACACAGGGCGGTGGTGATACCGACGCTTGCATCGAGAAGTTCGTGGCAGCGTTTTTCATTTGCAGTGATGCCGAGGATGCAGTTGGCGGTCAGGGTATCCACTGCGTGTGTCAGTGTGGTAATGGAGTCAAAAAGATTGTAAAAAACAACCGGTTCAAAAGCGTTTAATTCCATCTGACCGGCTTCTGCCGCCATAGTGATGGTCGTGTCGTGACCGATAATGTGAAACGCAACCTGGGAGACAACTTCCGGGATGACCGGATTGACTTTGCCTGGCATAATGGAAGAACCATTCTGCATGGCCGGAAGTGTAATCTCACCGAACCCGGCTTTTGGTCCGCTTGCAAGGATACGCAGATCATTACACATTTTGGATAAGTTGACCGCACATGCTTTCAGGCAGGAGGAAACGCGTACAAATCCGTCCAGATTCTCGGTGGCATCAAACAGATCGTCGGCCTGGGTCAGTGGGTAGCCGGTGATTTTTCCAAGGGTTGGTACAATATTATCCAGATAAAACGGGGACGTATTGATTGCTGTGCCGATAGCGGTTGCCCCCATGTTTACGGGATACATTTCCGTGCGGACTTTTGTGAGACGGTCACGGTCGCGGGAAATCATGGTGGCATAAGAATGGAACGTCTGACCCAGACGCATCGGCACAGCGTCTTCAAGCTGTGTACGTCCGATTTTTACAATGTGGTCAAACGCTGCAGCTTTGTCATATAAGGCATCCGTTAAAAGGGAAAGGCTTTTGTCTAAAGGCTTGAGAAGATCGAGAACCGTTAATTTTCCGGCGGTTGGAATGACATCGTTTGTCGACTGTGCCATATTGACGTGGTCGTTTGGATGAACAATGGTGTAGTCTCCTGTTTTGCCACAGAGAATTTCGATGGCGCGGTTGGCAATGACTTCGTTCATGTTCATGTTGGCGCTGGTTCCGGCACCGCCCTGTATGCCGTCGACAATGAATTCTTTGTCAAACATGCCACAGACGACTTCGTTACATGCCGATTCGATGGCGTTGGCAATTTCCGGTTTCAACATTCCGGCTTTCCGGTTGGTAATGGCGGCTGCCCGTTTTATTTTTGCAAGGTTTTTAATGAAAACGGGGTGTAACCGGGTGCCGGTGATCGGGAAGTTTTCTTTTGCCCGTAAAGCCTGTACTCCGTAATAAGCATCTTCGGGTACTTCCATGGTTCCGATGGAATCTGATTCTAAACGCATGTATTCTTTCATAATTTGATCTCCTTATATTCTTCTGTTATCAGTTGTCTGTTTGTTTCTTTTCTGCGCGCTTTTTTCAATGGGACGAGAATAGCACTCCTGACATCAAAGGTAAATACTTTAAGCGATATTTGGAAAAACAGCCAGAGATTAAGAAACATTGCCAAATAAAATAAAGAAAAAATAGAGGAAACCTAATAAAATAAGGCAATTTTACAGGAGCGAGATATAAAAAATGAGCTGTTATTGGGGATTGCAAATGTAAATACCTGTGCTATAATGACCTCATAATTTAAAAATGATTGTGAAAAGAAGGACACAGGCGTCTAAGCAGGTGTCCTTCTTTGCGTATTTATGGAAAATCGAGGTTTGTGTCATGAAAAAACTGGATAAAGTAGATAAAAAAATCATACAGATTCTGCAGAAAAATGCCCGCACACCGCTCAAGGAGATTGCCGCACAGGTATTTTTGTCATCACCATCGGTGTCTGCAAGAATTGAAAAACTTGAACATGAGGGTGTGATCATCGGCTACACGGCAAGAGTAAATCCGCAGTATCTTAATTACCATATTAAGGCTTTCATCAATCTGGAGGTGGAGCCGCTGCAGAAGCCGGTATTTTATCCGTTCATTGAAAAAATTCCAAATGTGGTGGAGTGCAATTGTGTGACAGGGGATTATTCGATGCTGATTGAGACATTGTTTGAGACCACGGCACAGCTGGATCATTTTATCAATGAACTGCAGCAGTTTGGGCGTACAAAGACGCAGATTGTGTTTTCTACATCTGTGGAACAGCGGGAAGTGCCGATTGTGATGGATGAGAAGTAGAGGCCGGTTGCATTCCTTATAGAATCTGGCGTATAATAAGATCACTGAAATAACAGAAAACAGGGATAATGATTGTGATGAAAGAGAATCAGGACCATAACATACAAAATGTATATCGGCAGATAGTGGAAATTTCAAAAAAATATCAGGTAAAAAAAGTAGTATTATTCGGATCACGTGCGCGTGGAACTAATATGCCAAAAAGCGATATCGATCTGGCGATTTATGGGTGTGCAGATTTTGGAGGTTTGTCAGATAGTTTAAATGAAGATCTGTGGTCGCTTTTAAAGCTGGATATTATCAATATGGATGATAAATACGTGTCATCTGAATTGGTATCCGAGATAGAGAAAGATGGGGTTGTTTTATATGAAAAAGTTTGATCAGTATGTTAGACATTTGCAGGTGCTTTGTCGGGCAGAACAGGAAGATGTATGGCTGGAAATGTTGCGTGATCGAAATGATGCCACACATATTTATAATGAAGAAGCAGCACAGCAACTGGTTGAAAAAATTCTGCATCAGTATATTGGAGTGTTTGTCTCGTTGGAACAGCAGATCCGTGCCCGGTATGGAGATGAGGTGTTAGAACAGCTATGATAAAGTGGTATCGTGCGTGTGTGAACTACATTCATTCTGTGCCGGAATATAACTGTGCACCCGAACAGGAACGATTTACGGAAAAAGCCGCAATTGCAGCAATACATAAATTAAAACGCTATTATGATGAAAAGCATTTTGTAAAAGATCCGGATTATATGGTGCGGATGGATCGGCTGCTTTCGGTGATTAAGGATCATGAGACGGATGAAGAGATGGATCAGTGGAAGGTCTGGCTGAAATATTTTGTCACTATGGGTGGCGGTGAGTGGAATGAATTCTGGGGAGATGTGAAATAAGAAGAAAACAGCAGGGAATTTATGATGGATATCATAGATTTCCTGCTGTTTCTGCATAAAAGGATGTTGATACATCGTATGTTGAGGTTTATGATTTTTGGAAATATTCTACAAATCAAATATTTCAAAGCGTTAAGATGTTACAGTTAAAAAGCCAATCATACAGAAAAATGATGATGAGAGATAATCTGCTTGCGAAATAAGAAAAAGGATGTTAACATAATAGCTATCGGAAAAGTTTGGAGAAAGAAAAATAAAAAGATCGGAGGTGAAAGAAGGATGACACAGGAAGATATTGTGATTTTATCACAGTTGTTAGATCAGAAATTTGAACCTGTATACACAAGGCTTGATTTACTGGAGAGTGATGTCAGGGAACTCAAAAGTGGAATGTCTGAAATAAAACAGAGAGTAGCCAGTGTGGAACAGAAAGTAACGGAACTGGATCAGAGAGTAGCCAGTGTGGAACAGAAAGTAACGGAACTGGATCAGAGAGTAGCCAGTGTGGAACAGAAAGTAACGGAACTGGATCAGAGAGTAGCCGGAGTGGAACAGAAAGTAACGAAGCTGGAACAGAAGGTAACGGAACTGGATCAGAAGTTTACGGTACTGGATGAAAAGGTAACGGTATTGGATCAGAAGTTTATGGTATTGGATCAGAAGTTTACGGTACTGGATGAAAAGGTTACCGGTTTGGAATTGGTAATTGAAAATGAAACAAATGTAAATATCAGACGGATTGCAGAAGGGCATTGTGATTTAGTGCGTAATTTGAGGGAAGCACGCAAAGTAGATGATGAAAAAGAATTGCTTGCCATTCGCGTGACGGTGTTAGAATCTGATATGAGTAAAGTAAAACATCAGCTTGCAATTACATAATCTTGCGGATCGCGGTGCCTCGGCACCGCGACTTTTTAGGATGGGGAAAATATGATTACATTGAATGATTACTTATATTCGGGGGATACAGTTCTTCGCATTTTAAAAAAATACATAGCGGATTTACGTATTTCGGCGGTACAGAAACATAATGAAGTGGATTTAGTGCATTGTGACTTTTTGATACAGATTATGGAACTTTTGGAACACAATGATTTCCTGACTTCGCAATCGCAGAAGATTCGTGAGTTTTATAAATATATGGCACAGGAATATCCATATTTATCTTTTACTTTCAAGGGACGAATTAAGTCGTTGATTCGCGCAGAGGGAAAGTTTAATGGATATATTGTGGAATACATATACGATTATTATGAAAAGAATGGATCATATCCGTCTGTGTCAGAAATCAAGGAGCGTTTGAACTGTTTTCGCGATTTGATCGCGTACCGTATTGTGATTTCCATGCCACGGTGTCATATGAAACAAAAACAGGATCGCAAGAAGGAAGAGATCAGGTATTTATATCGGATTGCCAATGTATTGCCACAATTTTTGGAAGAACGTGGATTTACGGCAGAGCCGACAGGTGGGGTTAAAAGAAGTAATTCTTTACTATTGGATGATGCTGTGCGCCCATATTACAGGGATTATATTGATGGGGAAAGTACAAATTCATATCGTTCGCTTCATATAACGTTTTTTGACAACAGTGCCCGGTGTTATATGGAAATGCAGCTTAGAACAAAAGAGATGGATGATATTGCAGAAATTGGAGTAGCGAATCATTTATTTTATGAAAAGAAACAGGAAACTTCCAGAGGACGGAGAGATGCGATTTTACAAGGCGGCTGTATTTATTTTGACGAGGCTTATGAGCGTTGTAGATTGTTACAGAACCTTGATCTGTCAGGGGTAGATGTAAATATGTTTACGGCAGTGAATAATAGCCTTATGAATGATGGATGTGGTCTTTTTCGGGGGCGGCTGATTTTGCCGTATGAGCATTTATCAAAATTCCAGAATGATATGATTGATTAAAGGAGCTGTAAAATAAGTCCCTAATATAAGAAACGCCAATTCCGGCAAATGTCGGTTTTGGCGTTTCTTTGTATTAACTTTTCTATGGCAATCCTTCCGCAGGCTTGTTTTATTTTATATATGGAACCGTTTAATGCCAGGTCAATGCTGAAATCAATCAGACCGGATTTAATACATTTTTCCGGTTCTTTTCTTTTTTTGATGTTTTCATTTTGGGAACCTTTTCCTTTTTGGAAAATAAGGTATGTTTTTTCTGCAATTTTCCACGAATTTCTGCACTTAACTGGCGGTAGCGTTCCTCCGTCATATCGTTTTGTTCCCGGATGAGATAGTTCATTTCTTTCAGGACGGTTTCACGGATTTCTTTGCTGATATCGAGTGTGAGAGCTTCGTTATTCTGTGCGATTGCGTGCCCTACAATGTCACTCATCAACTCCCGAAATTGTGCCATGCGTTCTTCTGCGGAAAGGGTATTTACAGGCAGGTTGGTTTTATCTGCGTTCTGTCGATCCGGTTTGGCGACAACCGTGTGATGATGTTCCCGGTTACATGCGGGCAATGGACCAGGTGCTGCAGAATCCGGCACGGAAACACCGGCATCTTCGGGGTTTTTATTGTGTAATATCATGCGGATTGCCTTCAGCTGGTATCCTTTTTCTTTGAGTTCTTTGATCTTTTGGAATTCCTGTATGTTCTCTCGTGTATAGTATCGATGTCCCATCTCATTTCGTGGGATGGTCAGGTCGAGTTCTTCTTCCCAGTAACGTAACACATGGGTTTCCACACCGGCCAGTGCAGCGGCATCGGAAATCATGTAACGTACTTTTTCCACGATAGCATGTCCTCCTTTTTTCGTTACAGTTATTATAACTTTTCGAAAAGGTGAGTTCAAACATTTTCCATCGTATTTTTCTGACATTTCTCGCAGTTTATAAAAATAGACCTTGACATTTGAGGTTTATAAGTATAAACTGAAGACAGGTTGATAGCTATAAACCTATGGAGGAGAAAAAGATGGAATATATAAAATTATGTGACAGTGATTACCGGTTTATGTGTGTCGTATGGGAGCATGCCCCCGTCAACTCCGGGGAACTTGTAAAGTTATGTCAGGAACAGCTTGGCTGGAAAAAATCCACGACTTATACGGTTGTACGGAAAATGTGTGAAAAAGGATACATTGCCAATGAGGATGCAACGGTTTCTGTTTTAATTCCAAAGGAACAGGTGCAGGCAGAGGAATCCCGGTATTTTGTGGATCGCACATTTGACGGATCACTGCCAGGGTTTATCACAGCATTTCTTGGAGGAAAAAAAATTCCCAAAAAAGAAGCAAAGCTGCTCAAGAAAATGATCGACGAGCATAAAGAAGGGTAGGGGCAGAGAATGGAGAAGGCAAGTGTAATTTTTCTGGCATTTCTGCAGCGGAATGGCATGGTGGCGGTTGTAATTCTCGCGGTGTTTGCAGTGCGCGCGCTTTTGCGGAAATGTCCCAAAAAATATTCCTATGCATTGTGGGCAATTGTTGGAATCCGTATGTTATTTGATTTGCCCATTGCATCAGGATGGAGTTTGTTTAATCTGTTTCGTCTGGTAAAAAGCAGATCACAAATGAGTGAGATTGCACACTACACAGGAGTATCTGGAGTGCATGCGCAAACGGCAGTACAGAATGTGACGCAGATATCTGCCGGTTCACGTGTGACAGGGGATGCAGCTTCTGAAGCTGGTTTGACAGCAGCTATGACGACCTCACAGAAAATTTGTGCGGTGTTGTTTTTTGTCTGGCTGATCGGGATATTTTTATTTTTAGGATATGGAATGTATTCCTATATCAAATGCCGCAGTATGGTACGGACAGCAGTACGTTTAACCGTAAATGAAACATCTGGAAACGTCCGGCGGACCATAAAGATCTGGGAATGTGACTGTATTCCATCACCGTTTGTACTGGGAATTTTCTGCCCGCAGATTTATATTCCGTTTCGGATGAAAGAGGAGGAACAGCAGTACATCCTTGCGCATGAGAGCTGGCACATTCGCAGACATGATCCTTTATGGAAGCTGATTGCATTCGTACTTTTGGCTGTATACTGGTGGAATCCATTGGCATGGATTGCCTTTTTCTATATGACAAGAGACATGGAGATGAGTTGTGATGAGGCCGTACTTGCGCAGTTTGGAAATCAGATTAAAAAAGGATACAGCGCATCCTTACTTGCTTTTGCGATGGAGCGGCATCCGTATTCATTTGCCCCGGTTGCGTTTGGAGAGGCAGATGCAGGAAGGAGAATTAAGAACGTGTTGAATTTTAAAAAACCACATACCTGGGTGGCTGCGATTGCAACCGTTTTGGTTGCACTTGTGGCAGTAAGTTGTCTGACAAACCAGAAACCGTCGGAGACAAAAACAGAGCATACAACCGAGAAAGTGGATAGTACACAGCAGCCAGTGCAGGAAAATGCAGGAGCTGCGATAATAGAGCAGAATATCAGGGAATGGGCACAGGCATTTTGCGACCGGGATACAGAAAAAATTGTGCAGATGACATCCAAAGAGGTACAGTCGAATTTAGAGAAAATACATATTTTGTGGATGGATGGAGATACACCGTCATTTGGCTGGTCGAGTCCATGGCCATGGGGAGCCTTTGGCAGTTTCTTTGGTGGAACCGGAGAAGAAATGGATGGCTACTGGCTGCATGAAATCAATACGGAAGAACAGACTGCAGAGATTTTGTATTATGTGGAGTCATCAGATCCGCATGTGAGCGTGTGGATAGAGAATATCCATTATGCACAGGAAAATGGTCAATTTCAGATTACACAGGAAAAAATCAATCAGTTTGCTGACGGTCCGGATGCTAAAACGGATGGAATTGCATCGGCAGATGAGTTTGATACAGCATATGCGCAGGGAATCAGCGATACGCAGATGGACTACTGTATAAACGGTATGGGTGAAGTGCTGAATAAGAATATGGTTCCAATTGGTGCATTGCTTGAGCCGACAGATGCAGCCCGGCAGCTTTTGAATTTATCGTCGGATAAAAAGCTTGTTTCCGTGGAAAAAGAATCTGAATCTGCAGATAAAACACAGGTCGGTATACAGATTACATTTTTAAAGGATGGACAGAAGCGGTATTTGTCTATGATCCAGCCATGGGGAAAAGAGGGAATCTGGGTTCCGGCAGAAGCGAAAGAAGGCAAGTAAAAATTGTTTGACAAACTGTGATTGTCTTTCTATAATAATATAATTATAGAATACAAGCGAAGATGGGAACAAGTACCAATGTGTGGAACGAACAGAAAGCAGCCGGTAGATGAGAGGCACACGGAAAGCACAGATGGATTTATGGAACAACCATAAACCGGGCGATAAGGAATCCCCCCAGCAAGCTGGGTCCCCCTGCCGAGGATTTATGGAAAAACCATAAGCCGGGCGATAAGGAATCCCCCCAGCAAGCTGGGTCCCCCTGCCGAGGATTTATGGAAAAACCATAAGCCGGGCGATAAGGAATCCCCCCAGCAAGCTGGGTCCCCCCTTACCGCAGGGAATACATCCCTGAGCTTTACACCGAACGCGCAGGCAAGTAGGCTGTAACGGAGTAGTGCCCGTTAGACGCACTGGAGTGTAGCTGCACTCGCGGAGGCAGGCTGTGTGAACAGCATGCGAATTAAGGTGGTAACACGAGAGATCCCCCTCGTCCTTATAATTAGGACGAGGGGATTTTTATTTGGATTTTTATAGATATAGAGCAAAGGGACATAAAGCCCCAGAAAAATCAAAAAAGTTAAATTACAGGAGGAAACCCAATGACACTTTACGACGAACTGGTTGCCCGCGGTCTGATCGCACAGGTAACCGACGAGGAAGAAATCAAGGAACTCATCAACAATGGAAAAGCAGTATTTTATATCGGTTTTGACCCGACAGCTGACAGTCTGCATGTGGGACATTTTATGGCGCTGTGTCTGATGAAACGTCTGCAGATGGCAGGAAACAAGCCGATTGCGCTGATCGGTGGTGGTACGGCCATGATCGGTGATCCATCCGGTCGTACCGATATGCGGCAGATGATGACACCGGAGACCATTCAGCACAACGTAGACTGCTTCAAAAAGCAGATGAGCCGCTTCATCGATTTCGGAGAGGGAAAGGCAATGCTGGTAAACAATGCCGATTGGCTGATGGACTTAAACTACATCGATGTACTGCGTGATGTCGGTGCCCATTTTTCCGTTAACCGCATGCTGACAGCTGAATGCTATAAGCAGAGAATGGAAAAAGGATTAAGTTTCTTAGAGTTTAATTACATGATTATGCAGAGCTACGATTTCTACACTCTGTACCAGAAATATGGATGTAACATGGAATTCGGTGGAGATGACCAGTGGAGTAACATGCTCGGTGGTACGGAACTGATCCGCCGGAAGCTTGGAAAAGATGCTTATGCCATGACGATCAATCTGCTTTTAAACTCTGAGGGAAAGAAGATGGGAAAAACACAGTCCGGTGCCGTATGGCTTGACCCGAACAAGACTTCCCCATTTGATTTTTTCCAGTACTGGAGAAATGTGGCAGATTCTGATGTATTAAAATGTATCCGAATGCTGACCTTCCTGCCATTGGAGCAGATCGATGAGATGGACAAATGGGAAGGTGCCAAGCTGAATGAAGCAAAAGAGATTCTTGCTTATGAGCTGACCAAACTGGTACACGGCGAGGAAGAGGCAAAGAAAGCCAAAGAGGCATCCCATGCACTGTTTGCAGGCGGCGGGGTTTCTGCACATATGCCGACGGTTGAAGTGACTGCAGATGATCTGTACAATGACAAACTCGATATCATGGCAGTTCTTGTAAAAGCATCTCTGTGCGAGAGCCGTTCCGATGCACGTCGTGCCGTACAGCAGGGTGGAGTCTCTGTGGACGGTGAGAAAGTTACAGACATCAGTACCAGTTACACGCTCGACGAGTTTGCCGGAGAAGGAAAGGTCGTAAAGCGTGGTAAGAAGAAGTTTGCAAAAGTCATCAGTAAATAAGAAGTTCGTATTGACTAACTCAAAGGCCGTTTGTTATAGTTTACCTAATTCATAGACAAAAGTATGTGAGGGAGTAGTTCGCACATTGTGTGACTTGTCAACATACCGGTCATTTGGACCTGGCAAGCCTTAAAGAATGAGACTCATGTGCACCGGAAAAACGTGGTTGCAGTCGCGGTTTTCGTTGGTGTACATTGGGTCTCTTTTTGATATATAAGGACAGAAGCGCAAGGTATGAATCCCCTCACAAAAGGAGAACATAAGAATGGTAATCGAGTTATTTCTGATTGGTGTCGGACTCTCGATGGATGCATTTGCGGTATCCGTCTGCAAGGGTCTTGGCATGGAAAAAATCAACAAAAAACATGCGTTTCTGATTGGATTGTATTTCGGAGGATTTCAGGCACTGATGCCGTTTCTCGGCTGGGCGCTGGGAATCCGCTTTCAGAAATACATTACTTCGGTCGATCACTGGATCGCCTTTTTCCTGTTGCTGTTTATCGGTGGAAAGATGGTGATTGAAGCGGTTCGTGATAAAGACGTGCAGGAAATTGGAGCAAAAGATCTGCCACTGGATCACAAAGAGATGCTGCTTCTTGCAGTTGCAACCAGTATCGATGCACTTGCAGTCGGTATTACATTTGCCTTTTTAAATGTATCCATCATGGAAGCCTGTCTGATTATCGGATGCACGACATTTGTATTATCGGTCATCGGAGTGGTTGTCGGTAATTTCTTCGGTACCCGTTATAAGAAAAAGGCAGAGATTGCCGGTGGGGTAATACTTATGCTCATAGGTTTGAAAATATTGTTGGAGCATCTTGGCATTATTGCCTTTTAACACATTATTTTACAGAAAGAGGGAAAAGATATGACAGAATTTATTTCAACATGTTCCATGCCGCTGGCAATTGTTTTTTTGATCGCAGGATTTTTCTTCCTGGTCAAAGGGGCAGATGTTTTTGTGGAGGGAAGTTCCAGCATTGCAAAACGGTTTCATGTTCCGGCCATCATTATTGGCCTGACGATTGTTGCCATGGGAACCTCACTTCCGGAGACTGCGGTTTCTGTTGTTGCAGCAATCCAGCATAAGAATACGCTGGCAATCAGTAATGTGGTCGGGTCTAATATTTTTAATATGATGGTGGTCATCGGTTTTTGTGCCATAATGACTCCGGTTGCTGTACAGAAAGCTACATTGAAACGTGATTTCCCATATTCCGTGTTTGCAGCGTTGCTGCTTATGATACTCGGTGGTGTGGGAATGAAACTGGGACGTTTTGACAGTGCTGTATTTCTGGTGTTTTTTGCCATATTTATCGGAACAATGATTCGTATGGCATTGAAAGCAGGAAAAGAAGGCGGGCAACCGCAAAGTGAAGAGATTGAAGCGGCAGAGGCACAGAAAGTAATGTCGATGCCAAAAAGCCTGTTGTTCCTTGTGGTTGGTGTAGCTGGTATTGTGATTGGCGGGGATGTGGTTGTGGACAGCGCCAGCAATATTGCATTGAAAATTGGAATGAGCCAGACGCTGGTAGGACTGACCATTGTTTCAATTGGAACCTCGCTTCCGGAACTTGTGACATCTGTTGTTGCAGCTCGCAAAAATGAAGTGGATATGGCACTTGGAAATGCCATAGGCTCTAATATTTTTAATATTCTGTTTGTACTTGGTCTGGCGGGAGTTATCAGTCCGATGCCGTTTTTGATGGAAAACATCATAGATATTATGATTCTGATTGTTTTGAGCCTGTTGATCTGGGGATTTGCATGGACAAAAGAAAAAATCAGCAGAAAAGAAGGTATTGTGATGCTGGTTTTATATGTAGTTTATGTGATTTATATCTGTATGAGATAGAAACTTCTGTGACAGGATGAATTTTGGAAAATAGTTTTTACAGGGGACAGGATATCAGGACTTTAATTTGCAGAAGGTTTTTTGACGGGAACATCAAGCACGCGTTTTACAGCACTTTGTAGTTCCGGATGCCGGCGATACATTTCGATGACATGCCGTTCATCTGCAGTGATCGGGAAGGATTTGTCTGCAGGGATGTGCAGGAGATTTCCGGTGAATGTGTCACTCTGATACAGTTCACAGAGCAGCAGCAGTGTTTCCGTGCGGGGATAGGCCTGATCGCTTTCCCATCCGTACACGGTTTTTTCGGCGACTGCGATATTGTACAGGTCATTCAGCTGTACAACTACGTCATGGATCGTCCAGCCACGATTTTTTCGCATCGTCTTTAAGGCTGCCCCGATTTGTATATTTTTCATGTTGGTGCTCCTTCTCAATTTATCTTTGGCAGTTTTGTACTGGAAAAAACTGGATAAAAGCATATTAGTCTACGGAAAAACAGGTCAGCAAGAAATTCTTGGCATATAAGAAAATATTCTTGAATAAACAGAAAAACGGACGAATAGGGGATACTTTACAAATGGCGTGGAATTCGGTAAAATGGGGAGAGCGAATGTGAGATAAGGAGGCCAAAAACATGGCAGAAAATAAAGGGAAGTTTTATATGACAACCGCGATTGCCTATACTTCAGGTAAGCCGCATATCGGAAACACGTACGAGATTATTCTTGCGGATGCAATTGCGCGTTATAAGAGAGCCGAAGGCTATGATGTCTATTTTCAGACCGGAACTGATGAACACGGACAAAAGATTCAGGAAAAAGCAGAGGCAGCAGATATTTCACCGAAAGAATTTGTAGATCAGGTTTCCGGTGAGGTAAAGCGGATCTGGGATCTTGTGAATTCTTCTTATGATAACTTTGTCCGTACCACGGATGAGGATCATGAGAAATGTGTAAAGAAGATTTTTAAAAAGCTTTATGATCAGGGTGATATTTATAAGGGATCTTATGAGGGAATGTATTGTACACCTTGTGAGTCTTTCTGGACAGAATCCCAGCTTGTAGACGGCAAATGTCCGGACTGTGGACGGGAAGTGCAGCCTGCCAAAGAAGAAGCTTATTTCTTTAAGATGAGTAAATATGCAGACCGGCTCATTGATTATATCAATACCCATCCGGATTTCATTCAGCCGGTTTCCCGCAAGAATGAGATGATGAATAACTTTCTGCTTCCGGGACTGCAGGATCTGTGCGTATCACGTACCAGTTTCAGCTGGGGAATTCCGGTAGATTTTGATCCGAAACATGTCGTATATGTCTGGCTGGATGCACTGACAAACTATATCACAAAGATTGGATATGATCCGGACGGTTCCACAGATCAGTTTAAGAAGCTGTGGCCGGCTGATCTGCATCTGATCGGAAAAGATATTGTCCGTTTCCATACCATTTACTGGCCAATCTTTCTGATGGCACTGGATCTGCCACTGCCAAAGCAGGTATTTGGACACCCATGGCTGCTTCAGGGCGGGGATAAGATGAGCAAATCCAAGGGAAATGTAATCTATGCGGATGACATGGTAGATCTGTTTGGCGTAGATGCTACCCGCTATTTTGTATTGCATGAGATGCCGTTTGAGAATGATGGCGTGATTACCTGGGATCTGGTCATTGAGCGTTTCAATTCTGACCTGGCAAATATTCTTGGAAATCTGATAAACCGTACCGTTTCCATGAGCAATAAATATTTTGGCGGTGTGGTCACATCCACAGGAGTCACCGGTGAAGTGGATGCAGATCTGAAAGCTGTTGTGACAGCAACCCGTGACCGTATTGCCGGGAAGATGGCAAAACTTCGTGTGGCAGATGCAATTTCCGAAGTATTTGCACTGTTCCGCCGTTGCAATAAATATATTGATGAGACAACCCCGTGGGTACTGGCAAAAGACGAGGCACAGAAAGACCGTCTGGCTGAGGTCCTTTACAATCTGACCGAGTCCATCACGATTGGCGCAAGTCTTCTGCACCCATTCCTTCCGGAAACCGCAGAAAAAATCGTGGCGCAGTTATCGACATCATTGCGTGATTTTGATGAACTCAATCAGTTTGGACTGTATCCGGATGGAACAAAAGTAACCGATGCCCCGGAGATCCTTTTTGCAAGAATTGACGCAAAAGAGATCCAGCCAAAAGTGGATGCCATTCAGGCAAAGCAGAAGGAAGAGTACGAAAAAGAGCAGAAAGCATTAAATGGCGGAGAGTCCGCAGATGAAGCAGTCATTGATATGGATCCGAAGGAAGAGATCACATTTGATGATTTTACGAAGCTGCAGTTTCAGGTGGGAGAGATTCTCTCCTGTGAGGCAGTTGCAAAGTCAAAGAAGCTGCTTTGCTCCCAGGTAAAAATCGGAAACACCGTAAAGCAGATTGTATCCGGTATCCGTAAAGATTACACACCGGAAGAGATGGTCGGCAAGAAGGTTATGGTTCTTGTGAACTTAAAGCCGGCAAAACTTGCCGGAGTATTGTCCGAGGGCATGCTGCTGTGTGCAGAGGACGAAAACGGCACACTTTCTCTGATGACACCGGAGAAACCAATGCCAAGCGGTGCAGAGATCTGTTAAACAAGGTCGGAGGCATAGAAATAGGAGGCATAAATATGGAAATCCTTGATGTTGTAGATGAAACCGGAGCACCAACTGGTGAAACCGTAGAACGCACAGAGGCGCACCGGGAGGGTGTGCGGCATCGTACATCACATGTCTGGATTGCCCGCAACAGGAACGGACGGATTCAGCTTTTATTACAGAAGAGATGTATGCAGAAAGATTCATTTCCGGGCTGCTATGATATTTCCAGTGCCGGACATATACCGGCAGGGGAGGAGTATATTCCTTCAGCAATTCGGGAGTTGAAAGAAGAATTAAATGTGACAGTGCAGGAGTCGGATCTGATTTATTGCGGACAGGTGCATAAGGATGTTGACAGCGAATTTCACAGACAGCCATTTCATGATCACCAGATTTCAAATGTTTATCTGCTCTGGCTGGATCGTGAAGCAGAGGAATTTGAACTGCAGACCGAAGAAATAGAGAGTGTGCGCTGGATGGATTATGCCCAGGTGCGGGGCATGGTGGCTTCGGATACACTTCCAAACTGTATCATCATGGAGGAACTTGATCTGATAGAAAGGCACTTCTTATGATTTTTGAGACACATGCACATTACGATGATGCAAAATTTGATACGGACCGGGAGATGCTGCTTGCGGAATTACCGCAGCGCGGCATTTCGCCGGTGATTAATGCAGGGTCTTCCATTGCGACGACAAAGACAACACTTTCGCTGGCGCAGGAATACCCTTTTCTTTATGCTGCGGTGGGCGTACATCCCAGTGACGTGGATGATTTAAATGAGGACACGTATGCATGGCTCAGACAGCAGACAACGCTGCAAAAGACAGTTGCGGTGGGAGAGATCGGACTGGATTATTACTGGGATAAGGAACCGGAGATACAGGCGAAGCAGAGGTATTGGTTTGTACGGCAGCTTGCACTGGCTCAACAGGCAGATCTTCCGGTGGTTATTCATTCGAGGGATGCTGCAGAAGATACCATGAAGATCATGGAAAAGGCATATGAGGATGGCATAAAGGGCGTGATCCACTGTTATTCCTATTCGCCGGAGATGGCACAGGAATATGTAAAGATGGGATATTTTATCGGTGTAGGAGGCGTTGTGACTTTTAAAAATGCCAAAAAGCTGGTAAAGACCGTGGAAATGATTCCTCTTTCGAGTATAGTGCTCGAAACCGACTGCCCGTATATGGCACCGGAACCACACCGGGGAACGCGCAATGATTCGCGGAATATTCCGTATGTGATTGCTAAAATTGCGGAGATCAAAGGCGTTTCTGTGGAGGAAGTCGAGCAGACCACACGGGAAAATGCCTTTGCACTGTTTACGAAAGTGCCACGATAAAGGAGAGATATTATGGAAGAGTATGAAGTAATCCGTATTCCGGTTTCGGATGGGACGGAAAAAGAGTTTGCCATCATGGATACTTTTACCGTTGAAGAGAAGCACTATATGGCAGTGTCTCTCATAGAGGAGGATGAGATTCAGGAAGGTGTGTATCTGTATCGATACCGTGATGCGGAAGACGGAGATATCGTTGTGGAACAGATTACGGAACCGGCAGAGTATAAGCGTGTATCCAGGGCATATGAAGCGCGGTAAGGCTGCAAAAGAAGGATGAGTAATTTGCGGGCAGATTTTACGGTAGCCGATTATTACAGTGTGAATTACTATATTCAGAAGCAGGGATTTACCCATCTGACCACGGTTCCGCTGGCAAGAAATGGCAATTTCTGTTTTGTATTTTATAAAGATGTCGATACCCGGCTCATTTCCACATTGTAGTTGTTGTGTTGCTTATCATGAGAGACCGGGACCGTCTGGCAAAGACTGATGCACTGACCGGTTTGTATAATCGATATGGTCTGGTGGAGGAAATGCAGAGGGATCAGTGCCGCTGTCCATCAGTCTGGGTGCTGTGTATATGACGGAGAAAGTTCCTTATGAAAAACTGTTTAAGGAAGCAGACAGTGTATTATATGAGGTAAAAACCCGTGGGAAAAACAGTTTTGAGATTCGGAAAATTTGAAAAATGATATAAAATGAAATCCCGGAGCATGGGAAACGGCTCCGGGATTTTTTCGAAAATGATTAATTTTTATTTGGGATGAATGGGCTGATCGCTCCGGCAAGCTGTGCGACCGGCATACTCTGCAGCCATACACGTCCCGGTCCGGTGATGACGGTATTAAAGATTCCTTCTCCGCCAAAGAGCATATTCTTTACACCCGGTACAGTCTGGATATTGATGGAACATCCGGCTGTCATTGCTGCGAGGTATCCGGTATCGACGACAATCTGTTGTCCCGGTGCAAGTTCATATTCTTTGATGTGTCCGTCAAATTCGAGAAAGACGGTGCCGTTTCCGGACAGACGCTGCATGATAAATCCTTCTCCGCCGAAGAGACCGCCGGCAATGCGTTTTTGGAAAAAAACAGACATTTCCACGCCAGCGGTCGATGCGAGAAATGCACTTTTCTGGGCGACAATCTCCTGCCCTGGTGCAATTTCAAATGCACGGATATCTCCGGGAAAGCTGGATGCAAATGCGATCAGTCCGGTGCCACCCTGCGCGGTGTAGCGGTTGATAAACATGCTTTCACCGGAAAAAGCACGACCGAACATTTTTCCGATGCCGCCGCCTGTTGTGGTTTCCATTTTCATGTTTGGGGACATCCATGACATTGCTCCTTTTTCCGTAAGCATGGTTTCGCCGCCCTCTAAGTTACAGATGACGACAGGCATTGGTGCTCCTTCAATTGTATAGTTCATAACTACCTCCCTGATATATTGTTTTTCGTTACAATATCATCTTAACGGAACATGGGGATCTTTTCAAGAAAATGTTTTTGGAATGGAGAGTAAATCATGACAGTGTATTTCGGTGACCGTTTAATGAAAGGAAATTGTAATTACCTTGTCAATCAGTTATACTATATGTAAATATGGCAAAATGATCTGTTTGTTGGAGGTTCATATGGTAAATACTTTGAAATTACCGGTAGGAATTGACAGTTTTGAAAAAATACGCAGGAACGGATTTTATTATATTGACAAGACAAATCTTATAGAACAGATTCTGATGAATTGGGGGGAAGTAACACTGTTCACCCGTCCGCGACGTTTTGGCAAGACATTGAATATGAGCATGCTGAAAAGTTTTTTTGAAATCGGTGCAGATGATTCACTGTTTGAAGGCTTATATATTGCAAAGAATAAAGAACTATGCGATGCGTACATGGGAAAGTATCCAGTGATATTTCTCACGCTCAAAGGGGTGGAGGGGCTGACATTTGCGGATGCGAAGAGGATGCTCGGCACGATTCTTGCCAATGAAATGGACCGGCATTATTATCTCAAAACAAGTGATGCACTTACGGACGAGGATAAGGCATATTTCGCTAAAATGCTTACAGGTACGGATGAGAATATAGAAGACAGCATCCGTAAACTGTCACAGCTTTTATATAAGCATCACGGGAAAAAGGCAGTAATTATCATAGATGAGTATGATGTTCCTCTGGATAAAGCATATCAGAATGGATATTATCGTGAAATGGTTTCTCTGATCAGAGGTCTTTTTGGTCAGGCATTAAAGACGAATAATTATTTACAGTTTGCATTTCTGACGGGATGTCTGCGAGTATCGAAGGAAAGTATATTTACAGGATTGAATAATTTTAAGGTACTTTCTATTATGGATTCCAGATTTGATGAACAGTTTGGATTCACAGATGATGAGGTAAAAAAACTCCTTGCGTCGTATGGTCTGGCTTCACATTTTCCGGAAACAAAGGAATGGTATGATGGCTATCACTTTGGAAATGCGGATGTGTACTGTCCATGGGATGTCATAAATTATGTGGATGAACTTAACTATGATCAAACGGTTGAACCACAGGATTACTGGTCTAATTCGAGTGGAAATGCGATCGTCCGCAGATTGATTGATAAGGCGGATGTGCAGACCAAGGATGAAATTGAGCGTCTGATCGCGGGAGAGTGTATTGAAAAGGAACTTTCACAGGAACTTACGTATGATGAGCTTGATAAAAACATTGGAAATCTGTGGAGCGTACTTTTTACGACCGGATATCTGACAAAACAGGGGCGTACAGCGGATGGAAAGATACGTTTGGCAATTCCCAATAAAGAGATAAAAAATCTTTTTATCAAGAAAATCAGGGAATGGTTCCGGGATACGTCCGCGAATGACGGTAAGAGACTGGAAGAATTCTGCAATGCGTTTTTAGAAAAAAATACAGAAAAAATAGAGCAGCTCTTTGGAGAATATCTTTGGAATACCATAAGCATACGTGATACAGCAGTTGCAAAGGAAAAGAAAGAAAATTTTTACCATGGCATTTTACTTGGGCTTTTGGGATATAAAGCAAACTGGCTTATAAAGTCAAATGCAGAGTCAGGAACCGGCTACAGCGATATTCTTGTTGAGGTGCCGAACAACAGAACAGGAATTGTGATAGAACTGAAATATGCCGGGAATGGAGATCTGGATGCTGCATGTGCCGAAGCTTTGAAACAGATGGAAGAAAAATCATATGTCGATAAGCTGAAGCAGGACGGAATGCGTAATTTTATCAAATATGGAATTGCATGCTTCAAGAAGGATTGCAGGGTTGTGATTGCTGGTTAGCAGGAAGGAAACAAACATGGCAAAAGTAATCATGGTGCAGGGCACGATGTCAAATGCCGGGAAAAGCCTGATCGTTGCAGGACTTTGCCGTATTTTTGCGCAGGATGGATATCGCGTGGCACCGTTTAAATCACAGAATATGGCACTCAACTCCTACATCACCGAAGACGGTCTGGAGATGGGGCGCGCGCAGGTCATGCAGGCGGAAGCGGCGGGTGTGAAGCCTTCCGTGCTTATGAATCCCATCCTGTTGAAACCGACCAATGATGTCGGATCACAGGTGATCGTAAAGGGTGAGGTGCTCGGAAATATGCGGGCGCGGGATTATTTTGCGTATAAGAAAAAGCTGGTTCCGACGATCTGCGAGGCTTTTTCGGAGTTGGAAAAGCAGGCAGACATTATTGTGATGGAAGGGGCGGGAAGCCCGGCAGAGATCAATCTGAAATCGGATGATATTGTCAATATGGGGCTGGCAAAACTGGTCGATGCACCGGTGCTTCTGGTGGGGGATATCGACCGTGGCGGCGTGTTTGCGCAGCTTTTGGGAACTTTGATACTTTTAGAAGAGGATGAAAAAGCCCGTGTGAAGGGTCTGATTATTAATAAATTCCGCGGGGACAAGACGATCCTTGATCCGGGAGTGGAGATGCTGGAGGAACGCGGCGGCGTGAAGGTTGCCGGAGTAGTTCCATATATGCATCTTTCCATTGAGGATGAGGACAGTCTGAGCGGTCAGTTGGACAACCATGATGTAGGCGTGATAGATCTGGCAGTGATCCGTTTTCCGCGGATCTCCAATTTTACGGATTTTAACGTGTTTGAACGGCTGGAGGGTGTGTCCGTGCGCTATGTTTCTTCGGTGCAGGAACTGGGACAGCCGGATATGATTTTTCTGCCGGGCAGCAAAAATACGATGGGTGATCTGCGCTGGATGCGGCAGAACGGTCTGGAAGCCGCGGTCAAAAAGCTGGCGGTGCATATCCCGGTCTGGGGGATCTGCGGTGGCTATCAGATGCTGGGGCGTACCATTTCGGACCCACATGGGGTAGAGAATGAGAATTCGCTACGTGAACCGCTGCGTGGTATGGAACTGATCGACACCGACACGACCCTGATGCCGGAAAAAATGCGTACGCAGACACGTGGAAAATTTGAGAATGTGACCGGTATTTTTTCCACACTTTCCGGATTGGAATTTTCCGGCTATGAGATTCATATGGGAAAGACAACGGTTTCTACCGGGGAACATCAGACGCCACTGGTACAGCTGGCAGATGGCAGAACCGACGGGGTACAGCGCATGGAAAAAGGCAGCGAAGCACCCGGCGTATACGGCAGTTATGTGCACGGCATTTTTGACGATGGAGACATTGCCGTGCGCATAGTACAGGCATTGGCCGACAAAAAAAGGGTGTCATGGAAACCGGAGGCTGGCGGTGATTATCATGCATTTAAGGAACAGCAGTATGACAAGCTCGCACAGGGATTGCGGGAGCATCTGGATATGGAGTATGTATACTCTATTTTGCAGGAGAGCCGGATTTCCTCTTGATTTTTACAATGTTATAGATCCCGACACAAATCAGGACAATGGATAATACCAGAAGAATGGACAGTGGGTATTCGAAAATATAGTGATAGGAATCGGCATATGCACGACCATAGAGATCCATATATTTGAATTGTTCCCATTGACCCAGAAATGGAAGCACACACAACAGGAAAATTCCGGTTATGGTCATAAAAATAAAGGGAGTTCTTTTAGCAGGATTTTGGATTTTATTTTGGTTTTCTGCTGAAGCATCTGGTTTTTTGAGCATTGTGTCAATTGGAACATGGAATTGCTCACTGATTAAGAGCAGGGTATGGATGTTTGGAACAGAGATTCCCATTTCCCATCGCGATACGGCCTGACGAGTAACGCCTAATGTTTGAGCAAGCTGTTCCTGGGAAAGATGATGTTTTTGTCTTAAATCAAGAAGAATGTGAGCGATAGTTTGATTATCAATTTTGGTTTTATTCATATCAGCACCTCCTTTTTCTTATCATACATTTCATGGCTGAAAGAAGCAAGAAACAGGGAATTGCATTTGCGCAATTTACAATTGCAACAGGAGAAAATATTTGATTACAGGAAAAGAATTAGAGAAACTTAAAATCATTCCACCGGACGCACAGATCTACGCGCAGGTAAAAGCAAGCTGGGACAAAATTGCCAAACCGCTGGATGGTCTGGGGCAGTTTGAGACAATGTTTGCGCAGATCGGCGCAATCACAGGAAGCAGCAGCCTTTCCATTGAAAAAAAAGTGATCCTCACCATGTGCGCAGATAATGGCATTGTCGCAGAAGGAGTCAGCCAGTCCGGACAGGAAGTGACCGCGGTGGTTGCAGGATTTATGGGGCAGCAGGCGAGCTCGGTTGGCAAAATGGCGCGCCGCGCCGGTGTGGATGTGATCCCGGTCGATATTGGAATCAACACAAAAGAAACGCTGCCGGGGGTGCGCGACTGCAAAGTGATGCAGGGCACGCGCGATTTTCTGCAGGAACCTGCAATGACAGAGGAAGAAGCGTTGCAGGCATTGTCTGTGGGAATTGATCTGGTCCGGGAGTGCAAAGACAAAGGCTATCAGCTGATCGGTACTGGAGAGATGGGAATCGGAAATACGACGACGAGCAGCATGCTTGTGGCGGCACTGACCGGACGCACAGCAGAAGAAGTGACTGGACGTGGTGCCGGATTAAACGACGCGGGGCTGTTGCGTAAGCAGCAGGTCATTGCGCAGGCACTGGAGAAATATGAAAAAGAGATCCGGTCAGAGCATGCACTTTCCATGCTGGCGGCATTCGGCGGTCTGGATATCGCGGGAATGGCAGGTGTATGCATCGGCGGAGCACTGTATCATGTGCCGGTCGTTCTGGATGGGCTGATCTCATCGGTCGCGGCACTGGTGGCGGAGCGGATCGTGCCGGGTGTGCGGGAATTTGTTCTGCCGAGCCATCTGAGCAAGGAACCCGCGGCAAAATGGATCGCGGAGGAATTGAAACTTCATCCGGTTATTGATGCAGGACTGGGGCTTGGGGAAGGCACAGGAGCCGTGATGCTGTTTTCCCTTCTGGATCTGGCATTGGCACTCTACGAGGATCAGACAACATTTGATACGATGGAAATTGCGCAGTACGAGCGGTATGGGGAAACAGAATGATCACTTTGGTTTTGGGCGGAAGCGGCAGCGGGAAATCGGCTTACGCAGAGCATCTGCTGGATGGAAAAACGAGTAAATATTATATCGCAACCATGCAGGTGTACGATGCGGAGGGCGAAAAAAAAGTTGCAAGACACCGGAGACTTCGCGCGGGAAAAGGATTTGTTACGATTGAACAGCCGCTGGATATCGGGGAAGTAGATTTTTCGAAAAGAGCACAGCAAGCCATGGAACCACCGGATCGCGCAGGGCAAAATGTTACGGAACGTCCTCGCTGTGCCCTGCTGGAATGTATGTCCAATCTGGTTGCAAATGAGATGTTTTCCGGTGCGGACATCGTTTCGGAAGATGTGGTTGTCGGACACATATTGCAGGGAATCAAAAACCTTTCCACAAAAGTGGACGAGTTGGTGATCGTCAGTAATAACGTGTTTGAGGATGGCATTTCCTATGATGCGACAACGCAGGCATATATCCGTGCACTTGGACGCATCAATACGGGAGTGGCGGAGCTGGCGGATACGGTGACCGAAGTCGTTGTAGGTATTCCGGTTCCGGTAAAAGAGAGAAAGGAAGCAGGTTATGCACATCATTAGAGGAATCGCGGTGGCGTTTTCCACCTATTCAAAAATTCCGATGCCACAATTTGTGTGGAAAGAAGAAGACATGCGTTACAGCATGTGCTTTTTTCCGTGGATCGGGGCAGTGATCGGTGCTATCCTCTGGGGATGGTTTCGGTTGTCTGCGTTATTGGGAATCAGTACGCTTGCATTTATTCTGATATCAGCTGCGCTCCCACTTATTATCACCGGGGGCTTCCATGTGGATGGGTTTATGGATACCATGGATGCATTGCATTCGTATCAGCCCAGAGAGCGAAAACTGGAAATTTTAAAGGATTCCCACATTGGAGCTTTTTCCGTGATCAAGCTGGCGGAATTCGGGTTGATTTATGTGGCGGCTCTTTCCCAGATTGTGGATTACCGTGCGCTGGAAGTGTTTTGCTGTGGATTTTTCCTGTCACGCTGCCTGAGTGGCCTGAGTGTGGTCTCCTTCCGTTCCGCAAAAACGGATGGTATGCTCTATCATTTTGCGAGTACCGCACATGAGCGTGGGGTAAAAGGGGCACTTTATGCACAGACGTTGTTGTGTGTACTGTTTATGCTCTGGCTTTCGCTTATGGCGGGAATTCTGGCGGTGGCGGCGGCATTTGCAGTGTTCGGTTACTATCGCTGGCGCAGTTACAGGGAATTTGGCGGAATCACCGGAGATACGGCGGGATATTTTCTGACGCTGTGTGAGGGGGCAATGGCGGTGGCGGCAGCCGTGTCAGTGTTGATTTGAAAAAGTCGCGCTACTGGTGCAAAAAGGATGATGAATTGGGGTATACTTGAAATTGGTGATTGTGTATGATATAATGCAATCAACAAAGAATGAGGCGATACTTTTACAAGTACACCAAAAACGAACCCCCAGTAGTTGCCGCTACTGGGGGTTCTTCTCATTTTGTATGGTCGAGCATCCATTCAGGTTAATTGCCGCTAATGTTTACTGTCTAACCATTTGCAGATATAATAGGTGACTATACCTGCCACGACAGAAACAAAGAATGAAACGATAGAATCCACAAAATACACCTCCCTTCTGTTGCCAGAATGGGAGCGAAAACAAAAGGAGTATAGCATAAATAGATAAATTTGTCGAAACGTGGTAATATAAAATATCAAGCAATAGGGAGTACATTAATGGAATTATACATTGGCGGCACTGCTCAGGGGAAAAAAGTATATGTAACACAGGTGCGGGGCATCGCGGAAGCACGGATCTGGGACAATTTTGAAGAATGGTTTCGAGAGAAATTGCAGGAAAGTGCCCCGAAGTCTCCATCCCCGGAAGCAGAAAGTATGGCTTATCTGGAAAAACATCCGGATACAGTAATTATCTGCGATGAAGTAGGCAATGGAATTGTGCCGCTTGATTCGTTCGAGCGGGAATATCGTGAGCGGCTGGGACGGCTGCTTTGTGAAATTGCAGCAAAAGCAGAAAGGGTGGAACGGATTGTATGTGGAATTGGACAGAGAATCAAATAGAACTGTATCTGATCCGGCATGGAATGACGCCGGGAAATGTAGAACACCGGTATATTGGCAGACAGACGGATGAACCGCTTTCGGAGGACGGCAGACAGCAGCTGGAGAAAAGAAAAGACCAATGGGCACAGGTATGCAGGACATGGGATATGCCATATGTATTTGTAAGTCCCATGCTTCGCTGCCGGCAGACCGCAGAAATTTTATTTCCGCAAATTCCACAGATCGAAATTGATCCATGGCGCGAAATGGATTTTGGAGAATTTGAAGGCAGGAATTATGCACAGCTGAATGGAGATCCGCGCTATCAGGCATGGATTGACAGTGGTGGAACGCTGGCATTTCCGGGAGGTGAGAGCCGGGAGGCTTTTATCGCAAGATGTGTGGATGGGATGGAGCTGGTTATGGAACAGATCCGGCAGCAGCTGGCATACAGAGCGTGTCCAAAGTGCCGGGAAACGGAAGACAACGGTATGATACAGGAGCCGCTTCCGGTGGCGGCTGTGGTTCACGGGGGTACGATCATGGCGCTGCTTTCGCACTACTGTGGCGGTGATTATTTTTCGTATCAGGTAAAAAATGCCGAGGGCTATCATCTGCGCCTGTCCTTACAAGAGAATAAAATGGAGTTAAAAGAAAAAGTATGAGTTATCATTTCTTTGCGATGTTTCTTGGGTTTGTGCTGGATCTGTTGTTTGGCGATCCGCATTGGCTGCCCCATCCGATCCGTCTGATTGGTAATCTGATCGCATCACTGGAAAAACTGAATAAAAAGGAACTGTCAGACACAAAAAAATTTCTGCGCGGGTTTGCGATGGTTGTGATTGTTATCGCATGGACAACCGGTGTAACCGCCGTTATCCTTGAGGGGGCATACGGGCTGCATCCGGCGATTGGCTGTGCCGTGGAAGCCATTATGACCTATCAGATTCTTGCTACAAAGTGTCTGAAAGTGGAAAGCATGAAGGTATATGAGCAGCTGCAAAAGCAGAATCTGCCGGCAGCGCGAAAGGCAGTGTCCATGATCGTTGGGCGTGATACGGAACAACTGGATGAAACAGGTGTGGCAAAGGCAGCAATTGAGACCGTTGCGGAAAATGCATCCGACGGTGTGATTGCGCCGATGATTTATCTGGCAGTCGGCGGACCGGTGCTTGGATTTGCCTATAAGGCGGTGAATACCATGGATTCCATGGTGGGATATAAGAATGAAAAGAACTTGTATTTTGGAAGGTTTGCGGCAAAGCTGGATGATGTGGTAAATTTCATTCCATCCCGCGTGGCGGCACTGCTTATGATCGTGGCAAGCTTCCTTCCGGGGAAGCGTTTTAGCGGGACCGGGGCATGGAAGATCTGGAGAAGGGACAGCCGGAAACATGCCAGCCCGAATTCTGCGCAGACCGAGAGTGCCTGTGCGGGAAGCCTTGGCATCCGGCTGGCAGGGGATGCCAGTTATTTTGGAAAGACTGTAAAGAAACCGACGATAGGGGATGCCCTGCGTCCGGTGAAACCGGAAGACATCCGGTGTGCGAATGTGCTGTTGTACCGGATGGCATTCCTTGGCATGGCCGTTTGCCTGTCACTTTTGTATTTTCTGTAAACAGTAAAAAGCCGGACGTTGTGTAAACAGCGTCCGGCTTTTTGGCAGACAGAGTTATCCGAGTTCTTTGTGCTCTACGGAATCTTTCATATCTTCTGCAAGCATGTAAATATTCTCCAGAACTTTTTTACAGCCCTTCATATTGTCCACCGTGGAATCTGCCATACGCAGCCCTTCGGTGGAAGAGGCAGCCACTTCCTCACCGGTGGCAGAGAGGTGGGTAATATTATCGGAAATAACATTGGTGGCATCAAGGATTTTCTGGATATTTTCTTCTGCCGTATGGATATCTTCCATCAGGTGTTCAACGGTTTCACCGACATTGCCGAATTTCTCCCGTGTATTTTCAATCAGTTCGTTCTGCTTTTCTACGGAAGCAACTGAGTTTTCGATACTTTCGTTGGCACGTTTTGTGTCATCGTTTAATTTGTCGATAATTTCTGTAATGTTGGCAGAGGCATTTTTTGTCTGTTCGGAAAGCTGGCGGATTTCATCGGCCACCACAGCAAACCCTTTTCCGGCTTCTCCGGCACGCGCAGCCTCAATGGAAGCATTTAAGGCAAGCAGATTTGTCTGGTTGGAAATTTCAATAATGGATCCGACAAAGTTCTGGACATCCTCGACTTTTGAAGTCAGGCTCTGAATGACCTGTACCGTGATATTGCTGGCTTCTTCCACGTTCTGTGCCTGTTCCTTTAATTCCAGGACGACCTGTGCACCGGATTTTACAGTAGCATCCGTTTCATGTGCGGCTTCAATCATCTGGTGGATGCCGGCTTCTGCCGCATCGGTGTTGCCCTGAATATTGGAACACATAACCGCCTGTTTCTGGATGGCTTCAGCAGTGCTTTCGGTGCTGTCTGCAATTTCCTGAATAGAACTGTGGCTGACCTCAATACTGTTTTCCAAACTGTCAAGCACAGTCATTGCTTCGCCAAAATGCCGGGAAATATTTTCGGCAACGAGAAGCATCTGATCATGGTTTTTCTTCTGCTTATCCGCAGCTTCTGTAATTTCCGTCATGTTTTCATCAAAGAAAAGCACAAGCATCCGTGTAATACTGATAGAAGCGTATGCAACAAGAAGCAGGACAAACAGTGCCAGCACCTTGTTGGCCAGTGCAGCAGATGCGTGTGGGGCAAAACTGAGCATCAGACGAACGATATTTACCAGCAGAAATACGCTGTTTATTATTTTCATAAGCCGTTCATTCAGATAAACCATGGCGGCAATAATGAGGGGAAGCGCGTAAGCCCATGTCCCTTCCGTGGTATTTAGTAAAGCAACAGCTGCATAACCGACCATCATGGCGGTTGTCAGGATGATGGCACAGGTGTGCGTTTTCTTTCGGGTCAGATAGCCCAGTGCGGAAAGGATAATCACACCGACCGAAACCAGACACTGGATCACAATCCGGACAAAGTGGTCCCCGTGGCTGGCCGCCAGTGCAGCAAGCATGGTCAGCGTGATATAGGCAAAGATAATGGTGACAGCGAGAAATACCCGCTTGTTGGCTCGTAAATACTGTTTTTCGTTCATGTAATGTTCTCCTTCTGCCAAATATGCAAAATCGTTAAATTGTATAATAATCATACCTCTCATAAATACCGTTTGTCAAAGGAAAACAGACAAAAAACAGACTTTGTGGATTATTTGCCAAAAAACAGTTTTAAATCATCTTCTACGGTACCAATTCCGGCAATGCCAAACGTGTCCGTGAGGATCTTTGCCACATTCGGGGAAAGGAATGCCGGAAGGGTCGGTCCCAGGTGGATATTTTTTACACCCAGTGCCAACAGTGCCAGCAGCACAATCACTGCTTTTTGCTCATACCATGCAATGTTGTAGACAATCGGCAGATCGTTGATATCATCGAGACCGAATACTTCCTTCAGTTTCAGGGCAATCACAGCCAGAGAGTAGGAATCGTTACACTGTCCGGCATCAAGGACACGCGGTATTCCGTTGATATCGCCGAGATTCAGTTTATTATATTTGTATTTGGCACAGCCGGCAGTCAAAATAACCGCATCTTTTGGAAGTGCTCTGGCAAAATCTGTATAGTAATTGCGGGAGTTTGCCCGTCCATCGCATCCTGCCATGACGACAAATTTTTTGATCGCGCCGGAGTTGACGGCCTCAACAATCTGGCTGGCAAGTGCAAGTACCTGATTGTGGGCAAAGCCACCAATGATTTCACCGTGCTCGAGTTCTTCCGGAGCAGAACAGTGTTTCGCCTGTTCGATCAGTGCCGAGAAATCCTTCTGTGCACCGATTTCGCCATCAATGTGTGTGCATCCCGGATAGCCGGCAGCACCGGTGGTGTACAGCCGGTCTTTGTAGCTGTCCTTTGGTGGAACAATACAGTTGGTCGTCATCAGAATTGGCCCGTGGAAACGTTCAAATTCTTCTTTTTGTTTCCACCATGCATTTCCGTAATTTCCGACAAAGTTCGGATATTTTTTGAATGCCGGGTAGTAGTGGGCAGGAAGCATTTCTGAGTGTGTATACACATCTACACCGGTTCCCTGTGTCTGTTCCAGAAGCATTTCCAGATCTTTTAAATCATGACCGGAGACAAGAATTCCCGGATTTTTTCCAACACCGATATTCACTCTGGTAATTTCAGGATTGCCATAGGCACTGGTATTTGCAGTATCGAGCATCGCCATGCCTCTGACACCATAGTTTCCGGTTTCCAGTGTGAGTGCGACCAGGTCATCGGCTGTGAGGGAATCATCCAGTGTTGCAGCGAGTGCCCGCTGCAGGAAGGCATCAATTTCCGGATCATCCGAAAGCAGTACATTGGCGTGCTTGGAGTAAGCGGACAAACCTTTTAATCCGTAAGTGATCAGTTCACGCAGACTGCGGATGTCCTCGTCTTTTGTGGAGAGAACCCCTGCCTCTTTTGCCTTGGCAAAGAGCACATCATCCGATGCGTCAGAGCCATCTTTTGTTTTTATATCCCAGAAAGCAGCTTCCGGCAGACCTGAGGTATCTTTTACCTGTAAAATGAGTGTGCGGCGCACGGACAGAGTGTTATGAATCCGTGCGATGATCGCCTCATTGTCGAAGTTGGCATTTGTGATGGTGGTAAACAGATTCCAGGTGATCAAGTGGTTGGTTTCTTCTGAAACCTTTGTTCCTTCTTTGCGCAGCTGGGTTGTGACCGCGGATAATCCCTTGCTCACATAGACGAGCAGATCCTGCATAGCTGCTACTTCTGGCTTTTTGCCGCAGACACCCATCTGGGTGCAGCCGCTGCATCCTGCGGTTTCCTGACACTGATAGCAAAACATTTTATGTTCCATAATAAGATACTCCTTTGATTTTATTTTGTAAGCAAGAAGTAATTTATCAGAAAGCAAATGGAAAATATGTTGTTAAAACCACAATTGACGAGAAAATGAACTGGTGATAAATGGGAATATGCAGTAAAATAGGAAAAAGAAAAGCTACAGGAAAATCATATGGGGGATTACAGATGATGAAAGAATATATTATGGCACTGGATCAGGGAACGACAAGTTCCCGCTGTATCCTGTTTGATCATGCAGGAAAAATCGTCACGATGGCACAGAAAGAATTTACACAGATTTACCCGCAGCCGGGCTGGGTAGAGCAGAATCCGAGGGAAATCTGGTCCTCCCAGATGTCGGTTGCCATAGAGGCAATGGCGAATATCGGGGCATCATCCAAAAATATCCGTGCCATTGGCATCACAAACCAGCGCGAAACCACAATCGTCTGGGATAAAAAGACCGGGGAACCCGTATACAATGCGATCGTCTGGCAGTGCCGGCGCACGGCAGAACAGATTGATGAACTGAAAGAAAAAGGATATGGACCGATGCTGCAGAAGCGGACAGGCCTGGTGCCGGATGCTTATTTTTCCGCAAGCAAGATCGCATGGATTCTTGATCATGTGAAAGGCGCGCGCGATGCTGCAGAAAAAGGGGAACTCTTGTTTGGCACGGTGGATACATGGCTGATCTGGAATCTGACAAAAGGGGCGGTGCATGTCACGGATTATACGAATGCGGCAAGAACCATGTTGTTTGACATACACAGATGCTGCTGGGAGGAAGAGATATTAGAGCTGTTTCGCATTCCCAAAGAAATGCTGCCGGAAGTGCGGCCGTCGAGTGGTTTCTTCGGAGAGACACAGGAGCAGATTTTTGGCGGTAAAATTCCTGTGATGGGTGTGGCAGGAGACCAGCAGGCGGCATTGTTCGGACAGTGTTGTTTTGAAAAAGGGGATGTAAAAAATACCTATGGAACCGGTTGTTTTCTTTTGATGCATACCGGAAAGGAACCAATCATTTCCAGACATGGACTGCTTACGACCATTGCTGCGGGTACTGCAGGGGAAGTGGAATATGCACTTGAGGGAAGTGTTTTTGTGGCAGGGGCGGCCATCCAGTGGCTGAGGGACGGGATGCGTATGATCCGTACCGCAGGACAGTCCGAGGAATATGCCAAGAGAGTCCCGGATTCCAATGGTGTTTATATTGTTCCTGCATTTGCCGGCATGGGGGCACCGTATTGGAATCCGTATGCGCGCGGAACGATTGTCGGGCTGACACGGGGATGCAAAAAGGAACATTTTATCCGTGCGACATTAGAGTCTATTGCCTATCAGGCGAAAGATGTCATTCACGCCATGGAAGAGGATGCCGGCGTGACGCTGAATGGTCTGCGTGTGGACGGAGGAGCCAGTGCAAATAACATGCTTGTACAGTTTCAGGCAGATATCATTGATGCGGCAGTACTTCGACCGGAATGTATTGAGACAACAGCACTCGGAGCGGCATATCTGGCAGGACTTGCGGCAGGTTATTGGAAAGACAGGGATGAAATCCGGGAAAACTGGCAGCTGGGACGAAGGTTTGAACCGGTAATGGACTCAGGGGAGCGCAAAAAGCTGCTCAGGGGATGGCAGAGAGCCGTGCGGTGCGCACGGCTCTGGGCAGAAGATGAGGAATAATGAAATTTATTTGTTTAATTCCGTTTTGATATTTTCGATCAATGGATCAGCCTGTTCCATCATATTGGAAATGTCCTCATAGATAAATCCCTTTTCTGTCATCAGGCTCTTTAAGCCGTCAATATCGGACTGAACCTGGGCATAACGGGTTTCATGGGCTTCCATGTCTTCCCGGAGCTGATCCACCTGTCCGCTGCAGTTTTCCACAACCTCATTGATGCCGAGGTGAACATTTTCTACGCTGGACACAGAATCGTTGATATGGGAAAAGATATCTTCGGTTGTGTCCATCTGTGTGCGGGAAGCATCCAGTGCATCCCGTACATCCAGCAGAGAATGGGTCAGATTTTCGGAGCTTGTCTGCAAACCTTCCATACTTTTGTTTACATCACCCACCAGTTCTTTGATGCCGATCGAAAGTTTTGTGACTTCATCTGCAACAACGGCAAATCCTTTTCCGTGTTCACCGGCACGAGCCGCTTCGATGGAAGCATTTAATGCCAGCAGGTTGGTCTGGTTTGCGATGCCGACAATGTTTTGCATGGTAGCACGGATTTCATCAAAGCGAGCCTGAAACTCATCGTAGATTTTATGAATCTCTGCGAACTGCGTTTCCACTTTGGCTGAGCTTTCTTTCAGATCACGGATATCCTGCATGGCGTCGTCGGATACGCTGGTCACATCGGTGATTACATCCGTAAATTGGCCGGAAATTTCTCCGATTTTTCCGAATTCTTTTTGAAGGGAATCAACAGCTTCGCGGATCGAGGCATTGTGTTCAATGACATCGGTGTAAGAGTCTTTTACTTTATCAATCTCACGCACGGTCTTGATCTCTTCTTCAACGAGAGATTCCTTTTTGTCAATGACAAAATGGCTGAGAAAAGACATGGATGTCAGACAGTCTTCTATTTTCTTTTTATTGGAAACCTGTGGAACAGGTGTTGCGGTTCCTGTGGTTTTCTTTTTTCCAAACATAAAAAGTTCCTCCTATTCAAATACCACGCAGACCATCGTCTGGTTTACATGCTGGTTATTATACTGTTCGCCACCGCCGACAATGCCAAGGTGTGGTCCGAGAACTGCCATGTCTTTTGCATATGTAGAAAAATATCCCTCTTTTTCGTAGAGCAGATACCGGTAGATACAGTCAATGGATAAAACCAGGGAAATATGGGATGCGTCCTGCTGGATCTGCTGGCGTGTCTGCTGTTCTGTTGCTTTGTAGTCACCGAGGCTTAAGAAATAAATGCAGTCGTTTTTATTGATTCGTTTGTAGTTGGTCAGTGTGCCGTCTGTATCCATTCCGTTCATGGAAGAGATAAAAACCTGATTGCCCACCGCACGTCCCATAGGATTGACCAGTACGTTGTCAACGATTTTATCACGGGGAATGCCAAGTTCTGCGCTGTATACGTCTGCGGCGGGTCTGCCGTCAAGTTCGATGAGTGCTTTACGGGACACATCGACTTTTGTGGCAAAGTGACTCTGAACCGATGTTTTTTCATAGATGTTTTCTTTGTATACACGTATTTTTCCGGTTGTATTTTTGATCAGTGCATAGACGCAGGCATCTTCATATAATTCTCCGTTATATGCAACGACCGGAGGTTTGCCGTCCGGGACACCGAAAACGGTGCCTCCTGCCAGATGGATGCCCTTTGTTTCCAGACAGGATGTAAACGTGGTTACCAGCTTTTCTTCGGAGCCGGTACAATATTCCACGCATACCGTATCGTCTGTGCCGGGAGAAATCTCTGCAATCTGCTTCAGAAGCTGCGTTGTGCCCGCAACCGGACAACGGCTGGCTTCGGTGATGATACCACAGCGGATCTTCACATCAGAAAAAAATCCAAGAACCGCAAGACCGGAATCATTCACCTGTCCGTTTACGAGTCTGGTTCCGATCGTTCCGATACACGGAGTATCCGGAAAAAGTTCTTTTAAGCGTGAGGCAGTTTCTTTGAAATGTTCATAAGAAGCCATAAAAAGAATTGCACTTGGGGATGTAAGTCCCTGTACTGCCTGATGCACGGCAGCTTCCGGCTGTCCCACACCTGTGCCGATGAATGTTTTCATGGAAAATTCCCCCTTAAATCTGATCTGTTTTTCTTATAGTATATTTTTTCTGATTTAAAATAGCAACAGAATTTTATGTTTTCACCGACAAAAATGATTTTTTTCTTGCACTTGTTTCCTGTTTTGCGTATAATTTTTAATGTGCGCGTACAAAGCACATTTGTACGCAGGAAAAGCCTTTTGAAAAAGGAAAATAAGGAGAAAAATTATGTGGACAACAATCAATGCATTTTTAAAGACCGTGGACAACTTCGTCTGGGGAGTTCCGCTTATGGTATTGATTCTCTGCGGTGGTATCTTACTGACCGTGCGTCTGGGAGTCCTGCAGATGCGCAGGCTTCCGCTGGCACTCAAGTGGATGATCAAAAATGAAGAGGGCGGCAAGGGAGAAATTTCCAGTTTTGCGGCGTTATGTACGGCACTGAGTGCGACGATCGGTACGGGAAACATTGTCGGCGTGGCAACTGCGGTATGCGCAGGCGGCCCGGGGGCATTGTTCTGGATGATTGTGGCGGCATTTTTCGGAATGGCAACAAAATTTTCCGAAGGATTACTTGCCATCAAATACCGTGTAGTTGACAAAGACGGACACAGTCTGGGTGGTCCGTTCTACTATATTGAACAGGGAATGGGATCGAAATGGAAATGGCTTGCAAAGATTTTTGCCTTTTTTGGAGTCTGTGTAGGTCTGTTCGGAATCGGAACATTCAGCCAGGTGAACGGTATAGCCAGTGCCATCCAGAACTTTTTTGACCCGAATAAGGTTCATACCGTGGCAATTCCGGGAATCGGAACTTATTCCTGGACGGTTGTAATCGCTTCCCTGATCCTTGCATTTTGTGTGGGTGCCGTGCTGATTGGCGGAATCAAGCGTATAGCAAGTGTCAGCCAGATTGTTGTTCCGTTTATGGCGGTTGCATATTTTGTATTTGCATTGATTTTAATTATCTGTAATATTACAAAAGTCCCTGCAGCGGTTGTTACGGTTGTGCAGGGCGCATTTCATCCGCGTGCAGTCACCGGTGGTGTGGTAGGCAGTATGTTTGTTGCCATGCAAAACGGTGTTGCAAGGGGCATTTTCTCAAACGAGGCAGGACTTGGTAGTGCGCCGATCGCAGCGGCAGCAGCACAGACACATGAGCCGGTGCGTCAGGGACTTGTCAGCATGACAGGTACATTTATTGACACGATTGTGATCTGTACACTGACCGGACTTTCCATTGTACTGACCGGAGCATGGCAGGTGGATGGACTCGAGGGCGTTCAGGTTACTACATATGCGTTCCAGAACGGACTTCCGTTCCCTCATGTGGTATCTTCTTTTGTCCTGATGATGTGTCTGGTATTTTTTGCCTTTACAACGATTCTTGGATGGGATTATTACAGTGAGAGATGTCTGGAATATCTGACCGGTGGAAATATGAAAAAAGTAATGGTGTTCCGCTGGATTTATATTCTGGCAGTATTTATCGGACCGTATATGACGGTAAGTGCTGTCTGGACGATTGCCGATATTTTCAATGGTCTGATGGCACTGCCGAATATGATTGCGCTGTTTGCTTTAAATGGTGTGGTTGTATATGAGACAAAGAAATTTTTTGAGGCTGGTAAGCATAAGAAATGAAAATCTATTTGATCCGACACGGAGAGACCGACTGGAATCATGTGAACCGATTTCAGGGAAGGGAAGATATTGAACTGAATGAGGCAGGGATTGCACAGGCCGTGCGCTGTGGGCAGACCCTGCAGGGACTGGGGATAGAAGCTATGTATACAAGCCCACTGAAACGTGCACACTGCACAGGGGAGGAGATTGCTGCACAGATCGGGTTAAGCAGAGACGGTGTAGAGCCGATGCAGGAGCTGATTGAGCGGGATCTTGGTCCGTTTTCCGGACAACTGGTAAAAGATAAAAAAGAGTATTTTGCACTTGCGGCAGGCGACCATGTCGAAGGAATGGAGCCGTTTGCCGATGTGCAGAAACGCATGGAGCGTGCGATAGGGCTTCTTGCGGCAACGGGGCATCAGGCAGTGGCTGCGGTATCCCATGGAGCGGCAATCAATGTGCTTCTGGCAGGGCTTACGAATCATGAGATCGGAACCGGAAAGACAAGACTCTACAATGGGGCAATCAATGTGATTGAAGGGTCACAGACCGGAGGATTTCATGTCCAGCACTGCAATCTGCCGCCGGATGATCCCAAGACACGGCAGATTCTGCTGCAGGATCGGTAAAGCAGATTTTATCATGCAGCTATAGATACAGGAGGACAGGATGGGATACGAGCGGCTGGAAAAAAGTCTGACGGACACGATCAAAGAGGAACAGGCAAAACTGGGATTTCGAAAAGAAGCCATCCGGTTATACTATCCCCTGTCCTCTCTGAATCACTTTTTTGACGTGCAGGAGGGAGAAGAACAAATGCTTCATCGCCTGCAGCATCTGCCGGAAACCTGGCAGGAAAAACTCGGGGATGTAGGTGTGACGGCAAAAAAAGAGCGTTTCTGTTTTTATATTCCGGAACAGGGAAGTGTGTATGTCCATGAGCATGAAAAGCCGGATGAATTTATCCGGGAACTGGTGGAACTGGTTGGCAGGCATGGCTGTACCATGCAGGAGATCCGGGAACTGTTCTATAAACATTCGTCCTATGTGGAATGTCAGAAGATCGAAAATGGGGAATTCGACTGGATGTTCCGGTTTGCGGAGGATGAGGAAGATCCCTATTATTATTGTTTTAAGGATGAGGGAATCCATATCATTTACCATCGTTTTTTGCCGGAGGATTACAGGGAGTTTGGAGTCTGATGAAAACAGACACAGGTAAGGCAGCGGATCAGCAGGGAGAAAATTATGGCACAGACAATATTACTTTTTCGTATAAACCGGGATAAATACGCAGTGATTCAGAATGTATGCAGGACATTAGGCATTCGTATCATAGATGTTGCCCGCAAGGATTATTCCCAGAAACTGGGCACGCTGGCGCAGATACAGGGATTTACCAGAGAGGCAAAAAAATATGACGGTCCGGAATTTCCGGCAGAAATGCTGATTTTTTCGGAAATGAATTCGGATCAGGTGGATGTATTTCTGGCAGAATATAAAAAGGCGGGTGTGGAACCAATTGCACTAAAAGCTGTAATCACAGGCAATAATATTTTCTGGACAGCAGAGAGGACGCAGAAAGAATTGTTGCGGGAACATTTATTTATGAGCAATATTTACAAAAGCAATATGTGATTTGCACAAAAATTTTACGTTATTTTTGTTGAATACTACCAAAGACGGTGTTATAATGTATACAAGAAATGAGAAAATCATTTCGAACATATCAGCCCATATGACATAAGATAATTGAGAAGGGCGCACACCAAAATAAAAAAGGAGGTGTATCGATGATGTATGCAATCGATCCAACCATGTCCTTTGCTCAGGTAGTTCAGTATTACAAGGATTACGTGAAACGGACGAAGAGCTACGGACGCAAACCGGTATCCTTCCTGCGATTTGTAACAGGCAGATACTAAAATCGGATGATCCGGTGGCAAAGAAGCCGCCAGCTCACCCGAATTTTTTGTTTATACCACAGAAAAGCCACCCCACATCTGACGCTTTTGCGGCGAAACAGATGTGGGGTTTTTATTTCCCTGACAAGTCAAAATTCATATAGCAATTTTTGACCATTAAAAAATCAGAACATAAAATCTTGCCCGTCAGGTCATTTCATTGTAAGGAATCCGTTGTTCCAGAGAGTGTGTCAGCCCCCTTTGCCTGTTAAAATAGACTCATCAACAACAGAGAGATCAGTCAAAGGAGGATACAAACAAATGAGTAAAGTAAAGGTAGCAATCATTGGATGCGGAGGAATTGCAAACCAGAAGCATTTTCCAGCGCTTAAAAACAATTCTGATTTAAACGAGATCGTTGCTTTCTGTGATATCAAAATCGAGCGTGCGCAGAAGGCAGCGGCAGAGTTCGGAGTAGCGGGCGCACAGGTGACAGCAGATTACCGCGAGGTACTGGCAAATCCGGCAGTTGAGGTCGTACATATCTGTACACCAAACGTATCACACAGTGAAATCGCAATTGCAGCATTTGAGGCAAAGAAGCATGTATATTGTGAAAAGCCAATGTCTCACAGTACCGTGGAAGCGGAAAAGATGGTGGAGGCATGGAAGAAATCCGGCATGCAGTTTACGGTAGGCTATCAGAACCGCTTCCGTCCGGAGGTACAGAACCTTCACACAGCATGCCAGAAGGGTGATCTGGGAGATATCTATTATGCAAAGGCACATGCCGTAAGACGAAGAGGAGTTCCGACCTGGGGTGTATTTATGGATAAGGAAGCACAGGGCGGCGGACCACTCATTGATATCGGAACACATGCATTGGATATTACCTTATGGTGTATGAACAATTACGATATTGACAGCGTATCTGGTTCTGTTTTCTACAAGCTGGGCGGTTTAGAGCAGGCAACCGAGGGCAACCTGTTTGGACCGTGGAATCCAAAGACCTATGAGGTAGAGGACTCCGCAATGGGCTTTATCAAAATGAAAAATGGCGCAACTATCTCCTTAGAAGCAAGCTGGGCACTCAATATTCTTGAATCCAGAGAAGCCTCTACAACACTCTGTGGTACCGCAGCAGGAGCTGAGATTCATTCCGGTATGAGCTACAGCAAGAATGAGCTGATTTATAATAGAGGACGAAACGGACAGCTGATGGAAGAAAAACTCTCCCCGGTAGGCGGTGTTGCATACTTCGGCGGCGGTGGCGGAGAAGAAGGCACGATTGATAACAGGCAGTGGTTAGAGGCAGTCAAAAATGGCACACAACCACTTGTAAAACCAGAGGAAGCACTTGCCGTAACTAAGATTTTAGATTCGATCTATCAGTCTGCGAAGGCAAATAAGGAAATCAAATTCTAAAGAAAAGGAGAGGGAGAACATGGGATTTGCAATGCGAATGAATTTTGTGGATGTTGTCGTAAGTGACAGCCTCAAGCATTATTATGTAGATGGTAAGAAAATGGGATATCAGTTTGATATCCGTCTGAGTTACTATCGTGGACATTTTCTTTCTGTCATTGATGAATTTAAGGTAAAGGTGGACGATTTTGAAGTACCGGCGGAGCGGATCAAGTTCTGCATCAACGGAAAAGAATTCAGTCCGGTAGAGTTCGATAAATGTTATACGGAATTCTGGCAGGTGATTGAACCGGCTACGATTAAGGTGATTTATCCGGGAGGACTTCCGGAGGGCGAGCATAAGATTGATGTTACGTTGTTTTTCCGATCCCCATATATGCCGATCGGACCGGATCACAGATACATGCCGGTAGACAGCTGCGGAACCAAAACCATGGCAATTACAGATTAAGGAGGAAAAGAAAATGTCAAAAGTTAAAACAGGAATTACTTTATTTTCACTGGGCACTCCTTATTTGAAAGGAGAACTGGATTTGGAGGGCGTAATCCGCACAGCAGCGGAGCTTGGCGCAGAAGGCTACGAGATCGTGGCAACACAGATGATTCCATCCTACCCGTTTGTCTCGGATGAATTCGTGGAATTTATCAACAAATGCAAGGAGAAATATGGCATCGGACCGATCTGCTATTCGGCAAATATGGATCGGGGAATGTTAAAGGATCGCGATCTGACGGAAGATGAGATGGTGGCGCGTGCGATTACCGATATCATGTCTGCCAACAAACTTGGCTGTACCGTGATGCGCGAGCAGTATCTACTTTCCCCGGAGGGCTTGAAACGGATCGCACCATACGCAGAGGCTTATAACGTTCATGTGGGAATCGAAATTCATAATCCGGAAAGTCCGATCACACCAGCCATTATGGATTATGTGAAGGTCATCGAGGAAACCGGAAGCAAATACATCGGTTTTGTACCGGATTTTGGATGCTTTGCAATCAAGCCAAACAAGCCGTATTGGGACAGAGCACTCGCAGCAGGCGCAACCGAGGAGCAGCTAAACAAGTGTGCACAGCTTCGCTACGATGAGGTTCCATTGGAGGAGGCCATGAAGATTATGGCAGAGGATATCGAAAAATGTCCAGCATTGGGAGGTACCTTAAACAGCATGTATGGCTTCGTCCAGTTCAGAAAGAGCTGCACAAAGGAATTGGAGGGCTTGAAAAGGATTCTGCCGTATTGCTTTGAGATGCACGGAAAATGTCATTATGTCGATGAGAATCTTCACGAAGTGTCAATTCCTTATGAGGAGATCATTCCGGTGGTTGCAGCATCTGACTATGACGGCTTTATCGTCACCGAGTATGAGGATGAGGGTGGTTATGATGCGATTGAGCAGACAACACGTCATGTAGCAATGGTGAAAAAGTTATTGAACCAGTAATGAGATAAGATAGAATAGGAATCAAGATCAGTTTGATGAAAAAACGCATACGGTGTGGCATCACCGTATGCGTATGGAATGAATACTACCGTGAAGCAGTTTATTCATAACCTTGTTTCATTCTAATTCCTGAACGGGGGATATGTCAAGCGGGTGTTGGGAATGGGGGAATCTATGAATACATCAGAAAAAAGATTGTCAAAATTGACATTGTTTGCCTATGGAATGGGCGATTTCGCCAGCAATCTCTGCTGGACCTTTATAGGAAGTTATCTTTCTGTATTTTATACCGATGTGGTTGGAATGGCTCCAGCTATTGCGTCAGCAATCATGCTGATTGCAAAAATCTGGGATGGTGTAAACGATCCGATGTTTGGTGCAATTGCAGAACGCACCAATACCAAGAGGGGACGCTTCCGCCCGTATATTCTGTTCGGAGCACCGATTCTGGCTGTGTTGTCCGTTCTGGCATTTACCACGATAGGGAGGGGAAATGCGGCAGTTATTTACGCGGCAATTACATATATTGGATGTGGCATGGCTTATACGGTTGTAAACCTTTCTTACGGTTCCTTGTCTACCGTTATGACAACGAATCCGGAGGATATTGCGCAGCTGAACAGTTGGAGAATGATGGGAACGAATTTAAGCTCTGTTCTACTCAATGCGATTACTGCGCCGCTTTTGATGAAATTTTCCGGCGGCTCAGAAAGCTACACCGCAGGCGCCTACACAAAGGTGGCAATTTTATTTGCGATCTGTGCTTTGCCATTGTTCTATTTTGTATATGTAAACTGCAAGGAAACCATCAAGCCGGCAGCAGGTGCTACCAAGGTATCCGTTGGAACAAGTATCAAAACAGTATTATCAAATAAGCCTTTAATTTTAGTGTTCTTTATTCAACTTCTGGCAATGACCGCATTTTTCGGTCGTATGGGAGTGGTGATTTATTACCTGATGTACAATGTGCAGCGGTATGACCTGATCGCAGCGTTTATGTCTTTGCCATCGTTATTTACCGTTATAGGAATCTTTCTGACCAAGAATTATATCGTAAAGATCGGAAAGAAAAAGATGGCAGCGATCGGCTATATCGGAGCAGCAATTTCCCTGATCCTGATTTTTATCATTGGAAAAACTGCCGGATATACAAATATTCCACTGTTGCTGGGACTGCATTGTGCCTATGGTTTCTTCTGCTTTTCCTTCCCGATTCCGATGGCGATGGTTCCGGATGCCATCAATTATCAGGAAGACCGGACAGGCGTGCGTTCCGATGGAATTTCCTATGCAACGGTTTCACTTTCCACGAAGTTTGGCTCTGCCTTTGGCGTATCGGGTGCGCTTCTGATCATGGGAGCAACTGGCTATATTGCCAATGCACAGCAGACCGCAGCAGCACTCAATGGAATCAATGTGACAGTCAACCTAATCTTTGGTATCATGTATCTGTGCTGTCTGATTCCGTTGGCAATGTATCCGCTGAATGAAAAGAAAAGTGGAGAAATTATCGAAAATCTCCAGAAAAAGCGTGCACAGAGAGATGAAAAATAATATAATCTAGGAAAGGAACAATTCAAAAAAACAGGCTCTGACAGAATTTGCCCCAAGGCGTTCAGTCAGAGTTTTGTGCATGCATACAGGACGGGGAAAAACAATGGAGAGGCATTTCAAACAGGAAAAATTAAAAATTGAGGTGTTAAATATCAGAGAGGAGCGGGAGCATTTTCATCAGGATATCGAGTTGTTGTTTGTGCTTGAGGGAACGTTAGATGTGGCGATGGGAGAGCAGACAACGCATATGCAGCCGGAGGATATTCTGGTCATCAATGCAAACAAGAGGCATTGTCTAAAGGGCAGCCCGGACATTCTTTTTGCCCGGCTTTACATTACTTATCAGTTGGTGAGTGATATTTTCGAAAGTACCGATATCATTTTCTGGTGTGACTCCACCAAGGGCGATACGGATCGCTACCGGGAGATGAGGGAAACCCTGAAAAAATTATTGAATCATTATCTTAGCACTCGAGGAGGGGTGGCGAATTTCGGGCATATTGCATTGTGCTACCAGGTCATGGATCTCTTGTCCTCCTATTTCCTTGTCCGTACCGGTGACCGGCATTTAGAGGATGGAGCAGACCGCTTCGAAAACCGCTTATCCCAGATCAATAATTATATCCGGGCAAATTACAACCAGTCGATCAGTTTAAACGATCTTGCCAGCCAGCTCTATCTTTCGGTCGGCTATCTCTCGCGCTTTTTTAAGAAAAACTACGGGATGAATTTTGCTGCATACTTAGCAAATGTTCGGTTGTATCATGCAGTCGATGACCTGTTGTATACCGAGCAGCCGGTCACAAGAATTGCATATGACAATGGATTTTCCAATGTCACCGTGTTTAATAAGGCGTTTAAGGCGGCATATGGAGAGACGCCATCTGCGTTCCGTAAGCAGGCAAAGGTGAAGGAGCAGAATGCCCAAAAAGAGGAGAACGATCAGCTCGTAGAGGAGCGTCTGGAAGAATTTCTCAGAAACGATGGTCTTCAGAGAGAGGAACAAAAGACCAAGGAAGAAGTCAGGATAGAATTTTCGGTGCAGACGCAGGAGCAAACCAAGTATATATGGAAGGATATGATCAATATCGGTGCGGCGGAGGATCTGCTGCGATCGGAAATCCGGGAGCATGTGATTTACCTGAAGGAGGCGTTGCAGTTTCACTATGTCAGATTTTGGAATATTTTCTCTAAGGATATGCTGATTGATATTTCCAGCGGAGAAGAAGGGTATAATTTTTCGAGACTGGATTCAATTCTCGATTTTCTGCTGCAGAATGGATTAAAACCGCATATTGAACTGGGGATGAAGCCGCGCAGATTGTATGGAAGTGTGCAGACAGCATTGATTTTCGAAAGGAATGAGGATGCGTTTCCGGGAGATGAGAAGTGGAAGTGTGTGCTTGATGCTATGATGCGGCATCTGCTTCACCGGTATGGAAGGACAGAGATCGGAACGTGGAGAATGGAGCTGTGGTTTCGGGAGGATACAGAAAAAAACTGGGAGGGGATGAAGGGCTATTTCCGGCTGTTTAATATCACCTATGAGGTCATTCACCGTTACAGTGAGGAGATTCAGGTGGGCGGAGGCGGCTTTCGATTTCTGTATGATATCCAAAACGTATATGCAAAGTTTTTGGAGGAATGGAAAAAGGAACCGTATTTCCCGGATTATCTCTCATTTTTGTATTATGCATATCAGCAGGGGGAGGTCGCGCAGGATAACTACAGCAAGCGTCTGACAGACAGTGAAGGCTTCCTTCATTATATGCAAAAGGTAAAACGGTATATGGCAGAATCCGGAATTGAGGAGACGTATCCGGTGTATGTTACGGAATGGAACCTGACGATTTCGGATCGAAATTATATCAATGACACCTGCTTTAAGGGCGCTTATGTGGTAAAAAATATTCTGGACTGCTATCCATTGTGCGAGGGTATGGCACTGTTTCAGGGAAGTGACCGGACCTCGGAATACTACGATTCTCACGATATGCTTTATGGAGGCACGGGAATTATTACAAAGGATGGAATATTAAAACCGGCAGGCTTTGCCTTTGACTTTTTGAACCGGCTGCTACCGTATTATATCGGAAAAGGGGAGAATTGTATTCTGACAACAGATGGTCATGGAAGCTACGGCATCCTCTGTCACAATGCGAAAAAGCTCAATTACAACTATTATCTTTCCGCGGAAAATGAGCTGGATAAGGAGAATATCTGGAAATATTTTGAGGATCGGGAGGCAAAGGAGCTTGCGATCCGGCTGCGCGATGTCCGGGATGGTGTGTATCAGATGAAAACCTACAGTATCAATGAAAAAAACGGAAGTGTTCTGGATATCTGGGCGGAGATGGAATACGAAAGTGAATTGACTAGAAATGATATCAAATATTTCCGCCGAACCTGTGAGCCGAGACTCAAAATCCAGAAGGTTGAAGCGAAGGAGCAGACGCTGGATCTGGATGTAACGCTAGCGGCGAATGAGATTGCGTTTATCCGGCTGAAATGGTTTGCATGAAATCACTTGCTGATTTTGTATGCGTAAAAGATATAAATGATACCCACATATATGCCTATCGCCTAAGGCGATAGGCATATGCGGTTGCAGTTTGTGTATGAGAACGGTAGTAAAAACGCTGTACTAGGATTCAAACAGAATCGCTTCTCCGGTTTCTGAAGATTTCCACGCGGCCTCCATCACAGAGAGTACACGCCGGACTTCGGAAATCTTGATTTTAGATTCAGCTTTTCCATTCAGCACATCCGAAACATTCCGGTAGAAATCTACCCAGTCGGTCTGAATCTCTGGAAGCGGCTCGGTTACGATGCCTCCTGGTGGAACAGGTGCAAACTGTCGGGTTGGACCGGCCTCGGTTTCAGTAATCTGTGGAGGAAGTTTTTCCAACAATTTTCCGGTACGGTAAATGCTGCCATTGCAGCCGAAATCCTCTACAATCATGGTGCCCTTGTCACCGGCAGCAAGCCAGCGCGGCTGATATTTTAGAATATAGGTGGACAGCTCAATATGGGCGGTTACACCGTTATCCATTTTCAGAATGATCTTAAAGTAGTCATCAACTTCCTCATGCAGTACATTTTTGATGTCTGCATAAACGGATTTGATTTTGGCATCCGGCATCATAAACAGGATCTGGTCGATCAGATGCACACCCCAGTCGTAGATCATGCCGCCGCCGTATTTTTTATACAGATGCCATTCGTGCATGTATCCGTTGCCGGAATGCAGCTTGGATTCAATCGTAAAAATATTGCCAAGGAGTCCTTCATCATATGCTTTTTTCACGGTCAGCATATCCTTGTCCCAGCGCCGGTTCTGGTGCGAGGTGAAAAAGACTCCTGCCTCCTTGCAGGCTGCCTCCATCTCATCGAGCTCCTGCACACTCATGGCAGCGGGCTTTTCGGTAATAACGTTCTTCCCGGCTTTGGCGGCCTTGATGCACATTTCCTTGTGCAGATAGTTGGGAACGGTCAGGATAACGGTATTGACCTCAGGATCTGCCAGAAGCTCATCCGCATTCGTATACAGCCGATACCCCATTTCAATTGCTTCTTTTTGTTTTTCTTCGGCAATGTCGCATACAGCAGCAATCTCAACACCTGCTCTTGGAGCGTTCTGCGCATGCCATTTTCCCATTCCGCCGAAACCGATGATTCCAAGTTTAATAATCATAAAATGAAAACCTCCTTGCTTTGGTCTGGTGTTTACTTTTCTGGCTTTCATTATAAATGAAAACGAGTGGTCTGCCTTTCGAAAAATGCACCTTATTTCTGTGCGGAAAGTACATTTTTGACCAAAATAAAGTTCAAAAGAAACAGGAGGTTATAATCTGCTATCATTTTTTTGACTTACTCTTAGACCAGCTCCTCCGGAATCAGATGAGGGATGCTGTTCGGCTTTACATATTTGCGGGACTGTCGGGGTGTCATACCGTAAAGCTCCTTGTACATACGGTTAAATACAGTCTGGTTCGTAAAACCGATCTGGTGCATGACCTCGGCAACGGAAAGCTCCGTGGAGCTGAGCAGACGCCCGGCATGGGAGATCCGCACCTCATTGAGATATTGCAGGAACGTAATTCCCATATGCTGTTTGAAAAAGCGGCAGAAATATTCCTTGCTGAAGCCGATTCTGGCAGAAATATCGTTCAAGGTGATTTTTTCCGGATAATGCTCAGTAACATAGGAAATAATCACGCGGAGTGCGTCATTTGGCTTTTTCTCATCAGTTGCGGTCCCCAAAGGGGCATACACCGAAAACGACTGGATCAGGTCGGACAGCATCAAAAGAGCGATACCATCCGAGCGCATGGTGCTGGTGCTTTCTTTTTTAATACTGGAACGGGTGAGGTCACGGGCAAGCTGACAGAGCGTAAGGTATTCTGTTGACTTGGGGTGATCCAGCGGCAGTGGCTGACATTGGATGTGGTACAATTCCAGATCCGGGCAGTACAATGCCATCTGCTTTTTGTCCACATGAATGCATAAAAACATATAAAGAGGAGAGGCAGACTGGATGGAATGCATCTCCTTAGAGTCAAAAACGACCAGCTGGTTGCGGGAAAGCAAAAAGGCTTCGTGATCAATCTGGATGGTGACTTCTCCATTGAGACAGAACAGGATTTCCATTGCGTCATGCCAGTGCATAGGGATGTGCGGGCTTTCGAGAGCCGCCATGGAAATTTTCAGACCAAGATTTCCCAACGGATGCATGGCCTCGTGATATACAGTTTTCATTGTAAAAATCTCCTTTATTTGCGGTTATTTTATATAAAAATGTCAATATCGTTGTAAAACAGGATAATTATAGCACTGGTTTTAGAAAAAAAACAAGCGTAAAATACAACATGTTACGAGGATATGGAGAGAAAAAAGGAGAGATTGAGATGAACAATACGATGACAATTATGGGAAACAATACGACAATGACAAAATGCTACGCTAACGTAGGAAAGAATAGAACCTGGTTTCAGCGCCTGAAAGGTTATTTTCTGGACAATGCAGATTATTTTGCAACTGCTTCTGTTATGTTGAATGGAAATGCAGCCTCAGCCGCTCAAATCATGAAAAATACAAATAGATAAGATGCATTTTCAAAGGTCAAAAACAGACAGCTTGTTTTTGACTTTTTTTTTATAAAATAAAACCGAAAAATAAAAATGTCAGTTTTCTTACTTGTAATGCGACAAAATGTGGGAAGTGAAGCCACGTGGATTTTTGTACAATCAAAATAAATCAAACGAAAGCAATGAAGCGAAATGACGCTGCAAAGTAATGGAAAGGAGAAAACGAACATGATGAAATTCGGTTTATTAACATCTATCTGCGAGGGCATGACATTTGAGGAAGTTGTGGATTTTGCCGCAGAAAATCAGCTGGAATGTCTGGAGGTAGCCTGCTGGCCACAGGGCGGCGCACAGAGAAGATATGCGGGTGTAAGCCATATTGATGTTGCCAATCTGGACGAGAAGAAGGCGGCAGAAATCAAGCAGCTTTGTCAGGAAAAGGGCGTAGAGATTTCTTCCCTCGCATATTATCCCAACACACTGGAGCCGGACGAGAAAAAAAGAAACAGCTATATCAGCCATTTATACAAACTGATGGACGCATCTGTATTGCTCGGTGTCAATATGATTACAACATTTATCGGACGTGATTCCAAGAAAAATGTGGATGAAAATATGGAGCTGGTAAAAGAGGTCTGGACACCGATTGTACGGTATGCAGAGGAAAAGGGCGTGCGGATTGCCATTGAAAACTGTCCAATGCTCTTTACCAATGATGAGTGGCCGGGCGGACAGAATATTATGTCAACGCCGGCAAACTGGCGGAGAGTATTTGAGATTTTGGACAGCCCCAATCTGGGAATTAATTATGATCCTTCTCACTTTGTATGGCAGCAGATTGATTATATCAAGCCAATTTATGAATTTAAGGATAAGATTTTCCATGTACATTACAAGGATATCAAGGTATTCTGGGATAAGCTGGCAGATGTGGGTGTGATGGCAACTCCGCTTGAGTATATGTCTCCAAAGATTCCGGGACTCGGTGATGTGGACTGGGGCAAATATGTATCAGCACTGACAGATATCGGATTCGAGGGCTGCTCAGTAATCGAGATTGAGGATAAGTCATTTGAAAAGGATATCGAGGATGCCAAGCGTGCGATCCGTCTGAGTGCAAGATATCTGCGGAATTTTATTGAATAAAGGAACAATACGGGAAAATTAGAGGATATAGAAAAGAGCTTTGCGAAAATGCAAAGCTCTTTTACCTTGTAAAATTCTAAGCTGAAAAATTACATGGTTTCTCCATCTGTTTTACAAGAATGAAGATGTGAGGCCAGACATTCAACTGCTATTTCCATAGCATCCTTTAAAGAGTCTGCCTGTGTTACAAGATACTTGACTGTTTAGGCGCGCAGACCCCGCAAAGAAGCCGTCGTTTCCGACAGCACATTTTGGTTGCGGATTACTCCCAGCGTGATGCCGACCAGCAGCGAATTGAATACACTGTTGGCAAAACCGTAGGACAAAAACGGGACACTTGCGGTATAGACCGGACTGCAGCCCAAATTGGTCAGTACAAAATGTAAAAGCTCAAAAAGAAGAATCCCACTTGCAGCAGTGCCGGCCAGCAGAGCCAGACGATTGCTCTGGTGCAGGGCATAGTGAAGACTGCGCAGTACAAGGACTGCAAGCGCAACGATCACAAGAATACCGGATACGATACCAAACCACAGGAAGATGCTGTGCAGGACATAGGTGGAGGCAAGGCTTTCCGTATCCACATAGGAACTGATTGTGCCGCCACCAAAGGCAAGCATCTGCTGCTGCTCCAACGCAAGCATTTGCTGGACGTAGCCTGAACCCTTCAGAAATTCCGTCAGGCGGTCACGCATATAGGAGTCCTGAAAGAACAGAATCACAAAGCAGGCGGCTGCCGCCACGTAGGGAAGCACCGTCAGCAGCCAGAGCGTCCTTTTAGAGCTGCCAGTCAGTATGCCACGATGAATGGCAAGGCAGAGCAGCAAAAGCGTCAGGCATCCGGCAGCAAGCACCGTTGACCAAGTGATAATTGTGCCAAAAAGCATCCGGACGAGAAACAAAAGCGTTAGTCCGTGCAGGAACCAAATGGCTTTTGCCCCCTTGTCCCGTAGCCGGTATAACAGCAGGGCATATACCAGCGGATAGACCAGTGCCAGATAGTAGCAGAGGGTGTACTGCCGACTGTAAAAGCCGAAGAACCATGGCGGTAGCAGACCAAGTAAAAAGATTGCCAGAAGAATCCATGTGCCTTTTGCAAGATACATGTAGTTGCCAAAGATGCACAGCAGAAGGAGGCCAAGCCCGATTGCATTGTAAAGGATGGTGCGCTGCAGATAGGTATCGGACAGGATGGCAGTATCGGGTGTAAGGTGTGTATATACCAGATACTGCATCGCAATTCCGAGTACAGTCAGTACGACAGCCAGACCAAACAGCGCGATTGGAAACTTCGGGCGGTGTACCTGATTGAGAGCTTCCCCGGTGGAAACCGGATCACCCATCTGCCGCACAGCCTCCTGCATTGCAACAGCTTCACTCATACCGGAGGCACGGTAATCCTGTGCCTGTTCTTCAATATGATCCTGAATTTCTGCAAGGACACTTGCCCGCGCATGCGGATTTACGATCTGCTCTCCGAGCGTCTGCAGGTACTCTTTTTCATCCATCCTAACATCCTCCTTCCATACTCAGTACATTGGTGACTGCCGACTGATAGGTCATCCATTCCTGCTTTTTTTCGGAAGAATGATGCCGGCCGGCCTCTGTCAGCTGGTAATATCTGCGTTTTTTCCCGGAAGAGGCATCCTCATAGGACCGCACATAGCCCTTGCTCTCCAGAGAGTGGAGCAGTGGGTACAGGGTGCCGGCTTTCAGTTCAAAGACGTTGTTGGATTTGCTGCGAAGAGCTTCAATCATTTCGTAGCCATACATATCTTTCGTTTCCAAAAGGCGCAGAAGCAGCAATGCCATGCTTCCCTGTACGAGATTTTTGTCAATACCCATGGTATATGACCTCCTTTCAGTGATAGGTACTATAGACAGTCTATACATGAAAGTATATATCGACAGCCTATACATGTCAAGCAAAGGGAAAAGTGTTGTGCAATATGCACGAAAAATAGAGAGGAAAACTTACTTATTTCACAAAAATGAGAATAACACTTGCGAAACTGTGCAAAATAGGTGTATACTCTGCTTACTGAAAACGTTACCGGAAACATTGCCGTGAACGTTTTCAATCAGGGGCTGCCGTATGAACGGTAACGCTACGAACGTATTTATTTCAGGAGGGTGAAAATATGAAAAAGAAAATTGTATCAGCATTAATGGTTGCCGCAATGGTTGTCACAGCATTCGCAGGATGCGGAAGCGATAAGGGCGGCACATCCACACAGGGTGGAGACAAGACCAGCAAGAGTTCCGGAAAGGTTTACATGTTAAACTTTAAACCAGAGACAGACGAAGCCTGGCAGAATCTGGCAGAGACCTATACCGATCAGACAGGTGTAGAGGTAAATGTGCTTACCGCAGCAGACGGACAGTACAACACAACATTACAGTCCGAGATGGCAAAGTCGGATGCACCTACCATCTTCAATGTAGGAAATTCTTCCGCAGCACAGACATGGAACGATTATACATATGATCTGAAGGACTCTGAACTTTACAAGCACTTGACAGATAAGTCTCTTGTAATCAACTATGATGATAAGGTAGCTGCCATTGCAAACTGCTATGAGTGCTACGGTCTGATCTACAACAAGACAATTCTGGAAGGATACTGTGGCATGGATGGTGCTGTAGTTTCTTCGGTAGATGAGATTAACAACTTTGATACTTTAAAGAAAGTTGCAGATGACATCAATTCCCGTATTGATGACATCAATAAGGAACTTGGAACTGACCTGACAGAGGCATTTGCTTCCGCAGGACTGGATGACGGATCTTCTTGGAGATTTTCCGGACATCTTGCAAATATGCCACTGTACTATGAGTTCAAGGATGATGGATGTGACCTTACAGCCGGGGAAGAGTCCATTAAGGGAACTTATCTTGATAACTTCAAAAACGTATGGGATATGTATGTATCTGATTCCGCAGCAGATCCTAAGACATTAAATTCCGGTGCATTAAATGCAGAGTCTGAGTTTGGTATGGGAGAGGCAGTCTTCTACCAGAATGGTGACTGGGAGTTCTCTCCGTTAACAAACGAGGAAAACGGATATGCCGTTACAGCAGATGACTTATCCATGATGCCAATTTACTTTGGTGTAGATGATGAGAATGAAGGACTTTGTGTTGGTACTGAGAACTACTGGGCAGTGAACGCAAAGGCATCTCAGGAAGATATTGATGCAACACTTGAGTTCTTAAACTGGGTAATCACTTCTGACGAGGGACGTGATGCCATTACAAATCAGATGGGACTTACTGCTCCATATGATACATTTACAGGTGATTACGAGACAAAGAATGCATTTGCACAGGCTGCAAACAAGTTAATGACTGACGGAAAAACATCTGTAGCATGGAGCTTCAATGCTACTCCAAACGTAGATGACTGGAGAGCAGATGTTGTTTCTGCCCTGACTGCCTATACCGCAGGTGAAGGTGAGTGGGATGCTGTAAAGACCGCATTTGTTGATGGATGGGCAAATCAGTGGAAGATCGCCCATGAAGATGATGCACAGTAATCAAAGATGATGGGAAAAGGGGTAAGTGGCATGCCGCTTACTCCTTTTTTTAAAGAAGCACCTGCAGTGCAGGCTGGTACTGGCAGGGGCTGCAGTTAGTGAAAGGAATGTATTATGGAAAAAGCAATTAAAAAATATTTCCCGATTTTTCTGCTTCCGACAATGATTGCATTTGCAATTGGATTTATTGTACCGTTTGTATATGGAATTTTCTTATCTTTTTGTAAGTTCACAACCGTTACAGACTGGAAATGGAAAGGGTTACAGAACTATTCGAGAATCTTTTTTGTAAACGGAAAGTTAGACACAACATTTATTCATTCATTATGGTATACAGCGTTATTTACGGTTGTATCGGTGCTGATCATCAATGTGATTTCATTTCTCATTGCGATGGCACTTACCAAAGGCATCAGGGGTACCAATCTTTTCCGTACCGTATTTTTCCTGCCAAACCTGATTGGTGGTATCGTACTCAGTTATATCTGGCTGATGATTTTTAACAGCGTATTATCCAATTTCTCCAAGACAATCGTATCCACACAGTGGTATGCGTTCTGGGGTATGATTATTGTAGTATGCTGGCAGCAGATCGGATATATGATGATTATCTATATTGCAGGAATCCAGAATATTCCGGGAGAATTAATCGAGGCGGCAAAGATTGATGGTGCAAATTCCTGGCAGCTGCTCCGGCATGTAACACTTCCGATGCTGATGCCGACGATCACCATTTGTACATTCCTGACGCTGACCAATGGATTTAAGTTATTTGATCAGAACTTCGCTCTGACCGGTGGTAATCCGGCTAAGATGTCACAGCTTCTGGCATTAAATATTTATGACACAATGTACGGCACGACCGGATGGCAGGGCGTTGGTCAGGCCAAAGCGGTTATCTTCTTTATTCTGGTTGCAGTTATTGCGCTGATTCAGAATAAACTGACCACAAGCAAGGAGGTGCAGGACTAATGGCTAAAAAGAATAACAATCAGGTAAGTGCTGTCCGTCAGGCAAAACATGGCTGGATCTGGACACTGGCATTTACGGTTATCAGCATTTTATGGATTGCACCAATTCTGGTAGTCCTTTTAAATTCCTTTAAAAGAAAAGCCTTTATTTTCAGACATCCGTTTACACTTGGAACAGAGCCGCTTTCCGCTGGCTGGGATAAATTTATCCATGGTGTTGAACGTGCATTCTGTGGCTGGCTGAACTATTCCAACGGTATCCGTAAGACAAATTTCTGGAACAGTTTTGGGATTTCCCTGTTTATTACAGTAGGCTCGGTTGCATTGATTATTATCTGCTGCTCCATGTGTGCATGGTATATTACCAGAGTCCATACAAAAGTGACGAAAACAATTTATGTACTGTGTCTGTTTTCCATGATTGTTCCATTCCAGATGGTAATGTTTACGTTATCAAAATTTGCAAACCTTTTACATCTGTCCAATCCTCTTGGAATTATTGTTGTATATCTGGGATTTGGAGCGGGGCTGGCCGTTTTCATGTTTACCGGCTTTGTAAAGGGAATTTCCCTGGAAATTGAAGAAGCTGCAATGATTGATGGATGTACACCATTACAGACCTTTTTTAAGGTGGTTTTTCCAATTTTAAAGCCAACGACGGTAACGGTAGCAATCCTTGAGGCGATGTGGGTATGGAATGATTACCTTCTGCCGAGTCTGGTGTTGAATATTAATAAGTATAAAACCATTCCGATCGCAATCCAGTTCCTGAAACAGAGTCATGGACAGATCGACTGGGGTGCCATGATGGCGGTACTTGTTCTTGCAATTCTGCCAATTATTATCTTTTATATTGCGTGCCAGAAATATATAATAGAAGGAGTTCTTGCAGGTGCTGTCAAGGGCTAGAAAATAGACATTTCGTCTGTATATACGAGGTGAAGGAATGACAATTGTAGATATTGCGAAAGAGGCAGGATATTCTGTCAGTACGGTTTCCCGTGTCCTGAATGGAAGAAGAGATGTCAGCGAAGAAGCCCGTGACCGCATTATGCGAATTGTGGAAGCTTACCAGTTTGTACCAAATAACAATGCCAAGCATTTAAAACAGACCGTGAGCCAGAGTATTCTGATTCTCGTAAAAGGTACTTCGAATATGCTGTTTACAAATATCATAGAGGTAATTCAGGATACTATTGAGGGATCGGATTATTCCCTGCGGGTGCATTATCTGGATGAAGATGCAGATGAAGTGAAAGAGGCTGTGCGGATGTGCAGGGAACATAAGCCAATGGGGATTTTGTTCCTTGGAGGTAATATACAGTACTTTCATGAAGAATTTGAACTGGTCAATGTTCCGTGTGTGCTGGTGACAGATCGGGCGGATAAACTGGGATTTCGGAATCTTGCATCGGTTTCAACAGATGATATGGCAGCTGCGGAGATGGCGGTTGATTATCTGTTTGATCACGGACATCGCGATATTGCTGTTATCGGGGGAGATATGGCATTATCTTCCCCAAGTAAATACCGTAAAGCAGGAGCGAAGCGCAGCTTTATAAAACATGGCTGTGAATTTGAGGAAGAAAGTTATGCGGTAGCGCGGTTCTCATATGAGAGTGCATACAATGCCATGAACCGGATGCTGGCTTCCCAAAGATCTATTACAGCGGTTTTTGCCATGAGTGATGTGATGGCAGTTGGTGCCATGCGCGCGATTTTTGATGCGGGTCTGCGGGTGCCGGAGGATATTTCGGTGATCGGATTTGACGGAACACTTCTTGCAGATTATTATAATCCAAAGATTGTGACGGTTTGTCAGGGGTATGAAAAGATTGCCAGAAAAAGTATTGATCTGTTGTTTGGCATGATTGATCTCAACAAACCGGCCACACATGAACTGGTTCCATTTAGTTTAAAAAACACAGAGAGCGTAAGCTCTATTTGATTTCTGCTTATTTTTAAGAAGCCGTGCAGCGTTGCTGCACGGCTTTAATTGATTGAGGGACGGAGCAGCCGGTAGATGGCTGCTGCAAGTGGCACGGCAAACAGGATTCCCCAGATACCGAATGCCCCACCGCCGACAATGACTGCGGCAAGTACCCAGATGCCGGGCAGCCCGATGGAATGTCCGACCACACGGGGATAGATAAAATTGCCTTCGATCTGCTGGAGAATTGTTAAAAAGATAAGAAATACCAGTGCTTTTACCGGGGAAACCGTAAGAAGCATACACGCACCGGCTGCGGCACCGATATAAGCTCCGATGACCGGTAGCAGTGCGGTTACACCTACCAGACAACCGATCATGGCAGCATAGGGAAGCCGAAGAATCCACATGCCGATGGTACAAAGCATACCGAGGATTACTGCCTCTATGGTCTGTCCTGCCAGAAAATGATGGAAGGACTGATTGAGAACCGTCAGTACATAACGTATTTTTTTCCCTTGGAAAACACCGAAACACCGGTCGATCAGGGAACTGCCCATCCGTAAGAGGGATTCTTTGGCAGCAAGCAGATAAAAAGAAAACATCAGTCCCGGCAGAAAAATTAAAAGCCAGCTGCCAAGTTTCTCCAGGGAAGTTTTCATGCCTTTTGCCAGACGGGGGATTTTTGCAATCAGTGTATCCCAGCAAAAGGGTTCATTCATCCATGCCCGGATTTCGTTTCCCATGCCAAGATCCATTTGCAGATGTTCGTTTGCCCACTCACACAGTAATTCTAAAACCTGGGGGAAATCGGTTGCGATGATCCGGATGCAGGATAACAGCTGAGGAACGATCATCCACCATAAGATCAGGATCACAAGCACAAGCGAAAGGTAGGAGAGTGTCATACATAGGGGACGCTGTAAGGGCGCAATGGCTGCCATACGGCATATTCTTGCATACCCTTTTTCGTAAAAACACATAAGGATATTAACTACATAGGCAATCATACAGCCGATCAGCAAGGGAAGGACTGCGCGGAAAACAGTTTTTGCAATTACTGCCAGAATGGGCAATACATAAAATAGTGAACCATACATAGGGCATACTCCTTTTCCTCTACAAATATTTATTAGTTTGGGCAGAAGAAAGCGGGATTATGTAAAAATAAGGAAATGTTAAGGTAGAATCATGGTTTCGCCCCTTGAAATCATGGAGAAAGAAAGCTAGAATACAAAACAGATGATAGAATCAAAAAGTATTGCTTATTTAAAGAAGGGATCCGATGATGAAAAAAGGACTGGTCATGGAAGGCGGAGCCATGCGCGGAATGTTCACCGCCGGAGTCATCGACGTGATGATGGAGCATCAGATTATATTTGACGGAGCAATGGGAGTATCTGCAGGAGCTGTGTTTGGCTGTAATTATAAGTCCAATCAGCCGGGACGCGTCATTCGTTACAATGCAGCGTACTGTAATAAACCGCAGTATGCGGGACTGCGTACATTTTTGAAAACAGGGGATATGTTCGGGGAACAGTTCTGTTATCATGATATCCCGGAGCATCTTGATCCGTTTGATTATGAGACTTACCGCAAGAATCCGATGGATTTTTACGTGGTGGTGACAGATGCCAAAACCGGGAAAGCTCTTTACAAAAAAGTGGATCGGTGTGATAAGAAAGAAATGGAATGGATGAGAGCATCGGCATCCATGCCGATTGTGTCAAAGCCGGTCTGCGTGGATGGATATGAATTGCTTGATGGAGGCGTAGCAGATTCCATTCCGGTGCAGAAAATGCAGGAACTGGGGTTTGATAAAACGGTAGTGGTTCTGACGCAGCCGCGGGATTATGTGAAAAAAAAGAATCAGCTGATGCCGCTGGCGAAAGTATCGCTTCGCAGGTATCCGGCGATGATTGATGCCATGGAACACCGGCATGAGCATTACAACGAAGAACTGGAATATATCAGGGAAAAAGAAGAACGTGGGGAATTGTTTGTCATTCGTCCGCCCAAAAAGATAGAAGTCAGCAAAGTAGAAAGAGACCGGCAGAGACTCCTTGCCGCCTACCGTATGGGACGGGAGACGATGAAGGAGCATATGCGCAGTCTCGAGCGGTTCCTGAAATAAGCACCTGTTACAGAAATCGGTAAATCAGGATCGCCAGCACAATTCCGATGATGCCGGCGATCGTTATTTTTATGGTTAATCCAAATGTGAGCACCAGAATTCCCAGATCAAGTACCAGTGGGTTGGAAAGACCAAAGGTCTGTCCGTAATTCAGCCAGCGGAGAGCCGGAACACCGGCACTAAGCTGACCGATAAAGCCACCCAGTACAACACCTGCGAGAATCATCAAAAGAAGTGCCCAATAGTTTTTCCCAGCAGTTCCTTTTGCCATAAAATATCCTCTTTTCTAAAGTCTAGACTCCTATCATATCATAAAAAGTGAAAAATCACAAAGGATACATGTTTTTTGTATAGAACAGCATTGAAGCCTTTGGTTTTTTGTGATAAATTAAACATATCGGCATGAATTGGTATATGGGGGAGGACAATTGAAAAAAATAGCATTGATATCAGACGGCTGGCGCCGGATGATCACGTATGCCTGGGTAGATGGAATCATTCGGAGAATTCGCGAACTGGATGAGGATATTGCTTTGTATCAGTACAATTGTTATGGCAATTGGAGCAAAGATGCATTGCATAATACGGGCGAATATAATATTTATAATCTGCCGGATCTGTCAGCGTTTGATGGAATTATACTGGATGGAAGCAATATTGTGGATGTCCGGCAAAAAGAAAAGATTGTAGAACGCCTGCAGAATTGCGGGGTTCCGGTTCTTTCCCTGGACTGGTATATCAGCGGATTTTATTATGTAGGCGCAGATAACCGGCGTCCGATCCGTGAACTTATGACACATTTATACGAAGTGCATGGATGCCGCAGATTTGTTTTTGCCGGAGGCCCGGAAGATGCTTTCGGAAATTTTGAACGTGTTGCTGCGTACTGCGAATGCCTGAAAAAATATGGAATGACATTGGATGACAATCCGATTTTATGTGGGGATTACGACTATGAGACAGGCGTGAACTATATGCGGGAGTATGTCCATAGCGGCTCGAAACTTCCAGATGTGTTTGTCTGTGCAAATGACAATATTGCGGCAGGAATCTGTGCAGAGGCAGAACAGTGGGGGTACCGCGTACCGGACGATTTTCTGGTGACGGGCTTTGATAATCTGGATAAGGCAGCCTATTTCCGTCCGCAGATTACGACTGTATTTCAGGACCGGGAGGAGATCGGAAAGCTTTGTGTGGATGTACTGCTCCGTATCTGGGAAGGAAAACCGGTGGAAGAACGCAATTATATTCCGGTTACCTGTATTTACGGAGAAAGTTGTGGCTGTCCGAATAACGGCATGGTAAATTACCGTGAATATATAAAGGAAAAGATTGTCGCCGCAGTCAAAAAAGATGAGGATGATTCCCTTCTCGTGGAATTGGAAGCGCAGATGGCAAGGTGCAATGGTTTCCGGGAAATTTTTGAATATATTGTTGACTATTTCCAGAAACTGAGATGTGACGGGGTATATTTTGTGGTGGACCGCAAGCTGTTTGCGGCCGATGAGGATACGGATTTTCCGGTGGAAGGCTATGATGAAAAGAATCTTGTGGTGGCAGATGGATTTGAGAACCATAAGAGAATGGCATTTGCCAGTGTCGGGGAACTGAACCGCCATCTGGAAGAAACAGGAAGCCAGAATGCCTATCTGTTTACCCCGATTCATTTCCGGGAACAGTCGGTTGGTTATCTGGTAATGAAAAACGGACGCTTTCTGTATGATAATCCATATTATTATGACATTCACAGCACGATTGTAAAGACACTGGAAACGCAGTTTAAGCAAAAACAGCTGGAGAATGCAGCAAACAAACTCCAGATGCTGTACAACAGGGACCCGCTGACCGGTATCTGTAACCGGATTGCGTATACGGACATTATCCGTCCGGCATTTGCAAAGTATCAGGAAAAGGGAATAGCATGTGCGCTTGTCTTTGTGGATGCGGATGATTTTAAATCTGTGAATGACACATATGGACATGAATTTGGAGATCAGGTACTGATAAGAATTGCACAGGTTCTTGAGGAAGAATGCCCGGAACAGGGATATGTATGCAGATACGGAGGCGATGAGTTCATCGGATTTTTCCCATATGCGACTTCCAAAAAGGCACAACAGTACACGGATCGTGTGCAGAGCCGGCTGACCAAGGAAAACATTATGATCAGTATCGGTGTAGAGCTGACGTTTGCGGGGGGAGAAGAGACTATAGATGAGTATCTGTCACTTGCCGATCAGAATATGTACCGCCAGAAACAAATGCGCAAAGAAAGCAGGAAAAATATCGATTGATAATAGATTGACAAATTTATCTTACCAATGTATAGTAACTTAGTAGGAATACTAAGTTTTAAATGCTGTACATTTTTTTAAGAAAGAAGAGATATATTATCATGAAGATTTCAACAAAAGGCAGATATGCCATGAGACTGATGCTGGATCTGGCATTGAACAACACAGGAGCGCCGATCAGTTTAAAAGATGTTGCAAGACGTCAGGAGATTTCCGACAAATATCTGGAGCAGATTATTTCCGTATTGAACCGCGCCGGTTATGTGCGCAGTGTGCGTGGAGCACAGGGGGGATATCTGTTGCGTAAAGCACCGGAGGAGTATACCGTTGGAATGATTCTCCGCCTGACCGAGGGATCGCTGGCACCGGTTGCATGTCTCGATGAGGGAGACGACGTCAACTGTGAGAAACGGGAAGACTGTGTTACCCTGATTCTCTGGAAAAAGATTAATGATGCCATCTGCAGTGTTGTGGATCATATCACATTGCAGGATCTGGTTGACTGGCAGAGAGAAAAAAATGGGGATTATGTGATATGAGGTATCTCGAAGAGACATCTCATGCGATGTGCTCCTTATTAAAAAAGAAAAGAAAGTAGGAAGAGTATGAGTAAATTAATCTATCTGGACAATGCGGCTACCACACAGGTATACCCGGAAGTTCTTGATGCGATGCTCCCGTATTTTACGGAGCATTACGGTAATCCGGCAGCTATTTACAGCTTTGCAGGAGAGTCGGAGCGTGCGGTCGCAAAAGCAAGAAAGCAGATTGCAGATGTGATCGGGGCAAAGACCGAGGAAATTTATTTCACCGGAGGCGGAAGCGAGTCCGATAACTGGGCACTCAAAGCAACCGCAGAGGCATACAGCAGCAAGGGAAAGCACATTATCACATCCGCGATCGAGCACCATGCGATCCTGCACACAGCACAGTGGCTGGAATTGCACGGATTTGAAGTGACTTATGTCGGTGTGGATGAAAATGGTAAGATTAAGCTGGACGAGCTTGAGGCAGCCATTCGTCCGGATACAATTCTCATCTCTGTCATGGCAGCAAACAACGAGATCGGAACCATCGAGCCACTGAAGGAAATCGGTGCGATTGCAAAGAAACACGGGGTACTGTTCCATACCGATGCGGTACAGGCATTTGCACATGTGCCGATCAACGTGGATGAGATGAATATCGACATGCTCAGTGCCAGCGGTCACAAGATCAACGGACCAAAGGGAATCGGAGTCATGTATATCCGCAAAGGCGTAAAGATCCGTTCTTTCATTCACGGAGGTGCACAGGAACGTCAGCGCCGTGCCGGCACACACAATGTTCCGGGTATCGTCGGAATCGGGAAAGCAGCGGAACTTGCAGTGGCGAATATGCAAAAGAACACGGAGTATGAAATAAAGCTTCGCGATCATCTGATTGAGCGTGTGCTCCATGAGATTCCGTACACCCGCTTAAACGGAGACCGTACCGACCGTCTTCCGAACAATGCCAACTTCTGTTTCCGTTTTATCGAGGGAGAATCCATGCTGATTCTTCTCGATCAGGCAGGGATCTGCGGCAGCAGCGGAAGTGCCTGCACATCCGGATCGTTAGACCCGTCCCATGTGCTTCTGGCAATTGGACTGCCGCATGAGATAGCACACGGAAGTCTTCGTCTGACACTTTCCGAGAAGACAACCATGGAAGAGATTGATTATACAGTAGACAAATTGAAGGCAATTATCGAACGTCTGCGCAGCATGTCTCCTCTTTACGAGGATTTCGTGCGCAAAAACAAGGAGGAGTAGTATGTACAGCGAAAAGGTAATGGACCATTTTAATAACCCGAGAAACGTAGGAGAGATCGAGAACCCGAGCGGTGTCGGTACAGTTGGCAACGCAAAGTGCGGAGATATCATGCGCATGTATCTGGATATTGATGACAACGGTATTATTCAGGAAGCCAAATTCAAGACATTCGGCTGCGGTGCAGCAGTTGCAACCAGCAGTATGGCAACCGAACTGGTAAAGGGCAAGACCATTCAGGAAGCCCTTCAGGTAACCAACAAGGCAGTTATGGAAGCACTCGACGGACTTCCACCAGTGAAAGTCCACTGTTCCCTGCTTGCAGAGGAAGCGATTCATGCTGCTTTATGGGATTACGCAGAGAAGCACAATATCAGGATCGAGGGATTAGAGCGCCCGGTCAACGATATTAGTGAGAAGGAAGAGGCTCCGGAAGAGGAGTATTAAATGAAAGAAAAAGTAGTTGTAGGCATGTCCGGAGGTGTGGATTCCTCCGTGGCAGCCTATCTTTTAAAGGAACAGGGATACGATGTGATCGGTGTCACCATGCAGATCTGGCAGGATCAGGATGTCTTTGTGCAGTCACAGGAGGGCGGCTGTTGCGGACTTTCCGCGGTAGATGATGCCCGCCGTGTGGCAGAACGTCTGGAGATTCCGTATTATGTGATGAATTTCAGGGAGGATTTCCAGAAGTATGTCATCGACTATTTCGTGTCCGAATACGAAAAGGCACGCACGCCCAATCCGTGCATTGCCTGCAACCGCTACGTCAAGTGGGAATCCCTGCTGCACCGTTCGTTAGAGATCGGTGCAGATTACATTGCCACCGGGCACTATGCGCGTATCATGCAGCTTCCAAATGGGCGTTACACGATCCGTAATTCTGTCACAGCGGCAAAGGATCAGACCTATGCACTTTACAATCTGACGCAGGAGCAGCTTTCCCATACGCTTATGCCGGTGGGCGATTACGATAAGCCACATATCCGCCAGATTGCAGAGGAGATCGGACTTCCGGTTGCCACAAAGCATGACAGTCAGGATATCTGTTTTGTGCCGGATCACGATTACGCCTCCTTTATTGCACAGGAAACCGGAAAAGAGAGTATGCCGGGCAATTTTGTGGACGAGGAAGGAAACGTTATGGGGCAGCACCGCGGACTGATTCACTACACGATCGGCCAGCGCAAAGGACTGGGCATTTCTTCAACAACCCCGATCTTTGTCAGGGAACTTCGCCCGGAGACGAATGAAGTTGTGCTCTGCAAATCCGAGAGTCTGTTTTCCCACGATTGCCATGTGGACAACATCAATTATATGGCGGAGGAAAAACTGACAGAGCCGGTCAGGGCAATCGGTAAAATCCGTTATTCCCATGCGGGAGCACCGTGTACGCTGTATCCGCAGCCGGACGGTACCTTGCTGGCGCAGTTTGACGAACCGCAGCGTGCCATGACACCGGGACAGGCGGCAGTGTTCTATCAGGATGATCATGTGCTGTGCGGTGGGACAATAGAAAAAGAATAGCATATAACAATAAGTCTGGATTTCAGAAGTAGTGAATCCGAAACAGTAATAATAGAATACCAGGAATTGTGAGTGTGCGAAGCACAGGACAGTTCCTGGTATTTGTGGTTTAAACGTCATGATTATATATATAAGGTTTTGACAATTTCCGAAAAATCAATATACAAGTCATCATAGATATTGACCTTGATCACGGAGTCAAATGTATATGGAACATTCAACAGATCATTTTCGAAATAATTCACAGTGACAGTTTTTCTCTGTGGGTCAACAATCCAGTATTCCCGGACTCCATAATTTTTATAGTAATAGAGTTTGCGGATATAGTCATCCGATGGATTCCCCGGAGATACAATTTCGATGATGAAATCGGGAGCACCATTGCAGCGTTTTCCATCGAGTTTATCCCTGTCGCATACAATCATCAGATCCGGCTGTACAATCGTGAGTGGGGAATCATTTAGTTTCACATCAAAAGGAGCAGGAAATACCGAACAGCCCCCATTGTTTTTTCTTATATAATTACGTAGGGAAACGAGCAGTTCCGTCAGGATCGACTGGTGAAGCTGAGAAGGACTTGCCATATTATAAGCAATTCCGTCAAATACTTCCATACGTTGTTCTTCCGGCATGGATTCGTATTGTCTGAGATCCATAAGTTCCTGCGAGTATTGTATTGCTGGCATAAAAACTCCTTTCTTCTGTATAGCATAGGGAAACTAATTAATTAGTTTCCCTGTTTATGTTTTATCATACGGGAAAAAAGAGGGAAAGTCAAAAAAAATTTGTTCTTCCGAAAGAAATGTCCCCTTCTTCCGTCGCATCGAAAAAACTTATATTTAGAACAATCCCCGCAAATTCGTCCCTCTGAAAAACAAAAGATCCCAGACCACACAGTTAAACAGCAATTTGTACTGGAAGAAAAACATGATTTTCCACATTCCCCTATTTACATAGTAGGGGAGTAGGCTTATAATCACACCGTAGAACTCACGGAATACGCTGCGGTCGTATTTCATGAAACGAGGTGGTAAAACGATATGATGATATCCGCAAAAAGCAGATATGCACTGCGTGTGATGGTCGATCTTGCGCAGCACAATTCCGGAGAATTCATTCCGGTCAAAGAAATTGCCACAAGGCAGGGCATTTCCCTGAAATATCTTGAAAGTATTATGACCATACTGACAAAAGGGAAGATGCTTGAGAGTGCCAGCGGAAAGGGTGGCGGTTACCGTCTGATCAAACAACCGTCGGAATATAAAGTAATTGAGATCCTTCAACTGATCGAAGGAAATTTAGCTCCGGTCGCGTGCCTGTGTGAAGGAGGAAAAAAGTGTGAGAGCACCGCAGAGTGTACCACACTTCCGTTCTGGCAGGGATTGGAAGCTGTGATCAATGATTACCTTGAGAAGCATACCCTTGAGGATATGATTTCACAGAAGACGCATTCCTGTGAAAGTTAAACAACATGTTTTATATGGAGGAAATACAAATGTCTGAAAAAAACTTATTAGAGATCAAAGATCTGCACGTAAACGTTGAAGATAAAGAAATATTACACGGAGTAAATTTAGAAGTTGGAAAAGACGAAGTGCATGTTCTGATGGGACCGAACGGAACCGGAAAATCCACCCTGGGCTATGCCATCACCGGGCATCCGAAATATGCCATCACATCCGGACAGATCTTTTTTGATGGAGAGGACATCACTGGGATGCCGGTGAATGAGCGTGCCAAAAAGGGAATCTTCCTCTCCTTCCAGAATCCGCTGGAAGTTCCGGGGGTAACATTGAGCGCATTTATCCGTAATGCACTCGAGCAGAAGACCGGAAAGCGTGTCCGTCTGTGGGATTTCAAGAAAAAACTGACCGAGACCATGAAACTTCTTTCCATGGACGAGTCCTATGCAGAGCGTGATTTAAATGTCGGCTTTTCCGGTGGTGAGAAGAAAAAAGCAGAGATTTTGCAGATGCTTATGTTAGAGCCAAAGCTTGCAATTCTTGACGAGACCGACTCCGGACTGGATGTGGATGCTGTCCGTACCGTATCCAAAGGAATCCAGCTTTACAAAGAAAAATGCAAGGGAAGCCTTCTGATTATCACCCACAGCACACGAATCTTAGAGTCGTTGCATGTGGATGTCACCCACGTTATGGATGAAGGAAAAGTCGTAAAGAACGGAGATGCTTCCTTAGTAGATGAAATCAACGAAAACGGTTTTGAGGAATTTGAACAGTAAGAAAGGTGCGTGCGAAATGAGAGAAAAGAGTCAGGTAGAAGATATCGACCGCAGCATCTATGATATCCGCGATGAGGAAAAAGATGCATACAGAATGAAAGAAGGTCTGACCCCACAGATCGTGGAGCAGCTTTCCAAAGAAAAGGGCGATCCGGCATGGATGCAGCAGTTCCGACTGGAGTCCTTACAGATTTACAATGAGATGCCGGTTCCGGACTGGGGACCGTCCATCGAGGGACTGGACATGGATCACATTGCCACCTATGTCCGTCCACATTCCAAAATGCAGGCATCCTGGAAGGATGTGCCGGAAGACATCAAAGAGACATTTGAGCGTCTGGGAATCCCGCAGGCCGAGCGGAAATCCTTAGCCGGTGTCGGTGCCCAGTACGATTCCGAGCTGGTATATCACAATGTCAAAGACGAGGTTGCCGCACAGGGTGTTGTCTACACCGATATGGAAAGTGCCTTAAAAGGAGAATATGCGGACATGGTACACAAGTATTTCATGAAACTTGTCACCCCGCATGACCATAAGTTTGCAGCACTGCACGGAGCCGTATGGTCCGGTGGTTCGTTCGTCTATGTGCCAAAGGGTGTGCACGTGTCTATTCCGCTGCAGTCTTATTTCCGGTTGAATGCCAAAGGAGCCGGTCAGTTTGAGCATACACTAATCATCGTGGACGAGGGCGCAAGCCTTCATTTCATCGAGGGATGTTCCGCTCCGAAATATAACGTAGCAAACCTGCATGCAGGCTGCGTGGAGCTGTTCGTCAAAAAAAATGCAAAGCTTCGTTATTCCACCATCGAGAACTGGTCCAAGAATATGTACAACCTGAATACCAAGCGTGCCTCCGTTGAGGAAGGCGGAACGATCGAGTGGGTTTCCGGATCGTTTGGCTCCCATGTGGGCTGCCTGTATCCGATGAGCGTTTTAAAGGGGGAGGGTGCCAAAATGGAATTCACCGGTGTCACATTCGCCGGACACGGACAGAATCTGGATACCGGTGCCAAAGTGGTACACGCAGCACCAAACACCAGCTCCTATATGAATACCCGTTCCATCAGCAAGGACGGCGGAATCAGTACCTTCCGAAGCAGCGTGGTTGTGGCAAAGAATGCCAAAGGATCAAAATCAGCAGTATCCTGTCAGTCCCTGATGCTCGATTCCGAGTCGCGTTCGGATACGATTCCGGCCATGGACATCCGTACCAAAGACGCAGCCGTGGGACATGAGGCAAAGATCGGAAGCATCAGCGACGATGCCGTCTTTTATCTGATGTCACGAGGCATGACGGAAGAAGATGCCCGGGCACTTTTGGTCAGCGGATTTGCAGACAACGTATCCAAGGAACTTCCGGTTGAGTACGCGGTTGAGATGAACAACCTGATCCGGCTGGAGATGAAGGGAAGCATAGGCTAGGAGGAGAACAATGACAGAAATGACAATCAATAAACTTCCATCGAAGACCTGGTATTGGTTACATGTCAACGAGACCAAGCTTCCGTGGGACAAAGAACATACAACAGAACTTCCGGAGGAAACCGTGACAGCGGGAAGCACCGAAGAGGTACGCTTTTCCATTACCGGAGAGGGAAGATACAGCAGCAAAAAGATCCATATCATAGCACCGGCCGGTAAGCAGGTGACCGTGTTTATGGATTATCAGACAGAGGAAAAACTTGCCGTAAGGACAAGCCTTTCGGTGGAAGAACATGCACGGGTGCGTCTGGTGCAGCTGCAGCACACAGCAGAAAATTCCCTTGTGTACAATCAGATTGAGGGAGAATGTGCAAAAAACGCCCGTATCGAGCTGGTACAGATTTATCTCGGAAAAGGAGATATCTATTCCGATACGACCATCAACTTAAATGGCGATGCAAGCACCTTTAGGAGCGATATCGGCTATATCGGGCAGCACACACATATCATCGACATGAATGAAGTGGTCAACCACTATGGAAAACATACAGAGAGTGAGATCAACGTGGGCGGTGCCCTGCGCGACGGTGCAAAGAAGATCTTCCGTGGAACGATTGATTTTAAGACCGGCTCTTCCGATTCTGTCGGAAACGAGCTGGAAAATGTACTGATGCTTGGCGATGATGTGGAGAATAAAACCGTTCCGGTGATCTTATGCTCCGAGGAAAATGTCGTTGGTAATCACGGTGCAACGATTGGGGAACTTGATGAGGATACCATGTTTTATTTTGCCAGCCGCGGAATCGACAAAGAGCACGCGGAAAATATTATGGCAAGAGCAAACATTGACCGCCTGAAAGGAATCATCAAAGACGACAGCTTTGCCAGAATGATTGACGAAGAACTTGGGGAGGTGTAGCATGACCGATTATCGCAAGGACTTTCCACTGCTGTCAGAAATCGGGGAAAATACAGTCGATGGCAGGGAATGGATCTATATCGACAATGCGGCAACTTCCCAGCGTCCACAGTGTGTCATTGATGCAGAACGCGATTTTTACCTGAAACACAATGCAAATCCGCTGCGTGGAAATTATCCGCTGAGTGTGGAAGCAACCGAACTGTATGAAAATGCCAGAAAAGGCGTGCGTGATTTTATTGGAGCCAAATCCGCGCGTGAAATCATTTTTACCAGAAATACCACAGAGAGCATGAATCTTGTGGCATACAGCTATGGTTTAAACAATGTAAATGCCGGGGATGAAATCCTCGTTTCGATCATGGAACATCACAGCAATCTTCTGCCATGGCAGATGGTTGCGCGGCAGACAGGAGCGGTACTCCGGTTTATCGAATGCCGTACGGACGGATCGGTGGATCTTGATCAGGTAAAAGAACAGATTACGGAAAAGACAAAAATCGTAGCAATCACACAGGTTTCTAACGTGCTCGGACGTGTGAACCCGGTCAAAGAGATCGCAGCCATGGCACATGAAAAAAATGCCATTGTCGTGGTGGACGGGGCACAGAGCACCCCGCATATGCCGGTCAATGTGCAGGATCTGGATGCAGACTTCTTTGCATTTTCCGGACATAAAATTTTCGGACCGATGGGAATTGGTGTGTTATATGGAAAGAAAAAACTGTTAAAGAAAATGCCGCCGTTTCTTTCCGGTGGCGAGATGATCGAATCCGTGACCCGCGAGAGCGCAAAATACGCAGAACTTCCACATAAGTTCGAGGCGGGAACCGTAAATGCTGCCGGTGCCATAGCACTGCATGCTGCCATAAAATATGCACAGTCTGTTGGCTTTGACGCGATGCAGGAGCGGGAACTTGCCGTGACAAAGCGTGCGTTTGACGGATTGAAAGAACTTCCACATGTGCATGTACTTGGATCCGACCGGGCCGAAGAACACACCGGAATTCTTACATTTACAATTGATGACGTGCATCCACACGATGTGAGCGAGATTTTAATCGCCGATGGCATCTGTGTGCGTGCCGGACATCACTGTGCGCAGCCGCTGCTTAATTATCTGGGCATCAGCTCCGCCACCAGGGCAAGCTTTATGTTTTACAATACCGAAGAAGAAGCCGACAAATTTGTAGCAGGCATCGCAAGTATAAGGGAGCGAATGGGATATGGAAAATAGAAGTTTTTATAATGAAATTTTAACCGAGCACAACGTGCGCCCGGAGTTTAAACATGATCTGCCGGATGCGGATATTGTGCTTGAGGGTGTCAACCCGAGCTGTGGGGATGATATTTTCCTGAAATTAAAGACGGATGGCGACACGATTACCGATGGTGCATTTGTCGGGGACGGATGCGCGATTTCCCAGGCTTCCGCAGATATCATGCTTGGCATGATTGTCGGAAAGAAAAAAGAAGAGGCCCTGCAGATGGGGAAAATCTTTATGAAAATGATCAAAGGCGATGCCAGCGAGGAGGAGATTGATTCTCTTGAGGAGGCATCGGCACTCCGCGATATCGCCCATATGCCGGCGCGTGTGAAGTGTGCAGTCCTTGGCTGGAGAACTTTAAAAGAGGCTTTGCTCGGTGAGGATGCGGACGATGATGACGATGAGGATGACGAGTAATAAAGTCGGAGGGTTTTTCATACACATATAGATAAAAATACACGACGCTTCTTATATGATATGTTACGAATTTTGTGCAGTTTCTGGCTCTGTTAAAATTTTGGAGTCTTAATTGTGGCAAAGCGGAGTAAAATATAAGGAGTATCGTGTATTTTTTTAGGGGTATAAAATAATATCGTAAAAAGTAGTTGACAGCGTTTGGGAAAGGGTGTATATTCATAACAACAGATAATTCCTACTAAAGAAGTATGAAAATAAGGGATTAAATCAGAGAGAGTAAATTGGAGGATAATAAAATGGCAAATATTTATGAAGGAACATTGGAACTGATCGGACACACACCACTGGTAGAGTTCAAACACATCGAGAAGAAGTTTGGCCTTGAGGCAAGACTTCTTGCAAAGCTGGAGTACTTTAACCCGGCAGGATCTGTTAAGGACCGTATTGCAAAAGAGATGATTGAGCAGGCAGAGAAGGACGGAAAATTAAAGCCGGGCTCCACCATTATCGAGCCGACATCCGGAAATACAGGTATCGGACTTGCGGCAATCGCAGCAGCAAAGGGTTACCGCCTGATCATCGTTCTTCCGGAGACCATGAGTATTGAGCGTCGCAACATCATCAAGGCATATGGCGCAGAGCTTGTTCTTTCCGATGGAAGCAAGGGTATGAAGGGAGCCATCGCAAAGGCAGAGGAACTTCACAAAGAGATCGCAGACAGCTTCATTCCGGAGCAGTTTGAGAACCCTGCAAACCCTGCAGCACACAAGAAGACAACAGGACCGGAGATCTGGGAAGATACCGACGGAAAAGTGGATGCATTCGTAGCCGGTGTCGGTACAGGCGGAACCATCACAGGTGTTGGTGAGTATTTAAAATCCCAGAACCCGGATGTAAAGATCGTTGCCGTAGAGCCTGAGACATCCGCAGTATTGTCTACCGGAAAGGCAGGTCCGCATAAGATTCAGGGTATCGGAGCCGGATTTATTCCAAACACACTCGATACCAAGGTTTATGACGAAGTAATCCCGGTTTCCAATGAAGACTCTTTCGAGTATTCCAAATATATTGCAAAAGAGGAAGGTGTGCTGGTAGGTATTTCTTCCGGAGCTGCATTAAAGGCAGCCATCGAAGTGGCAAAAAGACCGGAGTTTAAGGGAAAGACTGTAGTTGCCCTTCTTCCGGACAGCGGAGACCGTTATTACTCTACCGATCTGTTCAAGGATTAAGATAAAATTCGGAAAAAGTTCAGACTTTATTTATTCCGTTTTGCGGATGAATCCATTATAATAAAGGCATGTGGAAACCAGAAAGGAAAGTCCATGTGCAAGAGAGCCTCATGGAAACCATGTTTCTGTGAGACTCTTTTTTACTGTATATATTTTATAGGAAGATCACAAGAGAAAAAGAGGAAATAGATATGAATGAACTAAGTAAAGTAGTAAATGCGCAGCTGCAGCAGGCAGCGGAAAACCTTGTCCGTAACCGTCTGATGTCCGATGAATTTTTGGATTTTGTGCAGGAAAATACAAAACCGCTGGATACGCTGATGGCATATTACAAGTGCGCAATCATGGAAGTAGAAACGAAGTTTAAAGTGTTAAACGAACAATTTTCGCTGGAATATGACCGTAATCCGATCGAGTCCATCAAGACACGTGTGAAATCGCTGGACGGAATCGTGCGCAAAGTGCGCCGGAAAAATATTCCGCTGACGCTTTCGGCGATTGAACAGAACATCAATGATATAGCAGGAATCCGGGTTGTGTGCTCTTTCCCGGAAGATATCTATCTGCTGGCGGACTGCCTGCTTCAGCAGGATGATATCCGTCTGATCGAACAGAAAGATTATATCAAGCATCCGAAGGAAAACGGATACCGCAGCCTGCATCTGATCGTTGCAGTACCGATTTTTTTACAGAATGAGAAACGGGAAATGAAAGTTGAAGTACAGCTTCGCACCATTGCCATGGATTTCTGGGCGAGTCTGGAGCACAAAGTGCGGTACAAAAAGAATGTTCCGGCAGATGAAACCGAGCGTTTGGCACAGGAACTGAGCGAATGTGCACAGATCAGTGCAGATCTGGACCAGCGGATGCAGAATATCCGTACCCGCCTGGCAGATGCGGAATTACAGCATCCACAGAAACAAAAGAAAGATGAACAGATCCTTCTGGATGTGCTGGGACTGTAATGCCGCTGGTGCTCACAGGTAAGCATGAGAACGGTAACTTCTTTATGCACTGTGCTCCCATGGACGTACTTTCAGATGGACACCGCGGCTGTCGGCGATGCGCTGACACGCCTTAATGTCTTCTTCCGGAAGAATATCCACGATCGACAGCTGCGTGTGTGGGATGAGTTTTCCACATTCCTCTGCAAAATCAAGCATTGCTTCATAAGCATGAGGGAAGGATGGGCGGGTTACTTTTTCATACTTTTCTGCAGTTGCCTCATTTAAGCTGATGGAGATACTGTCTACCACTTCTGCCAGCTGTGGTACAATGTCACGTTTATAATACAGGTTTCCCAGACCGTTGGAATTGACACGGATCGGGAGACCTGTTTTTTCTTTGACATATCTGGCACTGGCGATCAGATTCTCCAGTGCACAGGTCGGTTCCCCATAGCCACAGAAAACAAATTCTTTGTAGCCGGTGAAATCAAAGGCATCAATTGCGGCAATAATCTCACTTAAAGAAGGCTCTGCTTTGTGCCAGAGGGTATCCGCATCACCCACACCATCAAACTGTTTACGGATACAGAACGTACAGTTGCAGTCACATTTATTTGTGATATTTGCATATACCTGATCATTGTACACATATAAAATTTTTGCCATAACAATTCCTTCTTTCTATCGTATGGATTCATCAATTGCGAAATTCTTTTCCGGGTTTTTCGTTTTTACACGTTTGAATCTGCAATCAGGTCAATAAGAAATTTCTCGAAATTAACGCCATCGCGTCCCGGCGTATTTTCTTTCATGGTATCCCCGATACTGTGGGATAAAAATTTCCCGGCAAGCAGAATCGCATCTTCCGTGCATATGCCCTTTGTGCAGCAGCCACACAATACAGAGGCAAACAGATCCCCGGTTCCGGAAAAACTCCGGTCAAAAAACGGCGATTCGTGCCGGTAAATTCCATTTGCAGTGGCAGCAATATTATAAATGACGGGATGTTTCTCATCACGGCATTTGACACCGGTGATCACGACATCCTGTGGGTGTGAGGCTTTTTTTTGCAGCCGCAGTGCCACATCTTCTGCCAGCTTCAGCAGATCCGTGTTCGTCCGGCAGTGAAGTAAGGCATTTTCCGGGATGTCTGCCAGCAGACAGGCTTCCGTCAGATTCGGCGTGATCACGTCTGCTTCAAGCGTCAGTTCTTTCATTCCGTTTAACAGTCCCGGAGTAAAAAATGGATAAGCATTTCCGTCATCCCCCATAACAGGGTCAACCAGAAGAAGCGTATGTTCTTCCCGAAAGTGGTGGATGAAATCAAGCACCTGCGAAATCTGTTTCGCCCCGGTCAGAAATCCGCTGTAGATGGCATCAAAATGCGCGTTATTTTTCCCCCAGGCATCGATATAGTCCGGTAACATGGCGGTCAGATCGGTACAGTGATAACAGGGATAACCGGTCTGGCCGGTCAGTACGGCTGTTGCAACCGGACAACACTGCACGCCCAGCGCGGATAATACCGGAATCGCTGCCGTGAGAGAACACTTTCCGAAACCGGACAGATCATGGATAACAGCTGCTTTTTTCATGGAAAACCTCCGAATTGGTGAAAATAGTTCTTTGTATCTTAGTATAGTGCGATCTATCGGTGTGTATATATCCAAAATGGGAAAAAAATATAAATCCAGTCTGCAAAAAATCATAGACAACCATTTGTGTTTTGATAAAAATAACGGAAAAAGCAAGGTTTTGCTGGACAAATATAGTAAAAAGTAATAAAATTATAAGCATATAGGGGTAGTGTTTATACGAAAATCATAATAAGGAGTGCGTTTATGGAACTGATTTACACAAATGATTTATGCACCGGATGCAACAAATGCGTGCGGGGCTGTCCTGTACTTACGGCAAATATTGCAACGCAGGAAGGTTATGTAACGGTAGACCCGGACAAAATGTATTGCATGCGGGCAATGTTTTGATGTCTGCCCACATGAAGCGAGAGACTATTATGATGATACGAACCGCTTCTTTGAAGACCTTGCATCGGGAAAGAAAATTTCCGTGATACTGGCACCGGCATTTCTGGCAAATTATCCCAAAGAATACCAGCGTGTGCTGGGATATTTAAAGAGTAAGGGAGTCAACCATATCTGCAGTGTATCGTTCGGTGCGGATATCACAACCTGGGGATATCTGAAATACATTACGGAACACAAATTTTTCGGGGGCATTTCCCAGCCGTGTCCGGCAGTAGTCACCTATGTGGAAAAATATATACCGGAGCTGATTCCGCGTCTGATGCCGGTACACAGTCCGATGATGTGTACTGCTATTTATATGAAAAAATACATGCAGGTCACAGATGAAATCGCTTTTATCAGTCCGTGTATTGCCAAAAAATTAGAGATTACCGATCCAAATTGCGGCGGATATGTTTCTTATAATGTAACTTTTGAAAAGATGATGAAGTATATCGGAAACGATTATGAAGGATGTGAACCATATACCGATGAACTGGAATATGGACTGGGGTCTTTGTATCCGATGCCTGGTGGATTGAGGGAGAATGTAGAACATTTTCTTGGAAAAGAGCAGGTAGTGCGTCAGGTAGAAGGCGAGCATGAGGCATATGAATATCTGCGTTCCTATGCAAAACGCATTCAGCAGAATAAAGAACTTCCGTTTATGGTAGATATCTTAAATTGCGCGAAGGGCTGTCTCTACGGAACTGCCACAGATCCGAAACGGGGAACCGATGATGTCATGCTGACAATCGCAAAACTGCGGAACAGCAAAACCAGTGCAAAACAGGAGAAGGCACACTTTGGCAGGAAGAGCAAAAGCAGGAGTCCGTGGGCAGATACACTGACACCGGAGGAACGTCTGAAAAACTTCATGGACGCTTTTGGAAAGCTGGACATCAACGATTTTATGCGCAGCTACACCAATCGCGCAGTACATATTGAGGAACCGTCCGAACAGGAGAAGAACCGCCTGTTTGCAGAAATGAAAAAAGATACCTATGAGGAACAGCACAGGGACTGCGAATCCTGTGGATATTCAAGCTGCACCAACATGGTACGTGCCATCCACAATGGAGTCAACGTAAAAGAAAACTGTGTGCACTATGTGCGGGGCATGGCAGAGGAAGAGACAAAAAAGATTGCAGAACTTCGCGATCAGGAGCGGACGGAACAGGAAATCCGCCAGCAGAAGATTACAGATATCACAGACCGGTTTATTACCCTGAGTGATAACATTGCAGAACTGAATACGGCAAACGAGGAATCTGCAAATGAAGCAACCAATCTGGCACAGTATATTCAGGATATTTCCCGTCTGTGCGATGAACTGAATGAGTCCATCCGTATCATGTCGGATTTCATCAGTGTATATAAAAAGAGCAATGAAGATATTTCTGCCATTGCGGGACAGACAAATCTGCTTTCGCTCAATGCCTCCATTGAGGCAGCGCGTGCCGGTGAGAACGGAAGAGGCTTTGCAGTGGTAGCGGAGGAAATCCGTACACTGTCTGATTCCACGAAGGACCTTCTGACACAGAACGACCAGAAAGCCGAGGCAATTCTTCCAAAGATTACACAGAGCATGGATTCGATCAAAGATCTGGTAGAAAGCATGAATACCATGACGCAGAAAGTGTCAACGATTGCCGCAAATACGGAAGAAATTTCTTCCCAGACGACCTATGTACAGAATATGACAGAAGAAATGCGGGATGAGGTGAAAGAACTGTAGATGAAAAAGGATGCGTATTACACATCCGGGCAATTTGCAAAAAAAGCACATGTGACACTTCGCGCGATCCGGTATTATGATAAACAGAATATTTTAAAACCAAGTGCACGGACTGCCGCAGGAGCGCGGCTGTATACGGATGCAGATCTGGCAAAACTCCAGCAGATCCTTTTATTAAAATATCTGGGATTTTCGCTGGAAGATATCCGGGAGATGACACTTGCTGCGGCAGACCAGCAGTATCTTCTCGAATCCATGCGGATACAGAAGAAGCTGCTGCGGCAGAAAATGGACGAAATGCAGGCGATGGATGAGGCGATTGACCGTACCATAGAAGCCATCCAGACGGAACAGGCGATTGACTGGAATAGTATGCTGGATCTGATCCATCTGACGGCAGTGGAACGAAGCCTGAAAAACCAGTACCAGAATGCGGCAAATATTTCCGCCCGGATTCGCCTGCACAGGGAGTATTCCGTCAATCCGCAGGGGTGGTTTCCGTGGATTATGCAGCAGTGTAATCTGCAGCCGGGGATGCGGATTCTGGAGCTCGGCTGTGGAAATGGAGCACTCTGGACCGAAAACAGAGAACAGCTGCCTGCGGATCTTTGGGTCGTTCTCTCGGATAAATCAGAAGGAATGCTAAAGGATGCCCGGCGTGCACTGGGGGAGGACAGCCGCTTTTCCTATAAAAAATTTGACTGCGGAAAAATTCCTTACGAGGAGGAAATGTTTGATCTTGTGATCGCGGATCATGTGCTGTTTTACTGTGAAGATATCCCACAGGTGCTTGCAGAATGTCGGAGAGTCTTAAAAAATGGGGGACGGTTTCTATGCAGTACCTACGGAAAGCAGCATATGTGGGAAATTACCGATCTGGTGCAGCAGTTCCATAAAGAAATCGTTTTATCAGCGGAGGTGCTGTATGAGCGGTTCGGGCTTGAAAACGGAGAAAACCTGTTAGCACCGTATTTCCCGGAAATTCAGATGCGAAGATACGAGGATGCAATTGAAATAGCGGAAGCAGAACCGCTGATTTCCTATATTCTTTCCTGTCACGGAAATCAGAACCAGCTGCTTTTGAACCAGTACAAAGAGTTCCGGGAATTTGTTTCTGCCCGCGTGGCAGATGGATTTCATATCACAAAAGAGGCCGGGATCTTCCTGTGCAGAAAATAGTTAAAAAAATCTATAAAAAAGACTTGAAGGTGACCTAGCGTCACCTTTTATAATGGAAACAAATACAGGAATCGTAAACGTACACAGGAGGAAACACTCATGACCATTATTGTAACAGGCGGTGCCGGTTTCATCGGCAGCAACTTTATTTTCTATATGTTAAAGGAACATCCGCAGGATCGCATTGTTTGTCTGGATTCCCTGACCTATGCGGGCAATCTGTCCACGCTTGCACCGGTGATGGATCAGCCGAATTTTCGTTTCGTAAAACTCGATATCTGCGACCGTCCGGGAGTATATACCCTTTTTGAGGAAGAAAAACCGGATGTGATCGTCAATTTTGCAGCGGAGTCCCATGTGGACCGCTCCATTGAGAATCCGGAAGTCTTTTTGCAGACCAATATTATCGGTACTTCCGTGCTGATGGACGCATGCAGGAAGTATGGTATTTCACGGTATCATCAGGTATCCACGGATGAGGTATACGGAGATCTGCCACTGGACCGTCCGGATCTGTTCTTCCATGAGGATACACCGATCCACACCTCCAGTCCTTACAGCACTTCCAAGGCATCTGCGGATCTGCTTGTTATGGCATATCACAGAACGTACGGCCTGCCGGTGACGATCAGCCGCTGTTCCAACAACTACGGCCCATACCAGTTCCCGGAAAAACTCATTCCGCTTATGATTGCAAATGCGCTGGCAGATAAGCCGCTTCCGGTATACGGAGAGGGACTCAATGTGCGCGACTGGCTGTATGTCGAGGATCACTGTAAGGCGATTGATCTGATCCTGCGCAACGGAACCGTCGGAGAAGTCTACAACATCGGCGGACACAACGAGATGAAAAATATCGATATCGTAAAACTCATCTGTGAATATCTCGGCAAGCCGGAGAGCCTGATCGAGCACGTACAGGATCGCAAGGGACATGACATGCGCTATGCCATCGATCCGACCAAGATTCACAACGAGCTGGGCTGGCTGCCGGAGACGATGTTTAAAGATGGTATCCGCATGACCATCCAATGGTATCTGGACAATAAGGAATGGTGGGAGAACATCGTAAACGGGGAATACCAGAATTATTACAAAGAAATGTACGGAAAGAAAGGCTTATAAATATGAAAGTATTCGTGACAGGCGTTGCCGGACAGCTGGGACATGACGTGGTAAACGAACTGACAAAGCGCGGACATCAGGCAGTCGGTTCGGATATTGCACCGGCACTAGAATCCTGTGCATCGTATGTGCCGCTGGACATCACCGATGCGGCAGCAGTGGAACAGACAATCATGCAAGTACAGCCGGATGCCATCGTGCACTGTGCGGCATGGACCGCTGTGGATGCAGCAGAGGACGAAGAAAATCAGGCAAAAGTCAGAGCCATCAACGTAGATGGAACGAAACATATTGCGGAAGCGGCAAAAAAAGCAGATGCCAAAATGGTCTATATCAGTACCGACTATGTATTTGACGGACAGGGCGAAACACCGTGGGAGCCGGACTGCAAAGATTATGCACCGCTCAATGTATACGGACAGAGCAAACTGGGGGGCGAGTTGGCAGTGGCACAGACACTGGAAAAGTATTTTATCGTTCGTATCGCCTGGGTATTTGGATTAAACGGAAAAAATTTTATTAAGACCATGTTAAAAGTGGCAAAAAATCACCCGCAGGTGCGCGTGGTAAATGACCAGATCGGCACACCAACCTATACTTACGATCTGGCAAGACTGCTTGTTGACATGATGGAAACCGAAAAATATGGTTATTACCACGTAACAAACGAGGGTGGTTACATATCCTGGTACGATTTCACAAAAGAAATTTATCGGCAGGCAGGGCTTTCTACCGAAGTGCAGCCCGTGACAACCGCGGAATACGGTCTGTCAAAGGCAGCGCGTCCGTTTAACAGCAGACTGGAAAAAAAGAAACTGAAAGAAAATGGATTTACACCGCTTCCAACCTGGCAGGACGCACTGGGGCGGTATCTGCAGGAATTAAAGAGACAGGGGGAACTTTAAGATGAAGGGAATTATATTGGCAGGCGGCGCAGGAACACGGCTGTATCCGTTGACGATGGTAACCAGTAAACAATTGCTTCCGGTATATGACAAACCGATGATTTATTATCCGCTGTCTACACTGATGCTGGCAGGCATCCGCGATATTTTAGTTATTTCCACGCGGGAAGATACCCCGAGATTTGAAGCACTTCTGGGGGATGGAAATCAGTTCGGGCTTCATCTGTCCTACAAAGTGCAGCCGTCCCCGGACGGACTTGCACAGGCATTTTTACTCGGAGAGGAATTTATCGGAGAGGATGCCAGCGCCATGGTGCTCGGTGACAACATTTTCTACGGAAACGGATTCGGAAAAATTCTGCGAAATGCCGCAAAGGATGCACAGGAAGGACAGGCAACCGTCTTTGGCTATTATGTCAACGATCCGGAGCGTTTCGGCGTCGTGGATTTCGATGCGAATGGAAAAGCCGTATCCATCGAGGAAAAACCGGCACAGCCTAAGAGCAACTATGCCGTGACCGGACTGTATTTCTATCCGGCAGGCGTGAGCAAAATGGCAAAACAGGTGCAGCCATCCGCCCGCGGAGAACTGGAGATTACCACGTTAAATGACCTGTATCTGCAGCAGAAAAACTTAAACGTGCAGCTGCTCGGACGTGGGTTTGCATGGCTTGATACCGGAACGATGGACAGCCTGCTGGACGCAGCGGCATTTGTGCAGATGATCGAGCATCGTCAGGGTGTGACCATTTCCGCACCGGAAGAAATTGCATATATCAATCAGTGGATCACAAAAGAAAAACTGATGGACTCGGCCGCACGCTACGGAAAGAGTCCGTATGGAGAGCATTTGAAAGCAGTCGCAGAGGGCAGAGTGAAATATTAAAATCAGCGTAACTATTCTGAGGGGGTTCTGAATAGATACAAATCAGCATGAAAGAGGGAAAAACAGTGGGACAGATAACAGTGGAAAAAAATGTCGGCGGTATCGAAGGGCTGTGTGTGATTACACCGGCCGTACACGGGGATGCCCGCGGATATTTCATGGAGACATACAATGAGAGGGAAATGAACGAAGCCGGATTCGATATCCAGTTTGTACAGGATAACCAGTCCATGTCCGTCAAAGGCGTACTGCGCGGACTGCATTTCCAGATCAACTATCCGCAGTGCAAACTCGTGCGCGCTGTGCGCGGCAGCGTGTTTGATGTGGCGGTGGACCTGCGGGAAGGTTCCGCAACCTATGGAAGATGGTATGGTGTGGAATTGTCGGAAGAAAACAAAAAACAGTTCCTGATTCCGGAAGGCTTTGCGCATGGCTTCCTGGTCCTGTCTGACGAGGCAGAGTTCTGTTACAAAGTCAATGACTTCTGGCATCCGAACGACGAGGGCGGCCTGGCATGGAATGACCCGGCAATCGGTATCCGGTGGCCGGATGTGACAGGTGAGTATCGCGGCACACCATCGGCGGAAGGATATTGCATGGCAGATGGAACGCCGCTGACACTTTCGGAGAAAGACCAGAAGTGGCCGGGATTAGAGGAAAAATAAGAAATATCTAAAAACAACATAAGAAAGTAAAAAGAAGTGATGATGTATAAGAAAAAACAATATATCATCACTTTTTTAATAATTGATTCCGTTAGCAATTTGATGCGAACAGTAACGATGAGATTATTTCGGGTGTTTGGGATACAAGAAACTGCTTGATGGAGAAAAATAAATAGGTTATCATAAAGACAGGAAAAGATTGCAGAGGGAAAAACGAAAAGGAAAGAGGTGAAAACTAAGCATTTGTGCACGAAAACAAATTGCGATGTTGCGGAATCGTGATTCACACAAACAGGAGGAAGCAATTTGAAAAATGCACCAGATAAGCTCCAGTGGCATCCGGCATTTTGCGCTGCCGCGGGGCTCGAATTCCACGAAGATATTGAACGGCTGGAGTTAAAGCCGGAATACAATCTGAGCAAAGAACCAATCCGCATTGATCTTCTTATTATAAAAGAAGAAAGTGACAGACGAATTAAGAATGAAATCGGTCATATCATGAAAAAATATAATGTGATCGAGTATAAGAGCCCGGAAGATGCACTGACTATTGATGATTTTTATAAGACAGTCGGATATGCATGTCTGTACAAAGGCTATGGAGAACGTGTAGATGCAGTTCCAATCAATGAACTGACAGTATCTATTTTCAGAGCAACCCGACCGGAGAAAATGTTTTTGACATTGCAGAAGTATGGACATAAAATAGAAGAAAAATATCCGGGAATTTATTATGTGACAGAACATTTACCGTTTCCAGCGCAGATTATTGTGACACAGGAATTAGAGCCGGGAGAGCATCGAAGTTTGAGAATTTTGTCAAATCATGCAAAGAAAGAAGATGTGGAAGAATTCCTGAGAAAAGCAGAAGAAATGAACACACCGCGTGATCGGCAGAATGTTGAGGCTGTGTTACAGGTAAGTGTTAAAGCAAATGATGAGTTATATCGTGAAATAAGGAGGGATGCGAATATGTGTGATGCGTTGAGAGAACTGATGAAGGATGATCTGGAAGATGCCAGAAAACTGGGAGAATCGGAAGGTAAAGCAATGGGAGAAGTTGTAGGAGAAGCAAAAATTATTCTTAAAATGAACCACAGCGGAATGTCGCCGGAAAACATTGCATCCATCACAGGCAAGGATCTGGATGAGATCCATGCAATACTGGAAGGAAAAGTTCCGGTGTTGGGGTAAATTAAAAGAAGAAATTTATACTTGAACGTGCAGAGGTATGGAATTAAGAAGGGGAGGTGACTGGTATGTTGGCTTTGCAGGGATACTATGACGGAAACATGGTTCGAACTTTAGAAAAAATTCATGCAAAGAAAAATCAAAAATTGATTATAACAGTTTTGGACGAATTTATGGATGAATCAGATTCAAAAGATGAAAAAAAATCAGCGAGAGGGATATTGGCTCAATATGCAGATCCCAGCTTACAAGAGAAAGAACAATATGCTTGGGAAAAGGCGGTGACAGAAAAGCATGGTAGTGCTTGATGCAAACGTTATTTTAAGATATCTTCTGAATGATAATGAGGCAATGGCAAAAGAAGCTGAAAATGTTATAAAAACAGAAGTTACAATGGTTCCCATTGAGGTTATTGCGGAAGTTGTATATGTATTAAAGGGAGTATATTCTGTTGATAGAGTCAAGATTAGGGATGCATTGATGGAATTTTTGTCAGAAGTGACAGTTGCAGAAAAAGAAGTTATTCAGATAGGACTTGAAGCATATGTGGAAAACAATTTAGATTTTGTAGATTGCATTCTATATGCGTATAGCTGTGTAAAGAAATATGATATCAAAACATTTGATAAGAAATTGAATAAATTGTTATCTAGGTGATGGCTAAGTAGTTAAACAAAGAAAGTGATATCCAATCAATGAACTGACAGTATCTATTTTCGGAGCAACCTGACCAGAGAAAATGTTTTTGACATTGCAGAAGTATGGACATAAAATAGAAGAAAAATATCCGGGAATTTGTCAAACCATGCGAAAAAGAAGATATAGAAGAATTTCTGAGGAACGTGGAAGAAATGAATACGCCGCGTGATCGACAGAATGTTGAGGCTGTGTTACAGGTAAGTGTCAAGGCAAATGATGAGTTGTATCGTGAAATAAAGAGGGATGCGAATATGTGTGATGCGTTGAGAGAATTGATGAAGGATGATCTGGAAGATGCCAGAAAACTGGGAGAATCGGAAGGGGAAGTACGTGGAGAAGCAAGAGGTAAAGTCATGGGAGAAGTTGTAGGAGAAGCAAAAATCATTCTTAAAATGAACCACAGCGGAATGTCCCCGGAAAACATTGCATCCATCACAGGCAAGGATCTGGATGAGATCAATGCAATATTGGAAGGAAAGGTTCCAGTGATATTATAAGTAGCATATAAAAACAATATAAGAAAGTACAAAGAAGTGATGATGTATAAGAAAAAACAATACATCATTACTTCTTTATTTTGATGGGAAAAATCAAGTTGACTGTAGAAGTACATGGGTATATGATCAAAATATGGGAATAAAGTACTGAATTAATAAAAGCATTTAGAAATGATATAGAAAATACATAAAGAGAAAAGGAGCATGTAGTTATGAAGAACAGAAAGAAGTTTTTTGCCTTTTTACTCATTTTTGTTATGATAGTGACTTGTATTTCACCACAGCAAATTAATGCAAAAACGACAGGTAAAAAAGTTGCAGTAACGAGAGAAGAGTGGATTTGTGCATTATTAAAGCAAGCGCATATTAAAACAGGAAAAGTTTCCAAATATCATTTTTCAGATACCAAGAAGAGCAGTAAGAGAAAAGTTATTGAGACAGCATATGCCCATGGGATTCTTCCGGTAAAAAAGAACAGTAAAAAATTTTACCCGAAAAAAGCTGCAACCCGTGAGTTTATGGCAGTCACAACTGTACGGGCGCTGGGATTTCAGAACAATAAAGCTGTTTCACCAAAGTGCAAGGATAAAAAGAAGTTAAAGCATCCAGCGGAAGATAAGGTGGCATTGAATCAGAAGATCATATCCCTTAAGAAAAAACAGTTTCTTCCGAAAAAAGCAATAACCAAGGCAGAAAAGAAAAAAGCATTACGTGTCGTTAAAAAGCTTAACAATACAGGAAAAGTCAATCCAGAACATAAAAATGTTGTGACATATCAAAAAGATGTGGAACAGATATTAACGGACACGGAATCATCCTATACGGTTATCCCGCAAGGGGATATGCTGCTGGTTTCTATTCCAAAAAATGAAAATACGCAACAAATACAAAGCGGAAAAGTGATTATATTACCAAAGAAAAACGGAACAGATAATCAACTTGCACTGAAGGTGAAAGGCGTTACAGATACAGGAAATGGAATGCTGCAAATCATTGGTGAAACACCGGATATTTCAGAAGTCTATCAAAAGGTGGACATACAGAAAGAAAAACAAGCGGATATGTCCATGTTTGTTCCAAATGAAGATGTGGTCGCTTCCGTAAGCAATTTAAATAGTGGATTAAAAGGTACAAGCATACAGTCAACGGTATCGGCTGAGAGCGGGAAAATAGTCGAACTGAAAGAACAGAAAATAGGAACCATAGGGACTTTTTCGGGAAGTGTGGAACTCTCAGCACCAAAGGTTACAGCGATTGTAGATGCCGATTTTTCAAAGAGGCTGCATCCGGTATACCGTAAGGTTTCAGTTTCGTTGAATGAGGATATTACAGCAAAAGCAGAATTGAAATTCTCGAGTAAAGGAGTAGGTTCAGAGAAAATTTATGTTGGTCATGTGTCAACATATCTTGGAGATGGATTGTATGCAGATGTGGTGTGTTATCTCAATGTTTCCGCAGATGGAAAGGCAACGATCCAATATAAACTTGCAAATACACTAACTGCTTCTTATATAAATGGTGATTTTCGAATAAGTGCGGACAGTAATGGAAGTTGGGAAGGAACAAAAGCAGAAGTCAATGGACAGCTTTTAGGAGAGCCACAGTTAAATCTTCGATTTTTTGGATATTGGTTTGATGAAAAATTGTATGGATCGATTGATATTGTCGGTGTGCAGGCAGATATTGGACCAAAACTGAAGGCAACCGCAACGGTTCATGATACGGAGCCAAAGCTGTGTACGAATCTGGATTTTTATGGGTATGCTTCAATTGGCATGAATACAGACTTTGGAATTGGAAAATGGTTGAAAAATCATACTAAGATTACGCTTACGAAGGTGATTCTGGATAATAATGCCGCAAATCCATTGCGTGGAACGTGGCATTATGAAGATGGAAAGAGAACGGAAGGGGATAAATGTACTTATAAGAAAGCGGGGACAGAAACTACAAATAAGAACAGTAAGGATAAAAATGATCTTGCAATAAAAGCATATAAAAAATATATGAAAGATGGAACATATAAAAGTTTTTTTGATAAGCAGGTGGCAAAAAAATTTGAGTATGCATATTTGGATATTGATCAAGATGGTGTGCAGGAATTATTGATTAATTCTCCAGATGGGATGGGTTGGCATTATACAGCAATTTTTATATATAATAAAAATATAGTGAAAAATATAGGAACCTATTATAATTATGGAGGATTTGAGTATTCGAACAAGTATAAAGCGGTAGTATATTCCGATCTCGCTCCATTTGCATATGCAGGGAGTGCAGCATGGTGTAAACTTCAGAATTCTAAATTGGTTGATGTAATGCTTGTTGGTTGGGATGACATAGATAACGAGACAGGAAAAGCAAAGTATTTCAAATATGTTAATAGTGTACGGATTTCTATTGATGAGGAAGAAGAAAGATCATATTTTTCGGAATTGCAGGTTATAAGTTATAAACCAATTACGGAAAATACTATAAAGAATAAAATAAGCAAAACAAATGCACAATTACCAAATGCACTTTATAAAAAGATTAAGGGGTGGTGGACCGAAAATTCATCAGGAGGATATAATTATAAAATTGTCAAAACAGGTTTTAAACGATACGATCGTAAAACCGGAAAATGCCTGGCTGTATGGAAAATAAGTGGATGTGAAAAAACTTCAGAAGGATATCTGATTAAAGTAAAATATCAAAATTATAAGTGTTCTTATGTTTATGATGAACCACAAGATAGTTTAGAATATCATTGGGATTGGAATGCTTCTGGAGATAATTATTCTGGATCATCCAGTTTGTCTCGTGGAAAATGGAATTGAAAAATACTTGATGGAAAAATTCACCAGATAAGCTGCAGTGGCATCCGGCATTTTGTGCCGCCACAGGGCTGGAATTCCATGAAGATATTGAACGGCTGGAATTAAAACCAGAATATAATCTGAGCAAAGAACCGATTCGTATAGATCTTCTTATTATAAAAAAAGAAGAAAGTGCCGGACAGATTAAAAATGAAATCGGACACATCATGAGAACCTATAATGTGATCGAGTATAAGAGCCCGGAAGATGCACTGACTATTGATGATTTTTATAAGACAGTTGGGTATGCTTGTTTTTACAAGGGATACGGAGGGCATGTAAATGCAGTTCCAATCAATGAACTGACAATATCTATTTTCAGAGAAACCAAGCCGGTGAAAATGTTTTTGACATTACAGAAACATGGACATAAATAGAAGAAAAATATCCGGGGATTTATTATGTGACAGAACATCTACCGTTTCCAGTGCAGATTATTGTGACACAGGAATTAGAGCCGGGAGAACACCGGAGTTTGAGGATTCTGTCAAATCATGCAAAGAAAGAAGATATAGAAGAATTCCTGAAAATAGCAGAAAGGATGAATACTCCAAGGGATAGGCAGAATGCGGAAGCAGTGTTACAGGTAAGTGTTAAAGCAAATGATGAACTATATCGTGAAATAAGGAGGGATGCGAATATGTGTGATGTGTTAAGAGAGTTGATGAAAGATGATCTGGAAGATGCCAGAAAGAAGGGGGAAGCTATAGGAAAAGCAGAAGGAGAAGCCAAAGGAAAGGTTATGGGCGAAGCAAAAATCATTCTTAAAATGAACCACAGCGGAATGTCCCCGGAAAACATTGCATCCATTACAGGAAAGGATCTGGATGAGATCAATGCAATACTGGAAGGAAAAGTTCCGGTGTTATTATAAGCAACAGCTAAAAACAACATAAGAAAGTAAAAAGAAGTGATGATGTATAAGAAAAAACAATACATCGTCACTTCTTTCTTTTGATAGGAAAAATTATATTGACTGTAGAAGCGTATAGGAATATTATAAAAATATGTAGACGCTGAATGATAAAAGTAAGTTTAGCAAAAAAATCAGGATATTTTTGTTGTACAGGGAGAGTTACTTTCATAATGTTTTATGGCAAATCCAACATCAGAAAGTTTTGTACAACATTTTTTATGTCAGAAAAAGTTGTAATGTAGTGTCAAAAATATTTAAAGTGATTTTTAGGGGAGAAATTTATGAACATAATGGAAAAAGTTGATATTACAAAGCCATATTTTTTTGTGAGTTATGCATGTGTTGATGAAGTGCAGGTTTATACAGATATTAGAAGATTACAAAATCATGGAATAAATATATGGATTGATACAGAATTAAAGGGGTATGTAGGAAAATCGTGGAAAAATATTGTTAAAAATGCGATTCGGAATGGAAACTGTAAAGCAGTTTTGTTGTTTGTGAGTAAGTTTGCCTTAATAAGCAGTGCGGTAAAATATGAATTGGATTTGACAGTATCGTCTGATGTAAAGGGAACGCATTTCGGGAAAAAAGTTCCGATTATACCAATTGAGGTAGTTGCGATTGATGATATAACAGAATATTGTTATCAGATTGCAAATGAATATAGCAGAAGTAAGATAGAAGCAGACATGGTTGATGAAGCAGACTATAAACCATCAACTAATGTAAATCATATTCGTGAAAAATTTTTCGAGAATAATGATATTTTGTGGGGAAGGATTTATGATATGCGTGATATAGAACCATTTATTGAAGCTATGAGAAAATATGGGGTTGAACCGTGTGCAAACTCTACAAACGTTGTGGTTAATAAGTTGGATTCAGAGAACGCTTTGAAAAAAGCAAAGCATTTTTATAATAATGGGTCTATGAAAGATGCATATGATTGCTTTATACTATCTGCAATTGGGGGAAATGCGGAAGCGTATTTAGGACTTGGAATTTTATGTAACAAGAGAAATAGTGAGAATAAAACACGAGATTATCTGCAAGCAGAAAGTTGCCTATTAAGAGCCGTAGAACTGGGATGTTTGGATGCCATGTATTATTTAGTTGGATTATATTATAACCGGAGAGGGGATGATTATGAAAATATGGTAAGAAAACAGATTGATGAGATAAAAAATATAGAGAAGCAGGGCAAAAGAACCTGTAATGTAGAAGCAAGAAAGATTTATACAAAAGCATGTCAAGAATTAAATATAACGGAGTAGTATTGTGGAAAAAAAGAAAGAACAACAGCAAAAAAGTATAAGATATTTATCAGAGATACTATCGGATTATAAAATTTTAATAGATGCCACTGTTGTTTTAGATAAAAAATTCCCTGTATTTGTGAAGAATATTAGAAATGTGATATTGACACAAGGGAAAAAATGTATTCTTATGATGCCGGGAAAAGAAAACAATAAATTAGTGGGTTTGAAAGACAAAGAAAGTGCAAAGAAGAATATAGATTGCTTATTAGAATTACATAAAGAAAATATAGCATTTTCTCTAAATGGAGAGACTGGATTTGAAGGTGCACTTGAACAGTTGCCCTCAAATATGAAATTATGCATTCTTACGCAAGATAAGAACGCTGCAGATAAAATAAGCCTTGATGTAAGATTGAAAAAGTTTGAAGGATATGTGATACGATATGTAAACTATTATGGGTTTTTGTCTGCATATCGCAATGAAAAATATAAATATCAGTATAAAAAAGAGAAAAGATTAGAGATTCCCAAAAAGATGGTTGTTATGCAAAATAAAAGATTATTGAAAGGGAATCCTCCATCGTCTGGTGAAAAAATAGTTATAGACGGTAAAAATTGTGTGCTTGGAGAGCAAATAAAAAGTTCTTCGGATGGACACATTTACCATTTGGACAATGGTGTATTTGCAAAAATATACAGAAAAGAGTTTTGTGATAAATTTCATATGGATAAATGCAGCTATATGATCAGAAAACATATAACTGATACACAGATATGTTGGCCAAGGCAATTGATCTATAGTATACAAGGTGAGTTTATAGGATATACTTTTGATCAATATGAAGGAGTGGAACTTCAAAAATCTGTATTAAAAAAGGCTGGTTTAAAGAAATATTTTCCTAAATGGCAAAAGCAACAATTGGTTGAATTGACGTTAACAATATTAAAAATTATTCAACGTATACATAAAAAAAATATTTTGTTGGGTTGTATTGATTTAAAGACAATTATAGTAAAAGACGAGAAGACAGTATATTTTACAGAAATTGATAAATATCAAATTGATGGATATCCGTGTCTGTCCAGAAATTATATTTTTTTTCCACCGGAAATTTTGAAGTATAAAGAAAAAATCTTTTTGTTTAATGAAATTACAGAAAATTATGAGATTGCAGTATTGGTTTTTATGTTAATGATGCCGGGAATTACCCCATATGCTCAAAGAGGAAAAAAATCTAACATGAGTCAAATAAGAGAATTTCCGTATCCATTGGGAGAAAATCATTCCAAAAATTTACCAATGGGGGTGTGGCGTTTTGTATGGAGTCATTTGGACTTTCCTTTAAAAAAGGCTTTATACTATACATTTTCTAAAGGTGCGTTATATAATTCTCCGAAAGATAGAAAAAATGTTAGCTATTGGCTTCATATTTTTCAAGATTATGAGAATAAATTAAAATCAGGAGAGTTTTGCAAATATGATAGATATTCTGCATTGATATATCCAGATACTTTTCGAAAAGTTAAAGGTGTGGAATATGTAAGTTGTGAATATTGCGGAAAGGATTATCCAAAATGGTATATGGATGATGACTTCCCTTATATTTGCAAAAACTGCAGAGATAAAAAGTCAGATTTTTTCTTCATATGTGAAAATTGCGGAAAGATGTTTTATTATAACGTGAAGGAGGCATTGTATCATAAGAAGAAACAAGAAAATGATGGTTGGCAGAAACAAAAACATTGCAGTGTATGCAATCAAAAGGAACGATGTCATGGATGCGGAGATTTATTTCCAGCATATAAATTAAAAGGCGGTTATTGTTGGAAGTGTAATAACACGAGGGAAAGGAAGAGAAGATAATGCCTGCATCAGAGGAACAATTTCAATGGCAGGAAGAATTGAATAAGGATGGATCAAAACGTTTGCCGATTATGTTTTGCCTGGATACCAGTGGTTCTATGCGAAAATGCTTAAAGGGTGGAAAGAAAACAGGAGAACGTGTATATGATGAGGATAGTGGAACCATGTGTTGGGAAGTGACAGGGGGGATAAGAGCACTTGATGAATTGAATAAGGCAATGAAGCATTTTTTTTATTGCATACGAAGTAATATGTATGCATTATCAGCAGCTGAAATTGCGATAATTACTTTTGATGATGTTCCGCATGTTATAAGAGATTTTTGCAGAGTAAGAGTATCGGATGAGGATATATTAAGTGAATTTAAAGTTGGAGTTTATACGCATATGGGTGAAGGGCTTCAAATGGCACTTGACATGATGCAACATTGTTTAGATAGATATCGCAAAAATGGCATTGATTATGATGCTCCGTGGCTGATTATAATAAGTGATGGATTTGGAAATGGAAATAATTATGAATATGAAGACGCTAAAAGGCGCATTGCATATTTGAACAAAAACGAAAATTTAACTGTTTTTTCAATTGGAGTTGGGGAACGGCAAAATAATAAATGTTTGTCGGAAATTGCTATGGGAAAAACACCAACGGATATATATGGAATAGATTATCAGAAACTTTTTGCAAAAATGGCAGAAGCAGCTGCGGTTGCGGGAGAGTCTGTAGAGGAAATGGAGGTTGAAAAAATTATTGATGGGGAAATGGAACAAAATGAATTTTATGAAACAAGAGAATTAAATGCATGTGCAGAACAGATTGATTTGGAAATTGTATATAATATATAATTGATATTAAAAGAAAAAGTTAAACTTTTCAAACGTTTGTTGAAAACAAGGTGTTGTGCTAGAGAGAGGTGATTTATATGATATACATGTCAGAGTTTTGGGTGATTGATCCAAAGGGCTAAATTAGTTTCTGTTGATTAGTGCTAAAATTCCTGATGTTCCTGACTTTTCCTATGAATTTTAATATAATAATTGTAAGTTTTTCGATGAAATGAAATTATTTTTTTTTGCAAGGTTTTGAAAAGATATAATGGTCTCTCAGAATTCTGATTGATCATGCCAGCGAAACTCTGGCATTGAACCTAGACAAGTAAATATTATTCGGAATAAAAAATGGGTACAAAAAATAGACATAGGGCTGCTACTATGCTAAGAAATAAGGTATGATATCTATAGGATTATGTTGCGTTCAAAATCAACTTTCGCAGGGTGGATTCAAACGGCAAATCTCATGCATCCAGATGCTGTGATATTTGGATGTGATAGATGTAGCAGTACCACATCTTAGTAGAGCGGTGTCTGCCGCTTTTTAATTTAAAATCTATTTTCTCACGCTTGTTTGATCGTTCAGCAGAAGTTCTTGCATTGTACTTACTTTTCTATTGCCCGCTGTCACGGGGAGGGATATTGATAAGGTGTGGATTAGTCTTCATTGCAAGATGGACAGTTCTTCCGTATTATGAATCAGAGCATGGGGATTTACAGGAGCCCCCGTGTTTTCTGCTGGCAATGGGACATCGAAATTTTATTCGTGCTTTTGAAACTTCAATGCCATTGTGATCATTTTCCTTCCCGCTTTACAAACAGGAACACCATCTTCTCCGATGGTAAAGTCATCTTTGTATTTTTCTTTGATGCCCCGTTTTTCATTTAAATCAATAAATGAGGTGATCCAATTCCGCTTGCAATAAATGGCATCATGAGCAGAATCAAGAAGAAGTTTTTCCACATGAAAATCAGGAAGAAAACTTTGCATACGGAAAAAGGCATTAAGGAATCCATGGGAGTCGTGCATGGAAGCAGGATGAAGCAGGATGAAGCAGTGGAAAAACAGGGAGATCCCTTTCTGAATCAGAAGCAACGTAAGTCCTCAATTGCGAGTACCACAACAAAGCAAAACCCTGCATTACTGCAGGGCTAAGCTGATTTTGATATATGTTTGTACATTGAAAAATTAAGATTTCTTAAAACGACTTGGACAAGTCTCCTAAACACGTGGTGCCCATGGAAGAAGTTCATCGATAAATTTTAGATCTGTGCCATTCATGTGCTTTGGAATTTCGGTGAGCAGTGATTCGAAGTATTGATAAATATTCAGGTAGTTGGCTTTCGCAGTCTCAACAATACTATAGATCATTGCACTGGCACGGGCTCCGTTTGAGGTCTCGATCAAAACGAAGTTCTTACGACCAATGGTGAAAGGACGAATTGCCTGTTCTGCATAATTGTTATCCATAGGAACATCGCCATCATTCAGGAAAGTGCGGAGATGAGATTCCTGATGGATGCTATAGGCCAATGCTTTTCCAATCGTGCTGTTGTGTGTAACCTGAGTGTATTTCAACTTTACCCATGTGAAATAAGCGTCATCTTTTTCGGTTAGAATAAGCTGTCGCTGTTTCAATTGATCAAAGGTTGGAAGATCATCAAATCTGTTATCGATATGGATCATTTCTGTAATCATAGCATATACTTCCTGAGGCATCGTGACATTCGTAGTGTCTTTGAGTGATTTCATGAAGTCGGCAAAAGGACGCCTTGCGTGTATCCAGCAGCCGCCCATGGTCAGACCATTGCACTTACTCCAGTCCCTTCAGGCAATTGGAATGCTTGATCAATATGCATGGACGGTTACAGGACTTTCTGCGATAGTTTTATTCGTAGAGCCGTTCATGGAAATGACACGTTTCAGAGAAAAATGGCTTATGTACAGAAATACATGTAACCAGTTGCTGAGCATTCAGAGACAAAATGCGATGCATACATATAGGAAAGAAGATGAAAAGTATGAAGCAAGGTTGCAGTATGTTCAGGCTGTTGAGGAACTTGTTGGGGATGAAGCAAAGCAGTGGTATGCAGTAAATGAGAAAGAGCAAAGAAAAAATAAGAGATTTTCATAAAATTATTGAAATTGGTACTAAAGTATTTCAAACCTCGTCCGATATATATATTAAGTAAGCAAGGAAACCCCGTTGCTTACCCCACAAGACAGACCCCTGACCGGAGCGTACGGCCGTAAAGAGGAAAATCTTACAATCAAATATCATATCAATTACAGCATGGAAGCTGTAACTTAATTCAAGGAGGAAACAATTATGGGCATGGTAGTACAACATAATATGCAGGCGATGAATGCAAATCGTCAGTTAGGAACAACATCTGGATTACAGGCAAAATCAGCTGAGAAGTTATCTTCAGGTTACAAGATTAACCGCGCAGGCGATGATGCTGCCGGATTAAAAATTTCTGAGAAGATGAGAAGCCAGATCCGTGGTCTTGACAAGGCATCTGATAACGCATCTGATGGTGTATCTCTTATCCAGACAGCAGAAGGTGCATTAAATGAGACACACAGTATCTTACAGCGTATGAATGAGCTTGCAGTTCAGGGTGCAAATGATACCAACCAGTCTATCGACCGTGATGCTATCAATCAGGAGTTACAGTCATTAACAGATGAAATCGACCGTATTTCCGAGACAACTCAGTTCAATAAGCAGAACCTGTTAGATGGTACTTTCACAGGAAAGAATCTTCAGGTTGGAGCAAACAACGGACAGAAGATCACAATTAACATTGCAGCAATGAATGCAAAGGCAATTGGATTAAGCTCAGGAAAGACAATCGCTACAAGCGAATACTATGCAACAAATGATGTTACAGAGAAAAAGAAATTTGGCGCATCAGCTACTGTCAGAGGATCTATTAAAGCACTTGCTTCTAAAAATGCAACAATTACAAAAAATACAGCTTCAACTGGATTTAAGACAGTAACAGGAAACATTGTTGCTACTTCTCAAGCTGTTAGACAGAGTGCAGCAGCGGCTGCAAGTAGAGATGCAGTTCTTTTCCATGTTAATGCAACAGCTGCAGTAAGCTTTAATGGACCGAGAGTTGATACATATGCACATGCAAATGCAACAATCAATATGGTTCAGAACGCTATCAATAATGTATCTGGTCAGAGATCAGCATTGGGTGCATTACAGAACAGATTAGAGCATACTATTTCTAACCTGGATAATGTATCAGAGAATACACAGTCTGCTGAGTCTCGTATCCGTGATACTGATATGGCTGATGAAATGGTTCGCTACAGCAAGAACAATATTCTTGCTCAGGCTGGTCAGTCAATGCTTGCTCAGGCAAATCAGAGCACACAGGGAGTATTATCCTTATTACAGTAATCGGATAATCTTTAAGAAAGAGTTGGCATATGCCAACTCTTTCTTTCTATATACAAAAATTATTATGAGGGACGAATATGCATGAATTATTAGAAAAGCTGTGCTGTAATAAAGAAAAGGTAGAAACAATTATACAAAAAATAGAATCCGGAGAAATATATATAGATGAGTTAAAACAGTATCTTCCGATGATGAATGAGATAGTTACATGTATACTTTACGAGGCTAAGATTTCTATAAATGAGGAGTTTCTGGTGCAGGTATTACATGATTTAATAGATGGAATTGAACGTCAGGATGATGTAATTTTATTGGATACATTACAATATGGATGGCTTGAAATATTAAACTACGTAAATGATAAATTACAGGGTGAAAATATAGATGAATAGAGAAATATATGAAAAAAACATGGAGGCACTTAAAAATAAATTTCCGATGTGGGCGGAAAAATTAGCGAGTGTAAAACGAAAAAAACGTAATTTTGATGTGCTTGCAGAAAACAGTTATTTTGGAAATACAATTTTAAAGGTAAATGACAATGGAAAGATTCTTTATTTGAATGGAAAATACGCGCCAGATGAGGTGGGCGCAAACTGGATTAAAAAAAATGAATTGAAGGATTATACACCAATTGTGATTATTGGGATATCAAATGCAGTTCACATTAAAAAAATCATAGATTGCGCACCGAAAACATGCAATATTTTAATATATGAACCTTCGTTTGAACTTTTTCGAAGAGAAATGGAAGAAGTTGATCTTGCATTTTTATTTAAAAAAGATATTCCTGTGGGCATTATTGTAGATGAATTAAACGATATAGAAATACAGGACTATTTTGATTTATTTATTTCTTATGACAATATGGTGCTTTTAAAAACATACTTATCTGGCAATTATAAGAAACTTTTTCCTGAAAAGGTAGAAGAGTTTGTAAAGAAACTGAGAAAACATGTTTTTGATATAGAAGTGAGTTGGAATACACAAGTTCGTTATACAAATGTTACAGCAACAAATTTATTTAAAAATTTTCCATATTTGTGTGAAGGATATGGGGTACAGGAATTAAAGAATATATTGCCGAAAGATTTTCCAGTTATTATAGTATCAGCAGGTCCGTCTTTAAATAAAAATATACAGGATTTGAAGCTTGCAAAAGGGAAAGCTTGTATCATAGCAACAGATACAGCAATGAAACCGTTATTAAATGCGGGGATAATTCCCGATTTGTTTGTGATTGTGGATGGATTAAAACCCGGGAAACTGTTTGAACATAAAGATATATCTAAAACTGCAATGGTAACAATGACGCAGGTATCGGTAGAACCAATGGAACTGCATAAGGGAAAAAAGTTCTTTTATTATAGCGGCTCCAAAATGGAAGATGAGATATTGTATGAGTTAAGCCGGGCAAAAAATAAAGATTGTACGCTACCTAATATTCCGACAGGCGGATCGGTAGCAAATACAGCTTATTCATTGGGAATTAATATGGGGTCTGAAATTATTATTTTGATAGGTCAGGATTTGGCATTGACTGGAAATAAAACTCATGCAGATGGAACGTTTCAAGATAAAATGGAGGAGATCGATGTAAAAAATTCTGATTATTTTGAAGTTGATGCTGTTGGAGGTGGGAAAGTTTTAACACGTTCAGATTTTAAATTATACTTGGATTGGTTTGAAACGCGCATTAAAGAATGGAAAAATATTACTACGATTGATGCTACAGAAGGGGGAGCTTTGATTCATGGATCAAAGGTTATGACTTTAAAAAGCGCAATAAAAAAATACTGTAAGAAAGAATTTAATGTAAAATGGCATATTGATCATTCAGAAAAATTATTTGATGGGGAAAATAAAGAAATTGCCGTAAAATTCATAGAAGGAATTCCTAAAAAACTAAATGAAGTAGAAAAAAAGGCGAAGGAAGGTTTGAGGTATTACGAAAAACTGGAATCAATGGGTAAAAAATCCAATATTAATGATAATCAGGTATTGAAGTTATATAAACGGATAAAAAAGATTAATCATTATATGGAACAGGATTATATGGCAGAAACAGTAATTGATAGCTTAAAAGGTATGGAATATTCGTTGAGACCATTAGTTTATCAAACGCAGGATACCATGAAGGATGAATTTTCTTATATTTCGGAGCAGGGAAAAGCGATGATGTATGGAGTGGCCATAGGAGCCGGTGAAATAAAAAAAATTGAAGAGGAAACGATTGGGGCATATGTGAAAAAGTTACAGGAAAGAGAGAAAGGAAAAGAAAAATAATTGGAAAATAATATACTGGATTTAGCGATAGAGAATTTTGAACAAAAAAATTATGATAAGGCATTGGAGTTATTAATATTATCTTATGAAAAAGAAGATTGCAAAGAATGGATATTGGAAAATATTTATAATTGCTATATTGCTGGAAACGAAGAAGAGTTTCGTAATTCTTTTCAAAAATATACTGAAAAAAATTCGTATAAATATGCATATGAGGATTGTTTAATAGATTTTATTCCATACAGAGAGGGTGAGTATTTTCTTTTTGATAAAGAAAAACAAAACTTTAATGGAAAAATATCTATGAGTGAATTTGAAGATTTTGATATACAAAGCTTATTTGGGAAAAATGAATTCAGTGGTGTCTTAATAAAGTTTGATTGGGATTACCGAAAAATAGGTGTATTTTTAAAAGTAGCGGAAACGGGACGCAAAGTGTATGCAATTGTAAATGATGTTAGAAGAGCATTATCTTTTTGGAAGATTCCGGAATGGGAATCTTATAGGGACAATTTTAAAATATTTTCCTGCGAGGAAGAATTCCAACAATATTTCCACAGAAATACGGCAGAATACTTGCCACGGTTGGTATTTACAGAAAGACAGGAGGATACCGATCTGCTTGGAAAAATTATTGAAACAGAGCATGAATACAGACTGACTCCGGAAGGGCGCAACAATTCTAATGTATTATTGACAATTGGGATTCCAACACATAATAGGGGAAATTTACTTTTAAAGAGACTTGAGCATTTAATAAAAATGCCATACGATGCGGAAGTGGAGTTTGTAGTATCTAAAAATGGTTCCGAATTATATCAGGAGGAGTATAAGCAGGCAAGCAAGCTTCCAGATAGTAGATTGAAGTATTATGGAATTGATGAGACCATAATGCCACATTTAAATTGGTATAAAACGATTGAGAAAGCGCATGGAAAGTATGTGTTGTTAGTGTCAGATGAAGATGATATAGAGATTGGGGCATTGGAACACTATTTAAAAATATTATCTGAGAATAAAAATTTAAGCCAGATTAGAGCGAAAACATTTTCACAGTATTTTTTTATTGTTGACAGGGAAGAAGGAAAAAAGGGACTGGATGCATTTGAAAAAACGTTTTTAAGACAGAATTATATATCTGGTTTGATTATAAAAAGAGAGGCATTTTTATCTTTAAATGTTTTAAACTATGAAAAATATCAGGACAATATTTTTTATCGACATTATCCTCATGAATGGTGGTGTGCTGGCCTGAGCAAGATGGGGAATAGTTTGCAAGAACCGGTACAATTAATTGTAGAGGGGAAAGAAGCATTATATAAAGAAATTGAAACATACGAAAAACTTGGATTGGCGAAACGGGATGACGTATTTGATAAGGAGAGCAAGGTGCCTTCGTATGCTTCTTATGAAAGTAGATTTCAACAATTTTACGGACAGGTAGAATTTTTAAAAATCTTTTTTAAAAATGATCTGATAGGTATAGGAAAAGGAATGGAAATAATAATCCATAAACTTAGTTATTTATTAGACTTTGTAAGAGAGCGTGGATATAAGAAGCAGGAATATTTGAATGTGATTGATCAATTCGCAAGTTTAACAATAGAAGTCGTGGATCAATTTGCATTTGAAGATGAACAAAAACTCAAGTTATTAAATGTTATTAAGCATGAATGTGAAAATTTGTATGCAAATCAACTAGAATATCGGGAAAAAGAATCTGAAAATGATGAAGATTAATATTAATATACAAGAATAGTTGGATGGAGAAAAGATAATTGATTAAAGTATCAGATTATGTAATTCAATATTTAGAACAACTGGGAGTGCCTCATATGTTCATGCTTCCAGGAGGTGGTGCCATGCACTTAAATGACTCTCTTGGAAACAGCAAAAAAATCCAATATGTGGTATGTCTTCATGAACAGGCATGCTCCATTGCGGCAGAAGCATATGCAAGAGTCACAAATAAACCGGGCCTGCTTATGGTGACAACCGGACCGGGAGGAACAAATGCTCTGACAGGTGTGACTGCAGCATACATCGAATCAACTCCTATGATCGTATTGTCCGGACAGGTCAAACGAGCAGATATGGTGAATGGACAGGGAATTCGTCAGCAAGGAATGCAGGAAGTAGATATTATTTCCATGGTAAAACCGGTGACGAAATATGCAGCACTTGTAACAGAACCACAGGATATTAAATATCATCTGGATCGTGCGTTGTATGGAGCTGTACATGGAAGAAAGGGACCGGTCTGGCTGGATATTCCGTTGGATGTACAGGCATCCATGATAGAGGAAACAACCTTAAGAGGCTGGAAACCGGCAGAAATTTCAGAACAAGAAAAAAATGAAAAGAGAAAACGGCTGGAACGACAGGTAATGGAGACAATCGCACAATTGAATCAAGCACGACGTCCTGTTTTGCTGGCGGGAAATGGCATCCGTCTTTCGGAAGGACGGGACGAATTTGAAAAACTGGTAGAGACTCTGCAGATTCCGGTTCTTACAACCTGGAATGGAATTGATCTGATAGAAGAAGAACATCCGCTGTTTTTCGGAAGACCTGGTGGAATGGGACAGCGGTATGCAAATTTTGTACAGCAGAATTCTGATTTCTTTTTATCTATTGGTGCGCGGATGAATTTATTGCAGACCGGTTACAATTTTGATGGATTTGCGAGAGCTGCTTATAAAGTGATGGTAGATATTGATAAAAATGAGTTACATAAAATCAATGTCAGACCGCAGCTCGCAATCGAGGCGGACGCAAAAGAATTCATGCAGCTTTTGCTGGAACATAAAGATGAGATTCAGAAAAAAGATTATACGCCATGGATCAACTATGCAAAAGAGATGAAAGCGAAGTATCCAATTGTCACAGAGGAAGCAAGAACACAAAAAGAGTTGGTTAATACATATGCACTACTGGATACGATTACAGAGCAGATGACCGCAGACGATATTTATGTGTCCGGAAGTTCAGGAACGTGTATTGATGTGTCGATGCAGACATTTCGCGTAAAAAAGGGACAGCGTGTATTTTGTACCAAAGGTCTTGCGTCAATGGGATTTGGTGTGCCTGCAACAATTGGAGCATGTCTGGCAGGTGACAGAAGAAGAACGGTATGCGTCAATGGAGATGGTGGTTTTCAGATGAATATTCAGGAACTGGAAACAATACATCGATTGAATCTTCAAATCAAGATTTTTGTGTTGAACAATCAGGGATATGCGCAGATTCACGCAACACAGAAAAATATTTTTCAGGGACATTATGTGGCCTGTGATGCGGATTCCCATCTGACGCTTTCACCGATATCGGCTGTGGCAGGGGCGTATGGATTAAAAACGGTACAGATTCATTCAAATGAAGAACTGCAGGAACGTGTAAAGGAAACACTGGATTATGATGGACCAGTGATTTGCGAAGTGATGGTTCCAATTGATCTGAGTGCTTTTCCAAAACAGGTGTCCTATAAGCGATCGGATGGACAGATGGAATCACTTCCACTGGAATATATGAATCCGCCTTTGGAACAGGAAGAGTTTGAACAGGATATGTTGATTCCGTTGTATGAGATGAAGTAGAATGGCGTGTCTATGGGTAGATGTCAGTGAATTACAGATAAATGAGAGAAAGTAAGAGGGTGTCAGATTTTGAATGCAAAGCAAAGATTTATAAAACAATGTAAGGAAAAATTCTATGAATGTTATAAGGAATTAGATGGCAAAGATGTGGTGCTGTTTGCGGCTGGTGGAAGAGCACATATGATGGTACTGGCATTCAAAGAAATGGGTATAAAGGCAAATATCCGGGCAATTTTGGATAACCATTGCAAAGAAGAAAGGTATATTGAAAAAATACCGGTATATAATGCAAAACGAATTGGAGATTTCTCGGATAGCATATTTATAGTTTGTAGTGATACATACAGACAGAGCATCAGCCAGCAAGTTAAAGCTAGCGGAGGTACACTGTTTGATATTCCAGATTGGGAAGGAATGGTGGAACAGATGCTCACACTGCATGAATATAAAACGAAGATAGAACATAACACCATTGGAGATATATATGAATGGATTGGAACAGAATATGCGGAGAACAGAATCCGTGCAGTAGAAGGAAAGCTTTCAGATGAAAAGTCATGTGAAGTTTTTCGAAGACGAATGGAATTTCTGCGGAACGGAGATTTGTATGATTTTATGAAGATTCCGGTTGACCATGATGCATATTTTGACGTAGATGAGATGCATTATACACAGGACGAAGTATTTGTAGACTGTGGAGCTTATATAGGCGACAGTATTGACGGTTATCGAAAACATGTAGGTCAATATCGGAAAATATATGCACTTGAACCAGATGTAGAAAATTGCAAAAAAATTCAGGAGTATGTAGAAAATCAGAAATTGCAAAATATTCAACTGATAAATGCAGCAGTAGGAAAAGAAAATAGAACCGTGTCATTTGATCAGCAAGGTACCGCGGGCTCTTCTGTTAAAGGTGAAGGAAATAATTCTGTACAGTTAGTCTGCTTGGATGATGTTATAGCAGAGCCTGTCACTTTTGTGAAAATGGATGTTGAGGGATTTGAACTAGATGCGTTAATGGGTGCAAAGGGATTGATAGAGACATATAAACCGAAGCTGGCTATTTGTGTATATCACAAATGTGAAGATCCGGTAAGTATTGTTGAATATTTAACACAACTGGTACCAGAATACCGGTTTTATATGCGCCATTATACATACAGCCAGCATGAAACGGTATTGTATGCAGTATAGGATAGAATGAAGATGGAACGTAAAGGGAATGAAATCAAAAAAGTTGTAATGACAGGTGGCAGTGGTCCGATCGGGCTTGCCCTGATCCAGAAATTATTAGAGGAACATGTGGAAGTTTTTTTGTTTCAGAGAGAATATTCTTTTCGCTCCGCTTTTGTACCGGAGCATGAACATCTGCATATCGAGCACTACACACTGGAGCAGTTAAAGGACTATGAACCGGAAGAAAATGATTATGATGTATTCTTTCATCTGGGTTGGGCAAATACAGGAAAAACCGTTCGTAATAATATCGAGGAACAGAGTAAAAATGTCCGGTATTCAAGTTATGCAGTAGAGGCAGCGCATAAATTCGGCTGTCACACATTTATTGGCGTGGGAAGCCAGGCAGAATATGGACGGAAAGAGGAACCGCTTACCGGAGATATGTTTTGTGAACCGGAAAGTGCTTACGGGATTATGAAGCTGTGCTCCTGTTATGCTACGAGGATGTTATGTGACAAGTATGGTATGAGGCATATCTGGCCACGTGTATTAAGCGGATATGGAAAGTACGATAATGATGGATCGGTTTTGATTGCAAACATCGTCAATAGTCTTCATCATCGCCCTTTAGCATTTTCAAAGGGGGAACAGATATGGGACTTTGTGTATATGGATGATATTGCAAATGCCTTATATCTGATTGCAAAACATGGAAAAAATCATGCAATTTATCCGATTGGCAGTGGAAAAGCCAGACCTTTAAAAGAATACATCAAAATCATGTGTGATCAACTGGGGGAGGATGCCGGGGAAGGACTCGGAAAGATACCATACAGCCCGGATCAGATCATGCATCTGGAAGCGGACAGCAGTAATTTGATAGCAGATACCGGATGGAAGCCGCAGGTGGAATTTGAGGAAGGTATCAGGAGGGTAATTGATTTTCATAAGTCATGGGATGTTTATCAATGAGAATAGATATACATAAGAAAAAGAACGGGTCGGGAGGAACATATTTTGAATGAAAATGTAATGGTTTCCGTACTTATTGCAACATACAACCATGAGAAATATATTGCAAAGACGATAGAAAGTGCTTTGAATCAAAAGACAAATTTTGATTATGAGATAGTTATACATGATGATGCTTCAACAGATAGAACACAGCAGATCATAAGAGAATATGAAAAAAAATATCCAGATAAAATCCGGACGATCTTACAAACAGAAAATCAGTTTAGTAAATGTCAGGTTACGACAACATATCTGTATCCGCAGATGAAAGGCAGATATTTTGCAATGCTGGATGGAGATGATTATTGGATAGATGAAAATAAGCTGCAATGTCAGGTCGATTTTCTGGAACAACATAAAGATTATTCCATGTGTTATCATAATGCAATTAAGTTGAATAATGAAACCGGTGAGGAAACATTACTAAATACTTTTCCAGAGGATGGAACATATTCGCAGAAAGAACAAATACTTGCAGGATTAGGATCGAATTTTCCAGCGTGTTCTTCCTATGTTATGAGAACAGAGTTATATTGGAATATGCCAGACTTTTTTAAAAAGACGAATGCAATGGACTATCCATTACGTCAATATTACGCAAGTATGGGCAAAGTTTATTATTATGCCAAGCCAATGTCGGTTTACCGCGTGTCAGTTTCCGGATCATATATGAAGATGGTCGCGGGTGATCAGTCATTCTATAATAATTACACACTTGAGATGATCCGGTTCTTTGAAGAATTTGACCGCTATACAGGGAAAAAATATCATGAAATTTTAAGGCGAAAGATTGACTCAGATTATTATGGATATTGCACATCGATCGAACAGGACGAGGGAGTAAGGAAAGCTCTTGAAAAGAAACTGGACATTGAACGAATTACGCAATATTACAAAAAAATTTCTTCCTCATATGTTAGTGAAGATATTATAAGATTACAGGAAAGATCATCTAAAATAGTTATTTATGGAACAAGCCGGCTTGCAATGATCTGTAAAAAACAACTAGATGCTGCTAAAATTCCATTTGAAGGCTATGTAGTTACCGATGGTCAGTTGAAGGTAGACAACATAGAAGATAAGCATGTGTATTATTTGAGTGAGATCGTATGTGAATCGAAGGAGAATATAGGCTTTATATTAGCAATTCAACCAATTAATCTAGACAGTATTAAACAGGAGTTAGACAAATTTGGAATAACAAATTATTGCGAACCATATGTTATGTAAATTTGAATAGGATGCAGAAGAGAGGGAAAAGGATGGACGAAAAAATCTTTGTGACACGTTCTAGTATGCCACCATATGAAGAGTATATAGAGGCAATTAAACCATTGTGGGACAGTCACTGGTTAACAAATATGGGAAAATACCATCAGGAGTTAGAACATGAGTTAAAAGAGTATTTGAAAGTACCGGAACTCTCACTTATGGTAAATGGCCATATGGCATTAGAGATGGCAATTCAGGCGTTCAAATTTCCGGAGGGAGCAGAGGTTATTACGACTCCGTTTACATTTATATCGACAACCCATGCGATTGTGCGTAATCATCTAAAACCGGTTTTTTGCGATGTAAAGCTATGTGATGGAACAATAGATGAAACTAAAATAGAAGATTTAGTAACAGAGAATACAGTGGCGATTATTCCGGTGCATGTATATGGAAATATATGTAATATTGAGGAAATACAAAAGATAGCTGATAAATACAGACTGAAAGTTATTTATGATGCAGCACATGCATTTGGTGTGGAATATAAAGGAAAGGGAATCGGAAATTACGGAGATGCCTCGGTATTCAGTTTTCACGCAACGAAAGTTTTTAATACCATTGAAGGCGGTGCGGTTACTTTTTCAGATCATAAATTATATGAAAAGTTGTATAATTTAAAAAATTTTGGCATCCGTGGAGAGGAATTGGTAACAGATGTGGGCGCAAATGCCAAAATGAATGAATTCTGCGCAATTATGGGATTGTGTAATCTGAAACATTTAAATAAATCGTTAGAAAGCAGAAAAGCTTGTTATGATTATTATAAAAAACATCTGGAGGATGTAAAAGGAATATACTTTTTCCAAAAAAATGAATGGGCAAATTCAAATTTTGCTTATTTCCCTATTCTGATCGACGAGAAAGTATATGGAAAAACACGAAATGAAGTATATGATCTGTTAAAACAGAATGATATTTATGCACGAAAGTATTTTTATCCGGCAACGGCTGATCAGGCATGTTTTCGGAACAAGTACAGGAATGCCAAGCTGGAGAATGCAAGAAGTTTGTCAGAGAAGGTTTTAGTACTGCCGTTTTATGAGGACATGGAACAAAAGCAAATGGATAGAATTATCCGATTGATCCGGAGGGAGAGATAAAATGAAGATTGCAATTATGCAGCCATACCTTTTTCCATACATTGGTTATTGGCAGCTTATTTATGCGGTAGATGAATTTGTTTTGCTGGATGATGTAAATTATATTATGCGGGGATACATAAATCGGAATAATATTTTGTTAAATGGTAAAAGTCATCGGTTTACAGTGCCGATCCAGAAAGCCTCACAAAATAAACTGATCATGGAAACAAAACTAAATTTTAGTGACGAAGATAAGCGGAAGTTTTTGGCAACCATTCAAAATGCATACCATAAATCGAATTACTATGCAGAGGTGATGCCGCTTCTTGAAGATATCATTGGTAATCCGGAAGATGATCTGACAGAATTTATAATGTACAGTATACAAAAAATAAATCACTATCTGGACATACAGACGAATCTAAAAAGATCCTCACAGATAGAGAAGGATGCATCATTAAAGGCACAAGACAGAATTATTGAGATCTGTAAAAAGGAAAAAGCAGATATATATATTAATCCATGTGGTGGAAGAAAGTTATATCAGCATAGTGCTTTTGAAGAAAACAGATTGCAATTATATTTTCTGGATGTGAAACAGAATGAAATTTTTTATAAGCAAAAGCCGGAAGAGTTTGTAGGTAATTTATCAATTATAGATGTGCTGATGAATAGTAGTGCTGATACAATACAGCAGTTTTTAAATGCATATGAATTGAATTTATGATGAGCATAGAGGAAGAAATGGAGGACGAGCGATAATGTTTAAATGGGAAAAAAAAGGATTGATCTTCTCACCAAATGGTCATTCAGAATGGATGTATAGCCATGCACAGTGTCCATTTACTTATGATTTTGGAGATTTCATAAGAGTGTATTTTTCAACAAGAGAGGCATACAAAGATGGAATGAGTAGAGCATACGGCGGATGGGTAGATCTTGAAAAAGATAATTTGAAGCATGTGATACGAGTTGCTGACAAGCCTATGATGAAACTTGGCAATATTGGAGAGTTTGATGAATTTGGTTCAATGCCTAACAGTATTGTAAAAGTGGGAAATGAATATTATTTGTATTTTTGTGGCTGGACACGTGCAGTCAGCACACCATATAGCTGGGAAATAGGTCTTGCAAAAGGAACAGATGCAGAGACATTTGAGAAGGTTGGAAAGGGACCGGTTATCGGCCCGACAATGGATGAACCGTATCTGCATGCGTGTCCGCAGGTATATCGTGTAAAAGATGATGAATGGCATATGTTTTATCTGTCAGGTCAAAGATGGCTGCAGGGAGAAGAGAAGATGGAATCCCAATATCTGTTGGTTCATGCAACCTCAAAGGATGGAATTCATTGGAACAGAGATCCAAGACCTATCATTGAGCCTAAGGTAGAATATGAAAGCCAGACAAGCGCAGCGATTATCAAAATTGACAATAGGTATCATATGTTTTTCTGCTATAGATATGGTCTGGATTTTAGGCATACATTAGGAAAGGGTTATGCCATGGGTTATGCATATTCAGACGATTTATATAATTGGACAAGAGATGATTCTATGGTTGGAATTGAATTATCCAAAGATGGCTGGGACAGTAAAATGATAGCCTATCCACATGTATCTAAAATAGGAGATAAGTACTATATGTTTTATTGTGGCAATGATTTTGGTAAAGAGGGATTTGGATACGCAGAATTAAAGATTGAGTAAAGTGGGGAAAAAATGAAGCTGTCAGACTATATAGCATACAAGCTTGAACAGATGAAAATAGATAAGGTTTTTGGGTATACAGGTGGAAGCATTGCGGATATTATTGATTCCATATGCAGGACAAAAAGTATACAATATATACAATCTTATAACGAACAGGCTTCTGCATTCGCTGCAAATGCATATGCACAGGTTACGGGAAAAACCGGTGTAGCAGTAGCATCTAGTGGTCCGGGTGCAGTTAATTTAATAAATGGTCTGGCAAATGCGTACTATGATTCTATTCCATGTGTATTTATCACCGGAAATGTTCATACACTTGGGCGCAAGTCATCGGATGCAATTCGGCAAAATGCATTTCAAGAATTAAATATCGTAGAACTAGCAGATTCTGTTACAAAAGCCAGTATTTATATTGAGGATGAGAATGATATTGGCAGACAGCTTGAAAAAGCATTTTATATTGCAAATGAAGGAAGAAAAGGACCGGTATTAGTAGATATTCCCTATGATATTCAACGCAAAGAGATAGAAGTTGAAAAAATAGAGAATTATTCCTGTGAAAGCCCCTTCGAAAAAGAAATGGATGTCGGCCGGTTTGTGGAAATGTTGAAGCAATCACGCAGGCCGATTGTTCTGATTGGCGGAGGATGCCAAAATGCAAAACATGAACTGCAAGGCATTCTGAGAAGATCAGGTATTCCGGTAGTGGCTACCATGAGGGGGTTGGATGTATATTCTCACGAGGAAGAAAACTATATTGGTTTTCTGGGATCTTACGGCAATCAGTGGGCGAATATAGCGATATTATGTTGTGATTTATTAATTGTTTTAGGTTCAAGACTGGATGAAAGACAGATGGGTTACAATAAGAGCCAGTTTGCACCGAATGCTAAAATTATTCAAATTGATGTGGATCCGAATGAATTAGGAAGAAAAACGGATAATGTATTATCTATTCAGGCAAAAATAGAGGATTTTCTTCCACACTGGGAAAAAAGATTCGAAAAACACTCGTATGATAAGTGGATTCAGGTATTAAAGGACTGGAAAAGGAAGATTGTTCAAAAAACATGTGATAATGAAGAAATGAAGGCAAATCAGATCTTAGAAAAAATTTCAAGGCTATTTGATGAAGATGCCATAATTACTTCAGATGTGGGACAAAACCAGATTGTATGCGCACAATCATTGTTTCTAAGAAAAAATAATATATTTTTGTGTTCGGCAGGCTTAGCGTGCATGGGATATTCATTGCCGGCTGCGATTGGAGGATATTACGCTTCAAAAAACAGACAGATCATTTCTATCAATGGCGATGGAGGGATTATGATGAACCTCCAGGAATTACAGACAATTAAAAGAGAGCGAATCCCATTAAAAATTATTGTATTTAATAATCAGTGTCTTGGGCTGATCAGAAAATTGCAGGAAAATCTTTTGGAAGAGCGGTATTATGCTTCTGTTGAAGGCTATTCAGCACCGGATTTTCGTAAATTAGCAGAGGCATTTGACTTTGATTATTTAGAAATAAAAGATAATGTAGATTTTCCGCATCTGGAAAAGCATTTAAAAAGTGAAGAGACTGTTATGATAGAAATTAAGTTACCTGTTAAGCAGATTACGAGTTCAGAACCAGGTGAGAATATATATACACAGCAGCCCGAATTGTCAGAAGAGGAATTTGCCAGATTGAGAGAACAGGTGGAACAAATATAGATGAAGAAATATACGATATTGGTGTCAGGAGCATCTGGCATTGTTGGCTATGGAATATTAAAATCACTAAAAAAATCAGGCTATCGGTTAATTGGGACAACTATATATGAGGATTCACCGGCAGAATGTTTTTCTGATGTTGTAGAGATGGCACCATTAACAGCAGACAAAACATATCTTCCATGGTTATTAGAAACTATAAGAAAGTATGATATAAATATGATTATTCCTGCAATAGAAGCAGATATGTCTTGTTGGAATAAGAATCGGGAATATTTAGAACAGGCGGGTGTTAAGGTTCTGTTAAATAATCCTGAATTGATAGAATTGTGTCTGGATAAATGGAAGTTTTATGAGAAATTAAAGAGATATAAGCCGCAGTATGCAATAGATACGTCTTTAAGCATAGAAGATCAGAGTTTTCCGTTACTTTTGAAGCCGCGATGTGGTTTTGGATCAAAAGGTATTGTAAGAATTCATTCTGCAAGTGAATGTGAACCATTTCTAAGTGATATTGGTGAAAAGTTAATGGTTCAGCAGATTGTAGGAACAGATGACGAAGAGTATACAGTGTCGGCCTTTTTTGATGATGACAGCCAGTTATGTGCATCTATCGGAATGAAGCGGAAGCTTTCCAAACAGGGATTTACTGAGGCTGCATCTGTGATAGAAGATAAGAATATAAAGGCTATTTTGCAAGAATTAGCTGTCATATTTCGACCGGTCGGACCAACGAATTTCCAGTTCCGAAAGCACCAGGGAGCATGGAAATTATTAGAGATAAATCCCAGAATATCGTCTGCTACATCCATAAGAACGGCTTTTGGATATAATGAGAGTCAGATGTGCATTGATTATTTTCTGGATCATAAGAAAATTATACAACCATCAATAAAAACGGGAAAAGCAATCAGATATATGGAGGATTTTATTATCTATGATAGCGATAATTTCTGATGTACATGGAAATTACGAAGCACTGAAAGTTGTTTTAAAAAAGATCGAACAATTAGAAATAAAAAAAATATTTTGTCTTGGGGATGTTGTAGGCTATTATTCACAGGTGAATGAGTGCTGTGATGCGTTACGAGAAAGAAATGTGAAATGTGTTATGGGAAATCATGACTGGTATATGACATCAGGAAGCCGGTGCTTAAGATCACAAAGTGTAAATGATTGTCTGGAATATCAAAGAAAAGTCATTACAAGGGAAAACAAAGAATGGATCAGTAGTTTCCCTGTTATTATGAATTATAAGGGTATATCTATGGTTCATGGAGGCTGGATAAATCCGATTGATGAGTATCTGGAACCTACAAATGAGTATTTTGGTAATATGGATGCAAAGGTATTTGTGTCAGGACATACACATATTCAGCAATATAAAGAATTTGAAACAGGAGTTTACTGTAATCCTGGTTCAGTAGGACAGCCAAGAGATGGGGATAATAGGGCGGCTTTTGCAACCTATGATGGAAAAACATTTCAATTTTATCGGGAAGAATATGATATTGGAACAGTAGGAAACTTAATGGATAAAGCAGGATTTGGAAGATATTATTATGGGTGCCTGACAGATGCATCACGAAGGCTTCATGAATAATATTGGAGGATAGAACATGAGAGCATGTCCGGTATGTAAGGGAACAAAACAGACCGTAATTCAGAACATAAAAATGAACGTACCGGAGGATTATCATCTTCCGGCGCAATATGATGTCGTAGCGTGTGCAGACTGTGGAATGGTCTATGCGGATACGGCAGCATCTATGGAAGATTATGACTGGTATTATACACATTGCAACTTCTACGGTGATGACAGCAAGGATGACAACAGCGAACGCTATGACTGGATGGAAGAACTGTTAGAGAAGTATCTGACGAAGGATTCGGTGATGTTAGAATTAGGAGCCGGCAACGGAAGATATGCCATAGCGTTAAAACGAAATGGATATGCTAGGATCACGGCCACCGATCCATCCGGGGAAAGCGTTGAGCGGTTACAGAAGGCAGGTGTGAATGCCTATGTGACGAATATTTATGCCGATCCTGCATCGGACGAACAGGGAAAATATGATGCAGTATTCTTATTTGAGGTAGCAGAGCATCTGCTTCTTCCGCAAAGAGGAATTGCGAATATCGCAGCGTTACTGCGGATGGGTGGATATTTTATGTTAAGTGTTCCCGATTATTCGCTGATTGCGGAAGATACCTGCAATATTCCGAATTACTTTAATCTGGAGCATATCAATTATTTTTCCGAGGATTTCCTAGACACCCTGATGGCGCAGTATCAGTTAAAGCGTGTAGATCAAAAGAGGCTGGGAGCAGATCTGATACAGGTCTATAAGAAGACGACGGAAGAACTCATGCGGAAGAGGGATGAGAAAACAGAGGCAGCAGTCAGACGGTATCTGAGCCGGCAGCAGGAACGTCAGGCACAGATTGAAGCGAAGGTCGGACAGTTACAGAAGCAGGAGAAGGAGTTATTCATCTGGGGAACCGGTTCTTATGTGATGAGCCTTCTTGCGACTACGGCATTAGGCAATTGTAAGTCCTTGGATTTGTCGATAACAACCGGATCAAGCAGGGGCGTGAGATGTATGGACGTCTGATCTATGCACCGGAGTATTTATTGGACAAGCATGGTACGGTAGTGATCTGTTCAATGCTCTATAGTGCGCAGATCAAAAAGCAGTTAGAGGATATGCATACCGAAAACGAGATTGTAATTTTATAGGGAGGATTTATATGGATACAAATAGAGAAATAATAGAAAAGTTACTGACAGAAGAAAAGAGAGAGCTTTCGAATAAGCACTTATGGATCTGGGGTGCCGGTGATACAGCTGTTTTATACCAGCAGGGACTATCGAGACTGGAAGAGGAAGGATTTGTAATTGAAGGATATGTGGATTCAGATCCGAAAAAACAGGGAAATACGATTGGAACAAAACAGATTTGTGAGCCGGAAACATTATACAATATAGAAGATGTATGTGTCCTTATCTGCAGTATCCGTGAAGAAGTTCTGCATAGTGTAAAAACAGAACTGGATAAAAGGAAGATTGAAAACTATTACCTGGATGAGGTGATTTTAAAGAATCATGCAAATGAGGTTTTAGCCTGCTATGATGCACTCGGGGATGAAAAGTCAAGAGAAGTATATGCAGGGATTATACAGTGGCGTGTTACAGGATGCAGGACACGCTATCCACTTAACAGGACAGAGGATTATTTTGTATTAGATTCTTTTAAACGCAGTAATAAAGATGAGATATTTGTCGATTGTGGAGCTTATATCGGAGATACGATTGAAAGGTATTGTGAAGTGAAAGGTAACAATTTTAAAAAGATTATTGCATTTGAAGCAGACCGGATTAATTACCAGAAGTTAGAGAAGAACATTGCACGGCTGAATCATGAATATGGATTATCAGATTCCCAGATTGTTATACATAATTGTGCAGTTGCAGATAAAATGGGAAAAATTGTTTTTTCCAGATATGAGAACAATGATGGAATTGGCTCTAAGATCACCAATTATGAAGCTGAAGGAGACTGTGATGTTATCTGCCTGGATGAATATCTGAAAGAACCATATACCTTTTTGAAAGCAGATATTGAAAGCTTTGAATATCGTATGTTACAGGGAGCTAAAAAGAGTATTCAGGCAAACAGACCACTGTTAGCTATTTGTATTTATCATAGTTCGATTGATCTTTATAGTGTACCATTACTGGTAAAAGAAATTGTACCGGATTATAAGTTTGCCGTCAGACATCATGCGACTGATCTTTCCGGAACTGTATTGTATGCATGGAGAGAAGTTTAGAAATTGGGCAGATATATAGAAACGAGATTGTGATTCTATAGGGGGTGGAATACCATATGAAGAAAATGCAATTACTGGATTGTACGCTTCGTGACGGAGCTTATATCGTAGATGCGAAGTTCGGAGTGCCGGCGATCAAGGGAATGATCAAGAAGTTACAGGATGCCGGAGTGGATATTATCGAATGTGGATGGCTGAAGAATGCACCACATGAGGAAGGCACTTCCTTTTACCATGTGCCGGAGGATCTGGAACAATATCTGTTAAAGAGAAGAACGCATACGACCTATGTTGCAATGATCGACTGGGACAGATATGACCTGTCCTATCTGCCGCAGTGTGATGGAAAGTCCTTAGATGCGATCCGGGTTGTTTTCCCACATGGAAAGCATAAGGAAGGAATTACGGTAGGAAAAGAAATTGCAAAAAAGGGCTATCAGGTCTATTTTCAGGCAGCAAATACACTTGCCTATTCCGAGGAAGATTTGATTGATCTTGCAAGAGAGATGAATCAGGTACATCCGGTTGCAGTATCGGTGGTTGACACCTTTGGAGCAATGTATCAGGAAGATTTAGAGCGGATCGTACAGGTCTTAGACTGTGAGCTGGATGCTGGGATCAAGCTGGGATTTCATTCTCATAATAACCAGCAGCTTTCCTTTGCATTGACGATGCATTTTGTTGAACTGCTTAAGGATTCAAAAAGAGGCTGTATTGTGGATTCTAGTCTGTGCGGCATGGGACGTGGTGCAGGAAATGCAACGACAGAGTTGGTCGCAAATTACTTAAACCGTAAGCAGCATGGTGATTATGATATGAATCAGATCATGGATGCGATCGACATGTATATGCAGTATTTTCAGGAAAACTATACATGGGGGTATTCGACACCGTATTTTATTGCAGGAATGTATTGCTGTCATGTAAATAATATTGCTTATTTATTGAAAAATCATAGAACGAATGCGCTTGATATGCGAAATATCATTGAATCCCTGTCACCGGAAGAACGGCGGAAATATGACTATGATCTGCTGGAGGAAAAATATCTCGAGAATCAGAACCGGATTGTGGATGATGATGCGGTAATGGAGCAGTTAGAGCATGCACTGGCAAATCGGGAAGTAGTTCTCATTGCACCGGGAAAAACCAGCAGTACAGACTGGAAGCAGATTACAGAATATATTCAGAAAACCAATGCCATTGTAATCGGAATCAATGCAATCAATCCGAATTATACCTTTGACTATTTGTATCTGATGAATACCGTTCGCTATAATTATGCGAAAGAAGTATATCCAAAACAGTTTGGCGAAGTACAGAAGATTTTGTTATCCAATATCAAGACGAGCCCGGAAGAAAAAGAAATGATTGTCAATTTTAACCGTGTGATTAAGCGCGGATGGGAGCATTTTGATAATGCGGTAATCAATGCGCTTCGGCTGCTGGACAAGCTTCATGTACAGAAAGTTTCTCTGGCTGGTTTTGATGGATTCAAACACAAGTATAATGAAAGTTATGCAGATGCGGCGTTGCCGACGCTCAACCCGGATAATAAATGGGATGAATTAAACGAGGAAATCAATGATATGTTCCAGAATTTTAAGGCTTCTTCTAATATGAAGATTGCTTTTTTGACGGAAAGTATATTTGATCATGGAGAACAGACAATATGAAAGTAATCATCTTAGCAGGAGGTCTTCCAAGTACCCTCATCGAAGAGGACGAAAAGATGCCAAAACCGATGGCAGAGATCGGCGGACGGCCGATGCTCTGGCACATTATGAAGCAGTATGCGCATTATGGATACAATGATTTTATCATTTGCACCGGATACAAAGGAGAAGTGATCAAGGATTACTTCATGAACTTTTATATCTACCAGTCTGACATCACAGTGGATTTACAGACCAATGAAGTGAAAATACATAGAAAACAGACAGAAGACTGGAAGGTTTCGATTGTGGATACCGGACTGCAGTCCTCGGTGATGGAGCGTCTGATCATGGTGCGTGAGCTGGCAGGAGATGAGCCGGTTCTGGTGGCTTACGGAGATTGTCTGTCGGACATTAACATACAGGAAATGGTAGAAAGTCATCGTAGGCAGCAGTCACTTGCTACAGTGGCAATTGCACATCCGACCGGCCGAAATGAGATTCTTGCGCTCAATGAGCAGGGCTGTTATATTGGCACAAAGCAGGGAAAAAAGCAGAAACATTCCTGGGTAAATGCCTGCAGTATGGTATTGGAAGCGCGCGCATTTGATTACCTTAAGGAAAATCAGGAGAATCATTTTGCATTGTCGCTTATGGATTGTCTGGCAGCACATGAGCCAGTTCAGACTTATCGCCATGAAGGTTTCTGGTCACCGGTTGAGACGATCCGTGACAAGACCTGGATGGAAAACTTATGGGCACAGCATAAAGCACCGTGGAAGGTGTGGGAAGATTAAGCTTCATCATGGAAGATGGAGACAGAGAGAACCATGGAGGGTAAACAAATGAAGTGGTTGGAATATTACAAAGGAAAAACGGTACTGGTGACGGGACACACCGGTTTTAAGGGAAGCTGGCTGTGTGTGATGCTGGAGATGGCAGGCGCAAAAGTGGTTGGCTATGCGCTGCCACCGGAAAAAGATGCCGTATTATTTGATTGTTCCGGTGCGGCAGAGAGGATGGTTTCGGTTGAGGGAGACATTCGTGACCGGGCACATCTGCAGGAAGTTTTTCATACGTATCAGCCGCAGGTTGTATTTCATCTGGCGGCACAGCCGATTGTGCGGACAAGCTACGAACAGCCGGTATATACATATGAGACCAATGTCATGGGTACAGTTAATCTGCTGGAATGTGTGCGAAACACCCCGGGGGTACAGTCCGTTTTAAATGTCACTACAGATAAAGTATACGAAAATAAAGAATGGGAGTGGGGGTATCGTGAGAACGATCCGTTGGATGGTTTTGATCCCTATTCCAACAGCAAGTCCTGTTCCGAGCTGGTGACGCACAGTTATAGAAAATCATTTTTGGATGAAAAAGGAATTGCGGTTTCGACGGCAAGAGCAGGAAATGTGATCGGCGGCGGAGATTTTTCCAGGGATCGCATTATTCCGGACTGTGTGAGATCTGCATTGCAGGGGGAAGAAATTATCATCCGGAATCCATACTCAATCCGGCCATTTCAGCATGTGCTGGAGCCGTTGGCAGCATATATGCAGATTGCGGCGGCACAGGCGATGGAGCACGAAAAAGCAGGATATTACAATGTGGGGCCGGAAGAGTCTGACTGTGTCACAGTAGGCACACTGGCGAGTTTATTCTGCAAGGCATGGGGCGATGGTCTGAAATGGAAAAATGTCTGTGAAGACGGACCACATGAGGCAAAATTTCTGAAACTGGACTGCTCACATATCAAGTATGCATTGGGCTGGAAACCGTGCTGGGATATCCGCACGGCAATAGAAAAAACCGTGGAATGGACGCGGGTATATGCAGCGCATGGGGATATCCGCGCATGCATGGAGACACAGATTAACGAGTTTTTAGAGATGACCAGTGAAAAAGGGCAGAAGTGATATGAAAGTAGTGATTTTAGCAGGGGGCAAGGGCACCCGCATCAGCGAAGAATCCCGGCTGCGTCCAAAGCCGATGGTTGAGATTGGCGGGAAACCGATTTTGTGGCATATTATGCGGCAGTATGCCTCTTATGGATTTAACGAATTTATCATATGCTGTGGGTACAAAGGGCATATGATCAAGGAATACTTTGTCAATTATTATCAGAATAACAGCCAGTTGGAAATTCGCCTGAAGGATCAGCAGGTGCAGGTCTTAAAAAAGAACAGCGAGCCATGGAAAGTGACCATGGTGGATACCGGACTGGAAACACTTACCGCGGGGCGTATTTTAAAGGTGCGCGATTACATCGGCGGAGAACCGTTTCTTCTGACTTATGGAGATGGGGTGTCAGATGTAAACATCCGGGAGCTTATCGCATTTCACAAAAAGCAGGGAAAGACGGTGACGATTTCCACAACACAGCCGGAAGGACGTTTCGGAGCATTGCGTCTGGACGATACCGGCAGTCAGGTGCTTGGTTTTAAAGAAAAGGCACGCGCGGATCAGGCGTGGGTGAATATCGGATTTATGGTGATGGAGCCGTCAGTATATCCGTATCTGGGCGATGGAAGTACCATGTTAGAGACGTTGCCGTTTGAACGGCTTGCCGCAGATGGGCAGATGGCGGCATATAAGCATATGGGCTTCTGGTCTCCGATGGATAACATTCATGATCGGGAATATTTACAGAAGCTTTGGGACAGTGGAAACGCACCATGGAAGGTGTAACTGCCACGAACGGAAAGGAAAAAGTGATGTTTGAACATAAAACAGAGGAAGAAGCACGGAAAGAAATTCTTTCCATGGTAGAAGGATATTATCAGACGTTTCATGCGAAAAAAGAAGATTTTAAGGAAGGAGACCGCATTTCGTATGCTGCCCGGGTATACGATCAGGATGAGATGTGTAATCTTGTGGACAGTGCGTTGGAATTCTGGTTGACTTCAGGCAGATATACAGAACAGTTTGAAAAGGAACTTGCGGATTATATTGGTGTGCGTTTTTGTTCGCTTGTCAATTCCGGGTCTTCGGCAAATCTGCTGGCGTTTATGGCGCTGACTTCTCCACTTCTGGGAGAGCGGCGTGTGAAGCGTGGGGATGAAATCATCACGGTTGCGGCGGGTTTTCCGACCACGGTTACTCCATATCTGCAATATGGTGCAGTTCCGGTTTTTTTGGATCTGACGATTCCACAGTATAATCTGGATGTAAGCCAGTTGGAAGAGGCACTGAGTGAGAAGACAAAGGCAGTTATGATTGCACATACGCTTGGAAATCCGTTTGACCTGAAAGCAATCCGTTCGTTCTGCGATGCACATGGGCTCTGGCTGATTGAGGACAACTGCGATGCCCTCGGAAGTGAGTATTGCATGGATGGGGCATGGAAAAAGACGGGAAGTATCGGTGATATTGGTACGTCAAGTTTTTATCCACCACATCACATGACGATGGGCGAAGGCGGTGCAGTTTATACCGACAACCCTTTGCTGCATAAGATTATCCGTTCCCTGCGCGACTGGGGGCGGGACTGTATGTGTCCGTCCGGAAAGGACAATCTGTGTGGCCATCGTTTTGATAAGCAGTATGGGGAACTTCCACTGGGATATGATCACAAGTATGTATACTCTCATTTTGGCTATAATTTAAAGGCAACGGATTTGCAGGCAGCGATCGGATGTGCACAGCTTAAGAAACTGCCACAGTTTGTAGAACGTCGGCGGGAAAATTTTGAGCGGCTGAAAGCGCAGTTATCAGCAGTAGAGGACCGACTGATTCTGCCGGAAGCCTGTCCGGATTCAAAGCCATCGTGGTTTGGTTTTCTCATTACCTGCCGCGAAGGTGTGGATAAAAATCATGTGGTACAGTATCTGGAATCCCATGGTGTACAGACACGCATGCTGTTTTCCGGTAATCTGATCAAGCAGCCTTGTTTTGATGAGATGCGTAAGAGCCATGAAGGTTATCGTGTGGTCGGGGATCTGCATGTGACGGATCATATTATGGAGAACAGTTTCTGGATCGGGGTGTATCCGGGGATGACGGATGCGAAGCTGGATTATATGGCGAAGGTTTTATGTGAGGCAGTTCGGGGGTAAGAAATATGAAACCACAAATCATTCTCGCTGGCTCCGGCGGCTGCATGCGTGAACTCGCATGGCAGATGCCGGACTGGCAGATTTCAGGATATGTAGATATAACTCCACCGGAACATCCCGTCACAATAGGGAACCGAATCATTCCTTATCTCGGAAATGATGACTTTCTGTTGCAACAGACAAGAGATATTAACGTTGCAATTGCAGTGGGAGATCCTGCGCTTCGACAAAAGATTGCACAGAAATTACAAACGAATCCCCACATTCATTTCCCGAACCTCATTCTCCACGGAGCAGAGGTCTGTTCAGACGTAAAACTGGGCCAGGGCTGTATCATCAGCATGGATGCAAGAGTATCCACCAATGTCCGGATGGGAGATTTTGTATTTTTAAATATTGGAGCAATGGTTTGCCACGATGGCAGATTGGGAGATTTTGTCACGCTGGCACCGGATGTGAAGCTGGCAGGTGCAGTACACATTGGAAGCCACTGTGACATTGGTCTTGGCACAAAGGTGATTCAGGGAATTACGATTGCGGATCATGTGCGTACCGGTGCAGGAGCCGTTGTTGTGCGGGATGTGGGGGAAGCAGGTACGGTTGTTGGTGTTCCAGCGCGAAAGATAAAATAAACATCGACTTTTCAATGAGCTATGGATAGGTTATAATATTCATAGCTTTTTGTTTTTAGAAATTTTTTAAATGGGGTTCGTATGAAAGAAGAAAAAGAGACAGTATATGATGAGGCAATAGAGACTGCAAAAGAGATAGAAGTAGTAGAGAATGTGATGATCCAGACGGCAACAACACAATTGTCGTTTAGTTCGCTGATGTTCGGTCTGGAAAGAGGCGATTATGTGATCCCGGATTTTCAGAGAATGTATCATTGGACAGAAGAACAGGCAGAGCAGCTTGCGATTTCTCTGGTTCGGGGAATGCCGATTCCGCCTATTTATGGTTACCGAAATGCAGAACAGCAGGTGGTTATTTTAGACGGACAACAGAGGGTCCTGAGTCTGTATTTTTATTATATTGGGAAATTTTTAGGAAAGAAAAGAAATGCATTTATTGATGTCAGAAAAGCAAACGATGGATCAATAAAATTTCGGGATTACCTGGAAAGCTGTGATTTAAAAGAAAAGAAGTATCAGATGGAGTCTGAGGGGAAAAATGGAAAGACGCAGATCATTGATATTACCTATCAAAACATCAGTGACCGGGTAAAACGCAAGATCGATTTTTCTCCAATTACATTGGTGGAAATTAATGTAGATAGTAAAGAATACAAAGAAAGAACCTTACATAAAATATTTGCAAATTTAAATATTGGTGGAACTCCATTGTCAAGTCAGGAACTGAGAAATGGAATTTATGGCTGTAAATTTTATGAAATGTTGTATGACATTAATGATAACTCAAAAAAATGGAGAATTTTATATAATAATAAAATAACAGAAGTGAATAAAGAAAGCAAAGATGTTGAGACACTTTTGAGAATGTGTGCGTTTGATTATTATATAAAAGGAACCGATAACCAGTTTGAATTGACGGGATACAAAGGAAAAATTTCTACATTGTTAGACTCTTTTTCAGAACGGGCAAGAGAGTTTAGTGACAATCAAATTGAAGGATATCGATTAAAATTATTGGAATTTATAGATTCGATTGAAAAAGTCAGTGGGAAAAATAAGGGAGTAGCATTGGCAAGTTTCTTTGTTGCATGGAATCGGCTGAAAGAAAAGCCGTTTATCACCAGGGAAAAATATGATGCGATTGTTGGAAGTGATGCATATAAGGAGACGAACAATAGTGGAACCTCGGCAAGATCTGAAATAGAAAAAAGGATAAGGTGTGTATATGAACAGTTATCACAAAATGGTTAATCGCGTCACAGAAATGATATGTGAGCATATCGATGACACGGAGAATTTTATTTTAATTGGTGACAATTCATCAGGAAAATCTGAAATACTGCGTACAATCATTGAGAAAAAAAAGGGAGAAGCAGTTTATTATATAGATTCAGTAAACAGAACCTTTGATGCAGGAAAAGTAGAACTTTTTAGTGAAAAGTATAAAGAGATAAAACCGGATTTTCAAGGGATTACATCCGTCAGAGTTCATCCGTTTAATTTTAATTTGCAGGATACATTTGCAGCAGCATCCCGCATAGAACATTTATATGTTAAATATCGCAGGCAGATTGAAAAATTTTGTGAATCGTTTTTAGATAAAAAGTTCACTATAGAACGCGAAGATGATGGGGTCGGAAATCCGGAAAATGTTGTTAAGATCAATGGAGAGATAATGACGCTTTCCAGTGGTTATCAGGCACTTATTCGCATTTTTTGTGAAATATTGTTTTTTTCAGACTGTATGAAAGTGCAGAGACTGGAAAAAGGAATTGTGGTTATTGATGAAATAGATGAGTATTTGTCACCAAAGTATAGTGCGGAAATTTTAAATTTCCTTCATGATGAATTTTCAAATATTCATTTTATAGTAACAACACATTCACTTGATCTGGTTGAAACCACCGAAAATGCAACGATTATTGTGATAAACAAATGTACGTATGCTACCTATACCAGCGAATTTCTGAGAGACACGGTTTCGGCAAATGATATTTTTACGAATCTCTTTTTTGAAAATCGAAAACTTCATGTGTCTGATAATGACGATATGGATAATCAATTACGTCAGTATTTGAACAGTAAAGTTGCAGGTATGTGGGATGAAAAAATGCAGGAAGAGTTGGAACAAATTAATTTGGAGGATTTGAAACCACATCAGAGATTGATTTTCAAACAGATTAAGGAGTGGTAAAATGGAGGATTTCTTTGTGGTAGATATTCCTGTATTTGTGCCAGAGTACGACAAGGATAAAAAATATGGGTGGACAAATTATAAAGATGAATTGTGGGATTTACTAAAAGAAACAACTCATGGCTATTGTATGTATTGTTATGATCGCATTTGGATCAATCAAGAAAGACGCGGACAGATCGAACATGGAATAGAAAAAAAGAATTCAATGAAACGTTTACAGGATTGTGTGCCAAATCTCGGAATTTCCTGCGAAAATTGCAATCAGAAATACAAGAAGCGAGGGGAACAGAAGAGAAGACTTTCACAGGAACAGATATGTGAATTTGAAAAGGGAGAATGTACATCATTTGAATGTAAAGAGATGTGTACTTCTTTTCGAAAAATACGAAGAGCATATGTAAAACAGGGAAAGATTATGATTCAACCATTTGAAACAAAACTGGAAGAAAACGGAAATGTTTTAAGAATTCAGTATGATTTATTACAATGTAAATATATTCCCATGAAATCATATCATTACACTGAGCAGGAATTAGAAGTTATAAGGAAACATATAGAGTTATTTGCGTTGAACAGTCCGGAAAGAAAAAATTATGAGATCGCGAAATATTGTAAAAATGTGATAGATAATAGATCTTTAATGCTTGGGATAGATTATAATAATCTTATTGTAGATCTGTTTAGAGAAAAGCTAGTGAGTTTACATGAACTGGAAAAAGCAATCAAGCTGTGCAAAACGATATATTGTATGGCAGATTTAAAAGAAAGTACATAAAGGCAGGTACAAAACATGCACACAACAATCATCGCAGAAGCAGGTGTCAACCACAACGGCAGCATGACACTTGCGAAGCAAATGGTAGAAAAAGCAAAACAGGCAGGAGCCGATTACGTAAAATTTCAGACATTCGTTCCGGAAAAGCTGGTCTCCCGTTTCGCCCAGAAAGCAGAATATCAGAAGGAAACGACCGGAGCGGCAGAGTCGCAGCTTCAGATGTTACAGAAGCTGGCACTGACACAGGAGGATTTTATAGAACTACAGGCGTATTGTAAAACAGTCGGGATCGGCTTTTTGTCTACACCGTTTGATCTGGACAGCATTGCATTTTTGGAAAAACTGGATATGGATTTCTGGAAGCTTCCTTCCGGCGAAATCACAAATCTGCCATATCTGGAAGCAATCGGCCGAACAGGAAGAGATATTGTTATGTCTACCGGCATGTGTAATATGCAGGAAATTCAGGATGCAATTTCCATTTTGGAGAAAAGTGGAGCAGGGAAGATTATCGTGTTGCATTGCAATACGGAATACCCGACACCCTATACGGATGTGAATCTGCTTGCCATGCAGCAGATGCGTCAAACGTTACAGAAACCGGTTGGATACTCAGATCATACGATCGGTATTGAAGTACCAATCGCTGCAGTTGCTTTGGGGGCAACGGTCATCGAGAAACATTTTACGCTGGACAAGCAGATGGAGGGGCCGGATCACCGGGCAAGTCTGGAGCCACAGGAACTGGCGCAGATGGTAGCCGCAATCCGGAACATTGAGCAGAGTCTTGGCAATGGAAAGAAAAAGCGCACAGCATCGGAAGAAAAAAACTGCGCAGTAGTAAGAAAGAGCATTGTTGCTAAACAGGTAATTAAACAGGGAGAACTTTTTACAGAGGAAAATCTGACAGTTAAACGGCCGGGGACAGGAATTAATCCTATGCGGTGGCATGAGATAATTGGAAAAATTGCCGATAGACAGTATGATGTGGATGAATGTATTGAGGATGTAAAATGAAAAATATAGGGATATTAACAGGAACAAGAGCGGAGTATGGTTTATTAAAACCAGTGATGCAGAAGGTTGAGCAGGATAAAGATTTAAATTTATGTCTGATAGTTACAGGGATGCATTTATCGGAACAATTTGGGTATACATATCGTGAAATTGAAAAAGATGGATTTAGAATTGACTATAAAAATGATATGGAACTTGTGTCAGATACATCCTATGCAATATGTAAATCCATGGGAAAAGAATTAGCTGGATTTGCGGATATATTTGAAGAGGCTGATCTGGATATGCTAGTATTATTGGGAGATCGTTTTGAAATTCAGATGGCAGCAGTAGCGGCAATGCTGTATCGTATACCAGTTGCACATATCCATGGAGGCGAATTGACGCAGGGACTGATGGATGATGCGATTCGTCATTCTGTGACAAAAATGAGTGATTTACATTTTACAAGTACAAGTGAATATGCACAAAGAGTAATTCAGATGGGAGAACAGCCAGAGAGGGTATTTTGTGTGGGGGCATTGGGAATTGAAAATATCAAAAGTATTCGACTTTTGTCAAGAGAACAACTGTGTCAAAAGTTTGGAGATATTTTTTTGCATAACTATATTATGGTTACCTATCATCCGGTTACTTTGGAAAAACACACGGCAGGAATCCAGTTTCAAAAACTATTAAATGTGGTGGAAAATCACCCGGAATACCATTATATTTTTACATATGCAAATGCAGACACAGATGGGGCGATTATTAATCAAATGATTGAATCTTATACACAGGAACATAAAAATACAAAAGCTTTTGTTTCTATGGGACAATTGGGATATTTAAGTGCGCTCCAGTATTGTAGTGCAGTATTGGGAAATTCATCAAGTGGTATTATTGAAGCACCATCATTTCATATTCCGACGATAAATATAGGGGATCGTCAAAAGGGACGTGTCAGGGCAAAGACGGTTATTGATTGTGGTTATGAAACAAGGGATATTGAGCAGGCACTCACAGAATCACAGAATCAGAAGTTTAAGGATTTATGTCAGGAGAGTACAAATCCATATGAGGGGAAAAATACATCGGAACAAATTATCATGCAAATAAAAAAATACTTAAATCAGGTACAGGGAAAACAAAAGATATTTTATGATATAGAGGTGTAGTGTGAAGATTTTATATATTGGATGTGTGGAATCATCGTATTTATTATTAGAAAAATTGATCGAAGCTGGTGCAGATATTGTTGGTGTAATTACAAAAAAGGAATCAAATTATAATTCGGATTTTAGAGATTTAGTTCCGCTATGCGAAAAAAAAGAAATTCCATATGAATTAGTGGAAAATATAAACGAAGAAAAAGTTTATAAGTTTATAGAGAATATACAACCAGAAATTGCCTTCTGTTTCGGTTGGTCACAGTTGATTAAAGATGATATTATTCAAAAAATTCCACAGGGAATTATAGGATTTCATCCGGCTGCATTGCCAAAAAATAGGGGACGCCATCCGATTATATGGGCATTGGTGTTGGGGTTACAGGAAACAGCCTCTACATTTTTCATGATAGATGCCTCAGCAGATACTGGAGATATTGTATCACAAAAAATAGTTAAGATTTCGTACGAAGATGATGCAGCAACATTGTATCAGAAGATTATGACGATTGCTTGTGAGCAAGTAGTTGAATTATGGGAGCAGTTGCAGAATGGGACTGCAAATAAAATTAAGCAGGATGTAATAGAGGGAAATTCGTGGAGAAAGCGGTCGAAAAAAGATGGTGAAATTGACTGGCGTATGTCAGGACGGAGCATTTATAATTTAGTCAGAGGCTTAACAAAACCTTATGTAGGAGCGCATTTTGTACATCAGGGAAAAGAGATAAAAGTTTGGAAAGTATGTGAAATAGATACCGATAAGTATGAGAATATAGAGCCAGGAAAAATATTAGACATTTATGAAAATGGAGATATTGACATAAAAACCGGAGATAATGTGATTCGACTAATTGAATATGAATCTGTAGAACTAAAATGTGGAGAATATTTGTAAGAAAGGGAAAAATATGAAGGTGATGGTTGTGTCTCCGCATCCAGATGATGAGACATTAGGAGCTGGAGGAACTTTATTAAGATTAAAAAAGGAAGGACATCAAATTTATTGGCTAAACATAACAGATGCAAAAGAAAAAGATGGATGGAGTGCATCATTTATAAAGCAGCGAAAAGAGCAAATACAGAGAGTGTGTGATTTTTTTGAATTTGATGATACATTTAATTTGAAATTTCCACCAGCAAAGTTGGAAATGCTGGAAAAGAGCATATTAATTCAGAAAATTGGAAGCTGTTTTCAGACTGTCGAGCCGGAATGGATTATTTTACCAGACCCAAATGATGCACATTCAGATCATAAAATTACATATGAAAGTTGCATATCGTGTTCAAAAATTTTTCGGTATCCCTATATTCACAGAATTACAACAATGGAAATTTTGTCAGAGACAGATTTTGGTCGGATAGATAATCCGTTTGTTCCAAATTATTTTGTAAATATATCAGATTATATGAAAAGTAAAATACAGGCATTGGAAATATATGATACAGAATTAGGAGAACATCCATTTCCAAGAAGTGTAGATAGTGTAAAAGCATTGGGCACTTTACGGGGTGCTTGTGCAGGAGTAAAATATGCAGAGGCGTTTCGTATAATTAAATGGATAGAATAGGAGTGCAAATGAAACATCTGGCAGTAATCACCGCACGCAGCGGTTCAAAAGGATTAAAAGACAAAAATATTAAATTACTCAAAGGGAAACCGCTTCTGGTCTACTCCATCGAGGCAGCCAGACAGTCTGGAAAATTTGACTGCATTCATGTCTCGACCGACAGCGAAAAATATGCACAGATTGCGCGGGAGCATGGAGCGGATGTGCCGTTTTTGCGTGATGCGGCACTTGCCACGGACACTGCCGGAACCTGGGATGTGTTAAGAGCAGTTGTGCAGCAGTATGCCGCAATCGGGCAGCAGTTTGACACCATCACTCTGTTGCAGCCGACCTCCCCGCTTCGCGATGCGGCAGATATCAAAATGGCATTTGAGATTTTTGAAGAGAAAAACGCACAGTCGGTGGTCAGTGTCTGTGAAGCAGAACATTCACCACTGCTTTGCAATACATTAAAAGAAGATCAGTCCATGTGTGGATTTGTTGATTTACAGAAAGTTGGCCGGCGGCAGGATATGGGAACATATTACCGGTTGAACGGTGCCATTTATCTGCAGACCACGGAACTTCTGATGAGTCAGGGAGATCTGTACGGAGAACATTCCTATGCCTGCGTGATGAGTCAGGAACATTCCATCGACATCGACACCGCACTGGATTTCCAGATCGCGGAGACAATTATGAGGGCATCCTCTTAACATTTTTTCACACTGGTCGATATATATAACAGGTCTATCATGGAAGATAGAAAAAGAGAACGTTTTCTTGGAGAAAATGAAAGAAGAAACATGGAGGTTCCCATATGAAGACAGAGCAGTTAGCGTTATTTTTAATATCCCCGGACAGTACGGTTGTGGAAGCGATGCAGCGCATCGACCGTAATGCCAGGGGTATTTTATTTGTGACCAATGAGCAGCAGAAACTGCTTGGTGTTGTCACGGATGGAGATATCCGCCGCTGGCTGATCCGCACGGGAGAACTGAAAGCTCCGGTATCCGGTCTGATGAATACCGAACCTAAGAGAATTTCCAGGAAAGAGCATGCAAAAGCACATGAGGTTATGGTGCAGCATTCCATCACGGCGCTTCCGGTTGTCACCACAAAAGGCGTGGTATCTGACATTTTGTTCCGGGATGAGCAGGTGGCAAAAAAGAAAAAGCCGCAGGGGATTTTAGAAGAGGTTCCGGTCGTGATTATGGCGGGCGGAAAAGGGACACGTTTATATCCGTATACCAAAATTCTTCCGAAACCGCTGATCCCGATTGGAGATATCCCGATCATGGAGCGGATCATCGGGAAATTCTGTGAGTTTGGAACGACACAGTTTTATGCGACAGTCAATTACCGCAAAAATATGATTCGTTCCTATTTTTCTGAGATTTCAAAAACCTATTCTCTTGAATATGTTGAGGAGGATAAACCACTTGGCACGGCGGGAAGTTTACAGTTGATCAAAGAGGAGTTTTCTCAGCCGTTTATTGTGACCAACTGTGACATTTTGATTCATGCGGATTATGAAGATATTTACCGCTATCATAAAGAGGCGGGAAATGAACTTACGATTGTCACGGCACTCAAAAATATCGAAGTTCCGTATGGGGTTATTCATTCCAGTGAAAACGGAGCCGTCCAGTCCATGGAAGAAAAGCCGAAACTTTCGTATTTTGTTAATACCGGCATGTACATTTTAAATCCGGCACTGAAAAAAGAAATCCCGGAGGATACTTTTTTTCATATGACGGATCTGGCAGACAAGCTTTTGGCAGAAAACCGCCGGGTGGGAATGTATCCGATCAGCGAGGATTCCTTCCTGGATATGGGTGAGTTTGAGGAAATGCACCGTATGGAAGAAAAACTGAATTTGAAATCTGAGTAACAATTGGAAACAGAAAGGATATATAGAGCAATGAAAAAGGTATTAGTAACCGGAGCAGACGGTTTTATCGGAAGCCATCTGACCGAGAGCCTTCTGGAAAAAGGCTATGACGTAAAAGCATTTGTATATTACAATTCTTTCAACAACTGGGGCTGGCTGGATACACTGCCAAAGGAAAAACTTGACCAGATTGAAATTTTTGCCGGGGATGTGCGGGATCCGAACGGTGTGCGCACTGCGATGAAGGGTGTGGATCAGGTCTTTCATCTGGCAGCATTGATTGCGATTCCGTTCAGTTATCATTCGCCGGATTCCTATGTGGATACAAACATCAAGGGAACGTTAAATGTGCTGCAGGCGGCACGCGATCTTGGCACGGAAAAAATCATGGTGACATCGACTTCGGAAGTATATGGCACCGCACAATATGTCCCGATTGACGAAAAGCATCCATTTCAGGGACAGTCTCCGTATTCCGCGACAAAAATCGGAGCAGATCGTCTGGCAGAAAGCTTTTACCGCAGTTTTAATCTTCCGGTTGCAATTGTCCGTCCGTTCAACACTTATGGTCCAAGACAGTCTGCGCGTGCAGTGATTCCTACGATTATTTCACAGCTTCTGGCAGGAAAAGAGGAGATTAAACTTGGTTTCCTGACGCCAACGCGCGATTTTAACTACGTCAAAGATACCGCGGCAGGCTTTATTGCAATCGCAGAGTCAGACAAGACAATTGGACAGGAAATCAATATTGCTACCCAGCAGGAGATTTCGATCGGAGATCTGGCACAGGAGATTATTTCCCAGGTCAATCCGAATGCACATATTGTGTGTGACGAGCAGCGCCTTCGACCGGAAAAGAGTGAGGTCAATCGTTTGCTCGGTTGCAACGCAAAAATCAAGGAGTTGACCGACTGGAAGCAGCAGTATACATTCGAGCAGGGAATTGCAGAGACGATTGCATGGATTCGTCAGCATATGGATGCATATAAGACAGACATTTATAATGTGTAAGTTGTAATTTTAAGAAAAGAGGGAGCAAAATGGGACGATTTGTACCTTTATCGATTCCGAATTTTGAGGGAAATGAGCGAAAATATGTAGATGATGCACTGGATCAGGGATGGGTTTCCACCGGTGGTGCATACATCACAGAGCTGGAAGAAAAACTGGCAGAGTTTTTACAGGTGAAGAAAACAGCGGCAGTGCAGAGCGGAACTTCGGCTCTTCATCTGTCTTTGATTGTTTGTGGGGTGCAGCCGGGAGATATGGTGATTGTTCCAACGCTTACCTTTATCGCGGCAGTGAATCCGGTGCGCTATCAGTTCGCGGAGCCGGTGTTTATGGACTGTGATGACAGTTTGTGCATGGATCCGCTGAAGTTGCGCCGTTTCTGCGAAAATGAGTGTGTGACAGAGGATGGACAGTTAAAGCATAGAGCTACCGGAAAAACCGTAAAAGCCATCGTAGTTGTGCATGTGTTTGGAAATATGGCAGATATGGAAGCCATCATGGATATCGCACAGGAGTTTCACCTGAAAGTGATCGAGGATGCGACAGAAGCACTTGGCACACAATATACGAAAGGGCGTTATGCCGGAAAATTTGCCGGAACTATTGGCGATTTTGGGGCGTATTCTTTTAATGGGAACAAGATTATTACAACCGGTGGCGGCGGTGCTGTGACGGCAAAAGATCCCACAGAAGTGGAGCATCTGAAATATCTTTCCACACAGGCAAAGGATGATCCGCATTTTTACATCCACAACGAAGTGGGATACAATTACCGCATGACGAATTTACAGGCGGCACTTGGTGTGGCACAGATGGAGGAACTTCCGGAATTTATTCACCGTAAGCAGAAAAATTATGGGCTGTATCAACAATTGCTGCAGGAGTTTTCAGGTGGAACACTGCTTTCATTTCGTGAGGGGACTTCCTCGAACCAGTGGTTTTATTCTTTGAAGCTGGATATGGAAAAACTACAGGGAAAAAACATGAGAGATGTGATTACAACGCTTCAGGAGCGCGGTGTGCAGACCCGGGCGATCTGGGGACTGATTCATGAGCAGCTTCCGTATCAGGATGCGATTGCTTATGAGATGGAAAAAGCACCGTACTATAGCAGTTGTATTTTAAATATTCCAAGCAGCACACAGATCACAGATGATGATATTCGCTTTGTGGTGGAACAAATAAAAGTGGTATTTAAATCTGGAATTTGAACAGATCAGGTGACATTCACAAGTATTTGTTTGGGTCAATAAGCTGTGTCTGGGGCAGATGACAGAGGCCGAGCAGTATTACAACAGATGTGGGGGATATGAGCCTGCAGAGAAAAGATTAGAAAATATGAAAAAATAAATACTATTTACAAATATCCTCCCACAGACGTATAATAGAAATACGCCTAAAGGAGGATTTTTTTATTGAAAAAGCAATTATTTCATGGATCGGATCATATAATTGAAACTCCGATATATGGAGTTGGAAAAAAACACAATGATTATGGACAGGGCTTCTACTGTACCGAAGATATTGCCTTGGCAAAGGAATGGGCGGTATCGGAGGAAAAAGACGGATATGTTAATGAATATGAGATAGAGACAAATGGCCTGCATATTTTAAATATAAATGATGGCAGCTTTACCTTGTTACACTGGATGGGGCTTTTGTTGAATAACCGCGCGTTTGTATTGGCAACACCGCTGGAAAGGGAGGCAAAACGGTACATTACCGATTGTTTTCCAGTTCCATTAGCAGGAGTGGATGTAATTATAGGATATCGTGCAGATGACAGTTATTTTTCTTATGCAAGGGATTTCATCAGCGGTGTTATATCGTACGAGCAATTAGGGAAAGCTATGCAGTTGGGAAGCCTTGGAGAGCAGTACTGCCTTAAAACGGAAAAGGCATTTCAGCATCTTAAATTTATAGCGAAAGAACACGTCCCTTCTGCCGAGTGGTATTCGAAAAAGATGTTGCGGGATCGGAATGCCAGAAACGGATATAAGGACATGGAAAAGGAAACCTATCACAGGGGGGAATTGTATATTTCCAGAATCATTGACGAGGAGATGAAAAGCGATGATTTATTCTTACGATAAAGTATATTTAAGAATTGCACAGCGTGTACTGGGCGAGATGCTTAATTATGCCGTATATGATTGTGGATATGAGTTGAACGAGTATTATCGGCTTTTTACAGAATCTTCATACAGTGAGCGTTTTTCAAAAGGAGACCCATTTGTAATTGCGGGAATGTCAGGGGCAGAGCTGGCCATTCGTGTGATGGATGTGCCGGATGACGAAATTGTTGCGCCGGGATATTATTTTGAAAAAAGCCCGGAATATTGGACCGGATGGTTGTTGGCATATTATCAATGGATGAGTGGGAAAACCTTTGCGGTGATACAAAAAGAAGTTCCAGTTGAGAAAATTCGTGATTTATATCATCCATATCATGAGATGGATATTACGCAGGGAGTGCAAAAAGTAAGAGAGATTGCTCAGCAGAACAGGGTAGAAAGTTATCTGAAGTTGTTACGGAAAAGAGCCAGACTCAGTCAGAGCCAGCTTGCGGAGGAAACAGGGATTCCCGTCAAGACGATTCAGCAGTATGAACAACGGAGAAAAGACATTAATAAAGCGCAGGCGGAGTATGTTATTAAACTTTCGCAGGTGTTGTGTTGCAAGCCTCAGGAACTGATGGAGATAAATGAATGAAAAGCCTGCTTTTCATTCATTTAAGGATAGGGTATACTATATGAAAAAGGCAAAGACAGGGGGGTGACTGCAAATGTCTGCAAATATAGCAATCGGAATACAGGACTTCTCCACATTAATTGAAAATCATTATTTTTATGTTGATAAAACGGATTTTATAAAGGAATGGTGGGATTGTGGGGACAGTGTTACTCTGATCACAAGACCAAGACGTTTTGGTAAAACTTTGACCATGAGTATGGTAGAACAGTTCTTTTCCGTGGAATATTCCGGACGTTCGGATCTGTTTGAGGATTTAAAAATCTGGGAGGATAAGAAGTACCGTAATATACAGGGAACGTATCCGGTCATTAGCCTGTCTTTTGCAAATGTGAAGGAACCCACGTATCAGCTGGCAGAAAAAAAGATCTGTGAATTAATTGCGCAGCTTTATGTCAAATACGATTTTATAACGGAAAGTGGAAAGCTACGGGATACGGAAGTAAAGTTGTATAAAAAAATCATGACTGATATGGAGTATGTAGATGCAACACTTTCTTTATATTATCTGTCAGGATTTTTGTATAAATATTACGGTAAAAAAGTAATTATTCTGTTAGATGAATATGACACGCCAATGCAGGAAGCTTTTGTAGATGGATACTGGGAGCAGCTTGTGACATTCACAAGAAGTCTGTTTAACGCGACATTTAAGACCAATCCGGCATTAGAGCGTGGAATTATGACAGGAATTACGAGGGTCAGTAAGGAATCCATTTTTTCAGACCTGAATAATTTAAAAGTGGTTACTACAACATCCAATGAATATGCTGCATCCTTTGGTTTTACGGAGCAGGAAGTGTTTTCTGCGCTAGAAAGTTTCGGACTGGAAAACGAAAAAAATGAGGTAAAAAGATGGTATGACGGATTTATTTTTGGAACCCACAAAGATATCTATAATCCGTGGTCGATTTTAAATTATCTGGATGCAAAGCAGTATACAACCTATTGGGCAAACACAAGCGCAAATAGTCTTGTCGGAAAATTGGTTCGTGAAGGAAACCGCCTGATCAAAGAAAAATTTGAAAAACTATTATGTGGGGAATGTATCTGGTCGGAAATAGATGAACAGATTGTATACAATCAACTGGATGGCAATGAAAAGGCGGTATGGAGCCTTTTACTCGCAGGCGGATATTTAAAGGTTTTGTCTTATGAAAAATATCAGGATATTCCGGAAGGAACGGAACCGAAATATCAGCTTGCACTTACCAATCTTGAAGTAAAGCTTATGTTTCAGAGAATGATTCACGATTGGTTTGCCCCGGTACAGCCGGATTACAACGATTTTGTTAAGGCAATGGTTGCTGGGGATGTGGATGCGATGAATGAATATATGAACCGTATAGCATTACAGACATTCAGCTATTTTGATACCGGAGACCGGGCTTCCGGGGCTGAACCGGAACGTTTTTATCACGGGTTTGTTTTAGGTCTGCTGGTTGATTTGCGGGACAGGTATTATCTGAGGTCGAATCGGGAAAGCGGCTTTGGCAGATATGATATTATGTTGGAGCCAAAACATCCGGGAAAGGATAATGCTGTGATTCTGGAATTTAAAGTACGAAGCGCAAGAAAGGGAAAAAGTCTCGAAGAGACCGCGCAGTCTGCAATTGCACAGATCAGGGAACGAAAATACAGTGAAGAACTAAAAATGAAAGGGATTACAGATAGTCAGATCAAAGAATATGGAGTTGCGTTTGAAGGTAAGACCGTGTTGATTGTGGATTGATCTGGTAAATATTGTCTGGTTGGTGCGCCTGAAGGGCATAGCAAGGGATACTACACCAGCATCCCAAGCGTTCCCGCCACAATCAACACCAGTCCTCCGGCTTCTTTTTTCCCCAGTTTCTCATGAAATACAAGATAAGAAAACAGAATGGTAACCAGAATACTCAGCTTATCGATCGGCACAACGACACTTGCCAGACCATCCTGCAGCGCACGGTAATAGCACAGCCAGGAAGCACCGGTGGCAAGTCCGGACAGGCAGATAAAGCCAAGTTCCCTGTGATCAATCGTGCGCACACTGTCCTGCTTTTTCGTGACAAACACGACAATCCATGCCATGATCAGCACAACGATGGTACGGATGGCTGTTCCCAGATTGGAATCAATGTTTTCAATGCCGACTTTTCCCAGAATAGAAGTCAGGCTGGCAAAGACGGCAGAGCCAAGCGCGTAGAAGAACCAGCTCCAGCCTTTTTTCCCGGAATTCTCAAAAGAGGTTTCCTTTTTCGTGATCATCAGGTAGGTTCCCGCGCCGATCAGCACCACGCACAGAAGTTTCAGTGGGCTGATGCTCTCATGCAGGAAGAGAAAAGCGAGAAGAATGGAGAGGATGGCACTTGATTTATCGACTGGGACCACCTTATCCACATCTCCGATCTGCAGTGCATGGAAGTAGCACAGCCAGGAAGCACCGGTGGCAAGTCCGGACAGGATCAGAAATGTCCAGGTTTTGGCAGAAACACTTCCGATGCCGTGTTGTGCCCCGACCAGAAATACCATGATCCATGAAAAAATAAGTACAATAATGGTACGGATCGCCGTAGCTGCATTGGAATCGGTATTTTTGATACCGCATTTCGCCAGTATGGAAGTCAGTCCGGCGAACAGAGCTGACCCAAATGCAAATAGAATCCACATATACAATTTCCTCCCTGGGACAAGCGTAAAATGTTTTGGGGCATTTGTCAAAACTTTTTTCTTGTGATATGATAATTTTATCTTTTTCAGAGGTGACAGAATGTTTGAAAAAAAACAGATCATATACAGTGAAACACAGGGAGTCTGTCAGGTAGAAAATATTGTTTCGCTCTCCGCATCACGCAGGGAGCGCAAAATTCCGTACTATGTGCTGCGTCCGGTATTCGACAAATCCAGAGTATCTTATATTCCGGTAGAAAACCATCAGGTAAAACTGCGGGAATTGTTTACCAGGGAAGAGGCAGAGGCACTTCAGGGAACGGAAGAAATGAAAAAAGATGAAAAACTGAGACAGGCCGTGGAGTATGTATTAGGAAAAAAGGAGGGATAGGATGGCACAGCAGCAGCCACAGCAGGCAATACATAAATTTGTACTTGGAAATAAAGAACTTGAAGGAAAGACAGCGGAATTCCAGTATGACAAAGGCTGGTACAGCATTACGGATATTGTAGGGGAGGAACGCAACGTAATCTACAAATCCCGCAATGCGCAGGAAGCCTATATGAAATGGAACGTATATATCGGCCGCAAAAAAGAGAGACCGTCATCCGGCAAAAACAGCGATGCGGATGGAAACAGAGCAAACGATTCCCGTGAGCATCGGAGCCGTGATTTCCGCGAAAAGCGTGACATGACGGATCGGCGTGGAAATAACCGGGGACGTCATTGACATATAAAAACAGCACCGGGCAGGTGAAGACTGCGGTGCTGTTTTTGTTTAAAAAAGTGAGCGGAGAGCATGGGATTCGAACCCACGTTGCGTCTATTCGACGCAAACCGCATTTCGAGTGCGGCACCTTCGACCTCTCGGACAACTCTCCCTTGAAATTCATCTCCGATGAATTTCCTACGTACATCGCTTCCGCGGAGCGGAACTCTCATGCGATGTGCTCCTTAATAGTATACAGAATTTACATACATTTTTCAAGTCGCTTATCTTGTGAACGGACAAAAATTATACTATAATACAAATGTGTATGTGAAAACATTTGGTACACAATAAGAGAATATGCAGGAGGAAACGTGCATGATGAAGATCGGAATGCTTACCAGCGGCGGAGACTGCCAGGCTTTAAATGCAGCCATGCGTGGTGTTGTAAAAGGACTTACTACGAATGTAGACGAACTGGAGATTTATGGATTTGAAAATGGGTACAAAGGGCTGATCTATGAACAGTACAGAATTCTTACAGCCTCGGATTTTTCCGGAATCCTTACCAGAGGTGGAACGATTCTCGGATCTTCCCGCCAGCCATTCAAACAGATGCGTGTGCCGGATGAAAACGGTCTGGACAAGGTAGAGGCCATGAAGTCCACATACCGTAAGCTCGGACTCGACTGTCTGGTTATCTTAGGTGGTAACGGGACACAGAAGACGGCCAATCTGCTTCGCGAGGAAGGACTCAATATTATTCATCTTCCAAAGACCATTGACAATGATATTTACGGAACAGATGTGACATTCGGTTTTCAGAGTGCAATTAATATAGCGACAGAGACTATCGATTGCATCCATACAACGGCTGCTTCCCACAACCGTGTATTTATTGTAGAGGTGATGGGACACAAAGTAGGATGGCTTACCCTGTATGCAGGAGTGGCAGGCGGTGCCGACATTATTCTGCTCCCGGAGATTCCGTATGATATTGACAAGGTTGTGGATGCGATTCATAAGCGTACAAAAGACGGAAAAGGATTTACGATTCTTGCAGTTGCAGAAGGTGCAATCTCCAAAGACGATGCACAGCTTACCAAGAAGCAGTACAAGGCAAAAGTTGCATCCCGCAGGTATCCATCGGTTTCTTATGAGATTGCAGATCAGATTCAGGAGAAATGCGGTGTGGAAGTCCGCGTTGCGGTTCCGGGCCACACACAGCGTGGCGGCAGTCCGTGTCCATACGACAGAGTATTATGTACCCGTCTTGGATCTGCCGCTGCCCAAGCAATTATGGATGGAAAATTTGGTTGCATGATCGCCATGATCAACAACAAGACCAAATGTGTGCCGCTTGGAGAGGTGGCAGGCAAGTTAAAGACGGTTGATCCGGACAGTCAGATGATTCAGGAGGCAAAACGGATCGGTATCAGTTTTGGAGATTAAATTTCCTGATATCCGGCAAAAAGGAGAAGAAAAATGTCTTACACGGCTTTATACCGTAAGTTCCGTCCGCAGGAATTCGAAGATGTCAAAGGACAGGAACACATTGTTACAACATTAAAGAACCAGATCAAAGCCGATCGCATAGGACATGCTTATTTGTTTTGCGGTACCCGGGGTACCGGAAAGACGACAGTTGCAAAGATTTTTGCAAAAGCAGTAAATTGTGAACACCCGGTAGACGGAAGTCCCTGTGGACAATGCCCTGCATGTCAGGGCATTGCCGCCGGGACTTCTATGAATGTCATAGAGATTGATGCGGCATCGAACAACGGCGTGGACAATATCCGGCAGATCCGGGAAGAAGTATCTTACCGCCCGACAGAGGGAAAATACAAGGTTTACATTATTGATGAGGTGCATATGCTGTCGGCAGGCGCATTCAACGCGCTGCTCAAGACGCTGGAGGAGCCGCCGGCATATGTGATTTTTATTCTTGCGACAACGGAAGCACACAAGATCCCGATTACGATTCTGTCCCGTTGCCAGAGATATGATTTTCACCGGATTTCCATTGATACCATTACCGATCGTCTGGCGGAACTGATGCGCACCGAACAGGTGGATGTCGAGGAGCGCGCACTGCGTTATGTGGCAAAAGCCGGGGACGGTTCGATGCGTGATGCGCTGAGTTTGCTCGACCAGTGTATTGCCTTTCATCTGGGGGAAAAACTCACCTATGAAAATGTGCTGGAAGTGCTCGGTGCAGTGGATACGGAAGTGTTTTCCGCACTGTTGCGCCAGGTGCTGGCAAAAGATGTGACCGGTGCCATCCGGACGGTGGATCATTTGGTGGATCAGGGACGGGAACTGGGACAGATGGTGAACGATTTTACCTGGTACATGAGAAATCTTTTGCTCATCCAGAGTGCGGATGACATGGAGGAAGTGCTGGATATGTCGGCAGATCATCTGGCAGCCCTGAAAGAAGAGGCACAGATGGTGGAGCCGGAAACACTGATCCGGTATATCCGGATTTTCTCAGAGCTGTCCAGCCAGATCCGGTATGCGGCACAGAAGCGCATCCTGCTGGAGATTGCAATTATCAAGCTTTGCCGTCCGCAGATGGAAAAAGATCTGTCGGCACTCAATGAGCGTATGGATGATATGGAGCAGAAATTAGAAAGCGGGGCATTTGTTTCGGCAGCACCACAGAGTGCAGCAGTTCCGGCAGCAGGTGGCACGCAGGCTCCGGCGGCACAGGCACCGGAGAAAACACAGCTTCCCAAAGCCATTCCGGAGGACATTAAACAGGTGATGAACAACTGGCGGTCGGTCATTTCGGAGATGGGAGGCATCACTAGACAGTATTTAAATCAGGCGGTGCCGACGCTTGGACCGACGGGAGAACTGCTCCTGGTGTTTGACGATGCCAACGCGTTTGCCTATCTAAGCGACAATAAGGCAGGGTGTATTGATCATTTGAAAGAAATGATTGCGCAGCGGTGTGCAAAGCAGGTAGAAGTGCAGCTCCGCTTAAATGAAGGAGGACGCAGCGCAGCCAATACGGTACCGGATTTGCGGCAATTTATCAATTTTGATATTGAGGAAGAGAACTTCTAATGGTATGATAATACAAGATTCGTAAATAACTGAAATTAGAAAGCAGGAGGACCCCACATGGCAAAAAGAGGTGGATTCCCTGGCGGTATGCCGGGAAATATGGCGAATATTATGAAACAGGCGCAGAAGATGCAAAAGCAGATGGAAGAGGCGCAGAAGAATTTAGAGGAACAGGAAGTTACGGCAGCAGCAGGAGGCGGAGCCGTGGAAGTGACGGTTTCCGGCAAGCATGAGGTGACAAAGGTAAAACTGGCAGAAGAAGTAGTGGATCCGGATGATATTGAGATGCTCGAGGATCTGATCATGGCAGCGACAAATGAGGCGATGCGTAAAATTGACGAAGCTTCCCAGCAGTCCATGTCACAGATTACAGGGGCATTAGGTGGAGGACTTCCGTTCTGATATGGATTATTACAGTCATGAGATTGCAAAATTGATTGAAGAACTGTCTGCACTTCCGGGAATCGGAGCCAAATCCGCACAGCGGCTGGCATTTCATATTCTGAATATGCCACAGGATCATGTGGATGCACTGGCATCGGCAATTGTTTCTGCAAAGAAAAATGTCAAATACTGCAAGTGCTGTTATAACCTGACAGATCAGGAAATTTGTCCGATCTGCAGTGACACATCCAGAGATCACAAGACGATTATGGTGGTAGAAAATACCCGCGATCTGGTTGCCTATGAAAAAACCGGAAAATACAGCGGGGTCTACCATGTGTTGCATGGTGCAATTTCCCCCATGCTTGGAATCGGTCCGAACGATATCCGGCTGAAGGAACTGATGGTGCGTCTGGAAAAAGATGTGGATGAGGTGATTATTGCAACGAATTCCAGTCTGGAAGGTGAGACAACGGCGATGTATATCAGCAAACTCATCAAACCGACAGGGATTAAAGTGACACGGATTGCCAGCGGAGTGCCGGTTGGCGGAGATCTGGAATATATCGATGAAGTAACTCTTCTGCGTGCATTGCAGGGGAGAACAGAATTATAAATATATAGCTATTCTTGTGTTTAAAGGAGGAAAGGACAAATAATGAATCATTTAGAATTGGAAAAGCTTGCGAATGAAATCCGTAAGAGCATTGTAACGGCAGTGCACAGCGCAAAATCCGGTCATCCGGGCGGATCGCTGTCTTCGGCAGATATTTTTACATATCTGTATTTCGAAGAGATGAATATTGATCCAAAGAACCCGAAGATGGAGGATCGTGACCGTTTTGTATTGTCCAAAGGACATGTAGCACCGGCTTATTATTCCACACTTGCAGAGCGCGGATTTTTCCCGAAGGAAGATCTTGTGACACTGCGCCATACAGGTTCGTATCTGCAGGGACATCCGGATATGAAGCATATTCCTGGCGTTGATATGTCCAGTGGATCTTTGGGGCAGGGAGTTTCTGCTGCAGTAGGTATGGCAGCAGCCGGAAAATTTGATCACAAGGACTATCGTGTATACACCCTGACCGGAGATGGTGAGATTCAGGAGGGACAGATCTGGGAGGCTGCTATGTGGGCAGGACACCGGAAGCTGGACAATCTGGTAGTGATTGTAGACAATAATAATCTGCAGATTGATGGGGAGATTGACAAAGTATGTTCTCCGTATCCGATTGATAAGAAGTTTGAGGCATTTAATTTCCACACGATCGTGATTGATGGAAATGATTTCGACCAGATCCGTGCAGCATTTGAGGAAGCGAAGAAGACCAAAGGTCAGCCGACTGCCATTATTGCAAAGACCATCAAAGGAAAGGGAGTTTCCTTTATGGAGAATGAAGCCGGATGGCATGGAAAAGCTCCGAATGACGAGCAGTACGAAATCGCTATGAAAGATCTTGAGAAAGCAGGTGAAGCATTATGTCAGAAGTAAAGAAAATTGCAACCAGAGACAGCTATGGAAATGCATTGGTAGAACTTGGAAAAGAGCATGAGGATCTCATCGTGCTCGACGCAGATCTGGCAGGTGCTACCAAAACCTGTATTTTCCAGAAAGAATTTCCGGAGCGCCATTGGGACTGCGGTATCGCAGAGTGCAACATGACAGGTATTGCTGCAGGATTATCTACCTGTGGGAAAGTTCCGTTTATCAGTTCTTTTGCAATGTTTGCAGCCGGACGTAACTACGAGCAGGTTCGCAACTCCATTGGCTATCCACATCTGAATGTAAAGATCGGAGCTACCCATGCAGGAATTTCGGTCGGAGAAGACGGAGCTACCCATCAGTGTCTGGAGGATCTGGCTCTGATGCGTGAGATTCCTGGTATGGTAGTGATCAACCCGTCGGATGATGTGGAAGCACGCGCAGCAGTACATGCAGCATATGATCATGTGGGACCGGTGTATCTTCGGTTTGGACGTCTGGCAGTGCCGGTGATCAATGACAGAGAGGATTACAAGTTTGAGATCGGAAAAGGAATCGTATTAAAAGAAGGTACGGATGTAACCATTTTTGCGACAGGACTGGAAGTGTCAGAGTCCTTAGAAGCTGCAAAGATGCTGGAGAAAGATGGAATTTCTGCAGAAGTAATCAATATCCATACCATCAAGCCGATTGACGAGGAACTGGTTGTTGCATCTGCAACAAAGACGAAGAAAGTCGTAACCGTTGAGGAACATTCCGTAATCGGTGGACTTGGAAGCGCGGTAGCGGAAGTATTGTGTGAAAAGGCACCGACAAAGATGATGCGTATCGGCGTGAATGACCGGTTTGGAGAATCCGGACCGGCGGTTGAGCTGATTCATAAATACGAACTGGACGCAGAAGGAATTTACAAAAAAGTAAAAGCTTTTGCAAAATAATACAGCAAGTACAAAGGAGGCTGTCGTATCGAAGGATATGGCAGTCTTTTTTTGCCTGAAGTCTGGAAATATGTCCGGTAGTGTCGTACGATTTTTTTCATGCCTGTCAGGTTTTTCCAAAATTCTACCGGATGGTGGTGATACTATATTCTGGAAAAACGGATAAGGAGGCAGGATATGATAGATATTGCAGAAGGACCGGGACGTGACCTGAAAAATATCAGACAGATCGGAACACCGGCAGAGGGGGATCGGATTTACATAGAAAATGCGGCGTATGCCAGGGTGCATGAAGAAACTTATGAGGAGCGGAGAGTGTTTATCTTTATGGGGCATACAGAGTGCGAGCAGGGTGTATATATGACCTTTGTAGAGGCTGCCATTCCGGTAAGGGATATGGAGTTTTCACAGAATCTGCCGAGATGGGGAACACATGCGTGGTCGGATGTATTCCGTGAGATTAAGAGATCTTATGAGAATTCCATTATTGTCGGATGGGCATTGGATTGTAAAGGATATCCACCACGCCTGACAGCAGAACTGGAAGCTATCCACAGAGAACAGTTCGGAGGTGCACATCAGGTTCTTTTCCTTATGGACAGTATGGAGGGGGAAGAATACTTTTATCTGCATAAAGGCAACCGGCTGCAACCGAAAAACGGGTTTTATATCTATTATGCAAGGGAACTGCATGAGATACGGATCCCGGATGTGACGATTGAACTGCCGAGACGTGGAACCCGGCAGATGCTTCCGGAGATTCTGACGGAGAGCAAAAAAGAGAATGAAAAAGAAGAATGCAGCAGTTCAAAGAGCGAACGCAAACCAACGTCGTATGCGATGGCTGCCGCAATCGCACTGCTTTTGGTTCTGGCCGGGGTCGGAATCTGGCAGCAGCGAATTCATATTCCGGGTCTGGAGCAGACCGTGGAGACGATAGGGGAAAAAATCCGCCATGTGTCACAACCGGCAGAAGTCCTGGTGGGAACTGAAAAAAATATAGTGGAAGAACAGACGGAGAGCGCAAAGAGTACGGAAACCATCAGTGAACCCATGCAGCTGATACCGATTGAGGAGGTTCCGGCGGGAGCGGTGAAAAAGGCAGAGGAAGCGGCACCTTCCACACAGCCGGCAGAGGAGAAAGAAAAACCTGTGGCGGTAGAAAATACACAAAATTATTATGTGGTACAACAGGGGGATACGTTGAGCGGAATCTGTAAACAGGCATACGGATCAATGAAAAAATTAAAAGAGCTTGAAAAGGCGAATGATCTGGAAGATTCGGATGATATCAGGGTTGGACAGAAATTATTACTTCCGTAACGGGGATTGCAATGCTATAATGATAGAAACGTAAGCGAAAAGGAGAAAAATCGGTGGCTGAAAAAACGGAATTTAAAACCGTAGAGACAAGTCAGGAAGACCTGGAGGAACTGGAAGAAAAAATCAGGAGACACAGGCATAAAATAGCCCGCAGGACGGCACTTGTGATCGTTACTGTTGTAGCAGCAGTGATTTTCGTAGAACTTTGGTCTGCACTTCGCACATATTCAGGATTTGAGGTGCAGGCATCGGCGGAGAGGAAGGACAGTGCGGCAACGGGATATAAGATGTTCCAGGGAAAAATACTGGAATATGATAATGACGGAATCGTGTGTCACGATACAGATGACCGGCTGATCTGGAACCAGTCTTATGAAATGACTACGCCGGAACTTTCCGTGTGTGAACAGTATCTTGCAGTTTATGATCGTGGAGGGACATTTATTTATATCATGTCGGAACGCGGACTGGTAAAGAAAATCGAAACGGCAACACCGATTGAACGTGTATGTGTTGCCCGTCAGGGAACGGTGGCTGTGCTGATGAAGGAGGATGATGTCTCGTATGTACGGCTTTATGACAAAAAGGGACAGGAACTTGCCAGTGGTGAATTTTATCAGGAAAAAGGAAGTTTTCCTGTAGATATTGCGCTGGCTCCGGATGCGCAGAAACTGGCAGTAGATATGCTCGACGTGACAAAGGGCAAAACCTGTTCCACGGTTACTTTCTATAACTTTGGTTCGGTTGGGCAGAATGAAATCGACAACAATGTGGGAACGTACAGTTACAAAAATACGATGATATCGGAACTGGTTTATACCGAATCCGGAAAACTTCTCGCGATCAGCGATGCCGGACTGATCTGGTTTGACGGAGCACAAAAACCTGCGCCGAAAAAACAGATAAAGTTTGAACGGGAGATACAGAGTGTCTTCTATAATAATAAATATGTCGGTATTTCATACAGCGATACCCAAAAAGAAAACAGCTGGCACATAAAAGTCTATGACATGAATGGTAAAACGGTCATGGAGAATGATACAGAGATCGCATACAACAGAATCGAGCTCCTCGATAATAATGAAATATGTGTCCGGGATGATTATAACTGTGAATTGTTTACCATACACAGCATCCGTAAATTCCGTTATACGTTTGACCGGCAGCTTTATAACGTATTGTCGGGATCGGATGGTCAGAATTATACATTGGTATTAAACGGAGAAATAGAAGAGGTACGATTACAATGAACTGGTTATTGATACTGGTTGTATTACTTGTTGCCGGAAATATTGTCTGGGGATTCTTCCGTGGTTTCCTGCGTGTGGTTTATTCAATGGCTGCCTGGATACTGATTCTGTTTTTTGTTACGTTTGCAACGCCGTATGTTGCAGACTGGATGACAGAACACACAGGCCTGGATACCAGAATTGAAAAGAATTGCAAAGAGAAATTGCAAAATGCCGTGGCAGGGGAAGAAAAAAGTACAGAAGAACAAAACACGCAGGAGCAGAAAGATCTCAGCGGTCTGGGAATGAAACTGCCGGCAAACGTATGGAACCAGATAGGGGACACACATAAACTTGCGGATGGCTGGATGGAACAAAGCGGACTGTATAATACGATTGCGTCAAAAGCATCATCCCTTGCCATGAAAGCGATTGCATTTGTTATTGTTATGCTGATTACGGTGATCGCCTTTCATCTGATTGCCACTGCGATTGATCTGGTGGCAAAACTGCCCATAATAGGAGAAGTAAATCATATGCTTGGGGGAATTGCCGGATTGATCAAAGGACTGTTGCTGGTATGGCTGGTATTTGCGTTTGCAGCAATGGGGGCAGCGACAGAAGCCGGGAGTGTTGTGATTGATGCGGTATATCAGTCGGAAATTCTGCAATGGCTATACGAAAATAATTTAATACTGACGATTCTGCTTTCGTTTTTATGATTGAATTGTGGTTTGTAAGCACCCAGGGAACAATATCTTGTGGTGCTTATATTTTTGCAAATAAAATGTAAAGTTTTTGTTGACTTTAGGTTGTCTGCGTGATATTATATCTAAGCTGACTCGTGACGAGGACACTGATACAGGCACTGGCAGGAAGCTGAGTGATGGTTGGTGGTCATGATGATGAAAAAAGTTGTTGACAAACAATGACAAACATGATAAGATATCAGAGTTGTCGCGTTTGAGAGATAACAAAGAAAAATAAAAAAGTTGTTGACAACGACTTGAAGATATGATAAAATATACAAGCTGTTGGAAATAACAACAACGAACATTGATAACTGAACAGTGAAAAACCTTGAAAGATTTTGAGAATAATTCAAGAACGCTTCTATAAAGAAGCAACCTTAAAACAGTAAATCAGGACATTGTTTCTGATTAAAAGCCAGATTTAATTCTGGCAGGACAAAACTTTTTAACATGAGAGTTTGATCCTGGCTCAGGATGAACGCTGGCGGCGTGCT
>ERZ773181.12-NODE-12-length-222982-cov-24.706016_pt1 | contig 222982 bp, 182 predicted proteins | sample MGYA00581001_ERZ773181 | MGnify/ENA primary metagenome ERZ773181 (study PRJEB29015, sample SAMEA2737780) | human gut metagenome | biome: human gut; feature: human-associated habitat; material: faeces | place: China | collected 2012 ...
CCGGACCGAGTGAACAGTTTACGCCGAGAGCGTCAACACCGAGTCCCGTAAGAGTGACAGCCGCACAGGCAGGCGATACACCCGTAAATGTTCGTCCGTTTCTCTCAAAGGTCATTGTTGTGAGGATAGGCTTGTCACAGTTTTCTTTTGCGGCAAGGACTGCGGCTTTAAGCTCGTAGAGGTCGGTCATTGTTTCAAAAACTATGACATCGGCATCTTTACCGGCAAGAATCTGCTGTTTGTAATACTCGTAAGCCTCGTCAAATTTCATTGAACCGGCAGGTTCAAGCAGCTGACCTATCGGACCGATATCAAGGGCAACGAGGGCGTCTGTACCCTCAACGGCTTTTCTTGCAATCTTAACACCGGCGCCGATGATTTCTTCAACGCTGTAACCGCTGTCTTGAAGCTTGTAGGCATTTGCACCGAAGGTGTTTGCGTACACAATGTCAGAACCGGCATCAATATACCTCCTGTGAAAGCTCTCGATAAGCTCGGGGTGAGTAATGTTCAGCACCTCAGGCACATGGTCGTACTTTACACCGCTTTTCTGAATTAGAGTTCCTGTTGCACCGTCAAGCAGAATAAAATTCTTTTGGTTGAGATATTCACTAAAGTTTGAAAAATTCTTAAACACCACAATGTTCCCCATTTCTTCTGAAGCGACATTTGCCTTTCATACTGCAAATTGCACACCCTCGTTTTCTTCGTTCAATCGGATTGTCTGAAATTCCGAGAACCGCCGTAACCGACTTTGACGGCACAAGCAAACAGCTGTCGCCTGTTGTAAGACCTATTTTTCTCGGAGCGTCAAGTATTCTCAGATACTCCTTCTGCATCTCAATAGGATAGTCCCCATAGCCGGGGCTGAAACGGAAGGTCATATACTTTCCGCTGTATTTTTCAGCAAGGATTTCGTCAACCTTTTGACACACCTGTTCAACGGCAACGCTTGCAAAGCTGTCAAGCACAACCGCCCTTGCCATATCGGAAATCTGACTTATACGGATAAGCTTGTCAATTTCCGAACCGATTGTAGCACACATCATAACGGCTGTGTGGCAACCCTCAAGGTGCTTTTTTATATCATTGCCGAGTAAAATATCGTCAAACGGAGCTTTGCGTTCAACATAGAGAAATCTCGGCTCTGCTGTTTTCAGTATTTCTTTTTCGCATTCATCCATCAGCACATCCATGCGGTAATTAAGGCTGATTCCTGCACCGCCGAGGTAGCGTATAGCCTCTTTTCGGTTTAATCTGTCAAGTGTTATCATAAAAGACTTGACACCGCCTCCGTAATTTTTCTTGCAACATACGGGTTGTTCATTGTGTAGAGGTGGATGCCGTCAACACCGTGTGCGATAAGGTCAACAATCTGGTCAACCGCATATGCAATGCCTGCGTCACGCAAAGCCTCGGGTCTTGTATCATACTTCTGCATAATCTTTGCAAATTTTGCAGGAAGGCTTGCACCGCACATTGAAACCATTCTTTCAATCTGACTTTTGCTTGTTACAGGCATAATACCTGCCTCAATCGGAACATTTACGCCTGCAATCTTCGCTCTTTCAAGAAAGCGATAGTAAACGGAGTTGTCAAAGAAAAGCTGTGAAATAAGGTGGCTTGCACCCGACTCAACCTTTTTGCGAAGGTTGTGAATGTCCTCAACCTCATCGGTTGCCTCGCTGTGAACCTCGGGATAACAAGCGCCGGCAATGTCAAAATCACCCTGTGACGCAATGTATCTGCACAAATCGCTTGCATAAGCGAAATCCTTCTGCGGTTCAACACCTTCAACCCTGTCACCACGGAGTGCAAGAATATTCTCAATGCCGTTCTCCTTAAAGAGTGCAAGATTGCGGTCAATATCAGCCTTTGTGCTGTTAATGCAGGTGAGGTGTGCCACGGATTCAACTCCGAAATCTCTCTTGATTTTTGTTGCGATTTCGCAGGTACGGCTCTTTGAACCGCTGCCGCCTGCACTGTATGTTACGCTGATAAAGTCAGGCTTTAAAGCCGAAATTTCTTCAAGCTTGCCGTAAACCGATTCAATCGGAGAGGTCTTTTTAGGCGGAAATACTTCAAAAGAAAAAACTGTTTTTCCGCTGTTAAATAAATTGCTTATTTTCATATATAAACACCTCGGTAATGGTTTTGTTAAACTTGATTAATTATAGCATAAATAATTTTTGCATACAATACTGTTTTGGTGGGTTTTGTCGTTTAAGACTATCATTTTTTTGGAGGTCTGGGTATAAACAAAAATTATATCCAAGAGTTTTATAATCATTATAATTTCGTTAACAAACCAAATTCTCCACTACAGAGTATACATTTACTTTCATAATAAAGCAAAAATTGCATCAATGCCGTATTCGGGCATCTGATGCAATTCCTATATCCGAGTATTTTCTCGAATAGATTGCGGTGGCACACCGCCGAGCGCAATTTTCAATTTTCAATTTTCAACTTTCAATTTTAAAAAAATCACAGATGCAAAATCAACTTTGCAACGCCGAAATAGATAAGCAATGAAAGCGAGTCGCAGACTGTTGAAATGAGCGGATTCGCCATAACGGCAGGGTCAAAGCCGACCTTGCTTGCCAAAAGAGGCAGACTGCTGCCGACAAGCTTTGCCATAATAATTGTGCCGACAAGCGTAAGCGAAATTACAAGGGCAATCATAAATGCGTTTTCCTGACCGTTGAGATCAAACAAAAGCAGTTTTATAAAGTTTGCCGCCGCAAGGGTAATACCGCAAAGAATTGACACCCTGAATTCTTTCCACAGCACAAGGAAAATGCTCCTGAAATGAATTTCACCGAGCGACAACGCACGGATTACGGAAACCGACGCCTGAGAACCTGCGTTACCGCCCGAACCCGTAATCATCGGGATAAACGATGAGAGAATCAAAACATTTGCAAGCACAGCCTCAAATGATGAGATAATCGCACTTGTAAAGGTTGCCGAAAGCATGAGTATAAGCAGCCACGGCGCTCTCTTTTTGTACAGACCGAAAACGCTTGTTTTCATATACGGTTTGTCAGACGGCAATACGGCAGCCATCTTTTCGATATCCTCGGTAGCCTCTTCCTGAATAACATCAATAGCGTCGTCAATTGTTACGATACCGACAAGTCGGTTTTCGTTATCAACAACAGGAAGAGCAAGGAAGTTATAGTTTGAGAACATCTGGGCAACCTGCTCCTGATCGGCAAGAGTAGTTACCGAGATAACATTTTCCTCCATAATCGACCTTACAAGCTCGTCATCTTCGGCAAGCAAAAGGTCTTTTACGGTGGTAATACCGATAAGCTTGTTGTTGGCATCGGTTACATAGCAGGTGTAGATTGTTTCCTTGTCAACACCTGTTCTTCTGATTCTTTTAATAGCCATTTCAGCCGTCATATCGGGACGAAGCACAATAAACTCGGTTGTCATAATCGAGCCTGCGCTGTCCTCGGGATATTTCAAAAGCTCGTTAATCTGCTTTCTCATATCCTTGTCGGCCTGTCTTAAAATACGCTTTACAACATTGGCAGGCATTTCCTCAATAAGGTCAACGGCGTCATCGACAAATAACTCATCGACAACCTCTTTCAGTTCGCTGTCGCTGAAGCCGTGGATAAGGAATTCCTGAGTTTCGTCATCCATTTCGACAAAGGTTTCCGCCGCAAGCTCCTTTGGCAGAATACGAAACAGAATCGGCATTTTTTCATCCTGTAGATTTTCAAAAACCGCCGCAATGTCAAACGGTTTCATCGTAATCAAAATGTCACGCAAAGTGCTGAACTTTTTGTCATCAAGCAACACTTTGATAGTTTCGGTAAGGGTTACGTTAACCTGTTCCATCATCTTTTCCTCCTTTTTAATTCAATTGGAAGTAAAGACGGTGTCACCCTGAGTATTAAATTAAATCAATTCAAATTAAAATAAAAATACAAAGCAAAATCAATAAAACAAAATGAACGCACAAGCGCACATTCTGTTGCAACTTCGCCCGGGTACAGCGCCTTTATTACCGTCTGCGTCCATTAAGTTTTCACCTCATTCGCATTTAAATTCGGACAAAAGCCCGTACATATTTATTTTATTCTTTTTTATGTCCGATGTCAACGGATTTATCCGCTAAAAATCCACTTTGCAAACATTTTACATTATCCTCTGTAACAGCTTGGTAACTCGGTATAATATTTCTTGCTTTTTTAAATGTATCAATGTATAATAAATATGCATGATTTAAAATAAAATTTCAAAGATTGGAGATTAACCGTTATGACAGATATGGTTAAAAAATATGTTCCCTATGCGGTAATAATTTTGCTTGTTTATATGCTGTTGCCGCTTGTGTTTATTCCGGGCGCAATGCAGAAGTTTTCACCCGTTGCATATGACTGTGTGTTCCCGATTACGGCAATCGGCTGTTCGGCACACTACTGCTCAAAACACGGACTTGACTTCCTCTTTGCACTCATTGCGCCGATTATTTATCTTCCGAGTATGCTCATCTACAACGGCGGATTTTCTTCAAGCACACTTTCAACAAACCTTATTCTCCTCGTAGTTTATCTTGTTGCCGGAATTTTCGGACTTTTCCTCGGCGACCTTGCTTTCGGTGACAAGCGCCGTCAGAAAGAAAAGGCAGAACAGGAGGAAGCGGAGGAAATGCTCCTTGAGGCAAAGCGCCGTGAAAAGGAAGAGCTTGAGAACATGACTTCATCAAGCAAAAAGTCCGAAAGAAAAGCACCTTACAGACAGGAACGCAAGCCTGCACGCAAACCGTCACCTGCACCGCAGAAAACCGAAACAGCAGATGACGATGATTTTGATTATGACAAGTACCTTTCCGGTATTGACAGAAAGCAAGATCCGAACGAAAGCGAAATTGACGATATCTTAAACGAATACAGACACTAACGGCGAGCCGCCGTTCCCGGTTCGTGCAGATAGTATTTATAAGGGCGAAAATAAAATGCCCGAGCGGAACTCTATAACTAAAAATGTAAAATTAAAGTCGGGAAGACAATTTGCAAAATGCAAAGCATTGTCTTCCCGACTGTTTTTGTTTAATCAGCAGGGGTGTTCATCGGACACCAGTTTTGATTAAATTTTATGTTTAAATATGATTATGTGATGTTATGGAAGTTGTGTATGATTTTGTAGGGAAGAACCGTGTTCTCCCGCACGGCGAGCCGCCGTTCCCGATTCGTGTAGATAGTTTGTAATATAAAAAAACATATCATGCCCGAGCGTAGCATTGCAATTTTTCGCACAATCCCGTAGGGGCGTTCATTGGACGCCCGCCAAGTAATGACAGAAAATTTATGATAAAAATAAACTGTATAAATGAGATACAGAATTGCAGTTACTTTGTAACATTTATATCATTTAATTTACAATATTATTTGTACCATTATTTTTGTTTAAATCAACCCAACGATATACTTCTGAATCAAGGTTGCGTCAACAACACTGATTTCGCCGTCATGGTTTACATCGCTGTTAAAAAGCTGAGTCTTGCCGAATTTTACAATACCTACAACATATTTCTGAACAGATGTTGCATCTACAACCGTAATGTTTCCGTCTGGATATGCATCACCGCAAGTCAGGCAGTTCAATTTGCCACCAATCGTTGTTTTACACTCTGCGCCGTTTTTAAGTCTGCAATATTTATAAGCCATAAGGCCCGTATCCTCGCCAAGCTGTCTTGAAATATAAAACTCCGCATAGCCGTTCTTATCGGGGACAAAAGATGTTACCGCACCTCCGCTGACAAAATATGCGCCCGAGGTTGCATAGCAAGGTTTGCCGCTGCTGTCTGTACCGAAATCCTCATATGTAAAGTCAAAATTCTTGTATGTGCCATCGCTGAGTTTTCCGGTCATTGTGCCATCATCATTAAAGCCATCAGGAAAATAGTCGGAGAGTTTAATCCTTATCTTAACATATTCTCCGCCTGTTGAATCATAATTGAATTTCATACCCGTATCACCAAAATAACGATTATCCGCTGTTATCATATGGCGAGTAAATTCCTGATTTTTCGGGAGATTTACAAACTTCGGTGCATCAATACAGTCCTTAAACATCACGCTGTACTTTTGATAATCCGTTGATATGAACATTGCCCCGAAATTCTTTGCCGTATTTTCGGTATATCCCGTTGTTGTAACAAAAAGCTGATTGTTTGAGATTTTCTGCGTTGTACCTGTAACTTCAAAGTCCTTGCGATCTTCATACTCGCTTACCGCACCTGTCATAAGAACCGAACCGACGGTAAGCACACCGCACATTGCGATTGCAGTTATTTTTTTGACTGTTCTTTTCATTGATTACACCTATTTATATTGTTTAGCTGTCCAAACCGACAATATACTTCTGAATCAAGGTTGCATCAACAACACTGATTTCGCCGTCATGGTTTACATCGCTGTTAAAAAGCTGAAGCTTGTCAAAGGCCTCAATACCTACAACATATTTTTGAACAAGCGTTGCATCAGTAACAGAAATGTATCCGCTTAAATCCGTATCACCGCAAGTTAAACCGACCAGAGTATCTCCGATTCTTCCGTAATCGCAATGAGCTCCGTCTTTAAGTCTGCAATAGCGGTACGACATTACTTTTGTATCTACACCAAGCTGTCTTGAAACATATATTTCAGCATAGCCGTCCTTATCGGGAGCAAAGGATGTTACTGCACCTCCGCTTGTTGCATATACACCGGATTCCGCATAGCAATTAACACCGTTGCTGTCAGTTCCGAAATCTTCGTATGTAAAATCAAAATCCTTGTAAGAACCGTCTCTAAGCTCAGCAGTCATTGTTCCGTTTTCATTGAACAGACGGGAAAAATCGGAAAGCTTGATTTTTACCTTAACATATTCACCGCCTGTTTTGTCAAACTGATAGAATGTCTGAACATTACCGAAATAACCGTGACCCTGCGTCATCATATATTTTACGAATTTTTCGCCCTTTGGAAGATTTAAAAATCTCGGTGCGTTGATACAATCTTTAAACCATATATCGTAATCCTTTTCGTTGGTTGTTCTGAACTTTGCACCGAAATTTTTATCGGTATTTTCAGTGTATCCCGTTGTTGTCACAAAAAGCTGATTGTTTGAAATTTTCTGCGTTGTACCTGTAACTTCAAAGTCCTTGTGATTTTCATCTTCGCTTACCGCACCTGTCATAAGAACCGAACCGACAGTAAGCACACCGCACATTGCGATTGCGGTTATTTTTTTAATTGTATTTTTCATTGTTATCCTCCGTGTTTGTAATTTTATCCGCAAGTTTGTTCATACTTGTTTAAGTTTATCAATCTATTTTTCTTATGTCAATAATTTTGAAATAAATTTGGCATTTACGGCAATATATGCGTATTTTTCCCGATGTTAATTATTACAAATGACAGACAAAATACTCGGGAATTTCTGTTTTTAACATATTAGTTTTAAACAAAAAACAGACTGTACCGTAATACAGTCTGCTGTAAATTATGACGCACGCTCACATATTACATAGTAACGGTCAAAACCGCCGTTTCCGTCACTTATGCAGGTAAACATGGTGAGCAAATCTCTGTCCTTCTGCAAATAGCAGTCGCCTGATTCGTTCGGCTTATTGACTTTGGTTTCAACAACCTTGTAATTGAGTGTATCCCAATAATTTGTGATTGAAACCCTGTCACCGATTTTGAGGTTGCGGAGGTTGTCAAAGAATATTCGACCGATGTATCCCGTGTGACCTGCAAGGACTGCGTTTGTATTCTTACCGCCGATCGGCAATGAGGTTGCACTCATATGTGCCGCACCGTAGCTCATATTTGAGCTGTTCGCACCGAGGTAAATCGGCAGACGCATATTTATTGTTTCGGCGGTAACATAGCCGTAAATGCCGTCGGTTATGCCGTAATCTTCAAGATTGACGGCAGCCTGAGAGTAAGTATCGTTGCGGAGCATTTCATACTGGTTCGTTTCAAGTTTTTTGTTGTAGGCAACGCTGTCATTGAAAAGTCTGTCGAGGTCAGCCTTGAAAACAACGGGCTGTTTGGAAGTACGCTTGCCATCCCTGTCAATTTTGTAACCCTCTTCGTCAACCTTGCCGTCCTTGACCGCCTGTTCAAAAGAGCCGTCCTCAGCTTCTTCAACACGGGTATCAAAGCCGTCAGCCTCACCGTTTGAAATCTGTGTTCCGATAAAATTTGATATAGGGGGGAATGCGACAAGACCTATTCCGACAACGAGCATTGCTATTGCCACACCCGTAAGTATTTTTTTAATCATCGGAATCACCGCCCGAATCATTCTGATTTTCGTCAGCCGAGTCATCTCTCAGCCGTTTTGCATCGTTTGACTTCTTCTTTTTACGCCTGAGCAGGAATACAACCACAAACACAACAAGTGCAACAAAGCCGACAATTATGCCGATTGCGACTGCATAAGGGATTTTGTAACCAAGGAAGAATATGTAACCGTTGTCAAATTTCGCAAGCGACACACCCGTTTCAACATATTTAGTATCATCGTATGCAACATGCTTGCCACGCACGAGAAGTCTGTGAGTATTAACGCCATATGGGGTACAGGTGAGGAGCGTTACAAGGTCTTCGCCGTCAACAATCCGTAAGGAATTGATTTCCGAGGGAAGAACAACTTCGATTTGATCAACCTCATATTTCAGCGTTCTGTCGAGGATATGAACATAAAACTCATCGCCGACTTTCATATCGGTGAGGTAATCGAAAAATGTTTCGCCCGGATAACCCGAATGGGCAGAAATTACGGAATGCGTGCTTGCACCGCCGACAGGCAGGGAAGTATTTTGAAGATGCCCTGCACCTTTGGAAAGAATCTCTTCGCTTGTGCCGTGATAAATCGGCAGATAAACATTGATTTTCGGAACATCAATGTAGCCGATAAGGCCGTTATCGTCAACATTGAGAGTTTTCTCATAATTTGCGCCGATTTTCTGAAAAGCCTTTTCGTCGAACGGGTCGGTAATTATCATATTATTTGAAAGGCTGTTATTGTACTTAGCAGCCTCTTCAAACATTTTTTGAGTTTTCTCACTCGGCATCTGAGCAACCCTGTTGGTGTACTCCTTAACCATGCTTCGACTGACATAGTTATTAATTGCGGAGCTGACAAGCGGATAGCTCATTATGCCGATTCCTGCAACAAATATTAAAGCTATTAGTAAAATTGACAGCTTTCGTTTCATAAAATTTTCCTTTTCTGCGTGTTTTTGTTCCGTTATTATTATACTATATTTTACTATTTATCGCAACCGCACGGCGAGCCGCCGTTCCCTGTTCGTGTAGATAGTTTGTGCAATACCAAAACATATTCCGCCCGAGCAAAAGGTTTAGTTAAATGTAAAATTGAAAATTGAAAATGGAAAATTAATGTCGGGAAGACAGTTTGTAATGTAAAAAACATATTATGCCCGACTGTAAAAATGTAATGGTTCTCCCCTACAGACAATACACAATTTTCATCACATCAAAACATATTATATAAACATAAATATTCATCCGCCTCTACGGCTCTTCTGTAAATAGAACAGGGATGCGTTGCCGCATCCCCTGAAAATTACATATATCACAGATTTTAAGATAAAAGATATTCGATTAATTATTTAGCTGCTTTCTTTCTCTTAAGAACAAAGAGGAGAACGCCTGCACAAACGATAAGTGCTGCACCGCCAACATAGAACATCATTGTACCCATACCACCTGTCTGAGGAACAGTTACAGGGTAATCCTTAACTACTGTAGCACCGTTTTCAACTGTACCAACTGCTGTGTATGCCTTTGCAACAGCTTTTACTGTGAATACTGTAGCGTTGAGGTTGTAGTTAGCAGGAGCCTTTGTTTCCTTTACATAATATGTAACATCCGGTGTAAAGTAGAACTCGTGTGTGCCATAGTAGAACTTATCATTACCTGTTTCTGTTGATGTAGCCTTAACAGTTTCACCGTCAACTACGATTGCCTCTGTGCATGCTGAATCCTTATAAAGTGTGAATTCAGCGCCTGGAAGTTTTGTTGATGTTGCGTTACCGTCAACCTTTGTTACATCAAGACCTGCAGTTGCAACATTTACAGTATTATTACCTGGCTTGTATGTGAAGTTGCCTTCATTACCATAGTAAAGACCGTCTGTGTTGGGGAGGTCTTTAGTAACTTTATCAGCGATATCAGCATTTACCTTAGCAGAGAATGTTACCTTGACTGTATCATAACTGTAGAACTTGTCACCCTGAAGGAGTGCCTCTGATGCAACGACTGCGAATGTAGCTGTTGCTTCATTGCCAGTGGCATCTTTATAATCATAATTAGGAACTACTGTGAAGTCGCCGTCTGCTGCTGCTGTTTCAACGCCTTCTTTAACAAAGTAAACCTTTACAGTACCGTCAATGAGTGAAAGAGCGTTGTCCATGTTATCAACAATTGCATATGTGCCAACCTTGTTAGTTGTTGAACCTGCTGTTGATGCTGTAAGTGTGTAATCAGCGTTCTTCTGTGTACCAACATTGCTGTCTGCAACTGTCTTTGTAACTGTGATACCTGAAACATCAATCTTTGAAGCAAGGTTTACTGTTTCATAATCGTATGTCCAGTCTGTGCCATTGAAGAAAGGAAGTGAGATGAGTGAACCCTGTACAGACTTAACTGTACCAGGCTTCTTAGAGCAGTATACATAATAGATACCGTCTGTAAGGTCTGTAATCGTCTGTGTAGGAACATCTGCTGAACCGTCATATTTGAATGTAACAGTCTTAGCAGCTGTACCTGTCCATGACATACCATCACAAATTGTGATGATGTTCTGGCTCTTGTCTGTTCCTGTTGAGTTGAGAGCGTCCACAAGGGCAGTGTTGCTTGCATAAGCATCTTCAACTGTTACTGTACCGTTACCAGTATCAACTTTAGCGAGCTTGAAGAATTTGTACTCATAAGTACCAACATAGTCGGCTTTATCACCTGTTGTACCGGCATTAGGGTTGCATGATACTGTAAGTGTTGTAGCAGCACTTGCTGAGAATGGGATCATGAGAGCGATCATCATTACTGCAAGAACAGCTGCAAAGATTTTCTTTGTAGTTTTCATTTTTCTTTCTCCTTTGTGTTTGATTTAATATATGTAATTATATTCTAACCGAATGGTTAAACGTGTTGGGGTGGCTGCATGGCGGACACCGGCTAACAACGGTGTCCGTAGCAGTCAAAGAGGTTTTCTATGAAAGAAACATATGATTAAAAAAATCACCTGTTCTAACAAGTTAAATCATATTGGGTTACTTTCTGCGTCTTGCTCTGCGTTTTTTACGACCTTTTCCGTAATAGATTGCGTAACCCGTGAACATTGTCACCGCAAGACCTGCAACCGATACACCGAGAACAAAATAACCGTTCATTCCGTCACCGCTTGCCGAAGGCATTGTAATTGCGCCGTCAACATAATCATATGTAACATCGTACTTACCCTCAACAGGGAGTGTGAAGTAGGAAAGTGTGTAGTTCGGGGTGTAACCCTTTGACGGTTTGTACTCAAACAGACAGTATGTCTGATATGTTGAAGTACCTGATATATAATTGTCGGAACTGTCGCTCCATACAACATTACCGTTTGTTTTTGTAAACTCGCCCTGACCGTCCTTGAAGATTGTCAGATTGTCAAACTCAGCCTTACCGTTCCTGTCTGTATTTTTAGAAGTCATATGAGTTTTCATTGTGGCATTTTTAATGATTGTATTGATATCATCTGCAGTAAAGATACCCTCACGAGATACCTTCATCACCGCAAATTCCGTACCACTTACATTACCGCCTGACTGATTCGTCTTGTTTACTGTTGCACTTCCGTGTGTAGTTTCATTTTCAAACACGGCTTTTTCAACAGAAGGAGAATTGTTGAAGTAATCTGCAAGCTGAGCATCGGTTTTGCCTTCAATTTCTGAGCTCTTAACCTTAATATACTTAGGCGGCGTTACTTCACCGCCTTCAAGGAATTCAATCTCGGCAAGCCAGGTGTTTGTATCCATTTTATAATCGGATGCATTTTCACCCTCGGCAAGAGCCTCGGTAATCTTAAATCTGTAAACACCCACACTGACTAAGCTGAGGTCTTTGAATTCAACCTTACCGCTTGCGTCAGGTGTTGCCGATTTCTTGGAAACTAATGCTGTGCTGTTTGTCTTGATAGTATTGCCATCGGTATCCTGTTTTGCTGTATCCATTGATTCAAGACCTGTCAATGTATAAACGAACTTGCTGCCGCTGTAAGGCTGACCGTCAAGAGTCTTATTTACCGAAACAGCAAAGTTTGTAGGATTAACCTTATTGACAAAGTTAAGCACATTTCCTGCTTCCGCAAGAGTACCGACGAATGTACCATTGAAGCTCTGATCGCCTACTTTATAGGGGATATAACCTGTAACGGTTTTCTCTGTAATCTTATAAGTTGCACCTACAGGAATATTGAGAAGCTTAATGCTTTCGCCCTTTTTGATTGTGAACGAACCGTCCAAGGATGTACGGTAAGCTGTGCTTGAATAATCACTTGCGCCCTTCTCTTTGAGCCGATACTCAAGAGGATAGGTCTTGTAGTCATAGGTTGAACCGTTGCCGTCAAAGTCGAGAGCAATTGCAAATGTAAACTGCTGACTTGTATCGTAATCGGTTGTACCGTCTTCATCAACAACATTCTTTGAAATTTCAAGAGGTGCTGTCACTATCTTGTTGGTATAGTCGAGCTGGAGCTGTGCATAAGCACTATCATCAGCGGGGTCTACAAGCTTGAATTCCGAGTTTGTAGTTGAACCGCTACTGATTGTTGAACCGTCTCTGTTGTTAACAAGCTCCCAGTTCGTTGTGTATTTAAGCTTACTGCTGTTTGTTGACTCGTTAACCTTCATATCATTGCCGGTCTTGAATGAGTTGTCAAAGTCAGCCATATAATCATCTTTAAGTGTGAAACCGCTGTTTGAAAGAGTTTCACTGCTTGTGCTTTCGTCTGATTTTGTAAGCTTGTAGCTTTTACCGGAGGTATCGTTGTCGTTCTCTTTGATTGAATAACCAAAAGCTTCATTAGCTTTGAGGTCATCTGAAATTTCAGAAACAACATCGCCTGTATCAAGTGCCTTTGTAACCTTGAGGTCATTGTTGGCAGGTGTCATTGTGAAGTTTACTGAGAAGTTAGACTCAGCCTCACCACGCTCCATATAGAATACTACCATATGGTATGTCTTGTTAGGATCAAGTTGAACACCATTGTTGATTGTCTTTGAAACTGTGCCAAGGTTCACCGCATGCGTTTCACCTGGAATATATGAAGTACAGGAATCTTTCTTGACAGTCCAAGCATTTCCATAAAAATCCTCAAGATTTGAAGCGTAGTAAAGTTTACCGCTAGTATTCATATACTTTTCGAAGTCAAATTCGGTATTGTTGCCAAGCTGTGACTTTTTGAATTTGTAAAAACCGTCTGATGTTTCATAAGGTTTTACAAAATATGCACCGTCATTAAGTGTACCAACACTTGTATCCTGCCAAATATGCAAACAGAAGTCATTATAAGCGGAATCTGTTCCAACCCAAAACTCATCACTAGGAACTGTAACTGTTCTTGATGATGATGAAGTCGATGACGGAGTTGAGTAATCGGCAAATACATTGTCGGCAGTTGCGGTCATTGAATTAAAGTTAATTGAACCGCTTGCCTCTTTATGGTCACCGCCGAGGTCGAGAGCAAGCTCTGCATCAGCACCTGTTGAATCCTCACCGATATAAACCCAAAGGTCATCGTCACCGCTGAAGTTAAAGGTTGCAGGTTTGTCGTCTGCAAGTAAACCGTCCTTCGGAACTCTGAAGTCTATGTCAAGTCTGATACCAAAACCATAGTCAAGGTTAGAGTTAGTACCCTTGCCCGATGATGTAGCCGTAGTATTGTTGAATGGGAAAATACCATAACCGTTGCTTTCGCCGCCGAATTTTTTCAGGTCATCGCTGATTCCATAATCTTTACCCGCACCGTAGTTAATTTTTGTCGGTGTGAGGCCGTTCCATGTGAAGTAGATGTTATCGGCTGCATTCTTTGAAGTGAATTCATAAGTAGTAACGCCTGCACTGTCAGTAGTTGTACGGAACGGGAAAGACGACTTATAAACATTGGCAACTCTTTTATCGTTGTAGATTGCGGTTGAAAGTGCCTCAGTATCAAAGTACGGAGCCTTGACACCATTTATAATCTGAAGATTACCCTTGCTGTCAAGCTTGTTGTACATAAGACCCTGTAAGGACTGGTTATAATTACCGCCGCCCCATTTCATACCGTTGGAGTTGTTTACTGCATAGTAATAGTTATCATCATAATTGTTGATGTTTGTAAGTCCTTTTGCGTGAGTCTCAAATGTTCCGTAGTGTTCATTACCCTTATACATATTGCCGAAGTAGAGAGGATACTTCCAGTCCGACTTATAGTTTGAAGCAATGTTGCTTATGTAGCTGTTGAAGTTATCAAACTGATACCAATAGTCATACATATTGCCATTACCCTGACACTGAAGATACCCTTTCTCCTGCTCCATATCAGACCAGTAGTCAAAGTATGTTGCGTCAACGCCTACTATGTTAGGATTATTTGAGAATGAATTTTCAACAACAGCGTTATAGTCTACATTGCCTATTTCCGAGAATTTTGTCCAGCTTTCGCCTCTGGCTGTCTTAACATATGTAGCCGTGTTCTCGCTGTAGCCCAAATAATCATATCCCGAACCTGTCGGATATGAAGTTGCGGAAGATGCACCATTGAGATTAGGTTTTTGCGGATGGAATCTTAAAACTGCATCTGTCGGAATTTTACCGCTGAACACCACATGACCGTTTACCGTGGTTTGTGTAAGCTCAACTGTTCCTTCATAGGCATCGTTGTAGTCAAAAGTTGCATAAATCTTTGAAAGCGACTTCCAGTCATCGTTTGAAACATAAACTGTTTTATATGTTGCCTTTGACTGTTTGTCGGGAGATTCAATAGAAAGGTATTTACTTTCTTTGAACGAGCCGTCAGTTGTAAGATAAAATTCCGTGTCGCCCGAAGCACCCGAAAGGTCGAGAGTCTTGATGAACGGGTTAGTCCACTGACTTTTTGAGGCATCATAAAGAGCATTATCGGTACTGTATGAATCGTTAATACTGAGGTCGCTTGTTTGATTATTGCCCTTGCTGTTGAAGATTACATATTTATAGGATGACTTAACATCCACATAGTAGTAATCGCTGTCCGAAGATGTGAGCTTGTTCATTGCAACACCGGGCCACTTTTCATTGCAGTCAGTATCGGTTACCCAAGAATATGCATAAGCTTCGTTATAGGTGTTACTGTTATGAAGATAGATACGACGGGAATCGCTTGCAACAGTCTTTTCGGGAAGAGTAAAATTAACCCCGGAAGAAAGCTCAATTTTTGTTGCACCGAGTGGTGCAACAGTTTCAAAAACTCCCGAAGAATTTTTGTTTACAGTACCCGTACTGAGAACCGTGCCGTCATCCTTAGCAAAACGATATGTAACAGAAGAAAAATCTTTCCATTCCTTATTCTTGGTCAGGTTAATATAAATCTTCTGTCCCGAAGATGTTGCCGCAAATACATTAAGCGACATACCCGACACGGCACATACCGAAAGCATGATGGTAAGTGCAAGCACAAGAGAAAAGCTTTTCTTTGCGGTTTTGCAAAGCTTTTTACCTAACTTCATAATTTTTTCTTCTCCTTCATTGCCGATTACTTTGTTTTGGCAGTCAAAGTACAATTAAATAGGTCTGTACAGAACAGTCCGATATATCTGCCAACTAATTATGAAACGCAAATTTTTGAATTTGTTCTTCTTTTTGATTTGCATACAATTATATAATATTTTATTGCGCATTTGTAGAGGCAATATAACCAAACTTTGGGTAATATTTTTGGTTATTTTGCATATTTGCAAGTATGATTTAATATTTTTGACCATAATGTGATTTTATTACTTATTTATCACCATTTTTTGCGTTTAAGATAAATTTTACCCATTGTACAACCTTAATAGGCAGTTAAAAAGACAATTTCAGCACTAAATTTGTAGATTTTTAATTCTTTTTTAAAAATATCAAAAATTTTTATGCAAGTTCACTCCAAGCTGTGCGTGCAGAAGTATGTATTATTTTGCGATTGTTGTTTTTTAACATAAAATGCCCCAAAACCAGCATTTTGCAGAACTTTTCAGATATATTTTTATAATTAATATCTATATCTCATCAAATTAATCACCGAGCACCTTGAAAATTCGGCATAAATAAAGGGCAGAGTATTGCTCTCTGCCCCTCAAAATGTAATTCACTTAAATCGCAATTATACAAACCGCTTTATGCAAACATATTAAAGATCTCTGCCGCAGCACTTCTTGTACTTTTTACCGCTGCCGCACGGACAGGGATCGTTTCTGCCGATTTTCTTGCCCTTACGGATAGTCTTGTTGACAGAATCCGTACCGTCTGCAGAAGTTTCTGTAGGCTGAGCAACCTGCTCACGGTGAAGCGCCTGCTTTACTGCGTCCGACTGTTCAACAGCTTCTTCATCATCGGATGCAGACTGTGCCGCTGCGGCAGCCCTCTGAGCTGCTCTCTTTGCCGCTGCAATTGCATCCTGTCTTTTCTGAATCTCATAAACACGCTTTGGCATAATGAGCATCATCTTGACAGTATCTTCACGAATGCTTTCAATCATCTCATCAAACATATCGAAGCCTTCAACCCTGTACTCAACAACAGGATCATGCTGACCGTATGAACGAAGTCTGATACCGCTCTTGAGCTGATCCATATTGTCGATGTGATCCATCCAATGTGTATCAACATTCTTGAGGAGGTAAACACGCTCCATCTCACGGATTGTTTCCTCGGGAAGAAGTTCTTCGTTTTCCTTGTAGATTTCAAGAGCATCGTCAACGAGCATCTTCTGAATCTCTTCGGGTTCCATATTTTCAAGATCTTCAAGGCTGAAATCATACTTTGATTCATCTCTTATAAGCCAGCCTGCGTAGTAATCCTTTAGGCTTTGGAAGTTCCAATGTTCTGCAGGACCTTCGGGGAGATACTGCTTGATTGAAGTTGCGATTGTATCCTCAACCATTTTGAGGATTGTTTCGTGGAGATCCTCACCGTTAAGAACCTGATCACGCTGACCGTAGATGATTTCACGCTGTTTGTTCATAACATCGTCGTACTGGAGGACATCCTTACGAATGCCGAAGTTACGAAGCTCAACCTTTTCCTGTGAGCCCTCGATAATACTTGTGAGCATTTTGTTCTCAATAGGCATATCTTCGGCAACATTCATACGCTCCATCATCATTTTCATTCTGTCACCGCCGAACAGACGCATAAGGTCATCCTCGGTTGAGAGGAAGAAACGGCTGACACCCGGATCGCCCTGACGGCCTGCACGGCCACGGAGCTGGTTATCAATACGGCGTGACTCGTGTCTTTCCGTACCCATAATGTAAAGACCTCCGGCCTCTCTTACCTTTTCAGCCTCGCCTTTAATTTCTTCCTTATACTTGTCATTCAGTTCTCTGAATGTATTTCTTGCATTGATGATTTCTTCATCATCGGTTTCCGCATAACCTGTAGCTTCTTCAATAAGCTCCTCTGTAAAGCCCTGCTTACGCATTGCGGCTTTTGCCATATACTCTGCGTTACCGCCGAGGATTATATCGGTACCACGACCTGCCATGTTGGTTGCGATTGTTACCGCACCGAGTTTACCTGCCTGAGCAACAATTTCAGCCTCTTTTTCATGCTGTTTTGCATTGAGGACATTGTGCTTAATGCCTCTCTTTTTGAGCATTTTTGAAAGAAGCTCCGACTTCTCAATTGAAATTGTACCGACAAGGACAGGCTGTCCCTTTTCGTGAGCCTCAACAATTGCATCAATAACAGCGTGGAACTTGCCGTTTTCTGTCTTATAAACCGAATCGGGGAGGTCTTTTCTTAAAACAGGCTTGTTTGTAGGAATTTCAACAACATCAAGCTTGTAGATTTCCTGGAATTCTTCCGACTCTGTCTGAGCAGTACCTGTCATACCCGAAAGCTTTTTGTAAAGACGGAAGTAGTTCTGGAATGTGATTGTAGCAAGAGTCTTGCTTTCGCTCTGAACCTTTACGCCCTCTTTAGCCTCAATAGCCTGGTGAAGACCTTCGTTAAAACGACGGCCGTACATAAGACGACCTGTAAACTCGTCAACGATGATAACTTCGCCGTCCTTGACAACATAGTCAACATCAAGCTTCATAACTCCGTTGGCCTTGATAGCCTGATTTACATGGTGCTGAATTGTAAGGTTATCGGGATCGGTGAGGTTTTCAATACCGAAAAATTCTTCGGCTTTCTTAACACCGCTCTGTGTAAGCGTTGCGGTTTTCTGCTTTTCGTCAACAACATAATCAATGCCGTTTTCCTTGTAATATTCCTCCATATCCTCTTTTGCGTCAAGTTCTGCAAAACGCTGAACTTTAAGAGTTTTTGCAAGAGCGTCTGCCTTTGCATAAAGGTCTGTTGACTTGTCGCCCTTACCCGAAATAATAAGAGGAGTTCTCGCCTCATCAATAAGGATTGAGTCAACCTCATCGACAATTGCAAATGCGTGCGGACGCTGAACCTTGTTTTCCTTGTAAACTACCATGTTGTCACGGAGGTAGTCAAAACCGAGTTCGTTGTTTGTTCCGTATGTAATGTCTGCGGCATAAGCCTTTTTTCTGCCCTCGTTATCGAGATCGTGGCAGATAAGACCGACCGAAAGACCGAGGTATCTGTAAAGCTTGCCCATCCACTCCGAGTCACGGCGGGCAAGGTAATCGTTGACTGTTACAATGTGAACACCTTCGCCTGTAAGAGCGTTGAGGTATGCAGGGAGGGTAGCAACCAAGGTTTTACCTTCACCGGTTTTCATCTCGGCAATTCTGCCCTGGTGAAGAACGATACCGCCGATAATCTGAACGGGGAAGTGCTTCATACCAAGCACTCTCCAGCCTGCCTCACGACAGGTTGCAAATGCTTCGGGGAGAATATCATCTGTTGTTTCGCCGTTGGCAAGTCTTTCTTTAAGAATTGTTGTCTGGTTCTTGAGTTCACTTTCGCTCATAGCCGCATATTTATCTTCGAGTGCAAGCACCTTGTCACAGATTGGCTGCACACGCTTAACTTCACGCTTGCTGTAGTTGCCGAACATAGCCTTTAAAAAATTCATCAGGGTTCTTCCTTTCAATGTACCGAAAAAATCGGTCAAACTGTATTTTCAATAATATAATTTTTAATATAATTTTAATTTACTGCACCGCAGACGCTCCAAGGCTCTTTGCAGCCTGAATCATTGCGGCCTCAACCACGGGACCGGCATATTGGAAGCCGAAACCCGAATCCTGTACAACACAGGCAAAGGCGAGAGGGCAGTCCTCATCTTTTGAGTAGCCGACCATCCAGCCGTTAGGGTTCTTATCATCGCCGACCTCACCCGTACCTGTTTTGGCACAGACTGTAAGTCCGCCGAAAAGGTTGTCGCCGTAGTAATCCGAAACGGTGTATCTCATAACATCATCAAGCTTTGCCGCCGTATCGGATGAAAAAAGCTCCTGTCCGCCGCTCTTGTAGTTTATGCCGAGTGCGGAGAGTATGGACTCATCTTTGATAAGGGTAGGGTTTGTAGCCTTACCGCCGTTTGCGATTGCACCGCAGATAATTGCCATCTGCATCGGGTTTACCTTGTCATTATACTGACCTACGCCCGACCAGCCAAGCTGGTTTTCATTGGCATCGCTGACATCATATGAACCTTTTGCGGTTTTAATTCCGTCAACATCAAAGGAGCTGTTAATGCCGATTTTCTCGGCAGTTTTTGTCATTGTGTCACTTCCGAGTTCAACGGCAAGCTTTGCAAAAACAATATTGCAGGAATGTGCCATTGCCTCTTTATATGTCAGCGTTCCGTGAGTTTCCGTACAGGTAACCTCACTTCCGCCTATGTTCTCACTTCCGTTACAAACCCAAGTGCGGTCATAAAGGTCGGGAATATTTTCGATTGCCGCCGCAGATGTAACGATTTTGAAGATTGAACCCGGAGTAAAGGTTGACGAAAGCACATTATCAAGGTAAACGCCCTCGTATTCGCTTTCGTTGTCCTCGGTAATTTCGGGAGGAGCCTGCGGATCGTAAGCCATGGTGCTTACGGAACAGATAACCTCACCTGTTTTGTAGTTGTATATTACACAGGCACCTTTTTTGTTATAAGCTGCAAGAACATCATAAGCAGCCGCACAGGTTGCGGAATCGACTGTCAGCTTTATATCGTGAGAGGCACGCAATGATTCCGGCATATTAAGTCCGAAAACAAGGTTATAGCCTATCAGCTGAGAACGATACATACTTTGAACAGCCGTTGAAATGTTAAGGCTGTCATCACCGACAACATGAAGCAGAGATTTTCTTACGCTCTCGCTTTCGTTATAAACTCTTTTACCGTCAACCGTCTGTGCAAGAGCCGTGCCGTTGCGGTCATAAATCGCTCCTGCCTGTGCAAGGCAGCCGTCACCTGCTATATGCGCATTATATGCCTGATCAACCCAATCGTCTGCCCCTGTTACAAGCTCAAAGGCAAGATAGCCGAGTCCGCCGATAAACGCAAGCGCAACTATATATATAAGTGTACTTCTGCGAAGTATTTTTTTCAAACCTTACACCACCCTGTGTATCAAGTGAACAATCGAAAAATTAAAGAAAATGCGGCTTTGCTTGCAAAGCACTATGAATACGGTCGGGAGATAGAGCATTTTATTTTGCTGTTTTTCCTCTCGACAACAATTTTCCATTTTCAATTTTTCATTTTCAATTTACTAAACTTATCTTTTTACCGAATAAGTTCTCTCGTCTGCGGCTTTGATGAATGCAATAAGTCCCCAACAAGACATAATACTTGAACCGCCGGCAGACACAAACGGAAACGTTACGCCTGTAAGCGGAAGGACATCGGTTGCACCGAAAACATTGAGAGAAAGCTGAACGACAAAAAGTCCTGCCGCACAACACGCTGAAATTGAATAAAAGGTACTTCTGCTTCGGGTTGTAATTGCCCTTGCATAAATAAACATTGCACCTACTGCCACGGCAAGTGTGAACGCAACGATAACTCCCATTTCTTCCGAAACAAGTCCGAAAACAAGGTCACTTTCGGATGCGGCAACCTGCTTTAAAAAACCGTTGCCGATACCTACGCCGAAAAGTCCGCCGCTTGCCATATATGTGAGAACTCTTGCCTGCTGATAACCGAGGTTGTCCTGAGTATGCTCCCACACATGACGCCAGCCCGAAAAACGGTCGGCAACATACGGTTTAAACTTGAGGACAAAGGTTACGCCGAAAATTGCGGCGGCAACAGCAAGAATAATCGTCTTGAAATCGCCCGAGCGCATAAACGCTGTGAGCAAAAATGTTACAAAGAAGATGAGCGCAGTACCGAAGTCGCCCATAAGAGCCAAAAGTCCGACGCATACTGCCGAGAAGATAATATACTCAAGCAGGTTCTTCTTTGTCATCAACACATCAAGCGAGCTTGCACCGATAAAGATGAAGATAATCTTTGCAAGCTCTGACGGCTGAAATGAAAACGAGCCGATATAAATCCAGTTGGCGGCGCCGTTTGTAATCTTACCAAATACAATTGTTACACCCAAAAGACCGACCGCACAAATCATTGCCGGAAGTCTGAGTTTATTTACCTTATCGGGATCTTCAATCAGCTTGATGATTATGCAGAAGATAATCATACCTACTGCGGCGGCAACAAGCTGAACATAAGCCGAGCGTTCCGACTGTCTGATAAGCATCATTACGCCTATGCCCGTCAAAAACAGGGCAAGCGATTCAAGCTCGAAATTTACTCTGCGGATTACAAAATAGGAGATAAAGAAGAATCCCCATTCAACACCCGTAAGAGCGCCGAACAGCACGAGCGGAGCCATTGTATTTGTGCCGTCATTCCAGAACATTGCCTGAACGCACATAAAAAAGTGAAAAAATGTAATAAGAAGCATAAGCTTCCACGATTTCATTGCAGGCTTATCGCTGACCTTTGAGAAAAACCAGCTCGACTGCAACGGCTGTTGGAACTCCTCGCCTCTTTTTACTATAAGGCTTGTACCGCCTATTGTTATGGTATCGTCAATCAGCACCTTTGCTCTGCCTCTTGTTCTTTTGCCGTTGAGCATTGTGCCGCTCTTTGAGTCGGTATCGCTTACATACCAACCGTCTTTACGGCGAAGGAGTACGCAATGATTTCTTGAAACTGTCGGGTCATCAACGGTTACATCACTGCTTTTACTTCTGCCGATTGAATTTTCCCAAAAAAGCACGGGGAGCATCTCGCCCGTTGCAGGGTTCAAAAGTGAAATCAAAGGAGTTTCGGGACGGCGGCGACGGCGCATTGCGGCAAAGCACTGGTACACAATTATTATTGCATAAACAGGCATAAGAAAACGCAGTGCAACAACACCCATATCGAAAATTATCGAAAGATCCGGCACTTTTTTCAACTCCTTCACAAATCATCTGTCCTAAAAATAAGCATACTTAAAGTTATACAGTTTAAATAATAATCCAATTTCCCCCAAAAGTCAATATTTTCATTCGTGAAGATAGTTTTTTAAGTCAAATACTTTAATGCCCGAGCGTAGCATTTTAATTGTTTGTACAAACCAAACTGTAGGGGCGAACCGTGTGCATTGCACACGGTTTGCACGCATTGCGTGCAAATTCGATACACAACATTTATCACATCAAAACATATGTGACTAAACAAAATGTTTCATCAAGGCGGGCGTCCGACGAACGCCCCTACGAGTTTGTGCTTTTTATACAATTTTATTAAACTCCTTGATTTATTAACTTTAATAATTTATAATAACTTTGACAGAGGATTTGTTAATCCATCTGTTGAGTGTTTCGCCACTTATTTAAAGGGCGAGTGTTTTTTATCGTTGAGCGTTTCGCCGCTTGTAAAAGTGCGAGTATTAACAAAAGACCTCACGAAATTCGTGAGGTCTTTTACCATGATATATCTATGAGGATTAATGAAGACTTTTCATTTTATCGGCTTTATCACGGCATATATGCGACCATTTGCAGTCGCCGCACACCTGCGAAAGCCTGTCTTTTAAAATTATATTTTCCCTTGCAATTCTCGAAAGCTCTTTCCAATCGGCAGTATCGCCGATTTTCATTCCGAGTAAATCAAGACATCTTTTGTCATAGCATGATGCCTTGCCCGTAACATCGCAGCTGCCGTTGTCACGGTTCGGACACGATGAACAAATTTCGTCACAACCGCCTGTAAGCGTAAGGCTTGCGTTGTTATTTTCAAGAACCGACACTATTTTTGCCATTCCGCAGACAAATTCATCGCTGTAACCCTTGCCTTCAAAAAACTGCACACAAAGGCTGTGATGCGGTCTGAACTTAAAGCTTAACGATTTTGTCAAGACGATTTACCAAAACTGTTGCAACAACAATCTTTGCGGCATCTGCAAGAAGGAACGGAACAACACAGGTGAGAAGTGCGGCAACAAAGTCTGTATGCATTGAAATCATAAACCAGATTGTACCGAAAAGATAGCATACTGCAAGACCTGCAACCATTGAAACCGCAAGCACCCAAAGCTTTCTGCCGAGAAAATCAGTCATAAGTCCAACGATAAGTGCCGTAAAGAGGAAACCGATGATATAACCGCCTGTCGGACCGCCGAGAACACCGATTCCGCCTGAGAATCCTGCAAACACGGGAACACCGATTGCACCGAGGAGAACATAAACCGCAACGCTGATGAGTCCTCTTTTCCAGCCGAGCATAGCCGCCGCCATAAAGATACCGAGAGTCTGAAGTGTGAACGGAACTGTCATCGGAATCTGAATCTGTGCGCACACTGTGATGATTGCGACGAACATCGCCATATACACAAGGCTTAATACATTACTTTTTGATTTACTGTTTGTTTTTGCTTCTGTCATAAAATTACCTCTCCTTTGCAAAACCGATTCTTTTGTTTTGCAGATTGTCAACCAAATCATTTTATCGGTTGACAATTATTATAGTACCGATCGTCGCATTTGTCAACCCGATTTATATTTTAAAGTGACAATTACAATCCGTTTTGATGTAACAATTGACTTTACAACCAACTTATCATATAATAATTATCAGACCAAACAAACCAAAGGAGATTTATATATGCAGATTTCGAGCAGATTTACTCTGGCAATTCACATTATCGCCTGTATTGAAACCTTTAAAAATGAATACAAGGTAACGAGTGATTTTCTTGCAGACAGTACGAATGTCAACCCTGTTATCGTCCGCAAAATCCTCGGTCAGCTCAAGTCGGCGGGAATTGTTGAGGTTGCAAGGGGTTCGGGCGGTGCAGTCCTTTCAAAACCGCTTGACAGGATTACTTTTCTTGATATCTACAAGGCGGTTGAATGCGTTGAAAACGGCGAGCTTTTTCATTTTCACGAAAATCCAAATCCAAAATGTCCTGTCGGCAGAAACATTCACACCGTTCTTGACAACAGGCTTGACAAGGTTCAGCAGGCAATGGAAAACGAACTGAAAAAAATTACCCTTGCAGATATTGAGAGCGATATTCAAAAGTTGATACAGAAATAATTACGGCATCGGAGAAAAATCCGATGCTTTTTTGTTGCAAAAAACTCCTGAAAAAATTTTTAAAAAAATTTCGTTGTAACTGTTGACATTACAACAAGGCAGGTATATAATATCGTTGTAATCAAAAAGGTTACAACGAATCGATTCACATTTTCCATATTCAAAATTATTCAAAACAAAAATTTTTCAACACAATTTTCAGGAGGTACAGTTATGAAAATAGCAGTAGTATGCGCAAACGGTAAAGCAGGACAGCTCATCACAAAAGAGGCAGTAAACAGAGGCTTTGATGTTACGGCTTTTGTAAGAGGCGAAAACAAGTCGGCAGCCAAAAACGCAGTAACCAAAGATTTGTTTGACATTACAAAGGAAGATTTAAACGGCTGCGATGTTGTAGTTGACGCTTGCGGCGGTTGGACAGCAGAAACTATTCCCGTTATTCCGAAAGCAGGCGAGCACCTTTGCAATCTTCTTGCAGGCACAGACACAAGACTTGTTATTGTCGGCGGTGCGGGCACTCTTTATGTGAACCCCGAACACACAATCAGAGTTGCAGACGGCAAAGATTTTCCCGATGCATTCAAGCCCCTTGCAGCCGCACATCAGGTTCTTCTTGACGGACTTCGCAAGAGAAACGATGTTAAGTGGACATATGTAAGCCCTGCCGGAGATTTTCAGGCTGACGGCGAAAGAACAGGCGAGTACACACTCGGCGGTGAAGAACTTGTTCTCAACTCAAAGGGCGAAAGCGTTATCAGCTATGCTGACTATGCAATCGCTTTTGTTGACGAAATTGCAAACGGCAATCACATCGGCGAAAGAATTTCGGTTGTAAGCAAATAAAGCTAAAATTAAACATAAAACCGGGGCTGTCGCAAATGAGAAAAATTTGCGGCAGCCCTTTTCGTTGCACAAAAATATAAATACTATTTAATTTCAGTCTAAAGATTCGATGAAATTCACAATATATTTCTGAATTTGTGTAGCATCAAATACAGTTATTATTCCATCTCCGTTTGTATCGGCAACAGATTTTTGATTGTCATTAAAACTTACAAGTCGCACTATATATTTCTGAATTTCAGTAGCATCTATGACATTAACTTCACCGTCACAATTAACATCACCTAAAAGCGTAGGGCTACTACCCAATGAAATGAATTCAATATTATTTACTTTAGCATATTTTTCTGCGGCAGTGTTTGAAAATCCATTAATTTTAAAGTTTTTAACACTAACAACTTCGTCTTCACCGTCATAGTAATAACCCACAGCATAATCTCCTATTTTTGTCACACTGTACGGAATTGTTATTTCTGTTAAACTATTACAACAGAAAAATGCAAAATCATCAATACTTGTAATGCTGTCAGGTATTGTTATTTTTGTCAAACTATCGCAATATTCAAATGCATAACTTCCGATACTTGTAACACTGTTTGGTATTGTTATATCTGTAAGATTTTCACAATATCTAAATGCACCTCCTGCAATAGCTGTTGTACCTTCTTTTAACACTACAGTTTTGGGACAATCTCCTTTATATCCTTTATACTCGTAGGCTACCTTTCCTACATACACTAATCCTTTAGGCTGTTTTTCATACCAAGCAGTCCCCTCAAAAGCCAGACTTTCAATACTTGTAACGCTGTCAGATAAAATAATTTCTGTCAAATTTTCACAGTACGCAAATGCTTCTTTGCCTATATGTGTAACATTATCAGGTACAGTTAAATTTGTCAGTGTTTTACATGCACATAGCGCATAATCTCCAATGCTTACAACACTGTTAGGTATAATTAGTTGAGTATCTTTTTTACCGACAGCGTATTGTATCAGTTCTGTTTTTTCTTTATTATAAAGGTTGCCGTTCAAGGAAGAATAATTAGAATTTTTCTCGCTAACTTCAATATTTGTTAAGTTTGAGCAACCAATAAAAGCACCATAATCTATGTTTTTTATGTTGTCAGGTAATTTGATTTCTGTTAGACTTGTACAGTAAGAAAATGCTCTAAATCCTATGTTTTCAACACTGGCAGGAATGTGAACATTTTTTAAACTTTTACAATTATTAAATGCATAATCAGGTATAATTTTGACTGAGTTTCCAAAATTTAAAGTTGTTAAATTTGAACAGTCTTCAAAAGCTGTACACGCTTGGGGAATTCCCATATCTTCACAATTTGTCGCATTAAAATTTACTTTTGTGATATTTGTGCAATTCTTAAATGTTGCGGAACTAATAGTTGTAATGCCCTTACCAATTGTTACGACTTTGAGATTTGTACAATCTATAAATGCTCCGTAATATATTTCCTTGACGCTGTCGGGAATTGTTATTTCAGCAAGTCCTGTACAGCCGTGAAAAGCATGTCCATTTATAATTGTAATGGTATTTGGAATAGTTATGTTTGTTAAATTTTCGCAATTTGCAAATGACCATGATCCTATGCTTGTTACCTTATATCCGTTCAATGTTGACGGAATAGTAAGTTCTGTTGCTTTTCCTGTATAAGCTATAAGTTCAGCAGTACCGTCATCAAGAATTTCGTAATCGAAATCACCTGATGTTGATGCACTTGCGGTAAATGGAATTATCGCAAAAATACCGAATACCATTATTACAGAAAGAATGATTGATGTTAGCTTTTTCATTTGTTTTCCTCCTTAAATAAAAAATGCGTAGCCCAAATGAGCTACGCATGAAAAAAGCTTAGCTCATTTGTTGCTACACAAAACTTTAATTACAATCAATTGCAAGTAAAAGAGAGCCAGCATTTTTACCGAAAAAACACTCGCAATGATTGTATAAATATTTTGTTTTGTGTAGCGACTTAATTTTACCATACAAGATTTTATTTTGCAATAAAAATTAAAAAATAATAACAAAAGGACTGTCGCAAATTTTAGCCATTTGCGACAGTCCCTGAAATTTTTGTAAAGATTAAGTTTGCGTGCTTACAATTAAGCCTTGTTAACCGAACCGAAGAGTTCCATCTTTTCCTTAACAGTAGCCTTGATAGCCTCTGCACCGGGAGCGAGGAGCTTTCTTGGATCGAAGCCCTTGCCTTCGAGATCCTTGCCCTCTTCAATGTACTTTCTTGTAGCTGCTGCAAATGCAAGCTGGCACTCTGTGTTAACATTGATCTTTGAAACGCCGAGTGAGATAGCCTTCTTGATCATGTCAGCAGGGATACCTGTACCGCCGTGGAGAACGAGCGGCATCTCGCCTGTAAGCTGCTGGATAGCGTCAAGAGTTTCAAAGCTGAGGCCCTTCCAGTTTGCAGGATACTTACCGTGAATGTTACCGATACCTGCTGCGAGCATTGTTACGCCGAGGTCTGCAACCATTTTGCATTCCTTAGGATCTGCGCATTCGCCCATGCCGACTACGCCGTCTTCCTCGCCGCCGATTGCACCAACCTCAGCCTCAAGTGAAAGACCGAGCTTGTTACAAGTTGCAACGAGTTCCTTTGTTTTTTCAATGTTTTCTTCGATCGGATAGTGTGAACCGTCGAACATGATTGAGCTGAAACCGGCTTCGATGCACTTCTTAGCGCCTTCATATGAACCGTGGTCAAGGTGGAGAGCAACAGGAACTGTGATGTTGAGTTCCTCGAGCATACCGTTTACCATACCAACGACTGTTTTGTAGCCGCACATATATTTACCGGCACCCTCAGATACACCGAGGATAACAGGTGAGTTGAGTTCCTGTGCTGTTAAAAGAATTGATTTTGTCCATTCAAGGTTGTTGATGTTGAACTGACCTACTGCATAGTGGCCTGCCTTTGCTTTTGTAAGCATTTCTTTAGCGTTTACTAATGGCATTTTAATCTTCCTTTTTTAAAAAATTTCAGCAGACAAGCGTCCCCACCTGCCGATTTAAGTTTATTATACAATATATTTTTGAAAATATAAAGACCTAAAAAGAAGATTTAGTGAAAATTTTAACAATTAGTCGAAAAAATTTTCATTTTGTCCTGTTTTAGTCAATTATCACTAAACTTTCAAAATAAACTCACACTCCCGTAACACAACAAGGTTGATTTTGATTTTGTGAAAAGGTATAATGTAGATATAGCATAAAATCATATGCCAAGCGATATTATGTAGCGGCGAACCGTGTTCGCCAATCAATTCGTGCGAACACACGAATTGAATAAATAACCGTATAAAATTTTTTGTAAATAAAAATTGTTATAGTAGACCAAGGTTGTGCAAAGTCGAACCGATTTTGCAATCGTTTCGAATGGCGAACACGGTTCGCCGCTACAAACTGACACACAATTTTTATTACATTAATATAAATTAATTTAAACAAACAATTTCACCGTGGTGGGCGGATAATATTCACCCCACGGTAACAAATAAATGTAGGAGTAACTTTTATGGACAATTTTGACAACAACAATATGGGTGGTTTTGAACCGCAAAAGCCGTTCACCGAAAGGCCCGTACAAAACAATAATATGAACACGGAACAGACAATTCCCGTTTCCGAACCCGAAACACAGGAAGAACAGGCTCAAAATGTTCAGCCGCAGAACGGCAACACACCGTACGGCGATTACATTTTCGGCAACAACAATCAAAATACGGCAAACGATGCAAATCCGACTGAAAATGTTCCGCCGTATCAGCAGAATCAAAATCCGAATCCGAACACCTACGCTCAGCCGTGGCAGTACGGTTACGGTCAGTATCCCTACAGCGGACAGAATCCGCAGTATAATCAGAACAATCAGCAGTACGGACAGTATCAAAACAACACAGGATACAATCAGAATGTACCTCCGTATCAGCAGAATATGTACGGACAGCCTCCCTATGGCAACAACGGTACATACAATCAGCAATACAATCCGCAGATGTTCGCACAGTACCCCCAAAAGAAAACAAAGGGCGGAATAATTGCCTTGATTATCGTTCTCTGTTCACTTCTTACAATCGGTTTTATCGGCATGATGGTGTACGGATTTTCGGCTGACATAAAAGAAGATTTGAACAACGACCGAAGTGATTCGGGCAATTCGTTCAGAGTTCCGAAAGAGGACAGTACAACACCGTTTGAAACCCTTCCCGACACATCTTCACAGAGTAAAACTCACGATGAGTCGGACTACAGTGACAAGGTAAACAAGGATTACTCGGGTATGAAGCTTGAAAGCAATCCGAAAGACGCAAAAACAAACAACAGCTACACAGCCGCAAAAGCGTCAGAAAAGGTTTCCGACTCGGTAGTCGGCATTCTCTGTTACTCGGACGATGTACCCGATCAGGCTGACACAACAACCGCATCTTCACAGGGAAGCGGAATTATCTTCTCACAGGACGGCTATGTTATCACAAACGCTCATGTAATCGGCAACAGCAAAACAGCCTATGCGATCAGAGTTGTAACATCTGACGGCAAGGTATACAAGGCAGGTGTTGTAGGTTACGATTCAAGAACCGATATTGCAGTTCTCAAAATGGACGATGCAAAGGGACTTACTCCTGCAACATTCGGCGATTCGTCACAGCTTGAGGTTGGTCAGGATATTATCGTAGTCGGCAACCCCGGCGGTCTTGACTATCAGAACACAACAACCAAGGGCGTTATTTCGGCGCTTGACAGAAAACTTTCAACATCAAGCCTCACAAAGTACATTCAGACAGATGCCGCAATCAATCCGGGCAACTCGGGCGGTCCGCTTGTAAACTACTACGGTCAGGTTGTCGGAATTACAACTTCAAAGATTGTTTCCGAAACTTACGAAGGTATGGGCTTTGCAATTCCGTCACAGACAGTAAAAAGCATTGTTGACACACTTGTAAAGAACGGCTATGTTGAAGGCAGAGTAAAAATCGGCATTTCGGGCATTGCGGTAACATCGGAGCAGGCATCAAATTACAACATTCCGCAGGGCATTTATGTTCAAAGCATTGTTTCGGGCGGTCCGTGTGACGGCACAAGCCTTAAAGAAGGCGATATCATCACAGAGGTTGACGGCGAAACAATTACAAGCTTTGCAGATGTTTATGCGATTCTTGAAACCCACAAGCCGGGAGACAAAATCAAGGTTAAATATTACAGCTCATCATCGGGCGACGGCGAGGTTGAAATCACACTTCAGGAAGATAAGTAATTTTAATATAAGAATATCACCAAAAGCAAAAAGGCAGTCACGGCAATGTGACTGCCTTTTGTTTGTCTGAAAATAATGTGCATTCCCGTAGCGGCGGTCATTGACCGCCAATCGAACCAATTGTAAAATTGGTTCGACATTATATGATTGCTTTAACAGATAATAATACCACAAAATTGACTTGCGGTTTGTTCGGTTTGGTTTTACAACCAAACCGATTGGCGATCACTGATCGCCGCTACTTCTTCCTTGGAATAAAATTTCGCAAGAATCCTGCACTTCTTCCTTTCAGGTAAAACCAACCTATGGTGTCAAAAACTGCCGCTCCTACAAAATTAACAAGCAAATCTTTCATTGTATCGATCAGACCGATGTCAAGGTAACCGTTAATACCGAGATTTTCACCGTTCACAACGGTTGATGTTATATCCCTGATGTGCATTATCACATTCGGCTTGCCCGAAATCAAGCCCGAATGTATTGCCGTGATTACGGTGTCCTTTTGCATATCCTTTTCAAAAAGCATATCCGCACCAAACTCAAAAAACTCCCACACAACACCGACTGTCATTGAAAAGCAGAACGAAAACAGGCACACGAACATGGGCGAGAGGCTCAATTTCACCCGTTCGCTTCTGTTCAAAATATCGGTCAGTCCAAAACCGACGCCTGCACAGATAAAGCCGTTCACGGCATGGAGCAATGAATCCCATATCGGAATCTTTTCGTAGAACGCACCGAGCTCACCCATAACATTTGCCGCAAACACGAACAGCACAACAATCGTTTCAAGCACACTCGGCAACGCTACCGACAGCTTTCGGTCGATGAACAACGGAAGCATCAACAGTCCGAGCGTTAACACGCAGGTCATGACATTCTCCCATTTTCCGTTTAAAATGCCGGCAGTCAAAAGTGACAGGATTATGAGCCTTATTATGATGTAAACGCCTGCTTTAACTCTGTGCTGTCGCATTTCACGCACATTCAGCCACCGTGCAAGCCTTTGAAAAAATCCTTTAAGTCGTTTTTTCATAATATCCCCCGATTTTTACACTTATTTTTTCCTTAAAAACGAGATAAACCCCTGTAAAATTGTATTAGCTTTTTCTGCCTGATATTACCGCAAAATAAAAAAGTCACCGCAATCTGCTAAGCATTGATATTAAATTACTTTTTCTCTGACGATTCGGCTTTTTCGCCATTTTTTTCAGCCTCAAGCTTTTTCTTGAGTTCTTCTTTGCCGACAGCAAGCATCAGCTTGATACGGTTCTCCTGATTTACCTTCGGCGCACCCGGATCATAGTCGATGGTAACGATATTGGCATTCGGTCTGATTTCTTTAATCTTTCTGATTGCGCCCTTACCGTTGATATGATTCGGCAGACAACCGAAAGGCTGTGTGCATACGATATTCTCATAGCCTGTATCGGCAAGCTCAATCATCTCGGCTGTAAGAAGCCAGCCCTCGCCCATCTTACTGCCATAGCCGATAACACCGTTTACAAGCTCCTTTGTGTGAGCATATCTGTGTGGCGGAACAAAGCCGTACTTTTCAGCGGCATCAACCATAAGTCCCTCAAGCTTTGTGAGGTAGTTAAGAAGCATCGAACAGAATTTGTATTTAACTCTGCTTCCTCCGAACATCTTATAGTCCTCAATACGGTTATCAACCTTAAACGATGCAAAACCCATAAGTCCGGGGACGCAAACCTCGCAATCCTGATCTGCAAGAAAGTCCTCAAGACCGTTGTTAGCCATTTTGGAGTATTTTACATAGATTTCGCCGACAATACCGACTTTAACCTTCGGCACTTTATTAAGCTCAATTTTTGTGAATGACTTTGTAATTCTGTCAAGAGTTTCGTCAATTTCTTCAAGAGTGTAGCCCTTGCCCTGTATGAGCATATTGGAAATCTTATCCGTCCACTCATCAACAAGCGCCATACTTTCACCCTTGTTCACTTCATAGGGCTTTGTCTGGTTTGAAAGCAGCATTAACTGGTCGCCGTACACAAGACCGCCGACAAATCTGCGGATAAGCGGAAGTGTGAGCGAAAAACCGCTGTTGTGCTCCATACCGAATGAAAGCGAAATTACGGGAACAAACTCAAAGCCTGCCTTTTTGAGAGCCTTTCTCAAAAGGAAAATGTAGTTTGACGCACGACATCCGCCGCCTGTCTGAGTAATCATCAGGGCAACCTTGTGAACATCATACTTTCCGCTTTGCAGAGCATTGATGAACTGACCTATAACCAGCAAAGCCGGATAACAGGTATCGTTGTGAACATATTTAAGACCTGTCTGCGCAATCTCCGGACCTGTTGTGTTGAGCAAATCAGACTTATAGCCGTAGTAGTTGAACACCTTTTCAAGTATTTTAAAATGAATAGGCGCCATATTGGGCATAAGGATTGTGTATTCCTTTTTCATCTGCTTTGTAAACAGCAAACGACCTGTTTTTTTGTCATACTTCAACTCTGCCATAACAGAATTTCCTTTCATCAATCGTTTTCAAGCGCAGCAAGCAAACTGCGGATTCGGATTTTAACTGCTCCGAGATTTGTAATTTCATCTATCTTAATCTGAGTGTAAATCTTATTTTTGCTTTCAAGAATTTCTCTTACCTCATCGGTTGTAATCGCATCAACACCGCAGCCGAAGGATACAAGCTGAACAAGCTCCATATCCTTTCTTGTTGTAACATACTTTGCCGCCGCATAAAGTCTTGCGTGGTATGTCCACTGGTTGAGAACATGAGTCCGGAAATGTTCAACTCTCGGAGAAATAACATCTTCGCTGACGATTGCAACATCAAAGCCTGAGATAAGTCTGTCGATTCCGTGGTTAATTTCGGGATCAATATGATATGGTCTGCCTGCAAGAACAAAAATCTTTTTGCCCTCTTTTTCAGCCTTGGCAATAATCTCGTTGCCCTTGTCAATAACCTTTTTTCTGTAATTTTCCTGTTCCTGATATGCAAGCTTAGCCGCATTTCTTACCTCGTTAAGAGTGAGGTCGGGGAAGTGGAATGAAAGTCTTTCATAGGCTTTCTTCGGAAAATCGTTCGGGCGGTGAATACCGAAATATTCCTTTATGAAGTGAACCTTGCGTATATCCTTCATATTGTTTTTGATAACCTCGGGGTAATAAGCAACAACAGGACAGTTGTAATGGTTATCTCCGAGATGCTCGTCAAAATTATAGGAAAGACAGGGGTAGAAAATTGTTTCTGCACCCATATCAATAAGAGTCTGAATGTGACCGTGAACAAGCTTTGCAGGGAAACAAACGGTATCGCTCGGAATTGTCTGCTGACCTCTCTGATAAAGCTTTCTTGTTGAATACGGTGAGTGGAACACCTCAAATTTAAGTTCTGTAAAGAATCTGTACCAGAACGGATAAAGCTCATACATATTGAGCGCCATAGGAATTCCAAGCTTACCTCTTATGCCTTCAACAGGCTTGTAGGAATCAATAAGATTCAGCTTATAGGCATACATATTCATATCGTTTGCAGGAGCTTTCTTTGTGATTGGTCTTTCACAACGGTTTCCTGCAATAAACTTTCTGCCCTTGCCGAATGAATTTATTGTAAGACGGCAGTTGTTGTTGCACATACCGCAGTTTGCAACCTTGATTTCGTGAACGAATTCATCAAGTCCCTTTTTGTCGGTAATTGTACTCTTGCCAACGCCCTTTGACTTTTTCTTTGCGTAAAGAGCCGCACCGTAAGCACCCATAAGTCCTGCAATGTTGGGACGGACAACTTCAACGCCCATTTCCTGTTCAAATGCACGCAAAACAGCGTCGTTAAGGAAAGTACCGCCCTGAACTACAACACGCTTGCCGAGTTCGTCGGGGCTTGACGCACGAATAACCTTGTAAAGGGCATTCTTTACAACGCTGAGTGAAAGACCTGCCGAGATATCTTCAATTGTTGCGCCGTCTTTCTGAGCCTGCTTAACGCTTGAATTCATGAATACGGTACAGCGTGAGCCGAGGTCAACGGGACGCTTTGCAAAAAGTCCGAGCTTTGCAAAGTCGGCAATCTCATATCCGAGAGCGTTTGCAAAAGTCTGCAAAAAGCTTCCGCAACCCGATGAACAAGCCTCATTAAGGAATATATTGTCAATTGCACCGTTATGTATCTTAAAGCATTTGATATCCTGTCCGCCGATATCGATGATAAATTCAACATCGGGCATAAAGTATTTTGCGGCGGTAAAGTGGGCGATTGTTTCAACAATGCCGTAATCAACCGCAAATGCGTTCTTTACAATGTCCTCACCGTAACCTGTTACGGCAGAAGAAACAACATTTATTTCGGGATTTATTTCGTAAACCTCGTCAAGGAATTGCTTCATAATCTCAACGGGGTTTCCCTTTGATGGCAGATATTTTGAATAGAGCAGCTCACCGTCATCATTGAGGACAACGCCCTTTACGGTTGTTGAACCTGCGTCCATTCCTATATAAGCCTTGCCTGTGTATCCCTTTAGCTCCTTCTGCTTAACATCAGCCTTTGCATGACGGTCGCAGAATTTTCTGTACTCCTCTTCGTTTTTAAAGAGCGGCTGATTGAACGCAAAGTTACCGCTGCCACGGTAGTTCTTTACCTTTTCGATAACCTCGTCAAAATCAATAGTCTTTTCGGCACACAAAGCCGCACCGCAGGCAACATAATAAAGTGAATTTTCGGGGCAGATGCCCTTTGTTCCGAGCGTGCGGTCAAAGCAGTTTCGCAGTTCGCTCATAAATGTAAGAGGTCCGCCAAGATATACAATCTGACCTTCAATTTCTCTGCCCTGTGCAAGACCTGCAACAGTCTGGCTTACAACCGCATTGAAAATACTCTCTGCGATGTCGCTCTTCCTCGCACCCTGATTAAGAAGCGGCTGAATATCGGTCTTTGCAAACACACCGCATCTTGATGCGATTGTGTATGTCTTTTCGTGCTGTTTTGCAAGCTCGTCCATATCCTCAAGCTTAACATTCAGAAGTGTTGCCATCTGGTCAATAAACGCACCCGTGCCGCCAGCGCAGGTACCGTTCATTCTTACCTCAAGTCCGTTTGTGAGGAACAATATCTTTGCATCCTCACCGCCGAGTTCAATTATGACATCTGTACCCGGAATAAAAGTATTGGCGGCAACTCTTGTTGCGTAAACCTCCTGAATAAAATCAACGCCGACAGACTCGGCAACACCCATTCCGGCAGAACCCGAAAGAGCCACCGAGGCATTTTCAACGCCGTCAATCCTTGTCCGTACAAGTGCAAGAATTTCTGCAATCTTTTCCGTAATTCGGGAATAATGCCTTTCATATGTGCTGTATATTAATTTGTTTTCGTCGTCAAGCACAACACATTTTATTGTTGTTGAGCCAATATCCAATCCTAATTTCAACTTGTGCCTCCGAAATCAATACATAGTAATCTCATTGTGCATATCTAATTAATTATAGTATTTTTTGCTAAGAAAATAATTCTAATTTGGAATATTTTCACCTTTGATGAATTTTACCATTTTTATCACAAAAATTCAATACACATAAAGGGCATAATGTATAATCTACTGCATATAATTTGCCCTCAAAAGCAAAGCGGAGCATTGTTCCGACTTTAATATATCTTAAAAATGCAGAAAAACCTGCCGAAATCGGCAGGTCTTTAGCTTTAAGTATTTAAATTATCAGAAAAGTTCACCGTGAGGAGCTTCACCGTCATCTGCCTCGTCTGAATCTGCGGACTCGGAGAATCCTTCTTCACGCTTTGCCTCAAGCTCTGCCTTGAGGTCGCAGATGTTTGTAAGATGCTCGGGTTCTGCCTTTTCATCAGCAACAGCCTCGGGCTGTTTTTCAACAGGCTTTTCCTCTTTAAAAGGAGAGGACTTGTAGTCACCCTCATTTGAGCAAGCTACTGTAATATCAACAATATCATCCTCTTTAACTTCGGGAGCAACCTCGGGATTGCCGTAGAAAATATCGTTTGAGCTGTTGACAATCTTTCTGTAACACTCTCTTGCTTTTGCGATTTTGGCCTTTGAAGTGTCAATAACCTTCAAAAGCTTTTCGCACTCGGCGTCATTAATTTCAGTGCCTTTCTTTCTGCTGTCGTACATAATCTTTCCGAGAGCAATATATGCTCTGTTCATAAGCTCGCTTTCGCTTTTCATAACAAGTCTTAATCTGTTGAGCTTTGCATTTGTTCTGTTCTTTTCTACTATTGTCTGAGCTACCGATGAAATTGTATCAACGGCTGTATTTACTGTTCCTTTTACACTGTCAAGTATCGTCATAGTAAATTTCTCCTTTAAAACCGCTTTGGCACAAACACTCTGACACATTCTGCCGTGGCGAATAATATTAAACTTATTTCTATTATTATGACAGATTTTTTTGATAAAATCAACATTTTTTTAAAATTTACTTGTTAAAATCACGGTCAATTGCTATAATTAGTTTCATAGAGTGTTAAAGAGGTGGTTTGGATGCCTGAAAAGAAAATTACCAAGGCAATCGTCTGCCCAATGTGCGGTGAAATGAGCAAGGCTGATGTTTACACCAGCATCAACCCGTCCGTAACAAAGGGTGTGCGCAGAAGAGCGCTTGACGGTGAGCTTTTTGCGTGGAAATGTCCGTCATGCGGATACTCCGCAAGGCTCACATATCCGATTCTCTACAATGATATGAAGAATCGTTTCATGGTGTATTTCATTCCCAAAATTGATCATTTTCAGCTCTGCGACAACGAGCTTGAAGAAAAATACAGCAATCTCCGCAACATAAGCAAACGAATTGTTCCGACCTTCAATTCGTTCAAGGAGAAAATTTTTATTTTTGAGTCGGGACTTGACGATATGTCGGTTGAGCTTACAAAGCTTGCAATCAGCCAAACGGTTTCAAAAAAGCTTAACGGTGCGGAAATTCATGACGGATACCTTTCAATGTACGATCGTGAACGCAACACAATGGGATTTACATATTTTACAGGTGAAAAGCATACACCGTATGTTCAGACAGCAAGACTTGAAATTTATGTTAAATCGAAGAAAATTGTCGATTCGCTTGCGTATAAGGACAAAAAGTTAAAGGGCTTTCTTAAAATTGACCGTGAATGGGCAGAAAACATTCTCTACCGCTACAAGCGCATGAAGCATATTGAAAAGCTTAACAAGCTGAAAGAGTAAGCTGTTACTGTAGTCAGTCAATTCTTTTGGTTTAAAAAAGAATCTGCAAATAAGTAACATATACACTGTAAAGAATATCCGTAAACATAAGCTCGTTAAAGCAAAAATGCATAAAAATTTCCGCCATTACGATTGGGGTGGCGGAATCATTCAGCTTAATATTTTTGTATTTGCAATTCCAACTTGTTAAAATGCTGATACAATCGGGGATTTTCGTTGCGCAAAAAATCAGGGATCGACTCAAAGAGCCGACCCCTTTTTAATTTATTGAAAAGATTGGTAATTACTTGTTAACAGCTTCATAAACTGCAACTGCGCAAGCAACTGTAGCACCAACCATCGGGTTGTTACCCATACCGATAAGGCCCATCATTTCAACATGAGCAGGAACAGAAGATGAACCTGCGAACTGAGCGTCACCGTGCATTCTGCCCATTGAGTCTGTAAGACCGTATGATGCAGGACCTGCACCCATGTTATCGGGGTGAAGTGTACGGCCTGTACCGCCGCCTGATGCAACCGAGAAATACTTAACGCCGTTCTCATTTGCCCACTTCTTGTATGTACCTGCAACGAGGTGCTGGAAACGAGTCGGGTTAGTAGAGTTACCTGTGATAGATACACCTACATTTTCATGCTGCATGATTGCAACACCTTCACGAACATCGTCAGCGCCGTAGCAGCGAACTGCAGCTCTTTCACCGTCTGAGAAAGCTCTCTCTTCAACGATTTTAAGCTCTGATGTGAAATAGTCAAACTGAGTCTTTACATATGTAAAGCCGTTGATTCTTGAAATAATGTAAGCAGCGTCTTTGCCAAGACCGTTAAGGATAACACGGAGCGGCTCTTTTCTTGCTTTGTTAGCGTTACGAGCGATACCGATAGCACCCTCTGCTGCTGCAAAGCTTTCGTGACCTGCGAGGAATGCAAAGCACTTTGTTTCATCTCTGAGGAGCATTGCGCCGAGGTTACCGTGACCACGGCCGACATTTCTCTGCTCAGCTACTGAGCCGGGAATACAGAAAGCCTCAAGACCGATGCCGATAGCTTCTGCTGCCTCCGAAGCAGTCTTTGCGCCCTTCTTAACTGCAACTGCACAACCGAGTGTGTAAGCCCAGCCTGCGTTTTCAAATGCGATCGGCTGAACGCCCTTTACGATGTCGTAGGGATCAAAACCGAGATCGTTACAAATTTTTCTTGCCTCTTCAAGATTTGCAATACCGTATTCGGCAAGGCACTTCTCAATTTTAGGCATTCTTCTTTCCATACCTTCAAATGTTACTGCCATTATGGTGTCCTCCTTACCGAATTATTCTTCACGAGGGTCAATGTACTTAGCTGCGCCGTCAAAACGACCGTACTGACCGATGTTGTTCTTGTATGCTTCGTTTGGCTCAACGCCGTGACGAATGTCCTCGAGCATTTTGCCGAGCTTTACGAACTGATAGCCGATAACTTCATCGTTCTCGTCAAGTGCTGTCTTGAGAACATAGCCTTCAGCCATTTCCATGTAACGAACGCCCTTAGCGTTTGTGCTGTACATTGTACCAACCTGGCTGCGAAGACCCTTACCGAGATCCTCCATACCTGCGCCGATCGGAAGACCGTCCTCTGAGAAAGCTGTCTGGCTTCTGCCGTAAACGAGCTGCTCGAAGATGTTCTTCATAGCTGTGTTGATAGCGTCACAAACGAGGTCTGTGTTAAGGCACTCAAGGAGTGTTTTGTTAGGAAGAATTTCTGCTGCCATAGCTGCAGAGTGAGTCATACCCGAACAACCGATTGTTTCAACAAGAGCCTCTTCAACGATACCGTCTTTAACATTAAGTGTAAGCTTGCAGGCACCCTGCTGAGGAGCACACCAGCCAATGCCGTGTGAAAGACCTGAAATGTCTTTAATGTCATAAGATTTTACCCATTTGCCCTCTTCGGGAATAGGTGCAGGACCGTGCTTAGGTCCCTTTGCTACAGTGCACATATTTTCAACTTCTTTTGAATAAATCATGTGTACTTCTCCTTTCAATAAATTGTATGAGTCCGAAATCCTCAAACACCTATATTATACGGCTTAACCCGACATTTTTCAAGCATTTTTCGTTAATTTTTACAATTCCCCCACATTGTAATATTTCCCGTGGCAATTTACCGTTTGATTTTGAAACGGTAAAAATAAAAACGGCAACCGTGAAACAAATCACCGACTGCCGTTAAAATTTACTTATTCTTCCCAAAACAATTCGTCAAGGGTTTTGTCAAGTGCTTTGCATATTGCTATGCAAAGGTTAATTGTGGGATTGTAGTCGCCCTTTTCAATTGCGCTTATTGTCTGTCTTGACACCTTTACAAGTTCCGCAAGCTGTTGCTGTGACAAATCTTTTGCGGCACGGGCGCTTTTTAATCTTAAATTCTTCATTCTTCAACTGCCTTTTTGTCAATTATTGTTTTGATGACAATCATCACAAAAATACTTATTGCCCAAATCATTACAATGATAGGAATAATGTCAAGATTTGCTATTCCGTTTGTAACAAAGGTTTTGTTGTCGAAAGCAATTCCCAAACATTCTGCTCCCACAACAAATGCCAAAGGGCCTAAAAGACTCTTTCTGCCTTTATTCGATGTGAAATATGCGTCATTGAAAATGCTTACTCCGACGAATACGGCGGTTGAAAGAAACAGTCCTATGAACATTTGAACGCTGAGTTCAGCCCAATTAATCTCCAAAATATTAACTAAAGCACAGGCAATGATGTACCCGACAAGCACCAAAAATGCCGATTTATAAGCCTTGCCCCGTGCAAGAATCTGTCGTTCATCGTATTCTGTGTAAGTGTTCTTTTTCTTTTTAATGTTTGCGATAATTAGCGTCACGATAACTACGGCAATAAAACCGCAACAAAAACCAAGCACCCAATAGTATTTTTCTCCCATAATAACATCTCCCAAATAAATCAGCCAATTTGCAGATTTATTCGTCCAACCGATAATCCGCAAATAATATTAAAAATTTTTATGTGTTTAGATGTGAATACTTTTAAAAAATCCACAATGCATACAAAAAGCTTTCCGTACCATTATAGTACATTAAAAGTTACTTATTGTCAAGTATGTTTTACATAATTTCAAAAATACTTTCATTTGGCTGTTTTGAAAAATTAAATCCGTTAAGAAACCTGTCAACTAAAACAAAACAAGACAAACCCATATTTCAGAGCTTGCCTTGTGGAATTACTCACCGTCACGCTGTATTGTTTCATTAATAGCACGATTAACAAAGCCGTTCACGCTTTCGCCGTTCTTTTCTGCGTGGGCTTTGATAATATCCTTTCGACCTTTCGGCACAGCAACATTGATACGGTCATATGCTTTAGCGTTATATCGGTTGTTTGCCTCAATTCTCGCCCTGCTGTTCTTATTTTCTGCCATTTCTTCACCGCCTAAAATCTATTGACATCAAATTATTGTTGTTGTATAATATAGGTGAAAAGGAACGGCTTTAGCTGTTTCGCATTTGCGTATTTTTTTATTAAAAACCGCTCTGTATTGCGACTACAGGGCGGTTATTTCTTTATATTCTTAATGACTTCATTAAAAGCCACGAAAACAATTGCGAGAACAAATAAGTATGTAATCTCTGCCATTGGAATACACCCCCTTTCGCAAGGGAGTCGAAACAGCCGCCACCGTTCCTTTACAAATATTATTATAGCATACCTATTTACACTTAACAAGTACCAATATGCACAAATTATACGCTTAAACATTGTAGTATAATATAGTCACAGGATAAGGAAAGGGGAAAGCGATAATCAGTATGGCCGCAACGCAATTGCAGTATATGCAAGCGTAGGCAGCGGCATAGCAGAACCCCACAGGCAAAAGAAAAGACAAGCCCATATTTCAGAGCTTGCCTTGTGGAATTATGCTACTTTGTCAGATGTATATTCAACAACCGCTATTTCGGTCATAAGACTGCTTACGGTTTTTACAATGTCATCAAGTCTTTTTGCCACTTCATCGGTAAAAACGGTTTCACCGCATTTTGAACATTCCAAACACGGAACATTCTTTACGATTACAATGCACTTTTTAAGATCAACAAAATGTGTTGTCGTACTTGGCTTCAAATCACCTTTGCAATAAAAACAAGTCATTGTTATTTCTCCTTTCGGGTTTGTGAATCACTTTCAAATTTATCTGAATCGGGAAAATAGGCAGTTACTATACAAACAACATCTCCGTTGCAACCTGCCACAATATGCAAATATTCATTGTTTGTACTTACACCTAAAACAAGGCAAGCGGGATATGGATAGCTGTCGGGATATTGTTCTATTATTTTGCCCGTATGTATTGCATTGAATACATCATCACGGTATATTCCTCGTTCCTGTAACCGTTTCAGAGCGTGCACAGACCATATGACAGATTTATCGTCACATAACTTTTGTAATGCTTCGATATTTAATTCAGGCAAGCTTGTCACCTCCTCTGTCTATGGTGTGTTTGATTTGTGTATTTATTCGCAACTAATTCGCAACCATTCTTTACAACTTTATTGTAGCATATCAAGATAGATTGTACAAGAATAATATTAATCAGTTTGGATTTGGTAACGGTATTGTTTTCTAAACAACAATAAAAGGGTATCAGTCTTTTTAACCAATACCTTTTTATGGAGCTGATAACGGGATTCGAACCCGTGACCTCGTCCTTACCAAGGACGCACTCTGCCTACTGAGCTATATCAGCACATTTAATTGTAAGGTTGCAACCTTTATAATGTTAATCTAGCAAAATTTTGGACATTAACAGCCAAATCATTGATATAAAAAACAGTAAAAATCCAACAATAACAAAATCAAAATTAATTTTACTTTTTTTACACGGTCGCAAAACCACGGTGATTATATCACAAAAACATCGTGATGTAAAGTGTCCACGAAATATAATAACACATTTGCACGGTGATTTCAAATGTTTTTTTAAACTTTTTTGTAAAAAATACGAAAAGATTTGAAAAACACTTGATTATAAGCCGTTTTGGTGCTATAATTTTCTTGTAAATAATGAAAGCTAAAGGAGTGGGCAACAAACCCGCTCCTTATTTATTAGTTTTCACTTTGTTCCTCGGTGCGGTTTATCTGTCTGCAATATTTCGCACAGGGTATTTTTGCAGACAGGAAGGCAGTGAATTTATGGCAAAAAGCAAAGGCGGTGTAACCGTATCAAAAGTATGGGAGCTTTGTCAGCCAATTGTTGAAGGCTTCGGACTTTCACTTTGGGATGTGCGTTATGTCAAGGAAGGTGCAGACCGTTTTCTGCGTGTTTACATTGACAAACCCGAAGGCATTGACATTAACGATTGCGAAAATGTTTCCCGTGCAATCAACGGCCCTCTTGATGAGCTTGATCCGATTGAGGAGGCGTACTGTCTTGAGGTCTGCTCCCCCGGAATTGAGCGTGAGCTTATCCGTGACGAACATTTTATGCAGTTCATCGGTGCGGATATTATGGTTAAGATGCTTCGCCCCATTGACGGCATAGGCAGAGAATTTAAAGGGGTTTTAAAGGATTATTCCGACGGTAAGGTCACAATTGAGGATCACAGCGGTGAGAATGAAATCACAATCAGCAAAAAGGACGCCGCATGGATTAAGCTTGACGATTTTGATTAAAAATTGCAGTTTGAACACTACGGATACACATAACAGCATAACAATTTGTATATAACCGAAAAATAAGAAAAGGATGATTTGGAAAATGACTAACAAAGATTTATTTGAGGCATTGAGAACATTTGAAAAGGAAAAGGGCATTCCTATGGACTATATGCTTCAAAACATTGAAAAGGCAATTTCCGTTGCCTGCAAGAACTACTACGGCGGTAATGAAAATGTTGTATTCAAGGTTGATCCGGAAAAGAACAGCTTTGACGCAAAGCTTGTCAAAACAGTAGTTGACGAGGTTTTTGATCCTAACTTTGAGGTTACTGTTGAGGAGGCTCAGCAGATTAACAAGAGAAAGAAATTTATTGTCGGCGATGAGATTGAAGTTCCGATTGATCCCAAGCACCTCGGTTGGACATCTGTTTCTTCTGCAAGAAATGTTATCCGTCAGGGCATTCGTCAGGGAGAAAAAGGTCAGACTCTTATCGAGTTTCAGAGCAAGCTCGGTGAAATTGTTACTGCAACCGTTGAAAGAATCGATCCTAAGTCGGGCGTTGCAACAATCAAAATCGGCAAGAGCGAAGCTACTCTGCCAAAGAGCGAACAGCTCGGTCATGACGACCTTAAAGAAGGCGACCACATTAAGGTTTACATTGCAGATGTCAAAGACAACGAAAGAGGTCCTCACGCAATCATTTCAAGAACACACCCCGGTCTTGTAAAGCGTTTGTTTGAACAGGAAGTTCCTGAAATCTATGACGGCGTTGTTGAAATAAAGTCAATCTCCCGTGAGGCAGGCAGTCGTACAAAAATGGCTGTTTACAGCTCAAATCCCGATGTTGACGCAATCGGTTCATGTATCGGCAACAAGGGCGCTCGTGTAAACAAGATTGTTGAAGAACTCGGCGGTGAAAAAATCGACATCGTGCTTTACAGCGATGATCCCGAAAAGTACATTTCGGCGGCTCTCTCTCCTGCAAGCGTTTGCAAGGTTGAAATTACAGATGAAGAAACAAAGAGCTGCCGTGCAACCGTTCCCGACGGTCAGCTTTCACTTGCTATCGGCAACAAAGGACAGAATGCCCGTCTTGCCGCAAGACTTACAGGCTGGAGAATTGACATCCGTCCCGAAAGCGGTTTCTACGGCGAAGATGAGGACGATGAACCAAAGACAGAAGAAAAGTCCGAAGATGTTCTCGACCTTGACGAAAGCACAGAAGGCGAAACAGTTGTTTCGGATGAAACAGAGGAATAATCAGATTAAACAGAGAGGGATTTTATGAAGCAAAGAAAAATGCCGTTGCGTAAATGTACGGGTTGCGGAGAGATGAAAGAAAAGCGTGAGCTTATCCGTGTTGTCAAAGCACCCGACACCAAAGATGAAAACGGTGAAATCATTGCAAAAGGCGAAATTTCGCTTGACCTCACAGGTCGCAAGGCAGGCAGAGGCGCATATGTGTGCAGAAATCTTGCCTGCTTTGAAAAGGCTCGCAAGGCACGCCGCTTTGAACGCTCGTTAAGCTGTAAAATCCCTGATGAAGTATATGAGCAGATGCAAAGTGAACTTGCCGCAGCAGACAGCGAGTAGGCGAAAGGATTTTTTATGAACGACAGGATTTTGTCGCTGCTTGGCATTTGCAAGAGGGCAGGCAAGCTGATTACAGGTGCCGACACGACGATTGACTCAATACGAAAAAGCAAGGCAAAGCTTGTTATTTTTGCAAATGATTTTTCAAAGAGCAGTAAGAAAAGCGTGCAGACAGCCGCTGATGAATGCAATGTGAAAACATTGACAATGAACCGAAGCAAAGAGGAAATCGGATTTGCTCTCGGAAAAATCTGCGGAGTTATGACAACCGAAGACAAAGGCTTTGCAGATAAGCTTGAACAGCTTATTGAAAACGAATCGGGAGGAGAATTGTATGATAAAATATAAGGTAAAGGACGCAGCAGCAGATCTCGGAGTTTCAAACAAGGAAATTATTGAGATTCTCGAAAAACATTGCGGTGTTACAAAGAAAACAATGACAACACTCGAGGAAAGCGAACTCGATGTGATTTTTGATGTAATCACAAAGAAGAACAAGGTTGAAAACTTTGACGAATACTTTGCGGCACGCAACAACAAGCTTGACAACGAAAGCAAGCCACAGCAGGAAGATAAGCCCGCAAAACAGAATGCAAAGGTTGACAATCAGAAGAAAAAGACCGATAAAAACGACAAAAAGCCTAACAACAAGGATGCAAAGCCTGCATCAAAACAGGAAAAGGTTGAAGTTACTCAGGAAAAGAGCGTTGAGGAGTCTGCTCCCCGCAAGCGCAGAGTAATTGACACCCGTGCAACAAATGTTGATGTTGAGCGTTACAACCAGAAGTATGATGACCTTGCAAGCGACAGCTCAAAGGGCAGAAGCACGGACAACATTGTTAAAAAGCAGAAATTCACAAACCGTACCCAGCGTCAAAAGGGCAGACGACAGAAGCGTGAAACAGAGCAGGAGCGTCTGAACCGTATTGCTCTTGAGCGTAAGCAGAAACCGATTACAGTTCAGATTCCTGACGAAATCGTAGTTTCGGAGCTTGCTCTCAGACTTAAGGCTACCGTTGCCGAGGTTGTTAAAAAGGCATTCCTTATGGGTACAATGGTAACAGCAACAGATACAATCGACTTTGACACAGCGTCACTTATCGCCATGGAATTTCATGCAAAGGTTGAAAAGGAAGTTGTTGTTACAATCGAAGAACAGATTATTGATGACAGCGAGGACGATGAGGCAAATCTCGTTGAGAGAGCTCCGGTTGTTGTTGTTATGGGTCATGTTGACCACGGTAAAACTTCAATCCTCGACGCTATCCGTCACGCAAATGTAACAGCAGGCGAGGCTGGCGGTATCACTCAGCATATCGGTGCTTACAGAGTTATGGTAAACGGCAAGCCTATTACATTTCTCGACACACCCGGACATGAGGCATTCACAACAATGCGTGCAAGAGGTGCTCAGGTTACCGATATCGCAATCCTCGTTGTAGCCGCCGATGACGGTATCATGCCGCAGACAGTTGAGGCTATCCACCATGCAAAAGCCGCAGGCGTATCTGTTATTGTTGCCATCAACAAAATGGATAAGGTCGGCGCAAATCCCGAAAATGTTAAACAGCAGCTCACAGAGTATGAGCTTATTCCGGAGGAGTGGGGCGGCGATACACCGTGTATCCCTGTTTCCGCAAAGACAAAGGAAGGTCTTGACGATCTTCTTGAAATGGTTACTCTTGTTGCAGAGATGAAAGAACTCAAGGCTAACCCCGACAGAGCCGCAAAGGGTACTGTTATCGAGGCAAGACTTGACAAGGGCAGAGGTCCTATCGCAACCGTACTCGTTCAGAACGGTACACTTCACAAGGGCGATACAATCATCGCAGGCACTTGCGTCGGTCGTGTAAGAGTTATGACAAACGATAAGGGCGAAAGAGTTACCGAGGCAGGTCCTTCTGTTCCTGTTGAAATCACAGGTCTTGACGAAGTTCCGGTTGGCGGCGATATCTTTGACGCAGTTTCCGATGAGCGTCTTGCAAGAACTCTTGTTGACCAGAGAAAGGCCGCTAAGAAGGAAGAAATCTTCAACGCACAGACTAAGGTTACTCTTGACAATCTCTTTGACCAGATGAAGCTCGGTGAAATCAAGGAACTTCAGATTATCGTTAAAGCCGATGTACAGGGTTCTGCCGAGGCTGTTAAGCAGTCACTTGAAAAGCTTTCAAATGACGAGGTAAGAGTAAATGTAATTCACAGCGCAGTAGGTGCAATCAACGAGTCCGATGTAATGCTTGCAGAGGCATCTAACGCAATCATCGTAGGATTCAATGTTCGTCCCGATGCAGTTGCCGCAGAAAATGCAGAGCGTTCGGGCGTAGATATGCGTCTTTACAGCATTATCTACGATTGTATCAACGAAATCGAATCTGCTATGAAGGGTATGCTTGCTCCTAAGACAAGAGAAGTTGTTCTCGGTATGGCTGAGTGTCGTAATGTTATCAAGATTAAGTCAGTCGGCACAATCGCAGGTTCATATGTTAAGAGCGGTAAGATTCAGCGTGGCGCAAGCGTAAGAGTTATCCGTGACGGTATCGTTATTGCAGATGACGCAATTGCATCTCTCCAGAGATTCAAGGACGCTGTCAAGGAAGTTAACGAAGGCTATGAATGCGGTATCGGTCTTGAAAGATTCAACGACCTCAAAGAGGGCGATATGTTCGAGGTTTATACAATCGAAGAATACAGGGATTAAAGCTTGTATATTAAACCGAATTTTATAAACGGCACAAATTCACCGTTATTTTGTAGTGGCAAACCGTGTTCGCCGCTACAGATTATATACGAAATATACGAATTTTCATAATTCATTAAATTATAAGGATGTGATAGCATGGGAAGCCATAGAATTGAAAGAACAACAGAGGACATCAAAAGAGAGCTTACTGCTATTTTCAGAGAATTAAAAGACCCACGGGTTCAGCAGGCATTTATCTCTATCGTAAGAGTTGAGGTTACAAACGACCTTTCATACTGCACGGTACAGATCAGCGCAATTGAAGGTCTTGACAGAGCCAAAGAGGCTGTCAAGGGCTTAAAGTCTGCATCGGGCTTTATCAGACGAGAGCTTGGACACAGACTTCATCTTCGTCATGTTCCCGAACTCATTTTCCACGCAACAGACAGCATAGAATACAGCGCAAACATCAGCCGTATTCTCAACAGCCTTGACATTAAAGAAGACGAGGAAGAAAATGATGAATCTGTATGAGGTTGCCCGTTTTCTTGAGGCACACGATAATTATGATATTCTAACTCACGCTTATCCTGACGGCGACACCCTCGGCAGCGGATTTGCACTCTGCCTTGCACTTCACCAAATCGGCAAAAAAGCAAGGGTTATCACAACAGGTGTTCCGTCAAAGTTTACCTATCTTCAGAAAAAAATTAAGGAAGAAGATTTTACAACCGAAACGGTTGTCAGCGTTGATGTTGCGGCTGACAGCCTTCTCGGTTCAAATATGGGCAAATATATCGGCAAGGTTGATTTGTGCATTGACCACCACGGTTCAAACACATTTACCGCCAAGGAGAAGTTTGTTGACAAATATGCGGCGGCAAACTGCGAAATTCTCTACAAGCTGTTCCTCAGAATGCACATCAACTTTACAAAGGACATTGCAGACTGCCTCTACACAGGCATTTCAACCGACACCGGCTGTTTCAGATACACAAACACAACCGCCGAAACCATGCGTGTTGCCGCAAGTCTTATGGACTTTGGCTGTAACACCGCATACATAAACAAGGCAATGTTTGAAACAAAGTCGAAAAACAAAATTCAGCTTGAAAGAGCCGTTTATGACTCAATGACCTATTGTGCAGACGGCAGATGCGCAATAATTTACACAACGCTTGATATGCTAAAAAAGCTCAACACGGGTGATGACGAAATGGAGGGACTTGCCTCTATTCCCCGTCAGATTGAGGGCGTTCTCATCGGAATTACAATGCGTGAAAAAGAGGGCGGATTCTTCAAGATTTCCGTTCGTACAAACAATAATATCAATGCCTCGGATTTCTGTTCGCAGTTCGGAGGCGGCGGTCATCCTGCGGCGGCAGGATGCTCAATTGAGGGCGACCTTGAAACCGTAAAGACAACGCTTGAAAAAGCTGCGGAGAAGTTTCTATCATGAGCAATCTTAACGGTGTACTGCTGATTGACAAGCCGAAGGAATTCACCTCGTTTGATGTTATTGCCGTTGTCCGCAGACTGACAGGACAGAAAAAGCTCGGTCACACGGGAACACTTGATCCGAACGCAACGGGCGTTCTGCCTGTTTTGCTCGGAACTGCAACGAAAACACAGGATTTGATTCTCAATCATGACAAGTCATACACGGCAGAATTTCAGCTTGGCAAAACCACCGACACCCTCGACATCTGGGGTACGGTGACGGGAGAATGCGAATCTTCGGTTACGGAAGAACAAATTCGCAGAGTAATTCCCAATTTCACGGGCGAAATTGAGCAGATTCCGCCGATGTACTCTGCCGTGCAAAAGAACGGTCAAAGGCTTTATGACCTTGCAAGACAGGGAATCGAGGTTGAGCGTGAGAGCCGAAAGGTTACTGTCTATTCTCTTTCGCTTGCAAATTTTGACGAAAAAGCACAGACAGGCACGCTTGAAATTTCCTGTTCAAAGGGTACTTATGTACGCACGATAATTGATGACATCGGCAAGGTTCTCGGTGTCGGTGCGGTTATGACGGCACTTTGCAGAACCTCGGCATGCGGATTTTCGCTTGACGAGTGCATAACGCTTGACGAGCTGAAAAGCATTTGCGAAAACGGAAATGTTGAAGAAAAACTGCGTTCCGTTGAGAGTCTGTTTATGAGTTTAGGCTATCTTGCCGTATCGTCTGCACAGGCAAAACGATTTGCAAACGGCGGTGCGTTGAGTGCCGACAGAACATACCTTGCCAAGTCGGGGTACGAGAACGGTCAGCTTTTCAGAATGAAAACCCATGATGGTGATTTTTTAGGCATAGGCATTGCCGACAAGCCGAATAATCTCATCAAAATATATTTTCAAAACTGCAGGTAGCGTGTCGCTACGCCCAATTCGTGAAGACAGTTTGCGATAGTTCAAGCATTATCGCCCGAGCGTTGCTTTTAGATTGTAAATAAAAACGAGAAATAAAAAAACGGTGTGCAACGAAGCGACACACCGAAAAATGATTGACATATTAATAGTTAGATGTTAATATATAGATAAGGAAGCGGCTTTAGCTGTTCCGCTTTTAAGACAAATTATTTTTGGTAACCGCCTTGTATTCGCAGTACAGGGCGGTTATTTCTTTATGGTAAACACAATAAAAAATGTGAAAATTACTATCACAGCTATGTATTCCACACAATCACCCCCTTTCTCAAGGGAGTCGAAACAGCCGCCGCCATTTCCTTACCAAACAATTATATCAAATGTTTTTCTTGTATTCAAGTGGGCTGCCCTACGGAAAAATTTGTTTGCAGGATTCACTTTACAGTCATTTTGCGTCACTATAATATGGGTGTAAAATGAATTTGGAGGTATATTTTATGGAAATTCTGAAAGTTGAAAATCTTACAAAAACCTACGGAAGCGGTGAAAACCTTGTCCATGCGGTTGACGATGTTTCGTTCTCGGTTGAAAAGGGCGAATTTGTTGCCATTGTCGGTGCAAGCGGCAGCGGCAAGTCAACTCTTCTTCACCTTATCGGCGGTGTTGACCGTCCCACAAGCGGAAAAATTTTTGTTGACGGCAACGATATAAGCAAAATGAATGATGACAAGCTTGCCGTATTCCGCCGCAGACAGGTGGGAATTGTCTATCAGTTCTACAATCTTATCCCGATTCTGACTGTTGAAGAAAACATCACGCTCCCCTGTGACCTTGACGGCAGAGGTGTTGACAGAGAAAGACTTGAGATGATTCTTGATTCGTTCGGACTGCGTGCAAGAAGAAAACACCTTCCAAACCAGCTTTCGGGCGGTCAGCAACAAAGAACATCTATTGCCAGAGCGCTCATTAACAATCCGTCTCTTGTGCTTGCCGATGAACCGACAGGCAACCTTGATTCAAAGTCAAGCGAAGAGGTTATGAGTATGCTCAAAATGTGCAATCAGAGTTACGGACAGACTGTTATAATGATTACGCACAACCTTGACATTGCAAAACAGGCTGACAGAATTATCACAATAAGTGACGGCAAAATCGTTGAGGAGGCTTGATTATGAAACTTCTCAACAAGCTTACGCTTAAAAATCTGCGGCTTAACAAGGTGCGTACAATTGTTACAATCGTGGGCATTATGCTCTCGGCGGCACTCATCACGGTTGTTTCGGGAATGGCACTCAGCGGCCGACAGACTATGATTGACGGTCAGACGGAATGGTCGGGCAATTATGATGTTGCACTTGATATTATCGACACCGCAAAAATTGATAAAATCCGACAGAACCGTAATGTTGAAAATGCTTTTTATAAGGAAAGACTGGGATTTTCCAAGGCAACAGTTGCCGATAATGCCGAATACGGATATGCCGTTACCGCAATCAGCGAAAATGCATTTGACGGTTGCTTTAAGTTAAAACTTGAAAAAGGCAGTTTCCCGACAAATTCAAACGAAGCTGTTGTTACAGGTGCATTTAAAAACACTGACGGAAAAGATGTAAAAGTCGGTGATAAAATTACGCTTGAACTCGGAGTGCTTAAAGGTACAGACGGAAAGGTTCTTGGAGAAAGCGAGTTGCTTGACCTGTCGCCAAAGAGATTCAAAGAATCTAAAATAACCGATAAAAAGCAAAAGACATATACAATAACAGGAATTATCGAAAATCCGAACACAAGAGAGCTGAACAATCCTTCCTCCTGTTTCGAAATATATACCGTTTCTGATGAGGAATCACCTGTTGAGGCAATCAGAACAAAGCATATGAATAAGCTGTATATCGCCTATACTCCTCAGAGCGAAGGCAATTATCTTCAAAATACAGCGGATATTTTAGGCTTTAAAGCTGATGATATGAGTAATGTAAGCAGCGATGAAATTTCCCCCGAAGATCAGCAAACCTCGGGAGTGAACGGATACAGCTTTAACACGGTACTCCTCAGTATGAAAGGCTACGGCGGAAGTGACGGTACAAATGTAATGATTTTCAGCCTTGCCGTTATTATCATTATTATAGTAATGCTTGCAAGCGTGTTTGTAATCCGCAACAGCTTTGCAATTTCAATTACCGAGAAAACGAGTATGTACGGTATGCTTGCGTCGGTCGGTGCAACCAAAAGACAAATCCGCAGGAATGTGCTTTTTGAGGGATTCATTCTCGGCTTAATCGGTATTCCTCTCGGCATACTTCTCGGACTCGGTGTAAACGCAATTCTTATTGCCATACTCAACAGCGTTCTCGGTGATATGCTGAGCGGTGCAACATTTGTATTTGTAACTCCGACAATTCCGATTATTTGTGCAATCGTTCTTTCGGCTGTTACTATATTCTGTTCATCATTCTTCATTGCACTTCGTGCGTCAAGAATCCCACCGCTTGTTGCAATCAGAGGCAACAAGGATATCAAGGTGAAGAACAACAAGCCGTACCGCACATCTAAGCTTACCAAAAAACTCTTTGGAGTGGGCGGTGAAATTGCTTCAAAGAGCCTTAAACGCAGCAGAAAAAAGTACCGCACAACGGTTATCTCAATTGTAGTCAGCGTTGCAATGTTCATTGCAGTTTCGGCATTTATGGACTACGGAATGACATTTACAGACCATTACTACGGCAATACCGACTACAGCTATATGGTTTCGGGCATTGATGCAAATCAGGCTCAGACAATTGAAAAAATGCCTGAAATTGAGAATTATCTTACAGTCGGATCGCAGTACGGTTATGTGTCGGCGGATGTGCCTGTTAACGAATGCGGAGAAAATTTCCTTTATGACAATGCTGACGGTACAAAGTCATTCAGCGTGGAATTTCTTGAGTTTGAACACGATACCTTTGTTCAGATTTGCAGGGAATTGAAACTTGACTACAACAAGGTCAAGGGCGGTGTACTGGTGTATTCTGAGGTAACTCCCTATAATATGGAAAATATGGAAGGCACCGGAGAGCCAATGAAGCTGTTCGGCAAAACCGCTCCGACAAAGTTTATCGTTTACGGAAATGATGATAACGGAAATGAGCTGATAGCAGGCAAATTAAAGGTTTCGTCAGTGTTTGATGAAATTCCAAAGTCGGCTGATTCTGTAATCGGCGAAGGAACAATTTTAGGTCAGGGATTGATAATCGGTGAACAGGGTGTAATCTCACCTCAGCTTGGCGAACACGAATGCTATATTACCCTCTACGCCAATACATCGAACCACACTTCGCTTACAAACCGTATTGAGTCTATGCCGAGTACAGGTGACTCGGAAAGCTATATTTCTATTTTTGACTATGAAGAAACTGTAAGACAGTTCAATGCCGTTATGCTGATTGTCGGAATATTTGTTTACGGTTTCATCGGTGTTATCTCGCTCATCGGAATGACGAATATCTTCAATACGATTTCAACCAATATGCAGTTGAGGAGCAAGGAATTTGCATCGCTTAAATCTATCGGTATGACAAAGAAAGAATTTAACCGTATGATTCGCCTTGAAAGCCTTATGTACGGCATAAAATCTTTGATTATCGGTATTCCTCTCGGCGTTCTCGGTGTATTTGCAATCTTCTCCGCATTTTCAAATGGAAATGTTCCAATGAGCTTTGTATTCCCGTGGAAAGCGATTTTGATTAGTATTGCGGCTGTATTTATTGTGGTATGGCTGATTATGAAATACTCAATCTCAAAGGTTAATAAGCAAAATATTATTGAAACAATCAGAAATGACAATATCTGAGCGTCATATTCAGCCAACAGACTGTATTTTGTTGAAATTTGTTGACAATAGTTTTACACTCTGTTATAATGTAGTTGTAACAACAGATACCACAATATTTTGTATGTTTTCATTGCTGACGGGCGGATTATTGATTTAATCCGCCCGAATTTCATTTTGGGAGGACTTTTTGTGAAAATTCTTCTTATTGAGGACAACCGTGCAATTTCAAAAGGACTTGTTTACACTCTTGAACAAAACGGCTTTGAGGTTGCGTTGTGCGAAAATGCCGAATCAACCCTTAACTCTCTCGGCGGTGACTTTGACCTTTTTATTGTTGATGTGTCGCTTCCCGACGGCAACGGTTTTGAACTTTGTGACGAGATAAAAAGAGTGTGCGAAACTCCCGTGATTTTTCTCACAGCACTTGACGATGAGGACAGCATTGTAAAAGGCTTTGACCTCGGAGCGGAGGACTACATAACAAAACCGTTCTCAAGCCGTGAGCTACTCGCAAGAATTAAACGAATTACCAAAAAGCTCGACAAAACTATGGCTATGAATTTTGGCGACATCAGCATTGACTTTGACAAAAAACAGGTTTGCAAAAACGGCAATCCCGTTGTGCTTACGGCGCTTGAGTACCGCCTGTTTGCAATGCTTGCCAAAAACAGCGGCAAGGTGCTGACCCGTGAACAGATTCTTGAACGCATATGGGATTTGTCGGGGAATTATGTTGAGGACAACACGCTGACCGTGTACATAAAAAGACTTCGCAAAAAACTTGATACAAATATGATTAAAACCGTAAAGGGCCTTGGTTACAGGCTGGAGGTATAATGAAAAGCACATCAAAATTTCTTGCGGTAATGCTTGCGATAACGGGACTTTTCTGTTGTGCCGTTGCAGTAGGCGTCGGTGCAGGCTTTAACGCTGTTCGTGAAAGCACGGATAAAAAGATAATTGCCGTTGCGGAAAAGGTTAGGGAACAATATCCCGACATTTCAGAAAAGGAGCTTGCACAAATTTTAAACAGCGATACAGAGGATATAAAGGACGACTTTGCCAAGTACGGAATTAAATTTGAAAACGGCTGGGTTGACATTCAGAGCGGCAGTTACGCAACAATTACAATTGTAATTGCAACCGCAGGTGTTTGTGTGTTCGGAATTTTGCTCTGCATTGTGTTCATAAGATACTGTAAAAAGCAAAAGCGACAGCGACTTGAAATTGTAAAATGTCTTGAAAAAATAAACAACCGAGAGTACGACCTCGACCTTGACGGCTCAACCGACGACGATATGTCGCTGTTAAAGCAGGAGATTCAAAAAACAACGGTAATGCTTCGTGAGTATGCCGACAATTCAATGCGAGAGAAAGAAATCCTCAAAAATTCGCTTGCCGACATTTCACATCAGCTCAAAACACCGTTGACTTCAATTTTGATTACAACCGAAAATATCCTTGATGACGATGATATGCCCGTTGAAATCAGACGGGATTTTGTTATGGATATAGCGCATAATGCCCATTCGATAAATTTCCTTGTAAAAAGTCTGCTCACGCTCTCAATGCTTGATTCGGGAACTGTTGAATTGAAGTTTGGAGATGTGTCGGTTGAAAAAATAATTGACGAGTGCATTTCACGCACAGAGGTTCTTGCCGATATCCGTGATGTGAGAATTGAAAAAACCGTCAAAAATGATTTTATGCTTAATTGCGATTTTCGCTGGATTTGCGAAGCGGTTTCAAACATTGTAAAGAACTGTATTGAGCATACCGACGGCGGTTATGTCAGAATTTCTGCCGAAAGGAACAGTATGTATTCGGAAATCATCATAAGCGACAACGGCTGCGGAATCAGCCCGAAGGATTTGCCCCACATTTTTGAAAGGTTCTATAAAGCACAGAATTCATCCCCGTCAAGCGTTGGCATAGGTCTGTCGCTTGCAAAATCAATTGTTGAAAAAACAGGCGGATATATTACCGCAGATTCCAAACTCGGCGTCGGCTCAACCTTTAAACTCAGATTTTTGAATGTAAGACTCAGATAAGATAAAAATTAAAAAGCGAAAATTGCGGTCGGGAATAAAGTTTTGTTAAGTACAAATCTTATTATTCCCGACCGTATTTATATAATTTTCGGCAGGGTGGCAATTGAAACTGTCTTTATAAATAAAAACAGAAGAGCGGCAAGGGTAATTTTGCATAAAATTCCAGTGTAAAGATTGTGTAAGTTGCTATTTTTACAAAATAAAAGCATTATGTGTAGTTTTTGTGAGAGTTTTGTGATAAAATCAAATTGTCTAGGGATGTTTGACCCTACGTTTTAAAAGCTTTGAAAGGAGTAATCAAACAATGAAAAAAAGAAGTATGAAGAGAGCACTCAGTGCCGTTTTGACACTTTGTATGGCTCTCCCCGGTGCTTCCGTAGCATTTGGTTCGGCAAGTGCTGCAACAGTTTCCGATGACAGCAGCACATCTGCATCATCAACTGCCGCAGGTTCACTTGTTGAAGATGACGGCTTTACATGGGATAATGCCAATGTGTATTTCCTGCTTACCGACCGTTTTAAGAACGGAAACACCGCAAATGACCATTCATACGGCAGAACACTTGACAAGGACGGCAAACCGCTTGACGGCTGGGATACAAACCCCGGTACATTCCACGGCGGCGACTTTGCAGGTGTTACTCAGTCAATTGAAGAGGGTTATTTTGATAACCTCGGTGTAAATGCAATTTGGATCTCAGCTCCGTATGAGCAGATTCACGGCTATTGTGATTCAGGTAAGGGCTTTGCTCACTACTCATATCACGGCTACTATGTTCTTGACTATACCGAAACCGATGCAAACTTCGGTACAAAAGAGGAGTTCAAAACTCTCGTTGACACAGCGCATGAGCACGGTATTAGAGTTATCATGGATATCGTAATGAACCACACAGGCTACAACACCGTTGCAGATATGGAGGAGTTCGGCTTCGGTACTCTCCTTGACGGTGCATCAGACTTCAAATACAAGCTCACAGATGTAGGTGAAGTAAACGACCACATTGACTATAAAACATCAGAAGAAGACTGGGGCAAATGGTGGAGCAATGACTGGATCCGCAGCGGTCTTCCCGGATATACAGAGGGTGCCGGCGGTGATCTTACAATGTCACTCAGCGGACTTCCCGACTTCAGAACAGAGCAGACAAAGGATGTTACAATTCCTCCGATCCTCGAAACAAAGTGGAAGCAGGAAGGTACATATGCTCAGAAGCTCGCAAAATACGGTAATTCAAACACAGTAACAGGCTACCTTTCAACCTGGCTTTCAGAGTGGGTTAAGGAGTACGGTGTTGACGGTTTCCGTTGCGATACTGCAAAGCATGTTGATAAGGCTTCTTGGAACCAGCTCAAGCAGGCTTGTGTTTCTGCTCTCAGAGAGTGGAGATCCAACAACCAGGGCAAAGCAGGTGCTGACTGGAAAGAAGATTTCTGGATGACAGGCGAGCATTGGGATCACGGTGTAGGCTACGACACATACTATTCCGAGGGCGGCTTCGACTCAATGATTAACTTCGCAGTTACAGGCGGCGGTGCTCTTGCAAGCGGTAGTGTTGCAAATACATATCAGGGCTATGCAGACCAGATCAACACAAAGGAAGGCTTCAACGTTCTTTCATTTATGTCATCACACGATGAAACACTTACCCGTGGCGATGAGAACACAATGCTTTACAATGCGGCTGCATTCCTCCTTCTCCCGGGCGGAATTCAGATTTTCTACGGTGACGAAACCAACCGTCCTCTCTATCCCGGCGTTGCATTTGACGGTTACGGCGGATCGGGTCACGCACTCAGAAGTGATATGAACTGGAACGACATGGACAAAACTCTTCTTGCTCAGTGGCAGAAGGTTGGTCAGTTCCGTAACAAGCACGTATCTATCGGTGCCGGCGCAAATGTTAAGCTCTCTGCTACAAGCGGTGTTGCTTTCGGCCGTACATACGATAAGTACGGCGTAACAGATCAGGCAGCTGCAGTAATCGGCTGTAACAAAAATTCAAGCGTAACTGTTGATGTTTCAACTCTTTGGGAAGACGGCAGTTATATAATCAATACTTATGACAACTCATCTTCAGTTGTTACTGACGGTAAGGTAACTTTCAACAGCGGTGTAAACGGCACAATCCTTATGGAAAATGCTGACGGTCAGCCACTTGTATCAATCACAGGCGAGCCGAAGTTCTACGGCACAGAGCAGGTTACTGTTTCTCTCAAGGAATGCGACAGCGCAAAGGTTTCTGTTGACGGCGGTAACAAGTTTGTTGTTAAGGACGGCGACACATTCACAATCGGTCAGACAGCTTACAAGAACGATACAATCGAAGTAACTGTTGAAGCTACAAACGACAAGGCAACCTCAGAGGCTAAATTCACATTCCTCAAGCTCGGCGAAAACGACGAAAAGCCTACAACCAGCCCTACACAGAGCACAACTGTTCCCGGTCCGACAGCAAGTCAGACATCAAAGCTTACAATCAAGAGCACAGCAGGCGCTCCGAATGTTTACGCTTGGACAGGTGCAAGCACAGCACTCAACGGTGCATGGCCGGGTGCAAAGGCAGCAGCCGTTTCAGGTCAGGCAAACACATATGAACTCACACTTCCTGTTTCAGCCGACAAGCCATTCAGCGTTGTTCTCAACAACGGCAGCGGCTCACAGTCAGGCGATATCACAGGTCTTTATGACGGTGCTGTTCTCGAAATTCAGAACGGCAACTACGCATCGGTTAAGACAGTAACCAACGGTAATCAGCAGGGAGGCGGCGGCGAGCCAGAGCCTGCAGAGGGTTCTGTTTCCGTAACAATCAAGCCTTACAGCCCATCTGCAAGCTACAAAATCTATGCTTGGAATGATACACAGAAGCTCACAGGCGCATGGCCGGGCGTTGCTCTTACAGAAAAAGATTCTGACGGCAACTATGTTGTTAAGTTCGATAATGTTGACGAAGTAAGCATTATTCTCAGCAGCGGTTCAGGTCAGACAGCAGATATCACAGGCGTTAGAGACGGCGCTACAATCGAAATTACAAACGAAGGTTGTACAACATACAAGCTTACATCAAAGCCAATCGTTGTTTCACCTTATGAATCACTCAAGAAAGAAGCAAGAAAGATTCTTGCTATGACAGCATCAGACTACACAGCAGAGAGCTGGGCAAATGCTCAGAAGGTTCTCAAGTCAGCCGAGGCTATGATTAAAGCAGGCGAAGACGCTACAACAGCTGAAGATATGAATGCTATGATTGCAGACCTCAAGTCAGCTCAGAAGGCACTTGTACTTGCTCCTGCAACACTCACATATGCAGTTGTAGGCAAGAGCGTTGTATCAGGTGTTACAGCCAGCGCTGCAAAGGTAACTGTTACAGTTGACGGTAAGACATATACTGCTACTGCAGACGATGTAACAGGTGCATTCACAGTTGCAACATCAGCTCTCAAGAAAACAAGCACAATCAAGGTTGACGCAACAAGAAACGGTGTAAACGGCACATATTCATATGCTATGAATAACGGCGACATTGAAAGCGGAGTTGTTCCTACATCTCCTGTACCTCCGACACAGCCTACTACTTCAGCTCAGCCGACTACAGCTACACAGCCAACAACAGCTACTCAGCCGACTGCACCTACACAGCCTACAACAGCTACAGAGCCGACTACTGCTCCTGCTCAGAAGCTCACAGTAAACGCTACTTCAAATTACTTTGGTTCGGCATCAAAGACAGTAAGCACTGACGGCAAGAAGGTAACTGTTCTCTACAAGCTCAACTCAAACATGGGCGTTGTTGACGGACAGTGGGCTGTTAAATATGATTCAAGCAAGCTCAAATTCAACATGGCTGATAACAAGGCAGACGGCAAGCAGACAATCATGCCTTCACAGTCAAACCTTATTCACAATGCTTACAGCAATGTAATTAAGGGTATATTTACTAACCCACAGGTACCTACTCAGTACAACGGAGATACATTTATCTCACTCACATTTGAGGTTATCGGTTCAGGTACTGCAAGCGTATATCTTGACACACAGTACCTTACATTGGGTTATGTAAAGGGCAACAAGCTTAATCAGGCATCTGTTGTAAATAACAGCAAGGTTTGCGATGTAACAGGCATTGCAGGCTTTGAAAAAGTATCAGTAGACGCATCAACGGTATTTGTCGGCGATGTAGCCCTTGGTGATGTTGACATGGACGGCGACATCACAGTTTTAGATGCAACCGAAGTTCAGAAGTATGTTGTTCGACTCGTTGCATTCACAAACGACCAGTTTACTGCTGCCGATGTTGACCATGACAGCACAATCACAGTTAAGGATGCTACTACTATTCAGAAGTTTGTTGTAAACCTCATCAGCAACTTTTAATAAGTTTTAAAGCAATTGACATATCGTTCCGTTTAGTCGATATAGTAAGGAATGTCCCTCACATTTTGTGAGGGACATTTTTTGTACAGTTTTTTAAATAGAAAATGGCAGACAACCGTGTGATTGTCTGCCATTTTGTCATAATGATTTTAAAATTACCGATTATTCTTTTACAAGAACCCTTGTGATTTCGCTGATGTACATTTTATGAAAGTCGTTGTCATACCATTTGTCAACGCTTTCACGGTCGGTAATGCTGTCGGTATTAAGACTTTGAGCGTACATTTTTTTGCATTCAAGGACAAGCTTTGCCTCTTCAAAATATACAGAGCCGTTTTCCGTGAACGCAGGAGTAAGACCTGTTTCCTTTACCTTGTCATAATCCTTGCCGCTCTTTGAACCGCAGAATTTGAGGGCATCTCTGTACTTTTCATCAAAAAAGCTCATTGTATAGCGGTCGCCGTTCTCCATAAACGCAAATGTATATCTCTGCGGACGAATAAAGGTGAACACAACCGGTTTGCCCCACATAATGCCGACACCGCCCCAGCTTATCGTCATTGTGTTGAATTTTTCCCTGTCGCCTGCCGTAACAAGCGCCCAGTCGTCACCGATAAGCTTAAACGGACTTTCAACAATTTCTTTCGGATTTATCTCTTTGAATGCTGACATATAGATCTTCCTTTCATAATGTTTGATCTGTTAAAAACAGTATAACAAAAATATGTTAAAAATTCAATCTTCATTTATTTTGACTTTATCTGAATATATGCGGTGTGTAATTATGATTATGTTGTTTGTAAACCGAATAAAATGAAAAATATGCAAAATGAGTGTATATGAGTGAATTATTATGCAAAAAGAAATGAATAAAATGAATATTCATTTTTTGTGAATATATACATTTTTGAGAAAACGCAGGGTGAATGTGACATATCAACCGCCAAAAACACCGATAATACAGCGAAAACAAAGCAGATTTCAGTCAAATTGTACCCCAAAATGCAAATTTGAAAAAACATTGAATATTTATTCAAAAAACACTTGATTTTTTGAAAACAGAGTGTATAATGTAAGAGTAATAAAAATTAAGTAAAGGAAACACCGACATAAAGTGTTTCCAAATTCCGGAGGAATCAAAAATGGCTGACAATAAGATTAAAAAGGTAGTTCTTGCATATTCAGGCGGTCTTGATACTTCAATCATCATTCCGTGGCTTAAAGAAAACTACGACAACTGCGAAGTTATCGCTGTTTCGGGTGATGTTGGTCAGGGTACAGAGCTTGACGGTCTTGAAGAAAAGGCTATCAAAACAGGCGCATCAAAACTTTACATTGAAGACCTCAACAAGGAATTTGTTGACGAATATATCATTCCCACAGTAAAAGCAGGTGCTGTTTACGAGGGCAAGTACCTCCTCGGCACATCTTTTGCCCGTCCTATCATTGCAAAAAGACTCGTTGAAATTGCAAAAGCCGAAGGTGCTGACGCAATTTGTCACGGCTGTACAGGCAAGGGTAACGATCAGGTTCGTTTTGAACTTGCTATCAAGGCTTACGCTCCTGACATGAAGATTATCGCTCCTTGGAGAACATGGGAATTCAAGAGCCGTGAAGATGAGATTGAATATGCTGAAAAGCACAATATTCCGCTCAAGATTAACCGTGAAACAAACTACTCAAAGGATAAGAACCTCTGGCACTTGAGCCACGAAGGTCTTGACCTTGAGAATCCTGCAAATGAGCCGATGTACAATAAGGAAGGCTTCCTTGAACTCGGTGTTTCACCTGAGCAGGCTCCCGATAAGGCAGAATATGTGACTCTTACATTTGAAAAGGGTGTTCCCACAAAGCTTAACGGCGAGGCTATCGACAGCGTTGAACTCATTAAGGAACTCAACAAAATCGGCGGCAGAAACGGTGTCGGTATCACAGATATCGTTGAGAACCGTCTTGTTGGTATGAAGGCTCGTGGCGTTTATGAAACTCCGGGCGGCACAATCCTCTATGCTGCTCACGCAAAACTTGAGGAAATCTGCCTTGACAAGGACACACTCCACTACAAGCAGAATGTTGCAAATGCTTTTGCAGAGCTTGTTTATGACGGCAAGTGGTACACACCTCTCCGTGAGGCTCTCTCAGCTTTCGTTGACAGCACTCAGGAGTATGTAACAGGTGATGTAAAACTTAAACTCTATAAGGGCAACATCATTGATGCAGGCGTAACAAGCCCGTATTCACTCTATGACGAGGAAATTGCTACTTTTGACGAAGATCAGGTTTATGACCAGAACGACAGTGCAGGCTTCATCAACCTCTTTGGTCTTCCAATCAAGGTTCGTGCAAAGAAAGGCCTTATCAAATAATTAAATCTTTGATTTGCATACATAATCGGGGGCAGGGAATTTCTCTGCCCCGATAAGTGTTTATTACACCTTTTTATTTTTATGCGTTTTTTAGTTCGTGCAGAGGTCATCAGTCTTGATAAAACGAAAGGTGTAAATAAATATTTAAAACCAAAAGCAACAAAGTGCTTTACAACGGCTAAACATAATGTAAGGAGAAATAATAATGCAGCTTTGGAAGGGACGCTTCAAAAAGGAGCTTTCAAAAACCACTAACGATTTTAACAGCTCGATTTCATTCGACAGCAGAATGTATAAAGAAGACATCGAGGGCAGCATTGCCCACGCAACAATGCTTGGCAGATGCGGCATTATTAAAGAAGAAGAGGCAAACGATATCGTAAAAGGTCTTAAAGGCATTCTTGCGGATATTGAAAACGGTACTCTGCACATTGATCCGGAGGCTGAGGACATTCACACCTTTATCGAGGGTGAGCTTACCAAAAGAATCGGCGACAACGGCAAAAGACTTCACACCTCAAGAAGCCGTAACGATCAGGTTGCAGTTGATATCAAGCTTTACCTCAAAAAAGAGGTTGTCAATGTAAAAAATCTCGTTGTAGGTCTTATTAAGGTTATTGCCGACAAGGCTGAAAAGTACAGCGAAACCGTTATGCCCGGTTATACTCACCTCCAGAGAGCACAGCCGATTACCTTCGGACATCATCTCCTTGCTTACGGTGAAATGCTTTTGAGAGATGTTTCAAGACTTGAAGACTGCCTTAAAAGAATGGATGAAATGCCACTCGGTTCATGTGCGCTTGCAGGCACAACATATCCGATTGACAGAACAATCACAGCCGAACTCCTAGGCTTTGACAGAATTACAAACAACTCTCTTGACGGTGTTTCCGACAGAGATTACTGCATCGAATTTGCATCGGTGCTTTCGATAATAATGGTTCACCTCTCAAGATTTTCAGAGGAAATCATTATGTGGTGCAGTTGGGAATTTAAATTCATTGAACTTGATGACGCTTTTTCAACGGGCTCATCAATTATGCCGCAGAAAAAGAACCCCGATATTGCAGAGCTTGTTCGTGGTAAGAGCGGCAGAGTTTTCGGTGACAATATGACGCTCCTCACAATTATGAAGGGTACTGCACTTGCATACAACAAGGATATGCAGGAGGACAAGGAGGCTATCTTTGACGCACTCGACACGGTTAAAATGTGCCTCACAGCCTTTACTCCCATGCTCGACACAATGCGTGTCATTCCCGAAAATATGAGAAAAGCCGCAGCAGGCGGTTTCATCAACGCAACAGACTGTGCCGACTGGCTCACAAAGAACGGTGTTCCGTTCAGAGATGCCTACAAGGCAACAGGCGAACTCGTTGCAAGATGTATTGAACTCGGTACAGACCTCGAAAATCTTCCAATGGACGAATACAAAAAGGTTTGCGATGTGTTCAACGATGATGTTTACAGCGCAATTTCACTTGAACGCTGTACAAACGAGCGTACAGTATTCGGCGGTCCTGCATCGACAAATGTAAAGGCTCAGGCTAAGCGTGTTGCAGAAATCGCAGAAAAACTGTAAAAAATAAAATAACATTCCGAATTAACGGAATGTTTCAAATAATTTAATAAATAAGCAAACTCAATGCCGATAAACCCGATTTTCGGGTTTGTTGGGGTTGCAGGGAAGTTAAGGCGGTTGACACTCCCAAATGAATGGGGGTGATATGTATGACTGAAACGGTATTACTCGTAATTTTACTCGTAGCACTTGCAGAAGTCATTAAAAACATAAAAAAATAACCGCCCGACGCTCTACTTTCGGACGGTTATTACACCAGATAAAGTAGGTCAACCGCTTTAAACGGTTTTCCCTGTAGCCTTATTATATAGTATATGCAAATAAAAGTCAATATGAATTGACAGAGATATAAAGTACGGCGAGCCGCCGTTCTCGGTTCGTGTAGAAAGTTTGCAGTATTAAAAGCATATTCTGCCCGAGCGTAATATTGAAATTGTATGTGCAAATCCGTGGTATTGAGGGAACTTTATGTTTTGTCAGAATGTTTTTAAGCAACAGGAACAATATATAAATTTACAATAGATTAGGTGATAGCAATGAAAATAAAAGCAGGTATTGTCGGTGCAACCGGCTATGCAGGTGCGGAGCTTGTAAGACTTCTTACCGCACATCCCGAGGCTGAAATTTCGGCAATCAGCTCTGTTTCCTTTGAGGGTGACAAGCTGAGCGATGTTTATCCGTCTTATACATTTTTGAACGATATGGTTTGTGAAAATCAGGACGCCGTTGTTGAAAAGAGCGATGTTATCTTTGCCGCTCTCCCACACGGTCTTTCACAGGAGCTTGCCGCAAAGTGCATTGATGCGGGCAAGGCATTCATCGACCTCGGTGCTGACTTCCGCCTTGAAAGCGAAGAAGAATACACCGAATGGTACGGCGGAACTTTTCTTGACAAAAAACTTCACGAACAGGCAGTTTACGGACTTCCTGAATTTTTCAGAGATAAAATCAAGGGCAAAAAGCTTGTTGCGAATCCGGGTTGTTACACAACCTGTTCACCACTCGCAATTGCTCCTGCAATTGTAAACGAACTTGTCAGCACAAAGGGCATCATTTGCGACTGCAAAAGCGGTGTTACGGGTGCCGGCAGAAAGCCAAATCAGGGCAACCACTATCCCGAACTCAACGAGGGATTCCATGCCTATAAGGTTGCAAGCCACCGCCACACTCCAGAAATTGAGCAGACTCTTTCAAAGCTTTCGGGCGAAAAGGTTATTATCACCTTTGTTCCGCACCTTCTCCCCGTAAACCGTGGCATTCTTGCAACTGTTTATGCCGACATCAAAGACGGTGTAACCTTTGAACAAATCAGAAAGGCTTATGAGGACTTTTACAAGGACGAATTTTTTGTAAGACTTCTTGATGACGGCAAATGTGCCGACATTCACAATATCAAATATTCTAACTTCTGTGATGTTTCAATTCATCACGATAAGAGAGCAAACAAGCTCGTTGCCTGTGCCGCAATCGACAACATGGTCAAGGGTGCCGCAGGTCAGGCTATTCAGAATATGAACATCATCTTCGGACTTGACGAAAAAACAGGTTTGGTAATCGTTCCGCCTGCATTTTAAGGGTGAATATCTATGGAAATCAAGTATATTGAAAACGGCTCGGTCACTTCCGCAAAGGGCTTTACAGCCAACGGAATTTGTGCCGGAGTCAAAGCATCTAACACAACTAAAAAAGACCTTGCGCTCATTTACTGCGACAAGGTTTGCAACAGTGCGGCTATCTTTACAAAGAACCTTGTAAAGTCCGACACTATATATGTTACTAAAAAACACCTTGAAAACGGTACGGCTCAGGCTGTTGTCGTAAATTCAGGCAATGCAAATGCCTGTAACCCTGACGGCTATGAAAAGGCTGAGAAAATGTGCAGTCTTGCCGCAGACGCTCTCGGTGTTGACGAAAACGATGTAATCGTTGCATCAACAGGTGTCATCGGTCAGCCTCTCCCGATTGAACCCATTGCAAGCGGAATTGAAAAGCTCAAAGGCACGCTTTCAAAGGACGGCGGAATCTCTGCCGCAGAGGCAATTATGACAACCGACACCGTGAAAAAGCAGTGGGCTGTTGAAACGGTTCTTGACGGCAAAAAGGTTACAATCGGCGGTATTGCAAAGGGCAGCGGTATGATTCATATTAACATGGGTACAACTCTTTCCTTTGTAACAACAGATGCGGCAATTTCTTCCGAAATGCTCAAATCCGCACTTATCGAAGCCGCTGATGTCAGCTATAATATGGTAAGCGTTGACGGTGACACCTCAACAAACGATACCCTTGCAATTATGGCATCGGGTTACGCAGGCAACAGGGAAATCACAGAGAAGAACGATGATTACAAAACCTTTACAGCCGTTCTTACCGATGCATTCAAAAAGGTTGCAAAGAAGCTTGCAAAAGACGGTGAAGGTGCAACAAAGCTCCTTATCTGCAAGGTTGACGGTGCAAAAGACGATAAGAGTGCAAAGGTTATTTCAAAGAGCATCATCTGTTCAAGTCTTGTAAAGGCGGCAATGTTCGGGGCTGACGCAAACTGCGGAAGAATCCTCTGCGCAATCGGCTACAGCGGTGCCGAAACAGATGTTAAAAAAATTGATGTTTCATATAAATCCGCAAAGGGTGAAATCCTTGTTTGCAAGAACGGCAACGGTCTTGTGTTTGATGAGGACAAGGCTAAGGAAATTTTACTTGAGGATGAAATTGAAATTCTCGTGAAATTAGGTGACGGCAATGCATCTGCCGAGGCTTACGGTTGCGACCTTACCTATGATTATGTAAAAATCAACGGTGACTACCGCACATAATATGTGATTTGATTGTGTGAGCGGAAATCAACTACATAAAGGATTGAAGAAAATGGATGTTTCAAAGAGAGCCAAGGTACTTATACAGGCAATGCCCTATATCAAGAAATATTCGGGCGAAACAATTGTTGTAAAATACGGCGGAAACGCTATGATAAACGAAGAGCTTAAAGCGGCTGTTATGAGCGACCTCGTTCTTATGCAGCTTGTCGGAGTCAATGTTGTGCTTGTTCACGGCGGCGGTCCCGAAATCAACGCAATGCTCAAAGCCGTTGGCAAAGAAAGCAAGTTTATCAACGGTATGAGAGTGACCGACAAGGAAACTATTGATATTGTTCAGATGGTGCTTGCAGGCAAGGTCAACAAGAGCCTTGTTCAGCTCCTCGGCAGTCACGGCGGTAAGGCTATTGGACTTTGCGGTCTTGACGGCAGAATGCTCATGGCTGAAAAGCTTGTTACAGGCGCAGATCTCGGCTATGTGGGCGAGATTAAGGAGGTTAACCCCGAACCGCTCAACAACGCTCTTGCAAGCGGTTATATTCCGATTGTTTCAACAGTTGCAGGCGGTTATGACGGCAATGTATATAATATTAACGCAGACATTGCGGCATCGCAGATTGCCGCTAAAATCGGCGCAAAAAAGCTCATTCTTATGACAGATATCAGAGGACTTCTCCGTGATGTTCACGATGAGGATTCACTCATCCCCGTTGTCAATGTCAGCGAAGTTCCTATGCTCAAGCGTGACGGCATCATCAGCGGCGGTATGATTCCCAAGATTGATTGCTGTGTTGAGGCAGTCCGCAGCGGTGTAAACCGCGCCCATATCATTGACGGCAGAATCGAACATTCAATTCTGCTCGAGCTTTTCAGCGATGAAGGCATCGGTACAATGTTTTATTGATTAGCATTGCTGTTTTGCTGATTTGTAAAAGCAGTAGAGGCGGTCATTGGTCGCCCGCTAAATAAAACTTTCTGTTTAACTTAAAATTTTTATTTGATAAAAGCAGTGTATTGTTTGTAGGGGAGCACCGTGTGCTTCCGTGGGCGAACGCGGTTCACCCCTACAGATTAGATTTTGGAGGGTGCAATGATTATACGAGAAATGACAATTGACGACTATGACGAGGTCTATGAGATGTGGCAGATTACCACAAAGCGTGCGCTCTCTAAGGCTGATGAAAAAGATCAGATGGAGCGTTATCTCAAGCACAACGCCGGTATGAGTCAGGTTGCCGTGGTTGACGGAAAAATTGTCGGAACCGTGCTTGCAGGTCATGACGGCAGACGGGGATTTATCCACCATATGGCTGTTCTGCCCGAATTCAGACGAAAGAAAATCGGTCACGCTCTTGCACAGACCGCTATCCAAAAAATCCGTGAACAAGGCATCGACAAAACTCACATTTTCTGTTATCAAAACAACGAAACAGGTCAAAGCTTCTGGCGTGATTTCGGCTTTGAAAAGCGTGAGGATGTTTTTGTTTACTCCTTCAGCAACGATAAAATATGAAAGGGTGTGGCTAACTTGACTTCAAAAGAGAAAGATTTAAAATATATTATGCACACATACGGTCGCTACGATGTTGCTCTCAAAAGCGCAAAAGGCGTTACCGCATATGACGAAAACGGCAAAAAGTACATTGATGTTTCATCGGGTATCGGTGTAAACAGCCTTGGCTATTGCAATGACGGTTGGGTTGAGGCTGTTTCAAAGCAGGCAGGCACAATTCAGCATATGTCAAACTATTTTTACTGTTCACAGGCAAGTGACCTTGCCGAAAAGCTTTGCACACTTACAGGTCTTTCAAAGGTCTGCTTTGGCAACAGCGGTGCAGAGGCTAACGAATGCGCAATCAAAATTGCCCGTAAGTACAGCTTTGACAAGTACGGCGAGGGCAGAAATGAAATCGTAACGCTTAACAATTCCTTTCACGGCAGAACTGTTACAACTCTTGCCGCAACAGGTCAGGATGTTTTTCATAACTATTTCTTCCCGTTTACAGAGGGCTTTAAGTATGCAGACGCAGACGATATTGACGCTCTGAAAGCAGTTGTTTCAGACAAAACCTGCGCAGTAATGCTTGAACTCATTCAGGGCGAGGGCGGTGTAAATATCCTCGATCCCGAATATGTAAAAGAACTTGTTAAGTATTGCAACGACAACGATATTCTCGTTATTGTCGATGAGGTTCAGACAGGCGTAGGCAGAACAGGCAAGCTGTTTGCTCATCAGAATTACGGTATCCTCCCCGACCTTATGACGGTTGCAAAGGGGCTCGGCGGCGGACTTCCTATCGGTGTTTGTATGTGCGGTGAAAAGCTCAAGGACGTTATGTCACCGTCAACTCACGGCACAACATTCGGCGCAAACCCTGTTGTTTGTGCCGGTGCAAACTATGTTCTTGACACAGTTGCAAATGACGAATTTCTTGCCGAGGTTGAGAAAAAAGGTCAGTATTTTGAGGACAAGCTCACAAAAATTGACGGCGTAAAGAGCGTTCGCAGAATGGGACTTATGATTGGTATTGAGCTTGAAAAGGGCGATGCACACGACATTGCAATCAAATGCGTTGAAAACGGCTTGCTTATTATCACGGCAAAAGATTTGCTCCGTATGCTCCCACCGCTTGTTATTGATTACAATGAAATTGACGAGGCGATTAATATACTCGAAAAAACAATAAAGGAGAACAACTAATGAAACACTTACTTAAACTTGAGGATTGGTCAACAGAAGAAATTATCAACACACTTAACCTTGCCGATCAGCTTAAATATGAGCAGAAACACGGCATTGAGCATAAAATTCTCAAGGGCAAGTCTCTTGGTATGATTTTTGAAAAGTCAAGCACCCGTACCCGTGTTTCATTTGAGGTTGGTATGACACAGCTCGGCGGTTATCCGCTTTTCCTCTCATCAAATGACCTTCAGATTGGCAGAGGCGAGCCTGTTGAGGACACAGCCCGTGTTCTTTCCCGTTTTCTTGACGGTATTATGATTCGTACCTTTGAGCAGAAAGAAGTTGAGGCTCTTGCAGAGTACGGTTCAATCCCGATTATCAACGGTCTTACAGACTATTGTCATCCATGTCAGGTTCTCGCAGACCTTATGACAATTCGTGAATTCAAGGGCAAGCTTGAAGGACTCAAGATGTGCTTTATCGGTGACGGCAACAATATGATGAACTCTCTCATCGTCGGCGCACTCAGCACAGGCATGAGCTTCTCTGCTGCCTGTCCAAAGGATTATATGCCGCCTAAGCACATTATCGAGTTCGGTGAAAAGTACGGTAACGGCAAGTTTGAAATCGTAACAGATCCGCTTGAGGCCGCTAAGAATGCCGATATTGTTTATACAGATGTATGGGCATCAATGGGACAGGAAGAAGAAAAGAAAATCCGTGAGGCAGCATTCGCAGGCTATCAGGTTAACAAGGAGCTTATGGCTGTTACAAACAAGGATTGTATGGTTCTCCATTGTCTCCCTGCACACCGTGGCGAAGAGATTACTGCAGATGTATTTGAAGAGCACGCAAATGAAATCTTTGAGGAGGCAGAAAACCGTCTTCACGCTCAGAAAGCTGTTCTTGTTGAATGTATGGCAGATGAAATGCCTGAAAAAGTTTGATGACAGTTTGATTCTTTAAAACTTCATAAAAAGCAAAAAAGTCACATTGCACAACAGTAAGACAGCTGTTTTGTGCAATGTGACTTAATTTTTATTGCAAAACGGAGTATAATTCCATTGAGGGATAATAGCAAAATCAGAATTGCAGGTGTATAATTATGTTAAACAATTACACGTTTTATGGCGAAAAAGGAAGTCTTTAAAATGACAAGAGAACAAAAACAGCATATTCTGCATTTTGCAGTCAGCTCTCTGGGCGGATTTATGGGCGGATATGCAATTTACAATCACTGTGATGTGTTCGGTAACGCACAGACAGCAAATATGATTCACCTTGTCAGCAAAATTTTTACGGGTGATTTTGAGGGCGTTGTGTTTATCGTCATCGCTCTCCTTACATATATTCTCGGCAATGTTTTCTTTGTAATTGCCGACCGTTTTATTAAGCTTGAAACCAAAACCGTCAGCCTTATTGCAAGTACGGTTGCACTTCTGATTATCGGAATTTTTCCGAATATTTCAAACAACTACCTTGCAATTCTGCCGATTCTGTTCGTGACTCCTGTTTTGTGGAATTCATTCAGAACAGCCGGAAGTTATGTTACATCTCCGATTTTCTCGACAAACAACCTTCGTGTTGCAACGGTTTCAACATTCACGGGTATTATTGACAAGGACAAGGATATGAAGAAAAAGGCTAAATTCTATTGGCTTACGCTTGCAAGCTATCATATAGGTGTTGTCCTTGCCTGCGTTCCGAGCGTTTTTATCGGTGTGAACAGCATCTGGTTTGGCTTTGTAAGCATTTCCCTTTCAACAGCTTCATATATGTGGCTCTGCGGTGTGTTTGACAGAAAAGAATCCTTTGCAGCATCCGAAGGCTTAGCAGCACAATCGGAAATAATTTAAAATAAAAAAATAATGTCGGCGGTACACCTCCGACATTATTTTTTTGTTTATAACTTTCAATCGGCAAAGTCACATTATCAACATCAAAACACCCATAATAACAGGCTGGTGGGCAAGATAAATCCACAGGCTGTATTTGCCGATTTTGTCAAACAGCGGAATTTTGAATTCAAAATATTTTGCAAGATTTTTTTGTGCGATGAAATTCCAAAGATAAAAGCCTGCCGTAAAGAGGAAAATCCACGGAATAATCGGGAAATAGTCTGCCGACACAAAGTCGGACGAGGGGAATCCCAGAAATGCAAGGTACTTACACGAATAGAGAAAATCGGGCAATTTTACGATATCCAGCCCGAAAAATCCGACACAGCCTTTTTGCAAATCATACGAAACCGCATACAACAAAAGTGAAATCAACGCTCCCGACAGGGGGCTTATTTTTTTGAGGTTATCCGAAAGAACGGAAACAATCATCATTGAACAGCCTATCAGATTCAGTACACCGAACCATACCGCCTGATTTGGTTCGGCAATCACGGTAACGCAGGTAACGGCAAAGCCCGCAAGATTCAAAAGAACACCTCTTTTTATGCCGTTTCCCGAAAAGTTAAGGCACATTCCCGAAAGCAGTATGAACACTACGCAGATACTGCGTTCCCAGATCGCAGTCATGGGATAAAAGTACCAGCTTGTGTTAAGTCCGTACATCATAAAAATATCGTAGCATAAGTGAAACGCAACCATACTGACGGTTGAAATTCCACGCAGAGAGTCGAGAAGATAATATCTTTTGTTTTCTTTTAACAAGGCTTTACCGTTTGGATTCATCAATTATTTATTCCTTTTCATCATAACGGAAAAGACGACCACAGCCAGAACAAGCAACACAACCGCATATCCGCAGACGGGGATAAGTTCGGGCATGATATCCGAATAGTCACCCGAAATTGCATCCCTTGCGGCGTTTACGGCATGGACAAGCGGAAGTGCGTTTGCAAGGTTTTTGAACCAACCGCCGACCATTGCAGTATCGAACCAAATGTTTGAAAACCATGCCGAAAGGTTTGTGAGCAATGCACCGCAGATTCCGCCGACAGCCTTTTCATTCAGAAGTGTGCCGAGCAGAAGTCCGAGCGAGATAAACACAATTGAAATCGGAATGTTTACCGCAAGCATAAGCAAAATGTTCACGCTGACCTCAAGTCCGAGGAAGAACGCAACAACAACACATACGGCACTCTGCAAAATTGCCATTGGCAAAAGCGGAAGTGTGTAGCCGATAATAAACTCGTGTGCTTTGAGCGGAGATGTGAATAATCTCATCATAAAGCTTGTGGTTCTGTCCTTTGCAATGAGCATTGACGAGAACAGCGAGATAAAGCTCATTCCGAAAACCGTAATACCGGGCGTCAGCTTGTCGATGTTGAACATTGTCATCTGAGCCTGCTCGGGGATTGCCGAATTTATTGCCGACAACAAAAGAAGAAGTACAACGGGAAATCCGAGTCCGAAACAGAATGTCAGCGGATCACGGAGAATTTCCTTTGTGTTTCGTGAAGCAAACGCAGTCAATCTCATTACAACGCACCTCCGTTTGTCAGCTTTACAAAAGCCGACTCAAAATCTTTTTCGCCCGAAAGGGCAACAAGCTCATCGGAAGTGCCCTCAGCCACAAATTTGCCGTGAGCCATAATACCGATTCTGTCGCAGAGTGCAACAGCCTCTTCGAGATAGTGCGTTGTGAGAATAACGGTGATTTTACCCTTGAGTTTTTCAATCTCTGCCCAAAGGCTGTGTCTTGCAATTACATCAAGTCCGAGCGTGGGTTCGTCAAGAAAAAGTATTTTCGGTTCTGAGATAAGTGCCATTGCAATACTCAATCTTCTCACCTCACCGCCCGACAGCCTTTTAGCCTTACGGTTTTCAAATTCCCGCATGGAAAAGCGTTCGATAAGCTCGCTTGCTTTGGCTTTTGCAGCTTTCTTTGAAAAGCCGTAAACCTCTGCCATGAGTTCAAGGTTTTCTCTTGCGGTAAGGTTCATTGCCGCCGCACTTTCCTGCGGTGAAATTCCGATAATCTGCTTTACCGCTGCTCTGTCGGTTTTTATGCTGTGACCGAGAAGCTCTGCCTCACCCGATGTCGGCATAATAAGCGTTGTGAGCATTTTCATTGCTGTTGTTTTTCCTGCACCGTTGACTCCGAGCAAACCGTACATTTCGCCCTCATTGATTTTTAGGTCAAGGTTTGATACAGCCGTTTTTTCCTTATATTTTTTTGTAAGTTTTTCTGTTTTTATTGCGTACATATTTTCTCCTCAATTCAGGATAAAAGGGATTTAAGTTAAATTTTACTTCATTAACTTGTCAAAGGGATTTTTTATTTTTGCAAGTGCCATACCTTTTTTCTCGTCACCGAGAACCAGAAGTCTGTCGCCTGCCTCAATTTCGAACACCTTTCTGGCGTGTTTAGGGAGTGTAATCTGTCCTCTTTCGCTGACCTTAACAATGCCGAAAATGTACTTTCCGTCACCGTCGGGAGTGAGTCCGTCAAATTCTTCCTCGTAAAAAGGACACACAAGAAGCATTTCTACCGTAGTTTCAAAAATCTGCGCAATCGTCACGCATTTTTCGACATCGGGAAGAGATTCCTCATTTTCCCACTTTGCAACAGACTGTCTTGACACTCCAAGCCTCTCCGCAAGGTCCTCCTGTGAATATCCGTACTTTTTCCGAAGATACTTCAAATTCATACCAATCATACTTTTCATACCTCCTGAGTTAAGTATATTTCATATGTAACGCAATTTCTACCAACCTGATTTTACACTTTATGTAAAAATCAGTTGCATAATCCCTTTATGATTTATGATAAACTCCCTTACAGATTTTGTCAAACAAAAGGCGGTTGCGTTTTTTACGCCTTGTTTACATTATTCTAATGTACATATCATTGTTTGTTCACAAAACTGTCACATTTCAATGTTAAACTTAAACCAATATCGTATGTACGGAGGACATATTATGAAAAAACCTACTAAAAGAGATACAATCAATCTGTTTTTCTCTGCATTTCTGATCATCGCATTTATCGTTTGCGCACACTTCTTCTCACAGTACGCATCAGCCCTTTCACAGCCACTCGGTTCAATCATTCCGATTCTTGTGTATGCTGTGTTTGGTCTTTTGGTGTTCTATGCAACCCGTGTCGGTGACGGCAAGGCGGTAAAGCGTTTTTCGCTCGTTACACTTATTGTAATGGTGCTCCCGTCACTCTACATAATCGTTGCTTCCCTTGCTCCGGGACTTCCGCTTTATGATGTATTTTCAAATGCAAACGGCTCGGGATTAAGCGTTATTGTAACGCTTGCAAGTATCGCACTCGGTTACGGAATTCCTTACTCATTCCTCAGCGGTTTTGAAGTTGCCGATGATGAGGCTGTTGAAGAAGAAACAGGCAACCCTGTTCAGGGAGGCATTGAGGCTGATCTTGCAGATGACGAAAACGCAGAAGATACTGCATTTGAAGAATCCGAAGAGGCTGAAACAGAGGATGAAAGCGAATCAACAGACGAAACCGATAACGGTGAAGACGCTTGATTCACTGCTGATTTTTCTTAAATCGACGAGTACCTGCACGGCTTGTGCGGGTACTTTTTGTATATGGCAAAAATTATGCTTTTAAACTTAACAGTGCTAATATTCAGTTGACAAATTGTCACGGCTGATTTATTATTTTGGTACGGGGTGTGCAGAATAAATGCACCGTATTTTTCTGTTTCAAAATTTTTCTTTCAAAGGAGAATTACATAATGGACGATAACAATAAATATAATAGAAACAAGGATTATGAGCCTGACAACTTTGATGACGAGGTTGCGTTTCCTGCAAGGAGAAACAACGCCCCCGAAAGATCTTCTGATATTCAGGAGGATTACGGCGATAACTTTGACAATGATGTAAAATTTGTCGGCGATTATGACGAAGACGCCGTTCAGATGCCGGAAATCGACTTTGAGGACGATATGGAAACTCCCGTAAAAATGCCGTCGGAAAGAGATGACCGCACACAAACTCCCGACTATGGCGACAATTTTGATTCTCAGACAGGGGAGCAGGTGTCAAAGGCTACAAAGGATTTTCAGTATGACCTTTCATCTGACGATATTGGTAACTACTACACAAAATCAACGATACACCCAAAGCGTAAAAAGGTTGTTAAAAAGAAAAAGAGAACGAGCCGTAATGTGGCGGTTATCTTAACAATTGCGGCGGTAATCTGCCTTATTGTTGCCGTTGTTTTTGCATTCACACAATGCAGTTCACAGAAAAAAAATGATAACAAGGCTTCCACAGCACCGTCAACGGAACAGGTGACAACGGTACAGCCTACAACGGAATACGGCGATGACAACTATGTTCCCGTTTACACGGAAGAGCCGACATATGAACCGCCGACTGAATATCAGCCTGAAACAGAAGCGCCTGTTCAAACTGAACCGCAAACAGAGTATCAGCCTGAAACAGAGCCGCAGCAGAGCAGTGATATCAGTGTTACCGAATCGTCACAGACTTCGGATGACACTCAGCCGACACAGTCATACGAGAGCGGCGGCGATGAACCGTATGTTGAAGAAAACTGATTGTTTTCTTTTGATAAAATGAATTTATGAAATTGGAGATGTTTTAAATGGGTTGCACCCACGATTGTTCAAGCTGTTCTTCGGATTGCAAAAGCAAGGAGCAGAATTTGCACGAAGAACTCAATAAATACAGCAGCGTAAAAAAGGTAATCGGCGTTGTGTCGGGCAAGGGCGGAGTAGGCAAGAGTCTTGTAACCTCAATGCTCGCAGTAACATTTAACAGACTCGGTAAAAGCACGGCTGTTCTTGACGCAGATATCACAGGTCCGTCAATTCCAAAGGCATTCGGTGTACATGAGAGATGCAGAGGCAACGATGAGGGAATTTTCCCCGTTGTTACCGAAACGGGAATCAAGATGATTTCCGTAAACCTTCTTCTTGAACATGAAACCGATCCCGTGGTGTGGCGTTCGCCGGTTATCACAGGCACGGTAAAGCAGTTTTGGAAAGATGTAATCTGGGAAAATGTTGACTATATGTTTGTTGATATGCCTCCCGGAACAGGCGATGTTCCGCTTACGGTATTTCAGAGCCTGCCGATTGACGGCATTGTTATTGTTGCGTCACCGCAGGAGCTGGTTTCAATGATAGTTCAAAAGGCAGTTAAAATGGCAAGGATGATGAATGTGCCTATTTTAGGTCTTGTTGAAAATATGAGTTGGTTCATGTGTCCCGATTGCGGAAAAAAGCACAGCATCTTCGGCGACAGCCGCATAGAGGAAGTTGCAAAGGAATATGACACACAGGTGCTTGCAAAGCTCCCGATTGATCCCGAGCTTGCAAAATGTGTTGACGAGGGAAAGATTGAACTTTTCGCAGGAAACTATCTTGACGAAGCGGCAGAAATAATTGAAAAAGAACTTAGCAAATAAGCATTTGCAATATTTTGCTTTTTCTGCTATAATAAGCAGGCACAATTTCACAATTACAAACCGGAGGAGTAAACAATATGAAATGTCCCGTATGCGGTCAAGAGTCTGACGGTAAGTTCTGCGAAAACTGCGGATCACCTCTCACTCAGAACAACACACAGGAAAATGCAACAAACAGCGTTGATTCGTTTGATCAAAATCCGACACCCGAACAGCCGAATTATGACTATAACACAGAGAATCAGAACTACGATCAGTCTAACCAAAATAATAATCAGCAATACGATCATGGATACAACAACGGGTACGGTAATCCGAATCAAAACGGCACAAGCTACGGTCAGCAGTTTACGAACCAAAACGGTGGTTACAACGGCAGTCAGCAGTTTACAAATGTACCGAACGGTCAGAAGAATAACAGCAGTAAAACAGCCATAATCATTACGAGCATTGTCGGCGGAATAATCGTTCTTTTGATTGTTATTTTCGCCGTTGTTGCGTGCAATGTACTGCCAAAGGTGATTGATTATGCAGACAAACACGTCGACAAAGCAATTGACGATGCTTCAAGCTATATTTCAAAGGACTTTGACAAAGAAACAACTGTGCCGGCATTTGATTCGGACAGTGCAACCTCCGACATTGACGAGGACGATTACCTTACGGATACCAAATCTCATGTTACATATTGTGAAAGTTATGATTATGAGGGATGGAAAATCATGGGCGTGGACGATGATTACTTCTACAATAATCTATCCCACTCCGACAATGAAGTCACAGAAATTACAATCAATATCCCCGAACAGATTGACGGTGTGGATGTTGTTGAAATTTCAAGCTTCGGTGTCTATCTTTCCGATGTAAAGGTTAAAGTGGTTATCCCGAAAACCGTTAAGGTTGTGGATTCGTTTGCATTAAGTTTCAATGACAATATATACGAGCTTGAAATTGCCGACGGTGTAAAGGTTCTTGAAAGCGATGCGTTCACATCTATGCCGAACCTTAAAAGTGTTACGGTTCCCGATTCCGTAAAGGAAATGGATAATTGCGGTCTTGGTATGGATGTTGATGACAATTATGACAGCGTTCCGCTCAAGGGCTTTAAAATGTATTGCAAAAAAGGTTCAGCCGCCGAAGCATATGCAAAAGAAAACAATTTGTCATATGAGATAATCAAGTAAAAAGTTAATGTAAATTAAAAACAGCTTTCCGAACTCAAAATCGGAAAGCTGTTTTGTTTTTGTAAATATTTGTACAAACAATCACTATGCTACGCTCGGGAATAATAATTTTCTCTATATCATACTATCTTCACGAACGGGGAACGGCGGCTCGCCACTACGCCACTACAAATAAACAATAACTGCCATATAAAGAAAACGGTCGGGAAACAATGATTTGCATTTTGCAAACTGTCTTCCCGACCACAATTTTTAATTTTCAATTTAAAAGTAACGCTCGGGCATAATAATTTTTTCTATATCATACTATCTTCACGAACGGGGAACGGCGGCACGCCGTGCGGCAAAACAAGCCCATCCGTTGTCAAGATGTTCTTCGATGATGTCAAAATACTGACTTACGGATGCCTTGACTTCTTCGGCACGAGTGTCGATGATACCGCTCATAATGTAAACGGCATCGTCCTTCATAAAGTCCTTAATGCCCTTTGAGAGAAACATAATCGCATCGGCAACAATATTGGCAAGAACAATGTCATACTTGCCCTCAACCTTGTCGGTAAAGCTGCCGCAGATAGCTGTAAAGCGGTCAGCAACACCGTTAATTTCTGCGTTTTCAGCCGCAGTTCTCACAGCAGTTTCGTCAATATCAACACCGACGGCACGGTCTGCACCCAAAAGCAATGTTGCAATACCGAGAATACCGCTGCCGCAACCCACATCAAGGACAGAATCGCCCTTTTTAAGGTACTTTTCGCACATTTCAAGACAAAGCCTTGTGGTTTCATGACCGCCCGTGCCGAACGCAAGGCCCGGATCAATGTTGAGAACTTTGCGGTTGCCGGCATCGTAATCATCTCGCCAGCTCGGACGGATAAGAAGTTTTTCGCCGACTTCAATCGGGTTGAAATATTTCTTCCAGTTGTTTCTCCAATCCTCTTCAAGGCAGTCAAGAAGTTCAATTGAATGCTTTATACCCTCCGCATTGTAGCGTTCCGAAAGGAATGCTACCGCCTCTGACGGCGAAACATCGGGTTCAAGATAAATGTGAACAAAAGCCTTGTTTCTGTCCTTTGCAAGCAAATCCTCGTCAATAAGGTCAATATGGGCAATGTCCTCAACCTCTTGCTCAAGATTTGTGTAATCTTCAATATAGATGCCGTAGGGAACTACGACATTTGCAATATCACTTGCTCTGTCAATATCCTTTGCGTCAACGGATATTTTTATTTCTGTCCAGGATTCCATTTTAACCTCTGATTCACGGGCATTTTATGCCGATATTTTTGTTTGTAATGTAGTGGCGCATAAATTGTTCAGACAATCACAATTTACACTCGGGCATAATATGTTTTTTGCACAACAAATTATCTGCTCGAATTGGGAACGGCGACACGCCGTATAAAAAATTTGTGGGGACAAATGCCCCACAAATCTTATTTATTCTGTGTTACTCGTTGAACATCTTCTTGATTTTATCAAAGAAGTTTCTGCGTTTTGCGTAGTTCTTGTCGCCTGTTGCGCCGTCAAGCTGTTTGATAAGCTCTTTCTGCTTGCCGTTAAGATTCTTCGGAACTTCAACGGTAACTCTTACATACTGGTCGCCTCTGCCTCTGCCGCCGAGTCGCTGAATACCCTTGCCCTTGAGTCTGAAAACATCACCCGGCTGTGTACCCTCACGAACCGTGTAGGAAACCTTGCCGTCAAGAGTAGGAACAACAACATCTGCTCCAAGAGCCGCCTGTGTAAAGGTTATCGGAACTTCGCACCACACATCGTCACCTCTGCGTTCAAAAACAGGGTGCGGACGAACATTTACATAAACATGAAGGTCGCCTGCAGGACCGCCGTTTGTACCTGAGTTACCTCTGCCGCTTACATTAAGAATCTGCTGATCCTTGATACCTGCCGGAATCGTTACATCAACAGTCTTGTTCTTGCGCTGTTTGCCCGAACCGCCGCACTTCTTGCAAGGATTGTCAACAATCTTACCTCTGCCGTGACAGGCATCACAGGTACGCTGTGTCTGGACAACGCCGAAAGGTGTTCTCTGATTGATTGTAACCTTACCCGAACCGCCGCATGACGAACAGGTCTTGGGGCTTGTGCCGGGCTGAGCGCCTGTTCCGTGACAGTCGTCACAGGTTGTTACGCATGAATAGTTGATTGTCTGCTTGCAGCCCTTTGCCGCCTCTTCAAATGAAATGTAAACCGTAGTTTCAATATCACTGCCACGCATAGGAGCGTTTGCATTGTTGGAGCGTCTGCCGCCGAATCCGCCGAAAAAGCTGGAGAAGATATCGTCAATATCAATACCCTGACCGAACGGACTTCCTGCTCCGCCTGCACCTGCACCGTAGTTGGGATCAACGCCTGCGTGACCGAACTGGTCGTAACGAGCCTTTTTATCGGAGTCGGAAAGAACTTCATAAGCCTCGTTTACTTCCTTGAATTTTTCCTCGCATTCTTTATCGCCGGGATGCAAATCCGGGTGATATTTTTTGGCACAGGCTCTGTATGCCTTTTTTATTTCATCGTCGCTTGCGCCCTTTTGAACGCCAAGCACCTCGTAGTAGTCTCTTTTGTCTGCCATATTACTCTCACCTTTGTCAAAATACCGAAATCACGCAATATTGCAAGCCGGTTATCGTCTTATACAGCCAAAAGGAGCCGCCATATAACAGCTCCTTTGACTATATGTTATTCTAACATAAATTACTTGTTATCGTCAACATCGGTGAAATCAGCGTCATATACATTAGGATCTCCGCCGTTGTTGCCTGTAGGATTACCGCCGTTTGGCTGAGCGCCGTTCATATCGGGAGCACCGCCCTGCGGAGCAGCCTGCTGATAAAGCTTAGCGGCAGCATCGTTAAGAGTCTTCTGGAGGTCTTCCTTAGCTGTGCCGATGAGTGCGGCATCGTCCTTTGAGATAGCCTCTTTAAGAGCTGCAACCTTTGTGTTGATTGCGTTCTTGTCATCCTCGGGAATCTTGTCACCGCTTTCGCTGACGAGCTTTTCTGCCTGATAAACAATGTTTTCAGCCTCGTTCTTAGCGTCAACTGCCTCGCGGCGCTTTTTGTCCTCTGCGGCAAACTGTTCAGCTTCCTTAACAGCCTTGTCGATATCTTCCTTGCTCATTGAAGTTGAGTTACTGATTGTAATCTTCTGCTCTTTGCCTGTACCGAGGTCTTTGGCAGATACATTAACGATACCGTTGGCATCAATATCAAATGTTACTTCAATCTGCGGAATACCACGCATAGCAGGAGCAATGCCTGTGAGAGCGAAAAGACCGAGCTGCTTGTTGTCACGGGCAAATTCACGCTCACCCTGAAGAACATTGATTTCAACCTGTGTCTGATTATCAGCTGCAGTTGAGAAAATCTGGCTCTTCTTTGTTGGGATTGTTGTGTTTCTGTCGATAATCTTTGTCATAACACCGCCCATTGTTTCAACACCGAGTGAAAGCGGAGTTACATCGAGGAGGAGAAGTCCTTCAACTTCACCGCCGAGTACACCTGCCTGAATAGCTGCGCCGATAGCAACACATTCATCAGGGTTGATACCCTTGAACGGCTCTTTGCCGATGAGCTTCTTAACAGCGTCCTGAACAGCAGGAATTCTGGAAGAACCACCAACCATAAGAACCTTGTCAATCTGACCGATCTGAAGACCTGAATCCTGAAGAGCTGATCTTACAGGACCCATTGTAGCTTCTACGAGGTCTGATGTGAGTTCGTCAAACTTTGCTCTTGTAAGAGTAAGGTCAAGGTGCTTAGGACCTGTCTGGTCTGCTGTGATAAACGGGAGGTTGATGTTAGAAGTTGTAACACCTGAAAGTTCAATCTTTGACTTCTCGGCAGCCTCTTTTAATCTCTGCATTGCAACCTTATCCTGTGAAAGGTCAATGCCTGTTTCTGTCTTGAATGATGCAACCATCCAGTCGATGATTCTCTTATCGAAGTCATCACCGCCGAGACGGTTGTTACCTGCTGTTGCAAGTACTTCCTGAACACCGTCGCCCATTTCGATGATAGATACATCGAATGTACCGCCGCCGAGGTCATATACCATAACCTTCTGGTCTTTTTCCTTATCTACACCGTATGAAAGAGCGGCTGCTGTAGGCTCGTTGATGATTCTCTTAACATCAAGACCTGCAATCTTACCGGCATCCTTTGTAGCCTGACGCTGTGCGTCTGTGAAGTATGCAGGAACTGTGATAACTGCCTGTGTAACTGTTTCGCCGAGGTAAGCCTCTGCATCTGACTTGAGCTTCTGAAGAATCATTGCTGAAATCTCCTGTGGAGTGTAGCTCTTACCGTCAATTGTTACCTTGTGAGCAGTACCCATTTCTCTCTTGATTGATGCAACTGTTCTGTCAGGGTTTGTGATAGCCTGACGCTTGGCAACCTGACCGACCATTCTTTCGCCGTCTTTTGAAAAAGCAACAACAGACGGAGTTGTTCTTGCACCTTCTGCGTTAGCGATAACTACAGGCTCGCCGCCTTCGATAACTGCTACGCATGAGTTTGTTGTACCTAAATCTATACCTATTGTCTTAGCCATGATAAATTCCTCCAATTGAATTTTTAATTGTTTTTGTTAGTGTGTTTTCTGCTGAATATTTATATATGAAATCAGTCACAGTTGGCAACCTGTACCATTGCGTGACGGATAATTTTGTCACCGATTTTGTAACCCGTCTGATAAACGGCCGCGATTGTGTCGGCACCGAGGTTTTCGTCCTCAATCTTTGAAACCGCATTGTGCAAGTTCGGATCAAATGCATCGCCTGCTTTGCCGTAGGACTCAATCTTTAGCTTTTCAAAGCTCTTTGCAAGCTGATTTGAAATAAGCTCAATACCCTTGATGATATCGGGATCGGCATCTTTCAGATTTGCAAGAGCAAGCGTTACGCTGTCTGCAACAGGAAGAAGCTCGATACAAGCCTTTGAAGTTGCATCGTCATAGATTGAAAGCTTTTCGTTTGCCGTTCTTTTACGGTAATTGTCGTACTCGGCGGCAAGTCGCATATACTTATCCTTCTGTGCCGAAAGCTCATCTTCAAGAGCCTTGATTTTGTCTGCATTTTCATCCTTTGCAGGCTCTTCGGTATTTTCAGCCTTGGTTTCTTCTGCGACTGTTTCTTCGGAAACCTTTTTTTCTTCGGTTTTCTCGGATTTTTTCTTAGTCATCTTTATCCTCCTTCAAGGATTTTTATTTATCATATTTCTATCAGCTCATCAATAAGAGTGCTAACGCTTTCGGACACACATTCAAGAATTGAAATTGCTCTTGCGTAGTCCGTTCTCACGGGTGCTATCACCGCAAGCACACCTGACGGATTGCCGTCAAGTCGGTATCGTGTGGAGATTACCGCACTTCCTGCAAGCTCTGTTCTGCTGTTTTCGCCGCCTATGCTGACGGAGGTGTCGAGCGGAAGATTTTCAAGCATTTCCGCAAGGTCATGTCTGTTGTTCAAAAACTCCATAACATTTCGTGCATTAAGAAAATTGACATCGGACATAAACAACGGCTTTGTCACACCGCTGAGATAAACGCTGACTTCCTTTGCCGTTTCACAAGCCTCCATAATTGCCACAAGCACTCCCGGGGTAAACATTGAAAGCTCACCGAGCCTTGCCGCCGCTGTCTGTATGAACGGTCGGTTGACCGATGAAAGCTTCATTCCCGAAAAGATTTCGTTAAATGCCTTGTCAAACACGGTCAAAAGTTCGGGATTCAAAAGGAAATCGCAACGAAACAGCTTCGTTTTTATGATTCCGTTTGAGGCAATCACAACAGCCATTGCCGTGTGTGAACCCGTCTGAACAAATCTTATTCTGTGGATTCTGCTTTCCTCACCCGAAGGTGTTGTTGTTACCGCCGTGCAGCCTGTCAGCCTTGAAATAACACCGCTTGCCTCTTTGAGGATGCTCTCGGGGGAATCTGCGCTTTTGTAAAGCTCGGATTCAACGTATTCCCGTCCGCCTTGAGTTACAGGGGTAATTTTCATCAGATTGTCGATGTAGTATCTGTAGCCCTGCAGCGTTGGAATTCGTCCTGCCGAGGTGTGCGGCTGAACCAAGTAGCCTTTATTTGTAAGTTCTGCAAGGTCATTTCGCACCGTTGCCGATGAAACCTCAAGTCCCGTTTCGTTAATCAACGCTTTTGAACCAATCGGCTCGCCTGTGTTGATATAGCTTTCAATTACTGCCGATAATATTTTCTTTTTTCTTTCAGCCAGCTCCATACCGTTCACCTCATTTCGTGTCGGTTTTTGCTGTTTTAGCACTCTCGATAGGTGAGTGCTAATTGCTATACTCATAATATAATACCAAAGTCAGTAAAAGTCAAGCGTTTTTGAAAAAATTTTTCGTTTTCAGAAAATCTTCACATAACACGGTTTGACATTGTGCCGAGGATACTCTATAATCTACTTATCAGTAATGTTTAAGGGTGAATTTTATGGGCGAATTTCTTCAGAATATGTATGTATGGCTTTGGGCGGCTCTTGCAATATTAATGATTATCGTAGGAATCAAATATCGTCACGAACATCAGGGCTTGCTTGCAGTTTTAATGGCTGTGTTTTTTATCTTCATGACCGTATGGTACGGACTGCGAACCTTTGCAGGCTACCCAATGTTTGAGGGTACGCTTAATATCATCTTCCGTTGCATCCTCGGCGGTTTCCTCGTTGCGCTTGGTTTGATATATTGGTTTATAAGAAAAAGAAAATAACTATATATGTATAAAAAACAAATCGGACAGCAGATTTTATTTCTGCTGTCCGTTGTTTTTAATTCGTGTTTTTTAAATTCGTGCAGATAGTTTGCGATGTAAAAACATATTATACCCGAGCGTAACATTGTAACTGTTTGCACAATTTTCAATAAACATTTTCATTCGGGCATTTTGCTCTTGCCCCTATCAAAACTATCTTCTCGGACTGAGAACGGCGGCTCGCCGTCAACTTTCAATTTTACTAAAGTTCGTCCGCTTTAAACGCTGTGTAGCCCTCATAATAATAACTGTGGTCAATACCTTTCATGTACATCTCACGGCTGTCAATTTCATCGGTCAATGCGTTTTTCAGAACATATTTTATCTCGATATCCCGTATGGGACTGCGCTCCATTGCAAGCAGATAATCTTCCTTGTCAACCTTGCTCCAGTCGATAACCTTGCCGATTTCCGTTTTCAACATATGGTCAAGCCAGATTCGTGCACTGCGACCGTTGCCCTCTCTGAATGGGTGCGCAATGTTCATTTCGACATACTTTTCTATAATCTCATCAAAATTGCTCTGCGGCATTTCATCAATATTTTTCAAAGCTGATTCAATGTACATCAAAGGTGCAAATCTGAAATTGCCCTTTGCAATGTTTACGGTTCTCAACTTTCCCGCAAAATCGTAGATTTCATCAAAAAGGTACTTGTGGATTGTCTGTAATGTTGAAAACTTTCCGCTTTTAAGGTTGTCAAGAATGTGATTTTCAAAAAGCATTGCCGCCTTTTTCTTACTGATTCGCTCCTCTTCACGAGCAAGCTCCGCAGAAGAAGTCAATCCGAGTTTGTTCTCAAGCATACAAGCACCTCACTTTACTATATATATTGTATCATAGTGCAGATGATAATTCAATTTTTTAGTTTGTGTTTATTTTCGTTCGTGTTTATTTTAGTTCGTGTAGATAGTTTGCAATATTTAAAACTATTATGCCCGAGCGTGGCTTTGTAATTGTTCGGTTCGTGTTTATTTTAGTTCGTGCAGATAGTTTGCAATATTTAAAAAACTATTACACCCGAGCGTGGCATTGTGATTGTCTGCACAATTCAATGTAGCGGCGATCAGTGATCGCCATTTGTTTTGGTTGCAAAACCAAAATAAGTAAAAACATATTGTACGGTTTTATTCGTATCGTGTTTACACACGATACGATTGGTAGCCTTGCGACCGCCGCCAGTGGCGGATGAAGGGAGCAAAGCGCTGTCTGAAATAACGAGCAAAAGGCAGTACATTTATGTACAACGCATTGCGACTATATTTCAGACGGGAGAACACGGTTCGCCGCTACAATCGGGCTACAAATTTGTTTTACAAACCGACTATCTTCCCGACCACAACTGCCCGACAGGGCAATTTCACCGTCCGCAAGGACGATTTCACCTGACAAAGTCAGATTTCACTCGCCATAGGCGAATTTCACCCACTTTTTCAGGAATAATCCTGAAAAAGTGAAAGCACCGGGCTTGCGGCGACCCGGTGCTTTCTTATGTTCTTTAAAAAATGAGGGGTACAATTACGAGTCTTTGTTCAGACTCGCATTGAGGAGGGTAGAACAATTATACTCTGACGGATGCGGTTCCGTCTTTCTGAGTACGCTTATATTAAACAATGCAAATATGAAAACTGTGTGAACCCTTTTTGAAATCGGAATGAAAAGCGTCTGTTTTTTTCTGTTAATCAATCAAAATTCAGACAATCTCTTTATTTATTCGACGAAATAAAAAATTTTTCAAAAATATAAAACAAATGTTTGATTTTTCCGAAAATATATGGTACAATCATACTGTAATTACAAACAAGGGGCGTTGCGATATGAAACCTTTAAGCAAAAGCCAACAGAAAATTTTCGATTATCTAAAGGAATGTGCAGATGAGGGCAGAGTTCCGTCCGTTCGTGAAATCTGTGAGGAAACGGGATTGAGCTCCACATCAACCGTTCACCACCACCTCAAAGCACTTGAAGAAAAGGGACTTATTTCAAGAGAACACGGTGTGAACCGTTGTATTCAGATTAACGGCATGGAGAAAAGCACCGATGTACCTGTACTCGGCAGAGTTGCGGCAGGTTATCCGATTCTTGCCGTTGAGAATATTGAATGTTATGTGCCTGTTCCCGACAGTTTAAAAAGGGGCAGAGAGCTTTTTGCTCTGCGTGTTCAGGGCGAAAGTATGATTAACGCAGGCATTTTCCCTGACGATATTTTAATTGTTCACCGCACACCTGTTGCGGAAAACGGCGAAATCGTTGTTGCACTCGTCGGCGAAGAGGCGACCGTAAAGCGTTTTTACAAGGAAAACGGTCATTTCAGACTCCAGCCTGAAAACGATAATTTTGAACCGATTATAGTTGACGAAGTCGCTTTGCTCGGCAAGGTGATCTCGCTTGTAAGATATTTTGATTAAAAGGATTAGCATACAGCTTTGAGAGGAAGTGATAAAATGCGTGACTATGTGATTTATGATATGTACACAGATGACAGAATGTTTCGTTACGAGGTCTATAAGCACCCGAACGGAATGTATGAAGTGTGTGTTCAGTCGAGAGAGGCGGAAGATTTTGCCGTGAACGAGCAGTATCTCTACTGCGATATTCCCGAAGAAGTCACACATTTTACCGACACCCTTGAAAGAGCTATAGAAATCGGCGATTGCAAGCTGTGCAAAGTAAGCGCTTAATTAACAGCCGTCTGTCTTTGCAGAAACAGTTTAATAAAATTCACGGTCGGATGACAGTTTGCCAAATGCAAGCATTGTCGCCCGACCGTTTTTATTTATATAAAATTTATTGCCGATTATTTCACCCTGTATTTTGGTGGTTCGGTTTCATAGACATTGTTGCCGTTGCTGTCGATTGCAACTATGCACGGAAAATCTTCAACCTCATATCTGCGAACAGCCTCTGTGCCTAAATCTTCGTAGCAAAGAATCTCCTCGCTCTTGATGCTCTTGGCGATAAGTGCCGCCGCACCGCCGATTGCGACAAGATACACGCCCTTGTTGCGAACAATCGCATCGACAACTTCTTTATTTCTTGCACCTTTGCCTATCATTCCTTTGAGTCCGAGGTCAAGCAGTGACGGAGCGTACTTATCCATACGATAGCTTGATGTCGGACCTGCAGGGCCAACAGCATAACCCGGCTTTGCAGGAGCAGGACCTACATAATAGATAAGCTCGCCTTTGATGTCAACGGGAAGTTTTTCGCCCTTCCGAATCAATTCATAAAGTCTTTTGTGTGCGGCATCTCTGCCTGTGATGATTGAACCCGAGAGCAGAACGCTGTCGCCTGCTTTAAGATTTTTGATATCTTCGTCCGTAATCGGAAGTGTAATTTTCTTTTCCACAGCTTTTCCTCCTCAGATCGTTGCACTTGCGTGTCTTGCGGCATGACAACAGATGTTAACCGCAACGGGCATTCCTGCAATGTGTGTGGGTGAAGTTTCGATATTCACGCCGATTGCGGTTGTGTTACCGCCAAGTCCTGCGGGGCCGAAGCCCATTTTATTGATCTCGGCAAGGAGCTCGTCCTCAAGCTGTGCATAGCGTTCATCTTCATTTTTGGAATCAATCGGACGGAAGGTTGCTTTTTTTGCAAGCTGGGCGGCTCTTTCAAAAGTACCGCCGATTCCCACTCCGACAACCATAGGCGGACAGGGATTAGGACCTGCCTGAAAAACAGTATCAAGAATAAACTGCTTAACACCCTCAATGCCCTTTGACGGGGTGAGCATTTTTATCTGCGACATATTTTCACTGCCGAAGCCCTTACCGCCGGCGGTAATTTTAATCTGATTTCCGCTGACGATTTTTGTGTGGATAATTGCAGGAGTGTTATCCTTTGTATTGATTCTGTCGAAAACAGGATCATTTACTACACTCTTGCGAAGGTAGCCGTCAGTATAGGCTCTGCGAACGCCCTCGTTGACAGCCTCATCAAAACTGCCGTCCTCAATAACAACCCTGTCACCGTATTCAACAAAAAGGACAGCCATACCCGTATCCTGACAAAGCGGAACTTCTTCACGAGCCGCAATTTTATCATTTTCGATAATCTGTGAAAGTACACTTTTGCCTACAGGCGAGCTTTCGTTATCCCTTGCGGTTTCAAGGGCACACATGATGTCTTTGCCGATAAAATAGTTGCAGTCGGTAAACAGCTTTTTAACCGTATCGCATACCGTCTGCGCCTTGATTTTTCTTATTTCCATATCCGAACTCCTCAAAGTGATTTTGATTATATTATAAATCTTTTTTATCTGTATTTCAATAAGCAATAAAATGTGATATAATCAGTTTGTTATAACATTTATGAATGTCACAATCGAATCGGTAGCGGCAATCAGTGATTGCCACTTGTTTTGGTTGCAAAACCAAAACAAATGAGCAACAATTGCGTTCTTGTACCGCAGTAGATAATAAATTAAAATAAAATGTTTATACTGTCGAACCGATTTTACAATCGGTTCGATTGGTAGCCTTGCGACCGCCGCCAGTGGCGGATAAAGGGAGCAATGCACTGTCTGAAATAACGAGCAAAAGGAAGCACATTTATGTGCAACGCATTGCGACTATATTTCAAACGGGAGAACACTGTTCGCCGCTACAAATGAACATAAAACATTCATTTCACCAACAAAATTGAAAATTAACATAATTTTATCACATTCGGATGATAGAGTAACAGTCGGAATACACTGCGTCTTAACCGACGCTTATAATTTTAATAAAAGGGGCGTACAAAAATGAGCAGGATACTTGTTGTTGACGATGAGGCAAGAATCAGACAGATTATCAGAAAATATGCCGAATTTGAGGGCTTTGAGGTTGAAGAAGCCGTTGACGGTATGCAGGCAATTGAAATTTGCCGTAAAGAGGACTTTGACCTTATCATAATGGATGTTATGATGCCTGAGCTTGACGGCTTTTCCGCTTGCAGGGAAATCAGAAAATTCAAGAAAACACCTATCATTATGCTTTCGGCAAGAGGCGAGGAGTACGATAAAATTCACGGCTTTGAGCTTGGCAGTGACGACTATGTTGTTAAGCCGTTCTCACCAAAGGAGCTTATGATGCGTGTTAATGCCGTAATCAAGCGTTCACAAGGCGCTCAGAACGAAGAGAATGTGAAGAAGGATGTATTTACATACGAAGGTCTTTCGGTTGATTTCTCAGCCAGAATTGTTACAATTGACGGCAAAAGAATTGAGATGACGCCAAAGGAATACGAACTCTTTTTCTATATGGTAAAGAACAAAGGACTTGCACTCACCCGTGAAAAGCTTATAAGCGAGGTCTGGGGCTACGACTTCTTCGGTGACGAAAGAACGCTTGACACACACATTAAGCTTCTCAGAAAGAGCCTTGGCGAATACAGCAGATGCATTGTAACGCTTCGAGGGGTGGGTTACCGTTTTGAAACAATCTAACAAACGATTTGACCGCCATTATCTGCCGTTGAATTTTAAGCTGTTATGCTATTTTCTTCTGTTCGGATTTGCAATTGTGATCGTGTTGTGGGTGTTCCAGACCTTTTTTCTTGAATCGTTCTACACAGCTACAAAATCTTCACAGGTTGAAAAGAACGCACAGGTTATTTCAAAGTCGATTGAAGAAAACAAAAACGCTCTCGGAACGATTGAAAATGTTGCAAGCTACAATTCACTTTCGGTATATGTTTACGATTCAACTTCTCTTTTCACATTGAAGTATTGTTGCGAATATGACAACCCCGTTTCAAACCTGAATTTTCAGTATCACGATGTCTATTCATACTACAAGCTGGCAGAGGAAAATGACGGACATTATTTGTTCATCACAAGCAACTACAAAGAGGACAGCATTAAAGGCAAGTTTGAGCGACAGTTTTTTGATGAATATTCTTCATCCGACACAGCCGAGAGGAATACTATTCGGTATGCTTCCGCTCCCGATAAAAATGTTCAAAATATGGTTTACACCGACATTATAAATCTGCAGGACGGCAGCGAATGCTTTTTGATTGTAACATCGTCAATCACACCGCTGACTAACACGGTTGAAATCGTCCGTGACCAGCTTGCAATCGTTTCGGTTGTGTTTGTGCTTCTTGCCGTTATAATTTCGCTTTACGCAAGCTACAGAATTGCGAAACCGATTTCTAAGACAAACACGGCGGCAAAGGAGCTTGCAAAGAAAAACTATGATGTTGACTTTAACGCAAGAGGATATCTTGAGGTTGAGGAACTCAACGAAACGCTGAACTATGCAAAAACGGAGCTTGCCGCAACCGAAAAGTTGCAAAAAGAACTTATTGCAAACATCTCACACGATTTGAGAACACCGCTGACAATGATTACGGGCTACGGCGAGGTTATGCGTGACCTGCCCGGTGAAAACACTCCCGAAAATATTCAGATTATTATTGACGAGGCAACAAGGCTTTCAACACTTGTTAACGATTTGCTTGACCTCTCAAAGATTCAATCGGGTTCAATTCAACCCGAAAAATCGGAGTTCTGTCTTACCGACAGCATCAAGAATATTTTCACAAGGTACGCAAAGCTCAAGGAACAGGACGGATACAACATTCTGTTTGAGAGTGACGAAGATGTTTACATTTTTGCCGATGAACTGAAAATTTCACAGGTAATCTATAATCTTGTGAACAATGCAGTCAATTATGTCGGCGAAGACAAAACTGTTATTGTAACGCAAAAGGTAAACGGCAAAAAGGTTCTCATTGAGGTAACTGATCACGGTGACGGCATTCCTCCCGAAAAGCTTGAATACATCTGGGATCGTTACTACAAGGTTGACAAGGAGCATAAGCGTGGCGTTATCGGCACGGGACTCGGCTTGTCAATAGTCAAGGGTATTCTTGACAGCCACAAAGCAAGATACGGCGTTCGCAGTACACTCGGCAAAGGCAGTACATTCTGGTTTGAACTCGACATTGTTTCCGTGAAAAAACGAAACAAAAAGAATTCTGACGAAAATAAAGAATAAACAATAAATCCCGAACACGGTAAAATGTGTTCGGGATTTATTTATAAAATACCTATTAAATTGTCGGTTGAAAAAAGTGGATTGAAGATAAATTCATCTTCGAGGAGTTCGCCGTTTTCATAGGAATGTTCGACCTCTTTTGAATATCCCTGCAGAATTTTCGCAATTTCGGTTTGAGTAGGATTTTCAAGCCTTTCAAGTTCATAGGCGGTTACTATGTATGCACAGACCATTCGTTTGATTGTGGATATGACATTAAAACTGTCGATTGCGGAAAGGTAATATCTGCGGACATAGTAGTCAAGATAGGCGGTAAGCGGTCTGTCAAAACGGTTTGACAGCGTATTATTTTTTGCAAAATCGGCGGTTGCTTCAAGCTCACATAGCCAATCATTACTCATGATATCAAGGCTTTTGTGCAAATCAAAAATAAATGACGCATCTCCGCAGCTTTGCTTTTTATATTCATCTGTCGGCATAGCCTTGATATCAAAAATTTCATCGTCAAGCATATTCTGCACACGCTCGTTAAAGGCAAGAAGTCTGCACAATCTTTCGGACAAGGACATTTTGCAGTCTGAGAGAATTTCAAAAGTGCGTTTTCTTGCAGAGAGCAGAAAATTCATCTCGGTTGTGCTGTAATCGGTCTGTAAGTCCTGCGGAATATCGGTTGCAAAGCCTGTGTCAAAATCCGATTCAAGCATAAGCCTTGCCGCCTCGGGACAGGCAAACGAAAGCGTATGTTCACAAAAAACGGTGTAGTCCTGAGTGATTCTCGGAAATTCCTTACAGGTGTGACAAAGGTGATTTTCGCCGAGGTTGATGTAAATGTCGCACAGCATATCGCTGTTCCAGAACGGACATTTTTCACCTTGCCTGATGAAAATTCTGTCGCCGTCCTCGTCAATTGTCATAAGCGACCTGAGCCTGTCGCCAAACTCGCCTTTGACTGTATTATAAAAATCAAAGCTTGTATCATCGACAACAACATCCCAGTCCCTGCAACAGCTGTCGGGACAGAGGTTCGCAATGCATCTGAATTTTTCGCAGTATTTCGGGAAGTAGTGTTTCATAGTCATGTCCATTTCAATGTAAGAATAAATTGCTCGTAGGCATCGTCCCAGCCGTCAATTGCGTTCACTCCGCCGCCGTTCACACTGCGAAGCTTGGTGTCGCTTTCGTCAAGTCCGAGTGCAAAAAGTTCGCCTGCACTGATTTTGTACCCGAGCGACCGGCAGAGGGAACAAAAGTTATCAATCGGATTTTCGCTCTGTTCGGTTTTCAGAAGTTTTTCTTTGAGTTCTGCGTTGCTTTTGGCGTCACAGAGAAGTCGGTCAAGTTCTTCCCGTATCATAAAATCACCACGAAAATAAAATGAAGTTTCATAAAAACGGACCGCCCAAAAAATGAACGGTCCGCATTCGGCTTTTAAGATTTACTCAATAATTACTCAATTGAGCTGTCGAGGTATTCCATAAGCTCCTCGTCATCTTTTTTCTGCTTATCCTTAACGATAAAGAACGCTGTGAGAGCAGCAGAAAGAGCTGCAACTGCAGAGATGATACCGATAATTAAAGCCCATCTGCACTTATGATTTTTCATATTCTGTCGCCTCCAAATTTTGTATGCTTGTATGGCAGTAGTATCTGCCGTATCTTTATTTATATTCTAACAGTTTTTACAAAAATGTCAACAGAACAAAATAAAAAAGCAGAGAATATTCTCTGCTTTTAAGCCTGTAAGATTTATTGCACTTATGCTGATGCGTTAAGTCTTTTAGCAAGTGATGATTTGCTTCTTGCTGCAGTGTTCTTGTGAAGAATACCCTTAGCTGCTGCCTGGTCAATTTTCTTAATAGCAAGACGAACTGCCTCTGTTTTGTTGTCAGCGTTAGTGTCAACTGCGTAATAAGCCTTCTTTACAGCTGTTCTGAGAGCAGATTTTGTAGCCTTGTTACGAGCAGTCTTTGTAGCAATAACTTTAACACGCTTTTTAGCAGATTTGATGTTTGGCATTGTCCCACCTCCTTAAAGTATCGGTCATATAGGAATTATGATAGCACAAGAATGTGCAAAAATCAAGTCTTTTTACAAAAAAAGTTGGATTTCATGCGGATTTTATCGGTTTTCTCTGTTCCGCAACAACATCTTGTGTATTGATTTTTTCATTTATCTATATGCTGTAACAGAAAAATAACAGAAATTTCCCCGCCGCATAAATTTTATATGTTTACGGTAATTTTGTCAAGCAATTCTCCAACTTTTTCACGGAACACAAGATTTGCGTTCTTGTCCATTGGGGTGGGATCACGGTTGATAAGCACAAGATTGTCACCGCCGAAATAGCGGATAAACCCGGCCGCCGGATAAACCGTGAGGCTTGTGCCGGCAATAATCAGCGTGTCAGCCTTTGAAATTGCATTGACCGCACCCGTTACCGTGCTGTCGTCAAGTCCCTCTTCATAAAGCACAACATCGGGTTTTATGATACCTCCGCAGGTGCATTTGGGAATATCGGCAGAGTTCTTGATAAACTCTGCGTCATAGAACCTGCCGCACTTTGTGCAGTAGTTGCGGAGAACACTTCCGTGCAGTTCGTAAACACGCTTACTGCCCGCCGCCTGATGAAGTCCGTCAATGTTTTGGGTGACAACAGCCGAAAGCTTTCCCGCCTTTTCAAGCTCTGCAAGCTTATAGTGCGCCTTGTTCGGCTTTTTGTCAAGGCAGAGCATTTTGTCACGGTAAAAGCGGAAGAACTCGCTTGTTTTGTGAACAAAAAATGTGTGGCTGAGAATCTGCTCGGGCGGATAATCGTACTTTTGATTGTACAGACCGTCAACACTTCGGAAGTCGGGAATTCCGCTTTCTGTCGAAACTCCCGCACCGCCGAAAAATACTATTCTTTTGCTTTTGTCAATTACGCTTTGAAGTTCTTCGAGTGTACTCACGAAATCGCTTCCTTCATACTTTTAACATAGTCGCAAACAGGCTTAACGCTGTCTTTGCCGTACTTTGCAACAATTTTCACGATTGCAGAACCAACGATAACACCGTCTGCACTTTCGCTCATTTTCTTTGCCTGCTCCGGAGTTGAAATGCCGAAACCGATTGCACACGGAATATTCTTTACAGACTTAACAAGTCTTACCATTTCGCCAACATCGGTTGTGATTTCACTTCTTACGCCTGTAACGCCCATTGATGAAACGCAGTAAACAAAGCCCTCTGCCTCTTTTGCAATCATCTTGATTCTATCGTGAGATGTAGGAGCGATGAGAGAAATTACATCAATGCCGTATTTTCCGCTGTAATCGGTAAGCTCGTGCTTTTCTTCATACGGTGTGTCGGGAACGATAACTGCGGAGATTCCGCACTCCTGACACTTTGCCATAAACCTTTCCGTACCGTATACGAAAATCGGATTCATATAGGTCATAACGGCAAGAACGGCGTCAATCTGCGGACGGATACGCTTTACCATGTCAAAGATTTTGTCTGTTGTTGTGCCTGCCGAAAGAGAACGGAGGTCAGCCTCCTGAATTACAACACCCTCGGCAATCGGGTCTGAAAACGGAATACCGATTTCGATGATATCGGCACCGTTTTTGCTCATTTCAATAAGAAGCTTTTCTGTTGTTTCAAGATCGGGATCACCCGCTGTTACAAACGGGATAAACGCCTTGCCGTTTTGGAATGCAGATTTAATGTCAGTCATGGAGATCCTCCCCTCTGTATCTTGCGATAGCCGCAACATCCTTGTCGCCTCTGCCCGAAAGGTTGACTACGATAATCTTGTCTTTGTCCATTGTCGGGGCAATTTTTATACAATGTGCAACTGCGTGTGCGCTTTCAATTGCGGGGATGATACCCTCTGTTCTTGAAAGATATTCAAATGCGTTTACAGCCTCTTCGTCTGTAACGGGAACATAACTTGCTCTGCCCGTGTCGGCAAGATTTGCGTGTTCGGGACCGATACCGGGGTAGTCAAGACCTGCCGAAATTGAATATACGGGAGCAATCTGACCGTATTCGTTCTGACAGAAGTACGACTTCATGCCATGGAAGATGCCGAGTGTGCCTGTTGCAATTGTAGCGGCAGTTTTTGGAGTATCTGTGCCGAGGCCTGCTGCCTCACAGCCGATAAGCTTTACATTTTCATCCTTGATAAACTCATAGAAAGCGCCCATTGCGTTGCTTCCGCCGCCTACGCAAGCCATAACAACATCGGGAAGTCTGCCTTCCTTTTCAAGCATCTGTGACTTGATTTCCTTGCCGATTACGCTCTGAAAATCACGGACAACAGTCGGGAACGGGTGCGGTCCCATTACCGAGCCGAGAACATAGTGTGTGTCGGAAACTCTGTTTGTCCATTCACGCATTGCCTCGTTTACGGCATCTTTAAGAGTCATTGTGCCTGTTTCAACGGCATTGACCTTTGCACCGAGAAGCTTCATTCTGTAAACATTGAGAGCCTGACGGATTGTGTCCTCTTTGCCCATAAAGATTTCACATTCAAGTCCTAAAAGTGCGGCTACGGTTGCCGTTGCAACACCGTGCTGACCTGCGCCTGTTTCGGCAATAACTCTTGTTTTGCCCATTCTCTTTGCAAGAAGGCACTGACCGAGGCAGTTGTTGAGCTTGTGTGAACCTGTGTGGTTCAAGTCCTCACGCTTAAGATAAATCTTTGCACCGCCGAGGTCTTTTGTCATTTTTTCGGCATAATAGAGAAGTGACGGTCTGCCTGCGTATTCACGCATAAGTGTGTCGAGTTCTGCAACAAACTCGGGATCGTCCTTATACCTGTTGTATGCCTCTTCAAATTCATTAATTGCATTCATCAGCGTTTCGGGAACGAACTGTCCGCCGTGAATACCGAATTTTCCTTTTGTCATCTTGATTCCCCTTAATTACTTTTATATCGTTCGTGTGTTTCACACACGGCGGGCGGCCAATGACCGCCCCTACTTATTGGCGTGCTTTGCACACGGCTTATAAATCATATTTTTTATTTTCTGCCCGACAATTCGTCAAGCGCGGCTTTTTTGTCGGGATTTCTCATAAGGGTTTCACCTATGAGAACTGCGTTTACTCCTGCGTTTTCAAGCACCTTGATGTCATCCCGTGTTTTAATTCCGCTTTCGGCAACAAAAATAATGTTGTCTGGAACAAGCTTACGGAGCTTTGTACAGTTATTTATATTCACCGTGAAGTCACGAAGATTTCGGTTGTTTACACCGATAACTCTTGCTCCTGCGGCAATTGCGGAATACACCTCATCGGCTGTGTGAGCCTCAACAAGTGCCGAAAGTCCGAGAGAGTCGCAAAGCTTAATCCACCTTCTGATTGTGTCCGTGTCAAGAAGTGAGCAGATAAGCAGTATGGCTGACGCACCGATTGTCTTTGCCTCATAAATCTGATATTCACAAACTGTGAAGTCTTTTCTCAAAAGCGGAATACTTACATTCTTTGAAATCTCTTCAAGAAAAGCATTTTCGCCCTTGAACCACTTCGGTTCTGTCAGAACGGAAATTGCGCTTGCACCTGCATTTTCATAATCCTTGGCAATCTGAACATAGGGAAAATCCTCTGCGATAATTCCCTTTGACGGGGACGCTTTTTTGACCTCGCATATAAATGAAATATCCTTGCCCGCAAGCGCCTTTTCAAACGGAAATTCATTGTCTGTTTCCATTGAAAGTGCTTTTTGCTTTATCACTTCAAGCGGAACTTGCTTTTCGATTTCTTCATATCTTACTCTGTTTGCATCTGCAATTGTTTCAAGTATCATTGTGTCACCTTTATTCGTTGGAAGCCTTTGCAAATTCTTCAATCTTTGCATAAGCCTTGCCGCTGTCGATAATTTCGTTTGCAAGCTTTATGCCGTCCTGAATTGAATCTGCCTTGCCGCCTGTGCAAAGTCCGAGTGCGGCATTGAGAACAACGATATCACGCTTTGCATCCTTAATTTCACCGCTGAGAATTTCTTTTGTGATTTCAGCATTTTCTTTGCCGTCACCGCCTGCAAGATCCTCAGGTGCACAAAGTTTAAGACCGTAATCCTCGGGATTGAGAATGAATGTGTTAAACTTGCCGTTGTCAATCTCACACACCTTTGTTGTTGTTGTGAGAGTAACCTCGTCCATGCCGTCCATGCCGTAGAAAACATAGCCTTTCTTAACACCGAGGTTTGAAAAAACCTGTGCAATCGGCTCAACAAGAGCCTCAGAATACACACCCGTTACCTGAAGGTCTGCGCCTGCAGGGTTTGTGAGAGGTCCGAGAACATTGAAAATGTTCCTGATTCCGATTTCCTTACGGACAGGACCTACATACTTCATTGATGAATGGTAGCCCTGTGCAAACATAAAGCAGATGCCTGCCTTATTAAGAACCTCTTCGCTCTTTTCGGGAGTGATGTTGATGTTGATTCCGAGCTGTTCAAGACAGTCTGCCGAACCGCTTTTGCTTGACATTGAACGGTTGCCGTGCTTTGCAACGGGGATTCCTGCGGCGGCAATTATAAATGCCGCTGTTGTTGAAATATTGAATGTGCCTGTACCGTCGCCGCCTGTGCCGACGATATCGAGTACATCACGGTTAGGCTTGATGTGGAGTGCTTTTTCTCTCATAACCTGTGCGCTTGCGGTAATTTCGTCAATTGTTTCACCCTTGATTCTCAAGGCTGTGAGATATGCCGCCATCTGCGACTGCGTTGCTGTGCCTGAGAACATTTCGTCCATAACCTGTGCCGCCTCATCAAAAGTGAGGTCATTGCCTGCAACCAACTTTTTTATTGCCTCTTTAATCATAAAACTTCAATCCTTTCCGTGTTATTTGCAAAGTGTAATAAAATTCTTTATCATTTCCATACCGTGTGAGGTGAGAATTGATTCGGGGTGGAACTGCAATCCGTAAAGCTCAAAATCCTTGTGCTTAACTCCCATAACCTCGCCGTCACGGTCTTCGGCGATTACCTCGAGTGTGTCGGGAACCGTGTCTCTTTTCGCAATCAGAGAATGATACCTTGCACCCTCAACAACCTTTGGAAGTCCGTTAAAAATTTTCTTGTCCGTGTCAACAATGATATCGCTCTTTTTGCCGTGCATAAGCTTTATTGCGTGGGCGATTGTTGCACCGTAAACCTCGCATATTGCCTGATGACCGAGGCAGATACCGAGAATCGGAAACTGTCCTGCAAGCTCCTTTATAACCTCCTCACATATTCCGGCATCTTTCGGATAGCCCGGACCGGGCGAAAGGATGATGTGGGAGGGAGCAAGCTTTTTGATTTCGTCAACTGTTATTTCATCGTTTCTTACAACCTTGATATCGGGATTTACGCTGCCGCAGAACTGTACAAGATTGTAGGTAAAGCTGTCATAGTTATCAATAAAAAGTATCATAAAGCGTTTACCTCCCCTGCATTTTTAACTGCATTCATAACAGCAAGAGCCTTGTTGTAGGTTTCCTCGTATTCACTTTCGGGAACGCTGTCGGCTACAATGCCTGCGCCTGCCTGAACATAAACCTTGTCATTTTTCTTGACCGCCATTCTGATAGCGATACAGGTGTCGAGGTTGCCGTTGAAATCAACATATCCGAGTGCTCCGCCGTATACACCTCGGGGAGTTCTTTCAAGCTCTTCAATGATTTCACAGGCTCTGATTTTCGGAGCACCCGAAAGTGTGCCGGCAGGGAGGAGGGATTCGATTGCGTCAAAAGCGTCAAGTCCGTCTTTGAGCTTGCCCTCAACCTCACTGCAAATGTGCATTATCTTTGAATAGCGGAGGACCTCCTGATATTTTGTAACCTTAACCGAATTGAATTCGGAGATTTTTCCGATGTCGTTTCGTCCGAGGTCAACGAGCATATTATGCTCTGCAAGCTCCTTTTCATCGTGGATAAGCTCGTCTGCAAGGGCATTGTCCTCTGTATCTGTTTTACCTCTCGGGCGAGAACCTGCAATCGGGAATGTGTTAAGCACTCCGTTCTGTAGCTTTACAAGTGTTTCGGGAGAGGTGCTTATAATCTCGTCACCGTCAATTGACATATAAACCATATAAGGTGACGGGTTTGTACTTCTCAGCACTCTGTATGCATTGATGAGGGAATTTTTGTAATCCGCCTCAAATCTTCTTGAAACAACACATTGGAAAATGTCACCGTCAAAGATGTACTCCTTGGTTTTCTCAACCATTTTGCAGAACTCTTCTTTTGAATATGTGCTTGTAAACTCAACATTCCCGTCACTCTCAAGCTTTGGAAGGGGTTCGGGAGATGTGATTGCCGAAATTATCTCTGCAATATCCTTTTCGGCAAGTTCATACTGCGCCTTGGTGTCGTTTGTTTTCATATTAACAATGATAATGAGTTTTTCTTTAAGATGATCGTAGGCTATAATCTTGTCAAAAAGCATCATATCAAAATCGTTTGTATCTCCTCTTTTGAGCTTTAAAACAGGCTCTGCAACAGAAATCATTGCGTAACCAAAATAGCCGACAAGACCGCCTGTGAACGGCGGAATGTCTTTGAAATGCGGAGTTTTGTAATCGGCAAGATACTCACGGAGAGCATCATACGGCTTTGCTGTTTTAACAACTCTTGCACCCTCGCCCGTAACCGTGAGAGTTCCGTTTTTGTACGAAAGCCTTGCCTTGGGGTTGAATCCGATGAATGAATATCTTGCACACTTTTCACCGCCCTCGATACTTTCAAGAAGAAAGAATTTGTCGGATTTTCCTGCAATTTTTCTGAGCAGGTTAATCGGGGTAAATGCGTCAGCATAAATTTCCTTGTAAATCGGAATAACGCTGTAATTGTCCTTGAGGTTCAACACCTCATCGTAAGACGGTTTAATCATCGTACACCAACCTTTCTTTGGTAAAAGCTCTAAAAAAAACAAAAAAGACTTTTGTCCCCACAAGGGACAAAAGTCTTGAAAAATCAACTTCTGCGGTACCACCCAAATTGACGATAAACGCCCGCTTTAACAGCATACTAACATATGCCTCTCACTTTAACGGTTGAGCTCCGTCGGAAACTACTTGCCAAAAGGCTTTCGGCCCGCCCTCACAAGTCCATTCGGCAAGTCCTCTGCTGTCAGCTTACACCAACCGCTGACTCTCTGAAAGCTTTGGAAAAACCTACTATTCTTGCTCACAGGTTTTTTCTTTATAAGACAATTATATGACTGTATTTTTGATTTGTCAACATTTTTTTGCGGTAAATCAAAAATTCTGTTTGAGAAACTCAACAATGTTTTCAAACTGCATTGAATGTGATGCCTTAACAAGCACAACATCTCCGCTTTTAATTGTTTTAAGAATTTCGGATTTTGCATCTTCGATTGTGTCAAACGCTTTGCCGTTTGCACCCTTTGCAAGCTCCTTTGCAAGCTCGCCTACGGTTATGACCGTACCGATGCCCTTTGATTTTGCATAAACACCCGTGTCAAAGTGGAGTTTCAACTCCTCACTTCCGAGCTCCTTCATATCGCCGAGGATTGCAACCTTTCTGCCGTCAAGGTTGGAAAGTGTGTCAAGAGATGCTCTGACGGATGTCGGATTTGCGTTGTAGCAATCGTCAATGATTTTGATTTTGCCTGTGTCAATAACATTTGCACGGCTGCCTACTGTTTTGTATGATGCGACACCGTTTGCAATTTCTTCATCGGTAAGTCCGAGAAGCTTGCCTGCGGCAGCAGCCGCAAGAGCATTTGTTACCATATATATGCCGATTGCGGGAATTTCAACATCAATATTATTATTGTCAAAACAGAGTGTTGCAAGGACCTTGCCGTCACCGCTGTTTTTTATATTCTTTGCGTAAAAATCGTTCTTTTCGTCAAGTCCGAAGAAAACAGGCTTTTTGCCGTTTACGGTCTTAACGGTTGAAAGCTTATCGTCATCGCCGTTAAGAATAAAATCTGCATTTTCACGGGCATTTCTGAACATTTCTGTTTTAGCCTTGAGAACACCGTCACGGTCGCCGAGATTTTCAAGATGACATTCGCCGATGATTGTAAGCACGCAGATTGTGGGTTGAACCATTTCGGAAAGTCTTGTCATTTCACCGAAATCGGAAATACCCATTTCGATAACAGCCGCCTCGGTATCCTCGGGCATTGAAAGAAGCGTTAGCGGAACACCGAGCTCGTTATTGAGATTGCCTTGTGTTTTGTGGGTCTTGAACTTCTGTGAAAGAACGGCATAGAGCATTTCTTTTGTAGAGGTTTTTCCGACGCTGCCCGAAATTCCGATAACGGGAATGTCGAATTTTTCTCTGTATGCCCTGCCGATTTTCTTAACGGCATCAAGTGTTGATGGAACGACAATGCAAGGCTTTGTCGCATTTTCGGGAGCTTTCTCGCACAATGCACACACAGCACCCTGTGCAAAGCATTTTTCGATAAAATCGTGACCGTCAACACGCTCTCCCTTTATGGCAAGAAACAGACTTCCGTCCTTTACCTGTCGGCTGTCACGCTCAACAGAGGTTATTTTGGTGTTTTTAAGCGATTCGTCGCCGACATATTCGCCGTTGCAAGCCTTTGCAATTTCGGCAAGAGTAAAGTCTTTCATACTAACCTCTTATTAAAAATCAGATTTTTCTTCGGGATATTTTGCAAGTGAAATTTCAATAATCTTCTCACACAAATCTGGGTAGCTTACGCCCTCTGCGGCAGCCTCCTGCGGAAGCAGACTGATCGGTGTCATACCGGGGAGTGTGTTTGCCTCGAGGCAGTATGCGAAACCGCCTTTGTCAAGAAGAAAGTCGATTCGTGCATAGCTTTCAAGATGGAGTGCCTCGTAAGCCTCAACAGCCGCCTTGCGGAGCTTTTTGTCGGTTTCTTCGTCAATGTCTGCGGGACAGGTTTCAACTGTTGCGCCTGCCTGATATTTTGCGGCATAATCGTACATTCCCGACTTAGGAGCAATCTCAATCGGCGGAAGTGCCTTGCCGCCGATAAGACCGACGGAAAATTCTCTGCCTGTTACGAACTGCTCAACAACAATTTCGTCCTCATATTTGAGAGCCTCTTTAACAGCCTTTTTATACTGATCTGCATTCTCAACCTTTGAAACACCCACGCTTGAACCGCCCGAGCAGGGCTTTACAACGCACGGGAACATATTCCATGCAAGAGCGTCCTTTTCGTTCTTGTAAAGTTCACCTGACGGAGTGTTGATATTCTTCTGCATAAATACGCTTTTTGTAAGACCTTTGTTCATTGCAAGCGCAGAACCGAGATATCCCGAACCTGTGTACTTGATTCCAAACAAATCAAGCGTTGCCTGTAACTGACCGTTTTCACCCTCACCTCCGTGAAGTGCAAGGAAAGTTATGTCTGCCTCGGCACAAATTTCAATTACATTTCTGCCGATATAGCGTGATGTTTTGTCAAGACGCTTTTCCTTTGCCTCTTTGATATTTGTTATTGTATTATCAACATTATCACCGATTGATACACCGTCGGTAAAGCTGTAATTCTGCTTGAAAAGTGCGTCAATGTCGCAGATGTTTTCCTCATAGCCCATAAATACATCAAGCAAAACAACCTCGTGTCCCTTGCTTCTGAGAGCCTCGGCAACAAGTGTGCCTGATGAAATTGAAACCTCACGCTCTGTACTCAGTCCGCCTGCAAGAACAACTATTCTCATATATATTTCTCCCTCTGAAATGTTTTGTTTCTATTTTTATTTCTTTATTCTCTTTAACTCTGTCAGTCTGTTACCTTTTTGAAACAAGACTGTAACCTATATTATAATATTTTATTTATCCGATTGCAAGCAAAAAAGCAAATTTGTAGAACAGGGTATCATCATACTGTTTTGCCGTTTAAAAATTGTATAATATTCAGATTTACGGCTTTCAACTCCTTGAAACGATATGTGAATAAATGTGTTGAAAATGTTAATAATTTGCTCCTGTTATTCACAATATGCCGATATGCGGATAGTGTTATGCAAATTTGGATAGCTACATTCCGTGGATGAATAATTATAAATTTTAGTCCGTGTTTTTTCATAATGGGCGGTATTGTATAGAAAAGGGTTTGTGTTATACAATATTAATTGAAAAAGCAAACCAAAAAACCGACTTAAATAAGGATGTAAAAAATGCAATTATACAAAAATTTCTGTAAAGAAACTACCGACGAAAACGGAAAACTGACAAGCTTTGAACTTGTGTTTCCCGAAAACTATAATTTTGGCTATGATGTTGTTGACAAAATGGCAGAACTTGTGCCGAATGACACGGCAGTTGTGTGGACAAATCCCGAAAAAGAGGAAAAGATTTTCACATACTCCGACATCAGCAGACTGAGCAACAAGGCTGCAAATGTTTTCAGAAATCACGGCATTAAAAAAGGCGACAAGGTTCTTGTTATTCTGAAACGAAACTACGAATACTGGTATGTTGCCCCTGCGCTCCACAAGCTTGGTGCGGTTATTATTCCCGCAACAAATCTTCTGACTCAAAGCGACATTTCGTATCGTGTTAACACGGCAGGGATAAAGGCAGCTGTCTGCACTCCCGATGAAACTACCGCCGAAGATATGCTTGCGGTTGCATCTCAGCCGAACACGCTTGAAACCGTTTTTGTTCCGAGAAGGCAGATTTTCGGTGCGGTTGATTTTACCGAAGAAGTTGAAAACGCTCCCGATACCCTTGAAAGAGTTGAAACAAAAGCAGAAGAGCCTATGGTAATTTACTTTACCTCAGGCACAACAGGCTATCCTAAGGCTGTTGAACACAATCATATCTACACACTCGGACACATTATCACGGCAAAATACTGGCAATGTGTAAAAGACGGCGGACTTCACCTCACCGTTGCCGAAACAGGCTGGGCAAAAGCGTCATGGGGCAAAATCTACGGTCAATGGCTCTGCGGTTCAGCCGTTATGGTCTATGACTTTGACAAATTCTCTCCGGGCAAGCTGTTGCGTATAATGGAAAAGTACAAGGTTACAACCTTCTGCGCACCGCCGACAGTTTACAGATACTTCATTAAAAGGGGTATGAACAAGTACGACCTTTCTGCACTTTCTCACCTTACGACAGCAGGCGAGGCACTCAACAATGAAGTTTTTGAAGAGGTGTTTAAGCAGACGGGAATTGAACTTTGCGAGGGCTTCGGTCAAACTGAGTCGGTTCTTATGCTTGCAAACCTCAAAGGTGACAAGGCGATTGCAGGCTCAATGGGCAAGCCTACTCCGCTTTATGATGTACGAATTGTCGACGATGAATGCAACGAGGTTAAGCAGGGTGAAGTAGGCGAAGTTGTTGTATTCCCTCCAAAGGACAGAAAACAGCACGGAATTTTCATCACATATTATAACAACGAAAATCTTTATGAAAAGGTGTGGCGACACGGTGTATATCACACGGGCGACACGGCATATAAGGACGAGAACGGATATTTCTGGTATGTCGGCAGAGCCGATGACCTTATCAAAACAAGAGGCTTCAGAGTAGGTCCGTTTGAAGTTGAAAATGTTCTTATGCAATATCCGAATGTGCTTGAATGTGCGGTTATAGGTGTTCCGGACAAAGACAGAGGTCAGGCAATTAAGGCAATTGTCAAAATGACAGACGGCGCACCGCATGATAAGGAGCTTGAAAACAAAATCAAAACCTTCTGTAACAAGCGTATGGCAAGCTACAAGTGGATTCAGCACCTTGAAATTGTCGATGAATTTCCAAAAACAATCAGCGGAAAAATCAAGAGAACAGATTTAAGAGAAAATCACAAAGCATAAAATAAAGGCAATCTTACGGTAAAGTAGGATTGCCTTTATTAGAATAATATTGCAAATTTACAGATGCTATGTAATATACAATCGGCACTTGAACATAAACAATATATTTGATATAATCACTTTGTAAGGAAACGGCGGCGGCTGTTTCGACTCCCTTATACGAAAGGGGGTGTTTGCGTGGAATACATAGCTGTGATAGTAATTTTCACATTTTTTATTGTGTTCACCATAAAGAAATAACCGCCCTGTGTTGCAGCACAAGACGGTTATAAAAAATAATTAGTTTTGAATAGCGAAACAGCTCAAGCCGTTTCCTTACTTATATATTAACATCAATTTTTTAATATGTCAATCTGTTTCGGTGTGTATTTTTACATACCGAATTTTTATTTTATTCATCAAACATTTCAATTGAACGGTCGAGAATTCCACGCATATAGGCTATGGCGATTCCGTAGTTTGTGAACGGAACTCCGCTTTCGGCAGAACGGTTCATTCGGCTGATTACCTCTCTTGAATTGAGCATACACGCACCGCAATGGATTGCAAGTGAAAATTCCGACAAATTATTCGGGAAGCCTTTGCCTGAGCTTGTCACGATTTCAAAATTTTTACCCGTGTAATTTCTCAGCAATCGGGGAAGTTTTACCGTGCCGATGTCATCGCATTGCCTGTGATGAGTGCAACCCTCGCTGATAAGAATTTTGTCGCCGTCATTAAGCGACTCAATCGTCCTTGCACCGTTTACGGCAGTTTTAAGAAAGCCCTTGTACCTTGCCATAAGGATTGAAAACGAGGTCAGTTTGATATCGTTCGGCACAATCTCCGAAACAGGGTTAAATACCTGACTGTCGGTTATGACGAGCTTTGGTTTTGTACCGAGATTTTTCAGAGTGTCGGCAAGCTCGCTTTCACGCACACAAACAGGGATTGCTCCGCTGTCGAGCAAATCACGGATAACCTGCTGCTGCGGAAGAATTATTCTGCCCTTGGGGGCGGCGGAGTCAATCGGGATTACAAGCACAACAAAGTCATTTTTATTAACAAGGTCACCGCAAAGCCTTTTATCGGATTTTTGTGCGTTTACAACTTTTGCGATTTTATCCTTTAAAAGTTCGATATTCGTGTTGTTTTTTGCACTTACAAAAATTTTACCGTCAGTTGTATTATCAAGCAAATCGCATTTGTTGAACACAATAAGATACTGAATTTTCTTCTCCTCAAAAAGCGATACAAGTTCGTTTTCAACCGAGGTCATTCCGATTGTTCCGTCAACCACAAGCACGGCAATGTCAACACGGTTCAGCACGGCTTTTGTGCGTTCAACACGCATTGTGCCGAGTTCCCCCTCATCATCAAAGCCTGCCGTGTCGATTATCACAACAGGACCGAGCGGAAGAAGCTCCATTGTCTTTTCCACAGGATCGGTTGTTGTGCCTTTTTTGTCCGATACAAGCGACATATTTTGATTTGTGACCGCATTCACAACGCTTGATTTTCCTGCATTTCGTCTGCCGAAAAATCCGATATGCAGTCGTTCCGACGACGGTGTATCATTCATTCCCATTACGCCCTCCGTCAAAATCTGAAATCTCTTTTATTGTTGTTTCTTATGTCAAAGATATGTTCTTTGGCAATGGTGCGGACTTTTTCGTTGGGGATTTTTTCAAGCTCCTGTTCAATGAGTTTTTGACCGACATTCCTTGTATCATCGCTTGCATAATCAACAAGATATTCTTCAAGCGTCATAAGGGCGTTGGGGTGGCAACAGTTCTGAATCTGGCCGCTCTTGCAAAGCGACATAAAGCGGTCGCCCGTTCTGCCCTCACGGTAACAGGCGGTGCAGAATGACGGAATATAGCCGAGGTTCATAAGCCACCTTACAACCTCATCAAGACTGCGGTTGTCGGAAACATCAAACTGAGCCGAATTTACTTCTTCCGATTCGGGTTTGTCATATCCGCCTACGCTTGTGCGTGAGCCTCCGCTGATCTGAGAAATGCCGAGTTCAAGCACCTTTTTGCGAACGCTTTCGCTCTCTCGGGTTGAAATAATCATACCTGTGTAGGGGACTGCAATTCTGATAATTGCTACTATTTTGGCAAAGGTTTCGTCATCAATTCCGTTGTCAAAATCATCGGGATCTATATCGTCTGCCGCCTTGATTCGGGGAACGCTGATTGTGTGTGGACCAGCACCGTGAACAGCCTCAAGATGTTCTGCGTGCATAAGAAGTCCTGCAAGTTCATAGCGGTAGAGCTCAAGCCCGAAAAGCACACCGATTCCCACATCATCAATACCGCCCTGCATGGCTCTGTCCATTGCCTCTGTGTGGTAATTGTAGTTGTGCTTGGGACCTGTGGGATGGAGCTGTTCATAACTCTTTTTATTGTAGGTTTCCTGAAAAAGAATGTATGTGCCGATTCCTGCTTCCTTGAGCTTTTTATAATTTTCAACGGTTGTTGCGGCAATGTTCACATTAACCCGTCTGATTGCGCCGTTCTTGTGATTGACCGAATAAATGGTCTTTATGCAGTCGAGAATGTACTCAATCGGGTTGTTTACGGGATCTTCGCCTGCCTCAATTGCAAGACGCTTGTGTCCCATATCCTGAAGTGCGATAACTTCTTTTCTGACCTCATCCTGTGTGAGCTTTTTACGGCAGATGTGCTTGTTCTTTGCATGATACGGGCAATAGACACAGCCGTTTACGCAGTAGTTTGAAAGATAGAGAGGGGCGAACATAACAATTCTGTCACCGTAAAAATCCTTCTTAATCTGACGGGCAAGGTTGTAGATTTCTTCGATTCTCTCTTTATCTTCACAAGCTAAAAGAATGCTTGCCTCACGGTGATTGATACCCTTTTTGAGCCTTGCTTTTTCGATTATTTTATCGACAAGTTCAAGGTTATTTTTATTTTCATCGGCAAATTTCAGGGAATCAAGAATCTCCCCGTCATTGATAAACTCCTCCGCTTTGAGCGAATTTTTATCGTACTTATTCATAATATTTCCTTTCGGATTAAATATCCGCTTTGTAATCTCCTCGGTCGGTCACGATTTCGTAGCCGATTTTTTTCATTCTGTCTGCAAGACAGCCGATACACTGCGCCGCCTCATCACCCGTACAGATTTTATTGTCGTAGAGCGAGTAATCTTTTCTGTGCTTAACAGGGGAAAGATTGGGCATTACAACATTTGCACCGTGAAGAATGCCCTTTTCCCGACCAAGCGGATCGACCGTACCTAAGGCGGTTGTTGCCGGCAAAAGAATGTTCGGTTTTAAAAGTCTTATTATTGAAAGCAACATAAGTACAAGGCTTACATCGCCATGATTTTCATTTTTAAATTTTGTGTCTTTGTGCGGCACAAACGGACCTATTCCGCACATTTCGGGACTTAATTTTTCAATAAATTTTAAATCCTTGACAAGCATTTCGGAAGTTTGGAACGGTGAGCCGACCATAAATCCTGCACCTGTCTGATAACCTATTCTCTTTAAATTATACAGGCATTGCATTCGGTTTTCAAGTGACATTTCGGGCGGATGCAACATGGAATAGTGTTTTTTGTCGGCTGTTTCGTGACGGAGAAGATACCTGTCCGCACCGCTGTCAAAAAGTCTTTGGTAGCTTTCATACGACCTTTCGCCAAGCGATAGCGTTACGGCACAATCGGGAAATCTATTTTTTATTTCCGACACAATGTCGCACATTACATCATCTGTAAAAAATCCGTCCTCACCGCCCTGCAACACAAATGTGCGGAATCCGAGTTCGTGTCCGTTTTGGCAACACGAGAGAATTTCATCCTTTGAAAGTCGGTAACGCACGGCATTGCCGTTTGAACGGCGAAGTCCGCAGTAGTAGCAATCATTTTTGCATATACTTGAAAATTCAATCAAGCCACGGATATAGATTTTGTTGCCAAAAATTCTGTCGGCAGTATCCCTTGCACATTTGCGAAGATATTCAAAATCTTTTTCGTCGTAAGTTGTAATCAGCTGTAAAAGTTTGCTTTCACAGGCTGTGTGCATGGTATTCAGTTTTTGAATAATTTCAATATTTCTCATAATTTTTTCACATTAAAAGAGGACGGCATTTCTGCCGCCCCCAAACAGAGAATACAGCATTCTCCGTAAAATTCAAATAGTTTTCATCATTAAAAGCTTCTGCTTCCGCCGCCCGATGAACCGCCGCCACCGGAGGAGCTGCTTGATGAACCGCCCGAGCTGTCGGAATCACTCCGGATTCTCGTAACGGAAACATGCTTTGTCAGGAAGATATCCTTCTTGTCGGTAAGCATAGTCTTGCTGTTTTTCTTGAGGTCATAAGTTCCTGCTTTGCCGTTGTGCTTGTAACGATTTTTCACTACAATAACAACAATAACGGCAACAATAATTGAACCGCCTGCAATGACAATGCCGTAATGCTTTACGACATAGAGGAATTTGTTATCCTCTTTTTCCTGCAAATCAATATTTTCGTTTGACTCGTCATCGTCAATACCCTCGTCATAGTAGTGGTCAACATAATAGAGAAATTGTTCGGCAGCACTGTAATAGTTGCCTTGCTTCATATCACGCTGAACATCATCAAGAAGAGTATTAACACGGCCATCGCCGAAATAATACATTGCATCGCCTTTTGTTCTGAAGTCGATTGCTCTGCCTTTCATATCAATCGTGAGTATAACGCCCGCCGTAGTTTTGCCGTATTTGTCGGCATAATAACTGATATTGTCCTCGGTTTTGCCCTCGTTGTTAGTATAGATAACCGCAACCCAGCCGGTTTTTTGAGCAAAAGCGTCAAGTTCCGCCTGAAGCTGTGTTTCTTCCTCCGAGGTAAACAGTTCGGCATCATCACGGAGTTCTGTTTGTCCCGCCGCAAAAACAAAGAGCGGAGTGCAAAAAACCATAATCATAGCCGCAAGTATTGCGGAAAGTCTTTTTGTCACATTCATCATAAGAACAACAGACCTCCCAACAAGCCGAGTGCCATAAGCACAACGGCAATAATTGCACCGAAAGCAAGGAGCTTTCCTGCGGAGGTAGGAAGCTCACCGTAGGTTTTGCCCGTCTGACCGTTAACTGCAAACGGCAGAATTTTACCCCTGTATTTATAGGTTACAACCCAAACGGGCAAGAGGGTATAGTTCCAATTTTCAAGGTCGATTTTATCGTTGTAGTTCTGAATCTGAACGGCACTGTATCCGCTTGCCGTGTCTTTCATAAGCTGTTGACAGTATCCGTTGATTCTTGTTTGAACTGCCTGTGCAACCTCATTTTGCTCAATGTCACGCTTTTCTGCCTGAAAACCCGAAAGATAGGACATTGCAAACGGGTGAGCCTCGCCCAAATCGTAAGGGTGTACGCATTGGAGCATATCTCTGTCCTGACCTTTTAACGCTCTTTCAAAAACATTATTTACAATCAGATTGCCTGCTCTGTGGAGCTCAAAAACCTTTGTTTCCGTGTAACGGTCATCTCCGACAGTCCACGAACGAACCTTTTCGCCCTTTGCAACCATCTGTGCGCTACGCTGTTCGTCAACATACCAATACGGAAAATACACACCCGTGAGTTTGTCAAAATGCTTTTCGCTGACAAAATTCTTCGGCAAAAACCATTTCCTTTTGCACATTTCAAGAAACTTGTCAATTGCCTTCTGCTTTGAAAGCTTGAACGGAATCACACGGTCGGGTTTAAATTCACCCGAAAGTCTGCCGCCGAGAACAACAGGATTCTGACAATAGAAGCAGGTTGTTGCCGCAGTTGACGCTGTTGTAACAACCTGAGCACCGCAGCTTGGGCAGTTGTAGATAACAGCCTCTTCTTCAGTTTTGTTTTCTGCCTGTGCGCTGTCATTGCTCTGCGCCTGCTTGGCGGCATTCTCTTTAGCCTTTTCCTGTTCCTTTTTCTCCTGCTTTTCTGCGCTGTTCTCCTTTTGCTCCTTCTTGGCAAAAAAATCCTGAACATACTTTTCCGTAAAATCGGACATACAGTATTCACAACTGAACATCTGCTTATCGGGATTGAATTTCAGCGGAGCGGCGCAGTTCGGACAGGTGTAGTTTACAGTTGCCATAACTTACCCCTTATAATTAAATTCTGAAACATCCCCCTCCGTTTGAGAAGAGGGATTGTTTGTACTTAAAATTCAGATTATTCTGTCTTTGTACCGCACTCGGGACAGAACTTTGCATTTGCAGAAAGCTCATATCCGCAGTTTGTGCAGAAACGCTTTTTGGGAGCTTCGGGCTTCTTTGAACCGCACTCCGAGCAGAACTTGCCTGTGTTTACCGCACCGCATGAGCAAGTCCATGAGCCTGCGGCTGCACCGCCTGCCTGCGGAGCGGGAGTCTGCTGCGGCTGAGCCTGTTGCTGTGGCTGAGTCGGCTGCTGCTGACGGTACTGCGGATTCTGCTGATAACCGCCCATGATATTTCCGCCGGCATTCATACCTATGCCCATGCCCATAAAGCCTGCCATTGCACCGTTTGCATTTGAGCCGGCATCTTTAAGGCCTTCTGAAATATTGGCTGCAACATAGCCCTGCTGAACTGCTGCGTCCGAGAGCATTGCGCCCTTGTTGCGCATATTGATGAGCTCCTGACTGTCCTCTGTGTAGGAAACATCCATACCAACAGCAAAGACCTCCATACCGCGAGCCTGTGTCCATTCCTCATCAAGCGTCTGTGCCATATACTGACCGATAAGACGCTGTTTTGACTTGATAAAGCTGATTCTCTCACCGTCGGCGGAATACTGGTTGATTGCAGAACCGAGAGCGCCTACAAATTCCTCGTTATACTGTGCTCTTACATCTGCGAAATCAACAGACTTGTTTTCCGTAACAGCCTCTCTCGGAATAACCTCCTGATAGAACTTGAACGGCTCAACAACCTTGATTGAATATGTACCGTGAGCACGGAGCATAAGCTCTGAATTGTAAAAATTGTCAAAGTAGTTTACGGGAGTTGATGTTCCGAAAGGAATACCCTTGATTTCCTGAAGATTTATATAGAAAACTCTCTGAGCCTGTGAGGGGATTCCGCCGTACTTAATACGGTTAAAGGTTTCCTTGATTGAATCACCGAACTGACCGCAGAAAAGTGACGGCATTGAGCTGTTATTTACCTTAAAATAACCCGGCTCTGCAGTAAAGTCAACAATCTTACCGCCGTCAATAAGAATCATCATCTGGTTATCGTAAACATGAATTACAGAACCGTTTGATACGATGTTTTCAGAACCCTTTTTGTTCTGACTTTTGCCGTTCTGTGAAACAAGCTGACCGGGACAGATGAGGGTGTTGTCGCCCATAGGGGACGGTTCAATGACCTCAAGCCATGAATCTGCGAGTCCGCCTCCGACTGCATTTATCGCTGCTTTAATAATACCCATAATTTAACTCCTTAATTTTTGTAGCTTATAGCTGATTTTTCAGATATTGCTGTTGTACTAATAATAATATGTTTGAAGAAAAATTTCAATACTATTATTAAAAAACAGGCTGAATGGCATATGTTTTTTTATTGTTCCAATGTTTTGCCATCATAAATAATGCAAAAAGACGGTCGGGAAGAGGGCGTTTGGCTCTGACAACCCGACCGTCAAACTTTCAGAATTTTCTCTGTTGAAGTGTCTGTTCGTTTACGGAATTAAACTTCCACGAACGAATGTTAATTTCTTTTATTGCCGTTCCGCAGAACTGACAAAATTTTTCTCCCAGCGTTTTTACGGGAGCGCCGCAGTTGGGGCAATTCACTCCGAGAGCGGTTGCTCTGTTATGAAGCCGATCAGCGTCCTGAACATACATCAGCCCAACCTCATAGATTGTCTGCATTCTGTTCTCTCTGCTGCCAAAGGTCACCTCATTGTTCATATCGGTAACATACGAAAAGTAACCGACAGATGCCTCAAAAAGTATCGTTACCGTTGCGCCGTTTTTTATATAACGGGCAATCTGAACATCGTAAATATTGACATCCTCATAGTGCTGTGTATTCGCAACAGATGAAAGCTGGTCGATAATTCCCTGAACATAGTTTGTAAAATTCGGAGTGACCTCCTCCGCAATAACACCGAGCCTTTTTGACTCAACCGCCGAAAAGTAGTTTCGCAAAAGTGAACGGGTTTTGTTCATATACTGCTCAACATCAAGCTCGGGAAAATCCTTTTTTATCATTGGCATATAAACCGAGGTCATTCCGTGAAGCGAACGGGGAGTTTCTCGCATTTGCTCCTGATCCTCTTTCACGCCCTGAATGCCCTCTATAAGGGAGCTTGTGCCGAACAATGTCCTTGAAAGATGTCTTATCTTACTGACAATTACCGTAACTATAATTGCTATTGCAAGTACAACTATCGACACAGAAATGATTATTGCAATTGTATCCGGACCCATATAATTGTACCCTTAATCAGTCTTCTTTGTTGACAACCTTGATTCCGAGAACCTCAAGGCTTTCGTCATCAACTTCTGCCGGACACGCAGACATAAGCTCGCTTGCATTCTGAACCTTCGGGAATGCTGTTACATCACGGAGGCTGTCAGCCTTGCACATAAGCATTGTAACACGGTCAAGACCGATACCCATACCACCGTGCGGCGGTGCGCCGTATTTGTAGGCTTCAACAAGGAATCCAAACTTTGCTTCGATTTCTTCATCGGTGAGCTTCAAAGCCTTGAACATCTTCTGCTGGAGCTCGTAGTCTGTGATACGCATTGAACCGCTTGAAAGCTCAACACCGTTGAGTGTGAGGTCATAAGCCTTTGCAATAACCTTTGACGGATCTGTGTCAAGGTACTGCAGGCACTCCTCCTTAGGCATTGTGAACGGATGGTGCATTGCAAGCCATTCGCCGCTTTCCTCATCATATTCAAAGAACGGGAAGTCAACAATCCAGAGAAACTTGAATACATCGGGGATAATGTCAAGACGCTTTGCAACAACAAGACGGAGTGCGCCGAGTGTTGAAAGAACCGTGCTGTTCTTGTCGGCAACGATGAGGATAACATCGCCCTTTTCAGCGCCGAGTCTTTCGTAAATTGCCGAAAGCTCTTCTTCACTCATAAACTTCTTGAATGATGCGTTAGGCTCGTCAACCCATCTTACATAGGCAAGTCCCTTTGCGCCGATTCCCTTTGCATATTCTGTGAGCTTGTCAATTTCTTTTCTTGTGTAAACCGACGACGCATTCTTGGCAACAATTGCTCTTACAGAACCGCCGTTCTCAATTGCGCTTGTAAATACGCTGAAACCGCAGTCCTCAACAAGATCCGAAATGTCCTGAATCTTCATGTCAAAACGGATATCGGGCTTGTCCGAACCGTAGCTTTCCATAGCCTCTTTGTAGGTCATTCTCTGGAAATGCTCCTCAAGGTCAATGTTTAAAACCTCTTTAAAAAGCTTTTTGAAAAAGCCCTCGTTGATTTCGAGAATTTCATCAACATCGACAAATGAAAGCTCCATATCAATCTGTGTGAATTCAGGCTGACGGTCTGCACGAAGATCCTCGTCACGGAAGCATCTTGCAAGCTGAATGTAACGGTCAAAGCCCGAAAGCATAAGGAGCTGTTTGTAAATCTGCGGTGACTGAGGAAGAGCATAAAACTTGCCGTTGTGGATTCTTGACGGAACAAGGTAATCTCTTGCGCCCTCGGGAGTTGACTTGATCATCATAGGAGTTTCAATTTCAACAAAGCCGTTGTCGTGGAAATAATCTCTTGCAACCTTTGCAATCTTACTTCTCATCATAAGATTATTGAGAAGAGGACGGCGGCGAAGGTCAAGATAACGATATTTAAGTCTTAACTCCTCGTTTGTGTTTGTATCGTCAACAATTTCAAAAGGCGGTGTCTGTGCCTTTGAAAGCACACGCATATCGCTTACAACAACCTCGATATCGCCTGTGGGAATTTCGCTGTTTTTTGAACTTCTTTCGCAAACAACACCCTTTGCGGCAAGGACAAATTCACTTCTGCATGAAAATGCCTTATCAAAAATTTCTTTGTCTGTTTTGTCATTGAATGCAAGCTGAACAATGCCTGTGCGGTCACGCAAGTCAATGAAAATGAGCTGACCGAGGTCACGGCAACGCTGTACCCAACCGCAGACAGTTACCTCTCTGCCGACATCACCGATACGCAAATCTCCGCAATAATCGGTACGCTTCATTCCTGTCATAAATTCTGCCATTGTATATGCTCCTTTATATGAATCGGTCGGCATTTTTAAGGTGCCTGACCGACCGAAAATTTTCTTTTATTACTTATTTTTCTGTTCGTCGGAAAGCTGAATTTCGATGAACTTCTCCATAAAATGCCCGTCAAGAGTAACCTCGGCTGTTTCGCCTGTTTCCATATTCTTGACCTTGGCTGTGTTCTGCTCGATTTCGTTGTCGCCCAAAACGATTGAATATCTTGCGTCAATCTTGTCGGCATACTTCATCTGAGCACGAAGTCCTCTGCCGATAACATCGGTTTCGGCAATCATTCCGCAGCTGCGAACCTGTTTGATAAGCTCAAAAGCCTTAACCTTTGCGGCATCGCCCATTGTTGCAATGTAGAGCATACACTCGTCATTGTCGGGAATCTCAATGCCCTGCTTATCCATTACCATGAGAAGTCTTTCCATACCCATTGCGAAACCGAGGGAGGGAAGGTGCTTACCGCCGAGCTCCTCGATAAGTCCATCATAACGACCGCCGCCGCAAACAGTACCCTGAGCACCGATACAATCGGTTACAAACTCAAATACCGTCTTTGTATAGTAATCAAGACCTCTTACAATTGTGGGGTCAACCGTGTATTCAATACCTGCGGCATCAAGATATTTTTGAACTGCGTCAAAGTGATTTCTGCACTCGTCACAAAGATAGTCTGTAATCTTAGGTGCGTCCTTTGCAATCTCGGAACAGATAGGACTTTTGCAGTCAAGAATTCTCATCGGGTTTTTGTCAAGACGGGAAAGACAGGTGTCGCACAGCTTGTCCTTGTAACCCTCAAAATATGATTTCAAAGCCTTGTGATATTCCGCACGGCAGGTTGGACAGCCGATAGAATTAATCTGAAGATGAACGCTGTCAATCTGAAGTCTGTTGATTACGGAGCTTACAAGGCTGATAAGTTCTGCATCGGCAACAGGATCCTGTGTGCCGTACTCCTCAATACCGAACTGGTGGAACTCACGAAGTCTGCCTGCCTGTGGCTTTTCATATCGGTAACATGAAACAAAGTAGCTTGCCTTAATCGGAAGTCCTTCGTTTTCAAGAGCGTGTTCAAGAACGGCTCTTGCCGCACCGGCTGTACCCTCGGGGCGAAGTGTTACGCTTTCACCGCCCTTTGTGTCGAATGTGTACATTTCTTTCTGGACAACATCGGTTGTCTGACCAACGCCACGGGCAAAAAGCTCTGTGTGTTCAAACACGGGAGTTCTGATTTCTCTGAAGCCGTAGGAGCGAGCCTCCTCACGCATAATCTTTTCAACAAACTGCCATTTGTAGCTTTCCTTCGGAAGAACATCTTCCGTACCCTTGATTTTCTTGGTTATAAGTGCCATTTTTCCCTCCGAAAATTACAATCTTTTATAGAAAAGGGAAACGAAAAAATTTCCCTAAAAAACACAACAATCGGGCAGTATTACACCACCCGATATGTAAAGCGAAAATAATTAAATTATTTGAGAATATTTCTCCAGTCAAGGTCGCCTCTTTCAAGACCGTGGATAAGCACCTCGGCAGTTGCAATGTTTGTTGCAACCGGAATGTTGTGCATATCGCAAAGACGGAGCATATTCATATCGTTAGGCTCGTTCGGCTTTGGATTGAGCGGATCTCTGAAAAAGAGAAGCATATCAATTTCATTGCACGCAATTCTTGCCGCAATCTGCTGACTTCCGCCCTGAGAGCCTGCAAGGAATTTCTGAATTGTAAGACCTGTTGCCTCTGACACCATTTTGCCTGTTGTGCCGGTGGCGCAAAGGTTGTTGCGGCTGAGAACACCGCAGTAAGCAATGCAGAACTGCACCATCAGTTCCTTTTTTTCATCATGAGCTATAAGGGCTATATTCATATATATTTCCTCCAGACATTTATTTCATATCAAATTAATTTCAAAACTTTAACTCAAAACACCCCGCACAAACTACCCTTTGAACGCAAGGGGAATATGTTTTCCCTCAAGCCTCTGTGCAAGACAGTCAAAAACGGACGCCGCCGCACTCCAGTTAAGTCCGGCAACACCTCGCTGAACAATCACCGAAATACGGATGTCAAACGGCACAAGCGCAATAAGCTGTGTCTGTGTTGCGTCAATAACGCTGTCGAGGTCTTCATAAAAACCGAGCTGTGTAAAAAGCTTTCGGTCAAAGCGGTTGATAACAAGTCGAATATTTGTTTTTCCCATTGACTCAAGCTTTCTTCTCACCTTAACCGCACCACGCACGCCCGTCGGCTCTGCATTGGTAACAATCAAGGCTCTGTCGGCAGGAGCCGCCGCAGTTTCAAAGCCCGAACCGATTCCGGCAGGGGAGTCGATAAGGACAAAATCAAAGCTGTCCTTTACTGAGTTGACAAGTTGAGTAAACACCGAGGGACTGAGTTCGTTTTCGGTGTCAAAGGGAGCCGCCATAAGGTAGAGGTTCTCATTGTTTTTGCTTTTGTAAACAGCCTCACCGAATGTACAGTTGCCGCATACGGCATCCGACGCATCAAAAATTATGTCCTGCTCCATATCGAGCATAATGTCAAGACCACGCATTCCGCAGTCACAATCAATAAGCAAGACTCTTTTGCCCTGCTTTACAAGAGCAACGGAAAGACAAATGCAGACGGTTGATTTACCCGTTCCGCCCTTTCCCGACGCTACAACTATAACATTATCCATAATAAATTCTACCTCTGCTATATTCTATCACAAAATCCGTTAAAGAGCAAGAAACGAACATTATTTTTATCAGCCAAAATTTTTGTTGATATTTTAGTGATAGTTAATAAAATTATTCTTCATTTTTAACGGTTTGCACAATAATTTCATTGATTTTTAATGCTAAAAGCAAAAAATAAGTTTTTATGTTTGGTCGTTCAGCCATTATACGGTCGGGATTTTTGTTTTATCTTTTAACATATCGTATTCTCGACCATAATTTTCAATTTTCCATTTTCAATTTTCAATTAAAATATGCGTCCAGCAAATCCTTTGCAACCTGCATTGAATATCTGCCCTTTGCACCGTGTTCGATTACAACGGCAATTGCGACCTCGGGCTTTTCATACGGAGCATAGCAAATGAATGTTGTATGGTCTGAGCCCGAGTTTTCAGCCGTACCTGTTTTGGCGGCAACCTTAACTTTATAATCACCGAACATATAATTTGCCGTGCCGTTTTCGTTCTGAGTAACGCCGAGCATCGCCTTGCGAACAATATCAAGATTTTTCTTAGAAATTCCGCAATCACCGTAGCTTTCAACATCTGTCGATTTTACGGTTTTTGTCCGCTCATAATTTGTAACTTTATCAACAATGTGTGTTTTGAGCCTCTCACCGTTGTTGGCGATTGTCGCAACATAGGTTGCAAGCTGAACGGGAGTAAATGTGTTGTCGGACTGACCGATTGCGGCTGAAACCGTGTTGCCGACCTGCCAGCTTGTACTGTCTCTGCCTGCAAGAGTTCCCTTTGATTCTTCAATTTCAACACCCGTGTATTCGCCGAGTCCGAACTTCTGTGCATACAGATACATAGGTTCGATTCCGAGCCTTCTGCCCGTGTCGGCAAAAAAGTAGTTGCACGATTGTTCAATTGCGCCCGTAACATCAAGACTGCCGTGATAGTGCATACATCTTACCACATTGGCGGGGTAAAAATCATAGTCCTGTTTACAGTAAATTTTCGTTTTGTCGGTTATGATTTTCTCCTCAAGAGCCGCACCCGCAACACACGGCTTGAACACCGAACCGCAGGCGAATGTTCCGACTGTTGCACGGTTGTACATCGGAGAATTTTTGTTTTCGGAAAGTTTGACATAGTACGAGCCGTATTCGCTGTACCTGTTCAAATCGTATGTAGGATAGCTTGCCGCCGCAAGTACCGAAAAATCCTTGACCGACAACATTACAACTGCACCTGTTTCACAGTCCTCACCGTTATTTTTCTGTCCCGATTCCTTGCCTGCCTGTTTTGCCGCTTTGACATTTTCTTCAAGCGATTTTGCAGCGGTTTTCTGCAATTTTGAATCAATTGTAAGGTAGACCGTGTTACCCGGTTTTGCACTCTCGGTTTCAATGCTTTCAACAAGAGTTCCGTCGGCATTTCGCTGAATAACCCTTGTTCCGCCCTTGCCTTTGAGGTCATCTTCACAGGCAAGTTCAATTCCGAATTTGCCTATCTTATCATCATAGGAATAGCTCTTGCCCTGTTTTTTCAGCTCATTGTATTCATCTTCCGACAACGAACCGAGTGCGCCGAGGATGTGCGGTGCAAGGTCGGGATCCGAAGCACCTCGTGTGAGATAGGTCTGAATTTCAACACCGCTCACACCCTGAGTATTTTCACTGACGGCATTCACGGCACTTCGGCTGATATTTTCGGCAAAAACATACGGATTTGAATTTGAATAATTTTCAAGTTCCATATTGTAATGAATTGAAACGAGCGTTGTTTTTTGACTTAGACTTAACCTGTCGGAAATTTTGTAGCGTTTTAAAAGTGTGTCAAAGCAATCATCGGCACTTGTGTTCCTGTCCATATCAAGAAAATCCGATGACAGAAGTTTTTCTGCATCTTCTTCACGGCTTGTTTTATAAACGCAACTGCCGTCCGAGCCGACCGAAATCGGCAATGAATCTGTTCTTGCGTCTCCTGTTTTTGTGAGAATATCAGCAAGCTCAAGCAAAATTCCGTCAAGCCTGTCCTCCTCAATATAAAGCTTGTTGAGGACTATTTTATACTTTGTGGTGTTTACAACAAGACCTACACCGTTGCGGTCAACGATTTCGCCCCTTGTTGCGTCGGTTTTTTCGGTATATCCCGTTGATTTTGCGGCAAGACTCTTGTAGCTTTTTCCCTGTACAAGCTGCCAATCGGCAAGCCTGATTGCAAAGCCTGCAAAAATTGCGGCTGTTATTATTATACAGACTGTTGTTCTGCTCTTTTTACTTTTTTTGCCGTTTTTTCTGCTTTTGCCGAATCTCATACCGAACCTCCCTTTCACAAAGATTAAAGATTTTTATTTAAAAATGCCGTGAGAAAATACAGCGGAATTGTCACGGCGAATGTGTAAAGTATTCTTGAAATGTAGTGCCGTACAAACAACACGCAACCGCTGTCAAGCCCTGCAAACAAGACGAACAGCAGATAATAAATCAACATTACCGTCATCACCGCCGCAAATGAAAACACGATAACGGTAACAAATGACGGTACAAAATATTTGCTGAATACAAAGTTTTCCGCATAGCAGACAATCGTAAGTGCAAAGGCAAAATAGCCGATACTGCCGTCAAATGAAATATCCGTCAGCACACCGCACAATGCACCGAAAATTACCGACGGCAAAGTGTTTTCAAAAGAAGCAATGCAGAGTGCAAGTGAAATCAACATAAGCGGTCTGCCGCCGAAAATTTCGGGAATTATAAAACCCGAACCCTGAAAAACATACAGAATTATTAACAGCAGGGAATAACCGAAAAATCGAAAAAAAGTTCTTGAAGCTCTCATCATTTTTTAACCTCGCCCTTGCCGTCAAAATCGGTAATAATTGCGGCAGAGGTCACGGTGCGTATGTCCTCATACGGCTCAACAACAGCATAACGGGTTGTGTCATAAGAATTAAACTTCAGTTCTTTAACCTTGCCGATTATGAGATTTTTCGGATAAACTCCGCCTGTTCCCGAGGTTACAACAATGTCGCCTGCTTTGATTTTGTTGTTCTCAGCAATCTTTGTCAGACAGGTAAGATTATCGTCACAATATTCAGCGTTTCCGCTTATGATTCCGTTGTCGGAAGTCTTTTTGTCAATTGCAGACGCTTTGGTGTCGGGCGATAGAATTGTTCTTACCCGACAGGTTGTGAGTTCAACATCACTCACCCAGCCGATAAGACCGTTTTCCGTGATTACGGGATCATTTTTTTCCACATTGTCTGTTGAACCCTTGTCAAGAGTGAACGAGTAGAAATCATCGTTTGCATCCCTTCTCAGCACACCTGCCGGAAGAATGTTGTATGACGGATTTTCTTTTTTCAGCTCATAATATTTCCACAGCTTTGCATTTTCTTCCTTGGCGTCAAGGTAGTCAACAAGCTGTTCACGGAGTTCGGCATTTTCCTTTTTAAGCTGTTCGTTTTCTTTTTCAAGTTCTTCCTTTGACTTGTCGGAAGATGCCGCACCTGCGGTCAGCGTTGAAAGTCCTTTTGTAACCGTGTTTACCGCACCCGAAAAAATGTTACTGCCGTTATGAGAGAAAACACTCATCACAGTTAGTATGACGAGTGTAATTATCAAAATTTTTGAGTTTTTATTATGTAAAAATTTTCTCATATCTCATATTTATATTACAAATACGGTCGGGCGGTGTTTTTTCAATCTGCCCGACCTTACTTTGTCGATTTTTATTATCTGTCGTGCTTGTACTGAACACCGAGTGGTTTGCCGAGTCTTTTGCCTGCACCGTCAACAACACAGTCAAGCGGTCTTTCGGCAATGTGAACAGGCATACCCGTCTGTTGCATAACAAGCATATCAAGTCCCTTGAGTAACGCACCGCCGCCCGTGAGCATAATACCGTGGTCGATTATGTCGGCAGAAAGCTCAGGCGGAGTTTTTTCAAGAGTGGTTCTGATTGCCTCAATAATTGTTGCAAGCGGATCGGCAAGAGCCTCTCTGACCTCGGCTGAGGAAATTGTAATATCCTTGGGAAGTCCGTCAACAAGGTTTCTGCCCTTGACAACAAGGTTTTTTTCTTCCTCACCCGGATATGCGGAGCCGATTTTCATTTTAATGTCTTCGGCAGTTCTTTCACCGATGAGAAGATTATATTTTCTTTTGACATAGGTTGAAATCGCCTCGTCAAACTTATCTCCGGCAACTCTTACGGAACAGGCTGTAACAATGTCACCGAGAGAAATTACGGCAACCTCGCTTGTGCCTCCGCCGATGTCAACAACCATACTTCCGCACGGTTCGTCAACGGGCATACCTGCGCCGATTGCGGCAGCCATTGGTTCTTCGATAAGAACAACGGGAGGCTTTGCACCTGCCTGATATGCGGCGTCCTCAACAGCCTTTCTCTCAACCTCGGTAACACCCGAAGGCATACAGATTATAACTCTCGGCTTGCTGAAAATTCCGGGTTTTACCGCCTTTTTGATAAAGTGCTGAAGCATTTTTGCGGTTATTTTAAAATCGGCAATAACACCGTCCTTGAGCGGACGAACCGCAACTATGGAACCGGGAGTTCTGCCAATCATTTCTTTTGCCTGTGAGCCGACTGCAAGAACCTCGTCGGTACGCATATCAACTGCGACAACGCTCGGTTCACGCAAAATTATTCCCTTTCCTTTAAGACAAACAAGAGTGTTTGCAGTTCCAAGGTCAATTCCTATATCCTTTGAAAACGAAAACATCCCACAGCCTCCTTTTACGCTGTAATACCCAAATGTATTTTACTCAGGCAGTATATTTTTATCATATATCTTTTCACAAATAAGGGCAATGATAAATTGTCGAAAATCTTTTATTTTTTACCCGTTGAGCCAAAACCGCCCTCGCCACGCTCTGTGTTGCCAAGCTCCGTAACTTCTTCAACATCACACGGAACAACAGGAGCGATGACCATCTGACAGATTCTTTCAAACGGTTCAATCTCATAAGGCTTGTCCGAAACATTGCAAAGACCTGCGCAGATTTCTCCACGGTAGTCGCTGTCAACAACGCCCACACCGTTTGAAAGGCAGATGCCGTGCTTGATTCCCAGACCGCTTCTTGCATAGAGAAATGCGGCAACGCTGTTGTCGGGAAGTTCAATTGCTATACCTGTCGGAACAAGCACAAGCTGACCCGGATTGATTGTGATTTTTTCGTCAATGCAAGCATACAAATCCATACCCGCAGAACCGTTTGTGGCTCTTTTCGGGATTTTTGCATTGTCTTTTACCTTTTTTATTTTAACAGTCATAGTTTACCATCCTTCATTTCCTGCAAAAATTTGCAGGAATTATTCATTACTGTTTTTATTTTTCTCTAAAAAAATTATTTATTGCAAAAATGTAATTATAAATCTCTGTTAAACGGAAAAATAACCTTTTCCACAAAACAATAATGATTATTTTAACATTTTCAACAATCTAATTAACACCTCGGCGGTACAATCCATATGTTAATTTATCTTTCAACATCGGATAAAGGCTTGATTCGTTAAGACTTTCCACGGTTTCCACATAGTTTTCAACACTAAATCTTAAAATGTTGAAAGATGTTAAAAGTGTTAAATTTTGTTTATCAGGAACGAAAAGCAAGTCACAATTCAGAACCTCGGTACAGTTTCCGTCGCATTTCAGTAAAAATTGTTTACCGAGTCGGTCTTTCATTTTTGAATGATTTTTGCAAGTTTTGCAGTCTATACCTGCGCCCTTGACAGGGCAACTCCTGCAAAGCATAAGAGGAAGATAGCCGTAGCTGATAATTCCCCTCGGGATGTTGCCTCCGAGTGCGTTAATTCGCTTAAAATCGAGTTCAAAACTGAGTTCTGCGTCCTTGATTCCGTATTCCTCCGCCCACAAAAGGTCGAGAGTATTTACAAAATTCATTCCGAAACCCGAATGAAGTGTGAAACCGAGATTTTTGGCAATGTATAATGCTCCGAGATTGTTGCACAACACATCGGATATGCCGATTTCTTTCATCTCGGAAAGCTTTTTTGCAATCGTATCTTCCCGTCCGAACATTCCCCTCGGAATTTCAACACCGATACTAAAGCCCTCGTTTTTGAGCCTTACAAGCTCCCTTTTGTCGGCAAAAAGCGGAACAAAAACAAGCTCGCATTTTTTAAAAGCATCGGAAAGCTTTGTCTGCGGCACTCTTGCACGGGTGGATTTTTCCACAGGCGGTGTGAATTTAGGAAAAGTTATTTCGTAATCACGGTTGATTTTGTAGTTGTGAACAACACTTCTCGCCGTGTCGAGTTCGTCAAGAACATCTCTGCGCAAGGAATTGATAATTGAAAGCGGAATAGAAATGTCATCATCAATATTTATGTTCACATTGGTGGGATTATATGCCGTTGAGCCTGTTTTTTCAAGCTGTTTTCTGCACTTTTCCGCATCAATCGGTCTGTTGATTGCTTTGTCGGTTACGGTATCTGCAATCTTTCTGACGGTGTGAACTCCGTCAGAGGCGACTAAAACGGGATTTTCGCCGAGTTTTGCCGTAAAATCAAAGGTTATTTCGACATTTCCGATTTCGTCCTTGTAGGAAGAACGGATTGCCGAAAACAGCTTTTCATCGGCAGAAACAACATCCGATTTTGTTCTTGTGCCGAACATATGACTTCCTGTTTTGCCGATGTAATAAGCGTCTGTAAAGCCTGTTCGTGAAAAAACCCCTCTAAGCATCTTCTGGGTTTTGTCGCTGATAAAGCCGAAATCACGCTGTTCAACACACGCTCTTACTGCGGCTGAAACATACTCGGGGCGTTTCATTCTGCCCTCAATTTTAGCCGAGGCAACTCCCATATTTTGAAGCTCGCCGAGGTAATTTACAATACTGTTGTCTTTAAGACTTAAAGCGTGACCGCCCTTTTGATTGTTTACGGAAAACGGCAGTCGGCACGGCTGGGCACAGGAACCACGGTTTCCGCTCCTTGCGCCTATCATTGCGCTGAGGTAGCATTGTCCCGAAACGCACATACACAATGCACCGTGAACAAAAACTTCGAGTTCAACCGGAATTTCACAGCATTTTTCAATTTCTTTTTTGCTCATTTCACGGGCAAGAACAACACGCTTGAAGCCCATTTCATAAAGTGCCTTTACACCTGATGCAGTGTGAATACTCATCTGGGTTGACGCATGAAGTGCAAGGTCGGGAACAAGCCTGTGTGCAAGCCTTGCTACACCCATATTCTGAACAATGAGTGCGTCAACATCAGCCTCTGCGGCTGAAATTATGGCTTTTTTCAGCTTTTCAAGCTCATCGTCGAACACAATCGTATTGATTGTGACATACACCTTTACACCGTGAATGTGACAGTATGCCGTTGCTTTCTTTAGTTCTTCGTCATCAAAATTTTTGGCTGAGGAACGGGCGGAAAATGCCTTTTCGCCAAGATACACTGCGTCTGCTCCGCTCCTTACGGCGGCAATTACGCTGTCAAAGCTTCCTGCCGGAGCAAGTATTTCTATCTTTTTCATTTCTTATCTTCATCAAACAGAGAGAACTGCGTCATTGGAACATAACCGAGAAGTTTTTCGTTACGCAATTCCTGTTCTGTTTTTTTAGCCTCGTTTGACAGAACATTCACGGGTACATCACCTGACTGCTCTGTCATGTTATTTTTTGCATCTGAAGTTTTTTTTACCTTTGAAACCGGATTTTTTTCAGGCTCTGATTTTTCCGACTCGGCTTTTTCTTTGCCTTTCTCAACACTTTTGAGCTTTTCTTTAAGCTGTGAAACCTCGTGTCCGAGAACAGCAAGTCTTTTTTCAAGCTCTTTATTATTATTTATAAGTCGAGTGTTATCGTTCATTGCCTCCGTAAGCTTTTCTCTGTATTCCTTGCAAAGCTTGTTTAAATCATTTGTCTGCTGAATAATTTTATCGGCTTTTTCAACATAGTCTTTGTTCTTTTTAAGAGCCTTGTTGCGGTCATCGCAGAAGTTAAGTGCCGCAAGAACCGCACAATCACGGGTATCAAGCTGCTTTGTGCTTTGGGCGGCTTTCCTTATGTGAGAAAGCACCTCGTTTGCTACCTTTTGAACATACTTTTCATCATCTGTTGTGATAAGTGAATAACTTCTTCCCTCAATCTGAACGCTTACTCTCTTTTTCTCCATAGGAAATGCATCTCCCTTTTATAGCTTTTTCGTCCTAATCTGACTTCTTTGCATACATAATCATTTTACATTATAATATAAAATCGGAAATAATAAAAGAGCAAAGAGAATATTGTTTAAATATTTTTTCATTCGTAGCAAATTTAGCGATTTTGTGCTGCTTACGATTTATATCGGTTGAAATATTTATTCTCTTATGATAAAATAATCTTTGCGTCATTTTGGCGGATTTGTCTTATTTTCCGAATAACAGGGCATAACCGCCAAAACAAAATTGACATTTCGGAATATATTATTATGGGAAGTGATTATATGCCCGTACCGTTTGATTCACGAAAAATTTACTATCGTTCGCCGTTTGGTGCGGTTGAACAGGGTACCAAGATTCATTTCAGGATTCTTTTGCCTAAGGCGGAGCATACACAAAAAGCACACTTATGTGTAAAGTACGATTATGACTGCAACTGGGAATTTACCGAGCTTATCTGGTGCGGTAAATTTGACGAGGATACCGAAATTTGGGAGTGCGATTTTACCCCGAAAAAAATCGGACTTTATTGGTATAACTTTAAGCTGACTACCATTGATAAAACAAGGTATGTTGTTCCGTCCGATCCGTATAAGGTCAGCACAATTGAAGACTATATGGGCAGAAGCTGGCAGATTACCTGCTACAAAAAAGGATTTAAAACTCCCGGCTGGCTTGTCGGCGGAATTATGTATCAGATTTTTCCCGACCGTTTTTATTTCAGCGGTGAAGAAAAGAATATAAAGCGTACCGACTGCAAGCGCAACAAGGATTGGTATGCTCTCCCCGAATGGAAGCCCGATGAAAACGGAATGATTAAGAACAATGATTTCTTTATGGGCGACCTCAAGGGAATTACAATGAAGCTTGATTACCTTGAAAGCCTCGGTGTAAGCTGTATTTACCTTAATCCTATCAGCGAGGCATACTCAAACCACCGCTATGATACGGGCGACTACTCAAAGGTTGATCCGATTCTCGGAACGGAGGAAGATTTTAAGCACCTTTGCGCAGAGGCTAAAAAGAGAGGAATACACATCATAAATGACGGTGTGTTCTCTCATACGGGAAGTGACAGCGTTTACTTCAACCGTTCGGGCAGATACGGCAAGGGCGGTGCGTATAATGACAAAAACTCACCGTATTTCAGTTGGTACAAATTCAACGAATGGCCGAACAATTACCAAAGCTGGTGGGGCTTTGATACTCTGCCCGAGGTTATTGAGGAAACACCGTCATTCAACGAATATATCAACGGCAAAGACGGCATTGTCAAAAAATGGATGAAATGCGGCAACTCGGGTTGGCGGCTTGATGTTGCAGATGAGCTTCCCGATGTGTTCATTGAAAATCTGCGCAAAGCCGTTAAGGACGAAAATCCGAATGCCTTTCTCGTTGGTGAAGTGTGGGAGGACGCAAGCAACAAGGAAAGCTACGGAGCAAGAAGAAAGTTCTTGCTCGGCGAACAGTTTGACTCCGTTATGAACTATGTGTTCAGGGATGCAATTCTCAACTTCTGCAAAGGTCAGCACGGCAAATACACAATGGATCTGATTATGAGCGTAATCGAAAATTATCCCCGTCCTGTTCTCAGAGTGCTTATGAATTCACTTTCGACTCACGATACCGAAAGAGCAATCACAGTTATGGCAGGCGAACCGCTTGACGGCAAGGACAGGGAATGGCAGGCTGACACTAAGCTTGATGACGAGCATAAAAAACTCGGTGTAAAGCTGCTCAAGGTTGCAAGCGCAATGCAGTTTACTCTCCCTGGATTTCCGTGTATTTATTACGGTGACGAGGCAGGAATGGAGGGATATCGTGATCCGTTCAACCGTTGCTGTTATCCGTGGGGCAAAGAAAATAAGGAACTCATTGAATGGCACAAAAAACTTGCCGATGTTAGAAAAAGCTGTTCGGCATTGTGGGACGGCGATTTTATAAATGTTCTTTCGGAGGAAAGAAGAATTTCATACATCCGCCACGACAAAGATTCCGCTATTTTCTGCACATTCAATCTCTATGATTATGAAGTCGAGGCAAAAATGCCGCCCGGATATGCAGACGGCAAACCTGTTTTCGGTTCAAAGCTTGAGAACGGTATACTCACAATTCCGCCCATGTCCGCAGAATTTGTAGTTCTTGAACTCGGTAAATGATGTATATAGTATAAAACAGAATAAAATATAATTACAAGCGACAGAAATTAAACTGTCGCTTGTTTTGTTGCGGTATTTATATGTTTTACCGACTTACTCATCTTCCGTTATCGGCGGAATAAAGCATTCTATTGCACTGCGAAGCTTGGGATGACGAATGACAAAATGGATTGCAGGCGTTTTTCCTTTGGATACCATCACCCATTGTCCCTCGTGAATTATAATTTTCAGATTATGAAATGCGTGCGCCGTACTGCACTTTAATGTGTAATTCGGGTTCTGCTCCGCAAAAGCCATTGATTCTTTCAAATGGGCAGTATATTCCTCTTCATTATACGGAATATCCTCTTCACAAAATATACCTGAAAGTTCCAGCATGGGAGGACTTTTCGTAAAATTTTCCTGTACAAAATCAGGTATCTCATCTTCAATTCTTTCATTTTCAAGAATTATTTTCATTCGCTGTCTTTGTGTTTTTGCGTACTCTTTTATCTTTTCTTTTAGCTCTGCATTAATATTGTTCCGTGTAAGAATACGGTTGAGAAGTTCATCGCTTATTGTGTACAACGGCAGAGAGGACAGAATACTGCGGCGTTTGCCTGCTGTTTTTGTATCGGCAAGAAGAAAGGCATTCAACTCATTTTTTCGTTCACTGCGGTAAATTTCCATTAAAGGATGGGCATTTTTCAGCATCTCCTCGGCTCTTTTTCGGTAATACTCCACCTCACGCTTTACCTTTGTCAGATAGTATTTGCCGTCAGAATGGTATCCGGCAACAGCTTCGCCCGAAAGTGCGGCGATTCCCGACACCTTTAAAAAATGCAGAAAGACATCATTCGGAGCATTCTTGAAATAGTAGGGAGAAATCTGCCCTGTCATATACATCGGTATCCAGCTTTCAAGGCCAAGCATCATCTCATCAAAAGAACGGTCAAGATTATGTATTTGATGAAGATGCAGTCCTTTTTTTAGCATCATCGCCATACCGAACATCCATTTTTTTGGGAACTCCGGATCCTTTGCCATTTCTTTCATCGGCATATCGCTGTACATTATCACAGGGGCTGATGATTTTGAAAGCACGGTTGATTTCAAAAAATCAAGCTCGCTCTCCATCATTTCTTTTATACCGAAATATGTCTTGGAGGACGGAATCTGAAACGGTACAGACGGAACTTTCAGCTCATCAAACCTGATAACCTTGATATATTCGTTCAAATCGAAGTCATCCAGCTTGCTTAAAAATTTTGAAACGCTGTTGTCTTCGGCTTTTTGCACGGGCTGTTTCAAAAGCCAGCTTTTTATTTTTGCGTATCGAACCGACAAATCATAAATTTCATCAATATCACAGCCAATCAATTCTGCAACGGCACCGATTTCGGACTGCGTCTGCATTGTTCTTGTAACAAAGGAAGCAACCGCAGATGCAAACCGCTCGGCATCTCCGGGCTTTCTTGAGCCGTTACGAATGCGAAAAACGGCAGACGCATCATAATTTGTGTACTGACACAACTGCGTCAGATTGACATTGAGTGCAGAGAGGAGTGTGTTGAAATTTTTTCGCAGTAATTCCTTGTCTGTAGATACAAAATCATCGCAGCTTACAAACGCTTTTTTCACAGCGTCAGCGGTGATTTGTAACTTTCCTTTTTGTGCGGAAATCTGTGCCAGCGCACAGCATAAATCCTCAAAAGACTTTGTTCCAAGCTCGGGTACTCGTTCGCCGTTTCTGTATCGGCTGAGAGATGCCGCGGAAATGCCGGATAAATTACAGATATCTTTTCCCGTACAGGACAACTGCTCGATATAATCGTTTAATTTTTCAGAAAATTTCATAGATATCACTCCAAACGAGTTTGTTTTTAACAATGTTATAAGAGTATATTACAGAATAATTCCAAAATAGTCAATTGACTTTTTTGGAATTATGGTAAAATTGTGCGTAAAATATGCTAAAATAATGGTGAAATCTTTGACAGGTATACGGGGTTGTGTTCATCACAGCCAACCTGCCAATATGGCGGTAACGGACGGTAATAATACCAAACGGATACAGCCAAAAACATTTTATGCGGCATTAGCCGTTGAAAGGAGAAGATGAATATGAAAAAAACAAAACCAAAAAAACTGTTGACTGTTCTGCTGACCTTGTACTTGGCACTATCCATCGTGCCGATTACAGCATATGCCGGTGTAACAGATGTGATCGGAGACAATACCACTAACCACTATAGCCATTTCTATCACACAAAGGTTGAAACAACTGCGCAGGTTACCATTAAAGATGCAGACGGCAATGTGATAGAAACAACAGAAGTGACCAAATCTGGGGATTTCGTTGAAGGCAATGTTAACAGTGATGCGGTGCAGGCAGAAATCAAAAGAATTGATGATGAAATCATTGCACAATTTTCTTCACGAGGAAATATTACCACTGAAAACCGTAATAGCACATTTATGTTTGATCATTTTGAGAGTAGTAATATTGGGGATAATATACTCGTCGGCGATCAGGATGCTCTCGAAAACGCAGCTTCCGGAAGTGTGAATAAGAATCTTGTTGTTCATGAATATCAAGTGTATCAGACAACCTATGACCTGATTGTGCAATCTATTGATGGAGGTTCTCAGGACGAAGCGACTATAAATAATGTCTGCATTGAGAATGTAAAATTCGCTTATCGTTCGGGTGACGCTCCGCAGGCAACCGCCGAGGTATTGGTGGATCCTTCATTAGAAGAATATGAGATTGCCTATGAATGCTGGGAGAAAATGGAGAACGGAGAGCCGGTTGCGTTCTGGTATTCCGATGAAAGCAAATATACTCCTTCCATGAAAAAGATTACTCAGTTTGAAGAGGGTAAAACCTATATGTACTCCATCGAGTTGAGAGAGAAAAACGGATATACCTTTGCGGATAATTGCTCCGTTACGATAAACGGGAACCCGATATCGGTAACCGCCAATGCAGTTAAAACCGTGGATGGCTTGTTTATTATGAATGTTGAAACAATTCGCCCGGAAGCAACCAAGGAGATCTCCGTGATTGAAATCAATAACGCAACCTTGACCTTTAAGGACGGCGATAAACCTGTCTTTACCGGAACGGTGCCTGAAAACGATCAGTATGCATTCCGTTGCGAGTGGTGGAGCTTAGACGAGAATACCGGCATAGTTTCCACAGAGCCAGAGTGGGGCGGCGACATTTATAAAAACAAGATCACCGCTTTTGAGGCAGGAAAGACCTATCACTACGGTGTATATGTTACTGCCTATACTGCCGACATCTCTCCCGATGCCAAACTAAAGATTAACGGTCGGGAAGTGAAGTACACTCGCATAGGCGATGAAAGTGACACCCAGAGTTTTTGGGTTGAAACCGACCTTACTATGACTCCTGCCGCAGACGAACATACACACAAGTACGGCACGGAGTGGAAATATGACAGCACAAATCATTGGCACGAATGTGAAGACGGCGAAAAGGCTGACATAACCGCTCACAACTTTAAATGGATTATTGATAAGGAAGCCACGGCTACCGAAAAAGGCTCAAAGCATGAGGAATGCACCGTCTGCGGTTACAAAAAGACTGCCGTTGACATTCCTGCAATCGGTTTTGGAAGCAGTTCGGATGACGAAGCAAATAAGCCGACAAACACCGTTTCTTCCGAAAGCAGTTCTGCTGACCAAACAAACAAACCGATAAATACAGCCTCACCGAAAACAGGCAATACCGATATTATGATTTTGTGGATTGTCCTGCTGGTTACCGGCGGTGGCGTGTTTATTACCGCAACGGCTGTTGACAAAAAGAAAAAGTAAAACAAATAACAGAAGAGATTAAACTATAAGGCGGCTATCGAAAACGATAGTCGCCTTGTCTTTTTGCAAAATTCATTTTTAATTTGCGTTTGATGTTACCTGAGTTGCGTTTGCCACATAGCTTTCATACTCGTCAATGCCCCAGTTTTCTTTTACTTCATCAGAGATAGGAAAGGTGCGAAACAGCATTGTACTGCGTTCACTGTCTGCCTTATCCTCATTGGTGCTGAGAGCATAGACATTGCCGTTGTACCACAGCTCATTTGTATTTTCAAAGGTTGTAAGATAGAAAATATCCTGAATTGTATCGACCTTATTAATGCCCATTCCGCTTACTGCGGCAGCCATTACGGCACTTTTCATCAGGATTGTATCGCTGTTATTTTTCTCGTTTTCAATCGAAACAAAGTTGCTCATTGTTGTTCCGAGACCGATATTCATAATATAATTTGTCTTTGTTTCAACAGAGGCTGTGAAGCTGATTTTATCGGCATCGTAGTAATAATACTGATACTCCGTTCCGTTTGCATCATTCTGAGGACTGCCGAGCATTTTCCAACCCTTTGGATTAATCATATCAAGATTACCCGCCTCTTTGAGCATTTCGTTGTAATTATATGTAAATTCTTCAAGAGTGATTGCGTAGCACATTCCGTTTACATTTTCACTTTCTTTGCGAATGTTCGGATTTTCTGTTACCTTTGCCTCATCAAGAGTAGAAAATTTATCGGGCGCATCTACTACACCCGAAACATCGGCATTCTTCTTGTCAGAACAGCCGAAAAGTGAAAGCATAAGGATTGCCGCTACAATCAGAACTAAAGATTTTTTCATCAAATCACCATATTTTCGTATGTGTCAAAAACTCCACTTAAAAAAGTGGAGTTTTCTTATTTTTATCAATTATTCTTCCGTATTTTCTTCGGTTGAGTCAGAAGTTTCACCCTCGTTATTTTCGGAAACTTCTTCTGTAGCCACTTCTGACGGTTCGCCGTTTTCTGCGTTATCTTCGCTCTTGGCTGATTCATCATCTTCACCGTCAATGTGGGGAACACGAGCGATTGTTACAACCCTGTCGTCACCGTTTACTTTCATTACGGTTACACCCTTTGAAGGACGGGCGCAAACACGAATTGATTCGGCGGCAATTCTGATAATAATGCCTTCTTCTGAGATGATAATAATATCATCGTCAAGGTTAACCACCTTGATAGCGGCAACATCGCCGTATTTTTCCGTGTGGTAGTTGGTAAGACCTTTACCGCCACGGCTCTGAACACGGTAATCATCGGGACTTGAAAGTCTGCCGTAGCCTGTTTCGGAAACTGTGAGAACAAGACCGCCCTCACGGACAACGCTCATTCCGACTACGCAGTCGCCCTCTTTGAGAGCCATTGCCTTAACACCTCGAGCCTGTCTGCCCATTGCACGAATGTCGGTTTCGTTAAAGCGAATAGCCATACCCTTCTTGGTGGCGATAATAACCTGACTATTGCCGTCGGTCATTCTTACCCACGCAAGTTCGTCACCCTCGTTAAGTTCAAGAGCGATAAGACCGCCCTTTCTTGCGGTGTTGTATGCATTTAGTTCAATACGCTTGATAATGCCCTGACGGGTGACCATAACAAGGTATTTTTCCTCGTCAAATTCAGGCACTCTTATCATTGAAGTTACCTTTTCGTCGGGTGAAATCGGGATCAGATTTGCAATATTCACACCCTTTGACTGACGGCTTCCCTCGGGAACTTCATAGCATTTAAGGCGATAAACTCTGCCCTTGTCGGTAAAGAACAGAACATAATCGTGTGAATTGATAACGAACATTTCAGCCGCAATATCTTCTTCACGGCGTGACATACCCGATACGCCGCGACCTCCTCTGCGCTGAATTTTGTAGGTATCGGCAGAAAGACGCTTTACATATCCAAACTGGGTAAGTGTAAGAACACACTCCTCCTGCGGAATAAGATCCTCAATATCAACCTCACCGCTGACAGCACAAATTTCTGTTCTTCTCGGATCGGCATATTTATTACGAATCTGCATAATTTCTTCTTTTACGATTTCAAGCTGTCTTGGCTCGCTTGCAAGAATTTCGAGATATTCTTCAATCTTTGCGTGGAGGGCTGCAATTTCATCCTCAATCTTAGTCTGCTCCATATTTGTGAGCTGACCAAGACGCATTTGAACGATAGCCTGAGCCTGAACATCATCAAGACCGAAACGCTCCATAAGACCTGTTTTTGCACTTGCAGTATCCTTGCTGTTTCTGATAATTTTGATTACCTCGTCAATGAAGTCAAGCGCAATCTTCAAGCCCTCGAGAATGTGGGCTCTGTCACGGGCTTTTTTGAGGTCAAAATCAGTACGACGACGAATAACCTCAGCCTGAAATTCAATATAGCATTGGAGCATTTCCTTGAGTGAAAGAATTTTAGGCTCGCCGTCAACGATAGAAAGCATAATTGCACCGAAGGTTGTCTGCAACTGTGTGTATGAGAACAGCTGGTTAAGAACAATCTGCGGTGAGGCATCTCTCTTGATGTCAATTTCAATGTGCATACCCTTACGGTCGGAATGATCCTCGATATTTGAAATACCCTCAATTCTCTTATCCTTTACGAGGTCGGCAATGTTTTCAATAAGTCTTGCTTTGTTGACCTTGTACGGAAGTTCCGTAACGATAATTTTATATCTGCCGTTTTTAGCTTCGATAATTTCAGTCTTGGCTCTTACGGTAATTTTTCCTCTACCTGTTGCATAGGCGGCACGAATACCGCTTCTGCCCATGATAATGCCGCCTGTCGGGAAGTCGGGTCCGGGCATACACTCCATAATCTCTGCAAGCTCGGCATCGGGATTGTCAATGAGAGTACAAACTGCGTCAATTGTTTCACCGAGGTTATGCGGAGGAATTTCGGTTGCCATACCAACGGCAATACCGCTTGAACCGTTTACGAGAAGGTTTGGAAAACGGCTTGGAAGAACAGTCGGTTCTTTAAGACGGTCATCGTAGTTTGACATAAAGTCAACCGTGTTTTTCTCGATATCCGTGAGCATTTCAAGAGAAATTTTACTCATTCTTGCCTCTGTATAACGGTAAGCGGCAGGCGGATCACCGTCCACCGAACCGAAGTTACCGTGACCGTCAACAAGCATATATCTCATGGAAAAATCCTGTGCAAGACGAACCATTGCGTCATAAACCGAGGCGTCACCGTGAGGGTGATACGAACCAAGCACCTGACCTACCGTGTCGGCACACTTGTGGTACGGCTTTGACGGATCAAGACCGATTTGATTCATTGTATAGAGTATTCTTCTGTGAACAGGTTTCAAACCGTCTCTGACATCGGGCAACGCACGGGAAACAATAACGCTCATGGAGTAGTCCAAAAAGCTTTTTCTCATTTCATTTTGCAGATCGACATCAATAATTCTCGAATCCTTGTTCTGATTCTGTTCGTTATCCATATTCTTTCCTCGCTTTTCAAGCTCTTGTTACTGTCTGTTCAATAATTATATTAGTGTTATTTTGCGTTTTTCTATTAGTTTACTGTGTGATTTTGTTTCAGTAGGGGCGTTCATTGGACGCCCGCCTTGATGAAACGATTTGTCTTACACATATTTTTTGATGTGATGAAAAGTGTGTATAAATTTTGTAGCGGCAAACCGTGTTCGCCATTCATTTTGCTTGAAAAAGCAAAATGATTAAACAACATTTTTTATTTAACATCATTACCGATTTAAACAAATCATTTGTATCGCCAAGTAGGTTTTGCAATTGTTTTGATTTTGTGCCTTTATTCAATTCGTGTTTACACACGAATTGATTGGCGATCACTGATCGCCGCTACAGTATGGCAATACATTTGCGGCATTTATAAAATTTAATATCAAAAGTGTTTTACTGCGGCTGAAATATCTTCGTAGAGTTTCGGAAAGCGTTTTTTGATGCTTGTGGGACGGAATGTTTTGGAATCTACAAAACCGTGTTCGGTTGTACCGTAGCCAAGTTCGGTTTCCGAACCGTCCTTTTCAATACGCTTTACCGTGTAAGTAAAAATAATTCTTGCGGCTGTGATAGTCTGCACCCAAGTGCGGATAATCAGCTCGTCCTCATAAAGAGCAGGGATTCCGAAATGACAACTCAAATTCAAAAGAGGAGTCATTACACCTGCATTTTCCATGTCTGTGTAGCTGATTCCGAACATTTTGATATAGTCATTTCTTGCTATTTCGTACCAAATCGGATAATTTGAGTGGTGTACAATTCCCATTCTATCCGTTTCTGCGTAACGAACTGTAACTTTTGTTCTTGCGTGCATAAAATCACCCCGTTTTTAAAATTTTAGTTTATCGTAATATATCAGACATCGAGATTCTGTACATACTTTGCATTTTTCTCAATGAAATCTCTTCTCGGCTCAACCTTATCACCCATAAGAATTGTGAAGGTTTCGTCTGCCTGTTCTGCATCGCTGAGATCAACACGGAGCATAAGTCTTGTTTCGGGATTCATTGTTGTTTCCCAAAGCTGTTCGGAGTCCATCTCACCAAGACCTTTGTATCGCTGAACTTCGGTTTTACCCTCAATTTGAGTCAAAATTTGGTCACGCTCAAGGTCTGAATACGCATATTTATGCTCTTTGCCCTTTGAAATTCTAAAGAGAGGCGGCTGGGCAATGTAAACATGGCCCTCTTCGATAAGAGGACGCATATATCTGAAAAAGAAAGTTAAAAGAAGGGTTCTGATGTGCGAACCGTCAACATCGGCATCCGCCATAATGATAACCTTGTCGTATCTGAGCTTTGCAATATCAAATTCATCACCTATGCCTGTACCGAGTGCAGTGATAACGGGCATAAGCTTGTCATTTCCGTAAACTCTGTCAATTCTTGCTTTTTCAACATTGAGCATTTTACCCCAAAGAGGGAGGATAGCCTGAATTCTTCTGTCACGGCCGCCCTTTGCTGAACCGCCCGCAGAATCCCCCTCGACTATGAAGATTTCTGTTTCGCTGCTGTCTTTTGACTGGCAGTCGGCAAGCTTACCCGGAAGCTGTGCGGAGTCAAGCGGAGATTTTCTTCTTGCATTTTCCCTAGCTTTTCTTGCAGCTTCTCTTGCTCTTGACGACGCAAGTGCCTTTTCAAAAATTACCTTTGCAACAGCAGGATTTTCTTCGAGATAAACAGAAAGCTTATCCCTCATAAGGCGGTCAACCATTGCTCTTACCTCGGTATTACCGAGTTTTGCCTTGGTCTGTCCTTCAAACTGAGCCTCTTTGAGCTTTACACTGACAATTGCGGTAAGTCCTTCACGGACATCCTCACCGCTGAGGTTCTTATCATTGTCCTTCAATTTTCCGAACTTTCTTGCATAGTCATTCATAACATAGGTGAGTGCTCTTTTGAAGCCTTCTTCATGAGTACCGCCGTCGGTTGTATGAATGTTGTTTGCAAAAGTGAGCAAATTTTCGTTGTAGCTTTCGTTGTACTGGAGTGCAATTTCAACCGCAATCGTATCATCTGCATTTCTTGACGCAAAGTAGATTACATCGGGATGAATAACCTCAAGAGAACGCTTTTTGTGAATGTACTCAACAAAGCTCTTGATACCGCCCTCATATACAAAGTTATTCTTAATAATATTTTCAAGGTCACGCTCGTCACGAAGCTCAATGTGAACACCTGCATTGAGAAATGCTTGTTCACGAAGTCTTCTTTCCAAAACGCTGTAATCGTAAACTGTGGTTTCTTTAAAAATTTCAGGGTCGGCTTTAAAGCGTACTTCCGTACCCTTAACATCAGACTTGCCGATTTTTTGAAGGTCGGTTACAATTTTTCCTCTTTCATAACGCTGGAAGTAAACATCCTCGCCGTCACAAACTTTGACTTCGAGCCACTCGGAAAGTGCGTTTACAACAGACGCACCTACGCCGTGCAAACCGCCCGAAACCTTGTAACCGCCTCCGCCGAATTTTCCGCCGGCGTGGAGAACGGTGAATACAACCGTTACGGCAGGAAGTCCTGTTTTGCTGTTCACGCCGACAGGAATACCACGGCCGTTATCGGTTACTCTGATTATATCGCCCTTTTCGATGACAACATCAATTTTTGTACAATAACCTGCAAGTGCTTCGTCAATTGAGTTATCTACAATTTCGTAAACAAGGTGGTGAAGTCCTCTCGGTCCTGTTGAACCGATGTACATGCCGGGGCGCTTTCTTACAGCCTCAAGTCCTTCAAGAACCTGAATTTCATCTGCGCCGTATTCCTGTTCAACCTTTGAAAGCTCCATACCCTCGGATTCGCCGTCAAATTCAACCAATTTTTCAGCCTCAATCTCTTTTTCGTAGGCTTCATCAATGGCTTCCTCGTTTATATTTTCGTTGGTTTCATCAATATTTTCATTCATATTTTCGTTGTTTTCAAGATTATCCAAAACACTTACCTCCGTTTATTCGATGAACGAACAGCGTTTTTGTTCGTTTGTTTTTTCTGCTGTTTTTTTGATATTTGAATATTTTCGCTTTTTTGAGCGTCTGCTCCGAATTTTCTGAATTTTGTAAAAAACGGCACAAAAAGCAGAAAAAACAGTATAAGTACGATATTTGTAATCATCAACGCTATCACATTTGTGCCTGAAAAAGCCGTCATTTCAAAGATATTGACGAAAATTCCTATCACAACTGCAATCAAAAATAAAATCCAAAGTCCCGAAAATGAGGTTTTGAACTGCTTTTTGCAGTGATAGCAGGTGTGAATTTTTGTATTTAAGCTCTTCCTTGCGTCACCGTAACGATAAATCGCGTGACAATGCGGGCATACGGGCAGTCTGAACACAATATCACCCGTTAAAACTTTCTGTTCACGGAATAACGGTTGCCGTCATCCGTTTTTTTATTTTCCGAAGCTTCCCCTGAATTTATGTAGTGTCTGCTTCTGTTCACCGTATGGTGCTGGGGCATTTCGGAGTGAAGCTTTTTAAGTGTTGCTCCGCTTGACGCATGATTCTCGCTTGTATTGTTAATCACGGAAACATATTCCTGCTTTTCAAAAGACGATGAATCGGAAGAAATCTCATTTGAATCAAGTCTTTGTCTTGCGGCATTTCTTTCGGCTCTGATTTTATTAAATACATCCGTGTTAATTTCAAAATTATCATCGGTATCATTCTGCTGAGGAGTGATACTCGGAAAAGTATAGTTTTCATCCTCGTCAAGTTCCGAGGTAAGAAGATTGTCGGAATAAGCTATGCCTGCTTTTTTTGCCTCCATAGACTTACGGTATTTTTTGTACGGCTCATAGTGAACAAAGCTCGGTGAAGCTGCCGTAAAAATTATAAGCGGAATCGCAACGAGTAAAATTCCGAGAGGATTGCTCACAAGACCTGCAAGAATCCAACCTGCCATTATTGCAAGAGAGATTACCACAGCAACAATAAAAAACAAAATTACCTTCTTATCAACTGCAACCTTGCTCTCTTTTCCGCACTTTTGGCAGATATATTCTGCTTTTCTTCTGCTTGCAAATGATGAGGTATATGAAATTCTTCTTCCGCAGTAGGGGCATTTTCTCATTTTCATACACAGAACTCCTTTTTATATCCGTATCAACGGTACATAAGCTCCTTATAGGGAGATTGACTTCTTTTTATGAGTGTTTTTGATGAAAGCTGGCTGATATAAACGGTAATTTTGCCGTTTTTTTCACAGACAACAAAGGATTTCGGCAATTCAAACGAAACATTTACAACTCTGCCTTTTTTTTCGGCGGCAGTAAGATAATCCCTTGTCTTTTTTGACACGGTACACTCATCCATATCAAAAATTCCGATAACCGTTTCGGTTGTGATAACGGTGTCCTGTCCGAGATGAAGATACATCAGCTCACCTCTCCGTTGTTCAGCAAAAAGATTTTTCCGTCTTTGAGCTGTTCTTTATTCGACTTTTCACAGCAGGTAATAAACACCTGACATCCGTGAAGTTCGTTGAGTAAAAAATCCTGCCTTTTTGCATCAAGCTCAGAAAGCACATCGTCAAGCAGAATAACGGGTTCTTCGCCCATTCTTTCACGCAATACAGACGCCTCGGCAAGCTTCAGCGACAGAACCGCACTTCGCTGTTGTCCCTGAGATGCAAAAGCTCTGGCATTTTTACCGTTTATTATTATTTCAATATCATCACGATGAGGACCGTAATTTGTAAAACCCGTCCTTATATCGTCACTCTTGTGTTTTTCAAGTTTACACTTGAGTTTTTCATAAATTTCACCGACCGTATCATCCTCGGAGGCTTCATACCCCGACAGATAACGGATTTTCAGCTCTTCTTTGCCTTTTGAAATTCCGTTATGATATTCAACGGCACGGTCGGAAAGCATTTTTACATAGTCGATTCTGTTTTTTACAAGCACTGCGCCGCTTTTCAAAAGCGGTTCATCCCATACGGGAAGTGTGTCCGCAAGTGACGGACGCCTGTAAATGTCTTTCAAAAGCGAATTTCGTTGATTGAGAATCCTGTTGTATTTTGAGAGAACAACCGCATTTTTGAGCTTTTCACGACAGATTGCACTGTCAATAAATTTTCTCCGCTCACCCGGACCTCTTTTTATAAGGCTGAGGTGTTCGGGAGAAAATACAACGGCGCAAAACCGTTCAATCAGTGCGGCGGCTGAATTTTTCTGCACGCCGTTGATTTCTACGGACTTTTTTCCGCCCCTGAAAAGAATTTTTGCGGTTTGCTCACGCTCCTGACCGAGAAAACGCATCTCAATCCTCGCAAAATTCTCATCCCAATTGATAATTTCGCTGTCCTTTGAACCTCTGAAGCTGTGACCTCCGCAAAAAAACCACAGTGCCTCAAGCAAATTTGTCTTTCCCTGAGCATTGTCACCGTAAATTATATTTACTCCGTCACAGGGAGTGATTATATTGTCCTTTAAATTTCTGTAATTTTCAAATTTAAGAGCAATTACCTTCACTTACTTCATCAATCCCAAAGTTATTCAACGATTATTTCAAGACCGTCAAACACAGCCGTGTCGCCGACACGCATTTTTTTGCCTCTCATTGTGCAGATTTCACCGTTTACGGTAACATCTCCGTTCTGAATTACAACTTTTGCCTGTCCGCCGGTTTCAACCGCACCGCCGAGTTTAAGTAAATCCTGCAATTTTATGTATTCGCTGTCAATTTTAATTTTCTCAGTTTTCATTTGCCAACCTCATCGGAACAACTATACTCAGATAGCTGTCACCCTTAACGGGTTTTACAATCATTGCCGTAAGTGAACCGTTGAGAATAAGCTTAATCTCATCAGTATCGGCATTTTTTAAAGCGTCAAGAAGGTATCTGTTGTTAAAGCCGATTTCAACCGACTCTCCGATGATAGGAACAGAGATTACATCGTTGGCTCTGCCTACTGCGGATGTGCATGAAAGTTTAATTTCATCATCCGAAAAAATGCATCTTACCGGGCTTTGGATTCTATCGTTGTTCAAAAGCGACATTCTTTCAACTGCATCAATAATTGTTCTTGTATTGATAACTACCTCGGTTTTAGTTTCCTTCGGAATTGCAGACTTGTATTCTATGAATGTGCCCTCGATAAGACGGGAAATAATTCTGTAATTTTTGATTTTGAATGTGATATGTCGCTGACCGATGATAATTTCCGTATTTTCTTCGTCATCGGTGAGGAGTTTAAGCACCTCATGCTGAGTCTTTCCCGGAACAACAAAACGGTTTTTGCTTTCGCTGTCTACATTTTCACTGCGAATTGCCATTCTGTAACCGTCAATGGCAATAATTTTGAATACACCGTCCTCAATTTCGTAAAGTGAACCTGTGTAAATAGGCTTTGCCGTGTTTTCACTTACTGCGTAGACTGTCTGTCTAATCATATCACGCAGAATTTTTGCGTTGAGAGTGATTCTGTCAGTCTGTTCAAATGACGGAAGGTCGGGATATTCAACAGATGACATACCGACAATCTGGTAATTAACCTTTCCGCAGGCAATGTATGTAACCATACGCTCATCGGTTTCGATAAAGACAATCTCTTCGGGAAGTCGGCGTACAATATCAAGAAACAGCTTTGCGCTTACGACAATTTCGCCTTCTTCTTTGATTGTTGCCTCAATATCGGTTGTTATACCGATTTCGAGGTTGTAACCTGAAATATTCAGTGTGTTACCGTATGCTTTTATAAGAACGCCTTCAAGTGCAGGAATTGATGCCTTTGTTGACACAGCTCTTGACACATTGGATATGGCTGTTGCCAAATCTGAGCGCAAACATGAAATTTTCATCGGATGCATTCTCTCCTGTCTTTTTATTAATATTTTTATTGTAGTAGTAGTAGGGGATGTCAAAATGTCAAAAAGCGGTGAGATTCCGCATTGACACTGAAAAAAAGCATAAACAAAAGATTTTTTCGATTTGTTTGCTTTTGTTGACAAAAATATTTTTTAGTAAATTTTTCAACATCGGGTTGAAGAATGTTTATGGAATGTTGAAAAATATGTTAAAAAATTCAGTCTATCTGTCACGGATATTTTTGATGGTATCGTCAATGATTTCTTTGACCTTTCTGTCCTTTTCCATCATCTTCTGAACCTTCTGAATTGTATATATAATGGTAGAGTAATGACGGTTGCCGAATTCTTCACCGATTGCAACCATTGAAAGCGTTGTAAGCTCTCGTGTAACATATATTGCAATATGTCTTGCGTTGCTGATATTGGCACTGCGGTTTTTCTGTGAACGAATTTCGTCTGCCGAAACGCCGTAGGTTCTTGCAACCTCGTCAATAATGCGTTCAACGGTAACCTCGGGCGGAGCGTCATTGTTGAGAATGTCGGAAATTATGCCCTGAACTGAATTAATTGTCGGTTTTTCACCGTCAAGGTAGTATTTGGCTTTGATTTTTTTAACTGTTCCCTCAAGCTGACGAATATTTGCCTTGATTTTAGATGCAACATACTCGCAGACTTCGTCCGAAATTTCAACTCCGTCAAGCTCTGCCTTCCTTTTTATAATGGCAATTCTTGTTTCAAGATCCGGAGGCTGGATATCTGCAATAAGATCTTGCTCAAATCTTGAACGCAAACGATCCTCAAGAGTTTTGATTTCCTTAGGAGGACGGTCCGATGTGAGAACAATCTGTTTTCTTGCGTCATAAAGTGCGTTAAAGGTATGGAAAAATTCTTCCTGTGTACTTTCTTTACCGCCGATAAACTGAACATCGTCCACGAGCAGAATATCCGCCTGTCTGTATTTTTGTCTGAATTCATTCATCTTGGCAAGACGGAGCGACTCAACAAGCTCAACGGTAAAATCGTCGCCTTTTATGTAACAGATAACCTTTGACGGATCGTTTTTCTTGATTTCATTGCCGATTGCATACAAAAGGTGAGTCTTGCCGAGTCCCGAGTTTCCGTAAAGAAAGAGGGGGTTGTAGGCATGTGACGGATTTGTTGCAACTGCAAGACAGGCTGCATGAGCAAACTTATTTGACGAGCCGACAATAAATGTGTCAAAGGTGTATTCGTAAGAACTGCTGTCGGGGCTTTGCAAAAGAGGAGCGGTTGCCGCCGATGTTGTGATTGATGCCGCCGCAGACGGCTTTGATTTTTTCGGCGCATTTGCCGGTGTGCGGAACTCAATATTGAACTTTGTTCCGAAAATCTCTTCAAATCCCTCGTTGAGAAGCGACATATAGCATCTCCTCAATGTTTGGGCGTGAAAGTCATTTGGCACAAGCAGATAAGCGGTTCCGTTGTCAAAATCAAGGTCAACGGGCTGAATTCTGCTGATCCATGTATTGTAGGCGATGTCGGTAATTTTAGATTTACAGTAATCGCTTATAACTTTCCATGCGTCTTCAAAGGAGTCCATTAATTTAATCTTTCCCTTCCACGGTGCAACACACTGCACCCATTTTCCATAATTATCCCATTTTGATAAAATACCATTCTGCTTTATTATAACGCAACAAATTTAAAATTGCAATTACAAAAAGCCATTTGTAATTTATTGTAATTTATACTTTATTATTATTAAAGTGCGCAAACAGGGTGCAAATTTTACAATAATTCGGATATATAGTGTGTGTTAAATTCTATGTTGCAATATATTGTATTTACCGATAAAGAAAAATAATTTGCTGCTGTTTTTCAAAATCAAAAGAAAATTTTAAATTTCATTTTAGAAAATAAAAAAATAAAAATTTTTGTTGACTACGGGCTGAAATTAAGATATAATGCTATATTGCAAGGTTATATTTTGAAGGGAGGGTTTTCATTATGTTGAGAACTTATCAGCCTAAGAAGCTCCACAGAAAAAAGGAGCACGGCTTCAGAAAGAGAATGTCTACATCTAACGGCAAGAAAGTTTTAGCCAGAAGAAGAGCTAAAGGTAGAAAAAGGTTGTCTTATTAAAGAGAAGACCACTTTTAACCGGTGGTCTTTCTTTTTTAATGCACCTGTTTGCAAGGTGGTAAATTTATGAGTGAATATATCACTTTGAAGGATAACAGGGATTTTTCCGGACTTTACAGACGGGGAAAATCCTTTGTTGGTCCTGTTTTGGTAACTTATGTGTTAAAGAACAAATCCGATAACCTGCGTTTTGGAATAACCACCGGCAAAAAAATCGGAAAAGCCGTAAGGCGCACAAGGTCAAGAAGGGTAATAAGAGAGGCTTATTACAAACTTTATCCCGATATAAAAAAAGGATATGACTTTGTTTTTGTTGCCAGAGGTAAAACACCCTATGTTAAAAGCACTGTTGTTTACAAGGAAATGAAAAAACAGCTTTTGCTTGCAGGTGTTCTTAAAGAGGGATAGTTTTATGAAACGAATTCTTCTGGCAATTATCAGGTTTTACCGGACCTCAGTTTCTCCGTTGACGGCAAGTCATTGTAAATACATTCCGACTTGTTCGCAATACGGTATTGAGGCAATTGAAAGGTTTGGTGCACTCAAGGGCACAGCGCTTACCGTTTGGCGTATTCTGCGCTGCAATCCGTTTTCAAAGGGCGGGTATGATCCCGTTCCGGAAAAAAAGCCAAAGAGTAAGAAATTAAAGTGAGGTAACCGTATGCAGATCTTTGGTTTTCTTGGAAGCTTGCTCGGCTATGTGCTGTGGGGAGCTTTCTATCTTCTTAAAGATTTCGGACTGTCAATTATCGTCTTTACAATTATTGTAAGACTTTGTATGTTTCCTTTTACAATCAAACAGCAAAAATCAATGGCAGGTACCGCAAGACTTTCCAAAAAACAAAAGGAAATTCAGGAAAAATATAAAAATAACAGACAAAAGGCACAGGAAGAAATATCTAAGCTCTATGAAAAAGAGGGCGTAAAGCCGACAGGCGGCTGTCTTACGATGATTGTTCCGTTCCTTGTTCTTTTCGGAGTATTCTACGCTGTTGCATATCCGCTTACAAACACACTTCATATCGACAGCGCAAAGGTAACCGAAGCTCTTAACTATGTAAATACAATTCCCGGATATACTGCGGCGTCGGGCGCAACCAATGCCACATATCAGGAAATTTATTTTTTGAAGGATTTCAGCTGTTTCCAAAATATTGACGCTATTCAGCAGATTTTTTCTGCCGACCAGCTCAATACAATCACTATGTTTGAAAAAGGATTTAATACATTCGGTATGAACCTTTTCGCAATTCCGCAGGACTACGGTCTTTGGAGTCCGATGATTCTTTTCCCTGTAATATGTTTTGCATCAAACGTACTTACACAGTTTATCACAATGAGAATCAACGGAAAGAACAATCCTATGCAGCAACAGCAGGGCTGTATGAAGGTTATGATGTATGCAATGCCGCTTTTCTCGGCATATATCGCCTACATTGTTCCGTCAGCCGTTGCATTTTACTGGATTGTATCTTCACTCGTAAGCCTTGTTCAGTCGGTTATCGTGGGCAAGCTTTTCAGCCCTCAGAGAATGACAGCAACATCCGAAGCAAGACACGCCGCTCTTATGTTTGAGCAGGAGGCTCTTGTTAAGTATAACTATGTTCCGCACGGTCTTTCAGAGAGTGCAGAAGAAAATACAAATTCCAAAAAGAAGAAAAAGAAGTAGAAGTTTGAAATCAGGTGATATTGTGATTAAAGAAGCTATCGGCATTGGCGATAACGAAGTTGACGCATTAAACGATGCAAAAAAGCAGCTTGGTCTTGACGAAAACGCAGAGGTTGATTTTGAGGTTATCCAGAGAGCCGAAAAGAAAAAATTCGGTCTTTTCGGAGGTCAGCCTGCAAAGGTTAGGGTTACTCTCAAAGAAACTCCTGCAGAAAAAGCAGAACAGTTTTTGAGAGATGTTCTCGACAACATGAAGCTTGAAAGCGTTATGATAGAGAAGAAAGAAATTGAAGGCGGTATCGAGTTCAATCTTTCGGGTGAGGATGTCGGTTTTGTAATCGGCAGAAGAGGTGAAACGCTTGACTCACTTCAGTACCTTACAAGCCTTGTTGCCAACCACTCTGACAACAGCTATTTTAAGGTAACTATTGATACCGGAAACTACAGAGAAAAAAGAGAAAAGACTCTTGAAATTCTCGGTAGAAAGCTTGCTTTCAAAGCTGTTAAAACAGGCAGAAAGACAAATCTTGAGCCAATGAATCCTTATGAAAGAAGAATTATTCACACTTCTGTTCAGAAGGTAAACGGTGCTATTTCATGGAGCGAAGGCGAAAACGCAAACCGCCATGTTGTTATCGGTCCTGATCCAAAGGCAAAGCCCGTTCACAGAAACGGCGGTTATAACAACAGAGGCAGAGGCGGCAGACGCCCATACAGCGCAAACCGTTCCGAGCATAACACTCCCGCAAATCCTGACAGAAAGCCCCTTAACGAGGGCGGTGCAACAGGTCTTTACGGAAGAATAGACAAATAATTACAGGGCGGTTTTTAACCGCCCTTTTTTCTTGGTGATTTTATGAATTACGATACAGTTGCCGCAATAAGTACCGCTCAGGGAGAGGGCGGTATCGGCGTTATTAGAATTTCGGGTGACGATGCACTTCAAATTGCAGACAAAGTTTTTAACTCCGTTTCGGGTAAAAAGGTTACTGAGATGAAAGGCTATACGGCATCGTTCGGAAAAATTTCGGAAGACGGTGAAGATATTGACGAGGCGGTTGCACTTGTTTTTAAAGCACCTCACAGCTATACGGGCGAAGATGTTGTTGAGCTTTCGTGCCACGGCGGACTTTACATTACAAAAAGAGTTCTGCGTGCCGTTCTCAATGCCGGCGCCGTTCCGGCACGGGCAGGAGAATTTACAAAGCGAGCTTTCCTAAACGGCAAAATCGACCTCACCGAAGCAGAGGCTGTAATTGATATTATAAGCGCTAAAAGCAGAGGGGCGGCAAGGTCTGCTCTTTGTGTAAAAGAGGGTGCTTTGCGTAAGAAAATTGACGGTGTAAAAAATGACCTCCTCTCAATGGCGGCTCACCTCTCTGCGTGGGCAGATTATCCCGAGGAGGATATTGCCGAGGTTACGGCTGATTCCGTAATTGAAACCTGTGACAATGCAATCAAGTGTTTTAAGTCCTTACTTGACAGCTATGACTGCGGTCAGGCGGTAAAAAAAGGCATTGATACCGTAATTGCCGGCAGACCGAATGTAGGAAAAAGTACACTTATGAATTTGCTTTCGGGATATGAAAAGAGTATTGTAACCGATATTCCCGGAACTACGAGAGATATTGTTGAAGATACGGTAACTGTGGGCGATGTTGTTCTGAATCTCAGCGATACGGCAGGACTTCGTGATACTGATGATACGGTTGAGAAAATCGGTGTTGACAGAGCGAGAAAAAGACTTGAGCAATGCGGCCTTTTGCTTGCTGTTTTTGATAACAGCAGAGAGCTTGACGAGGACGATTATGCACTCATTGAGTCTGCAAAGCTTGTGCCTTCAATTGCCGTGATTAATAAGACTGATCTTGATAATAAACTTGATATAGAATATATCAGTAAAAATATAAAATATATAGTATATATATCCGCAATCAGCGGTGACGGCAGAGATGAATTAACAAAGGCTGTTGAAAAAATTGCAGGAACTCAAAATTTTAATCCGAGTGAAGGCGTTCTCTCAAATGAAAGACAGCGAATTGCCGTTAAAAATGCACTTGATTCGGTTATTGAGGCAATGAACGCACTTAAATGCGGTATGACATTTGACGCAGTAACAGTTTCAATTGAGGATGCAATTTCACACTTACTTGAATTAACGGGTGAGAGAACAAGTGATGAGGTTGTGGATAGGGTGTTTCACAACTTCTGCGTAGGAAAATAGGTGATATTATGAATTATTTTGCGGGTGAATATGATGTTGCAGTAGTCGGTGCAGGTCACGCCGGAATCGAGGCGGCTCTTGCGGCGGCAAGGCTTGGCTGTAAAACTGCAATATTTACCATAAATATGGATGCGGTCGGAAACTGTCCCTGCAATCCGTCAATCGGAGGAACAGCAAAAGGACATCTCGTCCGTGAGATTGACGCACTCGGCGGTGAAATGGGAAAGACTGCCGATGAATGTTTTTTGCAGTCCAGAATGCTTAACAGGGGAAAAGGTCCGGCTGTTCATTCCCTGAGAGCACAGATTGACAGAAGAAAATATTCTTCCGTTATGAAACATAAGATTGAATTACAGAAAAATCTCGACCTTCGTCAGGCTGAAATTACGGATATTGAAAAGACGGAGGGCGGTTATAATCTTACTACAAGAATGCTTGCCGTATTTAAGTGCAAGACCGTTATTATTGCAACGGGTACATATCTCGGCGGAAGAATTTTTGTCGGTGAGGTTTCATATGAAAGCGGTCCCGACGGAATTTTCCCTGCCGCATTTCTCGGTGCAAGCCTTAAAAAACTCGGTCTGCCTTTGAGAAGATTTAAGACAGGTACGCCTGCAAGAGTTCTGAAAAGTTCAATTGATTTTTCTGAGCTTGAAGTTCAAAAAGGTGATGAACCTCCCCAGCCGTTCTCTTATGAAACTGAGAATCTCGGTGAAAACAAGGTTGAATGCCATGTCAGTTGGACAAATGACGAAACAAAGCAGATTATTCTTGAAAATATCAACCGTTCTCCGCTTTATGCCGGCAAAATTGAGGGTGTTGGTCCCCGTTATTGTCCAAGCTTTGAAGATAAGATTATGCGTTTTAAGGATAAGCCAAGACATCAGCTTTTTATTGAGCCGTGCGGACTTGATACCGAGGAAATGTATCTTCAGGGAATGAGCTCGTCACTACCGGAAGAAGTTCAGCTTAAATTCTACCACACAATAAAAGGTCTTGAACATTGCCTTATTATGCGACCTGCTTATGCAATTGAATATGATTGCGTTGATCCGCTTGCAATGAACCCGACACTTGAATTTAAAGATTTTGAAGGACTTTTCGGTGCCGGTCAATTCAACGGTTCTTCGGGATATGAGGAGGCTGCGGCTCAGGGACTTGTTGCAGGTATTAATGCCGCAATGAAGGTTCTCGGCAGAGAGCCTGTTATATTCGACCGTTCCGAAAGCTATATAGGCACACTTGTTGACGACCTTGTTACAAAGGGAGCAAATGAGCCGTATAGAATGATGACTTCAAGAAGTGAGTACAGACTTGTACTTCGTCAGGATAATGCCGATGAAAGGATGACTCCTCTCGGTCACAGAATTGGTCTTATAAGTGACGAAAGATACGCAAAGTTTCTTAAAAAACAGGAGCTTAAAAAAGAAGAACTTAACAGACTTAAAAGTACGGTCATTTCACCTACTGATGAAGTAAATGAGATACTTGTTTCACGTGAAACATCTGAAATTACTTCAGGTGTGCGACTTATTGACCTTATGAAACGACCTCAGCTTGGTTATGATGCACTCAAGAACATTGACAAAACAAGACCGGAGCTTGATCCGAATATCTTTGAACAGGTTGAAATTGAAATTAAGTATGAGGGATATATTCAAAAACAGCTTAAACAGGTTGAGCAAATGAAAAAGCTTGAAGTTAAGCAATTGCCAAAGGACTTTGATTACAATGAAATTGAAGGACTTCGACTTGAGGCAAGGGAAAAGCTTAATAAGATTAAACCGCTCAATATCGGACAGGCGTCAAGAATTTCGGGTGTTTCTCCTGCTGATATCAGCGTACTTCTTATCTGGCTTGCTCAGAACAACAGGAGGCAGTAATGGCAATTAAAAATACTCTTACTACCGTTACTGATGGTTTTAAAACCAAACTTGACGATGAAATGCTCGAAAGGCTTGAAATCTACTTCAAATTGCTTGTTGAGTGGAACGAAAAGATGAATCTTACTGCAATAACCGATGAACACGGTGTTGCGGTCAAGCATTTTGCCGACAGCCTTACACTTTACAACTTTGTTGATGTAAAGAAGAATGCAAGCATTATTGATGTGGGAACAGGTGCCGGTTTTCCCGGTGTTGTGCTTAAAATTGCAAGACCTGACATTAAGCTGACGCTTCTTGACAGTCTTAACAAAAGACTTACATTTCTCGACACAGTTCTTAACAATACAGGACTTGATTCCGAGCTTGTTCACAGCAGGGCAGAGGAGGGCGGTAAAAATAAGCTTTATCGTGAAAAGTTTGATATTGCCGTTTCAAGAGCAGTTGCAAGGTTGAATGTTCTCTGTGAATACTGCCTGCCATATGTCAAGGTAGGCGGTTTGTTTGTAGCAATGAAAGGTCCGAATGCCGATGAAGAACTTGACAGAGCAGAGAATGCTTTGAAATTACTCGGCGGTAAGGTTGAAAAGGTTCACAAGTTTAACCTTCCGTGTGACGAGGGCGAGCGTACAATCATTGTAATCAAAAAGGTAAAACCTACACCAAAACAATACCCGAGAATTTCGGGAAAAATAAAGTCACAACCGTTGTGATAAATATCGACAGCTTTTTTGATAAATTACCATTTTGTGGTAAAACTTCTTAAAAAAGTTGCTCACAAAGCGACAACAACCGCACCGTGTCTATGTTATTATAATAGCACAGGGACAACCCCTGATGCTAACGAACATTGAGGCGATGCGGTTGAATTTTATGCTCAAAAACGATAACAAAGTTTTAGAGATTCCGATTATTAAAATCAGACCGAACAAAGCACAACCTCGCAAAACCTTTGACGAAACCGAACTTGCAGCTCTCTCCGCATCAATCAGCGAAAACGGTATCTTGCAGCCGTTGTCGGTGAGAAAAATCTCGGCTGCGGAGTATGAGCTTGTGGCAGGTGAGCGCCGCCTCAGGGCATCGGTTTTGGCAGGATTACGAAAGGTGCCGTGCATCGTTTTAAAGTGTTCGGAAAAAGAGTCAGCCATTTATGCTCTCCTTGAAAATCTCCAGCGAAGCGACCTCGGTATATTCGAGGAAGCTCGCGGGATTTCAAAGCTTATCAGGCGCTACGGTCTTACCCAAGAGGAAGCAGCGAACCGACTGGGCAAGAGCCAATCAACAATTGCGAACAAGCTAAGACTTCTTCGCCTTACATACGAGGAGCAGGAATGGATTGTAAACGCAGGATTGAGCGAAAGACACGCAAGGGCTCTTTTAAGAATTGAAGATGACGCTTTAAGACATGAGGCTCTGTCAAAAATAATTTCGGAGAATCTCAACACAAGTCAGACTGATGAACTCGTCAGCATTTTAATTAATTCAGTACCAAAAACAACAAAATCCAAAGGTACAAGCAAAGCGGTGATAAAAGACTTACGAATTTTTCTTAACACAATCAACAAGGCTATTGATACGATGCGTCTTGCAGGAATCGACGCACAATCAGACAAAAAAGACACAGACAATTTTATTGAATACACAATTCGGATTCCTAAAAGACATCAAAAGCCTGATGCAGAAAAAACTGCTTAATTCACTTTTCAGAGGGTGCGAAAGCATCCGTTCCACTCATACCCATTTCCTTATCTAAACCCCTTGCAAAGAGTCGCACAGTAATGTGCGGCTTTTTGCGTTGTATAGTTTTGTTTTATAAAAAGTTTTTATAAGATTATAGTTATGTATTTGTCTGTAGAGGCGAACCGTGTTCGCCAATCATTTCGTGTGTACACATGAAATGAGTAAAAGTGACTTGAGTAGGTATGCAAAAGTGACTTGAGTAGGTATGCAAAAATGACTTAACAAATCATTAAAAATAATTTGCTAAACAAATTGTTTCACGTGAAACATTTGCTTTTGATTAAGAAAAAAAGTTGCATTAAATCCCAAAAAATCATCAAAATAGCTTTAAAAATGGTGTGCATTATGATATAATTTTAAAGTAAAAGATATAAAAATCATAAAAACAAAAGACAAGGTGATTTTTTGGCAAAAATAATTGCAATATCAAACCAAAAGGGAGGTGTGGGAAAGACCACAACCTCAGTTAATCTTGCGGCTTGTCTGGGAAAAATGGGAAAGAAAACATTGCTTGTTGACGCTGATCCACAGGGAAATGCCACAAGCGGTGTCGCCATTGATAAGAGCAAAGTTAAGTTTTCAACTTACTCAATTCTTGTTGACGGTGCAAAAGCCGAACAATGTGTTCTTACAACCCCGTATGACAATCTGCATATTCTTCCGTCAAGCCTTGATTTGGCTGCCGCAGAGCTTGAAATTGCAGAAAAACCGCACAGAGAGGCACTTTTAAAGAATGCTTTGCTCCCGATAAAGCAGTATTATGATTACATAATCATCGACTGTCCTCCGTCACTCGGACTTATCACGGCAAATGCATTGACGGTTGCCGACACATTTCTTGTGCCGATTCAATGCGAATATTATGCACTTGAGGGATTGTCACAGCTTATCAATACGGTAAGAAGAATAAAAAGACAGTACAACGAATCAATTGAAATTGAAGGCGTTCTGCTTACAATGTATGACGGACGACTTAATCTTACACAACAGGTAGTAGATGAAGTGAAAAAATTCTTCCCGCGAAAGGTTTTTAAAACAGTTGTTCCGAGGGGAGTAAGACTTTCCGAAGCACCGAGCTTTGGTATGCCTGTTATCTACTACGATAAATCCTGTAAGGGCAGTCAGGCATATACGGCACTTGCCGAGGAAATAGTCGGAAAGGAGAGAGGCTGATTTGGCAAAAAAACTCGGTGGTCTTGGAAAAGGCCTTAACGCAATATTTATAGAGAACGATTCCGAAACAGAGGGCGGAACAGTAACACTTAAAATTTCGGAGATTGAACCGAACCGCACTCAGCCGAGAAAAGAATTTGACGAACAGGCTTTGTCGGAGCTTGCAGAGAGTATTTCACAGCACGGACTTTTACAGCCGTTGCTTGTTCGTCCGCTTACACTCGGCGGTTATCAGATTGTTGCAGGCGAGAGAAGATACAGAGCAAGCCGTATGGCAGGTCTTACCGAAGTCCCTGTTATAATAAAGGAGCTTACCGATACCGAAACAATGGAGATTGCTCTTATTGAAAATCTTCAGCGTGAGGATTTAAGCCCTGTTGAAGAGGCACTCGGCTACAAGGCTCTTATTGATGAACATGGTTTTTCACAGGAAGAAGTTGCAAAGTCGGTCGGAAAATCCCGTCCTGCAGTTGCAAATGCATTAAGACTTCTTAAACTTCCCGATAATATAATGGAATATCTCAAAGACGGCAAAATCTCGGCAGGTCATGCAAGAGCATTGCTTACACTTGAGAACGAAGAACTTATGACGGAGCTTGCAGATGAAATTGTTGCAAAAGATCTTTCGGTAAGACAGGTTGAAAAAATCTGCAAGAAAAAACCGACAGTTCAGAAGGAAGAGAAGCCTGAGAAAAAGCCTTCGTTCTACAGCATGGTTGAACTTGCACTCTCGGAAAGCCTTGGACGAAAAATCAGCGTTTCAAAGAGCAAGGGCAAGCAAGGCGGTGTTCTTCAGATTGAATTCTATTCGGACGAAGAACTTACAGAGCTTTCAAACAAACTTAAATAACATTACATAAAGAGGTATTTTAAAATGATAGATATTAAATTTTTAAGAGAAAATCCCGACGCAGTAAAAGAAAATATCAAAAAGAAGTTTCAGGATTACAAGCTTCCGCTTGTTGATCAGGTAATTGAGCTTGATGAGCAGAGCAGAGCCGTTAAAAAACAGGCTGATGAACTCCGTTCAAACAGAAACAAAATTTCAAAGCAGATTGGCTCTCTTATGGCTCAGGGTAAAAAAGAAGAGGGTATGGCTCTTAAAGAAGAAGTTACAAAGCAGGCACAACAGCTTGCAGAGCTTGAAAAGCAGGAATCAGACCTTTCTGCAAAGGTAACGGAAATCATGATGCAGATTCCTAATATTATTGATCCGTCTGTTCCGATTGGTAAGGATGACAGCCAGAATGTTGAAATTGAGAAGTTCGGCGATCCGTTTGTACCTGATTTTGAAATTCCTTATCACACAGAAATTATGGAAAAATTCAACGGTATCGACCTTGATTCTGCAAGAAAGGTTGCTGGTAACGGTTTCTACTATCTTATGGGCGATATTGCAAGACTTCACAGTGCAGTAATCGCATATGCCCGTGATTTTATGATTAACAGAGGTTTCACATACTGTGTACCGCCTTTTATGATCAGAAGTAATGTTGTAACAGGCGTTATGAGCTTTGCCGAGATGGATTCAATGATGTACAAGATTGAGGGCGAGGATCTTTATCTTATCGGCACAAGTGAACATTCAATGATTGGTAAGTTTATTGACACAATCAACAAGGAAGAAAATCTTCCTTACACTCTCACAAGCTATTCGCCTTGCTTCAGAAAAGAAAAGGGTGCTCACGGCATTGAGGAGAGAGGCGTTTACAGAATTCATCAGTTTGAAAAACAGGAAATGATTGTTGTTTGTAAGCCTGAGGACAGCAAAATGTGGTTTGACAAGCTTTGGCAGAACACAGTAGACCTTTTCCGTTCAATGGATATTCCTGTTCGTACACTCGAATGTTGTTCTGGCGACCTTGCTGACCTCAAGGTTCGTTCACTTGATGTTGAAGCCTGGTCACCTCGTCAGAAGAAATATTTTGAGGTTGGTTCATGTTCAAACCTCGGTGACGCACAGGCTCGCCGCCTTAAAATCAGAGTTACAGGCGAGGACGGCAAGAAATACTTTGCACATACTCTTAACAACACGGTTGTTGCTCCTCCGAGAATGCTCATTGCGTTCCTTGAGAACAACCTTAACGAAGACGGCACAATCAGGATTCCTGAGGCTCTTCGTCCTTACATGGGCGGTATGGAAGTTATCAAGTAATCAACATACTGTGTTCTCACAAAAATCAGCAAACTATAGCAAATATCAAAACAAAATTATATTGACATTATACCGTACTAATGGTATAATTTACCTTGCTAAAATCCCTTGAAAGAGGTAAACGGAGGTAATTATTATGAAACAGAGAAGTGTAGGTATTGCAATTCTTCTTTCAATCATCACTTGCGGTATTTACGGAATTTACTGGCTCATTATGCTCAATGACGAAACAAACTATGTTTCCGGTCATCAGCAGGACGGTACATCAGGCGGAGTCGTATTTCTGCTTACACTTGTAACTTGCGGTATTTACGGTTATTACTGGTGCTACAAGCAGGGCGAAAAGCTCAATGAAGCAAAGATGCAGAGAGGCATTATGATTGACACAAGTGCATCTGTAATTTATCTTGTTCTTTCAATCTTTGGTCTTAGCATTGTTTCTTATGCTCTTATGCAGAGTGAGCTTAACAAGATGCTTCCTCCACAGTAATCAATGAAAAAAAGATTATTAAAATTTTCAACGGCTGCGATTTTTTTGGTCGCAGCCGGTGTTTTATATTATTTAATTGTTTCGTTTACCGGCTTTGCAATTCCGTGTGTATTCCGAAAGATAACGGGACTTTATTGCCCCGGCTGCGGTGTTACGGGAATGTTGACTCATATTGTAAGGCTTGATTTTAAGGGCGCTTTTGAGTGCAATCAGGTTTTGTTTGTAATCTCACCGTTCATTCTGTATCTGCTCGGAAAAATGCTTTACGGCTACATAAGATACGGCAGACTTACTCTGAAAAAATTTGACACGGTTCTGACATTTGTGCTGATAGGGATACTGCTCGTTTTCGGAGTTGTCAGAAATCTTCCGCCTTTTGACTTTTTAAGACCGTATGGATAAGATGTTAATAACTTTCTGAAAATTAGAAATCCCCGAACATTTTTGTGTTCGGGGATTGTTGTTATGATGTTAAGAAAATACGAAAAATTTTCAACATTGAATCAATGGCGATTCATCACTTTAAATCACTGAAAGAAATTCTTGAGTATGTATCATTGTTGAGTGTAAGAGTGTCGCCGTCAACAGAGTATGTGTATTTATCTGTTGTTTTTTTGTCGGAGGTTGTGTATGTTGAAACAATTTTACCTTCGCTTGCCGTGTAGTTTGAATATGCAAACATATAGTCAAAAAGATTCTGATACATAATTCCGCTCTTGTCAAAGCAGAGATACTCACCGCTGTCTGACATCCAGCAGCCGACAAGGTTTTCGTCAATTGATGCGTCTTTGTCGGGGGTGGGAATAAAGTCGAGATCGTCTGTTTTTTTGAGCGTTGAAACCGCCTTTGTATCCGTATTTGTCAGCTCGGCAGTTTTTTTGTCATCTGAAAGCTTGTAGGTGTAAGTTCCGTTCAGTCCGAAAACAAGCTTTGTGGTAAATGTCGGATTGTTGTCATCATCGGTATCGTAGCTGTATTTGCCGAAATATCCCGAAGTTCCGCTGATGAGTATAGACTTGCCATCGCCGTTAAACATATAGTAAAAGCTTGCATACTGCGAACCCTCGCCCGAGGTTATCTGCCATGTGCCTACAAGGTCATCTTCGTTATTTTCTTTGCAGGTATGCAATGATTTCAAGTCAAACGATTCATTCGTCGTACCGGATTTTGCAGTGCCTTCAGTAGACTGTACGGTTGTCTGAGCTTCAGTGGGTTTTGTGGTATCAGCTGTTGAAGAATTTGCCGAGTCGGAACATCCTGCAAATACTGCAATCGAAAGAGCGATTGTACCGACTAAAACGCTTTTTTTGAAAATCTGTTTTGTTATGTTCATTTTATACCTCTGTTATCACATAATAAGCCTGTCACGGTAACCAAAATAAAGCAAATATTCAGTAAAACAGGCAACACAATACTATTTTATAATTTACAGAACATATTGTCAATACAGAAAAATGAATTACAAATTTTTTGTTTAAAAAAACTTTTTCTGTCTTGATAATCACAGGTCGATTTGTTATAATAATAGGTAACAATAAAAATCGAATTTTGTAGTATGGAGGAATAATATGCTGAATACAAGTTATGACGAAAAATTTGGCAAGAAGGGTCTTACATTCGACGATGTTCTCCTTATTCCGGGCGAATCAGATGTTGAACCCAAGAATGTTGATGTTTCAACTCATCTTACCAAGACAATCAAGCTTAACACTCCGCTTATGACTGCCGCTATGGATACCGTTACCGAAACAGATATGGCAATTGCCATGGCTCGTGAGGGCGGCGTTGGTATTATTCATAAGAATATGTCAATTGAAAAGCAGGCAGATCAGGTTGACAGAGTAAAGAGAAGTGAAAACGGTGTTATCGTTAATCCGTTCTTCCTTTCTCCAGAGAACACAGTAAGAGATGCAGATGAACTTATGGGTAAGTACAAAATTTCAGGTGTTCCGATTTGCCGTGACGGCAAGCTTGTCGGCATTATTACAAACCGTGATATGCGTTTTATGACAGGCTCCGATTTTGCACAGCCGATTTCTGCTGTTATGACGCACGAAAACCTTGTTACTGCCCCTGTCGGCACAACTCTTAAACAGGCTCAGCAGATTCTCCGTGAGCACAGAATCGAAAAGCTCCCGATTGTCGGCAAGGACGGCAGTCTTAAAGGACTTATCACAATTAAAGATATTGAAAAGAGCGTTCAGTATCCCAACTCTGCCCGTGATGACAAGGGCAGACTTATCTGTGGTGCTGCTATCGGTGCTACAAAGGATGTTCTTGACAGAGTTGCCGCTCTTGTTGAGTCACAGGTTGATGTTGTTGTTCTTGACTCTGCACACGGTCACAACTCAAATGTTGTTCAGTCTGTTGCAAAGGTTAAGAAAGCATATCCGAATCTTCCTCTTATCGCAGGCAACATTGCTACGGCAGAAGCCGCAAAGGCTCTTATTGATGCCGGCGCAGACGCTATTAAGGTTGGTATCGGTCCGGGTTCTATCTGTACAACAAGAATCGTTGCAGGTATCGGTGTTCCTCAGATTACAGCTATCTATGACGCCGCTTGTGAAGCGTCAAAGTACGGTATTCCTGTAATCGCAGACGGCGGTATCAAGTACAGCGGTGATATCGTTAAGGCACTTGCCGCAGGCGGCAGTGTTGTAATGGTCGGCTCACTTGTTGCAGGTTGTGCCGAAAGCCCCGGAGACAACGAAATCTATCAGGGCAGACAGTTTAAGGTTTACAGAGGCATGGGCAGTCTCGGAGCAATGGGCAAAGGCAGTGCAGACAGATACTTCCAGGCAAGTAACAACAAGTTTGTTCCCGAAGGTGTTGAAGGTCGTGTACCTTACAAGGGACCTCTTTCAGACACAATTTATCAGATGCTCGGCGGACTTCGTGCAGGTATGGGTTACACAGGCTGTGCAACAATCAAGGATCTTCATGAAAAGGCAAGATTTGTTCAGATTTCAGGTGCAGGTCTGCGTGAAAGCCATCCGCATGATATTCAGATTACAAAAGAAGCTCCTAACTACTCTTATCATTCATAATTGATAAATCATAAATATTTGCATAAAATAAAAGAAAAGGATGTGCCGACAGTTTATGTACAGACTCGGAATTGATCTGGGCGGAACAAACATTGTAGCCGGTGTTGTTGACGAAAATTACGAAATTATCGCAAAGGCAAGCTGTAAAACAAATGTGCCCCGTCCCGAAAGCGAAATCTGCGACAGTATGGCAGATGTTGCATTAAAGGCAATTGAAAAAGCAAAACTCACAATTGATGATATTGAGTCAATCGGTATCGGTGTACCGGGTGCGGTTAATCCGAAAACAGGCGTTATAGAGTATTCGGCTAATCTTTTCTTCCATAACTGGCAGGTTGTCAAGATGATGGAGGAAAGACTCAATACAAAGATTTGCGTTGAAAACGATGCAAACGCTGCTGCTCTCGGCGAGTATCTTGCAGGCAGTGCAAAGGGTGCAAAAAATGCGATTGCAATAACACTCGGCACAGGTATCGGCGGCGGTATTATTATTAACGGCAAGATTTACAGCGGTTCTAACTATGCAGGTGCTGAGCTTGGACATATGGTTATCGTTAAAGACGGTAAGGAATGTGCGTGCGGCAGAAAGGGCTGTTGGGAGGCGTATGCGTCTGCAACAGGTCTTATTAACCTCACAAAGCAGGAAATCCTCAAGGAGAACTTCGACTTCAGTTATATGCTCAAGTCATGTGATGGTGATATTAACAAGGTTACAGGCAAGACTGCGTTTGATGCTGTTCTTGCAGGTGATGCAAATGCCAAAACCGTAATTGACGAGTATATCGGTTATCTCGCTTGCGGTCTTGTGAATATTATTAATATTTTCCAGCCGGATATCCTTTGTATCGGCGGCGGTATTTCAAATCAGGGCGAGAATCTTCTTGCTCCGCTCCGTACGATTGTTGAAAAGGAAAGATATACAAAGCATAACGATAAGCAGACGGTCATCTGCAAGGCAAGCCTTGGCAATGATGCTGGTATTATCGGTGCGGCTTTTCTTGAATAATTGACAAACCGTTAAAATTTACTTCGTGATTTCGGGCGGAAAAATGTATTTTCTGCCCGAAAAGCGGATTTTTAAAATAATAAAAACTTTTTTGAAAAAATTTAAAAAAAGTGTTGACAAATCGTCCTTTTTGCCCTATAATAAATCTTGCTGATTTCGGTTAGAAATCAGCATGTATTACATGGCGGAATAGCTCAGCTGGCTAGAGCATTCGGTTCATACCCGAAGTGTCGTAGGTTCAAGTCCTATTTCCGCTACCATATTTGGCCCGGTGGTCAAGCGGTTAAGACACCGCCCTTTCACGGCGGTAACACGAGTTCGATTCTCGTCCGGGTCACCAAATATATTTGCCGGTGTGGTGGAATAGGCAGACACAAGGGACTTAAAATCCCTCGGTCATTGCGACCGTACCGGTTCAAGTCCGGTCACCGGCACCAAAAAACAGCCATGAGGGCTGTTTTTTTCGTTTCGGTGATTTTTTAATTGTATAGTTGTTGCTGTTTAAGGGGCTGTGAAGAAATGAAGTTTAAGATTTCATTCTTCGCAGTCCCTTTTATAATTTGGTTGGGAACATAAACTTATGTTGAAACAGTTTTTATTCTCGACTATAATCTACGGAACAGCGAGATAGCTTGCGTAGCAAACATAGTTTGCCAACGGCAGATATATATGAAAATGACCTACTGAAAAACAGCAGGTCATTTTCGGAGAGAGTATATTTTAAGAAGAAAGATTTATACGATTCTTCGGTGTTAATAAAATTGTATTTATGTATGTTTGGTGGAGAGAAAGGAAATTTGTATCAAAAAAATTTATGAATAGGATCTGCACAAATCCATGCTGTAAACCATATTGTCCTTTGAAACCATGGTTATGGGGGTTGTGGGGGAAAGCTCGTTAAACTTTACAAGAAAGCTGTTGTCTTTTCCGTCGTGCATACCCGTTACAATGCGTTCAACATTGTTGTCACCTACAAATTCGGCAGTAACCTTTGGTGCGTCATCCGAAAACATTACGGTCATATCTGCACCCGATTCCTTTGCAATAAGGTAAAGATACTCGATTTCATCACTTACTGACGAATAGTCTGACATCGGTTTTAAAACGCTCATAACTCTGAGTTCGCAATCAGAGCTGTCGGCAATTTCTTTGGCAATTCGGATAATTCTGTCACAGTTGTATTGACTTGTGACGCAGGCAAGAACTGCCGACTTCGTGTTTTTCAATTTTTTCACCTCCTTTTTTATTGTGACTATATCATAACAGCCGTTTTTGACGGAAAAATATTCATATTGTGAACTTATTGTGAATTTTTGCTTTTTTAATAAATGTGTGCAAAATTTAAAAAATTCAGTATTTATCGGCTTTTTCAGAAAATTATTTTAAAAATAGTATGCGAGTATACGAGAGTATATGAGAGTAAACAAGCGTATTTAAGAGATTGTTCAAAGCTAAATTAAATTTTTTCAAAAAAGTGTTGACAATGGGCATAAATTGTAATATAATCAATCTCACAGTGAAAAAATACAGGAGGATATTGTTATGTCAACTTTTTTAGCTAAACCAAACGAAGTTGAGCGCAACTGGTATGTAATTGATGCAGCCGGCAAGTCACTCGGTCGTGTAGCAGCTCAGGCAGCTACTCTCCTCAGAGGTAAGAACAAGGCTACTTTTACTCCCAATGTTGACTGTGGTGATCATGTAATCATCATCAACTGCAAGGACGCTGTTCTTACAGGTAACAAGCTCACACAGAAGAAGTGGCAGCGCCACACAGGCTATATCGGCCATCTTAAGGAAACTCGTTACGATACACTTATGGCAACAAAGCCTACAAAGGCTATGGAGCTTGCTGTTAAGGGTATGCTTCCTAAAAATACACTCGGCAGAGCAGCTCTTTTAAGATTAAGACTCTTTGAGGGTGCAGAACACAATCATCAGGCTCAGAAGCCTGCAATGATTGAAGACTAATTGAAGGAGGCAAAAGATAATGTACGATAAGACACCTTATTTTTACGGTACAGGCAGAAGAAAAAGTTCTGTTGCTCGTGTAAGACTTTATCAGGGCACAGGCAAAATCACAATCAACGATCGTGACATTGACGATTACTTTGGTCTTGAAACACTCAAGCTCATCGTAAGACAGCCTCTCGCTCTTACAGAAACAGACGAGAAGTTCGACATCGTTTGCAGAGTATCAGGCGGCGGCGTAACAGGCCAGGCCGGTGCTATCCGTCACGGTATTTCAAGAGCTCTTCTTCAGTATGACACAGAGAATCTCCGTGGCAAACTCAAGAAGGCAGGCTTCTTAACTCGTGATCCGAGAATGAAAGAGCGTAAGAAATACGGTCTTAAAGCAGCTCGTAGAGCTCCTCAGTTCTCAAAGAGATAATCTTTGTGCTTTCCAGCACGCTTCAAGGCTACTGTTTACAGGGTTTTTGGAGTATTCAGACGGTTTGAGATGTGCTTAAATGTGTTAGATAAGCAACAAGCAAGTAACACATAAGTAGCAACAGTTCTCAACCTCAATAAGCAATCAAAAGAGATGTTTTTCTAAGTTCAGAAAGACATCTCTTTCTTTTTTTGCTTTTAGATTTTATTGATCGCATTGATTAGCACCTCAACGTCTAAATGTGTGTACACTCTTTCGGTCATCGTCATAGCGCCCGAGTGCCCGACAATCTTTTTAATTGTGGTTTGGTCAACCTGTGCTTCCGCCAGCATTGAGATACAGGTGTGTCGTGTACAATGCGGTGTGTGATCCATATTCAGATTGACCATAAGCGGCGTAAAATAACTATCGTAGTAATTGCGGTAATCAAACTTGTTTCCATTTTCGGTGTGAAGCAGATATTCGCTCTCGCCGTCGTTGTACCAGTTCTTAAAGAGCGGCAGTACCTTGTCGGCGATCGGTACTCGTCTGATTCCGTTGTCAGTTTTGCTGAGCTTGATATCAAAATATTGTTCTTTCAGGTTTACATCTTCTCGTTTTAGATTCAATATTTCGGAAATCCTCACACCCGAATAAATCAGCATGAGGACGATCTGATAATACTTGTCATCTGACGCTTTCCATAAGCGGTCGATTTCTGATTTGGTGAACTTTTCCCGATCCCTTTTGTTCGGGTTGCGGCCTTTATGCTTTACAATGTCCACATATTCGGAGTAATCCTTGTTGCACAGCTCATTTTTCATAGCGTATTCGTAGAGCTGATTCAAAAGAACTTTCAGTTTTCGCAACGTGGGATAATTCTTGCCGCAGGTGTCCACGACGTTTTGCAGCTCTGCAAGCTTGATTTCCTTGAACACCTTGTCGTAAAGCGGTACGCAGGCTTTATATGAAGCCTTGTAACCTTTTACGTTGGAATCCGATACAGTCGGAAACTTCTCCGCAGACCAACGCTCATACACTTCCTTGAATGTGATCTTGAAAGCAGAAACGTCAAAGGGATTGTTGTTGTAGTCTGCCAGCATTTGCAGTGCCTCAGATTTGGTGGCTGCATAGCCTATGACCACATAGTCCTGAACCTTTTTGTCTGTCTTTTCATCAATGTGCCAGCCGATAGTTTTTCTGACCATATAGGGTTTTCTACGCCTACCCGATAGCTTTGTGACGCCGCCGTAACCGTTTGGCAACCTCACTCTCCAAAACCTCCTTGTTTTAGTTTTATTTATGATAAGAGCTTATTGCTCCGTATCACCTTTGTTTGCTTGTTCTTGGAACTTCTTTATGTAGTATTCGTTGAATTTTCTTAACCGTTCCTCGTTATCTAAAACCTCATATTCTCTGTCCGTCAGGAAGTAATCGCTCCGGGATTTGATTTCTTTTTCTTCCCAATCACGGAACATCTCGTAGTCGATTTTATAGGTTTCAAAACTTTCACGATTATAATCGAAGTTCCTCAACATTGTATAAAGCGCACTGTTGCCATCAGCTTCGTGTACATCGAATACAAGTGATACCTTTCTGATTGTTTCGGGTCCTTTAGTAAATTCGACCTCAAAGCGAAGGTCTTGTTTTCGATCCAGCTCGAACAAGTACGCATACACATCGCCCAATGTTTCCAATTTAATATGCGACGAATCGTAGCCTATCAAGTAATTGATGGGCATTTTTAATATGTCCGCTATCTGTTCTAATACAGAGACGGACATATCTATTTCTCCACTTTCGTACTTCTGCACGGTGCGGAGTGATTTTCCCAATTGTTCCGCAAGCTCGGTCTGACTAATCCGAAGCTGCTTGCGCTGTTTGGCGATTCTTTCGCCGATTAAGGTTTGCAAATTATCCATTTCGTCATCACCTCATTATAATAATAACACACTTCTTTGTGAATTGCAAGTGCATTTGCGAAATTAAAATACATAATTTTTGAAATTAGGTATTGACAAGTCATATAAATGCGTATACAATGAATATGCGAACTTAAAGTGCGCAAATAATTAACAGGAGGATATGCTATGGAGAATAAGCTATATATAGATTGTCCGAAATTCACAGGAAGGAACGTTCCTATTACCGAGATCGCAAAGGCTATCGGCAAAGACGCTCAATATGTCCGTGTTGGTTTGCAACAGGGCATCTTGAAATTCGGCTATGCTATGAAGCTTGACAAATCAAGCGAGTACAACTACTACTGCCCCGACAAAAAAGTCTGGGAAGAAACCGGCTACTTTAGAGATAAAGAAGCCAGCTAAAAGGAGGATTGAACTATGAATGAAAAATACGACCTTTGCGATATTGACGAATCGTATTTACACACGGTCTCGATGACCGAGCTGCTTGACAGCGCCTATCAGAGTAAATCGCCGATCATCGACGGCTTGCTCTACCGGGGAACATATCTTTTCGCCGGCTCTCCGAAGATCGGCAAGAGTTTTTTGATGGCACAGCTTGCCTATCACGTCAGCACAGGCACAAACCTGTGGGGCTTTGATGTTCGGCAGGGTAAGGTATTGTATCTCGCTCTGGAGGACAACTATCCGAGATTGCAAAAGCGGCTGTATCGTATGTTCGGAACAGCCGAAAACGAAAACCTGTTCTTTTCGGTATCAGCTCATCAGCTAGGCAATGGCTTGGACGAGCAGCTGGACGGCTTCTTACAGAAGCACCCAGATACTTCGCTTGTGATTATCGACACCTTGCAGAAGGTCAGAGAAGTCGGCGGCGAGAATTACAGCTACGCCAATGACTATCAGATCATCACGAAGCTAAAGAGCTTCACCGACAACCACAACATTTGTATGTTGGTTGTTCATCATACACGCAAGCAAACGGCGGATGATAAGTTCGATATGATTTCCGGTACTAACGGTTTGCTCGGCGCTGCCGACGGAGCGTTTATTCTCTCCAAAGATAAGCGCACGAGTAACAACGCCACGCTCGAAGTATCGGGCAGAGATCAGCAAGACCAGCGTGTGTACTTGAAGAAGAATACGGAAACGCTGGTGTGGGAGCTTGACAAAATCGAAACAGAGCTTTGGAAAGCGCCGCCGGAGCCGTTGCTCGAGAGGATCGCCGAAAGGGTGACTGCCGACAATCCGCAATGGTGCGGAACGCCGACGGAGCTGTGCGAGTATCTCACCGTTGACATCAAGCCGAACGCTATCACGCAAAAGCTGAATGTCAATGTCAACCGTCTGATGGACGAGCACAAGATCGTCTACCACTACAAGCGCACTCACGAAGGGCGCAGAATCACGCTGACCTATGAGGGCGGCGTGTCAAAGCGTGACAGCTGTGACAGCGATTGTGGGGTGTGTGAAACACCGACACAGCTGACACGGACTGACACGCAATAGAGTTTAGGCGGGGTGCAGGAAGCCCTTTTCAAAGGGCTGCCCTTGCCTCCCAGCGGGCGCAAAACCTGCTCGTAGGTTGCATTTTTGATGGCTCTGCTGTCAAAAGTGCTTTTGCGTTACTCTTGGCAAGAGTAACAGAACCTGAGTTAGAGATAATTTAGTGAGATAATATTATTTTAATACAGATTTGAGGTAGATAAATGAAGAGAACGATTAGCGCAATGGTGGGTAAAGGCTCCGTCACGCACAACAGCCGCACTTTCACAGCAGAGAATGTGGACAGCGAGCGTACCCATTTGAATATAGATTACTGCAACGAGCCAATCAAGAAAGTGTATCACGAAATGTTTGATGAAGCTCTAAAACAGTACAACGATAAACAGAAACGCAAGGGCAGAAAGATTTCCGATTACTACAAGCATATCGAGTCCGGAAAGCAGGAAAAGCTGTTCCACGAGATCATCTTCCAAATCGGCAACATGGAAGATATGTCGGCAACAGGAGAGCACGCCGAGCTTGCGAGGACAGTCCTCGACGAATACTATCAGGGCTTCCAAGAACGCAATCCATATCTGCGAGTGTTCTCGGCGCACCTTCATATGGACGAAGCAACGCCGCATATCCATATAGACTTTATACCGTTCACCACTGGGAGCAATCGAGGTTTGGAAACACGAGTTTCGCTGAAACAGGCTCTGCTCAATATGGGTTTCAAAGGCGAGGGCAGAAGCGACAACGAACTGAATCGCTGGATACTTTCCGAAAAGAAAGTCCTTGCTCAGATTATGGAGCGGCACGGTATCGAGTGGGAACAGAAGGGCACGCACGAGCAGCACCTATCCGTCCTTGATTACAAAAAACAGGAGCGAGCCAAAGAGGTCGCCGAGCTCGACCGGGAGATTGAGGGAAAGCAGTTGGAGGTCAAAGGTCTGAAAGCGACGGCTGAAAAAATCAAGGAAGCAACGGATTCACTCGACAGCATAGAACATCAGCTTGACAATAATCCAGAGCTGCAACTCCCGGAACCGCAGGGTTTGATGTCGGCAAAGTGTTACAAGAAAAAGTTTGTAGATCCGTTAATCCAGCGTCTGAAAAATCTTGTTCGATCTGCGGTAGCAAAAAGCTATTTGGGTTGGGAAAACTATCACCGCATCAACAATCTGAACGGCAGATTATACAGCGAAAACAAAAGTCTGAAACACGAAAATTCAAGGTTGAAGGAATTTAATAATCAACTCCGAGAGCAAAACAAAGCCTATCGCCTGTTGGAAAAGGTTTTCGGTAAGCGCAAGCTCAATGAGATTATCGAGCAGGCGAGAGGATACAAAAAGTCAAAACAGCGTGACGCACGCTAATATGTTATGAAAGGTTGATGAACAATGGAAAAGAGAATTTACGACAAGAAAACGGGTATCCACTACGAAATGCAAGGTGATTATTATCTGCCGTGTTTGGAGCTGCCCGAACAGCCAAAGGTTGAAATCGGGATATGGGGCAAGCGGCATTTGAGGTACATCAAACAGTACCACAAAATCCGCTATACCAATCTGATGGCAAGCTGTAAGCTCACCGCCTACCTCGCCGACATAGACAAACAGGCAGAGGATATGTTCTTTCGGTTAGTAAAACAACTCTCCGAAAAAGAAGGCGTAACCGAACAGCTCAAAGCGGAAAACCAAATGATGTGGGTTGCGAGAATGAACAATATCCGTAACCGTGCAGAGGAGATTGTAACTGAAGAGCTGATATACACCTAATAACACAGAGGGCAACAGATAGAGATACTTGTTGCCCTTACTATATCTTGTGATAACAGATTTTTTATTTGACATATATCGTATAAAATTATATAATCAATACGAGAGCTTATATGCTGCTGAATTTATATGCTGATTGTAATAGCAAAGTCCTTTTTATAGGACAATCAATTTGATATAATTCTATTATCAGGTAGTAGTGCGACTCTAATGATAATATGTTTGGGTGAGAAAAATGGCTGTTGCTGTTAAAACAGGTGATTATAAGACTTCTTTGATTAACAATAGAAGGTATTTAGGAAATAAGTATAAGTTGTTGCCGTTTATTACAAAAGTTGTTAATGAGGAGTGTTCTGATATTGATTCTGTTGCTGATATATTTGCAGGAACAGGTGCAGTATCTTCTGCTTTTACAGAAAAATTGTTGATTACAAATGATTTGATGTATAGCAACTATATTTGTAATTATGCTTGGTTTGGTGCTGAGGAATACGATCCTCAAACTATCATAGATTGCGTGGTACGTTATAATTCACTTAGTGATTTAGAAGATAACTATATGACAGAAAACTTCTCTGACACCTATTTTAGTAGGGATGATTGCGCTAAAATTGGATACATAAGAGAAGATATTGAAAGTTTATATGAAAATGATAGAATAAATCAAAGAGAGCGAGCAATTCTGATTACCTCTCTTCTTTATGCGATGGATAAAATTGCTAACACTTGCGGTCATTATGACGCTTATAGAAAAGGCGTAGTGTTTGAGAAAACACTTGAATTATATGTGCCTTTAGCTGAGGTTCATAATACTGCTGATAATCAATGCTATAATACTGACGCTAACGAGTTAGTAAAGGATATTACTGCTGATTTAGTATATATTGATCCGCCTTATAATTCCAGACAATACTGTGACGCTTATCATCTATTAGAAAATGTCGCTCGATGGGAAAAGCCCGAAGTGTTTGGTGTTGCCAGAAAAATGGATCGCAGTACGATGAAAAGTAAATACTGCACACAATCAGCAACAGAAGCCTTTGAGCAATTAATAGGAGATATTAAGGCTAAATATATTCTGTTGTCTTATAACAATATGGCAGAAAAGGGTAATGACCGTTCTAATGCAAAGATTTCCGATCAGGATATTATGCGTATCTTAGAGAAAAAAGGAGAAGTAAAAGTCTTTTCGGAGAGTTATAAGGCTTTTACAACAGGAAAGTCTGATATTGATGATAATCAGGAAAGATTGTTTTTATGCAGATGTTTCAATTAGCTGATACACAACTGATTCAATCACCGCTCAACTATACCGGCGGAAAATATAAGCTGCTCCCGCAAATCTTACCTCTTTTTCCGAAAGAGATAGATTGCTTTGTCGACCTATTCTGCGGCGGCTGCAATGTCGGCATCAACATAGATTCCAAAAGAGTAATTTACAATGATGTTGACGAGCATTTATTCTATCTTTTCAATACCTTTAAGAACCTTGATAAAGATGTTATTTTTGAGCTGATTTTTAAGATAATTAAGGACTACGATTTATCTCTTGTGTGTGAACACGGATATGATTATTATCATTGCGAGAGCGGCAAAGGTGTCGGTAGTTATAATAAAGAGCGGTTTTTGAAACTGCGTGACGATTTCAATCATCATAAGCAAGAAGATTACTATTACTACTTAATGTTGTATGTGTTGATTGTATATGCGTTTAACAATCAGATTCGATTCAACGCTAAAGGCGAATACAACTTACCGGTAGGAAAAAGAGATTTTAATAAAAAAATGCAGACAAAATTGTCTGCATTCATTGATAGATTACATCGGCAGGATTGTTTCTTTTCTTGTAAAAGCTTTACTGAGTTTGATGTTTCAGATTTGACTGAACGAGATTTTGTTTATGTTGATCCACCATATCTAATTACCTGTGCAACGTATAACGAGCAAGATGGATGGAACGAGGATCACGAGAAAGAACTGTTAAAGTTCCTCGATGGACTAAATTCAAAGCAAATCAGATTTGCCCTTTCAAATGTTTTGAGAAGCAAAGGAAAAGAAAACACGATACTATTAGAATGGCTGTCAAAGAACAACTATACAATCCATCATTTGAATTACGGATATGCAAATTCAAATTATCAGACAAAAGATAAACAATCAAAAAGTGAAGAAGTTTTGATAACAAATTATTGAGGTAATACAATGGCAAACACAATTCCTTATAAAAGCTTCTGTTGGTGTTTAGGTACAACAAGTTTTAGAACAAAGGATTTTAACAAAACTATCGAGGAACAACTTGCACTCCTAAACGAGTTTTGGACACTTCCCGAAAATGAAAATGCAAATTGGTCTGGTGACAACAACACTCAAGCACGCTATTATGATTTTATGAAGGCAAAAGGTTTTGTTGTTGGCAACGCTAACAACAAGCCTAAGGATGCTCGTGAAAAAACCTCTGGTTTAGTTGATATTGGTATTATTGATGAGAATCGCAAACTTACCGAAGCTGGAAGAGCGCTGTTAGAAATCAGTCAATCAAACGACTTTTCTTCAGATAACTTTTTCCAGATCCCTAAAGATAGCTTCTTGTATCTAAGACAGTTACTAAAAACATATAACAGTGTTGACGGCTCTATTGTAAGACCGTTTATTATATTGCTCTATGTCCTTTCAAAAGTTGAATGTTTATCATTAGATGAGTTCACCTATTTACTTCCATTATGTACAAGTGCCGAATATACAGAGCAGATAATTGGTGGTATTCAAGCTTGTCGGAATCATACAGTTTCATTTGATGATATTATAATAAACAGATTGCTTGAAATGGATAACTATCAAGCAGCATTAGATAAGTTGCTTGAAAACACAGTTACGGAGAGCCTAATCTGTGAAATCGGTTTAAATCGAAAAAGCCGAAACTACGATAAGACATATCTTCGCCTTTATGATGAGTTGTATTCTGTTTTCGTCAATCACGATAACGCTCGAATTCCGCTTATTTTCTCTGCAACTAAGAATATAAACATAGGTAAGTGGTGGAGAAGGTATTTGTTCAATACATCTTCTGAAAAAGCTATTGAAAAGAATCCGGTTGCTTGTTTGAAGCATACTGCTTTTGCGGGTGTATCAACGGAATCAGAATTCAAGACCGTTTTCTTTAAAACAATGCACTTGTTTAAGGCAAAGGCAACCTTATCCGATTACCTTGATTTAAACAGGCGATATATCCGAACTACAGATATTATTTTGTTTGAGGACAGTAATATAAAGCTGGATATTATTCCAAAGCATTTCTTTAATTTGATTGCTGATGAGCTGCACCATTACGCCTACACCACTTGTGACATATTGTTTGAAGATAGTAAACTGGTTGAGATTGCTGATTGTCTTGTAATTAATGAGGAAACTGTAATCGAAGGCGTAAATGCTGAACTCGGCACAAATGTCACTACAATAGGTGAAGCAAGAAATGTTCTCGAAGATAACCGCTATCGTAGATTGCAGCATCTGATTGATACGAAGTTTACCGATGAAATCATTGTAACTCTACTCGGATATTTTGAAAGCAGAAACGACACCGAAATAAAGAGTATGGTAACGGAAAACGCAGACATTCCGACTATCTTTGAATATGTGTTAGGTATTCTCTGGTATAAAATCAGCGAAAGACAGGGTAAGATTCTTGATTATATGAAATTGTCCCTTGACGCTGATCTCTTACCCAAAACACACGCCGCCGGTGGTGAAGCGGATATTGTATATGAATATCCCGAAACAGAATATTATCCTGCTCATTCTCTTTTGATTGAAGCAACTCTGGCGGATAGCACTAATCAAAGACGTATGGAGATGGAGCCTGTTTCCAGACACTTGGGCAGACATCTTATCAGAACAGGTAATCTTAATTCCTATTGTGTTTTTGCGACAACTTATCTTGATATAAATGTTATCGCAGATTTCAGAGGAAGAAAGCATATGCCGTTCTATGATACACAGGATTATACTAAAAGTGTTCCGGGAATGAAGATTATTTCACTACAAACATCTGAACTGAAAACTATTATTGATAACCAAAAGAATTATAAACAATTATACCAAATATTCAATGAAGCTTATATATCCAATCTTCCTCCGCATATGTGGTATGAAGAGTGTATAAAAAATCTATTATAATTAATGCTAGTGGGGCTAGGCTTAAAATATGAGATTTGCGGTGAAGGAGAATACCTAATGGCTGAACATCCAATTGTTTTTTTACATTTAAGTGATATACATATCTGCAATGAGAAAGATATAAGCGATAAACATATCAACAAGATAGTCGATTCTTTAAGAAGCTATAAAACTGATTTTAATAAAATTATAATAATTATTTCGGGTGATATAACACAATCAGGTGAACTTATTCAATTTAAAAATGCTGGTAAGTTAATGGGAAGTTTGATAACACAACTAAAAACCACTTTTAGTTGTGGCTATGAAGTTATAGTTGTTCCAGGTAACCACGATGTTTCTCATGGTACAAATATACTGGATATAGAAAACTTAAAATCTGAGAATTATTCAGAAATTGAAATGGTAGAGTACAAAAAATTGAAAAACTTTTATACATTTTCTAAATTCAATAAATGCTTTATTAATTCCGAAATATACTCATGTAAAAGAATTGTTGAGATTGATGGTTTTAAAATTCAATTCAATTTAGTTAACAATGCAATTTTTTCTACACGAGATCAATATAAAGGTCTTTTATATATTCCTGATGATAGCATTAAAAATCTAAAAAACGAAAAAGATGCAGACTTTATAGCAACAGTTATGCATCATGCTCCTGACTTTTATAGGGATAGTATAAAAAACGACATAGAAGATAAATTGATTAGAAATAGTAATATTCTTTTTCATGGACACGAACATTATAATTATGATAAAAATGTCTCTTTTTCTAATTCCAAAAACACGATAATTCAATCTTGTGGATGTTTGTGTGATAAAGGGGATTGGAGAATCGGATCGTATTTTGTGGGGCTATTATACCCTGGCGAGGGGACATATAATCACCACAAATTCAGATGGAATGAAAATGCACAACAATACGAGCACGATGAGCTTATAACAAATGACATCTCCAACGATTCTTCTGATTTACAAACAACTGACGATTTTAGAGAGTTTATTTTTGAAGAAAGCTTTGATTATTATGTTTTTCCTGTAATAATGTATCAAGGAGAGAATGATAACGATAGTTTTAAAATCGAGTCTATTGATAGATTAAAAGAAGAATTATTGAAACACAATTACTCATTGGTTAACGGAGCGAGTAATATAGGAAAAACTACATTACTAAAAAAATTATTCTTATCTTTTTCACAAGACTATTATGTAATATATGGTAGTGCAGATAAAATTGCAGAAAAAAGCAAAAACAAAAAACAAAACATAAAAAAACTGATTGAATCATTGTTCTATGATATTTATGGGAATGATAAAAGTAAATATCAGACCTTCGAACAAAAAGATAAAAAAGATTGTGTTTTTATTTTTGATGATTTTGAAAACATAGACGGTATTAATCTAAATGATTTTCTTGATGGGTTAGATAATCATTTTGGAACAATTATTCTGTCTACTTCAAGAGTAGTAGAATTTGACCCTCGCAATATAAACCTTGTTGACAAAGGTGGAATAGCTAGATTTGAAATAAAAGCCCCGGTGGGACATAAACGTCGAGAACTAATTAATGCGGTAGTAAAAACAAAAGCAAAAGATAAATCACCTGATAAGATAGAAGAAATTGTCGAACAAGTTGATCGTTTGATTAAAACCCAGTTAAGTATTATACCTCCAGAGCCATATTATATCATACAAATAACTGAAAACTACATGAATAATGTTGGAGAAGCCGTTTACAAAACAACAAATTCATTCAGTAAAGTATTTGAAGCAAATCTAACTAATAGATTAGATTTTGCATTAAAAACGAATAATAGAATCAAAGGTCTTACTGTTGAGTTAATGTATGTATTCTTAAGTAGAATTGCGTACTATATTCATTTTAACACAGCATATCCTATAAAAAGAGCAGCGATTGATAAAGTTATTAGCGAATATAATAGCGTATACGGATATTCGTTTGAAACAGAAGATGTTATCTGTATTGCAAAGTCTGCAAAAATAATAAACAATACCCCTGATAGTCGGGAATTATTCAGATTTCAAAACAAAAGTGTTTTAGCCTATTTTGTTGCAAAGGAAATCATTAGAAAAAAAGACAAAGAAGCAATGAACGATGTAATTAACAAGGCTTGTTTTAACATTTGCACAGACATTCTATTGTTTATAATCTATTTGACAGACGAGATAAATATAATCGTAGATATATTATCTTTTATTACTAGTATCGTCAGCGCAAATTCATCATGGAATGAAATAAAAATTCCAAATAATATTCCAGCTTTTCTTCAAAACAACAAATCTTTGCTTCCCGAAGAACGTACAATAAAAAAGGAAAAAGGGAAAAAACAGATTCAAAAAAATGAAGAAATAGCAGAAGAAAATATGCTAACAGAATTTACAATAAAAGATGTCTATGATTGGGATGATTGTAATATTGAAAAGTTTAATAACCAACTGATTCGTATGACATCTTTGTTACAAATAATATCAAAGAGTCTTCCGTGTTTTGAACATTTGCTTACAAAACAAGAAAAGAAAGCTCTTGTTGAAACTCTTTATACCTTGCCGAATAGAATTTTTATGTTCTGGAGTAAGTTTATTGATGAAAATTACGATGAAATTATAGGAGAATTAAAAACTTTCCCATATTTTACAAACAAAAAACCAGATCTTCGAGAATATGAGATTGAAGAAAAAGTCAAATCAGCATTTGCAGTATACTCTATGAATCTATTGTTGAATCTATACTATATTCCAGCACTTAACGCCATAGGAAACAATACTTTGCAGTTTATAGGAAACAAAGAGTTATTTGATTTTGATACTGAAATTACATATCAAATCGAGAATCTTATGTTTTTAGAGCAAAATCATAATGATCCTAGTTTTGTTGCAAATGCTATAAAACTTAAAGATCAATCTAATGATATGATTTCAAAGTATTTACTTGATCGAATTGTGAAACATGGTTTGATTACAAGAAAAGATTCAAGAGAAAACATCGATAAACTTGAAAGTAAGTTTTATCCAAACGCAAAAAAGGCCTTTCTTATCGAAAGGCAAAAACATAAGAGTCAAAAGAAGTAGTAACGTGCAAGTCCTGCCCTTGCTGGTCGTTATTTACTGAGTAAACGACCTATCCTCAGTAAATTCAATGCATATCATCTCGCTACGCTGACGTTACTACAGTATTAGTATATTCTATTGCAGCGGCAATATTCTAATTAGTTAAGGATTATTCAAAATAATCCGTATGGGATTTATTCTTTATATAGCATTGTAATTAGAGGTATATTGTTGTAAAACAAAGTCGTTCATTAGTAACACACAAGCAACAAAATAATGCAAAAGCCCTGTAAACAAGCCAACCTTTGCGTTTGAAAAGTTCTCAAAGAGATAATTCGTATCTTGAAAAACCTCAGTATTTATCGCACTTTTCAGAGTTTGAAATCTGGAAAAAGTGTTTATTGTGTGTTTATTTACGAAAAAATCTAAATTTTAAATTTACAAAGGCAAGTCCATTTTTATTTGGGCTTGCCTTTTGTTTTATCTGTGATTATACAAATAGTATAATCATAATATACTTGTAGTATAGTTTTAAATGCGTTTTAAGCGACTTTTTGAATTAGCAATAAAATTTATTGTTTATGTATAAAAGTCGCTCAGAACTCAAATACAAGCAAATTAGAGCTATCTAACACCTCGAAAAGTGAAATTCATTTCTGAATTGCTCGGAACACCGAGTGTCACAGAATCAAAGCTATGAGTCATAAACTCGTTGCCCTCTGTTACACATACAGGAATTAGAGCATTTGCTGTTCCGATAACTGCATACAAGCTACTTGAAAAATTTTCATCACCATAAGCATTAAGTTCAATTTCAGAAAATCGGGGATTCTGCGAAATGCTGTAAACCATTTTGACCGCACTCTCGGCAAATTTTCTGTAAACCTCTACAAAATCGCTTGCAGTCTGAATCACCATTGTTTCAGCAATTTTCGGATATTCTGAAACAATTTTGCGGATTTTAACAAAATTATATTCTGAATAATATTTCTTTAAAAGAACATTGATTTCTTCTGCTGTGAGAATTCCAGATTTAATAACGCAATCATCACCGAGATTTCCCGCATTTGGGAAATTACAAATGCTGATTCTCTGTTTGACATCGGTGAATATCGTATCAATCTCGGAAATTGCTTGATTGCCTTTGTGGGTGATTTCCTCTTCAAGCGATGCATTATAATCCTTTGCAATGGTTGGTTTGAATGTAACTGAATTATATTTTGCCTTTGCCCTGAGAGCTGAAACATCATTAAAATAGTCGGTTACAATTTTCTTGAATTTTTCTACAAAAATGTTTGTCATAATAATTATCCTTTCTGTTTCCGTAAATTATTACTGGGAAATTCTGCTGTAAATGTCAGTTCTTCGCCCCAGAATACATTTATCGTTAGTTTGTCATTTTTAGGAAGATGTTTCCTTAAATTTTTGAGTGAAATTTGAATTTCTTTTAACTTTTTATTCATAAAAGCCTCCCTTTAGTGCGTTAAACTGTTAAAATCTGTTATTCTTTGTTAATAATTTCTCTTAAAGAATTAAGCTCCTGTTCTAAATCATCAATCGTTGTATAATCAGCCGATAAATTCAGAATTTTTACTGCTGATTGCAGACGAACATTCTCGTTTTCAGAACTAAGCAATGTAACAAGGGTTCGGCTTGCTTTGGTCGTAGCTTCTAATAATTCCTGACTTGACTGCTGAAATAAGTTTTTCCGATACTCGCTCAGCAACGCTTGAAATTTATCTGACTTAATTCGTTTTGCAACCGTCTGACGGCATATTCCAAGAGTTTTTGCTGTTTCGGATAAATTGAATCCATTTTCTAAATATGAAACAAGAATTTCCTCATTACTAATTTTCATTAAGTAATCACCTCAGGGTGTCGCTTGTTGACAAGCTCAAATTCTGAATCGGGAAAATCCTCGCCGAGCCACGCTCTAAAAAATACGGCGTCCTCAGGCTGAAAATCGAAAATTCTTGTTCTGATACGATTATTTCGGTCAATCAAAAGAATTATAAATATATCATTTTTGGGATTCTGAATATTTGTGATTTTCTCAATGTTTAGATTATTTATAAGCATTTCAGTTACAAGTTTTGAATATCTTAACGACTCGATAGATTCAAGCCTTAAATTTTTGTAAAATTCTGTCATTGTGAATACTCCTTTCTGTGGTGTATAAGACCTATATATATTTGTTTAATAATATCGGTTTTTAAAATGTTAAAAACGCTTAAAATGCTGATGAATACTGTGCTTTTTGGGATTTAGCCGTCTGAAAATTTAACAAAATAATTTAAAACAAATTTTGCTTGCAAAATTCTATAAAAGAAAAATCTCCGCCCTGTCGAATACAGTCAGCTTGCCGTATGCTGTATTGAATATAATTCTGTGCGTGTATTCCTGAACCTTTTGAAACAATTTTTGATATAGGTTTGCCCGCCCCTTTATCCAATGATTTTTTAAGCGACAGGCAACATTGCCGAGCTGAGCCGTCAGCTTTTAATACTGCTGTATGTGCGTGTCCTGGAACAGTTGTACCCGTCACAATGTGCCGAGGTCTGCCACGCTTGCAAGACTTAATTTTTTGCTGTTTAGCAGTTCGGCTATCTGTATGACTGAAACAGATTAAGAAACTGCAACGCTGTTTTTTACAGTGATATCTGAACTTTTGAAATAACTGTTCAAAATCCGCAGGCGAAAGTTCTGAATAGATTTCAACGCTATATACATTGCTCGGAAATTCGGTTTCAAAAGTCATTTCATCAAGTGGTATTTTTGACATTTTCGATACAGCCCCCGCAAGAATTAAGCTGATTTTCAAATTCAGGAACATTTAAATAAAATCTGTTTCCTGAATAAAACCCTGGAGCTCGTCCAGTCTTGACAAGTCGGCGAATTGAAAATTCAGGCAGATTAAACAATTTTGCAACCTGTCGAATCGTTTGAAATTGTGTGGATTTGTTCATAAAAATTCTCCTTTGTAAAAATTTTTTTAGGAAATTGTGATTTCCCCTTGCAATTTTTATTATAATCAATTATAATGTAATTGTAAACACACAATTTCATACATTCACAAAAACAGAAAGGAGATAATGTACGAAATGGAATACAATTTCAAAAAAATAGGTGCGAGGATTCGAGCGGAGCGAAAAATGTTGAGACTATCACAGCAAGAGCTTTGCGACAAAATCAATCTATCACAGAGAGCAACACTCGGACGCTTTGAGGCTGGAACAAGCGAAACTCCGTTGTGGGTTTTAGTCGAATTATGTCGGGTGTTTGATTGTGAACTCGGATATTTACTTTGTGAGTATAACGAAAAAACCCGTTTAAATGCTGATATTTGCGAAATTACAGGACTTTCTGAATCTGCGATAAATCACATAATCGCCTTAAATCAAGAGCCAAAACGATTATTCAATGAAGGAAACTATAATGTGAAACCGAAAATTCTAAGCCAAATTCTTGAGGACGATAACTTTAAAGATTTGATTGATTCGGTCTTTGATTATTGTTATACAAAATCCAATGATTCATTGAAAGATGAGGATTTCAAACTATTCAGAATACAGAACAATTTCGTTAGAATTGTCGAGAAAATCAAAAATTCAAAATAACTGTATTGAAAGGTGGAAAGAAATTATATGCCACAGGTCATAAAAAAAGACAACAACCGTTTCAGAATCGTTTGTTCTTTAGGCTATGGGTCAGACGGTCGGCAGATTCGGAAAACTACAACATTTAAAGCCCCCGAGGGTACAACTCCGAAAAAGGCTGAAAAACTTGCAACTGAATTTGCTGTTGATTTTGAGAGAAAAATTAGAGGGAATGTTGAATTTGCCGATAATATGAAATTTTCAGAACTATGCGAGCAGTATTTCAATCTTTATGCGAAAAACGAATTAAAAGGAGTAACAGCCTATACTTATCAAGGACAGGTCAAGAATCATCTGTTGCCTGAATTTGGAAATCTGCGATTGAAAAATTTTACTCCAAACAGAATTTCAAACTATTTTGCAAAATTAGAACTTCAACCGCAAACTTGCAAAAAGCTATTCACGGTTCTCGAATCAATTTTCAGCTTTGCAGTTCGTCAAGGGTTCGTTGTGCAAAATCCGTGTATCGGCGTTATTTTACCGAAAGCCGAAAACAATGACGATAAAAAAATGCTGAGTTCATCACAGGTCAAAACTTTGATGAAGATGTTGACAGATGAAGATGTCGCAAGCTCACAGTTTTCGGTAATCATAAGAACCCTGATTTTAACAGGTCTGCGGGCAGGTGAATGTCTTGCTCTGCAATGGTCGGATATTGATTTTGAAAATTCCGTTATAAGTGTTAAACATAACCTTTGTTACGACGGCAAAAAAACTTGGCTTGATACACCGAAAACAAAAAAATCCCGCCGAGTTATTGCTATGTCGGCGGAACTTGCTGAATTGCTAAAAAATCACTATACAAGACAGCAGATTATTAAAAATTCAGTAAAATATGATTTTAACCCGCTTGATATGGTGTTCACAAGTCAAACGGGCGATTTCAAAGACCGTTCAGGACTGCTCCGTGAATTTAAACGATTCATCAAGGACACGGATTTCAGCTTTGCAACACTTCATATGCTCAGACACGCAAATGCAACCCTGTTGCTGAATAGCGGTGTTGATATTAAACTTGTTTCTGAAAACCTCGGTCATAGTAACATATCAACAACAGCGGATATTTATGCTGATGTACTCCTTGAGTCAAAACGCAAAATGGCTGATTTGGTATCTTTGACATTATCAAATAAATAATGCTTTTGGGTGTTTATTTGGTGTTTATTAATGCTTAAAGATACTAAAAAATACGAAATGATAATTATTATCAAAGTCTGAAAAACCGCATAAATACTGAATAAATTAAACATTATTCAAAGATACGAAATGATTCATTTAAGTCTCAAAAAGATAATTGTATATTTGCTATTATCAACCCCAAAGTCGCTTATGGCTTTGGGGATTTTTTTACCTTCGGGTCCTCGGAGCAAAGCTCCTGCGGCGCAGCTAAAAACAGTCCGCAGGACTGTTTTCTTAACGCTGCTACAGTTCCCAAAGAGATAATCAAATTTACATTGCTTATCAGCTCCGAAGTATCTACTTCGGAGCTTCTTTTTGTGCTGACTTCGGGTTCTCGGAGTTGCAAAAACAATAAGTTTGTTCAAATTGATCACACGCATCGAGAAATAGTATGTTTTGCTAAATTTTTTAATGTGATGAATGTTGTTTATTCATTTGTAGCGGCGAACAGTGTTCGCCATTTGATTTGGTTGCAAAACCAAATCAACAAAATACCAATAATGTTAAAAAATATTGTTAGATGATAGAATTTGCTTTACTGTCTGTCGAACCGATTTTACAATCGTTTCGATTGGCGGTCAATGACCGCCGCTACAATTGAAATACATTTTTATTATATCAAGACATATTTAAAAGGACTGAAAGATAATCGCTTTCAGTCCTTTTGGTGTTTATTTGGTGTTTATTAAATGTTGAAAACTTTTAATGGGTAGGATTACTTATTGTTTTCTTCCTTTTTTTCTTTGAAAGCGAAGAAACGCTGTCCGATGTAGTTGAATGCAACAAAAAGGCATGCGCCTACTATCATTGAGAAGTTTCCTGCAAACTTTTCAACACTCCAGCCGAACATTGTCCAGCTGTTTGCCGTACAGAGCATACTGATGAGCGGAATTGCAATTCCGTAGGCAAGTCCGTAGCATATTGCAATATTGAGTGCAAATTTAACGATTGGTTTCCAGCCCTTGTCCTTGTTTTTGAATGTGAAGTATTTGTTGAGAAAATAGCTTAAAATACTGCCGAGGATGTAGCCGATAAGCGATGAAACCCATTCATTCCAACCACAGAGGTTAAAGAACAGAAATTGAAGTCCCATACCCACAACCGTGTTTAAAATTCCGACAAGTATAAACTTCCAAAATTTAATGTCAAAAAACTGCTTTATAAAATTACCCATTAACCGTTAATCTCCTTATCATCTTTTTCTTCGTTATCTTCATCTTCAAAATTGGAGAATTTTGTAATGTAAATAGGTCTGTCCTTGGCTTCCATATAAATTTTTCCTATGTATTCGCCAAGAATACCGATTGACATTTCGGTGATTCCGCCCATAAAGAGGATTGCGCACAGCGTGGTGACATAACCGGGGGTGGTAATTCCGAGAAAAAGCGTTTGAATCAGCGTTATTATAATGTATATGAGCGAAATTACGAAGATGATAAATCCCATAACAGCCGTGAATCTGAGCGGTGCAACCGAAAAGCTTGTGATTCCCTCAATTGCATATTTGAACAGACTTGAGAATTTCCATGTTGTCTGACCGAGCTGACGGTCAACTGTTTTGTAGGCAATCCATTTTGTATTGAAGCCAACCCATGAGAAAATGCCCTTTGAAAATCTTTGAACTTCGCTGAGTTCAAGGATTGAGTCAACCATCTGACGGCTCATCATACGGAAGTCCATTGCGCCGTAGGGCATTTTTACATCTGTAAGCCTATTTGAAAGCTTGAAGAACAGTTTTGAGAAAATTCCTCTGAACTTGCTTTCACCCTCACGGTCGGCACGCTTTGTCGCACAGCAGTCGTAACCCTCATGTTCAACAGCTTGAATCATCTGAGGGAACAACTGTGGCGGATGCTGAAGGTCGGCGTCCATAACAACAACATAGTCGGCTGTTGTGTGTCTGAGTCCGGCATACATCGCCGCCTCTTTGCCAAAATTTCGTGAGAACGAAATATACTTGATATTGTTAAAAGCTTTCGCAAGCTTTTTCATAATGAGATAGGTCCTGTCCTTACTGCCGTCATTTACAAGTATGTATCTGAAAGAATACTCGGGCAGAGAGTTGATAACCTTGTTGGTTTCAAGCACAAAATGCTCAAGTCCCGCTTCTTCATTATAGCAGGGAACAACTAAGTCTATGGTTTTCATTTTTTACATCACCTTTATAAAGTTAAACTCACCACATAGGGGTGAGAACAGTAGCACTTGTTTTTTATCTGAATGATAATCTGCTTTGTCTGTAAATAGTTGTATTTAGATTTAAATCGGAGCAAGCGATGCTTTGCTCGCAAGGAGCAGAGCTTGCGACGGATTGCAATCAGTGCGAAGGAGCGAAAGCTCCGTGGAATTTAGAGGGAGTGAAACTCACACTAAATTCCAAAGATAATCTCCGACCTCAAAGAGGTGGAGATTATCCGCACTTAGATTATAACAAAGCTAACGCCAAAAGTCTATTTTTTTTAAGATTTTTATGTTTTTTTATTTACATCACACACGAAAAGCGTTAAAATAGAATGGATTACTTGTACCCGATTGCATTTTTGTGCATATCGGAAAACAATTACAAAATATTTCGGAGGTCAAATTATGCCCGCTGTAAAGAAAAGGAAGAAGGCTGAGCCTGTTACGCTGAATAACAAGAGCAACAGCAAAGGCTTTTTCTCAAAAAACATGTTTATCGTTTTGGCTTTTGTCATACCGTTTGTGCTTATGACAGCCGCTTTCGGAGTTATGAAGGTTTCGCCGTTCGGTGACAATCAGATTCTCGTAACCGACCTGTGGCATCAGTATTATCCGTTCCTTGCGGATATGCAGGAAAAACTTAAACACGGCGAATCGCTGTTCTGGTCATGGACACAGGGCGGAGGTGTAAACTACTTTGCACTTATGTCATACTACCTTATGAGCCCGCTGAATTTTCTCACGGTGTTTTTGCCGAGTGAATGGCTGAGAGAATTTTTGATGTTCTCTGTTGTAATCAAGGTTGCATGTGCAAGTATGTTTATGGCAATCTTCTTACGCAGTCTTTTTAAGAAGAATGATTTTTCTCTTGTGATTTTCGGATGCAGTTTCGGCTTTTGTGCATTCTTTATGGGCTACTATTGGAACACAATCTGGCTTGATACGGTTTGTATCACACCGCTTGTTGCTCTTGGCACAGTAAAGCTCTTCACGGAGGGCAAGTTCAGACTTTACATAGTTTCGCTTGCACTTTCACTTTTGACTAACTATTATATAGGTTTGTTCGCCTGCATTTTTGTACTGTTGTCATTCATTGCATATAACATTGTAAAATGGGACGGCATCAAAAAGTTTGCAACAAATCTTCTTCGCACAGGCATCTACTCATTGATTGCAATCGGACTTACTGCGTTTTTCCTGTTGCCGGCATTCTTCGGTCTGCAAAACACAAACGCATCGGGGGCAACTTTCCCGACAACCTTTGCAATCAATATAGGCTCGACAAATGACCTTATGGGTGTGCTTGAGGCAATCAGAAAGATTCTTTCCAATTTCATAACATTTGCCGCTCCTGCAATTAAAGAGGCTGACGCATTGCCTAACATTGCCTGCGGTACACTTTCTCTTGTACTCGGAGTTCTTTTCTTCACAAGCAAGAAAATTTCGCTCAAAGAGAAAATCGTTGACGGCTGTCTTATCGGTTTTATGATTATCAGCTGTATCATCAGACAGCTCGACTACATCTGGCACGGTTTCCACTTTACAAATATGATTCCGTACCGTTTCAGCTATCTTATCAGCTTTGTACTTGTTGTTATGGCATTCAGAGCATTTATGCTCCTTGAATCAAGCTCTTGCTGGGATGTTATTCTTGCCGCACTTTTTGTTGCACTTGTTATCATCTTCGGTATCGGCACACAGGAAACTTATGCGCTTGTCGGCACGGCAGTTATTGCGGCTGTAATCTGCGTTCTGCTTTTCCTCTATACAAAGAGAATTGTTCCGAAACAGGTTCTTTTGATTGTATTCGGCGTAATCATAATAGGTGAGAGTGCCGCCGCAGGTTATATCGGTGTTAAGACAACAACTGTAACGGGTACTTACGATTATCCGAGAGGCGAGGAAAGTACAGCACAGGTAATTGACTATATGGACAGCCTTGAAAGCAACACAACCGAAATGTGGAGAGCGGAGATGACATCAACTCAGACGCTTAACGATGCGGCTCTCAACCACTACAACGGACTTTCGATGTTCAACTCAATGGCTAATGTTGATATGACCGTGCTGTTTGAAAACTTTGGTATGATGGGTTGGAAGAGCGGTAACCGCTACACCTATGCCGAGGGTTCACCGGTTACAAATCTCTTTATGAATCTTAAATATCTTATTGCCCGTGACAATATCTATATGAACACCTATGACCTTACAGAGGTTTACGGTGTCGGTAATGTAAAGCTTTTGCAGAACAATCACTATCTGCCGATGGGCTTTATGACAAACTCCGCACTTGCAAGCTGGCAGGTTGATGAAAACGAAGATCAATTCAATCCGTTTGACAAACAGAATGAATTTTTCAAACTTGCAACAGGCATTAAAGATGATGTTTACACTCCGCTTGATGTTGTTTCACAGGGACACACAGACTACAATCAGTTCCCTGTAAATAAGACAGGTTACGGACGATATTCATTCAGCTGTACCGATACAACAGTTACTCCGCATGTAAAGTGGAATTACGAAGCACCTAAGGACGGATTGTATCTTATGTATGCGGATATTTCGGGCGGTGACGATGTTACCGTTATGATTAACGATGTTGCTCAGAGCAAGACCTACGGTATGGGCAGAAGCTACATTGCCTGCATCGGTCAATGCAAAAAGGGCGACAAGATTTCCGTTTATTCAAATCTCCAGCAGGGACAGTCGGGTTCTGCAATGGTATTTGTTGATGTTCTGAATCAGGATGTCTTTGAAGAAGGTTACAATAAGCTTTCAAAGAGTGTAATGACAACAACAAAGCTTACAGGCAGTTCTATGGAGGGAACAATCAATGCACAGGAAAACGGATTGTTCTACACCTCTGTTCCGTATGAAGAAGGCTGGAAGGCATATGTTGACGGCAAGGAAGTAACAATTACTCCTGTTGGCAACGCACTCGTTGCATTCAATCTTGACAAGGGCGAGCATACAATCAAGCTTGAGTATTATCCAAAGGGCTTTGCAATAGGCTTGACCGTGACAATCATATGTGCCGCAACCTTTGCGTTCCTCTGCGTATGGACATATATCATCAAAAAACGCAGAAAAAAGAAAGGCGATATTTCTGAAAATCCCGAAGAAGTGCAGATTAACGCTGAATAATAGAATTAAATATTTTTAAATATTACCGCCGTACAGCGAAAAATCTGTACGGCGGTTTTTCTTTAATTTAACAAAATGCACAAAAAAACATCGTGAAATTCTATAACATAAATAATAAAAAAACTATCAATACTTATTTAATTATGCTATAATAATGTTAGTTATAAAGCTCTATTTTAAATTGCAATAAAAAATAAAATTAATTAAATTAACCATATGTTCTAATTAACTTAACGGAGGATTGAAAATGAGAGGAAAATTATCAAAAAAATTAAAAAGTAGTATCTTAATAGCAACATTGATTATTAGTTTAGAGAGCGTTTGTGTTATACCAGGTAATGCGGCTGAGTCAACTAGTAAATCTGAAAACGGATATGTTGTAGATGAATATGAAAGATTAGCAACTTCTTTATCAAATAAAACAGTTGGAGCAGTGAGCTTTTATGATCCTAGAAATTCAAATATAATGACGGATATTAAAGACCAAGAAACCACAGATTTGTGTTGGTTATATTCAACAACAGGAATGGCGGATACATATGTTTACAAAAAGTATGGAAGCAAGTTTTCCACATCTGCGGCACATGGCGGTGTGGCTATGTCTAATGCTATTTCTCAAAAAAATATTGGATATTATAATAATACTCCCTCTTCTGCTGGAAATAATGCAAAGGCATTGCAATACATGACAAATTGGAATTCACCTATATTTTATAATAATTTCATAACATGGAATTCTATGATTGCGGAGAGCGATTATCCGATTTCAACTTTATTGCATAATTCAAACAATTTAATTACAGATGAATTTAAAAATTCTAAATCTCTGTATCACGTAACAAGTTCAGTATATTTGAATTATCATGATACTGATAGTATAAAAAGTGCTATTAAAGAGTATGGAGCTGTTACTTCTGGAATAAGAAAAAATACAAATTTTGAAAAAGATTCAAATGGAGAATTGAATATATACAACTATACCGCAGGTTTGAATCTGTCACCAAATCATGAAATCATGATAGTTGGTTGGAATGATAAATATTCAAAAGATAATTTTACAACAAATCCAAAACCGACAGTTAATGGAGCGTGGCTTATAAAAGATAGTGATTTGGATTGTGGATACTACTGGATGTCGTATGACGACTCTTATTTAAAAAGCTCAGAAAATAATATTATGGCAATCACTGGTATAGAAAAATCATCTGATAGAGAACATATGCTTTCATATGATTATTTTATTCCTGCATATAAATCAAAGTATAGTTTTAAAGATGACCTCTATCTGTGTAACGTGTTTAATGTTAACGATTATGTTGACGAATATAACGAAATTAATAAGGTAATGTTCTATTTGAGAGCTTCTGGTTGTAACTATGAAGTAAAAATAATTGATGTCACAAATGATATATTACCTACAGATTTAGATGATATAGGTGCCTTGGCAGAAGGTAGTTTTAGTGGCGAGGGCTACATAACAGAAAACCTCTCGACTCCGTATAACATAGAGTCAGGTGGCAAATATGCAATTATAATTAAATTGTCTCCAAAATCATCTAGTTCAAGAATTTATATTCCATATGAAGGAACTTTTAAATGGACAAAAAACTCAAAGGAAATTTTGCCTGAAATTAATGAAAATGAAAGTTTCTTTGGGACACTTGATTCGTTAAATAATATAGCTTGGAATGATTGTTTTAGTAATGACGAATATTGTGATGGTAATAAGGGTAATTTAATTATTCGTCCTGTATTATCCAAAGCTAAAAACGTATCTGATGATATAGTTCTAAATCCTGATACTATAATAGATACATCAAAAGATGAAATTGTGAAAATAAAAAGTGATTCTGAACTTTTTTCAGTACATACTTCAAATAATCGTATCTTGCGACAAAATGTAGATTATGTTAGAAATAAAGACGGTATAATCATTAAATCAAGTTATTTGAATAGCCTAAATGGTACATATACTAAATTGGTTTTAGAATTTAACAATGACATTACAAAAAATATTGTTGTGAATCCTAAAGCTAACATAACCAGCGTAACGCTGAGTGGCAATCCTATTGTTGGAGATGAAGTATCGGCTGTTGTTTCAGGTATTCCAGAAAAAGAGAGTTATGATGTTAATTATCAGTGGCAGAGTTCTGTAAATGGAACATCGTGGGTAGATATTTCAGGCGCAGTGACTGCTGATTATACAATTAATGAAAATGATTTTAGACGTTATTTGCGTGTAAAAGTTACAGCTACTCGTAACGGAAATGTAATGTACCCAACCACTAAATATTCAAACTCCACTAAGTTTAGAACCGTCATTTTGGGTGATGTTGATTTAAACGGTATTGTTGATGTTTTAGATTCCACACTATTACGAGAATACATAGCAAAAATAAAAACATTAACAGATGAACAAGTATTAGCTGGTGATGTTGATAGAGATAGTGATATTGACATAAGCGATGCAACATTGATTCAGAAAATAGCATTAAATATAAAATGGCATTAAATATAACAAGGGGGACTAACTAATGAAAAAGATATTAGCAATATTACTTGTAGGAGTTATGTCTGTTACAGCATTTGGCTTTAATGCATCTGCTGTTGAAAAAACAGACGCTGAAATTCAGCAGGAAAAGTTAGGTTACATATTGAAATTGAATAAAGATATTTGGTTGGATTGTGCAGTAATATATGATGGAGTTTGGCCGTCAATAATGGACAATGCAAGAGAAGTGTATGATACTGACGGTTTATCGGCAGATGAATATACTGTTGCACTAAAACAGGTTTATGATATGTATTACGATGCACCGCTTGTAAATATTGAGTATGCAGAGGCTACATATAAAAATGCTTTGAAAGAAGAAAATTATAATAATTGGTATTCAGAAAATGAATGGAATGATTTTCAGGAAAAGTTAAAAAATCTTGGTGACGCATTTGATTATTATTATGCACATAAGAATGAATTTCCGTGTAATCAACTTACAAAAGCATTTAAAGAGATGATGACATCTTACAACAAAATGACCAATGCGTATACCGTCAAAGGTGATGTGAACGGTGACGGTGAAGTAAATATTGAAGATGCAACGCTTGTTCAAAAATATGTTGTTCATATTGAGAACCTTACAGGTGCGCAGAAAATGCTGACAAATGAAAAAAATTATGAAAACATTACGGTCACGACTGCAACAAACCTTCAGAAACATATCGTAGGTCTTGAGCCTGAATTTAAAAACAACGATATTTTCATTGACGAACAGAGGTGTGTAAGTTCACTTGACGACACTCTGCGTTGGTATAATTACTGCAATTTCAATATCTGTCCTCGCAGAAATGATGTAACAAGTGGCACATACATAGATAATAATTTTATTTGCATGGATAAAATTTTTGGATACAGAATATGGTGTGACAAAAATGGATATGATTACCTCTAACTGAATAAGGTGAATAAATTAAACCGCCGTACAGCGAAAAATCTGTACGGCGGTTTTTGTTGTAAAACAATTACAATACTATGCATTGGTGCAATAATTTTCTATATCATACCGCCTTTACTTATCTCCCGATTTTGTGCACAGGGCGGCGATAAGCCCGAAAACTATTGCGGCGGAGATTCCTGCGGCGGCGCTTGTAAGACCTCCTGTAAGAATTCCGAGTGCGCCGTCCTGAGCGAGCGCCTTTCGCACGCCCTCGCTCATAAGAAAACCAAATCCGCTGATCGGCACACTTGCGCCGGCACCCGCAAAATCAACAAGCGGTTTGTACAGTCCGATTGCCCCCAGAATTACGCCTGCGACAACAAAGCCCGTAAGTATTCTTGCGGGAGTGAGTTTTGTTTTGTCAATAAGAATCTGACCTGCCACGCAGATCAGTCCGCCAACCCAGAATGCATTTACATATTGCATACTGACACTTCCTTTGTTTTGTCATTATCAATAAATATTGTTCCGAGTTTTTGGTGAATAATTCCCCAAGACATTTCTTTATGTGATGAAAAACTGAATATTTGTGAGATGGCGTTGATTTTTTTGGAAAAACTCTACACAAACTGCTCATTTTATAGTATAATCAATGATGTTCGTTTCTGTGTTTTTGTACGGCACATTCAAATCACAGAAATTACGCAATTAATTTTAAGGAGTGAAAAGTCACATGGTCGAGGTTAAAAACCTTACAAAATTTTATGGCAGCATAAAGGCCGTTGATGACATCAGCTTCACTGTTGAAACAGGTGAAGTTCTGGGATTTCTCGGACCTAACGGTGCGGGAAAATCCACAACAATGAATATGATAACAGGTTACCTTTCATCAACAAGCGGTACTGTTACCATTGACGGATGCGAAATTCTTGACGATCCGATTCACGCAAAGTCAAAAATCGGTTATCTTCCCGAAATTCCGCCTTTGTACATTGATATGACGGTTAAAAAATATCTTGAGTTTATGTTTGATCTCAAGAAGGTGAAGCTGCCGAAAAAGGAACACATTGACGAGGTTATGCGTTTGACAAAAATTACGGAGCAGGCTGACAGAATTATCAAGCATCTGTCAAAAGGTTATCGCCAGCGTGTAGGTCTTGCTCAGGCGCTTCTCGGCAATCCGCCCGTAATCATTCTTGACGAGCCGACAGTAGGTCTTGATCCTAAGCAGATTATCGAAATCAGAAAGCTTATCCGCAATCTCGGCAAAAAGCATACTGTAATTTTTTCATCTCATGTTCTTTCCGAGGTTTCCGAGGTGTGTGACAGAATCGTCGTTATTTCAAAGGGCAAAATTGTTGCCGATGCAAAAACCGATGAACTTTCTGCTCAGGTTTCGGGCGGTCAGAAGCTCTCGCTTACTGCAGAGGGAAGTACCGCTGACATTACCGAGGCAATAAAGAGAATCCCTGCTGTTAAGCGTGTTACAAGGACAGGCAGTAATGCCGACGGCAGCGGAAAGTATATGATTGAATACGAAACATCAAGCGACATCAGAAGAGATGTGTACAATGCCATGGTAAGAGTCGGTGCGGTAATTCTTGATATGCAGTCAGGCAATGAAACACTTGAGGATATGTTCCTCAAGCTTACCTCAGGTAAATATGACAGCAGAAAGGAAGATATGTAATGGGTGCTATTTTAAAGAGGGAGCTTTCCTCTTATTTCAATTCGGCAATTGCATATGTTGTTCTTGCCGCTTACTTCTTCTTTTCGGGTGTGTTTTTCTACAACTACTGTATTGTGTACAACTCGGCAAGTTTAAGCTATGTATACGGCAATATGCTTTTGATTATTCTGTTTATAATTCCGATTATAACAATGAAATCTTTTGCAGATGAAAAGTATCAGAAAACAGATCAGGCGCTCTTTACTGCACCTGTAAGCCTTACAAGGGTCGTTTTAGGAAAGTTCCTCGGTGCATTTGTGCTTTATGCAATTTGCAGTGCAATCTTCCTTCTCTATGCGGTTGTAATTTCATTCTTTGCAACTCCGGAATGGTCGGTTATTCTCTGTACATTCATCGGACTTCTCCTCTTTGGTGCGGCTCTGCTTGCAATTAACATTTTCATTTCATCACTTACAGAAAGCACAATTGTTGCCGCAATCGTAAGCATGGCGGTTAACCTTGTTATCTATATGATGACAAACTTCACAAGTATGATTTCAATTGACTGGATCAAGAACATTATTGAAAAGATTGATTTTGCTACATATTATAATTCATTCAAATACGGTCTGCTCAGCGCACCTGATATCGTATTCTTCCTGAGTGTGGCAGGATTGTTCGTATTTTTTACTGTTCGTGTTCTGGAAAAAAGACGCTGGAGCTAAGGAGGTAATATAAATGAGCGAAGAAAATAAAAACCTGAATACTATCTCCGAAGATACTGCAAATGCAGACAGCAATGCAGTGGCGGAAACAGCCGATAAAAAGGAAGATACAAAGGCCAAAAAGAATAAGAAGAATAAGTCCGAAAAGGGCGGATTCAAAAAGTTTATGAAGTCAAGAAAAGCAAAACACGGCACGGTTGCAATGGCAATTACGGCGCTTGTTATCGTTATGGTAATTATTGTAAACATTATTGTCGGACTTCTTGTTAACAGATTCCCCGACCTGGAGCTTGACCTTACATCAAACAAGTCGTTTGCACTTCAGGACGATACAATTGACTATGTTTCACACCTTGACAAAGATGTTACGGTAAATATACTTATGGCAAAGGAATCATTTGAGAGCCAGGGTACCTACTTTGTACAGGCTCAGAAAATGCTTAACAAAATGGCGAGCAAGTCAGACGGCAAGATGAAAATCAAGTATGTTGACCTTACATCCAACCCGTCGTTTACATCCGATTATCCGAATGTTGACTGGCAGTCAAGCTCGGCAAATAACATTGTTCTTGTTGAATCCGGCAAGCAGTACAAGGTGCTTACTCTTACGGATTGCTTTGAATATGACGAGAAGACCTACAATTACTACGGTTCATACAGCTTTACCGGCACAAAGATTGAGCAGGCTGTTGTAACTGCTATTCTCAATGTTACAACAGACGACAAGGTTGTTGTTGATATGATTAAGGGCAACAACGAGCAGGATTACTCATCACTTAAAACACTTCTTGAAAACAATGCTTATCAGGTGAACGAGGTTTCACTCGCAACAGGCGACTTTGACAGCAACGCAAAGATTGCAATTATGTACGCACCGTCTGTTGACCTTGACGAGAAGATTGTTGAAAAGCTTTCGACATGGCTTTCAAATGACGGCAAATACGGTCGCTCACTCATCTATGTTCCGACTGCCGATATGGGCGAGATGCCGAACCTTGACGATTTCCTCAAGGAATGGGGTATGTCAATTGACAGAGGATATGTGTTTGAAACTGATGAAAGCACCCTTGTAAGCGCAAGCTCACCTTATGCGTTCACGGTAAGCTACGGTGATTACTACAAAGATAACCTCAAAAACAGCAAGATTCCTGTTGTTGTATCAGAGTCACACGCTGTTAATATTACAGATGAAAACACTGCGCACGCATTGCTTAAAACTTCCGATAAGGCAGGCGTATTGCCGATTGACGCCGACAAGAACTGGGACTACAAGGACGCAGTTTCGGGTAACGGTGAAAATGTTGCGGCAGAAGGTGTTATGACAAACGAGGACAAGAACTCATCGAGAGTTATCATATTCGGTTCATATGTTATGTTCAGCGACACAATTATGAAGTACAACAGCTTTAATAACTCCGCTTACTTTATGAATGTAATCAACACAATTGCAGATAAGGAAGATGTCGGTATTACAATTGAGAGTAAGTCGATTGACAATACGGAACTCGGAATCACCGATGTTGCAACACAGAACACAATGCTTGTTGTGTTTGTAATCATTATCCCGATTGCAATACTTGTTGCAGGCTTTGTTTTCTGGTTACGCAGGAGGAACAGATAATGAAAAAAAATACTAAAATATTGATTATTGTCTGCGCAGCAGCATTGATTCTTGCGGGACTTATGTGTCTGCTCATCTTTCTTCCGAAGGGCGACGGTTCGTCATCGGGAGCAGCAACATATGATGAGGGTGTAAAGATGAGCGTTACAACCGATAAAGACGGTGTTCATCAGGCACAGATTCAGACAAACGATAAGGGTGAAATTGATAACAACAGCTACGGCACTCTTATGGATTATATCCCTGCAAAGATTTCAAAGATTCATCTTGAAAACAAAAAGGGCACTTTGGACATCAAGTCATACACACCTACCGATAAAAACGGCAAAACAAGTGCTACACAGTACACTATTGTAGGTTATGAAGATTTTGACCTTCAGGGCGGTATTGCCGACAATATCGCAAACAATGCCGCAAGCATTGACTTTACAAAGGTTATGACTCTTGACGGCTCAAAGCTTGCAGATTACGGACTTGATAAGCCGAGAGATACTGTTACCGTAACTTATACCGACAAGACAAAGGCTATTATCTATGTCGGTGATGATGCTCCGCAGAATGCCGGAACATATATTAAGTTCGGCAGCAACGATACTGTTTATCTTGTTGCAAAAGATTCTGTTTCTGCATTTGACTACGGCCTTACAGATCTTATCAGTCTTACAATCAACGATGCGGCATCTGACAATGACAACAGTCAGGCATCGTCAATTGAGATTTCTGGTTCTAATTTTTCAAATACAATCACACTCAAGCCAAATTCAGGCAATAAGAACTCAGCTTCTTATGTTATGACAAGCCCTGTTGAGTGCTACGCAAACGAGAAAGAAAGCAGTCTTGTTGCAGGCGGCATCAGAGGTCTTTATGCCCTCACGGTAAAAATGGTTAATCCGTCATCCTCACAGCTTTCAAGCGTAGGTCTTTCTAATCCGTATGCAAAGATAAAGGCTGTTTATCCCGACACAACAGTCAGCCTCAGAGCTTCAAAGCCTGACGGTGACGGCAATGTGTGCCTTATGAAAGAGGGCGGAAATATTGTATATACAATTTCTGCTGAAAAGGTTCCGTGGGTTAAAACAAGCTATGACAGCCTTGTAAACGAATATGTGCTTTATCCGAAGATGAGCGCATTGTCGGAGGTTTCCGTAAATGACGGCAAGAATACCTACACATTCTCGCTGAGCACGGCACAGAAAACAAAGACAGACGATAACGGCAGTGAGTCAACAACAACCACAACAACCGTTAAGAACGGCAAGACAGAAATTGAGCTTGCAACATTCTCGGGTTTCTATGAGAATCTTACAATGGTCGAGCTTGCCGACACAAAGTCTGACAGCAAAAACGGTTCGCCTGTTCTTACCGTTACATATAAATACTCATCTGACGGCTCAACAGACACCGTAAGCTATTACAAGTCTGACAGCAACCGTTATGTTGCGGTTGTCAACGGAAGAGTTGCAGGTCATGCATATCAGTCAAAAGTCAATACTGCTGTCAAACAGGCTTCAAGTGTTGCCGCAAATAAATCGGAATAATCTTTGAGTTGAATTTATTCTTTTACACCCGAGCTTTTTAGTTCGGGTGTTTTTTGTCGGGTATATGTATACAAGCACAAACCTTTATAAAAATTCAGACAATATATTGCAATGCGATAATTTCTATAGTATAATGATTTTGTAAAAGTGATTTATATTAACTTTAAACGGTGAATGTTATGAATATGATTTTGCATTGTACAATATGTGATGATAACCCTTCGGCGGTTAAACGGGAAAAGGAAATAGCCGACCGAGCTTTTTGCGAAATGAATATATCGGCGGATATTTCGGTATACACCGACAGCAGTCAGTTTATGTTTGAGCTTGGCGACAACAAACAAATGGATATTCTGATTCTTGATATCGAAATGCCAAAAATGTCGGGTTTTGAGATTGCGGATTATGTGAAAAAATCAAACCCGAATTGTCTTATTATTTTTATGACCTCCCATGTAAATTATGCCGTTGACGGATATAAACTTGATATTTTCAGATTTGTTCCAAAGCAAGACGGAGATTATAGGCTGAAGGACGCATTGCTTGACGCAGCTAATGTCATTGATCTTGAAAGCAAAAAATCGTATCTGATTGAACGGCACGATATGTGCGGTATGTTGCCGTGTAAGTACATTCTGTACATCATCAAAAGAGGTAAAAACAGTGAAATTTACCACCTCAAAAGCAAAGAGCCGATAAAAATACGAAAACCGCTGTCTGTTGTGTTTGAAGAACTTGACTCAAATGAATTTATTTATATTTCCAGAGGCTGTATAGCAAATATGGAGAATGTGGAGAAAGTTGACCGCCGGGAATGGGTGTGCAAAAACGGCGACAGAGTGCCGATAAGCGCATCACTCTATGCGGAAATTAAGAAGAAGCTGCTTGATTTTTGGGGAAATAAAATCATTCATGATTGATGCGTGTTGACTAAAGTATTAAATTAGCGGTCAAAAATCGGCAATTTAAAGACTAATTAATACAAATATATTTTTTGTGCTATAATAATATCGAAAACAGGGTATGTGAATTTAACCGGTCACAAATAAATACACAGACCTTGCTCTTTGAAAGTTATTCCGAAAGATATGCTATTTTGGAAAACCTTATCCTGTTTCGCACATCCTAACCCCGAAAACACTTTTAACACTGCTGCATTTACATTTATGCGGAACAGAAAAAGCCTGAGCGTTTTTGCTCAGGCTTTTTGAATGCGGAAGGATTAAAAATTATTTTGTGCCGAAAATTCTGTCGCCTGCATCGCCCAACCCGGGGCAAATGTATGCGTTTTCGTTAAGCTCACGGTCAAGACAGCCGACATAAAGCTGAATATCGGGGTGTGCCTTCATAAGAGCGTCAACACCCTCGGGAGCTGCGATGATTGACATGAACTTGATTTTCTGACCGCCGTGCTTTTTAATGAAATCAACAGCGGCAATAGCCGAACCGCCTGTTGCAAGCATAGGATCGACAACAACAATCTGACGACGGTCAATCGGTTCGGGGAGCTTGCAGTAATATTCGTGCGGCTCGTGAGTTTCGGGGTCACGATAAAGACCGATGTGACCTACTCTTGCGGACGGAACAAGTGCGAGAATACCGTTTACCATACCAAGACCTGCACGAAGAATCGGAACAACGGCAAGCTTTTTGCCTGAAATAACAGGCTGAACAGACTCCTCAATCGGAGTTTTAACCGTGATATCCCGAGTTTCAAGGTCAGAGAGAGCCTCATATCCCATAAGCATTGCAATTTCTTCAACCAATTTGCGGAATTCGTTTGTTGATGTGTCTTCTTTTCTGAGAAGCGTAATTTTGTGCCTTATAAGCGGATGTGTCATGTACGAAACCGACATATCATTGCCTCCTTGTTAAATTTTAATTATTTGATTAACTTAATGATACTAAAAACCGTTTAAAATGTCAATGATGTGGTAACTTTTGGCATTAAAATAAAAAGTTATTGCTTTTATATCTGTGCAAAGGTATAATTAACAGGAGTGGGGTTTTTACAGATTGAAACCCTAAAATGAGAAAGAGGGAATTCTAATGGACAAAAACAACGGCGCAATTTATGATGCCCGCAAACTTGGAAAACCGAAGATGATAATTCTCGGTGTTCAGCATATGTTTGCAATGTTTGGCGCAACAATCCTTGTTCCGATTTTAACGGGACTTGACATTTCAACAACTTTGCTTATGGCAGGTTTGGGAACACTTTTGTTCCACTGCATTACAAAGTTTAAAGTACCTGCCTTCCTCGGCTCGTCCTTTGCATTCTTGGGCGGTTATGCCGCAATCAAGGCTTTTTCACCAAATGACCCTAACAGTATGCTCCCGTATGCGTGCCTTGGCGTTGCGTGTGCAGGTCTTATCTACTTCATCCTTGCCGCAGTTATCAAGGCTGTCGGCATTGAAAAGGTAATGAGATTTTTCCCGCCTGTTGTAACAGGTCCTATTATCATAGCAATCGGTCTCGGACTTGCTCCGTCGGCTGTTTCAAACTGCACAACAAACTGGTTCTTGGCTGTAGTTGCTCTTGCTGTAATTGTTGTTTTCAACATCTGGGGCAAGGGAATGGCTAAAATCATTCCGATTATACTCGGCTTGCTCATCTCCTACGGCACAGGTCTTGTGCTTTACTTCATTTCACAGGCAAATCCCGACCTTATTCAGAATGTTCCGTGGCTTTTCTCGGGCGGCGCTGACGCAAACGGTGTTTATCAGCCGATTTTCGACTTTACAAGCCTGAACACAATTTGCGACAACATCTCAAAAGGTCACATTTTCGGCAGTGAGGGGCTTATCGGAATTCCGATTCACTGGGATAAAACGGTATTCGGCGGTATTGATTACTCAAACGGTGCGCTTATCGCATCTTCAATCATTGCCATTGTTCCGATTGCTTTTGCTACAATGATGGAGCATATCGGTGATATTTGCGCCATCAGTTCAACAACAGGCAATAACTACATCAAAGATCCGGGACTCCACAGAACTCTTGTCGGTGACGGCCTTGCAACAACACTTGCATCACTTTTCGGCGGCCCTGCAAACACAACATACGGTGAAAACACAGGCGTTCTCGCTCTTACGAGAGTTTATGACCCGAGAGTAATAAGAATTGCCGCTTACTTTGCCGTTGCAGTATCATTCTTCCCGATTGTTTCGGTAATTATCGGTTCAATTCCAAGCTGTATCATCGGTGGTATTTCGTTTGTTCTTTACGGTATGATTTCTGCTATTGGTGTCAGAAATGTTGTTGAAAACAAGGTTGACTTCACAAAGAGCCGTAACCTTATCGTTGCCGCAGTTATTCTTGTTTGTGCGCTCGGTCTTTCAAGCGACACGGTAAGCTTTACAATCGGCAGTGCCGCAATAACACTTTCGCCGCTTGCTGTTGCATCAATTGCAGGTATCGTTCTCAACGCAGTTTTCCCCGGTAAGGACTATAAGTTCGATACGGAAGATGTTGCCGATGCCGTAAACTTTGAAAAAGAAGTTAAACCAAAGGAAAAGAAAGAAAAGAAGTAATTTTACTTTAATAGTCGTAACACAAAACAGCCGTATTTTTACGGCTGTTTTTTTTACGCTTTGTTTAAAGCTATGTATTCAAAGTTGAACGCCCCTACTGAATGGCATAAAAAACAGGGTACTCGAACGAGTACCCTATATATGTTGAATTATTAAGTTAGCCGTGTTCGGTAATATGCAGATGTTTTTTAATCAAACTACCTACACAAATAAGCAACAGCGGTTTGCCGTGCTCGGGAACTGAAAGCTGTTCCAAACACAAACTGCCTACACGAATATGCCACGGGGCAGCCCCGTTACATTTCGGTGATGATTTCGTTGATTGTTTTTCCCGGAGGGATCATCGGGAGAACATTTGCATCGGGACTGATGTGGCAGTCAACAACAACGGGCTTGTTCATTTCAAAAGCCTTTGTGAGAATCGGCTTGATTTCCTCGGGCTTTGTGATTCTTAAACCGTCAACGCCGAAAGCGTTTGCAAGCTTTACAAAATCGGTTGCTCTGTGCGGATCGGTCTGTGAAAAACGACTGCCGTAGAAAAGCTTCTGCCACTGACGAACCATGCCGAGAACCGTGTTGTTCATAACAACTACAACAACGGGGAGTTCATAGGACTTCAGTGTTACAAGTTCGTTTAAGTTCATGTGGAAACTGCCGTCACCTGTGATGAGGCAAACCCTGTCATTGGGACGGGCACACTGCGCACCGATTGCGGCGCCCATGCCGTAACCCATAGTACCCATACCGCCCGATGTGAGGAGCGTTCTGCTTTCCATAATCTTGCTGAACTGTGCAACCCACATTTGGTGCTGACCTACATCTGTTGCGATGATGTCTGACGGACACTTGATTTCGTTGATTGTATCAAGAACCTGCTGTGGGAGCGGAAGGTCGCACTCGGGGAGCTTTTTATCGTCAAAATGATGCTTCCATTCTTCAATCTTTGCAAGCCAGTCCGGATGGTTCTGACGGTCAAGACCGATTGTGAGTGCAATGAGAATTTCTTTTATATCTCCGAGAATGTATTCATCAACCTTTACATTCTTGTTAATTTCTTTTTCGTCAATTTCAAGCTGAACAATCTTTGCCTGTTCGCCGAACCTTTCACGGTCGCCTGCAACACGGTCGGAGAATCTTGCGCCGCACGCAATCATAAGGTCACATTCGGCTGTTGCCATACCTGTTTCGTAACCGCCGTGCATACCGATGTTGCCGACGCAGAGCGGATGATCGGCGGGAATACAGCCGAGTCCCATAAGCGAACAACAAACGGGAGCGTCAATAAGCTCTGCAAATGCTTTGAATTCTTCGCTTGCGTCAGCGCTGATGATACCGCCGCCTGCGTAAATCATAGGACGCTTTGCGTTTTTAATCATTTCCTGAACAACACGAACTTTTTCGGGGTTTCTGATTTCAAAGGTTCTCGGCCTTTCGGGAACAGTCTGTACAAACTCTGTTTTGTTTGCCGTTACATCCTTTGGAACATCAACGAGAACAGGTCCCTTTCTGCCGTGCTGAGCAAGAGCAAAAGCCTTGCGTATGGTGTCGGCAAGATCCTCAACCTTTTCAACAAGGAAGCTTGCCTTTGTAACGGGCTTTACGATGTCTACAATGTCAACTTCCTGAAAACTGTCTCTTCCAAGCTGATCGGTTGTTACATTGCCTGTGATTGCAACAAGCGGAATGCTGTCGATATTGGCTGTTGCAAGGCCTGTTACAATGTTTGTCGCACCGGGACCAGATGTTGTCATAACAACGCCTGTTTTGCCTGTTGCTCTTGCGTAACCGTCAGCCGCATGAGAAGCACCCTGTTCGTGTGCTGTGAGAATGTGACGAATTTTGTCGCTGTATTTATAGAGCGCATCGTATGTGTTGAGTGCCGCACCGCCCGGATAACCGAAAACCGTGTCAACACCCTGTTCAAGAAGACACTCGCAAATGATTTCTGCACCTGTAAGCTGCATATATATCTCTCCCTTGTATATGTAGTGTTATTCCATAAAACAATGTTACCTTTTATTTTATCCAAATGTGATTATATTGTCAATAGAAATCGAAAAAGACAACTCATTACAAAAGAAAAAACGGGAAACAAAAGCGTTCCCCGTTTTAAGTCGGTCGTAATTATTCATTCTTGAGATATTCACATATTGCGCCTACGGTTTTTTTGCTTGCAAGTTTGCAGAATTTTTCATAGTCAACACCCTTGTTTTCGTCAAGGTCATCGGAGATTGCCCTGATGATTCCGTAAGGAGTTTTGAGTGCGTAGCAAACATAACCGATTGCCGCACCCTCCATTTCACAGACAAGAGCACCGAATGTGTCGGCAATTCTTTTGCGTTTTTTGCGGTCGGAAACGAATATGTCGCCGCTTGCGATAATGCCCTGCTCAACCTTGGTGTCGGGGAGTGCTCTACACGCCTGCGTGAGCTTTTCAACTACTGTTTTGTCGCAGTCAAAGAATATCTTTGTACCGTCAGGAAACGAAACCTCGCCCTGTCTGTCGCCGAGAGCAGTTGTGTTCATATCGTGCTGAACGGATTTTGTCGCAACAACAATATCTCCGATTGATACAAGAGGGGAGAGTGAACCGCCCACACCGCTGTTGATTACAACATCGGGATTGAACTTTTCAATAAGCACAACGGCACACATGGCGGCATTGACCTTGCCGACTCCGCAGACTACAACGGCTATGTCCTTGCTGTTAAGAGTACCTGTGGTGAATTTCATTCCTGCGATTTCTTCGGTTTGTGTGTTCTGAGAAAGGGCGATAATTCCGTCAGCCTCAATCTGCATGGCACATATAATTCCTGTCATAAATTTTCCTCCGATTTTGGTGTTGAAATGTAGCGGCGTTCAGCGAACGCCAATCGTTTTGGTTGCAAAACCAAAACGAACAAGCGATAAATTTATGTTGTATCATTGTCGGTTAAAAATCATTTGTAATGTCGACCTGATTTTGTAATCGGTTCGATTGGCGGTCACTGACCGCCGCTACTGTTTGCATAAATCTATACAATATTGCGCTCGGGCATCATTTGTTGTGTATTGTACAAACTGTCTTCACGAGAGGAGTGCGAGGCACTCGCCTACGAGTCGGTATATGCAACTGCTATGCTGCGCTCGGGCATCATTTGTTGTGCATTGTACAAACTGTCTTCACGAACTAAAATTATCGGTTTCGTACATGATAATGGATAGGGCGGCGAGGGGGGCGGTTTCTGCACGGAGAATTCGTTTGCCGAGGGTTGCCGCCTGACCGCCGATTGCGGTTACGCTGTCAACCTCCGATTGTTCAAATCCGCCTTCACTGCCGATGAACATTCCGACGGTTTTAGGCTTTGTGCCATTCAGAATTTTTCTGACGGATTCTCCGCCCATTTCGTAAAAAAATACGGTCTTTTCGTTCTGCTTTGTCTGTTCTGCCGCCTCTTTAAACGAAATGCACGGAGTTACTTCGGGGATAATGCCCCTGCGACTCTGCATTGCCGCCTGAAGAGCAATTTTCTGCCAGCGTTCACACTTCTTTTTCAGCGACTTTTCATCGGGACGGGAAACACATCTTGCCGAAATCATCGGCACAATTCTGCTGATTCCGAGTTCCGTGCATTTCTGAACGATGAAATCCATTTTATCACCCTTTGGCAGAGCCTGATAGAGGGTTACAAAAACATCGGGTTCGTTTTCACACGGCTTTTGTGAGATGATGTCAACCGTGACTTCACCCTGTGTGATGAGCGAAATTTTACATTCATACTGCGTTTTGTCCGGAGAAACAAGGGTGATGTCCTCGCCTGTACGCATACGCAGCACCTTAGAAATATGCTTTGCGTTTTCTCCGACAAAGGTGTAGTTGTTGCCGAATATATTTTTTTCGGTAAAAAACCAAGCCATAAAATTACCTCTTTTTTAAGCGTTTTTGCGTGAGCGCTTTCCTTTTCTATTTAATATATCAAAAAATAAAAATAATTGCAATATTCATATGCCGGTGCTAAAATATGGATATACGAAAAATTTTCGGAGATGATTATTAATGATAACTCTGACAGATACAGATGTGGTTCGGCTTTTGAGAAAAAACAATCTCAATTCCGACACGCTCCAGGAAAATGTTGTTGCAAAGCTCCGTGAAAAGGGTGTAAAGCTTGCAACCGCAGAAAGCTGTACGGGCGGTCTTTTAAGCGAAAGAATTACCGCAGTAAGCGGTGCAAGCGATGTGTTTGATTTTGGCGTATGCACATATGCAAATGAAATGAAACATAAGGTGCTTGGAGTTTCAAACGAAACGCTTTCTGTGCTTGGCGCAGTTTCGGCTGAAACTGCAATGCAGATGGCAGAGGGTGCAAGAAATGTTTCGGGAGCGGATTTAGCCGTAAGTACAACGGGAATTGCAGGTCCTACGGGCGGAACTCCCGAAAAGCCTGTCGGTCTTGTTTATTGCGGAATCAGCACAAAAGACAAAAGTTATGCAATAAAGCTTATGCTTGGCGGCAGTATTAACATGGTAAATTCAAGAGGCTATATAAGAAAACTAACTTCTGACGCTGTTTTACTGACTATTTTGAGTATATTGCAATAACTTGTCGTTGTTAAAAAAATAACTTGTAAAAATTTAGATTATGTGCTAAAATTATCTTGATACTGTGGGTTCAGGGGCGAATTGCGCCCGAATTCGCAGATTTAAAAAATTTAACAGTCCGTCAGAATGGAGTTGATTTTTATGGCTAGAAGCGCAGGTGTTCTCCTTTCGATTACTTCGCTTCCATCCCCCTACGGTATCGGCACCATCGGCAAAGAGGCTCGCAAGTTTGCTGACTTTCTGAAAAAATCAGGTCAGACAATCTGGCAGATTCTCCCCGTTGGACCGACAAGTTACGGTGATTCACCGTATCAGTCTTTTTCAACCTATGCAGGCAATCCTTACCTCATTGACCTTGACACTCTTTGTGAAGAAGGTCTTTTGACTAAGGAAGAGGTCATGAGCCGTGACTGGGGCTCAGATGACGCCGAGGTTGACTATGAGAAAATCTACAACAACCGTTTTGAAGTTTTGAAGATTGCTTACGATAACTTCAAAAAGGGTGACCAGAAGGCATTTACATCCTTCAAGCGTAAAAACAGTTCATGGCTCAAAAACTATGCACTTTATATGGCAGTTAAAAAGAGCTTTGACATGGTTTCCTGGACAGAATGGCCGGATGAGGAAATCAAAATGCGTGATGAGGCTGCCGTGAAGCGTTATGAACGCAAGCTCAAGGATGATGTTGATTTCTGGAAGTTTGTACAGTTCAAATTCTATGAGCAGTGGGAATCCTTCCGTGCGTATGTAAACGGTCTCGGCATCAAGATTTTGGGCGATATGCCAATCTATGTTGCCATGGACAGTGCAGACACATGGGCAAATCCCGAGCTGTTTCAGCTTTATGACGACGGTGATCCTATCGCAGTTGCAGGCTGTCCGCCGGATTACTTCTCGGCAACAGGTCAGCTTTGGGGCAATCCTCTCTATGATTGGGATTACCTTGAGGCTACCGACTATGAGTGGTGGTTTGAGCGCATCAAAGCCGCATCAAAGCTTTATGACATCACCCGTATTGACCATTTCAGAGCTTTTGCAAGCTACTATTCAATTCCTTATCCTGCCGAAAACGCAATCAACGGTGAATGGGTTGAAGGTCCGCGCATTAAGTTCTTTAATATGATGGAAGAGGCGCTCGGCAAGATTGATATTGTTGCCGAAGACCTCGGAACACTCACTCCCGATGTAACCGAGCTTATGGAGCAGACAGGCTATCCGGGAATGAAGGTTCTTGAATTCGCTTTCGACAGTGGTGAAGAGAACGACTATCTTCCCCATAAATACACCGAAAACTGTGTTGTTTACACAGGTACTCACGATAACGATACTGTTATGGGCTGGCTTGAAACAGCTAAACCCGAGGACGTTAACTATGCAAGAAGTTATTGTCAGATGCCTGATGACGAACCGTTCAACTGGGGACTCATCCGTGTTGCTTATGAAAGCAAGGCAGATACAGCAATCGTACCTATGCAGGACATTCTCGGCCTTGGCAAGGAGGCAAGAATGAACATTCCGTCAACACTCGGCGGAAACTGGGTATGGAGACTCGATGGCGCAGCTCTTACTGATGAGCTTGCAGATAAATTAAAAACTATGTCTGAAAAAAGCGGACGACTGGAGGACTAAACAAATGGGTAATATTATGGAAAAGCTTGAACTCACAGCTCAGTCTATGTACTGCAAAAAGATTGAAGAGCTCACACCCGCTGAGCTTCACTACTCACTCGGCAAAGCAGTAATGGGCGAAATCGCAGGCAACTGGGAGGCAAGCAAGATTAAACATGACAGCGAACGCAGAGCTTACTATTTCTCTGCAGAATTCCTCATGGGCAGAATGATGTACAACAACCTCTACTGCCTCGGCATTCTTGAAGATGTTACAAAGCTCCTCAAAAAGAAGGGCATTGACATCAATGTATTTGAGGATATCGATGATGCTGCTCTCGGTAACGGCGGTCTCGGCAGACTTGCCGCTTGTTTCCTCGACAGTGCTGCTACACAGGAAGTACCGCTTGACGGCTACGGAATCCGTTACAAGTACGGTCTTTTCAAGCAGCTTATCGAAAACGGTTATCAGGTTGAAACAGCTGATAACTGGCAGAGATTTGAAGATCCGTGGTGCAACCGTGTTGAAGATGAGGCTGTTACAGTATCATTCAAGGGCCAGACAGTTAAGGCTGTTCCTTACGATATGGCTGTTATCGGCTGTAAGACAACAAACATCAACACACTTCGTCTTTGGCAGGCTGAGGCAATAAACGATTTTGATTTTACTGCTTTCAACAACACAGAGTACAACAATGCCGTTCAGGAAAAGAATGATGCCGAAAACATCACAAAGGTTCTTTATCCTAACGATAACAAGTATGAGGGCAAGGTTCTCAGACTTAAACAGCAGTATTTCTTCTGTTCTGCATCACTTCAGGACATTATGCGCCGTTATAAGAAGAAGCACGGCAATGATTTCAGCTTCTTTGCTAAGGAAAACACAATTCAGCTTAACGATACACATCCTGTATCATGTGTTCCCGAGCTTGTAAGACTTCTTATGAACGAAGGCTTCAATTTTGACGACGCTTTTGAAATTGCAAGAAAGACATTTAACTATACAAACCACACAGTTCTCGGTGAGGCTCTCGAGAAGTGGCCTGCTGACCTTATGACACAGGTTATTCCTGAGATTTATCACATTATCTGCCTTATCGCAAACAAGTGCCAGGAAGAGCTTACTGCTAAGGGCGTGCATGAGGATACAAAGGCTAAGATGCGCATTATCGACGGTAATGTTGTTCATATGGCAAGACTTGCAACATACGCATCAACATATGTAAACGGTGTTGCCGAGCTTCACACAGAAATCCTCAAGGCTGATGTACTCAAAGAGTGGTATCAGGTATATCCCGAGAGATTCCAGAACAAGACAAACGGTATTACACAGCGCCGTTGGCTCGGTCTTTGCAACCCTGAGCTTTCTGCTCTTATCACAGAGAAGGTTGGCTCAGATGCATGGCTTACAGACCTTTCACTTCTTGAAAAGCTCAATGACTGCATTGACACAAGAACAATCACAAAGTTCAACAATATCAAGAAGAAGAAGAAACAGCAGCTCGCAGACTACATCAAGAAGATGGACGGATACGATGTAAATCCCGATTCAATCTATGATATTCAGGTTAAGAGACTTCACGAGTACAAGAGACAGCTCCTCAACGCTTTCTCAATCATGACAATCTACTTCAGATTGAAGGATAAGAAGCTTAAGAACTGGACTCCTACAACATATATCTTCGGCGCAAAGGCAGCTCCGGGTTATGCAAGAGCAAAGGCAATCATCAAGTACATCAACGAGATTGCTAAGCTTGTAAACAACGATCCCGAAACAAAGGATCTCCTTCAGGTTTACTTCATTTCTAACTACAATGTATCTTACGCTGAGAAGATTGTTGTTGCTGCTGACCTTTCTGAGCAGACATCAACAGCAGGTCTTGAGGCATCGGGTACAGGTAACATGAAGTTCATGCTCAACGGTGCTCCTACACTCGGTACACTTGACGGTGCTAATGTTGAAATCGCTGAGTGCGCAGGCATTGAGAACGAGTACATCTTCGGCGCAAAGGTTGAGGATATTGAGAGAATGAAGAAGGAAGGCTACCATCCAAAGGCTCTTTATGACGCTAATCCGGAAATTAAGAGAGTTGTTGATACTCTTATCGACGGCACATTTGATGACGGCGGCGCTCAGGGCGAGGGCAGCTTCAAGGAGCTTCATGATTCACTCCTCAAGGATTCTTCGTGGCAGAAGGCTGATAACTACTTCCTCATCTATGATCTTCCCGATTATGTTGATACAAAGATCAGAGCTAACACAGAGTATGCTAACCGTAAGGAATTCGGTAAGAAGTGCCTTATCAACATTGCAAATGCAGGTAAGTTCTCATCTGACCGTACAATCCTCCAGTATGCTAAGGAAATCTGGCACACATCTTACAAGAAGTAATTTGTTAAAAGGTTTTACTTTAAATATTTGTGCGTAAAAGCATTCAAGCCTCCCGATTTTTCGGGAGGCTTTTTGTTGTGTTGAAAATTTATTATTATAATGTAGCGGCGGTCATTGACCGCCAATCGAACCGATTATAAAATCGGTTCGACAGTACAAATGTTTTGTTTTAACCGATTATGATGCAACAATAAAATTGTTGTTTGTTCGTTTTGGTTTTACAACCAAAACGATTGGCGATCACTGATCGCCGTTACAATATTTTGTTTAAAGAGTAAAAATAACGGCAGACTTATTTTTAAAGTCTGCCGTTTGCTGTTCTGTTATAATTATAAATCAAAATCAACGGATTACATAATCGAGTTGATGAGACCGCCTTTTTTGATGATGTTCTGAATGAACTCGGGGAACGGCTCAGCCTGATATGTTTTGCCTGTTGTTTCGTTGGTGATGACGCCTGTGTCAAAGTTTACGGAAACTGTGTCGCCCTCTTTGATATCCTTTGCCGCCTCGTCACATTCAAGAATCGGAAGACCGATGTTGATTGAGTTACGATAGAAAATTCTTGCAAAGGTTGATGCGATTACACATGAAATTCCGCTTGCTTTGATTGCGATTGGTGCGTGTTCACGGGAAGAACCGCAGCCAAAGTTCTTTTCGGCAACCATAATGTCGCCCTCTTTAACCTTATTTACGAAATCTGCGTCAATGTCCTCCATGCAGTGAGCCGCAAGCTCCTTGTGAGATGCGGTGTTAAGGTAGCGAGCAGGGATAATTACATCGGTATCCACATTGTCGCCGAACTTGTGTACAGTACCTTTTGCGTTCATTGTTTGTTACCTGCCTTTCTTATACCTTTTCGGGGTCAATGATGTAGCCTGCGACAGCACTTGCGGCGGCAACAGCCGGACTTGCAAGATAAACTTCGCTGTCAACATGACCCATTCTGCCGACAAAGTTACGGTTAGTTGTTGAGATTGCTCTTTCGCCTGCGGCAAGAATACCCATATGACCGCCAAGACACGGACCGCAGGTCGGTGTTGAAACAACTGCGCCTGCCTCAATGAAGATATCAAAAAGACCTTCATGCATAGCGTCAAGCCAAATCTGCTGTGTGCCGGGGAAGATGATGCAACGAACATTCTTTGCAATCTTCTTGCCCTTGAGAATGTTTGCGGCAGCACGCAGGTCTGAAATTCTGCCGTTTGTGCATGAACCGATTACGCACTGGTCAATCTTAACTTCTTTTTCGCCGATTTCATCAACTGTTCTTGTATTTTCGGGAAGATGCGGGAATGCAACTGTCGGACGGAGAGCTGAAAGGTCGATTGTGTACTCCTCGTCATAAACAGCGTCCTCGTCTGCCGTGTATTCGACAGGAGTACCCTGATATCTGCCGTTGCAGTATTCACGGGTGATGTCGTCAACAGGGAAGATACCGTTCTTTGCGCCTGCCTCAATTGCCATGTTTGCAATGCAAAGTCTGTCATCAATGTTGAGGTATTTAAGACCTTCGCCCGTGAATTCCATTGACTTGTAAAGTGCGCCGTCAACGCCGATTTTGCCGATGATGTGGAGAATAACATCCTTACCGCTTACAAAACCCTGTGGCTTGCCTACAATGTTGAATTTGATAGCTGACGGAACTTTGAACCAAGCCTTACCGCTGATCATACCTGCCGCCATATCTGTTGAGCCGACACCTGTTGAGAATGCGCCGAGTGCTCCGTATGTACAGGTGTGTGAGTCAGCACCGATGCAAAGACAGCCCGGTCCTACAAGTCCCTGTTCGGGGAGAAGTGCGTGTTCAATACCCATCTGACCTACATCTCTGTAGTTTTTGATATCATATTTGTCTGCAAATGTACGAACCTGTTTAACTTGTGTTGCTGCCTTGATATCTTTATTAGGTGTAAAGTGGTCCATAATCATTGCGATTTTTGTGTTGTCAAATACTGAGGTTGCGCCGTTTTCCTCGAATACATTAATGGCTACGGGAGATGTTACATCGTTACCGAGAACCATATCGAGCTTTGCCTCAATAAGCTGACCTGCCTTGACTTCGCTGAGTCCTGCGTGAGCCGCAAGAATCTTTTGTGACATAGTCATACCCATAATAAATCACTCCTTTTCTTATAAGATAATTATTGCATACACCTTGCAAAAAGATTGTAAACTATGTTACAATTAAGGAAATAAATCGGATTATTAGGGCGGTGAATTATGGAACACACGATTAATGCCTGCAGACACGCAAACAGCTCTGTTCATGAGAATATGCAGTCGCTGATTGAACAGTCGGGGAGCGTCAGAAAATACGCAAAAGACGAGATAATCTATCTTCAGGGCGACACGGCGCAAAGCTTTTGCTACATCAAAAAGGGCAGTGTAAAGGTGTATATGAATTCCGTTGACGGCAACGAGAAAACTCTCAACACGGCAAGACACGGCGAGATTATCGGTGAGGGTGCTTTTTTTGACAAAAAGCCGAGGGTCAGTTCCGCCAAGGCACTGACAAATACCGAAGTTATAATGATTGACAAAAAGCGATTGACTGACATTATCGCACAGCACCCGACGCTTGCGTTTGAATTGCTTGAAATCCTTGCCAACAGAATAAGACTTTTGTCATCACAGCTTGACTCAATGACCTTTATGCAGGCAGACGCCCGCATTGCAGGACTCTTGCTTGAAAGCGAACATGACGGCATTGTTGCAATTACGCATGAAGAAATTGCCAACACGGTGGGAGTATCGAGGGTAACGGTCAGCAAAACTCTGAGCAGATTTGCAAAATCGGGATACATTTCTACCGAGTATCGAAGAATACTTATAAAGAGCAGAGAAAGTCTTGAAAAGCTTGTGAATGAAAGTTGATCGGCCGTGGTTTACAAAAGTATATAAATAGGTTAGAATACAGATAAGAACAAGGATTTTACATATATTAAGGACAGGGGGAGTATTTGTGAAAAAATTAATACCCGTTTTAGCGATGATTTTGCTTGTGCCGTTTGTGATTTGCTCATGCTTTGCACAACAAGCCAAGAGCATGAAATTAAGCTATGAAGAAATTGAATTTCATGTGGGCGATACTAAGCATATTTCGGTAACAATTGAACCCGAGGGTGCAGATGCGGGAAAAATAAGCTGGTCATCTTCGGATAATAAAATTGTGATCGTTGATGACGGAACAATCACAGGCAAATCAAAGGGAACAGCCGTTGTGACGGCAGAGAGCGAAAACGGACTTAAAAAACTTTGCAATGTGACCGTTCTTGACAAAGAGATTGAAAGCGTGACTCTGAGCGAGAGTTCAACTTCCGTAAAACAGGGAGGTAAAATTCAGCTTGAGGCAAAGGTTAAACCTGTTGACGCTCCGTCCGATAACCTTGTGTGGTCATCATCGGATCCGAAGGTCGCAAGTGTTGACGGCAACGGCATGGTTCTTGGTGAAAGCGAAGGTGTTGTAACAATCACCTGCGAATCCGCAAACGGCAAAAAGGCAACCTGTACCGTTACCGTAAAGGGCAACAATATGAATCCGACCGAAAGTTACACAAAATCAACAGAGCCGACAAAGAGTGATGATGCTAAGAGGCATGAAGGTTCAAACAGTTCTTCGTCAAAATCAGACGAAAACCGTAACGACGGTTTTATATTTCCGCATTCGTCACAAAGAAAACTTACTGTAGATGAAGTTACGGGACTCGGCGGAGATGTTGCACAGGATGCAATCAATGAAATCTATGCCCGTCACGGATATGTTTTCAAAACAAAATCAATTCAGAAATACTATGAGAGCCGGAGCTGGTATCACAAAAACTACAATTTCAGCGAAAGCGACCTTTCGGAGATTGAGTCGTATAATATAGGCTTGCTCCGCAAATACAACTGATAAGGGATAATATTATGAAGTTTGAAATGAATCTTAAAATTGAAAAACCGAGATATTTTACCGTATCCGACATAACCTATGCACAGGTTGACGCATGGTTCGGACACACCACAAGGGACTTGAAACTCGACTTGATTTATCCAAAATTAAAAAACAAAAAATACCCGTGTATTGTGTGGTTTTGCGGTGGCGGTTGGATAAGACTGGATAAATCTGCCCATTTTGCTTATCTTGCAAAGTTGGCACTCGAGGGTTTTGCAGTTGCAAGTGTTGAATATCGCACAAGCAATGAAGGGGCATATCCGATGCCGTTGGAGGATGTAAAAGCAGCTATTCGCTACATCAAGGCTCACGCAGACCGTTATAATATAGATGAAAACAAAATCGGTGTTGCAGGCGAATCCGCCGGAGGCTATCTTGCTGCCATGTGTGCTTTGGATAACGATAAGGCTCTTGATGTCGGAAATTATCTTGACTGTTCAAGCGAGGTGCAGGCTTGCTGTGCCTTTTATCCGCCGACAGATGTTTCAACATTTCCGTATGAATCGCCGTTGACTTCGGCGGCGAGTATGGAGTCACTCATGCTCGGAATGAATGTTGCACTCAATAAGGAAAAGGCAATGGAGTGTTGCCCCGTTTCGTATGTAACCCCGTCAGCACCGCCGTTTATGATTTTTCACGGAACAGACGATTCCACCGTTCCTTTTTCGCAAAGTGCCGAATTGCACGATTTGCTTGAGAAAAACGGTTGCGATGTCACATTGGTTGCAATTAACGGAGCGGAACACGCCGACATATTTTTTGCACAGGAAAAGCTGTGGGATATGGTGGCGAAATTTTTCAAGGATAAACTTTATCAATAAGAAACGGCTGTATGCCGTATGCAAAAAGGCTCAGAACCTGTACAAAGTTCTGAGCCTTTAAAATTTTATCTGTTGAGAAGTTTCTTTTTATACTGCGCCGGTGTAAGACCGTAGACCTTTTTGCACTGTGTAATGAATGACTTTACATTTGCAAAGCCGTTTTCAAGTGCAGCGGCAGAAACCGTCGAGTTCTTATCAAGCATATCGTTGATTGCATTTTCAAGTCGGAGGTTTGCAAGATACTCCGAAAAGCTCACACGGGTGATGCTTTTGAAGTACTTTGAAAAATAAGACGGAGAAAGATTTACAACCGATGAAATCTCGTTAAGAGGAATTTCACGCTTGTAGTTTTCGTTAATATATGCAATTGCTGTTTTTGCATATGAAAAATCTCTGCGTGGAATAATCGGATTGTTGGTCGCTCTCTTAAAGCAGGTGCAATTCTTCAAGAGCAGATAGTAAATCTTATTGACATGAGCAATTTGAAGAAGTGTGCTGTACTCGTCATTGGGACTTGTTTCGGCAATTTCCCGAAGAACTTCAATAAGCTTCTGCTTCGTTTGAGGAGAAACAGAAAGGTCAAAAACAACGCTGTCAATTGACTTGCAGAACATTCGCATATATTCAAACGAAAGCTGAATGCACACAAGGCGGACGCTTGTTCCGACAACAGGCCGAACAAGGTGAACATCTTCACTGTTGAAAAGAATAAAATCTCCCTCGTTTACAAGCGTTGTTTCGCCGTTTCTCGGACATTCTGCCTGACCTTCAATCACATAGACAAGCTCAGGCTCTCTGTGCCAATGAAGTTCAGTCTTGTGTGTTTCTGACGAAAGGTTAAGATACATAACCTTTGCAGGTGTGTTTTGGTCATAATTTATTATTTCGTATTTATAGTTCAAAATTTTTCACTCCGAATCACCTATTGTCAAAAATGCAAAATTATTGTATAATAACATAATTATAGCGTGAAAAAGCACGAAAATCTATATAGATATGTTATGATATTATGGACAAATGTTGTATTTGAGGCGATTATATGGAACAAAATAGTAATTACAGAGTACTGTCAAATGTTTGTGTTTCGTGCGGTGTGAGGATTCCTGATATTGATTTTGAAATCAAACCCGCAATGCGTGAAACCTACGGTCTGTTTCTTGTTACGGCAGGCAAGGGAATTTTTATTATAGATGGTATCGAATATCCCGTGAAAAGGGGTAATTCGGTCATGCTTTTTCCGTATTCAAGCATAAGCGTCAAGATCTATCCGAATATTATGTTTGAATACAAATGGGTTGAACTCACTGGGTTTGAAATTGCCGTAATGATAAGCCGAACCAATTTTTCAAAAAGCCGTCCTGTTGCCCCCGAAATTCCCGTTGAAAGTCTTTTTCAATATTTTGATGTCTGTGATGACAACAGCGACACGGTTTATGCCGCCTGTCGCACAAACGGCAAGGTTCTGATTCTGCTGTCATACTATATTCAGTATTATCCGAGTCGGAAATCAATCGAAACCGACTACATTATGCAGGCGAGAGATTATATAGAAAGAAACTTTCGGCAGGTTTCATGCACGGTTAAAAGCGTTGCCGACAAAGTTCAGATTGACCGCACTTACCTTTACAGACTTTTTAAGGAAGAAACGGGATTTTCGGTTATCGAGTACATCAACAACTGCCGAATCGGCAGAGCCTGCACAATGCTTAACAACACGAATGTTCAGATTAAGGATGTCGCCCTCTCGGTAGGCTTTTCCGATCAGTTATACTTTTCAAAGGTTTTCAGAAAGCTGAAAGGAATCACCCCTACGGAGTACCGCAAAAAGCACGCAAATGAAACAACATTATAAAACTTTAGTGTTGATTTTTAATGTGAGTTACATTATAATTATTATATAATAATAGCTGATTTAAGATTAGTAATTTGAATAATAACATTTTGCTGATGCCAGCAAAATGTTGCAAAAAAACGAAAATTTTGTATACTTTGCACAAAGGAGGATAGTCATGACTGGTATTGAAAAGTATAGCGACCGAATATTTGAGAACATCAAACAGATTAATGAATATGGTCAAGAATTTTGGTATGCGAGAGAACTTCAGGAAGTGCTTGAATATTCGCAATGGCGAAATTTTTATGAAGCTGTTCAAAGAGCGGCTGTATCATGTGAAAACAGCGGTTATGATATAGACGAACATTTTGAAGAATGCGAAGTTGTAAGAAAGATAGGCAATGGTGCAAATAGAAAAGTAAAAGATATAAAATTATCTCGTTACGCTTGCTATCTAATCGTTATGAACGGTGATCCTCAAAAGGAAATTATATCCCTTGGACAAACTTATTTTGCTGTAAAAACAAGACAACAAGAACTTTCTGAAAATTTTGATTCCTTATCTGAAGATGCAAAAAGATTAGCAATCAGAAATGAATTAAAAAGACATAATTCTATGTTGGCAGATGCAGCGCATGATGCGGGTGTTGTAGAACAAAGGGATTATGCTATATTTCAAAATTATGGATATAAAGGGCTTTACGGTGGACTTGGAGCGAAAGAAATACATAATAAAAAGGGCTTAAAGAAAAGTCAGAAAATTTTGGATTATATGGGTAGCACTGAATTAGCTGCTAATTTATTCCGAGCAACTCAAACTGAAGAAAAACTTAGAAGAGATAATATAAAGGGCAAGCAGGAGGCTAATCAAACCCATTATCATGTTGGCAAAAAAGTCCGTGAAACAATAAAGGAACTTGGCGGTACTATGCCGGAAGATTTGCCCACTCCAAAGAGTAGTATTAAAGAAATAGAACAGAAATCACAAAAAACAATTACAAAGAAAAAAGATGAATAAATACAGCAGAAAACGAGGTCGATTTGACCTCGTTTTTGTTGCTAAAAAAGCATTAAAAACGGCTGTTTTAAGCGATAAAATTCTCTATGAGAAAGTGGTTACAAAACAGTAACAAATCGGTAACGAAACGGTAAAAGTGAATTTCTTGCAAATTGCATATAAATTTGCAGGATAATTCCCGATAAGAAACAAGATTATATTGCAAAAATAGAAAATAAAGGCGAAAGTCTTGTGAAACTGCACAAAAAATTTACTTTTGATTGGTTTGACATTCACAAAACACAGTCCTATAATGTGTGCCTGTAAAGAGCAAGACGGCTCTTTAGTGAAGGTTTATGAATTAAATATGCAATTTTCCATGCAAAATCAACCCTGAGAAAATTGCAAGTCAGGAGAAATTTATTATGCAGAAAAAGAAAGAGAACTTTCGTTCCCTGCGTTCCGTAACGACTTTTGCACTTGCAGCTGCAATTATTACAGGTTCGATTTACACGGTAGCTGCTGCCGTGAACTACAGCGCAGAAACAGAACAGGCTGTAACATCAGACGGTGTTGAGCTTGCAAACGGCGATATCGTTTATGCAGGACTTGATGAAAACGGATTTACATACGGCATGATTAGGGCTGTTGAAATCAGCGTTGACTATAACGGCGATGTTCAGACAGTCAGCCTCGCAAAAGGTACGGTTGCCGATGTGCTTGAAAGAACAGGCATCACTCCCGCATATAACGAGGTGGTTGAGCCGTCACTTTCAACTCCGGTTTCGGATAATCTCACCGTTAAGGTTTACAAGGGCAAAAAGCTTTCAATTACGGCTGACGGCAAAACCGACAGCGTTTATGTTCCGAACGGCAATGTTTGCGATGTCCTCAATCAGCTTGGCTACAAGCTTTCCGATGACGATATTCTCAGCGTTGACAAGGACAGCAACATTGAGGACGCAGACAGCATCACAATCAAGCGTGTGACCTATAGGAACGAAACTGAAACTCAGTCGGTTGATTTTGAAACCGTTAAGAAAAATTCAAAAGATGTTGACCTTGGCAAAACAAAGGTTCAGACTGAGGGCAAACAGGGCGAAGCTCTTGTAACAAAGAAGTGCAAGTATGTTGACGGCAAAAAGGTATCTTCAAAAACAGTAGACACCAAAATTACAAAAGAGCCTGTTGACAAGGTTGTACTTATGGGTACAAAGGGTTCAAATGTCAGCAATCCTGTCGGCACATTTACGGATATGAACGGCAACGCCGTTGCCTATTCATCGGTTGTTACAGGTTCAGGTACAGCGTACACAGCTCCCGCAGGTTCACTTACGGCAACAGGCGTAACGGCTTATCACGGCGGTGTGGCAGTCAACCCGAACATCATTCCGTATGGCTCAAAGCTTTACATTGTATCAACAGACGGCAGTTTTGTTTACGGCTACGCAACAGCCGTTGACACAGGCGGTGCGCTCATGTCGGGAACTGCAATTGTTGACTGTTTCTACAACACATATGATGAATGTGTAAGCTTTGGCAGACGAAATGTAAATGTATATATAGTAGGTTAATTTTAACTCGTGTTAATTTTAGTTCGTGTAGATAGTTTGATATAATCTAAACTATGAATTCCCGAGCTTGACTTGGTGATAGAATTAACTCTGTATGGTGAGTGCATCACACTTAATTTGAAAGGGCAGTTCTATATAATCAAATCTTACGATATTAATAATGTTACGACATGATCAAGGCAGACGCTTCGGCATCTGCCTATTGTTTTTGAAATTTATATTGATTTATCGGAAAATATGCGGTATAATATACTGTACTTATGACAGAACGAAAGAATGAACCGAAAGGAAAAATATTATGAAGAGAATTCTTACAGCGATTTTATGTGCAGGCATTCTTGCGGTTACTGCAGTTGGTTGCAGCTATAATGATGCACTTTATAAGGACGGTAACAGTTCTTCACAGACAAGCGAGGACAGCACTCAGCCTACAACATCTTCGGTTAAGGATGATAAATACGGCAATGACCTTGACGGACTTGTTGATTATTTTGTAGCTAAGGAATACCTTGGAAGTAAAGACGGCAGCATTAAAATGGATGCGTCCGCTATCGGCGCCAAAGAAGGTAAAAAGTTTGCTGCAAAGTATGCAGGTTCAAATATTATCATTGAGCTTTACTCTTATGATACAAAGAAAACGAACAGCACAGCCGATGAGATTGTAAAGTCCGTTAAGGACAACGGCACATTCAGTATCTACGGACTTCCCGATGTAACAGCCTATCTTTCGGATAACGGCAACTATCTTATGATTTATACAGACACTGCTATTGATAAGACGAATCCCGACAAGAATAGCGATAACTATAAGCATCGTGAGCAGGTTATCAAGGATTTCAAGGCTTTTAAAAAGTAACATATATATGTAAATAATTGTGACGCAATAAAGCGGAGATTGATTCAACTTCAATCTCCGCTTTTTTCTATATATATGTATAGCGTTTTTTATTTGAGTTTTGTACCGCAGTTTCCGCAGAACTTCATATCGTTATTGCATTGTGCATGACAGTTCGGGCAAACAACCGTATTTGATTTATCACTCATATCGTCTGCGACAGCCTGCATATAAGGATTCTCAAACTGAGTGTTAATCTGTTTGTTGTCGGAAGTTGCGTCCATTGAGCCAAAATCAACGCTTTGGGGCTGAAAATCAATCGGTTGCTGAACAGGCGGCTGAATACCTTCTGTCGGCATTTCACTTGTTACAGGAGCAACAGGAGGTACGGGAACAGCGTTTTGCTGAGCGTCATATTCAGGAGAGTGACCTGAACCGAGGTTAATTCCGTTTGTGTATTTCTTTATATATGTATGAAAAGAAATAGCAAGTGCTGCAAGCAAAGCGTAAAATACAGCAGACAGTACTGTATTTAATACCGTTACAACCCCCGCAGCGGAAATAAACAATGAATTCATGGAATCTGACGAATCAAATAGACCGCTAAAATTAAAGTTCGGATTCTCCTCAGCCAAATGATGCAGATACGCTGAAATTTCCGGACCGTATTCCTTAATAAAGATGAATGAAGCAATTGCGGATGCAACACTTACTATAATAGAGAGAATAGAAGACACGGCAAGAAGTATTGAACCTCTGCTTTTGAGATAAACCGATGTTGCACCCTTCTTAATTGAATCAGACCATAAAAGCAATCCGATACCGTGTATGAGTGTTACAAGAGCAAGAGGAATAGCAAAGATGCAGAGGATAAGAATGTATCCGAATACTTCCTGTCCCTGCAAAACTAATGCAAGAAGAAAAGTTATTCCGGAAAAGGCGAGCAATGCAAGTCCGCCGATTACTATTTCAATGATAGAATATATCTTGATGAGAGTAACCGTTGCGCCAAACGGCATTGGATCATTTGAACGGCATTTTGCATAAAGCAGGATAAGAGCAATACATAAAAGAATTGAAATTGAACCGCCTGTGCCGCTCGAGAAAGATATGTTCGCCGAACCTGCTCTTGTATTAATGCTAAACATTCCGAAAATACATGTAAGGCCGGAGACTATTGCACATATTAATGTAAGCGGTTTTGAAAAGAATCCTTTCAATATCTGCACATTCTGTTGATACGGGTAATAGGGAATGGAATTAATCATAAATTTTCCTCCGAAAAAATTAATTTGTATTTCTATTTTATATTATAGAAATGGAAAATACAATAGGATTTTGAAAATTGTAAAAAGGTGTATTTTAGACAACCACAATATGTTGTGATAAAACAAAGAAATTTGTTGGCAAAACCACAAGGCTAAAACTTTTTCTGAAAAAATTGAATTTTTTTGAAAAAAGGGGTTGACTTTTCTGGAAAAAGGTATATAATAGAGAATGTTCCGCGAAGGAAAACAACAAATCCTCTTAAAACAAAAGAGAGAATCAAGTTTTTCTTGTGCAAAGTGAACATAGGACCTTGAAAATTGAACAACGAGATAATAGTAAAGAAACCCGTAATGACTTTGAGGAAAGCTCAAAGAATTACAGTGAGATGTACACTAAAAAGCATCAGAAATTACGGATATAGTCAGTGACATATTCGTCAATGAGCGATTAAAGCTCTGAAATTGATTTGAACAGTCGAAAGGCTGTTGAGATACAAATTTTAGAGAGTTTGATCCTGGCTCAGGACGAACGCTGGCGGCGTGCCTAACACATGCAAGTCGAACGGAACTGTTTTGAAAGATTTCTTCGGAATGAATTTGATTTAGTTTAGTGGCGGACGGGTGAGTAACGCGTGAGTAACCTGCCTTCAAGAGGGGGATAACATTCTGAAAAGAATGCTAATACCGCATGACATATCGGAACCACATGGTTTTGATATCAAAGATTTTATCGCTTGAAGATGGACTCGCGTCCGATTAGTTAGTTGGTGAGGTAACGGCTCACCAAGACCGCGATCGGTAGCCGGACTGAGAGGTTGAACGGCCACATTGGGACTGAGACACGGCCCAGACTCCTACGGGAGGCAGCAGTGGGGGATATTGCGCAATGGGGGCAACCCTGACGCAGCAACGCCGCGTGAAGGATGAAGGTTTTCGGATTGTAAACTTCTTTTATTAAGGACGAAAAATGACGGTACTTAATGAATAAGCTCCGGCTAACTACGTGCCAGCAGCCGCGGTAATACGTAGGGAGCAAGCGTTGTCCGGATTTACTGGGTGTAAAGGGTGCGTAGGCGGCTTTGCAAGTCAGATGTGAAATCTATGGGCTCAACCCATAAACTGCATTTGAAACTGTAGAGCTTGAGTGAAGTAGAGGCAGGCGGAATTCCCCGTGTAGCGGTGAAATGCGTAGAGATGGGGAGGAACACCAGTGGCGAAGGCGGCCTGCTGGGCTTTAACTGACGCTGAGGCACGAAAGCGTGGGTAGCAAACAGGATTAGATACCCTGGTAGTCCACGCTGTAAACGATGATTACTAGGTGTGGGGGGTCTGACCCCTTCCGTGCCGGAGTTAACACAATAAGTAATCCACCTGGGGAGTACGGCCGCAAGGTTGAAACTCAAAGGAATTGACGGGGGCCCGCACAAGCAGTGGAGTATGTGGTTTAATTCGAAGCAACGCGAAGAACCTTACCAGGTCTTGACATCCAACTAACGAAGTAGAGATACATTAGGTGCCCTTCGGGGAAAGTTGAGACAGGTGGTGCATGGTTGTCGTCAGCTCGTGTCGTGAGATGTTGGGTTAAGTCCCGCAACGAGCGCAACCCTTGCTATTAGTTGCTACGCAAGAGCACTCTAATAGGACTGCCGTTGACAAAACGGAGGAAGGTGGGGACGACGTCAAATCATCATGCCCCTTATGACCTGGGCTACACACGTAATACAATGGCCGTTAACAGAGGGAAGCAAAGCGGTGACGCAGAGCAAAACCCTAAAAACGGTCCCAGTTCGGACTGTAGGCTGCAACCCGCCTACACGAAGTTGGAATTGCTAGTAATCGCGGATCAGCATGCCGCGGTGAATACGTTCCCGGGCCTTGTACACACCGCCCGTCACACCATGGGAGCCGGTAATACCCGAAGTCAGTAGTCCAACCTCGTGAGGACGCTGCCGAAGGTAGGATTGGCGACTGGGGTGAAGTCGTAACAAGGTAGCCGTATCGGAAGGTGCGGCTGGATCACCTCCTTTCTATGGAGACCAAATCAGATGAAACAAGCTGGTTTAAATTCCAAGGTCAGCATTACGAAAGATTTCTTTTCAAAACTCGTTGTTTAATTTTCAGGGTCCTGCCCGAGATATACGGGGGTATAGCTCAGCTGGGAGAGCACCTGCTTTGCAAGCAGGGGGTCAGCGGTTCGATCCCGCTTATCTCCACCATGAAAAGCAACAGCTTTTCAACAACGGCTTAAGAAATAACGAGCCAAACCAATATGGGCTTATAGCTCAGCCGGTTAGAGCGCACGCCTGATAAGCGTGAGGTCGGTGGTTCGAGTCCACTTAAGCCCACCATATAGAAGAGCCGAGGTTCGGAGCCCGAAAATAACGACCGGCGAGGACTAAGATGTGAAAATCACGCAAGTGATTGAAACATATTAGACGAGTGGGAGTTATTTGAGGAGAAGCGAAGAACAACGAGGCTTGACATCATCAAGTCTAAAATCTCTTCTAAAAAGCACCTTGAAAACTGAATAAAGAAGCAGATAAAGCGAGAAAAGTATTAGTTATACAGGTAAACAAACTCAAATGATAATTTGAATGCGTAAACCATAGGTAAAAAATACTACAATTAAGCTTAAGGGTAATAAGAAGATTAGTTATAAATAAACTAAAGGCTTATTAAACTGCGAAAAGAGTAATTAACATTACAAGAAAAAGAAGAACCAAAGATATCTCATAATGGTCAAGCTACAAAGAGCACAAGGGGAATGCCTTGGCACCGAGAGCCGAAGAAGGACGTGACTAACTGCGATAAGCTGCGGGGAGCCGTAAGTAGGCTTTGATCCGCAGATTTCCGAATGGAGCAATCCGGCAAGAGGAAAGTCTTGTCATCATATACTGAATACATAGGTATATGAGGGGAACCGCCTGAACTGAAACATCTAAGTAGGGCGAGGAAGAGAAATCAACTGAGATTCCGTAAGTAGTGGCGAGCGAACGCGGAAGAGGCCAAACCGAGAGTAGTAATACTTTCGGGGTTCGGACAGAATACGGTATTGTAAAGGTTTAGTGGAATGGAATGGGAAGTCCAACCGAAGAAGGTGAGAGTCCTGTACACGAAAAGCCTGAACAGCCATCTGTATCCAGAGTACCGCCGGACACGTGAAACCCGGTGGGAATATGGGGGGACCATCCTCCAAGCCTAAATACTACTCGGTGACCGATAGTGAAGAAGTACTGTGAAGGAAAGGTGAAAAGTACCCCTGACGGGGAGTGAAAAAGAACCTGAAACCTTGTGTTTACAAGCACCGAAAGCTCATCAAAGAGCGATCGGGTACCTTTTGTAGAATGGTCCGGCGAGTGAATGTAACCGGCGAGGTTAAGCACTTAAGGTGTGAAGCCGCAGCGAGAGCAAGTCTGAATAGGGCGTATGAAGTCGGTTGTATTCGACCCGAAACCGGGTGACCTACCCATGGTCAGGTTGAAGTAAAGGTAAAACTTTATGGAGGACCGAACCGACTCCCGTTGAAATGGTAGCGGATGAACTGTGGGTAGCGGAGAAATTCCAATCGAACCCGGAGATAGCTGGTTCTCTCCGAAATAGCTTTAGGGCTAGCCTTGAAATAGATTACCGGAGGTAAAGCACTGAATTGGCTAGGGGCCGAGAGGTTACTGAACCTTATCAAACTAAGAATGCCGGATAATCGTTTTTCAGGAGTCAGACAGTGGGAGATAAGTTTCATTGTCAAAAGGGAAACAGCCCAGACCCACAGCTAAGGTCCCCAAGTATAGTTAAGTGGAAAAGGATGTGGAATTGCACAGACAACCAGGATGTTGGCTTAGAAGCAGCCACTCATTAAAAGAGTGCGTAATAGCTCACTGGTCGAGTGACTCTGCGCCGAAAATTTAACGGGGCTAAACTATACACCGAAGCTTGGGATACATCTAATGTATGGTAGGAGAGCGTTCTGTATGGGGAGAAGTCGTAGCGAAAGCGGCGGTGGACTATACAGAAGTGAGAATGCCGGAATAAGTAGCGAGAATTAAGTGAGAATCTTAATGGCCGAAAGTCTAAGGTTTTTGGAGGAAGGTTCGTCCGCTCCAAGTAAGTCGGGAGCTAAGGTCAGGCCGAAAGGCGTAGCCGATGCACATACGGTTGATATTCCGTAACCATCTGTAATTTAAGCAAAGGGACACTTCAAAAGGGTGTGACCCGGGCGTTGGTTGACCCGGGCGTAAGGGACCGAAATTAGAGTAGGGAAGCACACTTGGCTGAAGGCGAGAAAAGCTTTGCGTATAGAAACAGATGCCCGTACCGCAAACCGACACAGGTGGACAGGAAGAGAATTCTAAGGCCAGCGGGAGAAGGGTAGTTAAGGAACTCGGCAAATTGACTCCGTAACTTCGGAATAAGGAGTGCTCGAAAGAGCCGCAGAGAATAGGCCCAGGCGACTGTTTAGCAAAAACACAGGTCTCTGCCAAATCGAAAGATGAAGTATAGGGGCTGACACCTGCCCGGTGCCGGAAGGTTAAGAGGAGGAGTGAGAGCTCCGAATTGAAGCCCCGGTAAACGGCGGCCGTAACTATAACGGTCCTAAGGTAGCGAA